>Ga0335075_10000008_pt1 | contig 561816 bp, 492 predicted proteins | sample Lox_Sample_24_FD_206723 | JGI IMG/M metagenome (GOLD analysis project Ga0335075, IMG submission 206723) | Soil microbial communities from Loxahatchee National Wildlife Refuge, Florida, United States - Lox_Sample_2.4 | ecosystem: Environmental > Terrestrial > Soil > Wetlands | place: USA...
GGTGCGGACCGGGGACATGCCTGACAGATTGGACCGGGGAGATTCCTGACACTGCGGCGAAGGGCGTGTAGAACGGAGCATGCCCTGGAGAGCGAGCGGTGTGGTGGACGAGAGAACCCGGTTTGTTTTAGAACGCGAGCGCAACGAACAGACGATGACGGAGCTGTGCGAGATCTATGGGATCTCGCGGGAGACCGGCTATTACTGGCTGCGGCGATTCCGGCAAGGAGGGCTGGAAGCGCTCCAGGACCTGAGTCGGGCACCAGAGCGGCATCCGAACCAGACGTCCGCAGTGATCGAAGCCGCGGTGTTGGAACTGCGGCGGGAGCACATGAGTTGGGGACCGCGGAAGTTGAAGAGCGCATTGGAGCGGAGATCGCCGAACCGTGTGTGGCCGGCGACCAGCACGATTGGCGCGATGTTGGCGCGAGAAGGATTAGTGGTGGCACGCAAGAAGCGGCGGCGGGTGCCGCCGTACACGGCGCCGTTTGCAGCGGCCGACGCGCCCAATCGCGTGTGGTGCGCGGATTTCAAGGGCTGGTTCAAGACGCGGGATGGCACGCGGATCGATCCGCTGACGATCAGTGACGCTTGCAGCCGGTATTTGCTGCGCTGCCAGTCAGTGGAGAAGACCAACACGGATCAGGTACAGGCGATTTTCGAGTCGGCCTTTCGCGAATGCGGCCTGCCGGAAGGGATTCGGACCGACAACGGAGCGCCGTTTGCGTCACGAGCGATTGCGGGGCTTTCGCGGCTGGCGGTGTGGTGGATGAAGCTGGGAATCGTGCCCGAACGGATCGCGGCCGGACACCCGGAACAAAACGGGCGACATGAACGGGTGCACCGAACGTTGAAGCAAGAGACAGCGTCACCGCCGTCGGCGACGCGGCGCGCGCAGCAGGCGTCGTTTGACCGGTTCCGGCGAGAATACAACGAGGAGCGTCCGCACGAAGCTCTGCAGATGCAAACGCCCGGCGCGGTGTATGCGCACTCGGAGCGAGAGTACCCGGCGCGCGTGCCCGAGCCGGAATACGACAACGGTTTTCTCGTGCGACGCGTGCAGCGGCATGGCGAGTTTTCCTGGAGGCACGAACATGTTTTCGTGAGCGAGACGCTGGAGGGCCAATCGATCGGGCTGCGGCAAAAGGACGACCGGTTCTACGATGTGTATTTCGCGGCGTTTCCGATCGCGCGTTTCGACAGTCACAAGCGAGTGGTCGTGCCGCTGCCCAACAACGCGGGTGACTTTGGGGCTGAGGCAGGGGAAAGGGAAAGCCCCCCTTCCCCTGCACCCCATCCCCTTCAACAAGAACAAAAAGTGTCAGGAATGTGCCCGGTCTAAAATGTCAGGCATGTCCCCGGCTGTATAGGCAATAAGAATTGTAGAGCGCCGTAGGCGCGGCAGAGATCTCGACCTCAGCTTCACTTGTCGCACGCGCACGACCTCGTTTAGCCCGACTAACTCGACTCCTCGATTGACCGGCCGAGGCAAGCCCGCGCTGCGCGACTAGCTAGCATGACTGCGTCGCGCAGCCGGGCCTTGCCCGAAGGCGCCTCGACCAGGTCATTCGAGACCGTGCGCCGCTTCCGCTTGGCCCGCGCCTCCCGCAACCCGTTGCGACGCGCCTAAGATGCAGCCGTCTCATGCTTGCTTCTTAGGGGGTCGGAGCTTTAGCTCCGACATCGGGATGCAGGAAACGCCGGGCTTCAGCCCCTGAAGACACTCCTGGGTTTTTGCACCTCGAGGCGAACGCGGCCCGCCGATCCGAATCATCATCCGCTCCTCGCTTCGGCAGCCCGGCCTGCCGCGCCCTGGCCCAAACGAAGGCGGGTTCATCCCTTCACGCACACCACCTGCCGCAGCGTGTGGACCACCTCGACCAGATCGGCCTGCGCCGCCATCACCGCTTCGATCGGCTTGTACGCCGCCGGCGTTTCGTCGATCACGGCCGCATCCTTGCGGCATTCAATGCCCGCCGTCATGCGTTCGTGGTCCGCCACGGAAAAGCGCCGCTTCGCCTCGCCGCGCGACATCGCTCGTCCCGCGCCGTGGCTGCAGCTGGTGAAGCTTTCCGGGTTTCCCTTGCCGCGAACGATGTAGGAACGCGCTCCCATGCTGCCGGGAATGATTCCCATGTCGCCCTCGCGCGCGCGGACTGCGCCCTTGCGCGTCACCAGGATGTTTTCGCCGTAGTGCGATTCGCGGGCCACGTAATTGTGGTGGCAATTGATCGCCCTGAGTTCCGCCCCAAAAGGACGAACCTCTCCGCTCCCGCGCACCGCTCCCACGATCTGCTCCATCATCAGGTGACGGTTCCAGCGGGCGAAATCCTGCGCCCACTCGACCGCCTCGACGTAATCGCGGAAATGTTCCGAGCCCTCGGCGAAATACCCGAGATCCCGGTCCGGCAGGTGAATCGACAGCCGCTCCATGTCCTTGCGGGCGATCTCGATGAAGTAGCTGCCCATTCGATTGCCCACCCCGCGCGATCCGCTGTGCAGCATGAACCACACCGCTTCGGCCTCGTCGAGACACACCTCGATGAAGTGATTACCCGTCCCGAGCGTCCCGAGATGGTTCGCGTGGTTCCCCCGATCCAGCTTCGGATGCTTCGCGAGAATCGCGTCGTATCGCGGCTTCAGCTCCGCCCACACTTCCATCGGCCGCCCGGGAATTTCGCCCCACGCCCCGCGGTCGCCGCGCCCGCCGTGGTTCGTGCGTCCGTGCGGGACGGCCTTTTCGATCGCCGTGCGAATCCCCTTCAAATTCTCGGGAAGATCGCGCGCGTTCAGGTCCGTCTGCACGGCCATCATGCCGCAGCCGATGTCGACTCCCACCGCCGCCGGAATGATCGCGCCCTTCGTCGGAATCACGCTGCCCACCGTCGCGCCGATGCCCCAGTGGACGTCCGGCATCGCCGCCACCCAGCGGAAAATGAACGGCAGCTGCGCCACGTTCAGAAGCTGGTTCTTCGCTTCCGCTTCGAGCGGCACGCCCTGCGTCCACGCCTTGATCGGCACGCCCTTTTCGGGCGTGATCAGGTTGTACGTGCTCTCCGCCATCGCTTTTCTCCCCTGCAGTTTTCGTTCCTGCATCTTTCGCAGCGTTCGCAGTTTCATGCTCGACCTCGAGGCGCGGAGCCGGCCCGACTCCGCCCCGCGCCTCCCGCAACTTGTTCCGCCGCGCATTCTGAACTCTCAAGGCACGCGCGTCGACAATCTCGTGCGCAGTCCCTCGCTCCTTTGAGAAGCAAGGGACCGCGCTGCTGTTGGTTCATCCCTCGGACGTCATCTCGAGCGCCCGGATGTACTCGACGACCGCTTCGCTCCAACCGTCGATGTGCACCCACGGCCCGTAGCCCACGCCATTCTTCGCGCTCGCGACGTTGATCACATAGCCGCGCCCTCGCGGGCCCGGCACGCGATCGTGCGCTTGCTCGTCCGTGATCACGATGATCCGGTCATACTTCTCCCGGATCTTCTCGAGCGCCCGGCCGAGGTAGGTCGCGTTGTGCAACTGGCTAGCATCTACTGCGTCGCGCAGCGCGAACCCCCTTCGCGGGGGCACCTCCACCAGGTCGTTCGAGAACGTGTACACGATCGGCTTCTCGCAAATCTCACGCAGCAAGATCGCGAGACCGTACGCCGCGTCGGTCCGCAGCATCTCGGACCGGCCCGACAGCGGATACGTCATGCTGCCCGACACATCCACGAGCAGCACCGTCCGCCCGGGAAGCTTGGCCTGCTCGGCGAGCGCCGAAAACATCGCCCGCTCAAGCGGCTCCTCCCACTGCGGCACGTAACGCGCCGCCGCGAGAAACCGGAACGGCAGCACGCGCGCCGTACTCATGTTCGCAAGCGCATCGAACACGAGCGCATCGTCCACTCCGGCCTGCTTCATGTTGCGCAGGTTGCGGAGCAGTGCGAGCGCGCCGAGCTTTCGCTCGCGAAGCAGCCGCTCCCACGCCTCCCGCTTCTCCGCTCCCGAGGAAAGCGCCACCTCCCACGTGTCAGGAGTCTCGAGCTTCCCCTCGATGAGCCGCTTCCACAGTGCCTCCTGCTCCGCGTCACGCGGCTTCGCGTGGCACAGGAACAGCACGTCGCGCAGCCGGATCGGCCCCGAGCGGTCGTACTTCGCCAGGTGATATTCGTCGAATCGCTGAAAAGCCTGCGCCAGCCCCTTCTTCACTTGCGCGGAGAGAGGAGCCTTGCCGTCCTTCCAGTAGATCGCGACGAATTCGGCGAGCTCGTCCGCCCGCTGAATCACCTGCGCGAGCGTCTGCGCCACCAGCGCGCGGTGCGTCTGGTGACGCGCCATTTCGCGCACCAGCAGCAACGGCGCGTGCCGCAGCTTCATCTTGCCGCGCGCCTCCACCGCCATCGCCGCCACCTTTTCCGCCTTCACCTTCGGAACCAGCTCGCGGATGCGCCCGGCGATTTCCACGCCGTCTTCGTAGAACTGGTCCTCCCAGAGCAGGCACGCCATCACGGAGCGCCGCAGCTGCAGCTCCGGCGAAATGTTGCGAGCCGGCCCGCCCTCGTGCGCGCGCAGCCCCCACGGAATCTTCAGCATGTTCAGTCGAGCCATTTGCGGCCTCCTTTCCTTCTCTTGCTTTCGAAAAACTCGCCGGGGAATCTTCGACGGCGGTTGTGGCTTGCGCCTTCGGATGCTCTATCCAATTGAGCTACGAGCCGGCACGGCGTGCCGCCAGGGCAGGATTCGAACCTGCAACCGTCCGATCAGAAGTAACCGCTGTCCTCGCCACCGGCGAAGTCCGTCACTAAGTTGAAAATCTTCCGCCGGGGAACAAGCGGCTGCGCTTATGGCTTGCGCCGTTTTTCTGAGCACCCGATTGCTCGGGGCAGGATTTGAACCTGCGGCCTCCCGCCGCTCTCGCGACGGGCGCTCTACGAAGTAAGCGCTTCCTACGCCACCGGCGAAACTCTCGGATCATTCCTTGCCATCAAGAGTCAGTTCGATTTCTCTTTCGGTCCCCGTACCCGATTCCGCAGGCTCGAAGCCGGCTTTGCGCCTCGTTCCACCCGTGTCGATGATCCACGCGACTTTTTCCATCTCCTCGATGTCGCGTCTATTCTTATCGAGGTAGTGCGTGCATTTGCGCACGGGAAACGGCACTGGGTGTGAGCGGCACAGCGCGTCGCAAATCACCAGCATCTCGGTTGCCCCGTAGCCTGTCGCGACGTATCCCTGCGCACACGATTCGCATAACGAGGGACCGTGCATCGGCGTTCCGTCTTTCACGTTCACGCTCATGGCGTCCTCCTTTCTAAGAAGCGCACTCGCTCTTCGGATTCGCGCGACGATTTCTGTCGCCGCGCGCGCGAAAAACATTCGCCGGGGAACAAGCGCCCAGGGTCGTCGCCCGAATCGGTATCCGCAGGGTGCTTTGCGCTTCGGGACTACGCCCCGGCCCCTTTCGTTCCCCCTTCGGTGAGGTTTCCGGCCTCTGCGACTTGGCGGAGGAAGTAACCCCCGACTACGCCACCGGCGAAACTTGTGGCCAGGGAACGAGCAGGCGCGGCGTTAGTTGAAGGGGAGTCGACCCCGCTGGACAGTGCTCGCGCCCTGCCCAACCTCTCTCGAAGCATCCGTGCCTTACGCCACTGGCCGATCGAAACCGGGGGAACAAGCGCATGCGGCTTGGTTCATTTACGGTGAAGTAGCCGCAAGCTACGCCACCCGGTTGCTAAGCCTTAGTTGGTTAAGCGATTGAGCTGCAAGGAGTTGCTTATTTCGCGGGACCGAAGCCCGTTCGGCCACAATCCCGGCGCAGCGCCATCGCTTGCCTTGGTAACGAATTGTGTTTGTCGCTTATCTTCATGCCGAATGTTCTCCAGCGTCGCGCAGTCTACGGCAAAAACGCATGTTGATTCAAGCGTAAACTTGCGAACTGCGAAAAATCCCGCCCGAATGGCTTTTTAACACGTCCGAAACACAAAGCGGCGGCCCGAGCGGCTAAAATGACTGTTTTTCCCAAACACTCAATCGCAAGCCGAGAGGGAAGAACGGCAGGCTGCGCCGGAAATTCTCAAATCGCCGCGCCGGCTGGTGCAGTTGCGCCGGCGCTCGCATGGCGGGGCGGATGGAGGATCGGATGAAGCGAAGGGATTTCGTGCGGCTTGGATGTGCCACCGTGATCGCGGCCGGCGCAGGAAAGCTGCGGCCCGCCTTGGCGCAACCATTGACACCTACGAGAGTCCCGTTGCCGTCTCAGCACCCAACCGTTTCGCCGTCGAAACCGCACCCCGCCGTCCGCGCGGCGGATTTCTCCCTGCGAATTGCACCGACGATCGTCGAACTGGCGCCTCAGGTTGCGATCAGCACGATCGCCTATAGCGACAAGGTTCCCGGCCCCCTCCTCCGGATGCGCGAGGGCCAGCACGTCGCCGTCGACGTCGTGAACGACACGGACGTTCCCGAATACGTGCACTGGCATGGCCTCTTCGTGCCTTCCGATATGGACGGCGTCGCAGAAGAGGGCACGCCTCCCGTACCGCCGCACGGCCGTCGCCGCTATCAAGTCGTGGCCAACCCGGCGGGTTCGCGCTGGTATCACTCGCATACCGCCGCCATGATGGATCTGCATCGGGGCTCCTACACCGGCCAATTCGGTTTCTTGATGATCGATTCCGGGAATGACCCTGGACACTACGATCAAGAGGTCTTTCTCGCGCTGCGTGAATGGGAGTATTTCCTGAGCACGATGGATCAGGACGAGATGCCCCCGGACCCCAACGACCCGATGCCCGAAAAGCCCGCCACTCCGGACCCGCGTCCCAACGGGCTCGAAGTCAGCGCCGCTCTCTACTCGATCAATGACAAGATGCTTGGCGCGGGTGACCCGCTCCGCGTGCAAGCGGGCCAGCGCGTTCTCATGCACCTGCTCAACGCCGGCTCGCAGATTCACCGGCTGGGTCTTTTCGGCCACCGTTTTCAGGTGATCGCGCTCGACGGCAATCCCGTGCCCTCACCTCAGCCGGTCGCGGTGCTCGAGATCGCCCCGGGCGAGCGCATCGATGCGATCGTCGAAATGAATCAGCCGGGCATCTGGATTTTGGGAGAGATCCGCGATGCCGCGCGGCAAGCCGGCATGGGCATCGTGGTTGAGTACGCCAATCACCGGCAGCCGCGCCCGCAGTGGCTTGCGCCGCCGATCACGCGCTGGGACTACACAATCTTCGGCCCGCCCGTTCCGCATCCCGCGCCCGACGAGACGATCGACATGATCTTCGAAAAGGTGCCGGGGGGCCCGCACGGGATCAATCACTGGCTGGTCAACGGCAAGGAATATCCGCACGATCGGGAATTCGTGTTTCGCCAGGGACGCCGCTACCGGCTAGTATTTCGCAATCGCACGGACGACTCTCATCCCCTGCACATGCACCGGCACCAGTTCGAGCTTGTCGAGATCAACGGCAAGCCTACCGCGGGCATCAAGAAGGATACCGTGATCGTCCCCGCATTTGGACGCGCCACCGTCGACCTGGTCGCCGATCACCCGGGGCTGACGCTCTTTCACTGCCACATCCAGCAGCACATGGACTTCGGCTTCATGGCCCTGTTCCGCTACGCCTGAAGCGCACCGCCCCCGAAAACTCGCTGCAACAGCGCTATCCGAGAGAATTCGTCGGCAGCAGCGCCAGCCCAAGCGAATCCGCCAGCAGCGGCGCCGGCCAAGAGAATTCGCCGGCAGCGGCGCCAGCCCAAAGAATCCGTCCGTAGGGGCGCTGCTTGCTGCGCCCGGCCGAAGCCCCGCACGTGCCCGAGCGCCCTCGACCAACGAACTACATTCCCAGAAAGCTTCTTCCTCGTGTTACGGCTTTTTCACACATCCAACACACCCACGAAATATTCACACGATGAAATCCATCGGTTTAGCGGCTATCCATCCAACCAGAAGTGTGAACGGGAGGAATTCTATGAAGATGATCCGGGGAAGGTTCAGAACCGTGGTGCTCATGGGAGCGGTCGCCTCGGTGCTGGCATTTGCATCGGGAGCAAAAGCACAGAACAAGAACTTCAACTTCGACGGTTACGGGAACCCTTTCAACGACAATACCTGGCCCTACGCAAGGACCGACAAATCGCCTGTGCTTGTGGTTGTTGGCGACGTCGCCTGCGAGCCGGATGCGGACTTCGAAACGGGCGAGTCTGCGCACGAAACCTGCGACACCCCCAAGCCCCCCTACTTCAGCACGAGCAACCCCAGCAATCCCCCGGGATCGTATTCTCTTTGGCAGTCGCAGGAGGCTACCGCGAACGAAATCGAGAGTATGAAGCCTGACGCCGTCGCTCTTCTCGGAGACTTGCAATACCAGGTGGGCCAATACCAGGACTTCGAGAAATCGTACGACTTGACGTTCGGCGCTTTCAAAGGCATCACGCGCCCCGCGCCCGGCAACCACGAGTTTTACGACGAGCACGGCCAGACCGGCGTGGCCGGCTACGGCTATTTCTCCTACTTCAACGGCTTCCAGATCGATGGCGCCGGCAACCCGATCACGGCTACGCTCGGCGACCCGTGCCCTTCAACGCAGACCGGCTGCGGCTTTCCGGGCGCTACTGCTCCCAACGCGCAACCCATTCCGCGTTCCGATGGACAAGCGGGTCACTTCGACCAGTCGGGCGGAGTTGGAGCCACGGTACCGGCGGGCGGCACGGTCGGCGTCGGCGATGGCTGGTACTCCTACAATCTCGGCGGCTGGCACCTCATCTCCCTCAACATCGAGTGCGAGACGCAACCGGGCGGCTGCAGTAATTCAGCCGGTACCTGGCTCGCCGCCGAAACCGAGTGGCTGAAGCAGGATCTGGCCAACGACCATTCTCCGTGCACGCTGGCCTACTGGCACCAGCCCACCTACAGCGGCGCCGACAGCCTCACCGAAGAGGGCATCACCGCGGGAGTCTGGTGGCAACTGCTTTATGAAGCTGGAGCCGACCTGGTGCTGAACGGACACGATCATCTCTATGCCCGTTACGCGCCGATCAAGCCCTACTTCGCCGCTGGCGACACATCCGTCGCCGGTGTCACCGGCACATGGCTCGGCACTGCCGATCCGAAGAGGGGCATTCGCGAATTCATCGTGGGCACCGGCGGCGAGACGCTCGATACGCTCGTCACCGCACCCACGTCCTCCACGGATTACGATGGGACGTTCAACCAGCAGTTTCTCCAGGCCGGAACCGGGAACTACTGGGGTGTGATGGCCCTGACCCTCAATCCGAACGGCTACCAGTGGGATTACGAGTCGGCGCTCGAATTTCCGGGAGCTCCCGCAGGAACTCCCGCGAATTTCAGCGACAAGGGCGCCGCGGCCTGCCACGGCGGTGCCTTCGGTAATTTCTTTGGCAGCTTTTAACGACCGCCGCTAGCTACATCGTTTCCACGCGGCCGTTCGTGCTTCGTTCCGCACAACCCCCTTCGCGAAAAATCGCGAAGGGGGTTTTTCTTTTGCGGTCCGGCCGCGCTGCGCGAGGGCTTTGTCGCACCTACGGCGCTGGGCTTTTCTTGGTTCAGGACCCCGGCCTTCCGGCCGAGGCTAACTTCTGCCGCGCCTCCGGCGGTGGATCTGCTCCGCCTGAATGCCGGTCGATGCAAGGCACGGGAGGAACACGCAACCTGGAGATGCCGTGTACGCGAATCGCGAACCTGCCGCAGGGAAGTCACTGCTCACGAATCACCAATCACCGCTCACCGCCTCTCCGTAGTATCGCGAATATCTCTCCACGCGCCGTTCTGCTACCTTCCCCGCCTGTGCGGCCTTAGGGCTCGGAGCTTCAAGAGCCTCTCTGACAACGACCGAGTCTTTGTGGGTCGCGGCTTCAGCCGCGACATAAACCGCTCTGAGTCGGTCCGGCTTTAGCCGTGGGGGTTCGGGCGTCGGAACTTCAAGAGCCTCTGTGGCAACGACCGAGTCTTTGTGGGTCGCGGCTTCAGCCGCGACATAAACCGCTCTGAGTCGGTCCGGCTTTAGCCGTGGGGGGTTCGGGCGTCGGAACTTCAAGAGCCTCTGCGACAACGACCGAGTCTTTGTGGGTCGCGGCTTCAGCCGCGACATAAACCGCTCTGAGTGGGACCGGCTTCAGCCGCGGGGGTTCGGGCGTCGGAGCTTCAAGAGCCTCTGTGGCAACGACCGAGTCTTTGTAGGTCGCGGCTTCAGCCGTGGGGGTTCGGGCCTTTTGGGGGGTCGGAGCTTCCAGCTCCGACATTCAGCCGCGCCGAAATTGGGGGCTTCAGCCCCTGAAGAAAGGTCTCACCTTCCGCCCATGCGCCCTCGCCTCACCCATCGCGACCGCACTCAACGCGCCTTCCGCACCTGCACCGTCCTGATCGATACCGCCGAATGGATGAAAACCGAGCTCCGCGGCCCGCTCGCCGCCTTCGACATCACCATGCGCGACTTCCGCCTCCTCGAACTGCTCTATCGCGAAGGCGCTCTGCCCGTCAAAGACGTCGGCCCGCGCCTCGGCGCCCGCCGCTCCGTCCTCACTCGAATGATTGCCCGCACCTGCGGCCTCGGATGGACGCGCCAGATCACCACCACTCTTCCTCCCATCGCATTCGAGCATGCCCACCTCCATCACGCGCTCGCGAGAATCCCTCGCCGCGGCCGCCGCATCGCCGTCATCGGTCTCACCAAATCCGGCAAGCGCTTCATGAAGGACGTTCTCCCGCGCCACCTCAAACTCATGAAAGCTCTCCTCCGCGTCCTCCACATCCGCGAACAGGACACCCTCGCCCGCATCTGCCAAAAGCTCCGCCAAGGCGACATCCTAAAATTCGTCCACGAACTCCGCATGGAAGACACCGAATAGCTTTCCTGGCGGCGTTCGTCCCCCACCCTCAAATCACATGGATCAGCCAGAGGCTGGCGATGATCATCGCCACGCAGGTTACACCGTGGACCAGAAGCGCTCGCAACTTCGACCCGCCCGACCCAAGAATGATTGACATGTCTCCGAACGGAATCACGGCTTCCACGAGTAGAACCACTCCGACGACTCGCCCTCCGGCGGTCAACATCACCGCCAGCACGAGCAATCCTGCCGCGATGTCCCGAATTCCCTTGAGACGCAGCCAAGCACGAGTGTCCGCATCGGAGGCAGGCGGCTTTAGACCAAACGATCCTGAGATTCGTTCAGGAGACAGCAGATAGAAACAACCGATCACGATGATCCCCGCGGCCACGAGAGCCGCCACGATGAGCGGAATAACGGTTTGCATAAACACTCTCCCTTGTTATTAAATCTAGCATCGCTAGATTCGATGCGCTGCCCTGCACAAAGTTTCACCGCTATTCCTAGCAGCGCTATACTTCCTGTCGATGCCTGCGACACCGGCCCCCGACCGAATTGCCGAACGTAAGCTGCGCGACAAGCAGGCCCGCCGGGCGCAGATCATCAGTGCCGCCCGTCGAATCGCCGAACTCGAAGGGTGGTCCAACGTAACCGTTCGCCGGCTCTCCGACGAGATTTCCTACAGCCAACCCGTCTTGTACTCTCATTTTGGAAGCCGCGAAGGAATCGTGGCCGCGGTCGCCATCGAGGGCTTCCGCGAACTGGGCATGGCTCTCGAGAAGGCGCGGAAGCGGGATAAGTGTCGGAATGCAGTTGAGTCGGTCGCGGCCGCCTATCTGGAGTTCGCCGCGTCTTCGCCCGCAATGTACGAAGTGATGTTTTCGCTGGACCTCACCGTACCGTTCGGTCAAGCGGCTACTCCTCCGGAATTGCGATTCGGATTTTCCCAACTCATGGAATTATTTCGCCAGCAGGGTTCGAAGGCAGAGGTAATCTCGGAGCTGTTTTGGGCGAGCCTCCACGGTATCGCTCATCTCACGAGAACCAAGCGATTTCCGCGCAGGCGCCAGCGGCAACGCGTGAAGACCCTCGTTGAGCTCTTCACTTTTGCAAAATAAATCGCGTCCGCCGACCAAGAGATTGGCGGCCACGAAAAGCGCTATGTGGCAGAAGCGGACAAAAGCCGCCGAATTCCGCACAAAAACGCTACCGTATCGGCCCGGCCACGTACACCTGGCGTACGTTATCGGAGCACGACTTTGTCTAATCTGGTGACTCGTGATTCGTGCTTTGCCTGAGCACCGGAGGTGCGCCAGAAGTTAGCCCACTGCGTGAGCGGTGGGTGTGACGTGCACAACAATCCCGAGCGCCGTAGGTGCGACACAAACGTCGCCCACGAATCACGAGTCACAAATCACGAATCACTGCCCTTCTCCGGGGAAAATTCGAGGGCGAGTTCGCGGATGCGGCGCAAATCCAGCTTGCCGGTGCCTAGGTGCGGAAATTCCTCGACGGCGAAGAACTGGTTGGGGCGCGGGATCCACAAATTGGGCAGGCCGGTCTGCGGCAACTTTTCGATCACGGCTTTTAATTCGTCCGGCGGCAGCGTGTGCAGGACGACGAGGCGCTCGCCCTTTTTTCCGTCCGGCACGGCCGTCACGACGAATTTCTGTTCCGTGGCGCCGGCGATTTCGTGCAGGCGCTCTTCCACTTTGATGTGCGGCACCATTTCTCCGCCGATTTTGCTGAAGCGGCTCAGGCGGTCGGTGATGGTGAGGAAGCCGTCTTCGTCCTCGGTGGCGATGTCGCCGGTGACGTACCAGCCGTCTTGCAGCGCCTCCGCCGTTTTTTCCGGCTTGCCCAGGTAGCCCTGCATCACGTTGGGGCCGCGCACGAGCAGCAGTCCCGCCGCGCCCGCGGCCACCGGCTCGCGCGTATCCGGATCGACGATGCGAATGCTGATGCCCGGCAGCGGATGCCCGATGCGGCCGCGCTTGCCGCCGACCTGGCGGAATCCGGGCGCGCGAAAGTCCCGCGTGTTCACGGCGACCACCGGCGCGCATTCGGTGGCGCCGTAGCCTTCGAGCGGCTTCACGCCGAAGCGATCCTCGAACGCGAGCGCGAGCCGCTCCGACAACTTTTCCGCACCAACCAGAACGAAATCGAGGCTGCCGAAATCTTCCGGCGAGCAGCGCCGCATGTACGCTTGCAAAAAGGTGGGCGTGGCCATCAGGAACGTGACGCGATAATCGCGCACCAGCTCGCTGATCGCGGCGAGATCGAGCGGGCTCGGATGGTAGACCACCGAAACGCCGAGCACGGCCGGCAGGCACAGCGTCACCGTGAACCCGAACGAATGGAAGAACGGCAGCACGCCGAGCAGGCTGTCTCTCTTGCCGAACATGAACGTCTGGCCCATCTGCTCGATATTCGCCGCGATGTTGTAATGGGTGAGCATCACGCCCTTGGGGTCGCCGGTGCTGCCGCTCGAAAAAATGATCGTGGCGAGATCGTCGAGAGCGCGCTTCCTGCCGCCGCTCACGGCTTTCTCGATCCACGCGCCGGGCAGGAACCAGAGCGCGAGCGCGGCGAGGCGTTCGCCGAAATGCGATTCGGCCGCGACCTCTTCGATCAGAATTGTCTTGCCGGGGACTTTCAGCGGGATGCGGTCGAGCAGCGCCTTCGTGGTGATCACCGTTTCGAGCTTGCATTGCGCGGCGCAAGAGGCGAGCGCCTCGTCCGAAATCGTGTAATTCAAATTCACCGGCACTTTGCCCGCAAGCATCGCGGCGAAGTTCACGAGCGCGCCCGGCACCGACGGCGGCAGGAGGATGCCGACCATCTCCTGTCCCGCCCAGGCGCCGCGCAACCGCCGTGCGAGGAAAATCGCGCTCAGCAGGACGGCGCTCCATTTCATGCGCGGCCGGCGCCGGTCTCCCATCGCGAAGCGAAACGGATTGCGGTGCGCGGTGCGGATCAGCGAGCGATGCAGCGTGCGCAGGTGTTTCTTGCGGTGCACGTACGCGTCGCTCTGCAGCGCCTGTACCGACCGGCGCACTTCGAAGGGCGTCGACGTGGGCGGCATCGGCTTGCCGAAGCTGATCGTGACGGGATACGGAATCGAGCGCGGCCGCTTCCAGAGAAACCGCCCGCGGTCGAAACTGAAGATGCTGCCCCACACGCCGTCGAGATGGATCGGGATGATGGGCGCATCGACGCCCTTCATGATGCGCTCGAAGCCGCGGCGGAAGGGGAGCATCTGGCCGATGCGCGTGATCTGTCCTTCGGCGAAGATGCAGACGAGCTCGCCATTGCGGATGGCGTCGCTCGCGGCGCGCAGGGCGTGCAACATTTCGCGCGGCCGCAGCTCGGACGAAATCGGGATCACGCCCATCAATTTCGCGAACGGTTTTACGTACGGCAGGTCGTAGATGCCCTTGTACATCAGGAAGCGGATGGGCCGCTCGACCGACGCGAGCAGCAGGTTCGCGTCGACGAACGACATGTGATTGCAGACCAGCAGCGCGCCACCGCGCTCCGGAATGTTTTCTCTTCCTTGCACCCGGATTCTGTAGATGGTGTGCGTCGCTATGAACAGCACGAAACGCAGCAGCGAATCGGGGAGCAAGTAGATCGAATAGGCCGTGGTGACGAGCGTGAGAATCGCGCCATCGAGAAAAATCCCGGCGGCGCTTTGATGAAACACGTCGGTGAAAATGTAATAGGCGAGCGACGCCAGCGCGATGCCGATGAACGACACGAGATTCGCCGCCGCGATCACGCCGCCTTTTTGCTCCGGGCGCGGACGGTGCTGGATCAGCGCGCCGAGCGGCACGGCAAAGAGCCCGCCGAAGAAACCGAGGAGACCCAGATCGAAAATGCGGAGCCTCACCCATGCGACGAGCAGCGCCACGAAATGCTGAGCGAGCAACGGGGCATGCGACGATGCGCCCTCTAGCCAACCTGACAGCAGTTCCGCCGGGGCGCGGAAATAGAGCAGGCCGCCGAAGAGCGTCATGCCGACGGCGCCAAGCGGGATAAGCCCGTACTCGATCTTGCCGCCCGAAAGATAGCCGGCCGCGATGCTGCCGAGCCCGATACCGATGGCGATCGCGGCCTGCAAACCGGTGATGTGCGCGTCGTCGATGCGAAGGACGTCGTGCCCGTAGATGATCACGGCGAGCTGCAGCAGCGCCGCGAGAAAGAAAAGATACGTGTTGCCGAGAACGGCCCAGGCGAGCGTCCGGTCGGCCAGGACGACCTTCATCTGCGCGAAGAAATCGCCGAGCGGGTTCCAGCGGAATTTCTTCGCGGGATCGGCGGGCGGGACGCGCGAGATTCCGAAGCTTGCCGCAAGCCCTACCAGCGTGCAGCCGAGCAGCAGGAATCCGGAGATGGTTTCACGCCCGGCGTAGCGCTCGGCGAGTTCGCCCGCGGCGACCGTCCCGCCGATGCCGGCCAGAAACGTGCCGAATTCGATGATGCCGTTGCCCCAGGAGAGTTTCGGCTCAGGCAGCAGCTCGGGCAGCAGGCCATATTTCGAAGGGCCGAAGAGCGCGCCTTCCGTGCTGATGAGGAAGACTCCGGCGCATTCGAGAGGCAGGCTGCGGAGCGCCAGGCTCACAATGAAAAACGTCATAACGGCGATTTCGAAGACTTTCGTCCAAATCGTGACGGTGCGCTTGCTGTAGCGGTCGGCGAGGTAGCCGCCGGTCATCGAGAAGAGGATGAAGGGGAGCGCGAACATCGCGCCCACGATCGGAACGAGCGAATCGCGCCGCGCCTGCGGGAGATTCATGGCGATCACCAGGTAGGTGACGAGGAATTTCAGCGCGTTGTCGTTGAAGCCGGTCTGGAACTGCGTGGCGATGAGGCTCCAGAAGCCGCGCCGCCAGTTGGACGGCGGGCCGGCGTGGCGCGCGCCCGCATCGGGGCTCGCGCGGGCGGTGGAATCTGGATTGGAGGTAGCCGTCGCCATCGGCTTGGGATGCTGGGTCGATTTTAGCCCAAGCGGATTCGAAGTGCCCCAAAAGCGAAGCGCCGAATTTCTAGGAGTGTGGACAAGAATTGGAAAGTACCGTTGACCATTCCGCATGGCGGTCCGATGCTAGGGGAGATTGAGGTGGGGGGATGACAACGAACAAGGAGTGCTTCATCGTCGGTTTGTTTATGCTGCTGGCAATCCCGGTTGCCTCGTATGGCGGGCGTTCCTCCGGTCAAATGGGTTCACTGGCAATATCTCCCGACGGAAGGTCTGTCGCGGTCGACTTCGGGAGCGACAGAGGCTCATTCATATACGTGGTTCCCATCGATACGGGCATCGCGCGAAGGCTCACGAAAGCGAAAGATGGAACAGAATTGAGTCCGTCCTTTTCGGCAGATGGGAAGCGGATTGCATTTGCCTATCGGCCGGGTGGTGAAACACGGTCAAGAATCGTTGTCGTGAATGTGGATGGCTCGGATCTGCGTCAGTGGTCGCCTTCGGAAGACGATGATTTTTCTCCGGCGTTTTCTCCGGACGGAAAGACGATCGTTTTCGGTCAGTCGCAGTATTTCGGCAGCTATTCACCGATTGCACAGCCTCACTCTCACGCTTGGGACTTCTATGCGAGCGACGTCGACGGCGGTAACATGCGTCAGATCACGAACGAGAGTTTCTATACGGCGTCGGCCCCTTCGATATCTCCCGACGGCAAGAGCATTGTGGTTATGACGGAAGGAAATGACACTCCGCAGCAGATCGCAGTTTATTCACTTAGTCACACCGGAAAGGCGATTCTGACGCTTGAACCTCACGTTCCCCAAGAAGCCGATCCCAAGAGTCCGATACTCGACGACCCGAACTACATGCCGGACGGAGAGAGCGTCTTGTTCATGGCCGCGAGCGAAGGGAGACGCTTCTTTGACTACGAGGTTTATCGGGTAGATCTCAAAACCCACTCGGTTGAGCGGCTCACGACGGGTAACGGCTACGCTACAGGGTTGCGGGTTTCTGCTGACGGAAAGACCGCCGTCTTTCTGAAATGGCGGGTCAATTGGTCCGGGACGCCAGTCGATCCCCAGCTGTGTCTTCTGGATGTGGCAAGCCACAGGATCACGCCACTCGCAATCACGGGGCTCAATTAGGCAGCTTCCCGCAGCACCCCATACTGAAGGCCGCGGTTGAGGTCTACCTGGATTTTTTCGCAAGAGGATTTGCACGGCGAAAGGGCGGTGCGCGCGCAGGGTTCCTACGAGAGTAGCTTGCGAGCGGAAGAGAGATTCTTCGGGCAAAGGCGGCTCTCAGAATGACGACGCAGTACAAGCCGGGATGAGGTTTAACCTTGCTCTTGGCGCTCTTGGCGAAAGTGAAGCACAGAAAGACTTCCGGGCTGAAGGACCCGGCGCTACGTTTAAACCTTACACCGCCACTGGTCCGCCTGCGCTGCGGCTTAGGCGAGGATTGGCGCTGCGAAGAAGAGCCGGCTGGACGCTGGCGCTACTGGGCTACGCCAGGACGCGGAGGGAGCGCTTGGTGACGGCTACGTGGTCGGCGGAGGGCGGGACTGCGGCGGCGGGGAGCGGGGTTTCGCGCTTGGGATATTTCGCGGCGATGTAGTCGTTGACGAGGGCCTGGAAGGCGGAGGAGAGCTGGTCGTAATTGCCTTCGAGCGTGGTGAACTTTTGGCCGTCGATGTAGACGGGGCAACGCGGCGTCTCGCCGGTGCCGGGAAGGCTGATGCCGATGTTGGCGGCCTTTGATTCGCCGGGGCCGTTGACGATGCAGCCCATCACGGCGAGCTTGAGTTCCTCGACGCCTTCGTAGTGGCGCTTCCATTCGGGCATGTTGTCGCGAATGTAGCCCTGGATGCTTTCGGCGAGTTCCTGAAACGTGGTGCTGGTGGTGCGGCCGCAGCCGGGGCAGGCGGTGACGCTCGGCGCGAAGGTGCGCAGGCCGAGCGACTGCAGCAGCTCGCACGCGGCGTAGACTTCCTCGCGACGGTCGCCATTGGGCCGCGGCGTCAGCGAGACGCGCACCGTATCGCCAATACCTTCGCCGAGCAAGATGCCCATCGAGGCCGCAGACCAGACGAGACCCTTCGCGCCCATGCCCGCTTCGGTCAAGCCGAGGTGCAGCGGCTGATCGGTTTTGGCGGCGAGGTCGCGGTAAATATCGACGAGATCGCGCGGGCGGGAAACTTTGCAGGAGATGATGATCTGGTCCTTGCGGAGGCCGGATTCGATCGCGAGCTCGGTGGATTGCAGCGCGGAAAGGACCATGCACTCGTTGATGATTTCTTCGGAAGTCTTGCCGAGGTTCTTGTCCGTATTTTCCTGCATGCGGCTCATCACCAGCTCTTGATTGAGCGAGCCGCCATTCACGCCGATGCGGACGGGCTTGGCGTTATCGCGGGCGACTTTGCAGATGGTGGCGAACTGCTCGTCGCGGCGCTGGCCGTGGCCGACGTTGCCGGGATTGATGCGGTATTTGTCGAGCGCCTGGGCGCAATCGGGATACTTGGTGAGCAGGACGTGCCCGTTGTAATGGAAATCGCCGATCACGGGAACATCGCACCCGGCGTCGAGCAGGCGCTGCTTGATTTCGGCGACTTTCGCGGCCGCCTCGGGCATGTTGACGGTGATGCGCACGAGCTCGGAGCCCGCCTGCGCGAGTTCGAGGCACTGCTTGGCGGTCGCCGCCGCATCGGCCGTGTCGGTGTTCGTCATCGACTGGACCACGACGGGCGCGCCGCCGCCCACCTGCACCTTGCCGACCTTCACGCCGACCGTTGTGTGTCGCTTCTGTAGCATCGCCGTTCCATTGTAGCGAAACCCCGCAGCAGGATGCCAGCGAGCTGAGGTATGCGGTTTCCGGCCGGCCGTGACCTCGAAACGACCTCTACACCGCGGAAGTACGCGCCCGCTGCCCGGCATTGAACAACGCCAAGCGTGCCGATATGAGCTGCTTCACCGAATCGACGACGTGAGGGAGAAGCTTGTACGGAACGATTTCGTTGGGCTCTTTCGCCAGCGCGGCGTCCAGCCCGCGGCGCCAGGCGAGCCGCACCTCGGTATTGATGTGGACGACCGTGATACCGGCCGCGATCGCCGCACGCAGATCGTTGTCGTCCGTGCCTGACGCGCCGTGCAACGTCAGGAACGTACGGGTGGCCGCCTTGATGGCTTCAATCCGCTCGATGTCCAATCGTTTCTTCGCATCGCCCGCAAGCATGCTCTTGAGCAGCCCGTGCATGTTGCCGACGGCGGGGGCCAGGGTGTCGACTCCCGTTTCGGCGATGAACTGTTTGGCCTGATCGGCGCTTGTGAGCCCTTTCTTCAGGTCGGGCGCACGATCGTGAATCTCGGAACCGCTGCCGATGTCGCCGATCTCGCCTTCGACCAATATGTCGGGGCGCAGGTCCTTGAGGGCCTCGACAGCCGCCTTCGTCTGACGAACGTTTTCGTCAAATGGCAGCGTAGAAACGTCGAAGACGATCCAATCGAATCCGGCCTTGGCGGCCTCGATGGCGGCCGGCAGGGAGTGCGTGTGGTCCGCGTTAAGAAAAATCGGGAAATCGTACTCTTCGCGCAGGCTCTTCACGACGGCGGAAACCTGCCGAACGCCCATGAATTTCCGCTCACCTTCGGAGACTCCGACAATGACGGGAACTCTCAGGTCGCGCGCCGCGTCGAAAGCCGCCTTTAGCGCGATCAGATCTGAAATATTGAAGTGGCCGACGGCCACCCGGCTTTTTTCGGCCTGCTCCAGGACTTCGCGTAATGTTTCCATGGCACCCTCGACTCGCCCTCGAAAAACGTCGACGGTCTTGGCGTCGCCGCGCCGAATGGAACCGTCGAGGTTTGGATGTCAGGGAGCTAAACGCGGGGGCAAGGAAAATGTGCGAGCGGGGACCTCGGGAATTCCAGACGCCCGATGGGCCCTGATAGATGGAGCCGGCAGGGTTTACAGCTCGGCGCGATGGTGAGAGCCGGCGTGCGATTTGCCGGTGCGGTTCGGCGGAACGATCGTGGCCATCTTCCGGATCATGGCCAGGACGAGCCGCTTATCGTCGTCCGAAAGCGTGGTCGAATAGCGCCGGATGTCGGCAAGGAAGCGAATCTCTTCTTCGGAGAGCTCGCCGAGCATCTTGCGGGTCTCGCGGTCCTGAGCCGTGTCCGTGCCGGGGAAGAAGTCGGCGAGGCTGATCTCCATGGCCTCGGCGATCTTGGCCAGGGTTTCGAGCGAAGGAACCGTGTGCCCGTTCTCGACGCGCGAGAGATAGCAGCGGAGAAGGCCGGTACGGCGCTCGATATCGCCCTGGGAAAGGCCGCGGTCGCTCCGGTAGGATCGAATGACTTCGCCGATATTCACTTTGGGCTTCTCTTTTGGCATCGTCTCACTTCCTGCGAGGGTATCGTTCCGTACAACAGACGGTATCTTACGAGTTACCCCGAAAGCGGCACAAGACGAATCTGGCGGGTGATGTTCCTATGAACAACCCCTGCCGGAGGGAGACGGCAGGGACGGCCCCCGCTATTGCGGCGGGGCGGGTATGGGCGCTGTAACGTCCTGCTGCAGCTTGAATTCGAGCAGCGTTTCGCTGGGAATGCGGACCTGCTCGCCCTTCGTCGATACCTGGACGGCCGTCCCGGCCCCGGCGCCAACCACGCCGCCGATAGCCGCGCCTTTGCCGCCGCCAGCGATCGCCCCGATGATAGTGCCTAGCACGGCGCCTCCCCCGATGCGCTCGGCGCTTTGACTCCCCCGGCCCTTGCCCGCCACGTCGTAGTCGGTCGAATCGACGGGAACGATGCTGCCGTTGATGCGTATCCCGGTAAGCTCGAGGGTCAATTCGGCTCCGCCTGAGATTTTGCCCGCTTCCTTGGCTTGCGTGAGCTTGCCGTAGGCGTCGGCACCCTGCGGCGCGATCACCGTGTCACCCACCACAAGCGGGCTCTCGAGGCTGCCGTGGAAGGTGTCTCCGATCTTGTTCTTGGAGGAGTCAATGCCATCGATCATGCGGACGAACACCGATGTCCCCGCCGGGATGGTGACGGCTTGCGTCGTGACGGTAGGCGCCGGCGCGGGCGGCGGCTGGTCAGCGGCCGGACCAGGCGCGGGGGGCGGCGCCGAAGCGTTCGAGGCTTGCTGCGGCGGCGGTGCCGGAGCTGGCGCTGGGGCGGCGGTATTGGCGTCAGACGGGGGAGCGGCGGGGGCCGGTGGCGGCGCCGCTGGTGCGGTGTTCGACGAGGACGTCGAGTCGTCGCTAAATCCGATATTCAGCACGTCCTTGGTGGCGAAGATCTGTTCCTGGCCGTTCACCCGGAAGCGGATATTGAGCGGCGAGCCGCCGACAAACTGACCCTGAATCACCCGGCCATCCCGCAGCTCGAGAATATCGCCTCGGGCCGCAACGGCGAGGGCGCCACCCGCAATGCACCATGCGGCCAAAACGAGCACCAAGCGGCCTCGATTCGCGCATTTCTTCTGGTATTTCGCTGCTGATGTCATCGATCGCCTCGGCGGTTCCGATGCGGGCGGCCTGCGTGAGCCAAATTGCTCCCGCGAGGCCGGATCGGCGTCCGTTGAGTCCTATGATAGCGCAGGGGCGGAGGAAGGTTGTAGCCGACCGAAAGCGAGGCGGGCCAGGATATTAGAGCAGCGAGGGCACGATCGTAGCGGGTGACGCGGGATTCTGCGTGGCTTGCTTGCCGGCACGCTTGTTGGCGTAGAGTGCTTCGTCGGCGCGCTTCAGCAGCTCTTCGGAAGTCTCGCCGGGGCGATAGTCCGTCCATCCGCGCGAGAACCGGCAAGGAATCTTTTCGACGCTGTATTGCACTTCGAGGCCTTCCACCCGGGCCACGACGTGGCGCACTTCGTCGGCGCGGCACTCCGGCAGCAGGACCATGAATTCGTCGCCGCCGAGACGCACGGCGAGGTCGGAGCCGCGAATCGCTCGCTGCAGGCGTTCGGCAAAGCCTTTCAACAACAGGTCGCCGGCCGCGTGCCCCAGGCGGTCGTTGATCTGTTTCAGGCCGTCAAGGTCCATCAGGAGAACGGTCAGCGGACGCTCGTGACGCACGGCCCTGCTGATTTCTTCGGCGAGACGCTGCTCGCCCGAGCGACGGTTGTAGAGGCCGGTCAGCTGATCGAGAGCCGCCAGCTTGTAGACCTCGTTGGTCAGGTTTTCGACTTTCGTCAGCGAGTGCATTTGATCCGAGATCTGGTTGCGGATCTTGATGATCATCATCTGCTGATAGACCAAATACACGGCAAACAACAGAACGATCCCCACGAGGGCCCGCACAGACTGGTTCAGATAGAACGAATAGGTCTGCTGCTCGATGCTGAGCATAGCCGGGAAGGCGAACGACGCGATGGCGATCGTCAGCAGGATCAACACCATCACGGTCGACGACCACAGCCACCATTGGCGGCGATCCAGGCGGCGCAGATTCTCTCGGAACGCGTCCGTCTGTATGCCTTGGTTCGGTTGGGAAGAACCCGTATCCACCATTCGTGTGTCCGCGCGATTGTTCGCTTCCTAACTTAGTACAGCGATCCGGCAGAAAACTCCAACCCTATGTTCAGGCCAGTTTCCATATCGCCATCCGTGAATTTACGGTGTCGGCTCCGGGACTCCTACGCAGAGTTCGGCCCAACGCGGGGAGGGAGGAGGAGGCGCATCGCGGGGGAATGTTTACTAGATGGAAACTCTCGGTGTCTTTTCGCCTTGCTTCTTTCGCTTAGCGCTTCGACCTTGCCTTCCGTTTTCGGGACTCCGCCAGCTAGATTGGCGGCCTATCGGGGGTCAGTTCAAAACTTTAAGGAGAGATTATGAAAGCTATCAAGGCATCATGCCTTTTGGTGGCCGCTTTGGCGATTCTAGCCGTACCTGCGGTCCAGGCCGGCACGCAGCGGGTCATTTCGTCGACCACTGCGCGTGACATCGGCGCGCCGCCCTTCCCGCCGCCGCACGTGTTGTCCACGACGGCTCGCGACATCGGCGCACCGCCGTTCCCGCCGCCGCACATCTAAGTCGCGGTTAGGACATGATCACAGGGGCTTCGTAGCGGAAAACGCCACGCGGGCCCCTGTGCTAGCATGTTTCTTCTCGCGAGAGGTGGGGCTTCGTGCTGTCGCTGATCCTTTGGCAGCTCTCTTTGGGGCTGCGTGTTGTGATTCTTGTCCGCGGGTTCAGCGCTAATGCCCTGCGCCAGTTCCCCTTTTTCTTTGTCTATGTCCTCTCCTCCGTGGCGGCCGACATTTTCGTCTACTGGACCTGGAAATCGGCCTCGACAAATAGCACCGAGGTCTATCAACACTCGTACTGGATCGCTCAGTTCCTTACCCTGCTGATCGGCTGCGGAATCGTGCTCGAGATCTTCAGGCACATTCTGGCGCCCTACCCCGGTGCCGACAAATTCGCAACGGCGGTTGTGCTCGGCTCCTTTGCCCTGATTTTCTGCTTCGCCCTCGTTTACAACGTCATCGCGCCTGACAGTTCCGCTCTTCACGGAACCACGTTCGTCCTTGAGAGGAACGTCCGCACGGTGCAAGCCGTATTTCTCTTCGGCATTCTCGCCGTCATCACGTATTACGGGCTGCCGATCGGCCGGAACCTGAAGGGTATGATCAGCGGCTACGGTCTTTACATCGTCACAAGCCTCTTCACGCTCGCCGCGCGCGCGTATGCGGGCCCCCGGCTCAACAGCACATGGAACGTCGTGCAGCCTTTTGCCTACGACCTTTCGCTGGCGATCTGGATGGTCGCGCTGTGGTCCTACCAGGCCAATCCGGCGCCGGACCCCGCCGTGCCCCTGGAAGAGGACTACGAGGCACTGGCGCGCAGAACCAAGCGCACCCTGGCCTCGATGCGGTCGCACCTCACGAGGACGGGGCGTCCCTAGGGAGGCCAGCAGCGCTCCCAGGCGGCCTCTCCAAACAGTATGTTCGTACTATTGCCTCCCGAGTAAGTGATCTCTAAACTGGCAGCGTTGTTGGGACAGGTTTGCGATGCATACGACGCCCACAAACCGTGCGATTTCGGACAGGCCAGCGTGGCGGCTCTCGCCGTCCGGACGGCCTGCAAGCCTTGGTTTTACTGCAGTTGCGGCCACCGCAGCGTTCCTGGCAGCGGCGGGGGTCGGCCGCGTCGCAGGCCGCTTCATGGTCTATTTGATAGTTGGCTCCCTCGTAACTATTTGCCTCTGGACACGCTCCGGGGTACGCGATACTGTCGACGGGCCAACTCTCAGGCGGACGCCGGCCCGGACCCTCGGGCGAGGCCGGAAATTGGCGCAGCAAGCGAGGGATATGTTTTCCGACGGCACAATCTACGGAACCGTAAGTGCGCTCAGCCTCACCGTCGCTGTGGCAGGTCTTGCTCGGCATACAGCGCAATTCGCCGAATTGTCGCTCTTTTTCGCAGCTGTGCTACTCTCGCTGTGTGCCGCGAGCCTTTGGAATCGCAGAGAATCGGCTCCCGCGGTCGTGCTTTTGGCGGATGACCGGGAGATAAAGGTGGATCTAACGTGATTCAGCTACTCTTTTTTCTCCTTATCGGCGTCGCGTTGCTCTCATCGCTCGCGCTGATGGCCCGTCGTGGAAACCCTCGCGGCGAGGGAGATTCGCGCGTGCTCGTCGAAGCCCGCAAAGCGCTCGACGCGTTGCAGGGAGAGCTCCTTCCTGAAGAGCTCGTTCACCGGATTTTCGCGCGGGAAGATCTCGACTACGTCAGTTCAGCGGCTCCGCGGCACGTCCGCGAGTTTTTCCTGGCGGAACGCAAGAAGATCGCCATGGCCTGGATCAACCAGGTGCGCAGCCAGGTGTCGAGCCTGAAGCGGTTCCACGTGGGAGCGGCGAGGTCGTACGCCAAGCTCGGACTGCGCCATGAAGTCGAACTGGCTTGCCAGTTCGCCACCCTGCTGTTTGCCTGCCGGGCCCTGCGCCTGGCGGTTTCGCTGGGCGGGCCGTACGTGGCTCCGAGCATGGTCGGCACCACGGCTGCTGCGGCCGCGAGAATCTGCACCATTTCCGAGCAGTCGCTTGCTTTCCTCAATCCCGTGCAGCTGAAACCGTTTGCGAGCGGTTCGCTGCCCTCTTAGGAGCGTAGAAATCGGTGAGTTCTCCGAAGCGATTGGACGTGGAGCAGGCCCGCACGGACCTTTGCCGGCGCACGCTCTCCGACATCCAGCGCCCGCTCGACCGGCTGATTTACCTGGCGTCGATGCGGGACTACAACACGGGCGTCTATCACCACGACGGCCTCGCTTCGCGCTTCAGCGAGGAAGTGGCCTGCGAGGCTCTGGCGGACTGCCACCGGGAAGCCTTTCGCGAACTCATCATTTGTCCGCTGGATGAGCTTGTGTCGCAGCTCGACGCCTACCGGACTTCCACGCACACGAGTCCGCGAGAATTTCTCACCGCTTGGGGAAGACTCGAGCCTTATAGAGTGGCGGTGCCGGTGCAGACCGACCCGTTGTCGGCCGAATTCCTGTTCTCCAACTTCAAGATCGCCTTGGCAGTCTTGGAAGCTCAGCTGGACTCTCGTCCGGCGGGACTAGCCGCATAGCCACGCCCGTTACCTGTCCGACGATCTCAGCCTCCGAAGGATATGCAAACTGCCGGATTGCCGAGCCTGAAAGCGGATGCGGCACCAGCGTGAGTTGGGAGCCCCGCACCTCGCACCACGAGCAGGCGTAGCCGTCGCGCAGCTCCACAAAGAAGATCGGCCGGTCGAATTCCGTGCGCCATTCCGACGGCTGCAAGCGGCTCGGGTGACTATCGATCTGCACAAAGGATCCCGGCCGCAACAGTGGATACATTGTGTGGTCTTGCAAGCCGATGAATCCGTACTGGCAGTGGCGCACGTCGAGCTTCTGAATCAACGCTACCGGCACCTCGCCCCACACTTCGACCATCCTCGAAATCAGGCTGGTCGTCTCGAGGGTGAAGCCCTTATCGAAGCGCACCGGAAACGTGACCGATTTTTCTCCGTCGGGAGCCTCAAACGACGCCAGGTGCGTGTTTTGCAGCGGCAGGGCGAGCTGGTAACGCGATGTGGCCCCGAGGTCGATGCCGAATACGGCGAGCAATTCGTGGAATTTCGTGCGGTAAATGACGCTCAGGCTGTAAAGCTTGTAGATGCTTGGTATCGAGTTCTTATTTTCGAGTTGAGTGAGCCAAGCGTTGGAAATATAGAACTCTTCGTTCTGCCGGTCCTCCGCAATCGTGCGGCTGAATTCCTCGACTTCGCGTGTCGTGACCCCGAGCCGGTTGCGGAGTTCTCGGAGTTGCTCCCCTGGACGCATAGGTGGCCCCGTTGAACTGTATCTACATGGAACATTACTTCTGGTGCTCCCCGTCGAATGCCCCACCTTAAATCTTTCCCGGCTCCGAATCAACTGATTTGAAGTGGGTTGTGGCCACAGCTGAGAATCCTGAGTAAATACAGTGATCCCTGTACCTAGGGCGCAAAAGGGGTTCCTAGTACCCTTTTGCTTAGAATTGGAAGCAATCGCGGCCAATCCTTTGCAACTTCGGCGATGGATGAATGGTTAAATAGTTTGCGTGAAGGACCGTCTTGCGCGACCGAAAAAACTCATTTTCGTGTACGTGTTTTTGCTGTTTCCGTTTTCGCGCCATCCGTAAGGGTGAGGTCTGGCCGCCGGCATGGCCTTGTGCCAATCTGAAGCCATCACGCCGGGAGCGACCTCATGCCTGATGATGCCGGCCGAGACGCGATCCACCTGCCCTTCGGGCAGCGCCGCACGGTCCCTCGTTATTCCCTGATCGCGACCGCCGAGGTCATCGAGATTGCCACCGACGCGCATATGTCCGGGCGCATCTCGGAGATCAGCCGCAAAGGTTGCTACGTCGATCTGCTCAACACGCTGCCGGTCGATAGCATCGTCCGGCTTTGCATTACGCGCGACCGAGGCAGCTTCACCACCGCAGCGCGGATCATTTACGTCCAGGAGGGAATCGGCATGGGCGTCGCATTCGTCGATCCGCCCGAAGAGCAGTTGCGCATCCTGGATGCATGGCTCGCCGAGCTGGCCGTTTAGTCCGCTCTGGGGACCGGCATCCGGATGCATCGCGAGACCCCTCACGCGCATTTCCAGTCCGCCGGCGGAACAGTGACCGCCCAGAATTCCGGGGAGGCTTGGGCGAATTCCACGCCCACCTGGGCGAGGCCGGCGCGATCGGGGCCGAGGTAGGAGACGCGAGCCTCGCGTTCATCCCAGTTCTGCGGGTTCATCACGACCACTCGCTGCCCCAGGAACACTTTCGTTGACATCATGAGCAAGGCGCCGTGCGCGTTCACGGTGACCGTGAAAGTCTCCTCGCGAAACGGCGCTCGGCCCGCGGCCTCCCCGCAGACCACCACCGCCACGTCGAGCAGGATACGCTCGCTCCGTCTCTGCCCTGTCTGCGCCATCGTGGTTCTCAGGCTTGGTCTCCATTCACTATCGCCCGGTTGGCCCGGCGGCCGCAGGAAAAATGCGGCGCACGCCCCGCCGGAGTAACTCCCCCTCGCCCGGACGGATGATCTGTACACGGCGCCGCCCTTTACAGTAGACTAAATAGGTGACAAGACAGCTAGCCACGCACCCGCAGCAGGAGTTGCCCGGGCGCGCCAGCAGACCCCGCGCCCAGGATTCCGCTGCCGGCCGCCGCCGCCGGATCGTGGCTTGGCTTCGCGAGCTCTCGGGGCCGGTCCCGGGAGGCGAGATCGCCCGGCATTTCCGCGTGAGCCGCCAGTGCGTGGTTCAAGACGTCGCGATTCTTCGGGCGAGCGGCGAGGAAATCCTGGCCACGCCCACCGGATATCGCCTGCCTGGCGAATCGACACGCGCCCACCGGGCGATCCTCGCCTGCAAGCATCCGCCCGAGCGCACCGAGGAAGAGTTGCAGATTCTTCTGGATCACGGCGTACGCATACTCGACGTGATCGTCGAGCACCCGATTTATGGCGAGCTCAAGGGCTCCCTGATGCTCGAATCGCGCGCCGACCTCCAGGACTTCCTCGCGCACGTGCGCGCTTCGCACGCGGCGCTTCTCTCGTCGCTCACCGGCGGCGTGCATCTCCACACGGTGGAGGCCTCGCGTCCGGAAATGATCGCGCGCGCGAAGGCGCAGCTCCGCTCCCGCGGATTTCTCCTTCGATAACGGAAAACGGGCCAAACACACCCCATGAGCCTCTCACGCGAGCAACGCACCGAAAGAGCCCTCTTCCGGGGAGCACGTTTGACGCTTGATCACCCGGAATACCGCAGCGTGGTGCGCGCGTTCACCGAGACTCTCGCCGGCGCCGACCTCGCTCCGCGCGATCTCACGATCGCCGCGCTGGGAATCGGCGGTACCCACGCCGAGGCGGCCATTCTGGCGCGCGAGGGCGGCGTTGTGGCGGGCCTGGCCGAACTCGCGTTTCTGCTGCAGTCCCACGGCATCGTCGTCGCTTTCAAGAAAAATGACGGCGACCGCGTGCGTCCCGACGACGTGCTTCTGCGCGCTGAGGGCAGCGATACGCAGCTTCTCGCGCTCGAGCGCGTCGGCTTGAACCTCATCCAGAGAATGAGCGGCATTGCCACGGCCGCCCGCTGCCTTCAGGAACGCGTGAGCCGCCAGCACCCGTCCACTCGTATCGTGGGGACGCGCAAAACTCCCTGGGGCCTGCTGGACAAGCGGGCGCTGCACCTCGGCAACGGCGGCACGCACCGGCTGGGGCTGGGCGACGCCATCGTAGTGAAGAACAACCATCTGGCGCTGCTGGCGCCGCTGGAGGAGGACGCCGCGCCGATCGCCGTCGAGAAAGCGTGGCGCTTCCGGCACGATTCCGCATTCATCGAAGTGGAAGTGCGCGGCGAAGCTTCCGCGCGGGCCGCGGCCCGGGCGTTTCGCCGCCTGCAGGACGAATCCGCCGAGGAATATCCCTGCCTGCTGATGCTCGACAACATGACGCCCGACCGGGCCGGCGCCATCGTCGACGCGCTGCGCCGCGAGAACCTGTGGGACCGCGTGCTGATCGAGGCCAGCGGCGGCATTTCAGAATCGACCGTCGAGGCCTACGCCGCTCGCGGCGTCGACGCCATTTCGATCGGCGCGCTCACGCATTCGGCTCGGGCGCTCGACATTTGCCAGAGAATTTCATAATCCATGGAAAGGATGCATTCATGACCACCGCAACCGGCGTACAAGAAGCTTTTGAATCCCGCTACACCCTGCCCATCGTCGAAGAAAACACCGACTCGGCCGAGGTGATTCGCAGAAAGCAGGAGCGCGTCCGCGCACTCTGCGCCGAGCGTAATGCGATCCTGCTCGCGCATCATTATCAGCGGCCGGAAGTACAGGAAGTCGCCGACGCCGTCGCGGATTCGTTGAAGCTTTCTCAAGCCGCCGCGAAGACCAACGCCGACGTGATCGTCTTCTGCGGCGTCCACTTCATGGCGGAGACGGCGGCCATTCTGCTGCCGGAGAAAACGGTTCTGTTGCCCGATCTGCGCGCCGGCTGCTCGCTCGCGGCAGCCGTCACGCCCGAAGAACTTCGCAAGTGGAAGGAGAAGCTTCCCGGCTGCGTGGTGGTCGCCTACATCAACACATCCGCCGCCGTGAAAGCCGAGAGCGACTATTGCTGCACGTCGGCCAACGCCGCGAAAGTGGTTTCCGCGATTCCAGCGGACAAAACGATCCTCTTCCTGCCGGACAAATTCCTCGCCACGGTCGTCGCGCGCCAGACCGGGCGCAGCAACATCGTCGCGTATCCCGGCTACTGCCACGTCCACAAGACGATTCGGCCCGAGCAGGTGGTCGAACTGCTCGACCAGCATCCCGACATCGAACTGCTGCTGCATCCGGAGTGCGGCTGCGTCAGCTCCTGCATGGCCAAGGCCGTCGACGGCACGCTGCCCGCCGACCGCACCTTCTTTCTTTCGACCGAGGGCATGCTGCGCCACATCGGCAGCTCGCCCGCCGGCGAATTCGCGGTCGGGACCGAGCTCGGGATCATGCACCAGCTCAATAAAAAATTCCCCGAGAAGAAATTCTATCCGGTGAACCCGAACGCCGTTTGTTCGTTCATGAAGACCATCACGCTCGACAGCGTGATCCGGTCGCTCGAAACCCTCACTCCGCAGGTGCGCGTGCCGGAAGATATCGCGCGCCAGGCCAAGCGTGCGATCGATCGCATGCTCGAGCTGGCGTAGGCCGGGCCATGCTGAAAATCGGACTGCTCGGCGTCGGCGCCATCGGCAGAACCATCGCCCTGGCTCTCGACCAGAAACAGCTCGACGCGGAATTGGTCGCGCTCTCCGACCAGGACTGCGCCCGCGCCAAAGCCCTCTCCGCCGAACTCGCGGGCCATCCGCCGGCTCTCTCCCTCGGCGAAATGGTCGAGCGTTGCGACCTCGCCGTTGAGGCCGCAAGCCAAGCCGCGCTTCCCGAATTCGTTCCCAGGGCGCTCGCTCGCGGCCGCGACATGCTGATCATGAGCGTGGGCGGGCTGCTGGGACGCGAAGAGTGGTTCCGGCTGGCGCGCGAGAAAGGCTGCCACATCTACGCTCCGTCAGGCGCCATCGCCGGGCTCGACGGGATCAAGTCTGCGTCGATCGGCAGGATCGAGTCCGCCGTCCTCACCAGCCGCAAGCCTGTCGCCGCGCTGAAGGGATCGAAATACGTGGTGGATCGCGATCTTCCGCTCGATTCCTACCAGGAAGACACGGTGATCTTCGAAGGTCTCGCCGAGGAGGCCGCTCGCGCATTCCCGGCGACGTCGAACGTTGCGGCCTCGCTGCGCCTCGCGGTCGATCCGCTCTTGCCGGTTCCGGTGCGCGTGCGAGTGGTCGCTGTGCCGGGCGGGAGCGAGAACGTTCACGAGATTCGCGTGCAGGGTGAATTTGGCAGGCTCACGGTGAAGGTCGAAAACGTGCCTTCGAAATCAAACCCGCGCACGTCGCAGCTGGCGGCGTTCTCGGCCATCGCCACGCTCAAGAATCTCACGCGCTCGCTCCGCGTCGGCACCTGACGCCGGGCCCCATTGACATGCGCGTCCCGCTCGCGCATTCTCGACGCCGCTGTAAAGCGGAGCCGTCGATGCGTAGAGCTACTCTCGCGGGCCTTGCAGTCGTTGCGATCGCCGTTCTCGCCATTCCCTCGCTCGCGAACGCGCAGGACCCGCCCTCAGGCGAGCGCACACCCGAGCAAGTGGTGCAGCATCATCTCGACGCTTTCACGCACCACGATCTCGAAGCGGTGCTGAGCGATTACGCGGACGACGCGATCTTTCTCGCGCCGAAGTCGACGGTGCAGGGCAAACCCGCGCTGCGCAAGATGTTCGCCGGCTTCTTCTCCGGCGCCGGCAACTCCAAGGGTCCCGCACCAACGTTCCAGGCCACCGTCACCGCCGATGGTGACGTCGGCTACGAACACTGGGTGATGAACCCCGGCAAGCCCGGGTCGATCCAAGGCACGGACGCCTTCGTCGTGCGCCACGGGAAAATCCTGTTCCACACGGTTCTCTCGACGGGTCCGGCATACACCAAGCAGTAGGCGGCCCTGCTTCGCCGTTGCTTGCACCTGCGTGAATGGGATATAAACGCGCCGCACCGGCCGAAGTAACGCGAATCGGCCGATGCGCGTCACACTAACCGCAGAATGTTTCCTGGATTTCTGTTTGGGGGAGAAATTGGCATGACCAAGGCTTACTGTTTGGCTGCAATCTTATTTCTTGCGGGAGCTGTCGCTCCGGCATACGCGCAGGACGACGCAGCCGCGCCGCCGCCGGCCGCTCAGGGACAAGGCGCGCCACCCGCCGCCGCGCGCCCCGCACAGCGGCCTCCCGGGATGTTCGGGCCGCAGCTTCCTCACGGCGAGGTGAAGGACTATAAGCCTGTAACGAACGAGATGCTCCTCGATCCGCCTCCCGGCGATTGGCTGCAGTACAGCCGCACCTACGACGCCTGGCGCTACAGTCCCCTGAAGCAAATCAACAAAAAGAATGTCAGCCAGCTCCACATCGCCTGGGTGCAGGGACTTCCGCAAGGAACGACGGAAACGATCCCCATCGTCCACGACGGCGTGATGTATTTGGTTGCGCCGGGCGCCGACGTGATGGCGGTGGACGCCACCGACGGCCACATCATCTGGCAGTATCACCGCGAGTTCAAGAATCCTCGCATCGGCAGCACGGAGCGCACGAAGGCGATCTCGATCTATAAGGACATGGTCTACTACACGCCGCCCGACGGTTACGTGGTGGCGCTCGACGCGCGCACGGGCAAAGTCCGCTGGGAAACGTACAAGACCGAGACGCAGAACACCTCCGGAACCATCGTCGTTGACGGAAAGGTGATCTCCGGAGGCACCTGCGATCACGGTCGCGAGAGCTGCTTCATCGAAGCCGACGACGCCGACACGGGGAAAGAACTCTGGCGCTTCTACGATGTGCCGGCTCCGGGCCAGCCGGGCTACGACTCGTGGAACGGCGCGGACACGACGAACGACACCGCGTCCACCTGGGGCATGCCGGGCAACTACGATCCCGTTCGCAAGGTAATCTACTGGGGCATCGCCAATCCGTCGCCCTACGAGCGCCTCGCGCGGCACGGCGGCAATCCGGACGGAACCTCGCGGACGGCGCCCGCGGACCTCTACAGCAACTGCACGATCGCGCTCGATCCGCAGACGGGCAAGCTCATCTGGTATTACCAGCACCTGCCGGCCGATGACTGGGATACCGATCACACGCACGAGCGTACGCTCGTGACTACCACGTTCAATCCCGACCCCAAGGCCGTGAAGTGGTACAACACCACGGTGCCGATGGGTTCGAAGCACGATGTGGCTGCGATGGTCGGCGAGAGCGGCATCATGTTCGTTCTCGATCGCAACGACGGCAAATTCCTGTGGGCCGAACCCGTGCCCGCGGACGCCCCGAATCTCGCCATCTCAAATATCGACGAGAAGACGGGCCTCGCCACGATCAACTGGGACGTGGTGATGAAGCATCCCGGCGATCATCACGTGATCTGCTACTGGAACGGCCGCAGCTATTGGCCCACGGCCTACGATCCCGAGACCAATTCGCTGTACACGTCGTATGTGAACAACTGCCTGGACATGACCGCCAATGGGGGTAGCGGAATCCGCAAGGGCGTGGTTCGCGACGGCGTGCCCATGGATGAGCTGGGAGGCCTCGCGAAGATCAACCTCTCGACGGGCGAGATGCTGAAGTTCGGCGTCCAGAACGCGCCCGGCGCCGGCGCGATGCTGGCCACGGCGGGCGGATTGATCTTTCACGGCGACGTCAACCGGCGCTTCCGTGCCTACGACGCCAAGACAGGCCAACAGCTCTGGGAGTCGATCCTCGGCGGGCCGATCTCGGTGAGCACGATCACGTACGAAGTGAACGGCAAACAGTACGTGGCGGTGATCACCGGAGACAACCTGGCCAACGGCGTTCTCGCCAGAATGAGCGGCGTCGAGCTGACGACAGGGCACAACGCGATCTATACGTTCGCCCTGCAATAGACGCGCGCTTTCGCCAAATCAAGAAAGCCCCGCCGGGAATCGGGATCCCGGCGGGGCTTTTGCTTTTCCGTCGAAGTCTAGTGCGAGACGTCCGCGAAGGAGATCTTCACGGGCGCTTTGTCTTCCTGAGGCACCTGGTACATCGCACGCGGCGTCAACCCCATGTTGCGCGCCAGAATCGCGTCCGGCATTTCCTGGATGCGGATGTTGAAGGTGTTCACCGAATCGTTGTAGAACTCGCGTCGGTCGGCAATCTCGCTTTCGAGCTCGGTGATGCGGCCTTGGAGCTGCATGAAATTGTTGTTTGCCTTCAGCTCCGGATAATTCTCGGCGGTGGCGATCAGCCGCCCCACCGCAGACGTCATCTCCGCGCTCGCTTCGGCCTTCTGGTCGACCGTCGTGGCGCGCGCGTATGCGGAGCGCGCCTCGGTGATCTTCTGGAACGTGTCCTGCTCGTATTTCATGTAGCCCTTGCACACTTCCACGAGGTTCGGCAGCTCGTCGTGCCGCTGCTTCAGCAGGACGTCGATATTCGCCCACGCCTTGTCGACGTTGTTTTTCACCGCGATCAGGCCGTTGTACAGCATCACCACGTAAGCGACGGCGCCGCACGCGGCGAATAGCACCACCAGTAGAACGATCATGCTCATCGTGTTTCTCCTCCGGGCGGTCTTACCACCCGAAAATCCTCGAAAGAATGTAAACGCAGGTCAAAGTGAGCAACGGGCCGCCCCAGATGAAAAGCGACGACTTCCAGGCTAGCGCGCGTACCATGTCGCGTTGGCTCTCCGACGAAATCGCAAAAGGATCGTGCGCCGGGCCTTTCTCGAGCACCACGGAAGGATGCGTGGGGAAGCCCCCGTCCTCCGCCGGTGTCGTCTCCGCGCGCTGCGCCGTCGGCTGCGGCCTTTCCGCGATGGCCGCGCCGATTTGCGCTGCCGTGGCCGTACGCGCCATCGTCGCCGCGGGCGCCGGTGCCGGCGCTTGCGCTTGCGCGCGGGGCGCTTCGCCTTCCATCGAAATCGACGACCAGTTTCCGGCCGCGACCGTCGCGCTCGCGGCTGCCGGAGTTGGCGTTGCACTCACGGCGCTCTGCATCGGAATCTGCGTGCCCGCGCCGCCAAAAACCGTATTCGGACCGCCCGTCATCGTCTCGAGGAATCCGCCGCCGCTGCCGATGGCAAACGAAAATCCCGAGCGCAAACGAATCGACGAAGAAGCGGCCTTCAGGTGCGGCGCCGGCGTGGCGCTGGCGCGGTTCTGATTCTCCGCAAGGGTGCCGAGGATGAAGAGCGGATAGCCCGGCTCGATGCAATGCTCTTCGAGGCGAATGCTCGCGGACCCGGCGATGCCGTTGCGCGCCAGAAATTGCAGCACGTTTTCGGGAAACATGTCGCGGCCGCCGAAGGCCGACGTGCTGAATTCATCGCGAAACGTGCGGTGCACATCGAGATCGGCGCCTTGCGGGTCCACCATCAGCCGGCCCGTCGAGTCGTCCACAAAAAACGGAACGTAGAGCGTCTCTTCGGCGACCTTCTTCCATTCGCGGCTATTTCCCGCTTGTTTCAGTTGCCAGGCGGCCGCGCAGTAGTAGTAGCAGTTCGTGCCCGTGATCCCGGCCCGGATGGTGTGCGGGCCGACGGCCATCCCGCTCACCTCCACGAGCCCCATCGATGCGCTGCGAATCTTCGAAGACGGCGTGTTCAGCACCAGCCGCTTGAATTGCAGCATCCGAAAGCCGCGGTAGAAAATCACCACGCCGGCGACGGCTCCGATCGCCGCCCACGCAATCAGGCGAACGTCGATCGTGGTCGTCACGACTCCGAGCGTCCACACGCAGAAGCAGCCGGATGCCGGCAAGTGGTTCCTCCAGGACTGATACCCTTGCGAATAGTTTAGGAGACGATGGGACGAGTCAGCGGGCGGGTTTCGGCGGCGTGGCGAATCCTCTACTACGTTTTCCGCACCTGTCCTTTGGTACAGGTTCCGCGGCGCTCTACGCGGATTTCACTTCGTGCAGGTGGTTCTCCCAGGCGTTCGTGATGCGGCGAGTCGTCTCGCGGAGCCGCACGGCGAGGTCTACCACGGTCTGCAGGCGCTGCGTGTCGATGGCGCTGAGGCGATCCTTGTGCGCGAGGACGAGCTCCGCATTGCCCAAAATTCCGGTGAGCGGGTTGTTGATCTCGTGCCGGAACACGGTGGCGAGGTCTCCGCTCGTCTCCGCCCACGGCGCGCCGAAGAACGCGCGGGATGCCGCGGCCCAGCGCAACCTCCGCTCCACGAGTCCGGCCGCCAGCGGATAGAAATTCCCCGTGCGCGCCACGAATTCAACTTCTCCCGCCGCCACGAGCCGGGCGATTTCGGACTGCCGTTCCGGCGGCGCCACCAGAATCACGGGCGCCGACACCGCCACGTGCCGCAGGAAATCCTCGAGCGGCGCGTCGCCGATGAAATCACTGTCGAGGAGCGCCACTTCGATCGCGATGCGGCCCGCAAGACGCCGAAAGTCCTCGAGGCTCAGCGCCACCGCCAATCCGGACGTGCCCGGAATGCCTTTCAGCGCGTCGATCATGCGCCGCGCCACGTTTGCGTCCGCGATCCCCAGCAGGGGAACTCGTTCGGCGGCGGGCGCCCGCGTTGCCACGGTGTTCATTTCCTCGGATTCCTTTGCTTCATTCCGGACGTGAGCGCGCGGCTCACCGTGAGCTTGATTTCCTCCACCAGGAACGGCTTGGCGAGGTACGGCAGCTTGTTTTGCTCGAGGAATTCGATCGTGCGCGGCGAAAGCGTGTCCCCGGTGATGAAGAGGATGCGATGGCGCGCGGTACTGCCCGTTCTCACCAGCGCATCGTAGAACGCCGTTCCGTCCAGCCGCGGCATTCGCAAGTCGCAGATCACGAGATCGTAGAAGTTGCGGGACACGCGCGTGAGTCCCTCCTGGCTGTCGAGCACCGCCTCGACCTCGTGCCCCTCTTCGCGCAGGACGTCCGCGACGAGCTGCGCCACGGTAGGTTCGTCCTCCACCACCAGGATCCGGCCCGCCGGCGCCGCGCTTTTTCCCGCCGCAGGCTCGAGCAGCAGCGGCGGCCTCAGGTTCGACGGCACGGGCACTACCGGCAGCTCGACGACAAAGCGCGCCCCTCCGCCGGGCTGATTCTCAAACGTCACCTCGCCATGGTGCTGGTGGACGATGCCGTAGACGATGGACAAGCCCAGGCCCGTTCCGAAGCCGGGCTGCTTCGTGGTGAAGAAAGGATCGAAAATGCGCGACGCGATTTCGGGCGGCACTCCGGGCCCGTCGTCCGAGACGTCGAGCACGATCCGGTCCGATACGCGCGTCCCCGCGCCCTGGATCACGTGGCTCGTGCGTATCAGCACGCGCCCCTGCCCGCGGCCCTCCACGAGCGCCTGCTCCGCGTTGATCAGCAGGTTCAGCACCACTTGCTGCAACTGGTAGGGGTCGGCGATCGTCTGCGGCAGACCCGGCGCAAGCTCGAGCGTCACCGCGATGTTTTCCATCTTCAGCTCGTAGCTGCGCAGGGCGAGCGTTCGCTCCACGATCTCGTTGAGGTCCACCCGCGTGCGCTCGGGCGCCGTCTCGCGGGCGAAATACAGCAGATTTTTCACGATCCGCCGCGCGCGTTCCGCCTCCTGATAGACCTTGGTCGCCTCGGCAAACTGCCCTCCGTCGAGGCCGTGCCCCAGCATCAGCTGCGTGTAGCCCATGATCGCCGTCAGCGGATTGTTCAGCTCGTGCGCGATTCCGGAAACCAGTTGGCCGAGCGCCGCCATCTTTTCGGTTTGCAGCATCTTCGACTGAATCTGCCGCTCGCCCGTCACATCCGTGTACAGCTCGATCCATCCCACCGAGCGCCCCTCCGCGTCGAGCACCGGCCGCGCAAACCTCTCGAACACGCGGCGCGCCGGGCGCATCAGCTCGAGTTCGTCGTGCTGCGGCACGCCCGAGCCGTTCGCGTAAGACTTCCACGGTGCCGCGAACTCCTCGGGAGTGCGGAACCTCTCGGCGAGCAGCTCTTCGAGCGTCTGGACGCTCGCCACGTTTTCGAGCTCTCGCGCGCTCAGCCCGAAGAGCTGCGCGAATCGCGCGTTCGAGAAGCGCACCGTGCCCGACGGATCGATCAGCAGCGCCCCGGCGTGCACCGAATCGAGCAGGCTGCGAAGCTCCGCCTCGAGGAACCGCGACTTCATCTCCGCCCGCTGCACCACCGGCCCGTCCTCGATGCACAGCAACAGGTGCTGGCTTCCCGGCAGGATCCAGCGCAGCGTGATGCGCACCGGGAATCCCGTCGTGAGCGACGCTTCGAAGCTCTGCGCTTTCGCCGGGCGCTGCCGCGGCGTCCACAGCGCTGCCAGTTGTTCCGCCGCCGGATCGGACAAGAAATCCCCGAGAAGCACGTTCCGCCGCGCCGACTCCTTCAGCCGCAGCACTTCCCGCGCGCGCCGGTTCGCTCGTTGTATGGTTCCGTTCGCCTCGATGATCACGAGCGCCTCGGCGCTCGAATCGAATACCGCAGCGAACGCTTCCTCGCCGTAACTCCGGCTGAGCCCCGGCGCTACGCCCGTGCCGGCTTGGTTCCGAGGCGATGAATGGCTCGATTGACTCATCGTGATCACATGTTTCATGGCTTGACTACCACCGCCACAGAACAATTCCGTACCCGCACAGCACGGCGACGCCGACCGCGATCCCGTACTCCGCGCAGCGCCACGCCGCGTCCTGCCAGCGCTTTTGCCGAAACCAATGCTGTCCTTCGTTCATGAGAGACCTTGTATGCATAAGTCTGACCAAGCGGCGCGCCGCACAAAGTTCCATGATTTCAACGTATTAAAGCGCGGCCACGCGCAGGCGTAGGATGCGGCTCTTCCCGCTTCGATACCAATGGCGATACGCGTGTCCCTGTCTAGGAATCGCCGCCGCATTAGCGCGGCGCAAGGAAGGACCGACCGGAGAGAAACTCAAGCGGCGGGTGGTGCATGAAGTCGTCGCGAATCAGCCTCAACTTGGCCGCGCGTGCGACTCCGTTTCATACTGCTTCAGCTTCCGATAGAGAGTCGTCTTGCCGATGCCCAACAGGCGCGCGGCGGCCAGTTTATCCCCGCCCGCTTCGCGCAGCGCCCGCAGGATCGCCCGGCGCTCCAACTCCTCGAGTGGCATCAGCTCGTCGGCCTGCGGCATCCGGTCGCCTGCGGCGTAGTGCAGGCCGGACGGCAAATCGCCGACATGCAGGATCGGGCCCGAGCCCAGCGCCACCGCGCGCTCGATCGCGTTCTCGAGTTCGCGAATGTTGCCCGGCCAGTCATACGCAATCAGCCGCGCCATCGCCTCCTCGGAAATTCCCCGCACCCGCCCGGCTTCGCTGAACTTCTCGAGAAACGCGTTCACCAGCAGCGGAATGTCGCTCTTGCGCTCGCGCAGCGGCGGCAACTTGATCTGCACCACGTTCAGTCGGAAGAAAAGATCCTGGCGGAATTGCCCCTGCCGCACCGCCGTCTCGAGGTCCCGGTTCGTGGCGGCGATTACGCGCACCGCGATCGAAATACGATCCGTCGACCCCACCGGCTTGACTTCCTTTTCCTGGAGCGCGCGCAGCAGCTTGGCCTGCAGGTCCACCGGCATGTCGCCGATCTCATCGAGAAAAAGCGTCCCGCTTCCCGCCGCCTCCATCAGGCCGGTCTTCGGATGCATCGCCCCCGTGAACGCGCCCTTCACGTACCCGAAAAGTTCGGACTCGATCAGTGTGGGCACCAGCGCCGAACAATCCACCGGGACGAACGGCTTGTTGCGCCGCGAGCCGGAAAAATGAATCGACCGCGCCACCAACTCCTTGCCCGTCCCGCTCTCTCCCAGAATCAGCACGGGATAGTTGTGCTGGCTCACCTTCTCGATCAACCGGTAGACGCGTTGCATCTTCGCCGAGGTCCCGATCAGGCCGCCAAAGCCCGGCCGCGTCCGCAGCTGCTCTCGAAGGATCCGGTTTTCCTGGTCGACTTCGAGCAGCCTCACCACACGGTCGAGCTTGCCCCGCAATTCAGGGATGTGGAACGGCTTCGTCACGTAGTCCGCCGCTCCCATGCGCGTGGCCTCGACCGCATTTTCGATCGTGCCGTACTGCGTCAGCACCATCACCGCCGTCTGCGGGTACACCTCGCGAATGTGCTTCAGCAGCTCGATACCACCCATCTGCGGCACCCGGATGTCCGTAACCACGATGTCGATCGGGTGCTGTTCGAGAATGTCCAGCGCCTCTTCCGTCGTCGCCGCCGTTCGCGCGTGCAATCCCGCGTCGACGACCACATCGCGACACAGATTCCTTGTCGCGTCCTCATCTTCCACGATCAGTACACTGACCGCGAGCGGACCATGCACAGGCGTGACGGTTGCGGCTCCAAGTGCGGGCACGTGGGTTCTCCTTTCGGTAGTCCCAGTCCGATCCATCCTCGGGATGCACAAGCACCTCCAAAGTGGAATCGGTTCGTCTTCTTCTGAAAAGAGGGCCGTTACAGACTTGGGTCAGACTTCAATGAGGCGGAGTCTAGTCCCAAAAGGGAACCCATTGCAAGACTGTAAAACTACGTACGCAACTAACCCTACTCGTCCCAGGCCGATGCAACATCGGGAACCAAACCAGGCTCTTTTTGGAAATTTCCCCTCCCGGGCGCCTATCCTCCCGTCCCTTTCGAGATTTCTTCGCGAGCTCGAACCAACCCCTCCCCCCATATCGACATCTGACCCCGTCAGGTCCATAATTTCTGTACCGCTTTCTATCCAGCAGAGAGCGCCAAAGCCAATTTGAAAGGGGAATTTCCCATGAAGCGGAGATTTCTGCTTCCGGCGATGGCTGCTTTGCTGGCCCTTGCGTTTGCTCCCGTTCCATCTGCATTCGGTCAACAGGAATCCTCGAATGCGGGCGGCCCGATGGCCCCCAACGAAGTCGCGCCGGGAACGCGTTTCCTGATTCGTCTCGACGATGCGCTCGGCTCGAAAGACTCCAAAGCCGGCCGTCGCTTCACCGCACGCACCATCGAGCCTATCGCCTCAGCGGACGGCACCACCCTGCCGCCAGGCGCGGAAGTCCGCGGCCATATCGACAAGGTCCAGGCGGCGGGCAAGACCGGGCGAGCGCGCATGTGGCTCACCTTCGACGACATCCGCACGCCGGACGGCTGGATGCCTTTGATCGCCATGGTCGATGACGCACCCGGCGTCCACTCCATACGCGTCGACTACGACCGCGAGGGCGAAATCGAGGTCAATTCCAGCAAGCGGCAGCAGGCCATGGAAGCCGCCGCTGCCGGTGCCCTGGTGGGCGCCGCTGCGGGCGTGGCGTCCCACGACGAAAAGCAAGCCGCCATGGGAGCCGCGATGGCTGCCGCCACCGCCTATATGGTCACGTCCGGGCTCGGCCAGGAACTCACGCTCGAAAAGGACACCAAGCTCGAAATCATTCTCGAGCGGTCGCTCCGCTTCGGGCGCGGGTGATCGAGTCCTTCGCCTGAATTCGCGGCAACGCACAGCGCGTCTTCGTTCCGCGTCGTGGTGTGCCTGCGGGCATCGCGGGCCGTCCCTCCGGGAACGGCGGCGCCTGGCTTGGAATTCACCCGGACTGCTGGTAGATTCGAGTCTGGATGGCCCCAGAAACCCAATCCCAGCAGAGAATTCTCATCGTAGAGGACGAGGACAACGCTCGTAAGGGCTACGAAGCCCTCCTCCGCAAATGGAGCTTCGAAGTCCTCGGCGTCGGCAGCGGCGAAGACGCCCTCGCGAAGTTCCAGGAGTTCGATCCCCAGGTGATGCTCGCCGATGTCGAGCTGCCCGGCATGAACGGCTTGGACCTTTTGCGGCAGCTCGGAGAGGAAATCGAGAGGATTCCGGTGATCATCATCACCGGCCGCGGTAGCGACGAACGCGTCGTGCAGGCCATCGAGGCCGGAGCCTTCTGGTACATCGAGAAGCCCCTGAAGCCTCCCGTGCTGCGCGCTCTGCTCGATCGCGCTTTCGGGCGCCTCCGCGACCGCCAGGCGGTCGCCGTCCTCACGCGCCAGTTGCGGGACGCCGGCAAGCTGGGCGCTCTCGTCGGCGCATCGGGGGCCATGCAGGACGTCATGCGGCAGGTCGAAACGGCGGCGCCGTCCACCGCGTCGGTTCTGATCACCGGCGAAACGGGATCGGGCAAAGAAATGGTTGCGCGCTCGCTGCACATGCTCTCGCCGCGCGCCGAGCGTCCCTTCGTGGCCATCAATTGCTCGGCGATCCCCGAATCGCTGATGGAAAGCGAAATCTTCGGCCATGAGAAGGGCGCCTTCACCGGCGCGGCCGAGCGCCGCATCGGCTGCTTCGAGCTCGCGCACGGCGGCACGCTCCTGCTCGACGAAATCGGCGAAATGCCCGCGCCCACACAGGCCAAGCTGTTGCGCGTTCTTGAGGATCGCAAGGTCCGCCGCCTCGGCAGCAAAGTTGAAACGCCTGTCGACGTCCGCGTGCTCGCCGCAACCAACAAGAATCCCGAGCAGGCCGTGGCCGAGGGCCACCTGCGCCAGGACCTGTACTTCCGCCTCAACGTCTTCCACATCCACCTCCCGCCGCTGCGCGAACATAAGGAAGATCTCCCGCTGCTGATCGAGCACCTCCTTGAGGACATCTCCGAAAAGCACGGCAAGAAAGTCTCCGGGGTAGGCGCGGACGTCATGGAACTCCTGCGTTCGTATCCCTGGCCCGGCAACGTCCGGGAATTGCGCAACGTCCTCGAGCGAGCGGCCATCGCCTCCGATCGCGGCACCATCGGACGCCAGCATCTCCCATCCGACTTCGGTCACGCCGCGGCCACCGTCACGGCCGGCCTCAATGGCGTCCGTTTTCCGATCGGCACCACCGTCGACGACATGGAGCGCGAACTCATTCTTCAAACGCTCGCCGCCACCAGCCAGAACAAGACGCGCGCGGCCGAGCTTCTCGGGATCAGTCTCAAGACGCTGCACAACAAGCTGAAGGAATACGAGGCGGGGCGGAAAGATGCGTCTCAGCCTGAAAACTAAACTCACGCTGGGCACTTCGCTGCTGGTTCTCGCGGTCGTCGCGCTCGTCTCCGCTCTCTATCTCGGGCGGTTGATGCGGCAGACGCTGCGCCAGGCCAACGACAACGCCAGTTTCGTCGCGCAGCAGGTCTATAGCGCCTGCGGCAACGCGCTCAAAGCCGCAAACGAGCGCGGAGACGCGCCCGCATCGCTCGATCCCTCCGACCTCCGCGACTACGTCCGCCGCGCCTTCGACAACAGCAGCACCCTCAACTCCCTCATCGAATCCGACGTCGGGATTTCCCCGACCATCTACGAGATCACGATCAGCGACCAGAACGGCATCGTCCTTCTCTCGAGCGATTCCTCGCTGCGCGACGAAAAGGTCGCCGCCCGGCCCCCGATCAGCTCGCTCGTGCGCGCCGGATTTTTCGAGCAGCTCCGCGAACTCTACGGCCCTCCGCAGATTTACGAATTCTCGCTTCCCTTCGAGCTCGGCACTTCGCCCTTCGGCGACATCCGCATCAGCCTTTCTTCGGCGCTGATTCGCGGAGAAATTTCCCCGGGCTTGCAATCGGCGGGCATCTGGGCGATCGGCGCGGTCCTGCTCTCGACTCTCTTTGCCTTCGTCTTCAGCCGCATCGCCCTCGCGCCCATCGAGCGCATCTCCGCGCAACTCGATCGCATCTCGCAGGGCCAGTTCGACGCGGGCCCGGCCGTCGTCCGCGGCGATGAACTCGGCGCCGTCAGCACCAAGATCGTCGGCATCGGAAAGCAGTTGCGCGACGTCCGCGAAATCTTCAGCACCTTGCGCGAAAATCTCGACCAGGTGATGAGCGGCGTCGGCGATGGCCTGCTTCTCTTCAACTCCGAAGGCCGCGCCGTCCTCGTCAGCCCGTCCGTCGAGAAGTTCCTCGACCGCTCGCCCCACGACCTTCGCGGCCGCCGCGTTTCCGAAATTTTCCCCGCGCGCCATCCCCTGCGCGTGGCTCTCCAGATCCAGGGTGACGAGATCGCGCCCGCCGAAAGCCGCGAGCTCACCCTCGATCGCAAGGACGGCCCTCAACGCATCGGCGTCAACGTCCAGGTGATTCGCGAGCACGGCGCGCGCATGGGCACCCTCGTCACCCTGCGCGACGTCGAATCGATCGAGCGCATCGGCAGCCAGCTCCAGGTCTCGGAGCGCCTCGCCGCTCTCGGCCGCGTCACCGCCGGCGTCGCCCACGAAGTCAAGAATCCGCTGAATTCGATGCGTCTGTGGCTCGAAGTGCTCAAGGCGAATATGCCCGTCGATCCCGAGCCCCAGCAGGCCGTCAAGATGCTCGATAGCGAAATCGACCGTCTCGACCGCGCCGTGAAGACGTTCCTGAATTTCACGAAGCCCGTCGAGATCAATCTCGAGGAGACCGCTCTTCCCGTGCTGCTGCAGGATGTGCTCGAAGCCGCCCGCCCGTCCATCGTGAAAGCCGGCCTCACGCTCCAGGCCAACTTGCCCGAAGCGTTCCCTCCCGTGCTGCTCGACCATCAACTGATCCATCAGGCGGTGCTCAATCTGCTTCTCAACGCCTGCGATTTCACGAGCCCCGGCGGCGCCATCACTCTTTCTCTCCGCCGCAACGGCGACTACGCCGTCGTCGAAGTGCAGGATTCCGGCAAGGGAATTTCGCCCGAGGACCAGAAAAAAATATTCCAGCTTTTCTTTACCACGCGGCCCGGCGGCACCGGCATCGGACTCGCCAACACCTTCCGCTTCGTCCAGCTCCACAACGGCAGGATCGAATTCGAATCCGAAACGGGCCGTGGAACCACTTTTCGCATAGAATTGCCCTTGGGGCGCGTTCCCGACGCCCCCGCGGGAAAAGCCGGAGACCTGAATCAGCCGTTCGCAGCCGAGAAACGATGATGCCCAGCCGTTTCGTCGATGCTCGAGTCGTTCTCGCCCTTTTGGCGTGCACGCTCTCGCTCGCCTTTTCGGGATGCAACGCCAACAGCGTGCACGCCGCGGTCCCCGCCGTCGCTCCCACCCCCGGTCCAGCTCCATCTGATCGCCCCATGACAACGGCGCCGGATACCGACGCCTCGCCTCCTCTCGAGGCCGCCGCCACACCGCCGCCTTCGATCCCCGCGCCGCCGGCCCCGCCCGCCTCCGTCTCCATCCCGGCGACTCCGCAGCCCGTCCCTGCTCCTCGACGCCCCGCCGAAGGCACGCAGCCCGGCGAAGGAACTGAATCCGCCTCGCGCCAGCCGGCTCTTCAGATCACTCCGGAGCTGTCTCCTGGCGACGAAGCCAGCTACGAGCGCCGCACCGCCGACGACCTCGCCGTTGCCGAAAAGAATCTCGGCCAGGCGTCCGGCAAACAGTTGAGCGCCGCGCAGGCCGACCTCGTCGCCAAGATCACCAGTTTTGCCTCGCAGTCGCGCGACGCCAGCAAGTCCGGCGATTGGGCCCGCGCCCAGAACCTCGCCCAGAAAGCCCGCCTGCTCTCCAACGAACTCCTGAATTCGCTGTGATTCCGGCCGCTCCCCCATGCACTAGATTTCCTCAGCCCGCGAAAATCTTTCGCCCGGTCTATTGGATTCGCCTTCTGTTTGTGGTAATTGTTACGCCTATGTGAACGCTTTCCAATTCGGAGGGAGCCTATGCCGGCTACGATTCACGATTTGCGGCAGTCCCTGTTGCTGGAAGATCCGGAGTTTCGCAGTCTTTTCGAAGAGCATTCCCGCTGTGAGTCCCGCCTCGAAGAAATCCTCAACTCGGCGTATCTGAACTCCGAAGACCTCCTCCAGGAAGCGACGCTGAAGAAAATCAAGCTGCGCCTCAAGGATCAGATGGAACAGATCGTCGCGCGCCGCCGGCGCCTGCCCCACTAACGCCGAACTTCCGGTCCACTTCTGTCGTACAATACATTTGTACTCGGTTTCAGGAGCGCCGTTGCGCGCCGTGCGATGAATTCGCCCGCGCCGGTCCGCTCCTCCCTCAAAATCGGACGTTGCGAGGCAGTTTCGGCCCGGATGCGTTCGGGCTCCCTGAATCATGATCAAAGAAGCGTACCGCTTCGCGATTCCGCCGCTCGCCATGGGCGTCATCTGCATCTTTTTTGGATGGAAATGGGCGGCCGCCATTCTGGTTTTCCTCGGCCTTTTCGTCTTTTACTTCTTCCGCAATCCCGAGCGCGTGATTCCTTCCGGTCCCGGCCTCGTCGTTTCACCGGCCGACGGCCGCGTCGTCGAGATCGTCGACGAGCCCTTCGACTCCGTTATGGGGCACCGCATCAGCATCTTTCTCTCGATCTGGAACGTCCACGTCCAGCGCGCCCCCGTCGCCGGACGCATCGCCAACGTCCTCTATCGCCCGGGCAAATTCATGGGCGCCTTCCGCTCCGCCGCCTCCCGCGAAAACGAGCAGAACGTCATCTATATGGATACGCCACACGGAACGCTCGTTTTCAAACAAATCGCCGGGGCCATCGCGCGCCGCGTGTTATGCTGGAAAAGCGCCGGAGAAGAGGTCGCTCGGGGCGAGCGTGTCGGCCTGATCCGTTTCGGCTCGCGCGTCGATGTCTGGCTCCCGATGGACGTGGAAATCGTCGTCAAGCGTGGAGACAATATCGCCGGCGGAGCGAGCGTCATAGCCAAATGGAATTCAACAGCATAGACCCGATCGGCCAGGAAGAAGAGCCGCGCCGCCTGTTCCGCAATCACCGTCTACGCCGCGGCGTCTATCTGCTCCCCAGCGCCTTTACGGTCGCCAACCTCCTCTGCGGCTACTACGCGATTCTCGCCACGCTCGACGGCCGCACCCGCACCGTCGATTTCGATAACGCCGCCTGCGCCATCGGCTTCGCCATCATCCTCGATTCTCTCGACGGCCGCGTCGCTCGCGCCATGGGCACCAACAGCGAGTTCGGCAAGCAGTTCGATTCCCTCGCCGATATCATCAGCTTCGGCATCGCGCCCGCCTTCCTGGCTTATGCCTGGGGCGTACGCGCCATGGCCGCCGAGGGCGTGCCGGACATCATTCATCTCACGCAGCTCGGCTGGCTGATCGGCTTCTTCTATCTCGGCTGCACCGCCTGGAGGCTGGCCCGCTTCAACATCCAGGGCATGGCGGAGGGCAGCAACCGCTTTTTCGTCGGCATGCCGTGTCCCGCCGCGGCCGGCATGATCGCCGCCACCGTGCATTTCTTCCAGATTCCGATTTCGGACGCCCGCTTCTCCGTGCTCTGGCTTCTGTTGCTCGTCCTGCTCGGCAGCCTCATGTCGAGCACCATCCGCCATTACAGCTTCAAGGACATCGAGTGGGCCCGCCGCCGCCCCTCGCTCTTCGTCGTTCTGCTGGTCCTGCTGGTCGGCGCGATCTTCAAGTTTTCCGGACCCACGCTGATGGTCATCGCGAGCGTCTATACGCTGCACGGCCTCGTTCTCCAGGCCGTGAAGACCGTCCGCCGCCGCGTCGCCTCGCGTCACGCCTAGGCTATGCCCTCCGGGCCGGCGGTTCTTCATCGCGTCGCCATCGTCGGTGCCTCTTCGCTTCTCGGCAAAGAACTCAAGCAAGTCCTCGAAGATCGCAACTTCCCGTCGAGCGACATCGTTCTCCTCGACGAAAGCGTCATGGCCGGCACCCTCACCGAAGCGGCCGGCGAACCCACGTTCATCCGCGCGCTCGATCAGGACAGTTTCGAAGGCGCGCGTTTCGTCTTCTTCGCCGGCACGCCCGCGGACGCCGAGCGCAACTGGCGCACCGCGCAGGCCGCCGGCGCCACGGTGATCGACCTCACCGGCGCCGTCTCCGCCTCTGCCGGCGGAGGCGTCCCCTCGATCCCGTCGCTTGCCTCCCTGCTGCTTCCGCCGTCTGCGCCCGGGTCCGCCCCCTCGGCCTACGTCTCGCCGGCCGCGCCCGTGATCGTGGCTTGCACGCTTGCCGCGGGCCTCGCGAAGGTCCAGCCCCAACGCATCGTTCTCCTGCTTTTTCCTCCTGTCTCCGACCGCGATCAGCCGGGCATCGAGGAACTCGAAAGCCAGACCGCGAGCCTCCTCTCATTCCGCGAAATCGATCACACGGTTTTCGACGCGCAGGTCGCCTTCAATCTCCTCGCCCGCTACGGAGAAGCCAGCAAGCCCGGCATCGAAGACCTGCGCGCCGCCGTCTCCCGCGACGTCGCCGCCTACCTCGCGGGACGCGCTCCCGTCCCTGCAATTCAACTGGTGCAAGCGCCCGTGTTTTACGGGTATGCTTTCGCTGCGTACGCTGGCCTAAGCGACGCGGGCTCCGCCGATTCGCTCGCGCGTCTCGAAGCCGCCTTTTCCGGTCTCGGCGTGAAGGTCGCCGCTCCCGGCGATCCCCCGCCAAGCAACGTGAGCGTCGCCGGCGAAAGCGAGATTCATCTCGCGCGCATCGAGCCCGATCCCGGCGTCCCTGGCGGTGCCTGGATCTGGGGCGCGGTCGATAATTTGCGTCTCGCGGCCGCCAATGCTGTTCGCATCGCGGAGGAACTTGTTGCGAATTCGGTCCACTGAAACGCCGCTTCCGCCCGCGCGCCCGCCGCGCGCCTTGCGACCCTCTCTCCACTCTTCACTCGTTCTCGTCGCTGTCGCGGTTGCGTTTCTCGCGCAGGGTTGCGGCTACCACGTCGCCGGACACGGCGCCAATTTGCCCTCCGAGTGGACCACCATCGCCATCCCGGCCTTCAAGAACGACACCACGCGCTACCGCATCGAGCAGCGCTTCACCGAGGCCACCATTCGCGAGTTCATCACCCGCACCAAGTACCGCGTCGTCCAGGACACCTCTTCCGCCGACGCCGTCCTCCACGGCGAGGTCCTATCGATCGACACCACGCCCGTCCTTTTCAACGCGACCACCGGTGAAGTCACCACCATGCTCGTCACCGTCCACACCAAGGTTTCGCTCATCGACAATCACACGCAGAAGCCCGTCTACCAGGACAACGACATGGTTTTTCGCGACGAGTACCAGATCTCCACCGACGTGAACAGTTTCTTCGAGGAGCAGGATCCTGCCCTCGAACGCATGTCTCGCGATCTTGCATCCCACATCGTCGCCAACGTGCTGGAGGGCTTCTGATGGCGCAGGCTTCGGCCGAAAAGCTTCTCGCACAGCTCGCGGACGGCAAATCGATCGGTGCCGTGCTTCTTCTCGGCGCCGACCATTACCTTCGCGAAATGTGCCGCAATCGCATCATCGACGCGTGCGTGCCTGCGGCCGCCCGCGATTGGGCCGTTGCCCGCCTCTCCGCCCGCGATGCCGGCTGGGATGAAATCCTCGAGCGCGCCGAGACTCTCCCCATGCTCGCGCAGCGCCAGGTGATCGTCGTCGAAGAGGTTGAATCGGTCGAGAAGCTGGGCGAGAAATCGCGCGAGGAAATCATCGGGAGGCTCGACAAATATCTCGCCGCTCCCGCCCCATTCACCGTCCTGGTGTTGGAGGCTGCTGCGCTCGACGGCCGCCAGAAATTCAGCAAGCTGCTCGCCGAGAAAGCGCTCGTCGTCGAGCTCACCATCGGCGGCGAATCCGCCGCCGCGCTCGCCGTGCAAATGGCCAAGGACCTCGGCGCCGAAATCAATCGCGATGCCGCGGCGCTTCTCGCCGATATCGTCAATAGCGAGCCCGCCCGCATTCGCGGCGAGCTCGAAAAGCTTTCCACCTACGCTCTTGGGCGCGCCATCACCGCCGCCGACGTCGAAGCGCTCGTTGTCGCCGCTCGCAAAAACACCGTCTGGCAGCTCACCGAAATGCTCGCAGGACGCAGGCGCCGCGACGCCCTCGCCTTCCTCGATAATCTTCTGCGCGAGGGCGAGGAGCCCATCGGAATCGTCGGCGCGCTCGCGTGGACCTACCGCAAGCTCATCGAAGCCCGCGACCTGTCGCCTCACACCCGCGGGTTTCAGGCCGCGCGCACACTCGGCATGCGTCCCGACGCAGCCGAGGCCGCCATCCGCCAGGCCCATCGCGTGCCCAGGAGCGAGTTGCTCGAAGGCCTCGTCGCTCTCGCGGAAGCCGACAGCCGGTTGAAATCCTCGAATCCTGACCCGCGCGCCCTCATGGAATTCCTGATCGCGCGCCTTACCACGCCCGTTTCTGCCGTCGCTTCCGGCGCGCGGTAAGTGTCCTCCGCCTGAAATAAGGAAGCGCGCCTCAAAAAGAAAAGGCGCCCCTCAACCCGGAGCGCCTTTGCCAAAAATCCCTGTTTCCGCTGCGCTTGCTTACTTCTTCGCTTGCAGCCCGTTCAACGCCAGCGCCAACCGCGACTTGTAGCGGTTCGCCGTGTTCTCCGCCAGCGTCCCCTTGCGAATCGCCTTGTCGAGGTCCGAAAACGTCGCCGACAGCAGCTTTTCCGCGCCCGCCTTGTCCGCGGCGGCCAGTGCCGCCCGCATCCGGCGCAGCGACGTCCGCACCCTCGTCCGGTTCATGCGGTTGATCGCCGCGCGCCGCTCGGCCTGGCGGATATTCTTGAGGACCGATTTCGTCTTCTTCCTGTGCTTTACCGGCGTACCCTGAGCCATTCCTTGCTCCTTAGCGTTAAATTCGGATTTACTAGACTAGCGAACCAACCCCTGTCTGTCAATTTTCTGCGTGCTGTGGAAGAGCCTGGTCACATCGTATCCCCCTCGACTCGATTGGGATGCTCGGGCGCGGTTGTTACCGACACGGCTGGGCACCCTCCCCGCTCCCCCGGCGCACCTGCCGGCTTGCGAAAAACTCCCTCACGACTTACGCTCTTTAGACCGCCATCGGCGGCCCTCGACATGCCCGCCAGGAACAATTCGAAGCCGAAGCCCGAGGGCGCGGGCGAAGGCTGCCTCTACGTCGTCGCGACTCCCATCGGCAACCTCGAGGACATTTCCCTCCGGGCTCTCCGCATCCTCAAGGAAGCCGACGTGATCGCCTGCGAGGACACGCGCCAGACCCAGAAGCTTCTCTCGCATTTCGATATTTCAAAACGCCTCGTCAGCTACCACGAGCACAACGAAATCACCCGTGCCGCCGAACTCGTGATCGAGCTCGAGCAGGGCGCCAGGATCGCCCTGGTCAGCGACGCCGGCACTCCGGCCATCTCCGATCCCGGTTATCGCCTCGTCAGCCTTTGCCTGCGCCACGGAATCGAGGTGGTGCCCATTCCCGGAGCTTCGGCGTTCGTCTCCGCGCTCGCGGCGTCGGGAATGCCGGTCGGCGAATTCGTCTTCCTTGGATTTCTTCCCGCGCGGCCCACCGCGCGCCGCAAGGCTCTGCGCGATCTCGCAAACGAGCCGCGCACCGTCGCGCTCTACGAAGCGCCCCACCGCCTGCTCGACACCCTCGAAGACGCGCTCGAAATTCTCGGCAATCGCCCCGCCGTGGTCGCCCGCGAAATCACCAAGGCCTTCGAGGAGTTCCAGCGCGGCCACATCGAGGATCTTCTCGCGGGCGCGCAAAAGAAAGCGCCTCGCGGCGAAATTACGCTGCTCATCGGCCCGCCCGACGGCCACGCCACCCACGCCGATTCCGACGCCGAGGCGGGGGCCGGATCGAAGGTCCCGCTTTCGCACCGCGTCGATGAAATCATGAACGCCCGCGGCGTCGACCGCAAAGCCGCTCTCAAGCAGGCCGCCCGCGAGCGCGGCATCACCCGCCGCGAAGCCTACAAGCAGCTCCTCATCACCCGCGACGAGTAACCCGCCGTCCCCGGCCCTCCCGAAAAAATCCGCTTGACACGCTTCCGCCTATGCGCTACAGATTGTAGCGCTACAATGAATAACATATCCCACAAGCACCCAAAAGGCCTCGGGCAAGTCGAACAGATCATCATGGACCACGTTTGGGCCCACGGCCCCTGTTCCGCCGAATCCTGCCGCGAGGCCCTCGCCCCCTCCCGTCCCATGAAAGAGTCCACCGTCCGCACCGTTCTCAGCCGCCTCGAGCAAAAAGGCTTCGTCTCGCACGTCGTCGAAGGCCGCACTTACATCTATCGCGCCGCCGAGGCCCGGCAGAACGTCGCCGTCCGCGCCGTAAAAAGCATCATCGACCGCTTCTGCGGCGGATCGGCCGAGGATCTCGTCGTCGGCCTCGTCGACCACGCCGTCATCGATCGCGAGCAGCTCGAACGAATCGCGAAAAAAATAGCGCAGGGAAAAACCGAAACGAAATCCTCAACCGGAGCGAGGGGCCGCTCCGCAAAGAAGGGAAGCTGACCATGTCGCCCGAAGTCGTTCCTATCAGCACGCGTTTTCTGGTGGTTTTCGCCGCCGCAGCGGCGCGTTCCATTCTGCTCGGCTGCTTGATCGCGGCGGCGCTCCCGGTCTTCCGCGTCCGCTCGATCCCGGCCCGGTTGCTTGCCTGGCGAGGGCTACTCTTGGCCGCGCTGGCCATGCCGCTCTTGATCGCGAGCTTCCCCGCGGTCCGTTTCGTCGTCCCGGTGCCGGCTCTGCCTTCGGCTCGCGCCGCAACGACCTCCGCACCGATTCCGGCTGCAGCCCCCGCAGCCTACGCGGCTCCTGCGGCGTTCGCGTCTCCGGCGCGCCCCGCTGACTCGCTCGCGGCGGCGGCAATCGCGCCCGTAACGGCGCACGCGGCACAGCCCCGGCGCAAAATTTCCTGGAGCCTCATCGCGCTGGCGATCTATCTCGCGATTGCTCTTGGACTCCTCCTGCGCCTCGCAGTCGGCATTCTCCTCGGCGCGCGGCTCGAAGACGCTGCCACGCGCATCCGCGACTTGACCGCACTCCAGCATCTTTCGGGCGTCTCGCGCGCGGCCGGACTCCTCGCGTCGCCGCGCCTCGCCGAATCCGCGGCGCTTTCCGTGCCGTTGATGCTGGGCGTCCGCGAGCCTGTGATCCTGCTGCCGCCGGGCTGGCGCGAGTGGGAAGTCGAAGAGCTCGCGGCGGTGCTGGCGCACGAGGTGTCGCACGTCGTTCGTCGCGACGCGCTCTGGCAGCGCCTCGCGCTCATCCATCGCGCGGTCTTCTGGTTCAGCCCGCTCGCGTGGTGGCTCGAGCGCCACCTGGCCGAACTCTCCGAGCACGCGAGTGACGAAGCCGCGCTCGCCGCCGGCGCCGATCGCATGCGCTATGCCGAGACTTTGCTCGGTTTCTTCGCCGAGCTCGAAGCAGCCCCCGAACGCGTCTGGTGGCAGGGCGTCTCGATGGCCAAGGCGGGCCAGGCCGAAAAAAGAGTGGAACGAATCCTCGCGTGGAGCAGCGCCATGTCGAACAAAGTCACGAAAGTATTCGCTGTCGGGCTCGCCGTCTGCGCCGTGCCTCTGGTCGCGCTCACCGCGTCGCTACATCCGTCTTTCGCCGCGCGACAGGAGTTGCAGATACCCGCGCCGGCCCCGCCGCCTCCGCCGCTGCCGGCTCCGCTCTCGCAACCCGCTCCCCCGGATGAACCCGCTGCGAGTTCCGCACCTGTCCCGCTGCCGGCGCCCGCTGCCGTGCCGCAACCCCCGATGCCGAACGCTCCCGCTGAGGAAGCTCCCGAGGGCGCTCTGCCGCAGGTCGCGCCTCCACCGCCACCCGCGCCGGCTCCCGCAGTCCCGCAGGCCCCCGAGGTTCCCCCGAATCCCCCCGAGCAGGAGGCCGGCTGGGGAAATTGGAACTGGGGACACAATTACTGGCCCTGGGGCTCGCGCTTCGTGATCGTCGTGCCGGGATCGAAGCCGTGGATGATGTCCGGCTCCGACGAGGACATGCGCCACGCGCAGTCGCTTAGCGACAAAATTCCCGGCGACTTCATCTGGTTCGAGCACGACGAGAAGTCCTACGTGATTCGCGACTCAGCCACCATCGATCGCGCCAGAAAACTGTGGTCGTCGCAGCAGGACGTTTCTCAGCAGGAACAAGAGCTCCGCAAGAAAGAGGAAGCCCTCGGCAAACAGATGCGCGAACAATTCCAGCAGAAGATGGCGGACGTTCGCGTGAAGGTTCCCGATCTCACCGCCCAGCTCCAAAAGCTTCAGGACGAAGTGAAACAGCTCAGCACGAACGGCGCAACAATGCAGCAGCTGGGCGACCTCCAAAGGGAAGTCGGCGAACTTCAGCGGCAGCTCGGCGAAACGCGGTGGCAGACCCAATGGAGCGACGTGGGCCGCCGGGCCGGTGAGCTGGGCCAGCAGATGGGAGATCTCGGCCGGCAAATCGGCGAGCTCGCCCACCAGCAAGCGGAGAAAGCCCGGCAAGCGTCCCAACAGATGCAGCAACTGCTCGACGATGCGATCGCCAACGGAACGGCCAAGCCGGAACTCAAGTAGCCAACTTTGGAGGAAAGAGTGCGAAAAACGATGGTGTTTGTTCTCGGGCTTCTGTTGGGCGCAGCCGTGGTGCTCTTACTCCATCCCCGACAGGCACGGGCCGCCCAAAGCAATTTCGTTTACATCAGTCGCTTTGCGGAGGCTTCGACCTTTGGCACCAACTATTCCACGGTCATTTTCGGAGAGGCTAAGAGCATTTCGTGCGTCGTGGAAGATGGGAACCAGCAGCGTTCCCGCCTGGAATCGAAGTCGGATATGAAGCCGGCGACGATCCCCGCGACGAAGGCCTCCAAAACGGCGTGCTACGTCCTCAGCGAATAAGGCTGGTGGGTCGGGCGGGCGCCGCGCAATCCCGCGGGCTTATGACGCGGCGCGGTCGTAGTTCACCGCGTCGCGCGCGAAAAAAGCGTCGACGCGATCGAGGATCTCGGAGGCCGTCTGTGAGTGGTGAACCTGGTGCCGCAGCTCGCCGCCGTTTCGCACGCCGTGCGTGAAAAACGTCGCGAACTGCTTCATCTTTCCGATTGCGTCCGGCATCTCCGCTTCCATCAGGCTGCGGAAGTACCCCGAAAGCAGCCGGTAGCGGTCGGCCTCGCTCGGCTCGTCGTAGCGCCCGGTCGCGAGGTAGTCCCCGATCTGGCGGAAGATCCACGGATTCGACGAAGCCGCCCGCCCGATCATCACCGCGTCGCAGCCCGTCTCCTCGATCATGCGCACGGCGTCTTCGGGAGCGCGGATGTCGCCGTTGCCGATCACCGGAATGCCCACGGCCTGCTTCACCGCGCGGATCACGCTCCAATCCGCCGTACCGGCGTAGCCTTGCATGCGCGTCCGCGGATGCACCGCCACCGCTTCGACGCCGATCTGCTCGGCCATGCGCGCCACGTCGACGGCGACGATATTGTTCTCGTCCCATCCCGAGCGGATCTTGATGGTCAGCGGGATGGTCACGGCCGCGCGCACGGCGCGAAACAGCCTTTCGATCAACGGCAGGTCGCGCAGCAGGCCCGAGCCGCCGCACTTCACCACCTTCTTCACCGGGCAGCCCAGATTGATATCGACGTGATCGAATCCCAGGTCCTCGGTGAGCGCCGCCGCCGAAGCCATCACCTGCGGATCGGACCCGAAAATCTGCGCCGAGATCGGCCGCTCATCTTCGTCAAAGTAGAGATAGCGCAGCGTGCGCGCCGCGCTGCGCGTGAGACCTTCAGCGCTTGTGAACTCCGTCATGATCAGGCCGCACGATCCGAGCGAGCGGATCACGCGCCGGAAAACGGTGTCCGTGACGCCCGCCATCGGCGCGAGGATCGTCGCCGGGCGGATCGCCGTATTCCGAATTTTGAGCTCCGCGGGGAACATAGGAAAAGAGTCGCGCTAGACGGGCGTGCTGTCGAGTCGTTCGCGAGCGAATGTTTCGCCGGCCTCAACGTCGCCGGCGTGCGATGCGCCCGCCGCGGCGGATGCGGCCCGCCGCGCGCCCGCGCCGTTGGCGAGATGCGCGAGCAAAGCCTCCTTCGAGCCGCCGAAGAATCCTTCGATCACCTGGCCGAGCGCCTGTGCCCGCGCTTCCTCGGCGCTGAGCCGCGGCCGGTAGATGTACGCGCGGCCTTTCTTGCTCCGCTCGACCACGCCCTTGCGGGCCAGCCGGTCCATGATCGTCATGATCGTGGTGTACGCGCGCGCGCGGCGCGGCGCCAGGCCGTCGCGAATTTCGCGCACCGTGCCTTCTCCGATGGGCCACAGCGTGTTCATGCAATCGAGTTCGAGGGGCGCAAGGTCGAGCACCGAACGCTTCGAGAGGCGCGGCAGCGCGGCGTTTTTTTCGATAGTCGCGTCGAGAGGCAAATTCATCTTTTTTCTACGTCCTTTGTGGCATCAAACGGCAAGCTCGCCGTGGTTCCGGGCACGGAGGCTTCCTCGTTCAAGAACGGCTTCGTCCGCAGCAGCGCGCGCCGCAGAGACGGATTCCGCTCCGTCCAGACCGCCTCGCCGCCGGCATTGAGCGTCGCGTAGACTCCCGCCATCTTCGAATCCAGGTCGTCGATGAAGTGCAGCGCCAGCGCCTCCGGAATCTGCGGCAGCGACGGCGAACCAAATTCGTACGACCCGTGGTGGCTGAGAATCAAATGCTCGAGCAGCACGCCCAGCGGCTCCGGAAATCCCGGAATCGCCCGGCGCTTCTCGCGCACGAGCGTCACGCCGATCGTGATATGTCCGAGAAGGCGCCCTTCGGTCGAATAATCGATGGCGCGAGTGTACCTCAATTCGTCGAGTTTGCCGATATCGTGGAGCACCACGCCCGCGAGCAGCAGATCGGCGTCGAGCTGCGGATAGTGAGCCGCCACGTCGGCGGCGAGCCCGATGAGGCTGACCACGTGTTCGAGCAGCCCGCCGATATAGGCGTGGTGCATCGTCATGGCGGCGGGCGCGCGCTTGAACCGCGGCGCGATGGCCGGATCATCCACGATGCCGGCCAGCAGTTTCTGCAGCCACGGATTCTTCATCCCGGCGATCGCCTGGCGCACTTCGGCGTACAGCTTTTCCACGTCGTGCTTCGTGTGCGGCAGGAAATCCCCGAGGTCGTAGTCGCGTTCGAGCGCGGGAATGATCTGCTCGAGCGTCAGTTCCTTGCGGCCGTTGTAGAGCTTGACGCGCCCGCGAATCTGCACGACGTCGTCGCATTCGAAGCTGGCGGCGAGAGCCGCGTAGTTCTCCCACATCTTGGCCGCGATGGTGCCGGTGCGGTCGGCCAGCTCGAGATGGAGCCAGGAGGTGCCGGTCCGCTGCGAGGTGCGCACCTCTTTCTCGCGAACGAGGAAGAGGGAAGCGACGAGTTGTCCATCCGCGAGATCGGTGATGAAGTGAGATTTCATAGACCGCCGTTGGCTTTGGGCAGCGGCACCTTGTGCTTGCCCTTCTTCTTGTCGGCGGCGTCGGGAGTGGGAGCCACTTCCTGGATCACGGTCGCGCCCGGCACGGCGGCCGTATCGGTGAAGCCAGGCCGCACGGTGACGTAGCTCTCTTCGCGCAGCTCGGCCAGATAGTCGCGCATGGCCGGGTCCATCTTCTGCTTGTAGATGATATTGGTGATCTGGTCCGACACTTTGTCGAGCGGCTGCAGACCTGCCTGATAGTGTTCGTTTACTTTCAGGATCTCAAAGCCGGTTTTCGTCTGGATCACGTCGGTGATGCCGTTCTTTTCCATCTTGAAGACCACGTCTTCGAGCTGCGGGGCGAGCTGACCGCGCTCGAAGGTACCGAGCTCGCCGCCGTCCTGGGCCGTCGACCCCTCCGAGTGGCGGATGGCCAGTTGGGCGAAGTCCGCGCCGTTCACCAGTTGCTTGTGGTAGTCGTCGGCCTTCGTCTTGATGGCCGCGACTTCTTCGGGCGTCTTGCCGTCCGTATTCAGGAAAATCTCGGCGAGGTCAACCTGCTCCTTGCGGATGAAATCCTGCTTGTGCGCGTCGTAATACTTCTTCAGTTCGTCGGGGCCGATATCCATGCGGCCGCCGACTTCCTGCTGGATGACTTTCTGCGTCAGCAGCCCATTCTTCATGCGCTGCTTGTAGTCTTCCCAGACGATGCCCTGTTTCTCGACGGCCTTTTCGAGGTCGTCCATCGTGGCGAGGTTGTTTTCCTTGCGCACTTCATCGAGCTGCTTCACGAGCTCCGTCTCGACGTCGATATTCATGTCCTTGGCGCGCTCGATCAGGAGCTGCTGGTCGATCATGTCGCGCAGGAGGTTCTTCTGCCGGTCTTTCAGTTCGGCCTGGATCTGATCCTGCGTGCAGTTCTGGCAGTCCTGATGGACCTCGTCCGGCAGATTCTGCGACGCCTTCTCGTAGTCGGAGAGAGTGATGATCTGATTGTTGACCCTGGCGACGATTTCCTCGACGAGGGTAGCCTTCGAATCGGCCTGGCTCTGCGCCCACAATGCGGGGGCGAAAAAGAGAGCGGGCAAAGCAAGCAAAGCAAAACTGAAAAACGAACATCGGATTTTCATGTGGGTCTCTCGCGAATTCTATCTCTACGATTGTAGTTGCCGCAATACGTTTCTGACCGCTTCCATCACTCCGCCTTTATAACCTTTCCAGTGCAACCAGAGCACTCCCGTGGGATCGAGCCGCATATCGCGATGCTTGCGGATGAGCTTCACCAGGCGCTCGGGACCGAGCGGGGTGTCGTCGTAGAACTTCATCGCGACTTCATCGCCGCGGCGGTCGATCGAAGCCACCAGCAGCTTTTCCGCTTGCGCCTTCAGCACGGCGTAATCGAGCAGGTTGGTGACCGCCGGCGGCGGCGGCCCGAACCTGTCCTCGAGCTCCTTGCACACCTCGTCGCGACCCGCGTCGGACGTGACGCTCGCAATGCGCTTGTAGATCCGCAGCCGCAGGTTCTCGCTGTCGATGTATTCGGACGGAATCCGGACGTCCTGCCCGAGATTGAGCGTCGCGCGGCGTTCCGGCAGCACTGCCTCGCCTTTGCGCTCGGCCACCGCGCGCTCCATCATCTGCACGTACATGTCGAAGCCGACCGCCTCGATGTGCCCATGCTGCTCGCGCCCGAGCATATTTCCGGCGCCGCGCAGTTCGAGATCGAGCGCCGCGATGCGGAATCCGGCGCCGAGGTCGCTGAACTCCTTGAGCGCCGCCAGCCGCTGCCGCGCGATCGGCGTGAGAGGCACGTCCGGTGGCACCAGCAGATACGCATAGGCCCGCTGGTTCGAGCGGCCCACGCGCCCGCGCAACTGGTACAGCTCGGAAAGTCCCATGCGGTCGGCGCGATTGATCACGATCGTGTTGGCACGCGGAATGTCGAGCCCGTTCTCGACGATCGTGGTCGAGACGAGCACATCCGCCTCACCGCGCACGAACTTCATCATCACCTTCTCGAGCTCCGTCTCGCGCATCTGGCCGTGGCCCACCACGATGCGCGCGTCTGGCACGAGACGATTGACGAGCGACGCGAGCGACGCAATCGACTCCACGCGGTTGTGCACCAGAAACACCTGCCCGCCGCGGTCCATCTCTTCCTGGATCACTTTCTGTACCAGAGCCTCGCCGAAGGGCGCCACGGTGGTCTGAATGGCCAGGCGGTCCTTCGGAGGCGTCTCGATCACGCTCATGTCGCGGAGCCCGACGAGCGACATGTGCAGCGTGCGGGGAATTGGCGTGGCGGACATCGTGAGCACGTCCACGTTCTTGCGCATCTCCTTGAGGCGCTCTTTGTGCGCCACGCCGAAGCGCTGCTCTTCATCGACGATCAGCAAGCCGAGGTCGTGGAATTTCACGTCCTTCGAAAGCACTCGATGCGTGCCGATCACGATATCGATCTTGCCCGCTTCGAGCTCCTCGATCGTCTTCTTCTGTTCCTTCTCGTTGCGGAAGCGGCTGAGCATCTCGATCCGCACCGGGAAGGCGGCGAACCTGCGCCGGAACGTCTCATGGTGCTGAAACGCGAGCACGGTGGTGGGGGCGAGCACAGCCACCTGCTTCGAATCCGAAAGCGCCTTGAAGGCCGCGCGCATGGCGACTTCCGTCTTGCCGTAGCCGACGTCGCCGCACAGCAGCCGGTCCATCGGCATGGTGGACTCCATGTCGCGCTTCACATCTTCGATGGCCCGCAGCTGGTCCGGAGTTTCCTCGAACTCGAAGGCATCTTCGAATTCGCGCTGGAAGTTCGAATCGGCGGGGAAGGCGTGCCCGACGGCGATCTTGCGCTCGGCATAGAGCGCGAGAAGCTGGTCCGCCATGTCGTCAACCGACTTGCGCACGCGCGATTTGCGCGTCTCCCAGACGGTCGTGCCCAGCCGGTCGAGCGTGGGCGGCTCGCCTCCGAGCGATTGGTACTTCTGCACGAGATCGAGCCGCGCGAGCGGGACGTAGAGCTTCGCGTCGTCCGCGAAATGCAGAAGCATGAATTCGCCCGCGGCGCCCTCCACCACCACTTGCCGGAGACCATCGAATTGCCCGATGCCATGATCCACGTGGACGACGTAGTCGCCCGGCTTCAAATCCGAGAAATCGCTGAAGAAGCTTGCGGTTTTGGGGCGCGCCCGCTGGCGCTCGGGCGGCGCGACGGTCTCAAAGAGGTCGGCGGTGCCATACACGGCGAGGCGCGCGTCGGGAAACACGACGCCCTCGGCCAGCGGAGCCTTCACGATCACCATCGCGGGCGTGTTGCCGCTGCTGCCTTCTTCCGCGAGCCGGGTAACGGTCACGTTGTCTTCGAGTTCGCCGAGGCGGTACGGCAATTCGTACTCGTGGCAGATATCGGCAAAGCGCTCGAGCTCTCCGGTGCTCGCGGCGGACACCACCACATGCTCACCCTCGCCGAGCCGACGCCGCACTTCGCCCATGAACGCGGCCACGTTGCCGTGGTAGCGCGTGGTCGGCTGCGTCAGCAGCGCAAGCGGCGCCGCGCCCTCCACCGAGACGCCCAGTTGCTCCACCGCGAGCCGCGGAAAGAGGTCGAGCGCGAGCGACCACTCCTCTTCGCTCAGGATGTAACGCCCCGGGGGCTCCGCGAGCGGGTCTTCGGTCTGCTCGAACGACTGGCCGAGCCGCGCGCGATACTTTTCGAGCGCCGTCGAAATCTGCGAGGGCTCATCGAGCACCACCAGCGGGTCGGCGGCCAGGTCGAAAAGGACGCTATTGCGATCGTGCTGCAGCATCTCGCGGAATTCCCAGCCGGGGTAGAGGCCCTCGGGCAAGGCAGCGTCTTCGCGGCCCGCATCGGACGACACGCGCATCGGCTCGAGCACCTGAACGCGGCGCAGTGTCTCGGTGAGCGGCAAAAGCGTGGCGCGCTCCACCGGGTTCGTCGAGCGCTGCGTATTCGGATCGAACGCGCGAATCGATTCGATCGCGTCGCCGAAGAGTTCGATGCGGACGGGCTGCGGCGTCTCGGGCGAAAACACGTCGATGATCCCGCCGCGCACCGAATATTGCCCCGGCATTTCGCAGGTGGTGTGCTTTTCGTATCCGGCGCCATTCAGGAACTCGACGAAATCGTCGTGGCCGATCGATTCATCGCGCGCGATCGTCCGCGCCAGCCCGCGGTAGAACTGCGACTCGCGCATCCGCCACAGGACCGCCTGCGCCGGCGCGATCACGATATCGGCTTCGCCGGTCGCGAGGCGCCACAAGGCGACCGCGCGCGCCTCCGAAATTTCCGCATGCGGTGAGCGGCCTTCGTAAGGCGACACGTCGTGCGCCGGCAACCATGCGACGCGATGGCGCGGCTTTCCCGTTACCGCTTCGTAGAACCAGCGCATCGGGTCGAGCAGCGCCTCGGCGCGCTGGTTCGAATCGACGACCACGATCGCCGGGCGCCCAAGCTTGCCGAAGACGAGCGGCACCACGAGCGCCTTCGCCGAGTCCGTGAGCCCGGAAAGATCGGTCTTCCCGCTATCGCGGCGCAGCCGGTCGCATGCTTCATCGACGGCCGCCAGGCGGCCGATCCGTCCAAAGAGTTCCGGTACCAGCGGAAGAATCATGCAGGGTGATTTGCGATGCGTTGGATCAGTTGTTCCGTGGAATAGCCCGGTTCGAGCGGGACGCGGACGATCCGGCATCCCAACGCTTCCAGCTCGCCTGGACGAACGCCGCTTTCGCGATGCGCGCCCGTGCCCCCCTCCACAAACACCTCGGGTGCGAATTGCAGAAGAAAATCGCGCGGGGACGCGCCCTCGAACGGAACGACAAAGTCCACCGCCGCCAGCGCCGCGACGATTTCCATGCGTTCCCCGAGCGGCGTCACGGGGCGATCCGGCTGGCCGGAGACACCCCACAGCTCGCGAACGCCCGCGTCGCTCCGCACCGCGACCGTCAGCGAGTCGCCAAGCGATCTCGCCTGTTCGAGAAGGCGAATGTGTCCGGGATGCAGCAGGTCAAACGAGCCGCTCGCGCACACCACCCCACGCCCGTTGCGTTTCCATCCGCCCCGGCGGAGAATCAGCTCACCTTGCGAGACGACCTGTCCCAATCGACCGTTCCTCGATCCTTCCCACGGAAAGGACCGAAGCAACAATTCTATCACGCGGGCTCGGAGCGCCGCGGAGGCGACGGCCTGCGCCGGACCAATCGCCGGACCGCTCGTCGAGCGAACAGGCGATGAATGTCGCGAGGCAAATTCGATGAGGCGCGTGCCGATCGCCCTCGCGCTTGTGGGCGCGGCTCTTCTGCTGCTCGGGGCGCATTGGATCCGGCGCGCGGAGCTTCCCCATCGCGACATATTCATCGACGGGCGGAACTGCCACACGCCCGCTACGGTGCTCGACCCTCCGCCGGGCATCGCTCCCGTAGGGTCCGCGATCGTGTTGCATGGACTCTCGGCCGACCGCCGCGTGATGATGTACCTGGGCTCCGATTTTGCGGGCCACGGCTTCCGCACGTATCTCTTCGATCTCGCGGGCCACGGCGACGACACGGACGCCTTCACGTTTCCGCACGCGGAGCAGTGCGCCGCCGTCGCGACCGATGCGCTCACGCGCAGCGGAGCCATCGATCCGCGCAAGACGATCCTCCTCGGCCACTCGATGGGCGGAGAAATTGCCGTTCGCATGGCGGATCACGATCCGGTGGCCGCGACAATCGCGCTCTCGCCCGCGCCCATGACGCTGCCGCGGCGCATGCCGTCGAATCTGCTGGTGATCGCCGGCGGCCTCGATCTCTGGCCCGTGAAACGCGAAGCGCGAGCACTGGCGGCCGCTGCGGACGGCGATCGTACGGCGCCATCCGACTTCGCCGAGCAGCGGGCGTTCGAGCTCGTCGTCCTGCCGCTCGCGACGCACACCACCGGGCTCGTCGATCGCGGCGTGGCGCATCGCGCCGAACTTTGGGCCATGCAGGCGCTTTTCCCGGGCGTGTCGTCGAAAACGCTCGCTCTCAATCTCGATCTCGCCACGTATCAGGCATTCGGCAAAGGCCGGCGCCGCCTGGCCGGAGCCGTTCTCGGATTGATCGGGCTCGCGCTCGTGTTCCCATTGGCGCTGGCAAGCGCGTCGAAGCTTGCCGGGCCGGCGCAGCAAGATGCATCTTCGGGGCGCCCGAGCCGCGCTCTCGCGGCCGCCGAGGGCGCAGCGGGCGCGTTGGCGGCCGTGCTGATTTTGTCGCTCGGCGTGCCGCTGGGCTTCCTGCATCTTTACGCGGGCGGCTACCTCGTGTCCCTGCTGCTGATCGACGGCGCAATTCTGGTGGCGCTCAACGCGAAAGCCGCGAAGGGGGCTTGGTCGCCGCACGCGCGCGCGATTCTTGCCGCGGCGCTGTTGGCGTTTGCGATTTTTCTCGCGACCGGCGCGTGGCTCAATTGGCAGCTCGCCGACATGTGGATGAACGCGCCGCGCTGGCTGCGCTTCGCCGGGATTCTGCCCGCCGCGTTCGTCTTCTGCTTTGCGGAAGAGACCGTGCTGGGCCCGGTGGAACGCGGCAGCCGGCGCGCGCTGCGCTATTTCATCTCGCTCGTGCTGCGGCTCGAAATCTGGCTGGCCTGCCTCCTCGCCTACTATCGCCTGGCCCACGGCGAGGTGCTGATCCTTATCCTTTTCTTCGCCCTGGGCGGCTTCTCGGTGCTCCAGCGCTTGGCTACGGATGGGTTACGTGCGCGAACCGGGTCCCCAATTGGCGCCGCGCTTTTTGGTGCTATACTCGCCGCCTGGTTCGTGGCAGCAATCTTTCCGCTAAGTTGACAGTCTCTAGAGGTGGGTGGCAAAAAGCCCCGTTTGCGCCGTACAAGCTTCGTTCGAGGGCCTACGTAGCCAACAACGCCATGCGAAACATAGCCATCGTCGGTGGAGGGCCGGCCGGCGCCCTCTGCGGCGAACGCCTTGCCAGCCGGGGCTTTCAGGTGACGATTTTCGACGAGCGTCTCGCGTGGGAAAAGCCGTGTGGCGGCGGCCTCACTCACAAAGCGATCGAAGCCTACCCGTTTCTTCTCGACGGGCAGCAGCCCAAGAAAATCGTGCGCACCGCCGAACTGATTTCCGGCGGCGGACATCGCGCGCGTTTCGAGATGAGCCATCCGATCGTGATATACGCGCGATCGGTCCTCAATGGCCTGCTCCTCGATCGCGCGGTCGCGGCCGGATGCACCACCGTCTGCTCCCGAGTTACGAGCGTCGACACATTCGGCTCGCAGGTGCGGCTCATCGCGGGCGGCGAAGAGCGCTGCTCCGACTTCGTCGTCGTCGCGGCCGGCGCCCGCAACCAATTGTTGCCCGAAACCACGCCGCTCACGACGAACGATCTCGAACTCACGCTCGGCTATTTCGTCCCGACGGAAGAAGACATCCTCAAAGTAAAATTCCTGAAAGAGTTCGAAGGCTACCTATGGTCCTTCCCGCGCGCCGATCACCTCTCGGTGGGCATCTGCGCGAAGATGGGACAGAGCTCGAGTCAGCAGCTTCGCGGCCACCTCGATGCTTTCGTGGAAGAGGAAAAAATTCCGATGAAGGGCGCCCGCCTCTACAGCCACGTGCTGCCTTCGCCGCAGGCGCAGACGATTCGCGGCCGCCGCATCGCCGGGAGAAACTGGGCGATGGCCGGCGACGCCGCAGCCTGCGTCGATCCGGTCACCGGCGAGGGGCTCTACTACGCGCTGCGCTCGGGCGACCTGCTCGCCCAAGCGCTGATCGAAGGACAGCCGCAGGCCTATCCCGAGCGCCTTCGCGGCGCGTTTTCGGCCGATCTGGAGTTCGCGGCGAGCCTCGCGCGTAAGCTCTTTCGCGGAAATTTTCTCGGCGGGGCGATCACCACGCGCATGGTGCAGCTCCTGAACTATTCGCCCGCGTTCCGCGACCTGATGCGCGACGTTTTCAGCGGCTCGCAAGACTATCGCACGCTGAAGCGCCGGGTGTGGAACCAGTTCGGCATCACGCTGCTCGAATTCACGCGCAGCTTCCTGAACCCGCGCGCCATTTCCGCTCCTCGGCAGCGTCGACAACCCTCGCAATGACGCCGCCGAAGAAACGCAGCGCCAAGAAGCGCGCCGTCAAACGATCGTCGCGGCAATCGCGGACGAAGCCCTCGGCGGGCGCCGCGAAGCCGGCTCCATCTCCGCTCGAATTTCGTCCGCCGCTCGGCCTCGAGGCCACGATCGAACGCGTGGTGCTGCCCGAGCACACGATCCAGCACGTGAATCCGAATCTGCCGCCGGTATTCTCCACGCCGTCGATGATCGGATTGATGGAGCACGCGACCGTGCAAGCCGTCCTGCCGACGCTGCCGCCCGGATTCATCACGGTGGGCACGCGCATCGAGGTGGACCACCTGAAAGCCGTGCCCGACGGCGCTACGGTTCGCGCGCATGCGAAATTGGTGGGCTATAAAGGACGTTTCCTGATTTTCGACGTCGAAGCTCGTTCCGGCGAGCACGTGATCGGCCGCGGACGCGTCTTCCGCGCCGTGGTCGACCCGCACACGCACAAGACGCGCGCGCAGGCCCGCCTGCAGGGCCACTAAATCCTCTGCCTATCCTGAGGGGAGCTTCGTTTACCGCGAAGGGTTACTTCTTCTCGGTGATATCCACGGTCGCTCGCGTCGTGTCCCAGTCGAGATGCATCGCGCACGTCTTGCCGTCGCTGGCGAATCCGATCGTGAAATCCTCGAGCGGCGACGGGAGTTTCGACAACTTCATCGGCACGCGCGCCAGATCCGAATCCGCGCCAGGATACGGAATGCCCCACTCGCCGGTCGTCTTGTTGATAATGAGCTGCCACGAATCCGGGTTCGGCAGCGCGAACAGCGTATAGCTGCCCGCCGGAACATCCTTCCCCGCGACGTTTACGTCCGTGTCGATCACGAACGTCGTCGCGTCGTTCGCACCTACGCGCCAAGGCTCGCCGTACGGCACAAGCCCGCCGAAAATCTTCCGCCCTCGCATCCGCGGGCTCGAATAGTCCACGTGGATCGTCTTGCCGTCGGCGAATTTACACTCTGCCTTGGCCGGAGGGCTGGCCTGCCCCCAACTCGGCGTAGCCATCATCGCGAGACCCGCCAGGACGACCCCGCAAACCGCCAGACTCCTTGCGCGCATATTCCCCCCAGTCCGCCAAACAGCTCGGGCGATGCCCGGCACTGCCTTAGACGTAGCAAGACCGTAATTCGATTCGATTCGCCACCCGCCGCGGGAACCATCGCCCATCCGGAGGCGCCTACTGAGTCTTTGCCGGCATCTGTTTCAGGACATCGCCGAGTTTCTTGATCTCCTGCCCGTAGCCGCTCCAATCCCCCTGGCGAAGATCCTGCTGCGCTTTTTCGTAATGCTGATTCGCCTGCTGGATGAGATCTTCAAGCGGCGGGGAAACGGTCTTGGCGGTCGCCGAAGACTGCGCCGGCGCTGCGGGCGCGGGCCCGGCCGTTTCCGCCGAGCCACCCGCGTTGCCGCCGAAAATCGCGTTGAGAGCTTCCCCCAGCGACGGCTCCATCACCACCTGATCGGCATAGGCCACGATCACTCGCTTCAATTGCGGCAGCGAAGAGCCGCCTTCGGACGCCAGGTAAAGCGGCTCCACATAGAGGACCGCGTTCTGCACCGGAACCACCAAAAGCGTGCCGTGAATCACCCGGGAGCCGCCCTGGTCCCACAGAGTGAGCTGCTGCGAAATGGCGGGAGCCTGATTGAGCCGCGATTGAATCTGCTCCGGGCCGTAGACAAGTTTTTCCTTCGGAAAGGTGAATACCAGCACCTTGCCGTAGTCCGGACCGTCGCAGCGGGCCGCCATCCACGCAATCATGTTGTTCTTGCGCGAGGGCGTGAACGGAACCATCAAAATGAACTCCTCGGTGGTCCCGACTTCGGGCAATTTCATCACGGCGTAATAAGGACTCATCGGCGCGGATTGCCCGTTGGCCGAACGCGTGGCCACGCGCCACAAATCCTCCTTGCTGTAGAACACGCTCGGATCGGTCATGTGATAGACGGCGTACTTCGCCGCCTGAATCGCGAAGATGTCCTGCGGATAGCGGATATGCGCACGCAGGTCGGGCGGCATTTCCGAGAGCGCGTGAAACACGCCCGGGAAAATGCGCTGGTACGTCTCGATCAGGGGATCGGAGGGATCGCTGACGTAGAATTTTACCCGGCCGTCGTACGCGTCCACCGTGATCTTCACGGAGTTGCGGATATAGTTGCCGACGCCGTCGGTCGGGTCGGAATAAGGATACTGGTCGGACGTGGTGTACGCGTCGATGATCCATTGCAGCGAGCCGTCGTCCGCCACAACCAAGTAGGGGCTGCTGTCGAAGGACAAGAACGGTGCGAGCGCCTGCACCCGATCCAGCACGCGACGATAAATCATGATGCGGCTCCCCGGCTGGAGGTAGCCGGAGAGGACGATATTCGCGCTGCCAAAGTGCATCGCGAAGAGCAGGCGGCTCCACAGGCTGCCCACAGAAATGCCGCCCGACCCTTGGTACTCATCGTAGACGTTGTCTTCACCGGATGGATAATCGAACTCCTTCGCGCCGGTGCGAACCAAACAGTAGTTGTTCGAGAGTTGGCCGTAGTAGATTTCCGGACGCGTTATCTTCAGTGAAATCGACGACGCGGGCGGAATGTCCTTGATGAAGAACACCGGCAGACCGTCGGGCGTGGATTCGTTCACCGGGCCGAGACATAGCCCGTATCCATGCGTGTAGGTCAGATGCTGGTTCACCCAGTTGGGGTCCGGGAGGTTGTCGGCCGAAAGTTCGCGGGCCGAAAGCGACACCTGGCGCAATTCGTTATGGATCGTGTAGCGGTCGTTGTAGACCTGCACGAAATCGTAGTAGGTGCGGATTTCCTGAAGCTGCTGAAACGTCGTGAGCTGCGGCTCGTGATCCCACAAGCGCAGATTTCGAATCGTCGTGGCGTTCTGCTGGATCGACGCAGCCGTCAGATCTTGGATGGCCGGAAAGTCGCGCTCGTCGAAGCGGTCGAGGCCATACGCTTGGCGGGTAAACTTGATGTTGCGTGCGATGTAAGGCTGTTCCTTTTCGAGTTCGCTGGGCGTAACCAGGTACCACTGCACGAGGGCGGGCGCCACCAGCCCTCCCAACACCGCCATCGCAAGCACTCCGCCCACTGCATACTGTGCCGGCCGCATTCGCCCATCTCGCGCCCCGAGAAAGAAGGCCGCTGCCGCGGTCACGCAGAGCGCCAGTTGAATCCAGAGGACGGGCCAGCCTACGTGAATGTCCGTGTATCCGGCCCCATACACCAGGCCCCCTTGCGCAAACACAAGATCGTACATGCCCAGCCGCGCGCGCCACGCCAACAGCAAGAAGGTCATACCGCCGAGAACCATCAGATGGCGGCGCGCGTTGCTTCCCATGCCCAACCCGCGAGGCGAAATCCAGATACCGCCCTCGATCAGGTAACGAAGCGCCGCCGACAGCAGGCCGACAACCAGGAGGATCAGCGTTAAGTGGTAAAGGAAGAAAAGAAAGGGTAGCCGAAAGAGATAGAAACTCACCGCAATGCCGAAGATCGGATCGGTTTCCGCCATGTGGACCCCGTGGGTGGCCACGAGGTACGAGCCCCAGTGAGTCGCCGCCCATTGGCCGACGAGAAACGCCACGAGCACCAGCGCGAACCAAATCAAGCTGCGAAAGATCGACGGGAATCTCTCGATCGCCGCTGAAAATTCGACCATGTCCGGGTCGGTTCGCCCCCTGGGTCGCGCCGAAACCATGTATCCGGAGCGGTGCGCGACGCCCTGCGCGATCCACATGTTGAGGCCGGTGAGCAGCAGGAAAGCTGCTCCGCAGCCGAACCCCAGCCCGAGCTCGGTCTTCAAGGTCGTCAAAAAGATCTCCCGAAAACCGACTTCACCGAACCACTTCCAATCAACCAGCAGTCCCACGCCGAAAGAGAAGAGCGGAACGATAACCACAAAAAGAAGGAAGAGCGCCAGGATCAAAAAAGCCAGACGATTTCGCCGCATGTATGTTCTCCGCGGCCATATGAACACACGGACTGCCGGCTGTCAAAAGCGACCGGTGCGCGTTCTCGCCGAATGCGCTATCGCCGGCAATCGCCGGTTGCTAGAATCCGCGGGGTCTTGATGCCTCTCACGAATTCAGCCGGGCCAACTCCTCTTCTCGGCGAAGCCGCCCTCACCAGGGCGCGGCTCGACCGCCTTCCTACCACGCGCTACATTTGGAAGCTCGTGCTGCTGCTGTCGCTCGGCGGCTGCTTCGAGTTCTACGATCTCTTCCTGATGACGTACATCGGCCCGGGCCTGATCCGCGGCGGATTCTTCACGGCGACCTCGGCTTCGTTCTTTGGTTTCACGGGGCTCGCGGCCTTCGTTTCCGCCACATTCGCGGGCCTTTTCATCGGCACGATCGTTTTCGGCTTTGCCGCCGACCGGTTCGGCCGCCGGACCATCTTCACGTATTCGCTGCTCTGGTACACGGCGGGCTCGATCGTGATGGCTCTGCAGACGACCACGGAAGGAATCCTGATCTGGCGCGTGATCACCGGCATCGGGATCGGTGTCGAGCTCGTCACCATCGACACCTACATCGCCGAACTCATGCCTAAGGAAATTCGCGGCCGTGCCTTCGCGGTCAATCAAATGGTGCAGTTCACGGCGATTCCGGTGGTGGCATTCATTTCTTGGCTGCTTGTCGCGCGTAGTCCCTTCGGCGTCGACGGCTGGCGCTGGGTCGTGCTGCTCGGTTCTTTCGGCGCGATATTCGTCTGGTTCATTCGGCGTGCGATTCCCGAAAGCCCGCGCTGGCTGATCGCTCGCGGGCGCATTGCCGAAGCCGAACGCACCGTGGCGATGATGGAGGCGCGCGTGGCGGCCGAGTGCGGCGCCGGACTTCCCCCGGTCCCACTCGAAGCCGTCGCCGAGGAATCGCTTGCTGCACGCGCCAAGTTCGTCGAAATCTTTCGCCCTCCCTACCTGCGCCGGACGCTCATGCTCATGGTCTTCCATTTCGCCCAGACGGTCGGCTATTACGGCTTCGCCTCCTGGGTTCCCACGCTTCTGATCGCCGCGGGCATCCGGACCACCGCCAGCCTCCAATATTCGTTCATCATCGCGATCAGCGCGCCGCTGGGCCCGCTCCTCATCCGCGGCATTGCCGACAAGTTCGAGCGCAAATGGCAAATCGTGTGGAGCGCGGTCTGCATCGGGGCGTTCGGCCTGTTGTTCGCGGCGCAAAGGCGGCCGGCGTGGCTGATCCTCCTCGGCGTGATGCTCACCTGCTCGAACAACTGGCTTTCGGTGGCGTTCCACGCCTACCAGGCGGAGCTCTTTCCCACGCCCGTGCGCGCACAAGGAGTAGGCTTCGTCTATTCGTGGAGCCGCTTCAGCGCCATCTTCACCAGCCTCATGATCGGCTTTTTCCTCTACCGCTTCGGCGTGGGCGGCGTCTTCGCCTTCATTGCGGCCTCGATGCTCGTGATTGTCCTCGCCATCGGCATTTTCGGCCCCCGCACCAGGGGTTTGGCCCTGGAAGCCATCTCCCGCTAGGCTCTGCCGGGCGCGAGATAGCCCTTCCCGAGCATTGCAAGCAGGCGCCCTCGGAAGTACATTTAGTAGGCGGTCGGGAAGTCAAAACGGTAATTCCGCCCTAAGATGCGCGTGTTCGCTTTCCCGCCCTCGCACTCCGGACGCAGGCGTCCTGCGGATCGATGTCTTTGTCTTTGCCTTTGCCGGAATCCCGGCGCAACTCGCGGGGCGAAGTGCCTCTGCTGCCGGCTCGGGAGGTAGCATCATGTTTCTCGATTTCTATCGACTGCACCAGCAGCCTTTCGGCGTCACTCCCGACCCCGCCTACCTCTATCCGAGCCGCACGCACTGCGAAGCGCTCGACGCCCTCACCGAAGGAATTCTGAACGCGCGCGGCTTTCTCGCCCTGATCGCCGAACCTGGCATGGGCAAGACCACCCTCCTCTACCAGGTGCTCGACGGCCTCCGCGGCACCGCCCGCGCCGCATTCCTCTTCCAGACGCAGTGCAGCTCCCGCGAATTCTTCCAATATCTCCTGAGCGAGCTCGGCGTGGACGCAGCCGGCATGGGCCTCGTCGCCATGCATAACAAGCTCAACGAAATGCTGTTCGCGGAGATGCTGGCGGGCCGCAGGTTCGTGCTCATCGTCGACGAGGCGCAAAATCTCGACGAGTCCGTGCTCGAAACCATCCGCCTTCTCTCGAACTTCGAGACCTCGCACACTAAGCTCCTGCAGATCATCCTGGCGGGACAGCCGCAGCTCGGCGACACGCTCGGCCAGAAGCAATTGTCCCAGCTTGTGCAGCGCATCGCCGTCGTGCAGCGCCTCGAGGCTCTCTCGCCGGAGGAAACCGCCGGCTACGTTCGCCACCGCCTGAAAGTGGCCGGCCATGAGACGGGCGACATTTTCGAGCCCGACGCTCTCGCTCTCGTGGCCGAACGCAGCGGCGGCATTCCGCGCACCATCAACAACCTCTGCTTTCAGAGCTTGCTCGAAGGCTACGCCCAGGGATGCCGCACCATTTCGGCGGACATCGTCGACAAAGCCGATCGCAAGCTGCGCGTTCTTCCCGGCGCTCGTTCGGCCTCGTCGCCCGAGCCGGAGGCGCCCGTTGCCGAACCCGCGGAGCAGCCCGGCTCTTCCGCGCCGCAACTCACCTACAAGCCGCGACCGAAATTCGGGCTGCACGGCTGGGTCGTGTGGGCCTGCGCTTTCGCTGCTTTCGTCCTGCCCGCCGGCGCGGCCTGGCCGCATTATCGATTCGGCAAAATGGTGAACGCGTTCTTGGCGTCGCCGCTGCACCACGGCGCCCATCGTGTCGCAACTGGCCTCGCCGGCGTCGCCTTTGCGGACACCTCGACCGGCCCCGCCCTAACCGAGCAGGTCGACGATCGCCTCTCATCGCCCGGCCTCCGCGAAGTGGCCGATTCCGGGCAGGCGCTCGCGCTGCCTCACGTCGCACACGGCACGCCCGACGTGACCGCGATCCAGGTTTCCAGCACGCAGAATGACGCGCGCATCGTCGTTCAGCTCGACGACGCCGTTCAGTACACATCCGCGCGCATCAGCTCGCCCGAGCGGATCTATTTCGATCTCTATAAAGCGCGGCTGGACGCGGCCGTCGCGCAAAAAACCGTTCCGCCGCAGGACGGCCTGCTGAAATGGGTGCGCGCCGCGCAAAATACCGACGACGTGGTCCGCCTCGTCCTCGACGCCGATAAAGCCAAGGCATATTCCGCGCGCCTGCTTTCGGATCCGTACCGCCTGGTGATCGACGTTCACGCCCAAGCATCGGGCTCCGCAGACTCACAGCCCGAGCAGAGCGCCGGCAACGCGTCCTTTGGCCCGGCCGCCGCGCAAACGCGCCCCTCCTTGACCCAGGAATTGGGACTCAAGATCAGCCGCATCGCCATCGATCCCGGCCACGGCGGTTACGACACCGGCGCGATGGGACCTCACGGCCTGATGGAAAAGAATCTCTGCCTCGACGTCGCCCTGAGGCTGGGCCGCCTGATCCAGGAAAACGTTCCCGGCGCCGAAGTGATCTACACGCGAACCACCGACAAATATGTTTCGCTCGAGGACCGCACCGCGATTGCCAATCGCGCGCACGCCGATCTCTTCATCTCGATTCACGCGAATTCGAGCGACAGCCCGCAGGCCCGCGGCGTCGAAACCTACTACCTCAGCCTGCTGGCTTCGCCGGAATCCATGCGGCTCGCCACGCGTGAAAACGCGCTCGCGCAATCCTCGATTCACGACCTGCCGGAGCTGATTCAGAAAATCACGCGCAATGCGAAGGTGGCCGAATCGAAGCTTTTCGCCGAGGATATCCAGGACGCTCTCGCATCCCGCCTGCAGCTTGTGAGTCGCGGTGAAATCAACCGCGGCGTGAAGCGCGCGCCCTTCGTCGTGCTGACCGGCGCGGACATGCCCGCCGTGCTCTCGGAAATTTCCTTCATCAGCAACGCCAGCGACGAAAGCCTGCTGCTCGACGCCGCCCAGCGCCAGCGCGTCGCCGAAAGCCTTTATCGCGGCATTGAGACGTATCTCGACAGCCTCAACAGTCTTCCCGCCAGAAAGCAGCCGCTCGTCAGCGAGAACAGCCCGAACGCGCCGGCCGCTCTGCCCGCGCCTGTCTCCGCGACCCAGCGAAACTCCCGCTAGTCCACTTGGAGCCTCGGTGCTAGGGCTTCATCGCTTCGTCGATGAATCCGCCGACGTTCGCCTTCAGCCTCGGTAGCTCTTTCTCGTTGAGGTAGATCATGTGGCCCGACCGGTAATACTCGAACTCGATCCGGCTCCGCAGATTTGGGGGAAGGCCCAAATGGTCCATCGTGTATTCGGTGGCGAAAAACGGCGTCGCCATGTCGAAGAATCCGTTCTCCACTTGGACGCGCAGGTGCGTGTTATCGAGAAACGCCGAAACCAGGTCCGAATCGACGCTCGGCGCTCCCGGGAACGAGCCCGGCCCCTCGTCGTGCTTCCAGTCCCAGTGTTCGCTGATATCTCCCGGCAGCACCTGGTACGTCATCTCCGGATTGAACTTCAGATCCTGGCGCAGATAGGCGTTGATCGCGGCGGTGAACGCTCCGCTCACGGCCGCAAACGACGGATCGTACGAAGCGTTCTCGGCGATCAGGTCCGGAGCCGGCCCCGAATAGCGCGCGTCGTAGCGCCCCACCACGAGTCCGCGGCTTCTCTCGAGCTCGGCCTCGAATTGCGCGAGGTTCACGCGCAGGTTCGCCTTCACGAAATAATCCGCGCTGATGCCGGTGAAATCGGAGAGCTTGTTCGCGATGGCGGTTTTCTCCGCGTCGGAGATATTCGATCCCTTCATCAGGGCGGTCGCGTATTCGTTCGCGGCAAAATCCCGGGCCTGCTTCAGGAAGGCGTCGAGGTCGTCGGGAGGATTCTTGAGTGTCTTGTAATACCAGGCGGCCGCCGCATAGCTCGGCAGGTAGAAGATGTACGAGCGGTCGTCGCCCGTGGCGAACTCGAGCGTGCTGAGATCGAGCACGCTCGAGATCAGCACGATTCCGTTGATGTAAATCCCGTCGTGGTCTTCGAGATAATTGCCGAGCGCCACCGAACGGAACGTCCCGTAGCTCTCGCCGATCAGGAACTTCGGCGAATTCCAGCGCCCGTTGCGGTCCAAATAGATCTTGATGAATTGCGCGAGCGACCGGACGTCCTCATCGATACCCCAGAAATCCTTGTTCTCGCCCTTGCCCACCACGTGGCTGAAGCCCGTGCCGACGGGATCGATGAACACCATGTCCGTCTTGTCGAGCAGGCAATCGGGATTGTCGACGATCTGATAAGGGCCCGGCCCGGTCGGCTCCGCGTTTTCCGTCACCACGCGCCGCGGCCCGAAGGCGCCCATATGCAGCCACACGGACGCCGATCCCGGCCCTCCGTTATAGATGAATGCGATCGGCCGCTGGCTCAGATCCTTCACGTCGCTGCGGACGTATGCCGTCGAGTACATCAGCGCGACGGGCTCGTCCTTGGCGTTCTTCAGCAGCGTCGTCGAGGCCGTGGCCTTGTACGGTATCGTCTGCCCGCCGATCTGGATCGTATGCTCGGTGACGGAGGATTCTTCCTTGGCGGCAGCGTCGGGCGTCGCTTTCGCCTCCGGCTTCGCCTGCGTGCCGCTTTCCGGCTCTTTCGGCGGCTCTTGCGCCTGCGCCATGAAGATGACGCCTTGCGCCGAAATCATTCCGATAGTCAGTGCGAAAAGAATGAGGGCTTTTCTCATCAAAAGATCTCCTAAGGGGCGCGCGTCGCCCATACGGCGAATTGCGGGACGCTGCGTGCAACCTGACGATTTTGTCAGCCTGGGACAACCAATGCAAACCGAGCCGCGGGCGCAAGCCCTGTCCGGCTTGTCGCTTAGACGCGGCGCCCGGCCCGGCGTCTCAACAAAATTGTTTTGCGGCACAGGCGGATCGGAGCACCCGCGCAGGGTGCTTTCCTCGCAGCGGGTAGCTTGACACGGCGCGATCGCCACATGTACGTTTGGAATTACGTAACGTACGATATCGAGGAGCCCATGGCTAAAGCCTCTCTGGCCGTCAAGAAAGTGACGGCGACCAACCTTCGTGGCAAGCTCAAAGCCTATCTGAAACAGGCGACTGCAAATCAGGTTGTGCTCGTTGAAAACCGCCGCCAGCCGCCGAAGTACCTGGTCGACAAAGAATTCCTGGATTCCCTCGTGTCCGAACGAGAATCGATTCTCGCTACTCTCGAGATTCTCGGCGACCGCGAACTCACTGACCGCTTGCTCGCCTTATCGAAGACCATTGACGACGATGTTGCGGCTGGCCGCCTCCTCTCGACAACCGACGTTTTCGGCGAATGACCAAGAGTCGAAAACAGCCGCCACCGGTCGCGCGCCCGGAGGAGCCGCCCTCAAGACTTCCCTTCGAGCTTAAATACACGCCCGATGCCGCGGCAGACATCAAAGCTCTAGACGGCAGCGTGCGCGGTCAACTTCGGAGAGTCCTGGAGAAAAAGCTTGCGGTCGACCCTGAAGGGTATGGCCTGCCACTGCGCGGCTCGCTAGCCGGCTATCGGAAGCACCAGTTCGGCAGTCATCGCGTCGTCTATCGGATTTATCCGCAACATCGCGCCGTGGTCGTATGCAGCGTCGGCAATCGGGAGCAGGGCGATGCGGAGGATATCTACAGACAGCTCCAATCGGTCGCCAAAACGGGTCGTCTCGCCGAACAATTGGCGGAAGTCCTCAGGAATCTCTTGCTCTCCAAGAAATAGGCTCTGGCGCTTCTCCGATGCCCGGCCAATCCCCGGCTCGCCTTAGACTGCCGCAGCCCCCGCTGGAGAATCGCCGCTTGATCCCTGTATAATCACCCTCACGCTGGTGTGGCGGAACTGGCAGACGCGCCGGACTCAAAATCCGGTGGCCGCAAGGCCGTGTGGGTTCGATTCCCTCCACCAGCACCATTCAAGTGCATGTGGCCCGGCATTCGGGCTCTTTCCCAACACGCCGATCCAGCCGCAATCTTCGGGGAAGATTCGGACGTAGGGCGCCGCTTGCTGCGCTCCCTCGGAGCCCCGCATGCAAAATCAACTCGCATCGCCCGGCGTCCGGCATTCTCGGTCGAAACAAAACTACGCCGCAGTTCCGCGCCGGTGTGCGATCTGCTGTCGATACTCAATCACCGTAAGTACGATCACAATCAGATCGAACACGGTCAGCCCGATCATCACCAGTGAGTGCGTCAACGTGTACCGGTACATCTGGTAGCCGATAAAAGCCGCCAGCATGACGATCATCAGCGGATACGCCCACAGCTTGTTCCACAGTAGCGCCAGCACCAGGCAAAGCTTCACGCCACCGTGCGACAGCAGATACCACGACGCGAAGTGGCCGCCTCCATCGGCCAGATGTTCGAAGGCGCGATGCAGGTGTCGCATCACGAAATCATTCGGATCCCATGAGAAGTCCTCCGTCAGCACCGACATCACCCAGCGGTTCAGCGTCTGCGGAGACACCCGCAGCAGCGCGATGCCGCCCACCGTCTCGAGAACGGCATGCAAACCCTTCAGCATGATGCTGGCGCGGAAACCCTCGTGAAGGACCAGGTCCGTGCGAGGATGGTGCGACGCGGAAGAATGCTGCGCTTCGATGGATGACCTCCGTGATCTCTCCGTAGAGATTACCAGACGCCCTCCGCCAAAAGCAGCGCGCAACGCGGAGTCGCTTCGCTACATGACACGCAGCACGATTTTCCCGCGCGTGTGCCCGGTCGCGTTGAGCTCATGCGCGGCCGCAGCCTCGGAAAGAGGAAACACCTTTTCGATGTGGGCTTTGAGCTTTCCGGAATCCACCAGCTTCGCGATTTCGTCGAGTTGCGCGACGTTGGCTTGCACGAACGTATGCCCCGTGCGGATTCCCCGCTCCACCGCCTTTTCCTGCGAAGGCGGCCGCAAGATCGACACGTAGACTCCGCCTTTCCTGATCGCCTGGTACGACCGGTCGGCGGTTTCCCCCGTGATCGTGTCGAGCACCATGTCCACGTCGTGGACCACATCCTCGAAACGCGTCGTGTTGTAATCGATCACCTGATCGGCGCCGAGCGAGCGCAGGAATTCGTGGTTTCGCTGCGACGCCGTCCCGATCACCCGCGCTCCCTTGATCTTCGCCAACTGCACGGCGAAATGGCCCACGCCGCCCGCTGCTCCATGGATCAAAATCGTCTGGCCCGCCGAGAGCTGCCCATTGTCGAAGAGCGCCTGCCACGCCGTGAGAGCGGCGAGCGGAATCGCCGCGGCCGTCACGAAATCGATCGACTTCGGTTTCAGCGCGATTTCGGATTCGCGCGCCGTCATGTACTCGGCGTACGAACCGTCGCGCGCCAGGTCCGTCCGCCCGTACACCTGATCGCCTGGTTTCAACCGCGTCGCGCCTGCACCCGCCGAGTCCACCACGCCCGCTACGTCCCATCCCGGCACCATCGGCAGCTTGTAAGGCATTCGTTCCTTGAAATACCCGTCCCGGATGGCGCGGTCCACCGGATTGATTCCGGCCGCGTGCACGCGAATCAGCACTTCGCCAGCCGCTGGCTGAGGCCGCGGAGCATCCTCATAGGTAAGCACTTGCGGGCCGCCGTACTCGTGAATCCGCACCGCCTTCATCGTGTCCATGAATCTTCCTCTCGGTTTTTCCGGGATTCGCCTGTCCGGCGCCGATCGCCTGCCCGTCCGGCGGCCCGCTAATTTACTTCTTCCGCAAGCACTCAGAAAAGAGATTTTATTGCCCCGGCCGGGGCGCTGTGCTACCTTCCGCCCCGTAAGGGGGAATGCTGTGGGGCCCGGATATCATTCGGTCGACCCATCCTCGAACCTCGTCCAACCAACGTACGGCAAGAGCATGGGGACGCCGCCAGCCAGAACAGGGAGGGCTTTCCATGTTTGAAGAGCAACGAGAGGAAGATCAGCAGTCAACCAGACGCGGAACGATCGTCGTTATTTCCATTGTCGTGGTTCTCGTGATCGTCAGCACGCTCGTGTATCTCGATTCGAAGGGCTACCTCAAGTCGACTGCGACCAACGCGGCGAGCAACACCCCGGCCGCGGCCGTCCTGAACGCGGACCCGGCCAAGGACTTGCACATCATCAGCGAGCCCACCATGGTCAAGGACGATAGCGGCGCCGCCGCGTGGCTGGTCGATCTGCGCAACGAGTCGCAAACGCTCACGTACACGCACATCAAGTATCAGACGATTTACGGCGGCGCGAACCAGAGCGTCCTTTCGCAAAACAGCGGCGAGATGTCCGTAACGCTTGCGCCCGGCGAAGAGCAAAACGTCCAGTTCAAGGATATTCAGTATCCGGACAATTTGCAGTGGTTCCGCGTGAAGATTACCGGCGCCGACGCCTCCCAGTAGCGGCGCCTCAATTGCTGCTGGCGACCTGCGGAGACTTGAGTACGAGCACGAGGATGCGCCCGTCGGAATGAAAGCTGCCGCCCGTGGCGGTCTTCGCCTCGGTCAGCGGATCGGTCGGCGTCACGTGCGAGCGCGCGATCACGAGTCCGGTGCTCGAAAGCGTGTCGTTCACGTACTCGCGTTCGCCGTCGATGGCGGGATCGATTTTGTGGGTCACGCCGTTGTTGCGCTGGTCGCGCTCGAAGCCGATATCGTGTGTCGCGGCGACGCACCACAGCGGATCGCCGCCCACCGTGTAGTCCGATTTCCACACGCGCAGATGATTCCGCGACATCGCCACGCGCACCGGTTCCGCGTGCGCGAATCCATAATCCTGTGGCCGCCCGAAGAGATATAAGGTGCTCATCGGCATCGTCAGATAGTCCTTCTTCGAAAGCGTGTCCACCAGGCCCGCCAGCACCGAGTCCTGCACCGACCTGTCTACCTGCACCCATCCCGCCGCCGTGAACGCCTGCACGAGATCGGTCTGGCTGCCCACGATCAGGATGTTCACCATGTCGCCCGGATTTTTCTGCGGGTCGCTCACGCGCCGCGGTATTTTTTCGAGCAACGCCGGCGTGATTCCCGGTATCGCCGTCTCGGCAGGGCCACCCGCAGCCAACGCCGCGGCCGAAGCCGAGCCCGGATCGGTCACGCTGATCGAGACGTGGAAACTTGCCTGCGCTTCCTGCGAATCTTTGTAGCTCTGATTGATGCCAAGAAAGAGCCGCCCTGCCACTGGAGCCTGGTAGTCTTTCGCGGCGCCGACGAGAAACGCCTGCCCGCCGCCGTCCGACGCACCGAGGCGGGCGATCAGCGCGCCGTGGCCCGCATCGGCGACAGGATATTGATGAATGATATCCTTCCAGCCGCGCGCGAGGCCGTCGGGGCCAAACGACTGCGCCGGCTTCGAGGAATCGGGTGCGGGATACGTGATGGTGCCGGTGGCGGCGATGTGAATCTTCTCGCCTGGGCGCAGGTCGATATTCGTGTCGATCCACTGCTTCGAGCCGGACACATCGAGCTCGTAGGATTTCGCGGCGGCGGCCGGCGCGGCGGTGGCGCCAGATGCGGAAGATGCCGATGTTTGCTGCTGATTTTGCGCGCCCGCAAAAGGCGCCGCACAGGTGGCGCAGAGGGCGGAAACCGCCAGAATTCCGAAACTTTTCAGAGCGGGTCTCATCAGCTGCCTGCCGTACGAGGATCGAATCGAGCATCGAGCATAATCCCGCGAGCCGCGCCGGAGCAAGGCGGACGGCACCTGCGCCACGAATTCGATCGCCGGAGTGCTGCGTTTTGAGGCGTGCTTTTCTGCTGTAAGTGGGGCAAGGATCCCGTCTCCATCGGGAGCTTACCGGGGCATTTTTTTGCGGGAAAAATGCGGAAATGGCAGTTGTTGCCGCCGTGAGACGGAAGGCGCGCCCGATCGCGCTCGGTGTCAAAGTCCTCTTGACCCGAGCCGCCCTCTACGACCCGGTGGCCCCTGAGGCGTCTTCGGCAGCCAGCGCCGCGACCGCTTTCTTGGCCGGCGTGGTGGTGATCACGACCACGCTGACCAGAATGCACAGCGCGCCCACGATCGTCCGCGGGCCGAGCGCCTCGCCTCCGAAGAAATATCCGACCAGGACGGCGACCACGGGATTCACGTACGCGTATGTGCCAACCAGGGTCGGCGACTCATGGTGAATCAGCCAGGTGTAGGCGGTGTAGGCGATGATGGAACCCGCGACCGTCAGATAGATCAGCGCGAGCCACGCGTGGCGCGAAACGGCCGCCGCATGGAAATCGCGAAACTCCCCGAACGCGCCCGCTGCGATTACGAGAAACACGCCGCCGGACAGCATCTGCGCTCCCGAGCTCATGGCTTTCGACGGAGGCAGCGGCAGCTTGCGCGTGAAGGTCGACGCGATGGACCAACTGAGCGATGCAACGATCAGCGCCGCGGCGCCCATCCGGTCGATCGGGGCCCTGCCGAGGCCGAGCGACGGGCTCACCAAGACTGCGACTCCGGCGCATCCGATCAAGAGAGCGAAGGCGAGGCGGAGAGTGAATCTCTGCGTGCGCAGAAAAATGATTTCGGTAATCGCCATGAACGCCGGAATCGTGGCCAGCATCACGGCGGCCAAGCCCGAGGGCACTCGCTGCTCGGCCCAGAACAGCAGGCCATAGTCCATCACGAAAAGAGGAATCGCGAGCAGCGACGCGGCGGTCCACTGGCGCACCGTCGGGGAAGGCTCGCCTCGCGCGATCGTCCAGACGTAGAGCGCGAGACCCGCCGCCGTGAAGCGCATCGCGGCCATCAGCAGCGGTGGCATTTCCTGGACGCCGATGCGAATCGCGAGAAACGTCGAGCCCCAGACGAAATAGATGATCGCGAAAGCGAGTAGCGTCTTCCACGAGCGACGGTAGGCGCTTGATTCCATGGCGTTCCTATCGACAATCTACCAACAGCCCGCGCCGAATGCTTGCTAGTTTCAGAATGGCGCCCCAGCGCAAACAGGCCGCTTTGGTCCGTTGCGATTCCAGAGCAACGCGGAAAGTTCTGCCTCGTTACTCTACCGTCCGGGCCAACCGGCGAGCCTTGACATCGCCCGACCCTGCGTCACAATAGACTCCCCTTCCAAATCTGCTCCCCTGTTCCAGAACCGCCGATTTTCAGTCGAACCGGCCAGCGGAGCCATCCGGACAATCTGCATGTTTCGGCAACGGCCGAATTCCATTTACCAACGAAAGGTGGGGGTATGAACTCGTCAGGCGCCGTGCTCGTGGGTTCGTACAATTACGGACTCGTGGTTCTATCCGTGCTGATCGCGGTGGCCGCGTCGTACGCCGCGCTCGATCTCGCCGGGAGGGTGACGGCGGCGAAGGGCAAATTACGGGCTGTATGGCTGAGTGGCGGCGCGATCGCGATGGGAACCGGCATCTGGTCCATGCACTACGTGGGAATGCTGGCATTCCGTTTGCCGGTGAGAGTGGAGTACGACTGGCCGACGGTGCTCGTCTCGATGGTGGCGGCGATTTTCGCTTCGGCGATCGCCCTGTTTGTGGTGAGCCGCGAACGGATGGGCCCGCTTTCGGTGGCTGCGGGCAGCGCGTTCATGGGAGCCGGCATCGCCGGCATGCACTACATCGGCATGGCGGCGATGCGCATGCCGGCGATGTGCAGCTATTCGGCTCCGATCGTGGGCGTTTCGATCGTGCTGGCGATCGTGATTTCATTTGTCGCGCTGCAGCGGGCTTTCTACTTTCGCCGGGAGACGACCTCCGGGGGCTGGCGCAAGGCGCTGAGCGCGGTCGTGATGGGCGCGGCGATCCCGGCCATGCACTACACGGGCATGGCAGCCGCGCGTTACACGGCCACGCCGGAGAATCACGACGACTACTCGCACGCGATCGGCATCTCCACGGTCGGCACCGCCGGAATCGTGGTTGTGACGTTTCTCACGCTCGGTTTGGCCGTGATCACGGTGCTGGTGGACCGCCGGTTCAGCGAGCAGGCCATGAAAGTCGTCGCCAACGAACGTCGCCTGCGGCAAATCCTCGAAACCTCCTTCGACGCCTTCGTGGAAATGGATTCTGCCGGAAGGATCGCGGATTGGAACGCGCAGGCGGAAAGCACGTTCGGATGGTCGTCCGTCGAAATGATCGGGAAGGCTTTCGCGGAGACCATCGTGGCGGCGCGTTATCGCGATACCTACGCTCAAAACACGCGAGGGCTCTCCGCATCGGGCGGCTTCGGAGTGAATCGCCGTTTTGAAGTGCGCGCGTTGTGCCAGGGTGGCCGCGAGATACCCGCCGAAATAACGGTCTCGACGGTGAACTCCGATGACTCGCCTCACCTTGCGCTGTTCGTTCGCGACCTGACGCAGAGGGAACGCGCCGAAGAGAAATTCAAAGTGCTGCTGGAATCGTCGTCCGAGGCGGTGATCCTGATCAACCGCGAAGGGCGCATTGCGGTGGTCAATTCGCACGCCGAGATACGATTCGGCTATACCCGGTCGGAAATGCTGGGCCAAAAGGTGGAAATGCTCCTGCCCGAGCGGGTCCGGGCAAAGCACGCCGGATTCCGGGAGGGTTTCTTTTTCGAATTGAAAGCGCGATCGATGGGAACGGGTCGCGAGCTCTACGGCCTGCGGAAGGACGGCAGCGAGTTTCCCGTCGATATCAGCCTGACGCCTCTTGAAACGGACGAAGGGATCATGATCTCGGCGGTGATCGTCGACGTGTCCGAGCGAAAGCGGTTCGAGAGAGAGATCCTCGCCGCCAAGGAGACCGCCGAAAACGCCAGCGCCGCGAAAAGCGTGTTTCTCGCCACGATGAGCCACGAGATCCGCACGCCGATGAACGGAATCCTGGGAATGACGGAACTCGTGATGGACACGGAACTCACGACCGAACAACGCGAGCATCTGGCGCTCGTGAGGCTTTCGGCGGAATCCCTGCTCGCGATCATCAACGACGTGCTCGACTTCTCGAAGATCGAGGCCGGCAAATTCGAGATCGAGGCGATTCCTTTCGGGCTGCGGGACAGTCTCGGCGAGACGATGCAGTCACTCAGCATCCGCACGCACCAGAAGGGTCTCGAGCTGATTTACGATGTGGCCCCCGAAGTTCCCGACGCGGTCATCGGCGATCCCGGGCGGATTCGCCAGGTGCTCGTCAACCTGATCGGCAACGCCATCAAATTCACGGAGCGCGGCGAGGTGTTCCTGCGCGTTTACGAAGACGCGCAGGAGGACAAGCACACCCGGCTGCACTTCGTGGTGAAAGACACGGGTGTCGGCATCCCGAAAGAAAAGCAGGGCCGGATCTTCGAGGCGTTTTCGCAGGCCGACGGCTCGACGGCCCGCAAGTTCGGCGGCACGGGACTCGGGCTCACGATCTGCATGAAGCTCGTGAAGTTGATGGGCGGAACGATCTGGGTGGAGAGCGAGGAAGGGCGCGGAAGCGAATTCCATTTCACCGTGCAAATGGCGCTGCAGGACTCTCCGAGACACGTGGAACCTCTCGAAGCGCAGCACCTGCGCGGGCTGCACGTGCTGGTGGTGGACGACAACCTGACGAACCGGAAAGTGCTCGCGGAAATGCTGGGCCGTTGGGGCATGAAACCAACGCTCGTCGAAGGGCCGAAGAGCGCCCTGCAGGCGCTGCTGGTCGCGCGGGACGCCGGCAGCGCGTTTCCGCTGATCCTGCTCGAAGGCGAGATGCCGGAAATGGACGGCTTCCAACTGGCGGAGCGAATCCGGCGGGACGTGGGCCTGGTCCGCGGCACGATCATGATGCTCACGAGCTGCAGCCATCTCGGCGACGCCGCGCGCTGCCGGGAATCGGGAATTTCCGCATACCTGGTGAAGCCCGTGCGCCAATCCGAACTGCTTCAGGCGATCTGTAGCGTCTTGAATCTGACGCAGGAGCAAAAGGAGAAGGCTCCTCTCGTGACGCGCTATTCGCTTCGAGAGGAACGAAACCGGGCGCGCGTGCTCCTCGCCGAGGACAATGCCGTGAATCAAACGCTCGTGATCCGGCTGCTCGAAAAGCGCGGGTACAACGTCACGGTGGCGAACAACGGGAAAGAAGCCGTGACCGCCTGGGAGAACAGCCACTTCGACGCCGTGCTTATGGACGTCCAGATGCCGGAAATGGACGGCTTCGAGGCCACCACCATCATCCGCCGGAAGGAACAAGGGATGGGCCGGCGCGTGCCCATCATCGCGATGACCGCTCACGCGCTCAAAGGCGACGAGCAGCGCTGCCTCGCGGCGGGGATGGACGGGTACATCTCGAAACCCATCCGCACGGCGGAAATGTTCGGAACGATCGAAAGGGTCCTGGCCCAGAGCAACGGCGGGCGGGCGCCCGAGAGCGTCGAGGCCCAAGAAAAGCCTCTCCATAGGGCCTGAACGGGACGGGCGGACCGCCCCGACCGCGCCGCCGCGCGGGAGTAGGCGTAGCGCGACTTTGGTAGTAGAATCCCGGCATTCGGGGTGCAAGCGGGCATTCGGGCTCACTCGTCGGAGACCTTGAATGGAAATTCTCTGGCCGGCCATCGGCATCGGCGTCATCGTCGGATTCATCTTTTTCGTCCTCGCGCAGCACTGGCGCAAAGTGCTGGCGCAACAGGCCTGGACGGTTCGCCGGCTGACGGAACGCGTGCGCGATCTTGAAGAAATGGCCGACCCGGAGTTCCGGCGCCGGCTCGGCGAAGCGGCTCCGATGCCGCTCGAGCAGGTATTCACGCTCACCTTCCGCCTGACCGACCACTTCTGGCACGACGTGATGCAAACCTCGGAAGAAAACATGAGATTCATCCGGGAGTTCGGCAGCTTCGTCGGATCGGTGAAACTCGATCGCTGGCGGAGTCACATGGTGGCGACGGTGGCGGAGGTGCAGCCGGACCGCAAGGAGACCGGCTGGCAGATGAGGTCGCTCGACTTTTACCCCGATCCGGCCAAGCCGGGCCGGGGCCTCACGCTCTGGGAGCTCGATCTGCGGCGATCGGATTTCGCGACGGAGCGGCCGCCGTCGCTCGAACTCGTGCTGCGCGAGAATTCGGTCGATCTGCTCGGGCATCTCGTGCCCTCCGAGATCGAGAACGACGGCGCGAACAACGGCACCAACGGCGCAAACGGCAACCATGGAACAAACGGAAATCACTTCGACGGCGCGGACGCCAATTACGAAGAGGTGGTTTTCTTCCGGGTGCCGCTCGACACGAACCAGCTCGCGGAATTCCGCAGCCACGATCCCACGAACGAAGCAGGCAACGGCGCCGAAAGCATGACGGACCAGGCCACGCCGAACGCGTCGTGGCACGCCTTCTATTCCGGCGGCAGCGAATCGCTCGGCATCGAATGGCAGCTTCGCCTGCGAGACCTGACGCGCAAATCGCAGTGGGATCGCTGGAAGATTCTCGAGCCGATCTCCATGCTCGGCGGACGAAAGAGCTAGGAACCCCTCGCGAACTGCCTATCCCGAATTCGGGCGAACCGGCAATCCGATCCAGACGTTGAGCAGACCCATGATTTCGCGGACGACGGCGAACGCGTCGTGCGTGTTGCGCCACCAGTGATCGGCGTCGAAATCATCCTGCGGCGCGCCGCGCACGATCGCCGCGGGCCCGTTCCGCACGAGTTTCCTCCAAAGGGCCTTCACCCGGCGGGTGTGCTCGGGCGAAGTGACAATGATCACGCTGCGGTCGGAATCGGCGCGCGCTTCCCGGCTGATTTCCTCCACCTCCTGCTGCGTATCGACGATGGGATCGGGAAGGATCCGAATGGCGCCCGCCGGGACGCCTTCGTGGATCAGCACCTGGCGGCTGTACTCGTCTTCGCCGGTGTACGAAATTCCCATGGGTGCGAGTTCTCCGGCGGGGCTCACCGGACGCGTGATCCACACCTTGCGCGCATAGCCCAGCCGGAAAATTCGCGCGGCTTCCTCGGCGCGGGCCGGCATGGAGCCGCTGAGGACGGCGATCGCGTCGGCGGGCGCGAGCGGATCGGGGCGGACCAACCAGCGGCCCGTGGCGCGAAAAGCGCCAACCAGCGAGGCAAGGGCCACGAGCACCACGAGCACCACGATGAAGGCGCTAGCGCGCCCGCGCGACGAAGGATGACCCGCGCGAGTTGAACCGTTGGACATGGCGCTGGCCAGATGCGAAGGCTCCGGCTATTCCGGCGCCTCGGCGCGCTCGCGCACCGGCGACCGGCCGCGCATCAGCAGCCCGCGCAGGCCCATCAGGACAAGCCGCGGCTGGCGCAGGCAGACCCGCCACAGGATTTTCCAGGCCTCATCGCGCGAGTATTCGCCGAGCGAGCGCTTGGCGGGATCGTTGAGCATGTCGACGAGGCGGCTGTAGTCCGACTGCTGGAAATGGTGGAGCGAACGCCGCAACAAGAGGTGAAGATCGAGCTCGCGGCGCAGGCTGCGGAGTTCGCGGCTTTCGCCGCCGAGTATGCTTTCGGCAACGCCCATCGCGCCGCGGAAACCAGTGACCGTGCCGCCGACGGTCGACACCTTCACATGCGCGGCCGCGTCGCCCACCAGATACACGGAGCCCTGGCCGAGTTGCCGCTGCACGGGAATCCAGCGGTTGTAGACGGGAATGCGCGCGCCCTGAAATTCGATGGGGTCGAGCTTGCGCTTTTCGAGGAAGCGTTCGAGGCAGCGTCGCGTCTCTGCGCCGTCTTCGCCGATGATGCCGAGCGCGCCGCGATCGCGCGATTCGGGAATCAGCCAGTAGAAATAAGGCGTGTCGTCCGGCACGAACCACACGCGCGTGGTGTCGGGCGCCATGTCTTTCGGCAGCGGCACGATGGCCTGCACGAGAGGAACGGTTTCGAGCGGCGACCATCCGGCCGCGCGCGCAACGCCGCTGGCGGCGCCGTCGCTTCCGACGACGGTGTCGGCGCGAACTTCCTCGCGGCCGCCATCTTCGGAGCGTTCCGCCTCGACCACCAGGCCGCGGCCATTGGGATGGAGGCCGCGAAAGCGGCGACCGAGTTCGATCTTAGCGCCGGCTTGCTGGGCCTGCGCGGCGAGCCCCTGGATCAGCTTGCGGCGCTCGATGATGAGGTCGGGATCGTTGAGCGTGATGGTGGCGGCGCGGCCGTCGGTGAAAAGTTCGAAGCGGCGAATTTCGTTGAGGACGCTCTCCTCGGCGGCGCGCCCCAGGAGCGTGCGCATGCGATGGGTGACGATCAGGGTCCGCGCCTCGGGCTCGAGCGTCTCGATGCGCTCGAGCACCCGCACGGAGAGCCCTCGCTTCGCCAGCAGCACGGACGTGAAGAGGCCCGCGGCCGATCCTCCGATCACTGCGATGCTGGGGCTAGCGGCGCGCGAGGCGGCGCGCGAGTGACTCTCTGAAGGACGCTGTGGGTTCGACATAATCGATTCGATCGATGGGCCTCATGCAAATTTATCTGTCTTGTATCCGACACCAAACGGCAAGTGTGACGCTAAGTATATCCTACGGGCGTTCGCAAGACCGTCGATTTCAGGCGGCGCGCGAGGCTTTCGGAGCCTGGCGCTCGTACGGAACGTTCTCGAGGAAAGCGACCGCGACGAACCCGAAAACGACGACCGATCCTGCCAGCAGATAGGCGGATACCGGCGAGACGTAGGGAACCAGAAGACCGGTGCATCCGAACACGACGGCCAGGCCGTAGAGCGCCACCACAGCGCCGCGATGGCCGAGCCCGAGATTCGACAGGCGGTGGGCGGTGTGGTCCTTTCCCGGCGATGTGAACGGCAGCAGGCCGCGGCGCGCGCGGGAGAAGGAAACCATGGCCGTGTCGAACACAGGCACGCCGAGAATCAGGACGGGAACGAGCCAGGACACGGGAAAGCCCGCGGCCGGGGTGCGAAGTTTCAGGCCCAGAGTCGCCATCAGGAAACCGAGGAACATCGCGCCGCCGTCGCCCATGAAAATTTTGGCGGGATTGAAATTCCAGCGCAGGAAGCCGAGCGCGGCGCCGAGCGTGGCGGCGCCGAGGGTCTGCACGAGCATCTGGTGGTTGATGGCCGCGGAAATGGTGAAGAAGCCCGCGGCGACGGCGGAGATTCCGGCGCAGAGGCCGTCCATGTGGTCGAGGATGCTGAACGCGGCGGTGATGCCGACGACCCAAAATATCGTGAAGAAGTAGTCGAGGAAGACGCCGGGCCGGCCCTGGATGAACTCCGAGAAGAAATGGGCGCGAATACCGGAGGCCAGCAGGAAGCACGCGCCGGCGGGCATGCCGATGAAGAGCTTCACCTGGTGATGAAGCATGCCGCCGTCGTCGAGCAAGCCGACGGTGGCCAGGAGCGTGGAGCCCGCGAGAATGCCAGCGATCTGCTGTTGCGGCGCGCCGCGCAGCGTGAAAACAACGGCGAGAACGAACCCGAGATAAATCGCGATGCCGCCCAGCAGCGGGATCGGCTTCACGTGGACCTTGCGCGGGCCCGGGCGATCGACCATGCCGTAGTACAGCGCCATGCGCCGGACGGGAATCGTGAGCCCCAGGGACCCAAGCAGCGCGACCGCAAAGGCGATCAGATCGGAATAGGGCGTCATAGCTCGCTCAACGTCGTCCCAACAGGAAAGCGACGCTCGTCTTCAATTTCGGGGCCCCTGCAGTGGTTTCGCGCCACCGTGCGATGAGCGCGTTTTCCCGGGTCCGCCGTTCGGATCGAAGGGCCTTACCAAACATGGTAAAGCCGCTCCCGCAAGCGAGGCAACTTACTTGAGAGAGAAGCCGAGGCGCTCCCCGGCTCGCGGAACTTCCCCTATGATCCCAAGTGATGCGGGCCGTTGCTTTCGAGAACCGCCTTCTCGATGATCCCGGAAAAAAGCTGCAACTCTTTCACTCTAGCATATCTCTCCGCGATTTCCCGGGCGGTGCGACTCATCTTACATAACCGAGCAGGATCGTCGCGCAACGCGCGGATGGCGACGGCGACGGCTTGGGGATCGTCCGGGTCGGCGGCCAGGCCGCAGCCCGATTCGACGACGATGCGCGCCGCGTCGCTCGATTCGGGCGCGACGGCCAGCACGGGCCGCCCCGCCGCCAGAATCGAGTAGAGCTTGCTCGGCACCACTACGCCCTCGAGACCCCGCTTGATCGTGACGATATGGACGTCGCCGGCCATCATCACGTGCGGGACCTGCTCGAACGGGCGAAACGGGAGAAAGCGCACGTTGGGCGAACCCGCGGCCGACGCTTCGAGCGCGGTGCGGTTCGCTCCGTCACCTACAAACACGAGGCCCGCATTTTCGTTGCGCAGAATCTCGGCGGCCTTCAGCAGCGTGCCCCAGGCTCCGTAGAAGCCGAGATTGCCGGCGTGGATGGCGACGAAGGGGAAGCCGCCGCGAATCTCCTGGACCACCGGGTCGGTACGCTCGGGCATGGAGGCCGGGAAGGATGTGCCGTCGCGCACCACGACGACACGCTCCGGAGCCACGCCCTTGGCCAGAATCCGGCTCCGCATGTCGTCGCCCAACACGATCACGCGCGCGGCGCGCTTTAGCGCCTTTCGATGCATCTTCTCCCAACGGTCGGCCCAGCCTCCCGGGCGCACGATATCGCCGCCGACGGCCATGTCGGGATAAAGATCGCGGATGTTGTAGACGAAAGGGCGCCCGGCGAGACGCGCGATGAAGGCCCCGGCGATTCCGGCGACCGGCGGGTCGGTCATCGCGAGCACCACGTCCGGACGCAGGGCCAGAGCGCGCGGCACCGCCAGTGCGAGATACGAGAGATAGTTGGAAACCCTGCGGCGCATTTGGTGCCGGGGATAGGCCGTCGATCCGACGCGCTCGACCACGACGCCATTGCGCACGTCGCGGCGCAACAGGCGGTAGGGATAAAACTCGTCGGGATCGTACGAGGGACGCCCGGCCACGACCGTCACCTTGTGGCTCTTCGCCAGCGTTTCAGCCACCTGCACCGCCATCTTGGCGGTGGCGGACGTGTCGGGCGGGTAGTACTCGTTCAGAAGCAGGATGTGCATGCGTTCAGGTGTCGCGTTCGGCAAAGCGCCCGGCGGGCTCCTCGCGATCGCCGGATGCGTACTTCCGTTCGAGAACGAAATTGCCGAGTACGAGAACGTCCATGCGCGTGCGGCGGAAGCATTCGAGGGCTTCTTCGGGCCGGCAGACGATCGGCTCGTTGTCGTTGAACGACGTATTCAGCACGACGGGCACGCCGGTCACGCGCCCCACCTCGTTCAGCAGCTTCCAGTAGAGTGGATTGGACGTGCGACTCACGGTTTGAAGGCGCGCGGTGCCGTCGACATGCGTGGGAGCGGGAATCACGGACCGCTTCTCCTGGCGCACTGGATAAGCGAAGGTCATGAAGGGCGAAGGATGCGTTTTCTCGAAAAATTCGCCGGTGGCTTCCTCGGCAATCGAAGGCGCAAAGGGGCGAAACGATTCCCGGTGTTTGATGCGCTTGTTGAGGATGTCCTTCATCTCGGGCCTGCGGGGATCGGCGAGGATGCTGCGGTTGCCCAGAGCGCGCGGCCCCCATTCGGCGCCGCCTTGAAACCAGCCGAGAATCTTGCCGTCGGCAATGTGGCGGGCGGTGGCGCGGATGAGCGCGTCTTCATCGAGCTGCGCGATTTCCACCTCGTCGGCCGATCCGACCCGGTCGACGACGGCGCGAATCTCGGCCGGCGAGAATTGCGGTCCCCAATAGGCATGGTCCATCACGAATTCGCGAGGCCGCCCGAGGATCTGGTGTTCCACTGCAAACGCGGCGCCCACGGAGAGGCCGGCATCGCCCGCCGCCGGCTGTACGTAGACTTTTTCGAAGGGCGACGCGTCGAAGATTCGCCCGTTCGCCACGCAATTAAAAGCCACGCCGCCCGCGAGGCACAGCGCCTTTTGACCGCTCGCTTTCGCCAGGCCATTCCAGTAGGCGACGAGAACCTCTTCAAGCGCCGCCTGCATGCTGGATGCGAGATTGTAGTGCCGCTGCGTGAGGGGCTCGTCCGCCTTGCGAGCAGGGCCAAGGCGCTGCTCGAGATATTCCGAAAAGAGCCGCCCGAGCACCGGAGTGCTCGTGGCGTCGCGCCACGTCATTTCAGCGCCCTGGCTCTGGTGCGTGAAATATTCCAGGCCGAGACGGAAGGAAAGGGGTCCGTCGGACCATACGATGCGGCGGAATTCCTCAAGAAATTCGGGCTGCCCGTACGCGGCCAGGCCCATCACCTTGTACTCGTCGCCGAATTTCCAGAAGCCCACGTACTGCGTGAGCGCGGTGTAGTACATCCCGAGCGAATGCGGGAAGGCTACCTCGCCGAGCACGCGCATCTTGGGCCCTTCGCCGGCCGCGCTCATCGAGCTCGCGAAATCGCCGAGACCGTCGGCGGAAAGCACAGCGGCGCTCTCAAACGGTGAAACGAAAAATGTGCTCGCGAGGTGCGCGGTGTGGTGCTCGATGCGATGGAACTGGCCGCGAATCGCATCCGGCGCGACCTCAAAGGCCGAAGCGAGATCCTCGCGAATGCCGGCGAAGCGCCTCATCACGCGCACCCGGTCGAGCGCGAACTTCGGCATGCGGACCGCGAAGCGCAGTTTCGTTCCGAGGCGGGCCCAGGGATCGCGCGGCACGGCGATGTGGTCGACCTCGGTGAGCTTGACGCCGGCCCGATCGAGACAGAATTGGATCGCCCGCGCCGGCAAACCCGCCGCGTACTTCACGCGGTTGAGGCGTTCCTCCTCGACCGCGGCAACGAGGCGGCCATCGACGACGATCGCGGCCGCGGCGTTCGCGTGATACGCGTTGATCCCAAGAATGACCATCGATAGGAAGCCTTGCCCTGACCCCGGCTTTTTCGTGCCAGTTAGATGCCTACCGCGCCGGAATCGCGACACCACTCCGGCGTTCGCTGATGCCTTCGTGCGCCCCGCTAAGATTCCGCTTCGCCCATTCGTTCAAGACGTACAGGCTCCATGGGCGCGACCACGACGTGCGACCCCGCATAAAATCCTGCCACATCGCACGCGCAAAGTCTCGGCCCAGGTAAGGCTCGAGTGCGGATGACCAATCGCCGAGTCCCGCCTCGACGCGCGACCCGAGCGCGCCGCGCAGCCAGTTTTCCCACGGGAACGTGAACGTACGCTTTTTCTGCGCCACGATTTCCTCGGGCAGAAGGTCGCCAAGCGCGGCGATCAGCAGCGATTTCGGGCGCGAGCCATCGCGCTTCGCCGATTCCGGCAGCGAAAGCATGTATTCGACGAGGGGCGAATGCAAAAAAGGCACGCGCGCTTCGAGCGAATTCCTCATGCTCATGGCGTCCGTATCGCGCAGCAAGACATTGAGCAGGTAAGAACGCAGCTCGAGCCACGACACGGCGGTGAAGCGGTCGGCGCTTCGGACGTCGCCCGCGGAACTCGCAAGCCAGCGCCGCCAGGAATCGCCGCCGGGTGAGCTGCCGTCTTTTCGCAACGCGGAATCGACGACGCGCGGCGTGAACAGCAGCCTCGTGAAGAAGTACGGATGCGGGAGCGCCGCCGAATCGAGAAACGCCGCACAGACTTTTCGGAGCGCGTCCGGCGATGCGGCCACACCTCCCGCGGACGCGATCGCGCCGGCGAAAGACGCACGCAGGGGCCTCGGCACCCATGCGCCGATCCTCGCCATGCGGGCGACCGTGGACGTGGCATGGAAGGACGAGTAGCCGCCGAATATTTCGTCGCTGCCGAGGCCTGAGAGCGCCACCTTGAGTCCCGCCTGGCGCGCGGCCCAGGAGACGAAGTAGGTATTGATGCCGTCCGCGCTCGGTTGGTCGAAGGCGGCGACCGCTTCGTCGAGGCGGGCGACCATCTCGTGTTCGGAAATCGTCAGCTCGCTGTGCTCGGTTCCCAGGCGCGCGGCGGTGCGGCGCGCCTTCTCCGCCTCGCTGAATTCGACGTCGGGAAAAGCGACGGTGAAGGTGTGAATCCCGCGCCGCGAACGGCTGGCGATCGCGGCGATCGCCGTCGAATCAAGCCCGCTGCTCAGGAACACTCCGACCGGCACATCCGCGATGAGATGGCTCGAGACCGCGTCTTCCAAAAGCGCGCGCACGCGCTCCACCGGCGAGGCGGACCGCGATGCCGAATTCGAATTTTCGGAGGCGGCGTTTTGCAGCCCGCGCCCGAAATCCCAGTATGGCCTGGGAGCAGGCTCGCCGCCCGGCGTTCCGGTTTCAATGCCCAGCGTGTGCCCGGGCGGGAGCGACCAAACGCCTTCGATCAGCGTCGCCGGCTCGCTGACCGCGCCGAACATCAGATACGCGGAGAGAGCCTCCTGCGAGAGCCGCGCCGGAACGCAACCGCTCGCGAGCAGAGCGCGCACTTCCGACGCGAAGAACAGCGCTCCGTCCACGCGCGCGTAGTACAGCGGCTTGATGCCGAGGCGGTCTCGCGCCAGAAACACGCGGGCAGCGCGGCCGCTGCGGCCAGCGGGCATTTCGACAATAGCGAACGCGAACATGCCGAGCAGCCGCTCGACGCAGCGATCTCCCCAGGCTTCGTAGGCGTGAACGATCGTCTCGGTGTCCGAGTGCGTGCGGAAGCGGTGACCGAGCGCTTCGAGCTCCTGCCGCAGGACACCGAAATTGTAGATTTCACCGTTGAAAAGCACGGCGACCGTGCCGGTCTCGTTCCACACGGGCTGCGTACCGCCCGGCAGGTCGATGATGCTGAGACGCCGCATGCCCACGGCGGCCGGCGGCGCGAGCAAAATGCCGTCCTCATCCGGGCCGCGATGGATCATCGCGTCCATCATCCGGCGAGCGGCGGCTTCGCTCGCCTCTTTCGATTCGATTCCGATCACGCCGCAGATTCCGCACATGTTAAGGATTCACCGGTTGCCAAAGTCGAGCACGAGGCCGCTGCCGGCGCGAGTCGCCTGGGGAAGTCGCGCGAAGTGCAGTATAGCCGAAGGCCCGTGCAATGCGGCGGGGGAAGCGCGGCTAGTTCGCCGGATGCAGCATGGTGAGGCCGAGCGCGCGGACCGTCGCGGGATCGGGCACGGCTTGGCCGTCCTGCCGGTTCACCACGTCGAAGCCGCCGTCGTAATCCCACATCGCCCAGCCGATGCCGCGCTTTTCGAGCGCCGTGCGCACGTCCGAAATCCAGGCGGCCCGCGCGCCGGGATCGGCGTTTTCGCGATAGACGCCGAATTCGTTGCAGATTACCGGGACGTCCCAGTGGCTCGCCCATGCGGCGACCTGCGCGATTTCGCCGTCGACGCGGGCTGCGTTCCATCGGTCCATGCCGTAGCGCTCGAGCGCCAGCCGGTGCACCGGGTCGCGAACTTGATCCATCACCGCCTGCACGTTGTCAGGAGCCGAAGGATACGGAACGCCCTTCAGCGAGTGCCAGTAGTTCGTCGACCAGGTCGCGCCCTGATGCGTGAAGACGTGCGGCTCGTAGAAGTGAAACGCGTAGATCACGTTCGGATCGCGCAGCGGTTCGAGGAACACAAGATCGTCATCGTCAGACCAATGAGCGCCTGTCGCGATGATGGTGTTTCGCGGCGCACCTTCGCGGATCGCCGCGGCAAGCTTCGCCTCGACTCCGTACCAGCGGTAGCGGTCCTTGCCACCCGGCTCGTTGAGAATTTCGAAAAACACGCGATCCGGATCGAGCGTGGACCAGTGGCGCGCGAGCGCACGCCAGAAATCAGCGTACTCCTCCACGGATTCGTCGTCCGTGGCGAGCCTCTCCTTGAAGTCCGCGTCGGCGTAGATGTCGATGTCTACGGCGAGGCCTTGATCGAGCAGCATCTGCAGCGCGGTGTCGAGTTCGGTGAGGTAATCGGAGGCGATCTGCTCCGACTGTTTTTCATGGAACATCGGGCGCGGATCGACGCTCAACCGAACGTAATCGAAGCCCATCGCCCGGATCAGCCCTAGGTCGCGCGCGGTGATCGCCGTCTCGAAATGCTGGCGGGTATAGGCCGACGCGTCGGAGCCGCCCGCGAACCATTTGCTCAGGTTGATGCCGCGCCGCAGATGGGCCGCGCGCTGCTGCGCGACACTCGTGTCCGCCAGCGTACCGCGCGGCGCGGCGAACGCACACGTACACGCTAGCACCAAGGCGATCGGCAGAATTGCGGCGAGTTTTGAGCGCACTCGGCTGGAACCTCGCGAGAACGATAGAACAGTCATCCGCGCGCCGCAACCGGCGGTTCGTCGGCATGTGGCGCGATGGCGTGGCGCGTTCGCTCCGCGCACCGGTAGTGCAAGATCGCTTACGATGCTCTGTCGTTAATTCTGTCGCCCACTCTGCCTCGATCGCCGGCGGGTACTAGGACCATCAGCCGCTCTCCGTCCGCTCGCGGCCATTCCAATCGTGGAACTTCTTTTGCTCAATCGGGCAGCCAAATTCAATATCTCATATCGACGGCGGAGCGCCGCCTGCGGTGCGATTTGTAAGTGTCGTGTTTACACCGCAGTCTTGGCGCGCCGATGTGGGTCGTTTTGGCACATGAACTGCTCCAAAATGGCCGTCTTGAAGGTTTGGAGGTGCGTCGTCAACTGGGGGCGGCGCTCAGGGATGGCATAGAGGAGCATATGAAAAAAGCACGTGTGTGTCTCATTGCAGTCGCGGCGGTGTTCTGCGCGCTGGTGCTTTCCCCCGGGGTGACCCGCGCAGATGAGTTGACTGGCTCGACGGGGATCTCGTGGATCTTCGGCACCGCAACGTTTGCCACGGATTCGATTGCGGTGGGATCTTCGCTGACCTGCCCCGGCTCTTCGCCGATCTGCGCCGGCTATACGGACGGCTTCACGGGACTCGGAAATGAAACGTTCAGCGTAGGTACGGACTCGATCTCGTATTCGGTCGCTGATTATCCGGCCGGCGACTATAGCGGCGGGACGAATGGTTTCGACTTCACCGGCCTCACGTTTGCCAGCGGTGACGAACTGACAGGATTCACGGTCGAGCCGAACGACATGGGTTTGACGGCTGCCGACATCACGATGGGCCCGTCGTCGCTCTTCATTAATCTGAATGGGCTGCCGATCGACGGCTCGTTCACGATCGACCTGATTTCGGGGCCGGCGGTTGCGACTCCGGAGCCGTCGTCGCTCGTGATGCTCGGGCTGGGCTTGTTTGCGCTGATCGGCTTGGCGCGCAAGCGCTTTGCGGCGGGTTCTTTCGCGGTCGAATCGGCCAGCTAAGTTAAGCAACGGATCTTGGCGGGATTCTCGGAGCGTCGGGCCGCGAGCGGATTCAGAGCTCGATCTGTACCAGGCCTGACGCGCCCGCCGATCGATTTCCCTTCGCCATCATTCCCGCGGTAACAATCCCCGTTCGCACGAACGATTTCTCGCAGTCCGCCGATGAAGGACCCCGCATATTCCCTTCCATGTAGGCGAGCCCCGGGCAGCGTGTGCAGCTTCCGGCGTGCGTGCAAGACGAGCACGTGGTGAGGTGCTTTAGGCGGATCGAGCGGACCTCATTGAGCTGCGGCGAATCGCGCCAGATGTCCATGAATTTCTGCCGGCGCACGTTGCCGCACGTAATCGGAAATTGCACGCAGGGGTAGACGTCGCCGTACGGCGAGATGTAGCAAGACGTGTGCCCCGCGCTGCAGGGCAGCCCTTCGAGGACGTCTTCGTTCACGGGCACCGGCGGCGCGCAGAAGCTTTCCACGTCCCCTACCAATTCGGGGTTGTGAAAGTAACTGGAGATGTCGCTTCCATGCACCCGGAGGCGCAGGACCGAGGTATTACCGTCCATCATCGGCGTGATCGTAGGGTCGAGGGTGTAATGAGTTCCCATCTCCTTTGCCAGGGCTTGAACACCCTCGGTATCAGCGCGATTGCTGCGCATCAGGACGTTCGCGATGTTCACCCGCATTCCGTGTGAACGCAGCAGCCGTATCCCGGCGAGCGTTCGGTTGAGCGAACCAGGAACCTTGGTGATCGCGTCATGCACCTCGGGCCGATTTGAATACACGCTCACTTGCACTTGCTCGACGCCAAGGGCTCGCAGCCGCTCCGCCTCTTTTTCGCGGATCATCACGGCATTGGTCTTCAGTTTGACATTGAACATCAGCGAGCGGGCGTACTCGATGATCTCGAAGCAGTCGCGGCGCATCAAAACCTCGCCGCCGCTGAGCGTGAGGAAAAATACGCCGGCATCGGCGAGCTGGCGCAGCACGTCCTTGATCTCGGCGGTGGTCATTTCGCCGTGGTCTTCGTGGTCAAGGTAGCAGTGCTCGCAGCGTTCGTTGCAGCGGTAGGTGATATCCAGATGGACGCTCAGAGGCACACCCAAATCGAGAGCCTTGCCGACCAGCTCCTGCATCAGGCTCATGGCGCCTCCGTTGCGGGAAGTTCGGGCGCGACCTCAGCTACAGGCTGATTCGAAATGGACAAGATGCCGCGCCTGGCCAAATCCTCGACCAACTGCTCGGCGTCGCGATAGGCCACATCCGCCGGCACGTCGAATTGAGCGCAAACGCGCCTGGTCACAATGTCGGAAAGGGGCGTGCGGCCATCGGCCGATTCCCAGATCACCGTCGCCACCTCGCTCAGGCTGAAGAGTCTCGAGTCCGCCGCCGACATGATCATCATTTCGCCGCCCAGGACGCGCGCTGCGACCGCCTTCGACCGCATGATATATTTCTCGCTCATCGAATCAATTCCCAGGCTCTTTCATCCGGAGTGAAAACAAGCCGTGCCGTAGGGACGCGCGAAACGAACTCCAGAGCCCCCTCGAATACGCGCTCCACCAAAGACGGATCGTGCGCGAAGAACAAAATGTTACGAATCAGCGCGTGTGCGGCATCCGGATCGCTCATTGGCACGATCCGATTCTCGGGCCCCTTCTCGAGAAAATAGACCGCTCCCAAAGGCGCCTGGACATTCGTTCCCACCCGGGCCAATTCCCCCGCGAAGGGTGTCCCGTAGGCATGATAGCCGTCCACGCTTCTCCGGATGTAAGAAATCTCGTCGGTCAGCAAGGTCGCATCGGGAGGCGCGAGCCGCGCCATCGTCGTCTTGCCGGCTCCGGAGACGCCCGCGAACACAAACGCGCGGCCGTTTCGCACTCCGCTGGCCGCGTGCAAGAGAAAGCCGCCCTCTTCCGCGAGGACGAGCGAATGGATGATCCGCATCACTGCGTCGAGCGAATAAGGGTTCGGCGATTGGTGAACCCAGCCGCGCCGCGATCGTGCATCGAACTCCGCCCTAAAATCGCCGCGCTCGATACTCCACAGGGAGCCGCTTCGTGAGACCTGTACCTCGCCGGGCATCCGGCCGCCCGGGGCGTGCAGATGAATCTCCAGCTGGCACGCCGGCTCCGCCGAAGCGTTCACGAAGCCTTCGTAGCGATCCTCAATCAGACGGCGGAAATCCTTATCGTCGCTCTGCAGAAAAATGGGGATGCCGCCGATTTCGACGGTCGAGCCGGATTCGTCCAGGCGGCCCACTGGCAGGGAGGAAACGCTGGCGGCCATCAAGAAAGGACCTCGGGTTGCCATCGATTCTGATCGCCTGCGCAGACGCGAACGTGCGAGAGCCTACTCCGCAGGGAATGCCATCGCAGCATCCACTTCACGCTACCCTGGGACCGGCGCACGATCCGCCGCAAGAGCCGGTGGCTCATGCGCGAAGTCACGCGATCCAACTCAATCCTTTTCCCGCGGCGAATCACAGAGGTGACACGGCCCACGAGTTCGTCTTCCCCGAACGGAGGATCGTCTTGGGGCAGGGCGTCGCCCCGCGTGATTAGTCGCGCGGAAGCGGCTTCCCCGGTGCTCACGAGCCGATGCGCGCAGAAAAATCCCTGCCTGAAGAGCAGCATGACATCACCTTGGCGGGCAGTCCGCGCACTCTCACGGCGAACCACGAGAACGTCTCCGGGGAAAAGCGTTGGAACCATGCTCGCACCGCGCACCACTGGACGAAGCTCACCAAAGGACCGCAGCATCTTCGTTGCAAGCGTGAGGACGATGTCTTCGCTTCGGTGATGAGGCTGTCCGCCCATTACATGCCCCGGGACTAGGAATTTTGGGCGTTCAGGCGGCAGCCGGTTCCCGTGCCGCCAGGGGTTTTTCCGCAGGTCATAGCCATTGTTTCGAAAACCTGCTCCTCGCGGAAGGAGGGCTTCACGTAAGGCCTCTTGGCCACGGGTGAGGGATCGTTCGCTATTTGTTGCTCTGCCGCAGCATGTGCCTGTTGGTCGCTCATGTTTCTACTCTAACCCCGCTTGGGTCAGTTTAACAGCGCAATAACCCGTGCCCGTGGTCCCACAGGGCTGCGTCAATAGACTTCCAAAATAGATGCTCGAGGCTTGGGGGTCCGCGCTCTCGTTGTCAGGAATGGTGCCGCTCGGCCCGCCCGCCACTGTAAAACTGTCTATATTTGTGAATCCGCCAGCGAAGCCCGAACCGGTGCTGCCGTTGAGATTGAAGTTGAAGAGACTTCCGCCCGAGAGTCCCGCGAACAACCAGTCGGTGGGCGGGAATGGCGGCCCAACGTTTACATTCTCGAAGTTAGTAAGGGGTGCACATGCTTCGACGTCAGAAGCTAACTGGAACTGATTCGATGCCGGCAGCGCGATCACGGGAATCTGCTCGCTCGCGTTGAAACTCACGATATACAGGACCGTATGCGTTCCCGAAGTGTCGTAGCCGCAAGCCAGCAAGCCCCAACTGGAAGTAGTGGAGCTTGAGAAGTAAGCCGTGTTGAATGCCGGGAGACTGATGTCCTCGCCCGGCGCTCCACCCAGCCCGACTCTTCGAGCTGAAGCCAACGATGTCTTAGCCTGAAGGAGGGCCGCGTTCGTGCCATTCGTTCCCGTCACCGCATAGACGAACCCTTTTGAACTGTCCACAATGGGCGGCGTCACGATCCCACCGCCGGGCGCGTTTGCAGAGCCTACGCCCAAGAATAGAGAGCCGCCACCGGTCGGCAATGGCGTCCCCGTAGAGTTAAATCCATAAAGAAACCCGTCGGAGCATCCGACAAAAACGTTACCTGTCGCGAAATCCTCAACAGGGCCGCTCAATTGGCCACAGTGGCTGCCTACGACAACCACACCGGCAGTTCCCCAAGCCGGGTCCAAGATCGGTGCCGAGTGAGCGGTGCAGCCGGCGTCCGTGTTAAACGTGGGGCAGAACACATCCTTAATTCGGTACAGATTGCCCTCGTCATCGCCAACGTAGGCGTAGTCATTTGAGTAATCGACAAAAGGAGGCGAAATTGTATCGGAGGCCCCGGAGTCGACGCCAAACGTCAAATCGGTGGCGGTCCCGCTTCCCGCTGCCGGCTCCGTCAAGACAAACGAACCAGTGGTGATCTGTACCGGCTTCATCGTGTTCTGAAGGCCGCTGGGATCTGTCGTATCTTGTCCGTCGCCCGCCTTGAATGCCAGTACGTGAAAGTGCGCCGGTTGTCCAACGGCTGACTCGACGAAGGCGACCTTGGTTCCGAGAACAGATCCGGCGACGCCAGTGTAATCCCAAGAAAGCGTCGGCGATGTCGTAACCGCGCCGCCGATCGCGCTTACGTTGTAAGACCAGTAGACCGTCGCATCTACCCCGTCGTCGTTGGCGACAGGCGTGCGATTACAAACGCCGGCGCCGCCCGCCGTCCCGCTATACAGATTGTTAAAAGCCACGATATTTGCCTGCGTCGCGCTTCCCGCTGCGTTTATTGGAAAGACGGCGTAGTCGTTCGCGCAACTCGGTGCAGCCGTCACATCGAAGCTGAATTTTGTTGGGAACATATTCGGGGCCACGCCGCCCAAGCCCAGATTGATGCTCCAGTCGCGATCGAAACTCGGGACGCTCGGCCTGCGGAGCGAATGCGGAACTCGCCCGCGCGGATTCCAGCGCGGAGCGTTAGGGCTGTATCGGTACCAACTGAAGAGCGAGCGAGGGTCGCGCCCTGCTTTTTGCATCCGGTCCGCTTGCCCGTAGAGAGGATAGAGGACGTGCCGCGTGGTCCAGTCGGTGAGCACCGACACGCGTTGCGAACGAGCACCCTGCTCGTGGCTCGGCAGAGCTACGCAAAAGCAAATAAGACAAGCCGCAGATAGAATCAAAGCACCGCGCGAAAGAAGGGGGTTCCGCACGCTTCATGCCTCCGTACTACGCAGGTTGTGTCGATCGGCTCGATTCAACGACTGCCTGGGCCGCAGCCGTCGGCTGCCAACCGCTCCGGCCCGACAAAAAATTGAGCGGCCTCAGCCGGAAGTCTAGCGCATACTCCGCTGGCCAGAGTAGGAATTCTTCGCGTTGCTGTCAATAGCACAACTAGGAATCCCCCGCGCCCGTCGCCCACATTTACTGCGACGTCCGGCCTCAGGTCCGGCAGACGGCCGGCGAGGCCTCAGCGCGCGGTCCCCGAATCGAAAAAGGCGCCCCATGCGCGAAGGGCCCTTGCAGCCATCTCCGGAGGGTGAATGCCGAGCCGTCTGGCACCGTACCAACGGAGAAACACCCGCGCGAGGATTAGTACCATCAGCAAAAGCATGGATCCGACCATCGTGGCCAGGGACTCCCGCTCGAGCAGCAGGCTCGCCGTCACCGAATCCTCCCAGCCTGGCGCAAGCCGATTGGCCGCGAGCCGAAGGTAACTGCCAAGCCCGCCAAGGCGGCCCAGGCGGATATGGACGGTCTGGTCGTAGGTATATGCGGGGTCGTAGCCGGGGATGGCGTGGGTCGCGGCGAGGAAAACCGAGCGGTCGGTCAACTGCTTGCGCGTGACCTCGTTCCCGCTCGAATCGCGCAGTATCGTCCGAAACGCCGGGTCGACCACGATCCATCGCCCGTCGATCAGCACTTCGGCCACCACGTGCGTGGCCAGGCGGTCGGGCCCGAGCAGAAGCAGCCGCCGCGACGACAGGCCCGCGCTGTCCGCGAGATTCACAAACGCGTTCGTGGCCGTGCCGCATACTTTCAGCAGCGAAGCGTAGTTGAGCGTTTCAGTAGGGTCGCGAATCAGGCCGTCGGGTCCGTATTGCAGCCGCGCCGGGCCGTCGGACATCCAGTGGAGAATCGCCTCGATCTTCTGCTCGGGCGTCGCGGACGCGGGAATGATCGCGTCGGAAAACCCTTTCACGTATCTTCGCGTCGAATATTCCCAGAGGACGGAATAGGCGGCGACCGCGATCGCCAGCAACAAGAGGGCGCTGGTGACGATCCAAACCACGCGGAAGAGAGTATGCTGGCCGCGCGGCTCGAGAGGGCGCAGTCCTTCCCACGCCCCGCCGCGCACGTCGGGACCGGGATCCGGCACCGCCCGTAATCTGGCCCTTCTACTCTGCATTGGTCGGCAGCGACGCTCTAGCCCGCTCGGCCAGACGCCATAGCGTCACCGTAGTGTCCTTCCATCTCTCCGGTGAGTTTGTCCCAGCTCAACTCCTCGACAACCCCGCGGCAACCTGCCTTCAGGCGCTGGTAAAGCTCACGATCATAAATCAATCGGCGCAGCGCGTCAGCCAATTCTTCCTGCTTGCTCGTAATTACGAGCCCCGCCCGATCGTGGATCAGCGAATGGATTCCGCAGGCGTCCGTGACGATCACGGGCACCCCTGCCGCGACCGCCTCGGCAACGGCGTTGCCGAAATTCTCGTAGCGCGACGGCAGCGCGAACACGTCGGCATCGGCCAGCGCCGCCTTCTTGTCCTCGTCGTAGAGGGCATCCGTGAAGAGTACCCGGGATTCGACTCCCGACTCTTTCGCGCATTTCTCGAGATACGCGCGATATCCCGCTTCGCCCTCCGGCCCGGCAATCGCCAGGCGCCCGGATTGCGGGCACGCTTTGGCAAAGGCCTGGATCAAGAGGTCGGCTCCCTTGCGGGGAATCAGCCGGCTGAGAAACAGGACCAAAGGCTCGTCCGCCGGGATCTTCCACTTCGAGCGAAACGCCCCGCGCGGCCCGGGCGACGAGCGCGAATCGGAATCGATTCCGTTGTAGCGAACAACGACCTTCGACTCCGGAATGCCGCCTTCGAGCAGTTCGCCGCGCTCGATGTCCGAAGTTGCGATCACGCGCGCCGCGCCGCCCAGCAGCTCTTTGCCGATCGTGCCGTGCCATAGGCGCTTGAGCCGCAGGCTGCGGTCGATCGGGCGATACATGCCCATCGGCTCGACGACGTAGGGTACCCGCTGCCGCCTGCAGAAATAGGCTGTCGCGGGACCCAGCAAGTCATACAAGCCGTAGATATGGACCACGTCGAAGTCTCGCAACGACGCGGCGCAGTAGCCGACGACGCCCGGATTCAAGGTGGTCGCGCGATAGTGTGCGCGCGTCGGAAGGTAGATCGCTTCGACGCCGTCCTCTTCCCACCGCCAACCCCACTCGCCGCGCTCGGCCTTCGCCGCGAATCCATCCACCGCGGCGATCCCGAGGTCGGCCGTCAAGACGGTGACCCGGTGGCCTCTTTTCGCGAGTCCCCTCGCGAGCGAGCGGACCTTAACTACCGGACCGCCGCGATCCTGAAACGGAAAATAGAACTGCACCACGCTGAGCACACGCATGAGTGATGAGATACGCACCGCTGCCGGAACTTCCCGCCTCCGTTGCCGGATGACCCTCGGCAAACTTACGCCAAGTTACGCCTGCTCAAGATCGTAGCTTCTTGGGCCGATCGCTTCCACCACTTACTTGCATCGAGCTTAAGGGCCTGTGGTTCGATCGGGGTGAGCGGCGGTCGAGATTTTTCCGTGGAAATCCGGTAGGGTATTGAAGCCGAGATGCCCCGATTGACGAAGTTACTGGCAATATTCCCGAACCTGCTGAGCGAGTGGCGCGCCTGCGCAAGAATGTCCGCCGATTCGAGATCAGCCCTGCGATTGGGCTTCGATTTCGCTCTGTCCCGTCTTCTCTTCTTGCTGCCTAAGAACCGCGCGGGTGCGCTTCGGAAAGTGCGTTTCAAGGGCGGCGTCGAACTGTGCTACCGGCTCAACAAAGGCGACCTGCACGGCATTAGGGAGGTCTGGTTCGACGAAGCCTATCGATTGCCCTTCGACGACCCCTCCGGCACTCTGCTCGATCTGGGCGCCAATATCGGACTCACCAGCGTCTGGCTCGCCAAGAGATACGAGTTCAGCCGAGTAATTGCCGTCGAGCCTGACCCAAGCAATGCCAAGCTGGTCCGCCGCAACCTGGAGCTTAATCGAATCAACGGCGAAGTGGTTGAGGCGGCGATTGGCCCACGGGAGGGCACGGCGACGTTCGAACGAAGCGGTAGCTCAAATCTCGGAAGGCTGTCCGAGCATGGCGTAGCCGTGGCGATGACGACGGTCGACGCAATCTTGCAGAAGACCGCGTGCCAGAGGTTCGGGCTGGTGAAAATTGATATTGAAGGCGGCGAGGAGCAACTGTTCGACGGTCCCACAGGCTGGTTGGCGGCGACCAACGCGCTGATTGCTGAGTTTCATCCCGCGCTCGCCGACTGCTCGAGGATTGTCGAAACGATTTCGAAACACGGTTTCGAGTATATCCGCTCGAATTCCGTTTTCCGCGACAACATGGATTGCTTCCGGTCCAACACGTGCGCCTGACTGTCGCCCGCGCGAATTCTCAAATTGCGGTTGCGCGCGTCGCGGGGCTGGAGATGCCCAGCTTCTTGCGCCAGAAATCGGCGGTGCGTCGCAGGCCGTCATCCAAGCTCACCTTCGCTTCCCATCCGAGTTTGGCCTTGGCCTTGGCGGAGTTGCCGTAGAGAACCTGAATGTCGAGCGGACGCCGCGGAATCGTGTCCCACAGCACTTCGCCGCGGAACCCGGTGATCGCGCGCATCTTGTCCGCGAGGGCTCGCACCGTGAGTTTCTCGCCTGTGCAAAAATTGAAATCCTCGCCGATGCTCGCCTTCGGCTGAGCCAGACACGTCAAATACGATTCCACGTGGTCGTCGATGTAGAGCAAATCGCGCTCGGGCGTGGGGTCTCCCAGCCTCACGGTGTCGCCGCGCAACATTTGCACCATCATTCGCTCGACGAGGAAATGCGTGTTGTCGCGGCGGCCGTACGTATTGAAAGGGCGCAGAACGGTCATCGGAAATTTGTAGGCGTCCCACATGTACATCACGTATTTCTCCGCGGCGTGCTTGCTCACCGAATAGGGACTGTTCGGCGCTTGCGGCGTGTCTTCGAGCTTCGGCGCGGGACCGTTGCCGAACGTTTCCGATGTCGACGCGAAGAGGAAATGCTTGAAGTGCGGCACCTCGCGCAGGCAGGACTCGGCGAGATTGATCGTGCCGGCGAGGTTCGTGTCCATCACCTCGTTCGGATGATCGTAGCTGTACGACACCGGGCTGATCGACGCCAAGTGGAACACCACTTCGGGTTGCAGCTCGCGAATCGCGCATTTCACTGCAAACTGATCGCGCAGGTCGCAGAAAACCACCTTCACGCCGAGGTCGGCTCCCAGAACGTAGCGCCCGGTCACGTAGCGCTGCATCGAGTAGAGATCGTGCCCGCCGGCTTCGGCCAGCCGTTCCAACAGCCGGCTCCCGACGAACCCCGTCGTTCCGGTCACCAAAATTCGCATGCTGCGTTCCTCCGTCCTCGATTTAACGGCTATTCCTGCAACGCGTCGCGCAGACGTTCGCAAAACCTGTCGAACGTGAATTCCCGGGCCACCCACTCCCGCCCGGCCTCTCCCATGCGCCGCGCCCGAGTTGGGTCCTCGAGCAATTCGATCAACGCCCGGGCAATCTCGCCGGCGTCCGCCGGATCCACCAGCAAACCGTGTTCCCCGGATCGAATGAACTCCGCGGGGGCTCCCGCTCGCGGACCGATCACGGGTTTGCCGCGCGCCATGGCTTCCAGGAAAACGATGCCGAAACCTTCGCCGCGCGGCGTGCGCCCGTCCAATTCCGTGCGCGCCGGCATCGCAAAAACCGTGCAGCGATCATAGCAGACGTCCAGTTCCTGCTGCGAAACAGAACCCTTGAAATGCACCGATTCCGTCACGCCCATTTCGCACACGCGCGACTCGAGGCGCGCAAGGTCGTCGCCGGTGCCCACGATCCAGTATTCGGCGCCGGGAACGCTGCGTAGCACCTCCGGCCACGCGTCGAGCATCGCGTCGTGACCCTTGTACCGCTCCGACGCTGCAATGCGCCCTACTGTAAGTACCATCGGCACGTCCGGCTCTTTTCTTAGGGAATAATTTTCGTCGGCCGGTCGCGCGCTCTGTTTTGGCAGGGTGGGCGGCAGAATCGAGGCGCGCGCCCCTCGAATGTCGTGCCGTGCGGCCATGGCATCGAGGGTGAACTGCGTGATCGTCACGTAGCGCTCCGCGCCCCGCAGCGCCTCAAGCTTCGCCGCCGGCAGATCGCCCCACACTTCGATTCCATACAGGATAAGCCAGTAGGGAATGCGAGTGATTTTCTGGACGATCCGTGCGGCTGGCGCGAGGCCCACATGCGCGCAGATGACCAAATCCGGGGACCACGCAAGAGCCGTAGCGACAGCCGACGCCAAGAAACGCAACTTCACGGCTCCGCCGAGCGCCAGATTGCCGTCAGCCCGAGCCTCGGGATCCTTCGCGACCGCGACGACTCGAACGCAATCGCTTCCGAGAACCGACGCGAGCGCATCCACGAACGTGCGAATGTAGTTCTGCACGCCCCCGATGGATTTCAGCGAAGGCGCCAGGACCAGCACCTTTCGCTCGCCCGCTCGCCTCTCCGTCACAGTTCCTGCGTCAGCGTTTGCCCTTCCAAACGCGACTTTCGCTTTCTCAGCAAGAGCTCCTCGAAAATTGCCGCGAGCTCCCGGCCATTGCGTTCCCAGGTATATTGGCTCGCCGTCTTCGCCGCTCCGTCTCCGAGGCGCTCGCGGAACGGCTGATCGGCATAGAGGCGTCGAATCATCGTTGTCAGCGCCGCCACGTCTTTCGGATCGTGGAGCACGAGCGCGTCGATCCCGTCGTGAACGATATCCGAAGCGCCTGCACGCTCCGATATGATCACGGGCAGTCCGCACGCCATCGCCTCGGCCGCGGGCAACGCAAATGTGTCTTCGAGCGACGGACCTACGTAGGCGTCCGCGGCGGCGTAATAGAATTCGACGTCCTTGCGGGGCGGAAGGACGCGCACTCGTTCCTGCACCGCAAGCGGATACTGAACCACCGCCTGCGAGACAGCTGCGGCTTCGTTGGTGACGACAACCAGCGCGACGGGCAGGTCCGCCAGCTGTACCAAGGCATCGAGCAACGCTCCGAGTCCCTTCTTGCGCCAGTCGTTGCCGATGAGCAGCAGCGTGAACGTCTGATCCGAAAGCCCGATCTCCCGCCGCGCGGCAGCGCGCGACGCAGCGCGCAATTCCGGATTGAACGCCGTATGGTCGAGTCCCGTTTCGATGAGCGGCAGCGGTTCGCGGCGGGCGTAGAATCTTTCGAGTTCGGCGGCGCTTCTGCGCGACGTGAGAATCAGCTCCGTCTCCTGCCTTTGAAAAACGCGCTTCTCCAGCGCCACCACCAGCCGGTAGTAGAGCTTGCGATGCAGCAGGAGCGGCCACGCTTTCACCGGATTGCGCGAGAAAGCGAGTTCCTCGCGAACGCGCCGCAAGAACTCCGCGAATACGATGTGCACGGAAACTGCGTCGGCGTCGAGACAGTTCACTCCGGGGCTGTACACAAGATCGTATTCGAGATTTTTCGCCCGGCGGTCCCACGCACGCCACAAGTGGTTGGCGCAGAACCACCACGAAAAATTCGCAATGTGTGGCCCGGGCAGCTTCGGAATCCGGTGCCACGTGACGCTCGACAGGTCCAGGTCTTCGACATGCTGGCTATAAATGTGGACCTCGAACTCGCCCGCGATCTGCGCGATCCACTCGACCGCGATTCGTTCCGTGCCGTGGCTTTTGTCGAGGAACGGCGAGACAACCGCCAAGCGAATCTTCTTCTTCGGCGCGTTCATCCGAGGGCATCTCGCATGATCACTCGATGCATCCGCGCTAACCGGCCGGCGCTTCCGCCGGACGGCTCGCGTTGGGAACAACCGCCGGAGCCTTCAACAGCTGCGGCAATCGAAACACAACCCCGGCGAACATCCACAGATATATGTTGCACACAAAGTTCTCGAAGACCGCGATACTCAGGAAGGTAAGCGGATAGAACAGCAGAAACGCATACCAAAGGAACGCAAAACCGATCGGAAACATGCGCGTTTCTCGCAAGCTTCTCACTACTTTCCAGATGCTGTAAAGCATCGCGCCAGTCCAGAGAATCCAGAGCATCGGCGCCAGGATGCCCATTTCGACGATCATCGTTCCAAAGCCCGATTCCACACCATAACGCGGGCGTTCCCCGACCAGCCGGTCGACGTACTGCGTTCCCAAAGAGGCAGTGCCAATGCCGTTCCCGATTGCCCAATGCGGGTTCCCTAGGGCTATTTCGAGATTGTCGATCGGATAATCCCAAGTGCGCGAGGTTCCCTGATAGGCGGAACTCTCTGGATTGAGCGTTTCGGTGTAGTACGCCAGACGCGATCCGGCCTGCTCCGGAAAAACCACGAACGCCGCCGCGAGGCCAAGAGCTCCTACGATGAAAGATCGACGGAGCACCTTGACCAGCCGGTGACCCTGCTGCTGGCGCCAGGGAGCGCCCCAGAGAAACGCCGCCGAAAGCGCCAGGGCGCTCGACGCGACAAAGCCCGAGGCCGTGCGCGATCCACTGAGCAGGGAAGCCACGCCAAGGGCTCCAAGAACGACGAAGACCAGCTTTCGATGCTGCTTCGTGTGCAAGATTAAGTATCCCGCCGTCCCCATAACCATGATGAACGCCGGTATAAGATAGGTGGCGAACCGGCCCGCGCTTACGAAGACCGACGTAGGCAGGTTGAAGACCTGTCCCGACAAAGGAGATATCTTCGAAAGGTCCCCCAGGTCTTGTAATTCAGGAGCGAGCGTTGTCGGATTCAGGAACGAATTGCCGAGGATCGCCTGTACAATCCCCAGGCCGCCGATCACACCGGCCAACACGATGTTCACCACGAGAAACTTCCGCAAATCCTGATCGGTCTGAACTAACGCGTAAGCCACAAACATCAGCGGAACATAGTAGAAGTACGTCTTCATCCCCAGTAGGCCATATAGAATGCTCGGCGAATTTTGATTGAATATTTCCAGCAGTCCCAGCCAGAAAAAAAGACTTAGAAACAACATGAATGGGGGGCGGAAACTCTTGGCCCGGCCAAGCCGAACGTCGCGAAAAAACGACACGTACACGAGTAACAGCAGAATGTCCTTGCCGAAGAATAGGGCGAGATTGTTGCCCATGTACTTCCGGGCCATATCCTCGAAGAGCATCCAGACGAGAAAGAAGTAAAAGCCGGTACGCCAGCTTCGCAGGATCGCAATACCGATCGCGCAAACAGCAAAACCCAGGGCTACAAATTCCAGAATCTTGATATTGTCCGACGCGACTTCGTTGCCGGCTTGCCATGCTGCCCAGATTGCGAATATGAAGAGCCCCGCGCCGATCAGGGTCTGATTGCGTATCTGCGGAATTCGAGTGTTCAGCAACTTGCCTTCACCGTTGCCCTTTCGATCGTCGCGCGCAGCCGGGCTGCCGCGCGTTCGCAACATTGTATATCAGCTATATTCTGGGCAGTTCGCTCGCGCCTACTCAACGGGCGGCCTCATCGCTCCTGCGCAGAATCGCGCCTCTCATCCAATGACGCGCGATGTGCGTGTTGTTTTCCGTCACCAGCGACACGAGCCAGGCGAACGCGAGCACGCCGGCTCCTATCAGCAGTCCGCGCACCAGGTGCGAGCCATCCGGCTGCCATCTCCGCGCGGGCTCCAGCCACGCTCGCAAGAGCAACAGCAGCGGAAAGTGGAGTACGTACAAGCTGTAAGAGAATCCCGCACACCAGTGCGTGAAGCGGGCGTAACGCAAATGCGCGTTCCGAAAACCGATCTGCAGGACGCCGAAGAGAAATAGCGCGAATGTGCCGCCCACAATGAAGTCGTTTCCGAGAGCTCTCTCAGGAAACCCCGTGCGAACCGCCGTGAGACTCACGGCAAGCAGAAAGATGGAGACGAAAAGATAGCAGGCCAGCCAGGCTTTGGACGTGACCTTGAGCCGCAGATACGCAACGGCCAGCACGCATCCCGCCAGCCAAATCAGAAATTCGATCAGTATTCCAGGGCCCACGAACGCGGCCACGCCTAATGTGAAAACGGTCAGCAGGACGGCGCGGCCCCAGTGCCTGCTAGCTGCGGCGAGCCCGACGGCGAGGCCCAGAGGAAAAAGCACGTAATACCAGAATTCATTGGCCAGGCTCCACAGAGGCGCATTCGATCCGAACGTCCTGCACACAATCGTCTGCAGGAAAAACAAATTACCGACAAAATCCCTCACGTTGAGTCCATCCCGAGCGACGGCATATCCCAGATTGACCAACGGATGGGTGTAAAGACCTGTGGCCGCAAACCTGCGGCTACCGACCGTGTCCCAGAGCACGCCGAAGAGCAGTCCTGGAATCAGCACCACGTACAATCGCGTGGCGCGGTCGATCGCATAATCGCCCCAGGACCACGTCCGCGTGGCATGCCTTTTGAAGATGGCCGATGATATGAAGAACCCGCTCAGTACGAAAAACACCATGACGGCTTGGTGACCGAAGCCCGTCAGAAAGTAGATTGCGCCGAGCCACACGCTGCGCTGCGCGGTTTCCGGGAAATCCACAAAAAACAGTCCCCGAAGATGCCCCCACATCACCGCCCAGGCGGCGGCCGCTCGAATAAAATCCAAGTGGGCGGACGCAGACGGAGTGAGAGCGAACGACCGGAATCTCTGGATTCCACGCGTCGGATGAACTTCCGCGCCAACGACGGGCTCGGTGATCACGTCGCTCTCGATGAAAACTCGTTCGGATCCATTTCGCCTTGGGTCCCGCGACAAGTCTCAGGCTGCCGGCTTCTGCAGAAATCCGATTCCGCGCAAGATGCCCGCCCTTGGCGCCCGCACGGCATCGCGAAACTCCGGAAACGCCGAATTCCACAGGACGTCGTCTGAAATCAGCACGCCGCCCGGCCGGATAAACGGATACGCCTCTTCGTACTCGAATTTCATGTGCTCGTACGTGTGCAAGCTGTCGTGAATGAACACGTCGAGCGACTTCAATTCCGCCAGCACGCTCGGCAAGAGCTGCGACGCGTCGCCCAAATGCGGCGTCCATCGCGCGCGCAACCATTCCGGAACGATCCAGCCGACTTGCCGCCCCGTGGGAAGAAACGAACCGTCGTTGACGTCGATCGAATGCAAAGACCCCTTCTGATTCCGCTCCATCGCCAGCAGCAGATATGCGGACGACACGCCGTTCGCCACTCCGGTTTCGAGCACGCAACTGGGCTTGACCGCGCGCATCACGGCATACTGCATCACCACGCGCTTGGCGTAAAGATCGGCGCCTATCGACGACGTCTCGCCGAACTCCTTGCCCGCGCTTTGGAGATGATCGTAAAAGCGGGCGTCCCGGAAGGGCTCACCCAAGAATTGCCTAATCTCCGCGGTCGTCGCGCCCGTCAGCGCCGCCAGGAAGCGTTCATCCGCGGCGAGCAGGTCGCGAACCACCGACTTGATGGCGTATGTCGGATGCCGCGCTCCGAACATCAGCCGGTTCTTCCAGTTCGCCGACCACCATTGAGGCATAGTCTGTCCGAAATTCCGTACTCAGGTCCTACCCGCTCGCGCTTGCTGCGCAGCCCGCACGAGAGCGTCCACATGCTCGCGCGGCGACCACGTCTCCATCCGCGTCATCGCGGCGCGGCTCAGCTCCACGAGTGTAGCGCGGTCTCGCAAGACATTCGCCAGAATCCGCGCCAGCTTATCGACGTCGCCACACTGATAAATGAATCCCGTTCGCCCTTCGTTCACCAGATCGAAGCGGCCGCGCACTTCGTCGCTGAGGACCACCGGGCATCCGCACAGCATCGCCTCGCATACCACCACGGGGCAAGGGTCGTATTCCGAAGGCATCACGAAAAGATCCGCCGATCGGTACACCGGCGGCAGCCCGCTCTGATTTACGAACCCGAGAAAACGAGTTCTCGCCGCGACTCCGAGGCTCTTCGCCTCCGCTTCCAGGCCCGCTCGCATCGCTCCGTCTCCGGCGAAAACGAGATACGCGCCCTCCACATTGGCCTTCGCAAAAGCGCGCAACACATCGTCCGGCCGCTTCCATGGTTGCAGCTTGGCGCAAAACAGCACGACCGGCGCGTCGTCCGGTATCGCCCACTTCCGACGCACCTCGCCGCGGTCCACTTCCGACGCGCGTGCGCGCCACCATGCATTGTCGACAACAAACGGCGTGAGGACAATGCGCGAATCAGCAATTCCGAGGCTCAGAATAAATTGCCGCCCCGCCTCCGACGGAATGATCACGATGTCCGCGAGCCGAAAAATCGTGGGAAGCAGGCGTCTCTTCACCGCCACCTTCCAGCGCTTGCCGTCGCGAGGCTGCAGGCTCGTGGCGTCCGTGCCGTACAGCACAGGAACGCCGCTCAGCTTTGCCGCAATCACAGCGACCCAGAAAGTCGCGTATACGTAGCCGGTCAAAATGACCACCGCATCGAATTTCCCGCGGCGGATCTTCCGCCAGATGCCCACGTTCAGCAGGCCAAAAAAGGAACCGATGCGCGGCGCCCACGAGCGGTTCGGTATCAGCGTCCACTTATATCCATCGAGAAGCGGTACATCCCACTTCACCTCGACGCCGAAGTCCGGATCAAGCCCCGGCTCCGCGCCCTGTAGGCTGCAATACGCCACTTCGCTTTCGACTCGCGGATCCTGCTCTAAAAGCCGCAGGATGGGCGACTCGTATTGCACGGGGTGCGACGCGATGATCAGCAGTCTCAGCGGGCGTGCGGTCATTCCGATAGTGCCGCGTCGAATTGTTCGGCGATGCGCGTCCAGGAAAAATGATTGCGTTGCGCCTGCAGGCTGCGCTCGTGGAGTTCGGTCCAGCGCGCCGGATCGCTCAGCACGCGCACGAGTCCGCGGATCAAGGTCGGCTGATCGCGCCACGGCGACCATTCGATCCCTGCTTCGTCGAGCGCGTCGCCGCTGCCGCCCACGCGGTATCCGACGATCGGCAGCCCGCACGCCACGCCCGCAATCGCGCTCCCGCGCTGCAACGTGATCGCGCCGCGCACGAACAGCAACACATGCGCCCGCGCGAACTCGTCGGCAACTGCTTCCGCCGGGGTCACGCCGCGCACGATGAGCTCGATTTCGCTCTGGGCCAGCGCCTCTGCCATCTCGCTGCGCACCTCGACCGATCCGCGGCCCACCAGCACGAGCCGCAGAGCCGGAAATGACTTGCGAGCCTCGGTCATCACCGCGGCAATCTCTTCCACCTCGCCCTTGGCTCGCGGCGCGCCCGTCACTCCAAAGACGATCACGGTTCTCGACTGCTCCGCGGTCCCCGGCGCGTCGCGCCTTTCCAGCCGCTCGGGAATATTCGCTCCGATCAGGACGAACGCGGACTTGCGATCTCCCGCCGGCAGCCACGCCACTTTCTCGAGAGGGACGGTGAAGATGCATTTCTTCGCGCGGCGGTGCAGCCTCTCAATCACCCACTGCTGGCAGTTGCCGCGCAAACGGTCGATCGGGCGAACACCACTCGACTGTCGCGTGAATTCGTGGAAGACGACGCCGCACCGGCAGCCGCGCCTCCGCAGAATCCCGAGCGCCACCAGAATGCCCAATGGGAACCCGCGCCGCGACCAGCTCAGCCCCGTGTATTGGAGCAGCACCCACGCTCCGCGCCAGTTCGCGCTCTGCCGCCACAGGTTCCAGAGCCCGGCCACCCAACCGCGGTCGAACCATTCGACGCGCGCCAGTTCGAGGTCCACGCCGCGCTGCGCCAGCGCTCGACCCAGGAACGTGCAGTAGTCCTCGATGCCGTCGGTCGGCACATCGCGCTTCCCCATCAGCGCCACCCACTTCTCGGCGCGAGTCTCACCGCCGGCCGCGGCGCGCCTCGCATCAATCGTGCCTCGTGAATAAGAGTCCAAGCTCCCCCTCAGAGTCCAGTTACTCCAAAAAAGCGGCGCCACCAATTCTCCGGCGCCATCAGTTCTTCCAATTTGGGCCGCACGCGCTCGATAACAGACCGCCGGTAGAATTCCGGCGCGCGCACTACCTCTCGCACAGCGCCCAGAAAACCTTCTGCTGAATTCGCCTCTGCGACCAACAGCCGACTCAACGGGTCCTCGGCCAGAAAGAGCCGGCTTGCCCCGCCCGGCGACGCAACCACAGGCGTGCCGCAAGCCAGCGCCTCCGCCACCACGTAGCCAAACGGCTCGTACAACGACGGACAAAACGAGAAGTCCGCGGCACTATACAATGTGGCCAGCCGATCGTGCGGCACGTCCTGGAGCAACGTAACGTTTGGCCCGACTGGTTTGTCCGCAGGCAAATCGCCGCGCAGCGCAAGGACCCAGTGGACCTCGGGCAGCCGCTCGACGAGCGAGCGCACCATCGGGAAACCCTTCATCGGATGGATGCTGCCCACGAAGACGCCGATCGTCTTTGCCCTTGGCAAATGGAGCGCGTCCCGGGCTTCGCTGCGGCCTACGGGCCGGAAGAGTTGAATGTCGATCGGATACCATGCCGCCGTCGACGATTGGCCAAAGAAGCGTGTCACCTCGTCGGAGGTTTGCTGCGAACACGTCAGCGCGATTTTGCCTCGGCCGCTCAAGCGTTCGAGCACCATCGAATCCCACCATTTCATATATAGGTATCCGCTATGGCTGATGAACGCGCGGATGGCCTCGCTCTGCCCGCGGTAGGTGCCGTGATGGAAATGAATCTTCTGGAAGGCGGGCGAAGAAGGCAGTGGAAAGTAGCCGACGGTGCTGTTTGAAATGATCGCAACGACATCCTTCGTTATCTGCCGCCGGGCGTTTCTCCCGATTGAGTACCCGAGCAAAGTTCCCCTGATCTTTTTCCAAACGGGGCCCGTCTTCTTTGTGAGCCAATGCGCCTCGCAGTTGCCCCGATGGAACACTTCGGTCCGGTATCCGCGCGCTTCGAGGCCTCGGACGGCTTCCCTTACGAAGTGCTCCATGCCGCCGCCGCTGCCCGGCGCTTCCGGTGTGAGGATGAAAATGGTCTTTCTCACAAGTGCTGCGACGCTTTCAGGCGCATCAGGCGCTCCGCCTCACGATCACCAACGAATGCACCTCGTCCACGATCTCCCATCCGGGAAGCGGAGTCTCGCGGAATAGGCCGTTCACCACCCGCACAGGCCCGTCGTTCGCCCGGGGCCAGCCGCCCTCAAACACACGCGCGTCGTGAAAAGCAACGCATCCGCCCGGCGCGACAAACACGCTCCATTCATCCCAGTCCCGTCGGACGGCTTTCTCCTCATGGTCGCCATCGATAAAAAGAAAATCGATCTTCTGGCTCCAGTTCCGCACGGCTTCCCAGCTGAATTTTCTTATCCAAACCACTGCTCCGTTGTGGCTCTTGCACACGGCCGCCGCGGCAGCGTGGCGCGCGGCGTTGATCCAATGAACGCGGCTCAAGTGAAACGGGTCGATCAGGTAGAGCGTTCCAGCTCCGTCCATCGCCTCGCGCAGGGCAAATGCCGAAGCTCCTTCGGCGACGCCGATCTCCACCAATTGGCGCCGCTTCAATGACCATTTCGCCAGTGCTCGATCTTCTTCCTCCGTGTGCTGCGCGAAGACGGGACGCAGTCCCATCCAGAGAAAGAGAGGATGCCTCATGCGCCTCATGGGCCACGACGTCACGCCATTCTCGGCCGACCCAGCCAAGCTACGGAAGATCACCTTCTCCTCGTTTGCCACTTGATTGTCCCTCAATACCGGTAAGTGCCCGCACTTCCGCTTCTGCAAAAGGCACTCTTAATCCCCATTCAGCGGAAGAATCTTTCCAAGGATGTCCGCCAGGATTTCGATAGTGTGACCCTTGGCGATCTCCATTCGGCGAGCTTTCTTGGGACTATCTTGCGGTTCACGTAGGGCGAGCTCGACCGCATCCGCCAGCTCGCTTGCCGTGTCGCCCAGGTAAACGAGATCCTGGTATCTTCCTAGCTCAAGGATCGGCGTGGCCACGACCGGAAGCCCCAAAGCGAAATACTCGAAGAGCTTTAAGGGCAGGCAGTGGAGCTTCTCTTCGTCGTAGCAGTTGTACGGCATGAAGCCGACGTCGAATCCCGCTGCGTATCGGGCCGATTCGTGTCTGGATTGCCAAGGCAACGCGTGAGCGTTGGGCAAAGGCACCGATTTCGCCGGTCCCACCGAAACAAAATGCCACTCCGGATGATTCCCCAGGAATTCGCTCAGTAGCGGCCGGTTGATCTGCTGGTAGGCCGGCCCCAGGTAGCCGAGCCTCGGGCGGGGAATCTCGTCGAGAGCCGGCGAAGGCCGAAGAGGCGAACCATCCTCCGTTTCAAAAACACCCATGTCCGCGACTTGCGGCACCAGTTTCACCTTTTCGCCGAATCGCGCTCGCTGCTGGTGATAAACGCTGTGCGGGAGCGCCAACGTAACATCCGAGGGCTCCACGTGGGCGAGTGCATTCGGCTCGGCGTAATCCATTTGTATGTGAATGAGAGGAAACTTGCCCCGCACATGACCGAGCAAAGCAGGCCGGGCATCCAGCCACGGATAGAAAAACATCGGCTTGCGCAATTGCAAGGACTCGGCCTTCTCGAGAATCTGCTTCGCGAAGAAACTGGTTTGTAGAGACTGCAGCGGCGCCACCCGGTTCAGCCGCTCGGAAAGGAACACGGGACGAAAGGCAAAAATCCCCTTCTCCACCTCGCGCAACTCTCTCGGCGATTGCTTTAAAATCGAGGCTGGGTGCTCGCAATAGAGAACTCGCGATCCAAGCATCCTCAGCGCGAGAGCGATTCGCTCGGGCACGTTGAATGTCTCCCAAGCCGAGCCCGAATAGATAATCGCATCACGCATTCCCATGCTCCCTTTCATTGGGCGTCGCCACGCAAAAGCCCTCGGGAGGACGCACTTCGACAATCTCAACGGAGTATCCAAGCTCCCCGAGGAACTTCAACACAGTCCGGCTCGCGGGTGACTCCCATCCGTGAATCTCGACAACGAGGGTCGGGCGGCTTTTCGCAATGATCTCTCGCGCTCCCCTTAAGACCATTAGCTCGGCCCCTTCGACGTCGATCTTGACTAAATTCGGTAAACGGTCCCTCCCAGCGAAGTAGTCGTCCAGCCGTATGCAGCGGACCTCCGTCGACCGAGCGGGCCCTTCCAATCGATACCCGATCATTGAAGCGGTCTTGGCAACGCTCTCCGATGCAGCGCTCAGCAGGCTCGCCGACCCGGACTGCTCTCCGGCCGCGGCCGCGACGACTGTTACGTTCTTAAGAGCATTCATTTCTACGTTCTCTCGTAATAGCTCGACCGTGTCCGGCATCGGTTCGAATGCAATCGTCTGGCCTTCGTTTCCCGCAAGCTTAGCCATTAGAATCGTAAAGTATCCAAGGTTCGCTCCCACATCAACGGTTACGGAACCATTCGAGAGATACTTCCGTAACACACGAACACAAGCAGGCTCGTAGGTGCCGGTAATGAAATCCGAATATGCCATCGGGTGTAAGCGCATATAGAAGCGATCCCCCGATGGCCCTGCTGGAGCAAGCGTCATTTCCCTGCCATACGCGCGAAAAAGCCACCACAAGGCGTAACGGCGGAAGCGTCCAAAGGCAAGCCGCTGAAGGGGGTCCGGAAGACTCGCAAGCAAGTCAGCGAAGCGGTCCCTTGCGGCGTGTCCGGCGTGAACCTCATCCCGCATGCTTTAACCTGTCTTCTCCAGTGCCCGCTTCAGCGCCGAAGAAAAGTAACTCACGTCCGACGCTTTGAGGCAGCCCGATAAAAGCGCCCCAAGACCAAACACCGCGAGGCCCACAAGCACCCGTGCGACAACGAACGCGGAAACCAAGCTGCCGCACTTCACCGCAACCAGCGCGACCGCAGCAACCGGAAGCGCGAACCGTAGGCCCTGCCACACGATCGCTCGAGTCCGCTTCAGAAAGAAAAGCACCACCGTCCACGACAGGGTGTAACTGACCAATGTTGCCCAGGCTGCGCCCATCGCAGCGTATCGTGGTATCAGCACCAGATTCAGCCCGATGTTGATCGCTGCCCCGGCCAGCGTGGGAAGCGGCAACAAGCTCTGGTGGCTTTGCGCAACGATCACATTCAAAACTACGGTAGCAAAAAACACCGCAATCTCCGACCAGATCAGCACCTCCAGCAATGGCGCAGCCGGCAGAAACTGCTTCCCGTACAGCACGCGGACCACGATCTCGGCGCCCAGCGTCATGAATACGCAGAGTGCCGCTGCCGCAACCATGAAAAAACGAAAAGTCTGGTCCGTGTAGCTTTTGAATTTCCGGGGATCGGCCACGCTGACGGCCAAAATAGGAGCCAGCGTGAAAATGAGCGCGGACGGAAGCAGTTCGAAAAGCTCGCTCACCCTCACAGCGGCCACGTATTGCCCCAGAATCGAGTCCGTCGTCATCTTGTGCAACATCACCTGGTCGATTCTCATGTAAACGAGCGCAAGCAAGGCGGTGAAGGCCAAGGGGAATGAGTCCGACAGAATCGGCCAGGCGCGCTCCCGCAGAAACTTCCCTTTCTCTCCCAGAAGTCGCCGCCCGTACGCCCAAATGAGCGCCGATTCGATGAAAGCCGCCAGCACCCGCCCGGCGATCACGTAGCCGAGAGGCGCGCGCAAAAACCAAAGCGCCACAATGATCGCCAGCCAAGCGCCCTGCCGGATCACGTTGATCGTCGATCCGTACCATTGGCGCAAATCGATCTGAAAGATCACTTCCGGCAGGCGCAAAGGCGTGAAGAGATACTCCACTCCGGCTAAGATCACAAGAGCTCGAAGCCGCCCTCCGTACCCGGCCCAGGGCGCCACGAGCGCCGCGACGACGATCGTGCCCACGGACAGAAACGCCGAAAGCGTCATCGCCGTCCGCACGAGGTGGCTCGCGCTCTTCCGTTCGCGCGATCCCTCGCGCACGATGATGGGCTCAAATCCAAACGGCGCCAGCCAGCTGAAAAGCGCCAGGTACGCGTACACCGCGCCATATTCCCCCAGCTTTTCGCTCCCCAGGTATCTCGCGAGCAGGGCCGCCGCGAGCGTCGAGAATACGAGCGCGAGGCCGCGCCCCACGATGTTGGCCATCGTGTTCTGGACGATCTCCCCGCGCAAGTCGGCTCTCTGCAGCAGGTGGACGTCTGCCGGCTGCGCGGCCTTCTCGCCTTCGTGGATTACTTCGGTTGGAGATTCCGCCATTATTGTGAGGCTGGAGATTCGAGCCCGTGGACGTCCCTCTGCTCGATTCGCTCCATCATCTGCCTCCGCCCCAGGAAGTAGTTTCGCACGGAATGCGCGGCTTGCGCCGGAACCACCGCCACTTCGTTGTAAGCGGCGCCGCGCCAGGAAATCGGCCCCCGGTCCGGGATCAGATGCATCCCCCATTGAAAGATCAGCCCAAGATTCCACAGAACCAGCAACGCGACCGCGCTGCACGAGAGAATCGCGGCCCGCCGCTGCTGCCACTCGCGCCCCAGCCAATCGAACAGCGCCCCGAGCCCCAGCACGAAGACGGGCGTCAGACTCACAAAAAACCGGTTCCCATACGACGAAATGCCGTGCCAATCCTGGTAGCAGCCGATCGCATAGACGTACGCCGCGAATACAATCATAAGATACAGCGCCAGCGCCGGATCATACCTGCGCAAAACGAATAACCCCGCAATCGCCAGCAGCAAAATCGGCGTCCAGCTGAAAAGACCGTGCTCGGACGAAAAGCAGACCTTCAGGAACGCGGGCGACTTCCAGAACCAGCGCTCCGTGTAGCCCATGTAGAAAAAGCTTCCGTACAGGATCTTCTTCACGATCAGGGTGGGCGAAAACGCGGCGACGAGCGTCACCGCGAAAACGGCGTTCTTCAAGAGCAGTGCTCCCGGCGCATCTCCCGCACCCGCTTTCAGCGAAGCACGATAGGCGGACAGCGATTCGAGCAGGGGCACCGCCAGCAGGACTGCCGTCACGTAATAAACATCCATCATCAGTCCGCCGAGCCCTCCGAGAATCGCCCACTGGCCCAGCGTTCGCGCGTTGCGCGTTCGCATCCAGTACCAGAGAAAAAGCGCCACCGCGAACGCCGACTGCGCGTGCGACCACGACGGATTGAAGTACATGTACACCGGCAGCGAACTCGCGAACCAGATCCCCAACGTGGCGAGAAATGCCCAGCGTTCGGCCACGTATCGCCTCGCCAGGGCGAACGAAATCCACAGTGCCAGGAATCCGTACGTCGCCGTCCCGAGCGCCATCGCGATCAGGTACGGCCGCGAATATCCGTCCGCTGCCACGTGCCCGCCCATCCGGTCGTACGCCAGCACGCCCGCGTGCGCCACAATTAGAAATGGCGACCACAGAATCGCCGGCCCGATCGCGAAGTGATTCCCGATGTGCCCCGTCGACGTGTATTGGTCCGGCAGGACATCTCCCGCGGCGTCGACCCGGTACATCCGGAAGCTCGAATTCGCCTTCCGCCAGTCATAGGTGAAATCCAACTGGCGCTCGATCAGCATCGATCGCGCGAACGCGTAGTAGCCGACGCCGTCCCCGCGAACCCACGGATTAATGAATGGAAGCGTGAAAACGAATAGCAGAAGCAGAATCGCTTCGTATCTGGTGAGCTTGGACAAACTACGTTAGTTCCCCGGCCAGCTGCATCTCCTCTTTCTGCGGGAGAGGCGCGGCCCGCGGCGCGTCATGGCGCCGGGTTCGCGTCCGGGCTCGTTGGAGCCGTCGGCGATCCATTGTCGTTTTTTCGTAGGATGGCGATCAGGGAGAGGGGAGGAAGAGGCAGCCATCTATCCACCAGCCGAAAGAGCGGAGTCAAAGCGTTCAAGACGCGGATCTGCCCGATTCCGAACGTCCTTCTCCTGAGAACCTTGCCGTTCAACCACCACGCGGGCACGCCGACGCGATTGAATTTCAATATTTCCTCGACGTGAAATCCCGCTTTCTCCGCGACGCTCCGAAGCTGCGGCTCGGTGTATCGGCGGCAGTGCCCGAGCACTTCGTCGAGTGTGCCATAGAGCCCGGGTCCGCAGGGAACGAGAATGATGGCGCGTCCGCCGTCTTCAAGCGCATCGCGGATATTTCGCAGGGCCGCCGCGTCGTCCTCCACGTGCTCGACCACGTTGAGGCAAACCACCGTATCGAACTGCTGCCCGGTGGGAAACGTCTCGGCCTGCATCGCATTCGTATGCGCCACTCGCATGTACGGCCGCGTCGCCCGCAGCGTCAGCAGATATTCCAGGTACGAGGGATTCACATCCGTCGCCCAGTAGACCGACCGCGGCATCAGGTTCGTCGACATGTTTCCCGTGCCGGCGCCCACCTCGAGCACCCGGTCGCCGACGTAGGGCTCCATCGTGTCCGCCATCCAGCGCGTGAACCGCGGCGCCATGGTCAGCCGGTCGAGAATACCCGCCCCGTGCTGATCGGTCGGATAGATTCGGCCCGAGAGCGCGTAATGGAAGATTGCCCAGATGGCGCGGACGCCGTCTTTCCAGCCAATCTTCTTGCCCTCCCGGTACGTTCGGCCCGAATAGCTGATCGCCACTTCGAAAATGCGGCTGCCGCGCCTTGCGAGTTTGATCGCGAGCTCCGGCTCGACGTCGAAGGTCGCGCTCTCAAGCGGTATGCTCTTCAGCAAATCCGCGCGGACCATCTTGTAGCACGTCTCCATATCCGTCAGGTTCAGATCGCACACGAGATCGCACAAGAACGTCAGGAACTTGTTGCCCAGCGCGTGGCGGAAAAAAAGCGCGCGTTTGTAGCCGCCCGCCATGAACCGCGAACCGAAAACCGCGTCCGCCTCCTCGACCAGGAACACTTCCACCATTTTCGGCAGGTCCTGCGGGTGATATTCGAGGTCCGCGTCGTGGATCACCACGAGATCGGTATCGACGTGCAGCAGTCCCGTCCGAATCGCGGCGCCTTTTCCGCTGTTTTTCTTGTGGCGAATCCACACCCACGAAATCTTCGGGTCCGGCTCCTGCGAGTCGAGCCACGCGCGGAACCGATCGAGAGCCTCCGGCGTCGCGTCCTTCGACCCGTCGTCGACCACGATCACCTTGATCGCTTCGAGCAACGGCGTATCGCTCAGCACGCGCAGCCGCGCCAGGCTCGTCTCCACGAGGAACTGCTCGTTGTATACCGGAACGACGACCGACAGCGTTGCGCTGGGCTTTCGCCTCGCCGCTTCTCCGGCGGGATAGCCCGCACCCGCGCTCGGAAGCGGTGCTCCGCGCTCTCTCATATGGCCTGCCGTAGAAATTGTGCCCGTCCTGAACCCTGAGAAAAGATAGTCAATAGAATACGCATGATTCGTGGTCCCTGCCAATCCATAAATCGCCTGATTGTCACAAGACTTAAATCCTGCAATAAGACGCCATCAACCGTCCTGGGTGGGTGGTTGGGCAGTACTAATAGCCACCGACGGCGGATGACGGGCGTTCCTTGCCGCGAGGTCGCATTGTGACCCCGGCCGGCCACGAGAGGTGACCTCCGCGTCGAACCTGCTTGCAATACGACGATTCGAGAGGAGGCCTTAACATTTCTATCTAATCGTGTTAGCTACTAGGCGGGGTCGTTGCTTCTACATCAAGTTGGGGAGAACTTCTCGATGAAGCATTCTTGGGCGTATGTCTGTCTGGCTGCCTTCCTACTCCAAATCGGTTGCGGCGGTTCAACTTCCAAGACCGAAGTCTCGTCGTCCATTACCGTTTCCCCAAGCGCCGTGGCGCTTGGTATCGGCCAATCCACCCAATTCACCGCCACCGAGAGCGGCGGCTCCATGGCGACCGTCGTCTGGGCCGTGAACGGCATCGCCGGCGGCAATTCCACGGTCGGCACGATCGACGCCAGCGGCAACTATACAGCCCCGTCGAATCCTACGAGCATCGCCGCCACGATTACGGCTACCGCGGCCATGGTCGCCCCCTCGCAGGGTGAATCGGCGCAGGTCTACGTGGTCGCGCCCGGAGTCGTTGCGCCCACCGCGAACCCGCAGGTCGCGCTCTATACCATCGCGCCTCCCGCCGCTGCCAACGTCACCGTCCAGTTCGGCCCCACCACCGCCTACGGCAAGTCCACCTGGACGCAAACCTCGCCCGCGGGCGGAGGCTCCGTCGGCACCTACGTCGCCGGGATGCTCGCCAGCACCCCCTACCACATGCAAGCCACCGTGACGTTCCCCGGCGGCGTCACCTTCACCGACGCCGACCACGCCTTCACCACCGGCGCGCTGCCCGCAGGGGTTATCCCCGCCCTGACGGCCGCGACGACGACAGGAATGACTCCGCAGAGCGGAGTCGAACTGCTCGATCTGGCGAGCCTTGCTGTTACTCATATAAACGGCATCATCGTCACGGATTTGAGCGGCAATCCTCTCTGGACGTACAGCCCCGGTAGCTCGGTTCCCGTAGGATCTGGTCCTGTTCCGGTCAAGCTCTTGCCCAACGGACATTTTCTCGCCAACTTTGAGGCCTACAATGCCCAGGGAGATGCGGTGAGTTCCGTCATGCAGGAAATTGATTTGGGGGGGAACGTCGTATGGCAAATGACCTCTGCCCAACTCAATCAAGCGCTAGCGGCCGCGACGTGCGCGGAATGCAATGTCACAATCCTTGGCACTCATCACGACTTCGCCCTGCTTCCGAACGGCCACCTAATTGTGCTTGCGAACACCCACCAAGTCATCGACGGAGTCACCGTCACCGGGGACGTGGTCATCGACCTCGATCAGAACCACAATCCGGTTTGGGCGTGGAATGAGTTCAATCATCTCGATATCAACCGGCGGCCTTATGCCTATCCGGACTGGACCCATACCAACGCTGTCCTTTACTCGGCGAGCGACGGCGACTTGATTATTTCCAGCCGTCACCAGAACTGGCTTTTGAAGATCGACTACGCCAACGGCTCCGGTTCGGGAAATATCGTATGGCATCTGGGGTACCAAGGCGATTTCACCCTCCTCAACGCAGACGGCTCAGCGGACACGAATCTCTCGGACTGGTTCTACGCCCAGCACGGGCCAAGCTTTGTCACCACGAACACAAGCGGCAAGTTCTCGCTCGCTCTCTTCGATAATGGAGACGATCGCGGCGTCTCCGTCGTTGCTGGGGGCACCTGCGGCGTCGCCGGGCAGCCGGCTTGCTATAGCACCGTCCCCATTCTCAATCTCGACGAGACAGCCATGACCGCAACCCTCGTGTTCCATCCGAGTACTCAGGATTATTCTTGGTTCGGAGGGAACGCCGAGGTCCTTAAGAACGGTAATGTGGAGTACGACGAATGCGCTACAACAAGCGCGCCCGCTCAAAACGCGGCGGTTTATGAAGTCACCCAAGCCTCGCCACCGCAGACGGTCTGGCAAATGCACATTCCCGGGCAGTACGCGTATCGTGCGATGCGCATCCCAAGTCTTTATCCTGGCGTGCAATGGTAAGCACGGCGAGAGAGAGCCGGCTGCGACGCTTCGGTAGCCGCCTCAGCGCCCCGGCATTTCCAGATCTTTGGACCGGTTCGTCCATCCGGATGCGATTTCGCTGAAGATGTTGGGCAGGTCTCGCGTGAGCGTCCATTGGGGATAGTGTGCCTTCATTTTCCGGAGATCGCTGTAGTAACAGATATGATCGCCAATTCGATTTTCATCGACGTAAGAAGAGAGCATTTTCTTCCTGGTGATCCCCTCGATCATCCGGAACGCTTCAAGGATCGAGCACGAATTGCCCTTGCCCCCTCCCAGGTTGTAAACCTCGGCCACGCGCGGGGCCTTATAGAACTCATGCATGAATCGCGCAACGTCCTCCGCGTGGATGTTGTCGCGGACCTGTTTGCCCTTATAGCCATAGATTCGATATTCGCGGCCCTGCAAGTTGCATTTGATCAGGTAGCTCAGGAAGCCATGCAACTCAACCCCCGCATGGTTTGGCCCCGTCAGACAGCCCCCGCGGAGGCAGCAGGTTGGCATTCCGAAGTAGCGCCCGTATTCCTGAACGAGCAAATCGGAGGCCGCCTTGGAAGCGCCGAATAGAGAGTGCTTCGACTGGTCGATCGGAAATGTCTCGGGTATGCCCCCAGCGAACTCAGCGTCGTCGACTTCCCAGCGCGTTTCTAGTTCTCGGAGCGGCAGATGGTTCGGCCGGTCACCGTACACCTTGTTCGTGGACATATGAATGAACGGCGACTCGGGGCATGCCCGTCGTGCTGCTTCGAGCAGATTGAGTGTGCCGACGGCGTTCACCTCGAAATCGACGAAAGGAATCGCTGCAGCTCGGTCATGAGAAGGCTGCGCGGCCGTGTGGATGATGACTCCGGGCTTCAGCTCAGCAATCAGGCGAAGAATCGCCTCCCGGTCTCGAACATCCACGTTATGGTGACTGTAACCGGGGATTTCGGCTGTGAGCCGGGCCAGCACCCAACTCGTGTCCCCCTCGGGCCCAAAAAATATCGCCCGCTGGTTGTTGTCCAAGCCCGCAATTCGGAACCCGAACCGGTGGAAGTATTTGGATACCTCTGATCCAATCAAGCCGCAGGAGCCAGTTATCAATGCCAGAGTCGAGTTCGTCACGGAGTCCATTATGGAATAGATTCGCGGGAGCGGCGAGATCGTTTCTGCGTTCGACTGCTTGTGACGCTGCATCCATTTCGGCATACTGTCGATTCTTGCTTCCGGCGCTGGCCGCCGGGACGCAACGGGGGCGAATCTATGAATCTGCACCGCGGGCTTTTTCCTGATGACTAACGCTGCGTCGACTCGGCTCTCAGGTCTTCAGGGACCTCCGGCAAAGTGGAATCGCACGACGTCCTATGTCCTCCTCTCGATTTTGCTCCTTTGGGCTGCGCTCTTCTGGGCCACCTGGGGCACGTGGGGAAGTCTTACAATCGACAGCGGCCGAGAGATGTACGTTCCGATGGCCCTGCTAAGGGGCAAGATGCTTTATAGGGACGTCTTTTACCTTTACGGCCCGCTTTCTCCCTACTTCAACTCGTTGCTGTATCGTGTTTTCGGTCTCCATTTGGCCGCGCTCTATTGGGCGGGCGCGCTCTCCGCCCTCTTCTCCGGGGTCTTTCTTTACTTCACCGGCGTGGAGCTTGGTTCATGGCCCGCTGGCGTCGGAGCGGCGCTGGTCGTTCAGATTCAGGCCTTCGAGAGCAGCTACATGTGTTTTCCGCTTCCCTATAGCTTTGCGTCCGTTTACGGATGCTTGACTGCGTGCATCTTTATCTGGCTGGTCGTTCGATCTTGCAAATCACCGAGGTTGATCTGGATTTTCGGCGCCGGGTGCGCCGCGGGTGTCGCGTTCTTGCTGAAGCTCGAGTTTGGGTTTGCCTGTTACGTAACGCTCGGGATCTTGCTGGTTTTGCGCGGTGGGCGACACGGATGGAAGTCCTTCTTCCGCGATTGCGCCGCGATACTCCCGGGAGTCGCAGCGTGCCTCCTCGTGACGGCCTGGATGATTTCGATAGACGGCATACGCTTTATCACCCAGGAAAACATCATGAGCTGGCCCACCTCCTATTTCATGAGGCGTTACGGGAAGCAGTGGCTCGCCATCACAGGATGCACGATCACCGCCAAGGCGCTCGGCGTGGCTGCGCTTTGGACGGTTTTCCTGCTTCTGGCAGCCCTCCTGGCGCATCGGATTTTGCGTGGGGTCAAGTCGAACGGAAATCGATTCTTTGTTTGGGTCCCGCTGTTATGCATTCTGACGGTCGGCCTTCTTTGGACTCTGCCCTGGCGAGGCGTGGTCGACGGGGCGCTGCGGCGCATATTCTTCCCGAAGCAGTTGATCTGTCTTATCGGGGTGAGCACGGCGGTTCTGTGGATACGAGTGTGGCGGGACCGTTGGGGAGAACTCGGCTGGCCCGTCGCGCTCGCGTTCACCTTCTCAGGTCTGCTGGCTTTTCGCCTGCTGGTTGGAACCATGCCCTCGGGATACTCCATCTATTACGACGGCCCCGCCGTACTGTGCTTCTTGCTTTTGGCCGAAACGGTAATACCGCGGTCCGGGCGTGCTGAGCTCTTTGTCAGACGGTCGGAGCTTCTGATCGCTATCTCAACCGTCGCGTTCGTCCTTCTCCACGCGTGTACATTCGATTACGACCTCACCAACCGGGTGTCCCTAGTAACCGACGTCGGCACAATCAAGGTCTCTAAGCCGATGGCCGAGAGCTACAGCGCTGCGCTCGACTGGATGAAGAGCGCCAAGGCTCGAGGACAGACGGTTCTATCCATTCCGGAAAACACGAGTTTGTACTTTCTTTCCGGGATGGACTGTCCAATAAGAATGATAGCTTTCACTCCCGGTTTGGTTTCCCCTGGATCGATGACGGAGCAGCAAATCGCCGAAATCAACGCCAAGAGGGTATCGTATCTGCTCTGGTCGAACCGCGAGTTTCCCGAATACGGCACCCCGGTCTTCGGCACTGACTACAACCGGGAGTTGGGAGACTATTTGAAGTCACACTACCGGCCTTTGCGACCTCTAACGGATCAGAACAGCTCCCAATGGAACGCCGTGATATGGGAGCGCATTTCTAGCGTGGGGACACAATGAGTACCGCCGGGATAGCTCGGGAAAAGGAAGCATGGGGGCCGGAAGCCCTCCAGCTGATTCGTGACGAAAGGCGCCGGCAGCAGGATTCGGCGGCGGCCCGCCGCGACGATTGGATCCGGGCGAACCGATATTTCTACAATCGCTTGACCAAGGTTCTGCGTTTTGTCGTCGAACCCGGCAAGCGGGTACTCGAGATACGCTGCCAGACCGGACACCTCTTGGCTTCCGTTTCGCCTGCCTACGGCGTCGGCGTCGAAATCGGCGGGGCGATGGTGGACCGGGCGAAAGCCGATCACCCGCAATTGAATTTCGTACAGGCCGAACCCGAGGAATTGGAGCTGAATGAGAAATTCGACTACGTTCTCTTCAGCCATATTTTCGACACAACCGATATTTTGAAAGCGTTCGAACGCATTCGCCAGCACTGCACGTCCAACACGCGGCTGGTCGTCATCAATTACAACCACCTCTGGCAGCCCATCCTGGAACTCGCGAGCAAGACTGGCTTGCGCTCACGTTTTGTCGAGCCCAGTTGGGTAAGCGACCACGATGTAAGAGGCTTTCTCAACCTCGCCGGCTTTACCCCGGTGAGAACCCGCCGTGCCATCCTCCTTCCTAAATGGATTCCGTTGCTTTCCGATTTCTTCAACGACTTTTGGGCCCGCTTGCCAGGTTTACGCCGGCTCTGTCTTATGCAAGTGATCGTCGCGCGGCCGATGCCTACACCGCTACCGGAAAAGGACGTCACAGTTTCGGTCGTTGTCCCTTGTCGCAACGAACAAGGAAATATTCGACCTGCGGTTGAACGAATTCCGGCCATGGGAAAGCGTACCGAGATCATTTTTTGCGACGACAAATCGACGGATGGAACGGCCGAAGAAGTTCGTCGGATGCAGGAGTTGTATCCACGACGCGATATTCGGCTGGTTGCCGGTCCCGGAATCTGTAAGGCCGAAAACGTGTGGTCGGGATTTCGCGCGGCGCGCGGCGACGTTCTGATGATTCTGGATGCGGATCTTTCCGTAATGCCGGAGGAACTTCCGGCGTTCGTGGACGCCCTAGTGAGCGGTCGCGGGGAATTTATCAATGGAAGTCGCCTTGTCTATCCCATGCAGAAGTACGCGATGAAATTCGCAAACATGATCGGGAACAAGGCCTTTGGCTTGACGTTCTCATTTCTCTTGGATCAACGGATCAAGGACACCCTCTGCGGCACAAAGGTTCTTTGGCGGCACGACTGGATTCGCATGGAGCCGAACCTCGGCACCTGGGGAATCAGGGATCTATGGGGCGACTACGAGCTTTTGTTCGGCGCAAGCAGGCTGGGACTCGGGATCGTCGAAGTCCCTGTGCACTACCAGGAACGCATGTATGGCGTCACGAAGATGACTAAAGTGATAGCCAACGGCATTCGAATGTTGCGCATCTGCTGGCACGCGTGGAGTCGCCTCGGGGGCTAGGCAACGCCGCGTGTAAGGAGTGTCAAAGCATCTGATGACATTGCAACCAGACATTCGCCATCAGCACGAAGTAGAACACGGAAAATATCTTTCTGCAGGCGTTGCGGAAGAGATCTGGGGGTGGGGTACCCCGGCCGGTCGGATTCGCGCGAAGCGCCGGGCAGCTCTGATCATGGAAGGTGCCTCGATCGAGCCCTCAAGCAAAGTGCTCGAGATTGGATGCGGCACTGGCTTATTCACCGAGATGTTTGCGGAGACCGGCGCCGAAATCGTCTCCGTCGATCTGTCGCCCGACCTGCTTTCGATTGCGAGACGGCGCAAGCTGCCGAGAGTTCAGTTTCTCGAGCGCAGCTTTGAGGACTGCGAGACGGATGGACCTTTCGACGCTGTAATCGGGTCGTCGGTCCTTCACCATCTCGACCTCGAGCAAACGTGGCCGAAAGTATTCGCCTTGCTCAAACCTGGCGGCCGGATGAGCTTCGCCGAACCCAATATGCTTAACCCGCAGATATTTTGTGAACGTAACTTTCGGCGGTTCTTCCCTCAGGTGTCGCCGGATGAAACTGCGTTCGTAAGGCGCCAGCTGAGGCGCGATCTCGAACGAATTGGGTTCACCGCAGTTTCGATTCAACCGTTCGATTGGTTACACCCCGCCACACCCCCGCCCCTGATACCTGCCGTCCTGAGATTGGCGAGGGCACTCGAAGCAGTGTGGCCCGTCCGCGAGTTCGCCGGATCACTGCGCATTTGGGCCCGCAAACCCGAACCATAGTGACGAAAAAGCTAATCCCGGTCGCAATTCTCGGCGCCGCGCTGAATATCCTCGCGTACGGCTTCCTCTACGGGCAGGACAATCACGATTTCGAGCTCGCGATGCTCAACTGGCTGCGCGACCCGTCGCTATACCCGGGCGACGCGATTCTCGGCGGCTTCATCCGCTACCCGGCCATCTTCTGGAGGGCGGTCGCGCTGGTGCCGCGAGCCGTCAGTACGGAAACGGTCATCTTCGGCGTTTTCTTGCTCACCAAGTTTCTATTTTTCCTCGGGCTCGCCTGGATCGCTCGCCTCGCCGTCTCAGACGCACTCTTCATGCGGCTCGCGACAATCCTTGTGGCTCTCGCGCCGTCGCTCAATCGCCAGCTTCCTTTCGGCGCGGTTCGCCTTCTGGACCCCATCCAGACCCAGTCGCCTCTCGCGATCGCCGTGCTGGTGGTGGCGTGCGCCGCCTTGCTCGATGGACGCTGGATTTTCGCCACCGTGCTCACCTCCGCAAGCATCTACTTGAGCGTGCCCTACACGGTCTTCGCGTTGTTTGCGTTTGTCGCGTTCGCGATGCTCGACGCAAAGTCGAGACCGCGCACGATCTTGATCAGCGGTGTACTCGGTGCGCTACTCATGCTTCCCTGGTTGCTGATGAACCTGCCGATGCTGAGACAGCACGATCCGCCGGACTATGTGCAGGCGCTGTTACTTTTCTATCCGCTGCATCTGAAGTGGAGTACTCACCACCGAGTCGACCTCATCTATGGACCGGCGTTTCTGCTCTGCGTACTCGTGGTCGTGCTCTGGGCGCACAAGAAACGTGCCGCGCCGAACTCCCGGCTCGAAGCGACGGCCGCGGCGTTCTTTGTGCCTGTGCTGATCGGAGTTATCGTTGGCCAAGTTCGGCTGACGCCCCTTTTCGGCCGCATGCAGCTGATGCGTGCCGATGCTTTCTTGTTTCTTTTCTCGACGATGGCTTTGTTTGTCGCGGTATACAACCTGGCACGCAACGGCGCGGTCCCTTTTCCCCGCGTCGTGCTTCCCGTCGCCTTCCTGCTGTTCGCGATGCCGGTTACGCCGCTGAGGCTTTCTCTTCTGATCTCGGGGCTCGTCGTCGCTTTCTGGAGCGACTGTCGCGAGTTTTTCCGATCTCATCCCCAAAGTCTCCAAGTTGTCCGCTTTTCTCGGACTGCACGCCTGATTGTGCTCGCCATGATGACATTGCTCTTCGCGGGCCTGCTGGCCGACACGGCTCGCTGCACTCCATTTGCAGAAATGTTTTCGCTTCCGGGGCGCGCGCCGAGCAACTGGGCTTCCGTCCAGCTTTGGGCACGGAACAATACGGCGGTCAATGCAGCCTTCCTCGTTCCCACGTTTATGGAGGGCTTTCGGGTGCTCTCCGAAAGATCGAGCTGGGGCGAATGGAAAGACGGCACCGCCGTATACTGGTATCAGCCACTCGCCCGAACGTACATCGCCAGAATGCGCGCCGTCGGATGGACGACGGCGCCCGACCTCAACGGTCGCGGGACAGTACAGCAGCGCTACAGCGCGCTCTCTTGGGGGACGTTACTGGCGCTTGCCCACGAGAATCATCTGCAATATGTCGTGCAGTATCGCGACGTTCCCTATCCGGAGGCGCCCGCACCCGTCTACGCCAACTCGGGCTTCGCAGTTTACAAGGTTCAGCCCTGAGATCACGCGGGGACGCCGAGCCCGCCACCGCCACGCATCTCTCGGAAAATCGGACTGACGGCCAGTACCACAAGAATCGGCTCCATCGGAAACCGGTACCGCACCAGCACGTGCGTGAGATAAAACACCAGCGGATACACGAGCAACGTAATCGCGTAAAGCGCGCGATAGGAATTGCGCGCGCGCCAAGCGGCGATTGCTCCGTACCACGCCAGCAGGGTCATCGCCGCGTTGAAAATGAAATAGCCCTTCAGGTAGACCGACCCGCTCGAGAGCACGGAACCCACCCGGTCGCTCACGGCAAACCAGTTGTCACCGACGCGACGCAAAATGAAGTACGACGCCGCGCCGGGATGCGAGTGGATGAACGCGAGCGCCGCATGCTGCTTCGCGCGCATGTAATCCACTTCGCCCATGCTCCTGTAGTCCTCGGCCTCGGCGCGGTTCACGAACGGGTGCAGCTGAAACGCGTTCACTTCGAGCGCCTGCGGATTATTTCCGAGCCAGAACTCGAGCCCGAAATTCGAGCGCACCGGCACGAATTTCCCGAGCGCTTCATCGTTGCGCATCGTCCATGGCGCCATTCCGACCACGAAGACCAGGCTCGCGACCGCAACCGGCCGCAGCCACGGCCTCCGTTCCTTGCGTTCTTGCCACGCAAGCCAGGCCAGGAAAAACGGCAGCACGGAAACCAGCGATGTGTTGATCAGCGCTCCCAACGCCCAGAGACCGCCATAGCCGGCCCACTTTGCCGTTGATCCCTCACCTCGAATCGCGATCGTCGCCCAGAAAAGCAGCCCGAAAAAAAGCGCTGCGAGCGAAGCCTCCCACAGGTCCGCGATCGGCACGTGCGTCGCGTCAGGCAGAACCACCCAAAGCCACGCCGCTCCAGCCGCCGTGCCAGCTCCGAACGACCGTTTCGACACCGCGTAGATCGGAAAAACCGTGACTGCCGAGCACACGCAGTCGAAGACCTGGATCGCCACGCGCGACTTGACGGTGTAGATTCCCCAAATTTTGAATATTCCCGCAACGATGTAAGGAAAAACCGGACTGAGCCACGCCGTGGGTCCCGTTTCGAAAAATGGCAAGGGCGAACTGAAGCCCTTGCCACTCGCGATCGATTTCGCCACGCAGCCGAGCTCATATCCGTACGGCTCGCCGGGCGTTCCAGGCATGGCACGATGCCAGGTCCATAACAAAACCACTAAGCGCACCGCCAGTGCGACCGCCGCGATGAACGCCGCCGATCTCGCTAGCCGACTGAGCGTGGATTTCACCGGTCGCTGCCGCCCGGCCCAAGCCCAATCCCCAGCCGCTCCGCCGCCATCAGCAGTCCCGCGCCCCCCAGCATCGCCAGCCACGGATCGACGAACGGCATGCGCAGCCGCGTGTTCATGTTGAACGGCACGTGCAGAATTGTAACGAGAACCGCGTAGAACAAAAAGGCGTACGCGAGCTGCGGCATCACCGCCCGCAGCCGGAACCAGCCCGCGATCCCCAGCGCCAGCAGCGCCCAGTACAACACCACTCCCGCCGATCTCGCCACGCGCACAACCGTGCGAAACGAGTCCGTCGACAAAAGCTGGTCCGTGCTCAGCCAAAAATATCCGAGCTTTTCGATCGTGAGCGGCACGAGTCGCCAGCCTGTCTGTCGCCACAGCCCCATGGTCACGCGCCACGCCTTCCGATTGAGCGTCGCCTCATCGGTCAGCCGCAGCCGGCTTGGGTCATTCGTCTCGAGCGCCATGGGCGGCAGCCAGCCGAGCGCCGCGATCAGCCTTTCCGAGTCGCCCGGCCGCGCCCGCCCCTGCGGCGCAAGAATCCCCATCGCCGCCGTCGGCCCGCCCTCCGTCGAAAGGACAAACCTGCCATCAAACACCACGTAGTTCCGGATGAGCCACGGTGAAATGATCACGCCGGACAAAACGACGGTCCACACCGCCGCCTTCCACTTCGGCATGGGAATTTTCCAGCAGAGTACCGCCCACAGCACCACGAACCCAAAGAGCGCCATGTTGAACCGCACCAGCGTCGCGAGCCCCGTCGTGGCCGCCAGCCCGGTGAGAATCGCCCACGACGGCTGCTTGAAGAATCGCACCAGCAAATAAAGAAAAATCGCGGACATCACCGTCGCCAGCGCTTCCGTCAGAATTTCGCCCGTCATGATGATCAACGTCGGGAAAAACAGCGCCACGATCAGCGCCGCCCGGCCCGCGGACTTCCCGAAGATCATGCCCGCCACCGCCGCGCAGAGGTAAGCCGTCAGCAGGCCCCCCACGAATTGCAACCATCGCACCGCTGCGATGGCATGCGCGCCGAAAATCTTCATCGACGCCGCCAGCACAAAAGGGTACGCCGGCGCGCGGTAAGCCGTCGGCTGCCCCGCGTACGCGTAGCCTTTCCCATCGATCAGGTTGTGCGCCAGCAGGACGTACGCCGGCGTGTCGCCCCCGCCGCCCCACGGGCTCCGCAACGCGTTGCCGGGCAGCGCCACCACCAGTATCCGCACGATCACGCCCAGCACGAGCAGCGCCACGAATCCGTGCGACAGCCACCGGCCGCCCGCGCCCGCGCGCGCAGACTCCGGCGAAAGCATCTGTGGGGATTCGCGAAATGCTGGAACCGGCGGCGACATCAGCCGGTTATGCGGGACGCAATTTGGAAACGATCTTCGCGCACGAACCTTCTTCGTTCACGACGCTGCCGCAACCGCAGCCCGGGCCGTGCCCAAGCCGCAGCGCCAGCCCGATTCGCTATTCCGTCGCCGTTACCGCTTGTACGGCTCGCACGGCGCGCGCGGACCGGGGCGTGAAATCCGCCTCGGGCTTCTCCTGAAAATGTTCCACCACGCGATCGATGATCGTGTTCAGCGGCGTCGTCGGCCGGAACGACGTGAGCCGCTGCAGCTTTTCGAGCGAAGGAATGCGCCGCGGCATGTCCTCGAAACCCGGCTCGTACGCCTGGTCGTACGGCAAGTACGTCACCTCTGAGGTGCTCTTCGTGCGCTTCTTCACGAGATGCGCCAGCCCCTCGATCGAGATTTCCTCGTCCGTGCCGATGTTCACCACTTCGCCCACCGCGCTATCGGTCGCGATCAACCGCAAAATCGCCTGGATTGTATCGCGCACGTCGCAGAAGCAGCGCGACTGCTGCCCCGTCCCGTACACCGTGATCGGCGAATTCTCGAGCGCCTGCCGCACGAAATTCGGCAGCACCATGCCGTAGCGCCCCGTCTGCCTCGGTCCCACGGTGTTGAAGAACCGCACCACGATCACCGGCTGTTTCTTTTCCTTCCAATACGAGAGCGCCAGGAATTCATCGAGCGCCTTCGACGCCGCGTAGCTCCAGCGCCCCTTCGTCGTCGGCCCCAGCACCAGATCCGCGTCCTCGCGGAACGGCACCTGGTTGCTCTTCCCGTACACTTCCGAAGTCGACGCCGTGAACACCAGCTTCTTTTTCTTCGATGCCGCGTCCAGCACCAGTTGCGTCCCGTAGACGTTCGTCTCGAGCGTCCGCACCGGGCTCTCGACGATCAACCGCACCCCTACCGCCGCCGCCAGGTGGAACACCACGTCCGATTCGTCCACCAGCTCCGCCAGCAGGTGCTTGTTGGTGATCGAGTCGAAGAAGTAGTGAAACTTCGACTGCGACTTCAGGTGACGTATGTTTTCGACGCTACCCGTCGACAAATCGTCCAGCACGAACACCTCGTCGCCGCGCGCCAGCAACGCTTCGGCGAGGTGCGATCCGATGAAACCAGCTCCGCCCGTGATCAGGTGCCGCAAGAGACGCCTCCTAGGTGGATGAATGCTTCGTGTCGTCAGGTTCCGACGGCAACGGCGACTGCTTTCCGATCTCTTCGTCGTATCCGTAGCCGTACGCGTACGGATAGTAGCGATACGCGTAGTAATAATCCGGTGCGTTCGAATCCACTGCGTTCAGCACCACGCCCAGCAGCCGGCACTTCACCGCCGCCAGCAGGTCCCGCGCGCGCGTAAAGGCTTCTTTGGGCGTCTGCCCGCTCCGCACCACCAGCAGCACGCCGTCCGTCAGCGCCGATAGGATCACGGCGTCCGTCGCCGCCATGATCGGCGGTGAGTCGATCACGATGAACTTGTAGCGCCGCCGCAATTCCGCGATCCCGTCGCGCATCCGGTGTGACGAAAGCAGGTCCGCGGGACTCGGCGGCACAGGTCCCGTGGTGAGCACGGCCAGGTTGCTGATCGCGGGGTGCGGAGACGTCACCTCTTCGAGCGTGCACACGCCCGCGAGATAGGAGCTGAGCCCGCCCTCTTTCGCGCCCGTCAGGTTCAGTGCCCGCCGTATGCCCGGCTTCCGCATGTCGGAATCGACCAGCAGCGTGCGGTCGCCCAATTGCGCGAGCGTCACCGCCAGGTTCGCCGCGGCCGTTGTCTTTCCTTCGCGCGGCAGCGCGCTCGTCACCAGGATCACCTGCGGCGGATGCTCGGCCTGCGAAAGCAGCAGCGACGTTCGCAGCGCGCGAAACGCCTCCGAGATCTGCGACTTCGGTTGCACGTACGACAGCAGCTCCACCCGTGGACCGCCCGCGGCTTGCGAAGCCTCTTTCGCGAGTCTCGAGAACCGCCCCGCTCCGCCGCTCGATCCCGGCAGCGACGGCACCACCGCCAGCGACGGCAATCCGGTCAGCGACTCGATGTCGTCCGGCGATTTCACCGTGTTGTCCAGGTACTCGCGGAAGATCGCCAGCCCGATTCCGCCCACCAGCCCCACCAGCAGCGCCAGCAGGATGTTGCGCGCCTTCTGCGGTCGCGATGGGCTCGTCGGCACCAGCGCCGGATCGACGATGCGGATGTTGCTCGACCTCAATCCCGCCGTGATCGTCGCTTCCTTCAGTTTTTGCAGCAGCCCGTCGTAGAGCTGCTTGTTCGCTTCCGCGTCGTGTTCGAGGATGTTGTACTGCACCAGCTTTTCCGCCACGTCGTTCGCTTCCGCCTTCTGCTTGTCGAGCGATTCCTGCAGGATTTCCACGTGGCTCTGCGCCGTGTTGTAGTCGTCGCGGATTCCCTCGACGATCACCTGCCGCGCCTTCGTCAGGTCGGCGTTCACCTCCGCCTGCTCGTCTCTCAGCCGCTGCACCTTCGGAAAATTCGGCCCGTACTGGTTCGAAGCGTCCGCGTACTGCTCGTCGAGGTCGGATTTCTTGTTTTCGAGCCCCGTGATCACCGGATTATCGCGCACCGCCGGAATCGAATCGGCTTCGCCCGAGATCGCCATGCGGTAGAGCGCTTCCTTGTTCGAGAGGTCGGTCTGCGCGTCGGTCACCGCCTTGCTCAGGTCGGCCAGCTTCTGCGTCGTGATGTTCTGCTTTTCGTCGATCTGCCAGATCTGGTTTTCGCGCTCGTACGCCAGCCGCGCGTCTTCGGACTTCTCCACCTTGATCCGCAACTCCTCGAGCTCGGACGAGAGCCAGTTCGACGCCTGCGTCGTCGCGTCGTACTTGCTCTTGAAATTCTGCTCGATGTAATTCTGCACGTGCGCGTTCACCACTTCGGCCGCGAGCTGCGGATTCTCCGCGTCGAATCTCACCTCGATCAGCCGGCTGTCCGGCACGCGTTTCACCGTCAGATCCCCGAGAAATTCGCCGAGAATCGCCGGCCGCCTCAGGTTGGCTCCGCCCTGCCCGAACGCTGTCGGCGTCGGGCTTCCGCCGAACTCCGGATATTTCCCGAGGTCCATCGACCGGATCGTCTCCATGGCCAGCGTTTCGCTCTCGAGAATCTTGGTCTGAGTCTCGATGTACGTATCCATGTCCATGAATTCGTCGTACCCGTTCTGATCGTCGGGAAACTGCATGTTGACTTGCGATTCCTTGTCGACCTCCACCCGCGCCGCCGCCTCGTACACCGGCTTCATTTTGAACGTCGCGATCGTCACCACCGTCACCACCGTCAACAGAAACGTCAGGATCAGCCACTGGTGTTTCCGCAGGATGATGACGTAATCCAGAAGGTGCGGCTCCCGCGGCACCGCGTCCCACGGCACGAGGGCCGGCGGCGGAATCACCGTCAGTGATTCGCCCGCCTTCCGATCGCGAATGGCGTATCTATCTTCCATGGATCCTGCGATTCCTCACGGCCGCGCTTGCTCGCTGCTTGCTATTGAACGCGATAGATGGCGATGCCCGTGCCCACGCCGATCGCGGCTTCGCCGCCTCGCGCGAGCGCCTTCTTCCCGGCGCTGTCCGGCACGTACAGGATGTCGTTCGACTTCATCGGAACGTCATCTTCCTTCCGGTTCTCGATCTGCTTAAGGTGCACCGGAATCGTGTCCCGTTGCCCCGTCTGCGGATTTGTCCGCATGATCACGGCGGAATTTGCCTTGGCGAATGCCGTCATCCCGTGCGCCAGCGCCAGCGCTTTCAGCACCGTCACCTGCTCGCCCCGGTCCTGCAGGACGTACTCGCCCGGCGACGCCACACCCGACCCCAGTACGTAGATGATCCCGGCAGGGGGGACCGTGACAGTGTCCCCTCCATAAATCTGAATGTTGAAAACGGAATCTCCCGACTCCAGCAGGTTCTGCAGCGGGATCGTAATCCTTTGCTCCGCGGGTTTGCCGTTCACCGTCGCGCTGGCCGGCTCCGTCTTCGTCCCGTCGTCGTGTTGCGGCCGCGTCACGATCACCACGTTCCCCGCGTTGTCCGACACGCCGCCCGCCGCCGTCAGCACCTCCAGCAGCGTCGTCGGCCTCAGCACCTGGTACACCATCGGATGGCCTACCGCGCCGACCACCGTCACCGGCTGGCTGTTCTGCTCCTTCACGAACACGGACACCTGCGGGTGCGAAACCAGCCCGTTCGCGAGCAGCAATCCCTCGATCTTCGATTCGAGTTGGAAAGAAGTCAGTCCGGCTACCGTGATTTTCCCGGGGATCAGCGGGTAGCTGATGTCGCCCGTATCACTAACCCGCACGTCGCGCGAAAGTTCCGGCACGTCGAACACGTCGATGTGCAGCAGGTCTCCGCTGCCGATCACCGATTCGACTGGGCGCACGCTCGCCAGGGCGGCGAGCTCTTGCACCTTCGCGCTCTTCTGCTCAGGAGTTTCGTGTGTTTCTTGCGCGGACGCCCGCTGTGCGATCCCAACGCCCAGCAGGACAGCCAGAAAACCGACAAGCCTCGCCCACCGCCAGTCCGAAACTCCCCGGACTGTTGCAACCATCGCTAGAGATGACCCCGCGTCAACTATCGCCTAGCGTCAAGTCCCGTGTCAATCGAGAGATTCATCCACTGATTGCACTTTGGAATCCCGTATCTCGAAATAGGCATTGGATTTGAGTACTACGCCCCGTGCCCCGCTTTAGGCCCGGCTCGTTTGCTCCGCCATCTCGCCGTATTCCCGCGCGCGCCGCCGTCCCCCGGCACGGACCCCATCCGACGGCAGCGCCGGCGTCGTCACCAGGTAGACCTGTAGCAGGAACAGGATCGCATTCGCCGGTAGCTGCAGGTTGAAATCGACGAAACTGTGCACCAGCAATCCCCCGACAGCCATCAGCGCGCCCACGTGCAGTCCCAGGGAAAAGTGCCCTTGCGCCGCCTGAAAATTCTTCCGCGCCTGCCCGAAGAGCAGCCACAAAAACGCCGCCCCGCACAGCGCTCCGAGCAGCCCCGTCTCGGCCAGCCCCTCCAAATAATCGTTGTGAACGTGTTCGACCACCCGGCCGTCGTAGTCCGTTTCGTAGCGCGGAAACACCGCGACCATCGTGCCCAGCCCGCACCCCTTGAGCGGATGATCGAAGAAAATATGCGCCGCGGACCGCGCCATCGAGACGCGCCGCCCGACGCTCACTTCCGGCGATTTCAGCGCCGACAACCTCTGGATCGCCCGGCTCGCTCCCACCCACCAGACGAAAAACACCGCCGCGATCGCCACCGCGCCGATCGCCGCCACCTTCCCGCTGCGAAGCGCTCCGCGGCTCCGCATCATCCACCCGAGGATGCAGACCTCGAACGCGAACCCGATCAACCCTCCCCGCGATCCCGATAGCACCAGCGCGCTCAAGGGCACGATCGTGAACAGCGTCATCAGCGGCATCACGTCGCGCCGCACCCCGCGAAACGCCATCAGCGCCAGCCCCGTCGGCAGCGTCAGTTCGACAAATCCCGCGAAGTGGTTCCGGTTCACGTACGGCCCATACGGCTCGCTCCCGTTCACCTGCTCGACCCAGTAAATCGTCTGGCCCGCCGTGAAATGCTGGATGATCGTGAGTACCGACACCACGAAGCAGAAGAGAATCACGCACCACGCCAGCGTCGTCAGCTCGGCCCGCGTTCGAAACGCCTGCGCGCTCAGGAAAAACACGATGAAGTACGCCGCCAGCTTCAGCAATTCCACGCGCGTCAAAAACGGGTACGCCGTCCCGTGAAACAACAGTTGCAGCAAGCCGATCCCGATCAGCCCCAGCAGCGGCGCGTTCAGCGAGTTCCACTCGATCTTCGACCCGGGGCTCCGCAGCACCATCACCGCCCAGTACAAAAACAGCAGCCCCGCCCCGATTTCGAGAATCGATTCGGACCACACCTGCACGGTGCCGAACGCCAGCACGCTGAACGCGATCAGAACGCAAAGCCCGGCGCGCAGCGCGGTCATTGGGGTGCCGGCTCCGCGTTCGCGCCGCCGCTCGCCGAAGGGCTGCCCGCCGGATTCGCCTCGGTCCCGCTGGAAGCGATCAGCGACAAGTCCGCGATCCACACCGTCCCGCCGAGCTTGTTGTCGAAAAGCCGGCTCGGGTATCGCACCAGGCGCACCACCAGAAAGTGGGTATCCGGCCCCGTCGCCACGTCCGCTTCCACCGGCGTCCACGGCGTGGTCCCGGTCACGCTGTCCGTCACCACATTCACCGCGCCCGCGTGATTCGGGTCGGCGATCGCGAACCGCATTCCGCTCTCCGTCGTGATGTCGTCCGTCCGCATCGACGCGTGAAAGTGATACTCCTCGTTCGGCGCCACCGCCACGTACTCATACGGCGCGTCGATCGCGATGTTCGCTCCGCCGGTGAAGTCCAGCCGCACGGCGCGCGACCCGTTCGGCCCGGCTTGCGGGTCGAAATCGATCGACGTGTCGCCGGGCGAATCCCAGCGCCAGCCGAGCCCGCCTTCCGCGAACTCCTCCTGGAAATTGCCGTTCCACAAGAGGGACCCGCGCGCCGGCTCCGCGTTGGGCAGGCCCGCGGCCCCCAGCGCTTCTCGCCACGCTCGCTTGGCGTCGTCGGCGCGGTCCTCATGGATCAATTCATCCAGCAGCGGAAACGACTCGCTCAGCTCGATCGGCTTCCCGAGATCACGCATTCGCTCCCACACCACCAGCGCCTCGGGCGCGTGGTGCGTCGCGCAGAAAAAATTGAGCGCCTGCGTGTACGCGTCGAGATTCGCCGGCAGCACCTGGTCGAGCATCTGGTTCACGTCTTCGCTCGCCCGCCACACGCGCGAAATCACCACCGGCAAAAGCTTCGAATCCGTCAGCGCCGCCCGCCGCAGTTGCGCGTATGCCGCCGGATATTCCTGCTCGCGCAAAAGAAAATTGCCGTAGTAGAACTCCACCTCGGCCGAATCAGGGTACGCCGCCTGCGCGCGCGCAAACGCCTGCCGCGCGCCCGCATCGTCCCCGGTCGCCTCGGATGCGCTCGCCACGTCGATCCAGTAATCCGCGCCCAGCGGATTATCGCGGGCCGCGTGCCGGTAATCCGCCAGCGCGCGCGGCACGTCCGCATGCGTGAAGTCCCACTGGTAGAAATGGCCCAGCAGGTCCCACGCTTCGGCGTCGCCCGGCAATAGCGCCGCGCCGCGCTCCATCCGATCGATGTTCTTCGAGTGAATCCGGGAGTCGCCCAGCCAGAGCTCGCTCGCCTGCGCCGCCAGGATCGCGAAAGCGGCAAGCCCGGCGATCAGTACCGCGGCCTTCCGGCCCGTGCCTTCGAGCGAGATTTCCATTCCAGCCGTAATCTCCTATGCCCGCCGCCCGCCTGCAACACAAATCTGCGCCGGCCCTCCGCTCTCCGCGCCAAATCACACGGGCGTAATGCGTCTTTTTCGCGAATCGTAGTAGCCTGTACCGCGCCATGAAGCCGCCTGCGCACGGAAAACTGTCCGAATTGATTTCCCAGCGCCAGTGGGACGCGGCGATCGACGAACTTCGTTCGCTCGACCCGCCTGCTGCCGCCGAGGCCATTCGCAAGCTCTCCTTCGGCCGCGGTCGGGGACTCTTCGCTCACCTCCCCGTCGAGTTCGCCGCCACTCTCATCAGCTATTTCCCTTACTACCTTGCCTACGTCCTCCTTCACACCCGCCCGCCCGCCGAAATGGCCGCCATCCTCGATCGAATGGAAGGCGCCAACCGCGAACGCTTCCTTGAAGAGCTGCCCGAGGAAACCTGGCGTCACCTGATGAACGAGCTCGCCCGCGCCGAAAGCGCCGCAGCGCCCTCCGCTGCCGACGATTCATCCGCCATCGCCGTCGAAGAGCCATCCTCCGCGAAGCAGCCCGAAATCGCCCCGCCCATCATCGAGGCGCGCCAAATACAGAAAAGCTTCCAGCAGCCCGAAGGACATCAGATCCAGGTCATCGCCCCTCTCGATCTCTCGATCGAACCCGACACCATCACCGCTCTCCTCGGACCCTCCGGCTCCGGCAAATCCAGCCTCCTGCGGATTCTTTCCGGCCTCGCCGCGCCTTCCGCCGGAGAAGTCCTCTGGCACGGCAAGCCCCTCGGCGAGTGCGCTCCCAACGTCGCCATCGTCTTCCAGAGCTTCGCGCTCTTCCCCTGGCTCAGCGTCCTCGAAAACGTCGAAGGGCCGCTGCTCGCCCGCGGGATGGACCACGCCGACCGCCATCGCCGCGCCCTTCAGGCGCTCGCCACCGTCGGCCTCAAAGGCTTCGAGAGCGCTTACCCCAAGGAACTTTCCGGCGGCATGAAACAGCGCGTCGGTTTCGCGCGCGCCCTCGCCGTCGAGCCCGAGATCCTCTTCATGGACGAGCCGTTCTCCGCGCTCGACGTCCTCACCGCCGAAAATCTCCGCGGCGAGCTCCTCGAACTCTGGCTCGCGAAGAAAATTCCCACGCGCGGCATCTTCATCGTCACGCACAATATCGAGGAAGCCGTCCTTCTCGCCGACCGCATCCTCGTTCTCGGCCACAGTCCCGCTCGTCTTCGCGCCGACTTCCGCGTCCCGCTCGAACACCCGCGCGACCGCAAGTCCGCCTCGTTCCTCCTCTACGTCGACTACATCTACAAAGTCATGACCCAGCCCGAACTCGACCTCGCTCCTCCCACCGCCGCCGAAGCCAAGCCCGCGCCTGAGGCGCTGCCCCACGCGCGCCCAGGCGGAATTTCCGGCCTCCTCGAACTCCTCGTCGATCGCGGCGGTTCCGAAGACCTCTACCACGTCGCCGACGATCTCCAGCTCGAGATCGACGACATGCTCCCCATTCTCGACGCCGCCTCGCTCCTCAACTTCGCCAACGCCCGCGAGGGCGACGTCGAAATCACTCCCGAGGGCCGCGCCTTCGCCCTCGCCGACATCCCCACCCAAAAAACTCTCTTCCGCGAAGCCGTGCTCGCCCGCGTCCCTCTTCTCCAGCAGATGCGCACCGCTCTCGAAAAGAAATCCGACCGCACCATGCCCCTCGATTTCTTCCACGATCTTCTCGACGAGCACTTCTCCGAAACCAGCACGCGCCAGCAGCTCGATACCGCCCTCAATTGGGGACGCTACGCCGAAATCTTCACCTACGATCCCGAAACCGACCGCATCCGCCTCCACACCGCCGATCTTTCGGACGCCGCCCGCGCGTCCTCCGGCGACGCGCCTCTCCACTCATGAAGCTTCCTCTCCACCACAAATCCACCGGCCTTCCCGCCTGGAATCCGTTCCCCATCAACGTTTCCTCGCTGCTCCAGGATCTCCCCATCGTTCTCGCCGGGCTCGCGCTCTTCTACGCCCTCCTCGCCATGACGCACCACTGGATGGCCCCGGTCAACGATCACGCCCAAATCGATCTGTCCCCGACCGCGCTGCCCAGATACGCGATGTTCTCCGTACTCCGCATCGCCATCGCCTATTTCATCAGCCTCGTCTTCAGCGTCGCCTACGGTTACATCGCCGCCTACAACGCCAAAGCCGAGCGCTTCATGATTCCGCTGCTCGACACGCTGCAATCCATCCCCGTCCTGAGTTTTCTTCCCGGCGTGATGCTCGCCATGGTCGCGCTCTTCCCCACGCGCCAGCTTGGCCTCGAACTCGGCTCGATTCTCCTGATCTTCACCGGCCAGGTCTGGAACATGGCCTTCAGCTTCTACTCATCCCTGAAAAGCATCCCGCGCGAAATGCAGGAAGTGGCCCGCGTCTATCGCTGGAGCTGGTGGCAGCGCTTCACGCAGCTCGAGCTGCCGTTCTCGACCATCGGGCTGATCTGGAATTCGATGATGTCTGTCGCCGGCGGCTGGTTCTTTCTGATCGCCTGCGAGATGTTCGTGCTCGGCAATCGCGACCTCCGCCTCCCCGGTCTCGGCTCCTATCTCCAGACCGCCGCCAACGAAGGCAACACCCGCGCCATCCTCTGGGGTCTCGCCGTGATGATCGGCATCATCATCCTCATCGACCAGCTCGTCTGGCGCCCCGTGATCGCCTGGGCCGAAAAATTCAAATTCGAGCAGGTCGAAGCCGCGGCGGCCCCTCATTCGCCCATCCTCGATCTGCTCAAGCGCTCGCGCGTCCTCCCGCTCGTCGCCTCCGCGACCATCCGCCCCGCCCGCGAACGCTTCACTCTCTATCTCGCCCGCAAGCGCCAGGCCGTCGTCGATCGTCCGCCGGGCAAATTCGCCACGTGGACCGCCCGCCTGATTCTCGCCGCCGCGCTCGTCGCCCTCGCGTACGCCTTCGCGCGCATGACCATGCTTCTTCTCGGACTCACCGGCTCCGAACTCCACGGCATCGTCCTCGGCGCCGGCGCCACCTTCCTTCGCGTCGAATTGACCCTCGCGCTCGCCGCCCTCTGGACCATTCCCGTCGGCGTTGCCGTCGGTCTCAACCCGAAACTCAGCGCCGTCGCGCAGCCGCTCGCGCAGATCGCCGCATCTGTTCCCGCCACCGCGCTCTTTCCCATCATCCTTCTTCTCCTCATTCGCATCGGAGGCGGCCTCGGCGTCGGATCGATCGTCCTCCTGCTTCTCGGCACGCAGTGGTACGTCCTCTTCAACGTCATCGCCGGCGCCATCGCCATCCCCACCGACTTGAAAGAAGTTTCGAACGTCTTCCGTTTCACCCGCTGGGAACGCTGGCGCGAGCTCCTGCTCCCCGCGATTTTTCCGTATCTCATCACCGGCCTCGTCACCGCTTCCGGTGGCGCCTGGAACGCCAGCATCGTCGCCGAATATTTCCATTTCCAGGGCAAAACATTTTCGACCGTCGGCCTCGGCGCCGTCATCAGCGCCGCCACCGACGCCGGCAACTTCCGCGTCCTCCTCGCCGCCACCGTCGTCATGGCCGCCATGGTCGTCACCATCAACCGCCTCCTCTGGCGCCGCCTCTACACCCTAGCCGCCACCCGCTTCAAACTCGAAACGTAGTAGCGCCGGCGTCTCGCCGGCTCTTGCCTTTCCCCTGGGAACGCCAATCTCCCGATTGGCGCCCTTCGGCCACAGTGGCACGGACACTCCTGTCCGTGCTCTTCTGCGGTGGAAGGGCAGGGCTTCCAGCCCTGCCACAAAGACGACCGCGCGAAGCGCCCACCTTTGCGCAGCTTCTATCGCAGCATGTAGTCGAGTCCTTTACGCAGCAAGGAAACCACAGTCGAGAGAGCGTGCCACGCGAGTGCCTTTCCTCCGCCTCCTTTGCATCCTATGCTTCCTCTGCCTCCCTGCCCCCTGCCTCCTTGCTTCTTTGCTTCCGCTCCCCGATTGATGCTACTTTCAACTCGGCATCGCACTTCCGCCAATGCCCGAGCGCTTCGCATTCTCCGACCTTCGCGAGCTCTTCGCGAAGGCCAACGAAGAAAAATCCGGCGACCAGCTCGCCGGCATCGCCGCGCGCTCCGAACGCGAACGCGTCGCCGCCAAACGCCGGCTCGCCGATCTCCCGCTCGCCGAAATCGTCGCCCAGCCTCTGATTGACGACGACGTCACGCGCCTCATCCTCGACACGCACGATCGCGAAGCCTTCGCGCCCCTCCGCAGCATGACCGTCGGCGAACTCCGCGAATTCATCCTCGACGACGCCACCACGGAAGCCCGGCTCCGCGAGCTCCAAAGAGCGCTCATCCCCGAAATCGCCGCTGCCGTCGCGAAGATCATGAGCAACAAAGATCTCATCCTTGCCGCCGCCAAGATTCGCAACGTCACGCGCTGCCGCAACACCATGGGCGAGCCCGGAGTCCTCGGCATTCGTGTCCAGCCGAATCATCCCGTCGACGACATCGGCGGCATCCTCCTCGCCGCCTTCGAAGGCCTGCTCTACGGCTGCGGCGACGCCGTCATCGGCGTCAATCCCGCCTCCGATTCCGTCGACTCCGTCGCCGCGATCCTCCACGCGCTCGCCCGCCTCATCGACGCCTACGATGTCCCCACCCAATCCTGCTGCCTCTCCCACATCTCGACGCAACTCGCCGCGCTCGATCGCGGCGCTCCCGTCGATCTCCTCTTTCAATCGGTGGCCGGCACCGAAGCCGCCAATCGCAGCTTCGGCATCACGCTCGCCATGCTCCGCGAAGGACGCGAGCGCGTCCTCGAACATCATCGCCATCGCGACACGACGTGGCGCGGCGACAACCTCATGTACTTCGAAACCGGGCAGGGAAGCGCGCTTTCCGCTGAAGCGCATCACGGCGTCGATCAACTCACCCTCGAAGCCCGCGCCTACGGCGTCGCCCGCGCCTTCGATCCTTTTCTCGTGAATAGCGTCGTTGGTTTCATCGGCCCCGAATATCTCTTCGACGAGCGCCAGATTATTCGCGCCGGCCTCGAGGACCATTTCATGGGCAAGCTGCTCGGCCTGCCGATGGGCTGCGACGTCTGCTACACCAATCACGCCGCCGCCGACCAGAACTCCGCGGACAATCTCCTCGTCCTGCTCGCCACCGCCGGCTGCAACTACTTCATGGGCGTCCCCTGCTCCGACGACGTCATGCTCAACTACCAGTCCACCAGCTATCACGACGCGCTCGCCGTCCGCCGCCTCCTGCACCTGCAGCCCGCGCCCGAATTCCTCGCCTGGCTCGAACGCATGGGAATCTACCGCGAAGGCCAGCCCGCGCTGTTGGACGCTCCCGCCCGCCGCCAACTCCTCCGCGCCTTCGAATCCTCCCTCGCCGAAGCCTAGCGCAGGGCACGCGGGCGCCCGCCTTCTGCATGGTCGCGAGACACATCTTCGTGGCACAGACAATCCTGTCTGTGCTCTTCCGCTTCGTCCTGGTGGATGCGCGAATGCGCGACGGTTCACCGGTGGAAGCGCAGGGCTTTCAGCCCTGCGAAAAGCGCCTTGATGAGATTCGGCTTTAGCCGCGGGCCTTCGGGTCTTAGGGGGTCGGAGCTTCAGCTCCGACACAAACAAAAAATCGCGCGAAGCGCGCTCCTCTGCGCAGTCTCATCCGCAGCAAGTATTCGGTGCGCTACCGCCGCCGCGTCCACTAGAATCATCGCGTGCCCCACGACTCCAGCCCGCTCTCCCCGGCCGATCTCCCCGACGTCGTGCAAAAAATTCGCGCGCGCACGCCCGCGCGTCTTCTCGCCGGCCGCGCCGGGGCCGCTTACCGCACCGGCACGCAACTCGATCTCCGCGAAGCCCACGCCGCCGCCCGCGACGCCGTTCGCGACGAATTCGACCCGGCGGCCTCCTTCGGTCCGGATTTCCTGAAGCGCTGGAACCTTCTCGATCTCCGCACAAAAGCCGCCAACAAAGACCAATATCTGCTGCGTCCCGATCTAGGCCGCGCTTTCGATACCGCCAGCCGCGAAAAATTGCGCCAGGCTTGCCCGCGCGGCGCCGATCTTCTAATCGCCATCGGCGACGGCCTCTCCGTCCCGGCCGTCGCCGCACAAGTTCCGCCGCTTCTCCCGCTCCTTCAAGCAGGCGCCACCGAACGCGGCTGGTCCCTCGGCCGCATCCTCGTGATTCGCTACTGCCGCGTGGGAATTCTCAACGATATCGGGGAGCTTCTCGCGCCCACGGTCGTGGTTCTGCTCATCGGCGAGCGCCCCGGCCTCGCGACCGTCGAGAGCCTCTCGGCCTACATGGCCTATCGCCCATCCGCCGGGCACACCGATGCCGACCGCAACCTGATCTCGAATATTCATGCGCGGGGCGTGAGCGCGGACCAGGCCGCCGCGCGCATTCTCGCTCTCGCGGCCCAAATGGTAAGCCTGCAGGTGAGCGGCGTCACCGTCCGCGAAAATTTCGCCGCCCTCGACGCAAACGGTGCCTGAGGGAACTACTTCCGTCCGAGGTAGTACACCAACCCAACCGAAATCCGATAGCTGCTGTCGCTGCTCGTCCCGCTGCTCGCATAGAAGCGCGTAGTGCCGTAATCGAACATCCCCCGAATCGCCCAATTCTCCTTGAATTTCACGTCGATGCCGCCTCCACCCTCCAGCGCGTGCGAAAAATAGCTCGACGTCTTGCTGCCGACCCCGCCGTAAGGACCCACCGATATTTGGTAATACCCTTCACCGTAGAGGATGTGCCCGAAGGGCGAAATTTTGTGATGCCGGAAAGGAAAGATCTGCGGCCCGCCCATGACCGTGTACAGACTCGGCTTTTCGACCCCGCCTTGCAGGGGACGCTGGGTCGCATACACTCCCTGAAGCTCCCCCTCAAACCCCAGCCACCTTTTCCAATCGTAATCGAACGATCCCACCCAGCCGCTCATTCCAATTCTCGGACTCCCGGCCGGCCCGTAGGAGCGGTGGTCGTATCCCACCGAAATCTCGTACTTCGGCGAAAACGCCGAGCTCTTCTTCACCGGCTTCTTGGTCTCGTCGGCGTTCGTGTCCGACGGTGTCGATGAAGACGACGACTGCGACGCCGAATCCTGCGATCCCGTGTCCGCCGGCGGCGTGTCCTGTGCCCGCGCCGCCACGCCGCACAATACGAGCAGAACGAAAAGTCCCGCCAGCTTTCTCATCTACTTCGTCCTCCTCGGATGGCCGCGCAAACGTTCATCGCTTGGAGGCGCCGCGCGCCGCACGGGTTGGCTCGCCTCCGCTCTTATTTGAATAGGGAATTGATTTTAGCCGGTGAGAAGTATCACAGAATCCGCTCCGCGCGCGAAAGAAAAAAGCCGCGCGCCGCGCCCCGCGGGTCTGATACGCTTTCCCTTTCACCTGTCGCGCGAAGATGAGAACCAAAGCCGCGTTCGCACTCGCACTCCTCTTGGCCCTCGCTGCTGCGCTCCCCGCGCAGCTCGACGACTCCACCAGGGCCCTCGCCCGCGGCATTTTCCGCCAGCTCGTCGAAATCAACACCACCGACTCCGTCGGCAGCACCACTCCCGCCGCCGAAGCCATGGCCCAGCGCCTGCGCGCCGCCGGAATTCCGGCCGCCGATATCCAGGTTCTCGGTCCCAATCCGCGCCGCCAAAACATGGTCGCCCGTCTTCGCGGCACCGGCGCCCGCCGCCCGATTCTCCTCATCGGACATCTCGACGTCGTCGAAGCCCCGCGTCTCGATTGGTCCACCGATCCTTTCCGCTTCGTCGAGAAAGACGGCTACGCCTACGGCCGCGGCACCCAGGACATGAAAGACGGTGACTCCATCTACGTCACCACCCTCATCCGCTTCGCCCAGGAACACTACCGTCCCGATCGCGACATCATCCTCGCCCTCACCGCCGATGAAGAAGGCGGCGACTCCAACGGCGTCGACTGGCTGCTTCGCAATCACCGCGATCTGATCGACGCCGAATACGTCCTCAACGCCGACGGCGGCGGCGTCTACACTCAGGACTCCAAGCCCGTCATGATGTCCGTCGACGCCAGCGAAAAGCTCTATGCCGATTACCAGCTCGAAGTGAACAATCCCGGCGGCCACAGCTCGCTGCCCGTTCCCGACAACGCGATCTATCACGTCACCGATGCGCTCTCCCGCCTCGAGCGTTACAAATTCCCCTTCGAGCTCAACGCCGTCACCCGTGCCTATTTTCTGCAGATGGCCGCCGTTCAATCCGGACAAACCGCCGACGATATGCGCGCCGTCGCCGCGAAACACCCGAGCGCCGCCGCCATCGCGCGCCTGTCCGCCGACCCCCTCTCAAACGCCACCATGCGCACCACCTGCGTCGCCACCCGCCTCGACGCCGGGCTCGCCAACAATGCGCTGCCGCAGCGCGCTCAGGCCATCGTCAATTGCCGCATCCTTCCGGGCCACACACAGGAAGAAGTCCGCCGCAAGCTCATCGAGATCTTCGCCGATCCCGCCGTCACCGTGCGCTACGTCAGCGACGCCGGCGTCGTGATGGACGCCGCGCCCGCGAAACCTCCCGCCCCGCCCGTCGAGCTGCGCCCCGAAGTCATGGAGCCCGTCGAAAAAATCGCCCACGAAATGTGGCCCGGCATCGTCGTCATTCCCACCATGGCCACCGGCGCCTCCGACGGCGTCTACACCAACGCCGCCGGCATGCCCACCTACGGAATCTCCGGCGTCGCCATCGAATTCAACGACGTCCGCGCCCACGCTCGCGACGAACGCCTGCGCCTCAGCTCCTTCGACGATGGTGTCGTCTTCGACGAGCGCCTCCTTCGCGCGCTCACCTCCGCCCCCATCGCCGTCGATCAAGGCAAATGACGCCGCCCCGCAATTGCTGCGCAGGCGCACCAGCCGAAATCGTATCTGGCAGATCCGGCGTTTTTTCCTCCGCCCTTTCTTCTCTGCGTCCTCTGCGCCTCTGCGGGCAGTTCTTCTGTCTCCGTGCCCTTCGTCCTTCCTCCGTGCCCTCTGTGGTAAATCCTTTCGGCCCTCGCAGCTTCGACTCGGGCACGCGCGCGACAACTCGCCGCGGATCGTGCTTGAGCTCTGTCTCTCTGCGTCCTCTGCGTCTCTGCGGTGAGTTCTTCCGTCTCCGTGCCCTTCGTCCTTCCTCCGTGCCCTCTGTGGTAAATCCTTTCGGCCCTCGCAGCTTCGACTCGGGCACGCGCGCGACAACTCGCCGCGCATCGTGCTTGAGCTCTGTCTCTCTGCGTCCTCTGCGTCTCTGCGGTGAGTTCTTCTGTCTCCGTCTTTCCTTCGTGCCCTCTGTGGTAAATCTTTTCCGGAGTTGGAACTTCGCCGCCCGATGAACATCCTCCGAAATATTTTCCTGCAAGCCTCGCAGAGCGCTTGGCTTCGCGAACGCGCCCCGCGCCTCGGCTTCGTTCGCCGCACCGCCGGCCGCTTCTTGCCCGGCGAAGACGCCGACGCGGCGCTGGCGGCCGCGCGCGCTCTCGCGCAAAACGGCGTCATCACGCTCCTCACGCACCTCGGTGAAAACGTCGCCAGCCGCGATGAAGCCGCCGCCGTCACGAATCAATACCTCGATCTCATCGCCCGCGTGCGCGCCGCCGGCCTCCCGTCCGAAATTTCCGTCAAGCTCACCCAGCTCGGCCTCGATCTCGACAAGGACTTCTGCTTCGCCAATCTCACCCAGCTCATCGAAAGCTCCGCCTCCGCCGAGCCCGCCGCCTCCAAAACTCTCTGGATCGACATGGAGCAGAGTCCCTACATCGACGTCACGCTCGAACTCTATCGCCGCGCGCGCGCCGCGCATCGCAATGTGGGAGTGTGCGTGCAGGCGTACCTGTATCGCACCGAAAAGGACGTCGCCTCGCTGATCGCCCAGGGCGCGACCGTGCGCCTCGTGAAAGGCGCCTACAACGAGCCCGCCGAAATCGCCTACCCGAAAAAATCCGATGTCGACGAAAGCTACTTCCGCCTCGCGCAACAGCTTCTCGGCCCCGAGGCCCGCGCCGCCGGAGTCCGCGCAGCCATGGCCACGCACGACCCTCGCTTGATCGCGCGCATCATCGCGTGGTCTGCCGCGCAGCCGATTCCGAAAGCCGGCCTCGAATTCGCCATGCTCTTCGGCATCCAGCGCGCCGAACAACTGCGCCTCGCGCGCGAAGGCTATCGCAGCTGCGTCCTCGTCTCCTACGGCTCCTACTGGTTCCCATGGTTCATGCGCCGCCTCGCCGAACGCCCCGCCAACGCCTGGTTCCTCGCCCGCAACCTGTTCGCGAAATAAACGCCCGCAGCTTGCGCTGCTCGAAATTCGAAACTCGAAATTCGTGCGCGGTTTCGGAATCAAGCGTGTGCTGTCACGCCACGAGGTCAGCTTGAAGAATCCCTCTTGTCGTCGACAGCGAACCGGGACGCCCATTGCGAGTTTCGAGTTTCCAATTTCGATTTTCGAATTTCGGAATTCACAGCGTGTGCAGGTACGCCACCAAATCATCCAGCTGCTGCTGATCGAGCGCATCTCCCTGCGGCGGCATCATCCCGCGCCCATTCACGATCGTCTGCTCGACGAACCTGTCGTTCGCCGGCAACCCGCTCGGCAAAAACTGCTTCCTGTAGAGCTTCCTCAGGCTCGGCCCTTTGCTCCCCGACGACGAATACGCGTTGTGGCACGCCGCACAGTAGCGCTGAAACACATGCCGCCCGCTCGCCTGCTGCGCGTTCAACCCCAGCTCCGCATCGGTCCTGTTCGGATCGCCGCACCCCGCAACCAAAATCGCAATCGCCGCGACGGATACGGCAAGCGCCGCGATGAGATATCGCCTTCGCATGGGTCCATGATACTACCGTGGCCCCCTGCGTATTTTTGCTGCAGCAAGTACAGTATGAATACCGGTTTCGTCGGAAGCTCCACCGGCGTTAAATGGCCAAGAAAGAACACAATTTGACCGGTTTTGCATATGTCGCGCCAGCCGACACGCCAAGAACGAACCGAACGAGCTTATCGTGCGTATCTGGACCTGCTCGACGCCGAGGATCGGCTCAAGGCAGCGCTTCGGGAGCCGCTCGGGCTGGTCGACTTGACGGTGGCGGGCTTTCGGCTGCTCGAAATGCTCGACCGCGAGGGTGCGTTGCCAGTCGCGGACATCACCCAGAGGCGAAGAAGGGACCCGGAGAGCACGCACGACGTGATGAAGCGGGTCGAGAGCCGGGGATGGGTGAGACGGGTGATCGTGAAGCTGCCACCTGCGGAATTCGGACGGACACACCGGCCTAAATCCAGAAAAGGCGATCCACGGGAGGGGCGCCGAATCGCGGTGGTCGGACTGACGGCCACAGGGAAAAAGTTCATCGGGGATGTCCTGACGAGGTATTCGGGAATCATGAAGGGCATCATGCGAGGAATCGATCCGCGCGAGATGGAGTCGTTGAGCCGGATTTGCAGGAAGCTGCGGGAAGGCGATCCGGTGAAGTTCTTGCGCGAGTTGCAAATCATGGATGAGGCGGAGGAAGCGGCCGAGTTCAGGGAGAAGGTGACGGCGGAGTTGGAGCGACTCGCCGGGCCCAAGAGAGTGAAGCTGCCGAAGGCGCTGGTGCGGGCGCTCAGGGAAGCAAGTAGGAGGCGTTGAGCAGGATGCGTGGGAACGTGCGGGAGGGAGGTGACGAAGTGTCGCGGAGCTTACGCATGAGAAGTGAAGACGAATAGCAAGCGCTTTCAGCCCGATGTCCCCATTAGGGCTTGTGACGATTGCACTGGTCGATTCGGCTGAGAATTTCCCTGAGTAGCCTCACGCTCGCTTGCGTTCTTTCCATCAACTGGTTCTCGAGATCGCGTTGTTGCTTCCTATTCCGGGGGTGATGCCCCAGATTACGTGCCCCTTTGTATGACTTCAAGTCGTTCTTGAGCTCCTCTTCGAGGAAACGTCTTTGCGGCCGCCCCTTCCATTCTGGAGCGCCGAGTACATTGATCCTACCCTCGAAATCCATCGCTTGAATTTCTTCTGGTGGCGGAACTATGAGTTTCTTTGTGGCTGCCTTGAGAGCTAACTCTTCGACGCTGCCCTCGACAATCTCGCTGAGATCCCTAAGACCGTCAACGTTGTCGCCTCTATTGAATTTCTTTACTGCCTCTATGACGCGCTCCTTGTACCTGCCTAGGCTCCTGCCGGCTGCGATGGAGTATCGGAGGGAGCATCGTGCTCCCCTTTCTCGTTCTTCGACCACCCCGTTCGACACCAACAGCAATCCGACGCCAAACCTCGTCAGCTGATCCAAGAAGGAAACCGGCAGCGCGATTTCGTTTCCGTCCCGCTCGCGCGGAAGAGCTATGTAGATCGTCAACTCTTCATGGTTTGCCAGCGCCGTGGTGATAAAGTCGCGTAAAGGCTCATCGATCAATGGCGAGGAGCGTACCTCAACGGCGATGACGTCCCACGACTTCCTGCAGATCAGGGATGGGCGGAAGCCGTAGTCTCTGCTGATTTGCTTCTCACTCTTGACGCGATACTCCTTGCTTTTGAAGTGCTTGGCGATACTGATCGCCGCCGGCCAAAGCTCGCGCGATAAATAGTTGAATTTCACGATTTGGTTTCGAGAATTCGATTGACGGCCCGCCTCAGGAATTCCAGCGACTCCCGCAAGGGGCCGGGACCGACATGTACTTCGGAGAGGTTGTTCAGTCTGCCCGTCAGGCCTCGAACGGAAGTCAGGACTTCTCTTTCCTCGTAAAACGCCTGAACGGACTCTGCATAGGCGCTCTCGATCGTGTAGTCCGGATCTTCAATGAGTTGTCTCAAGGCCGGAAGGACAGCCGCCTTTGGAACTCCTACCTTCTCCGAGCGGGCTATGCGGCTAACTTTTCGGAATGCCACGACGCTTCGTATAACCTTGCTCTCGTATTTCTTAAAGAACACATCAACTAGTCGTTGTGCCGAAAATCCTTCTGTGACCTCAGGGGTATACTTACCGACCACACGCAGGGCCTTGCGCATTTCGATGAAAAGATCTTCGGAAAACTGTTGAGCCGATTTTGGCTTTTCGAGTTCGGCTCGAAGCCGTCTCAGATACTTTTCGGGCAGCGTCAGGAGGTCAAACGCTCGCCTCACCGTAGCGAGCGATAGCCCCGTGAGTACGGAGATGTCCTTGGCAGAATTTGGCTTTTTTTCGTCGGATAGAAGTTGCTGGATTTCTTGGAGCTTGAGCGAAATGGCCAACAGGTCCCACTGACTTCGAACGTTATGGATGTCAAACATCCGGAGGATATTCTCGAGCCGCGTGGGTTTTGGCTCGATAATGATCGGGACATTGGGGAGGCTAAGCTTCTGGGCGCACTTCCACCGGCGTTCGCCGTCGATAAGCACGTAGTGTTTGCCGTCGGGCTCTTCATAAACGGCCAGTGGCACGAGGATGCCGACACGCCGGATCGACGCGGCAAGGGCATCGAGCTCATCCTGCCTAAAGATCAGGCGAGGATTATCGCGGTTCCTTCGTATGACGTCTGGACTGACTTTTCTAAGCTGTCGCTCGGCCACGGCTTCCCCTTACTGTTAAGCAGCGGTTATCTATTCGATTCAATAAAAGGCTGTATGTATCACGCGAGGCGAGTGATGTACAGAAGAAGACCGTCACTTGCTTCTATAGATCGGGTCGTGCATCATGCACGCGCGAACCTGAATCCTCGCTCTTGGGGTGGTATGGGGCTAGACCTGATACCGGCAGAGCTGCATAAGCGCTTCGTCTTTGACGAGCGCCATCATTCGTGCAGCATTCTGGCTGTCGATTTCAAAGAGGAGTTTGAGGATCTCATGCTTTGCCTGGAGGCTTTTCGGCTGAAGAAATCGGAGATTCTTACTCCCGGCGGAGGGCGTTCGCCGATCCCCAAGGCGATTGACGGCTTTCTCGGCGAGCGCAAATGGCGCGAAAAGCGTTTCGATATCAAAATCGAGGTCGACGAAAAACCGATTCCGATTCCAACGCACAAGATCGACAACTTCAAGAATCGAATCGGAGTCGAGGTGGAGTGGAACAACAAGACAGAATTCTACGATCGCGATCTCAACAATTTTCGACTGCTATGGGAGATGCGCGTACTTTCAGTAGGGGTGATCATTACCCGATTGTCGGAACTCCAGAAACTATTCGACGAGCTAGGGAAAGGGGAGTCCTACGGCAATTCGACGACGCATTGGGACAAGCTGATTCCGAAGGTGGAATCCGGCGGTGCGGGCGGCTGCCCGCTCCTACTTGTTGGTATGGGAATGGCGTGCTACGACTCGACGTCCTGATCGGCTAGTCCGCGCCGGCAACAGCGGTTTCCCGGAGAACAGCGCGATCCTTCCAGCGATATCCCCGGTGGTTGGGCCGCCTGTCTTGATAGGAGTCGACTTGATCGCCCCACTGGCACCAGCCCGGCACCCGTTCTCTCGCGAATAACTCCAGATAAGGACCGGGACTGCAGTCCTCGATCACGCGGTATGTGTCTTGGGGCTTTCTCGAATGTTCTTCCTTCCGGGTAAGGATGATATTCACTTGTCGCCGACCGGGCGCAAGCGTCCTCATCGACCCACGAACGCCGAAAAGCAAGAGTTCGGTGACATTGCGAAAGTAAAATCCAACGCCGCGACCGTCGGGACCGCCATCCTTGCGAATCTTGTACCAGACGATGTTCGTCTTATACGTGAAGCCCCACTCCTTCATGATCGTCAGCGCTTCAAGGAGCAGCGCGTTCGGGCACCACATGTAGAGATGCGCTTTGTCCTTCGCGTATTTCGAGACCGGCAGTTTGCCAATCTCCTCGAAACTCATTGTTTCATAGCGATGGAGCCTGCGGTGTTCGGGCGCGACCTTGCCGGTGCGGTTGAGAAAGCGCCAGGGCGGATCGATGAGAATGGTCGAGTAAGCGCCGGTCAGGCCAAGAAAATCGGTCACGGTTTGAGTGGGAGGCTTCAAATTCCGTACACTCCCACTAGTACACTGACTAGCGGACCATTTCAAGCCAGAACTTTCCCAATCTGGCAAGAACAACTGTTTTCGCGTGGAAATGTCGGCGCTCATGGCGAATGAGATCCTCAGTTGACACGGATCAGACCCAGGTCCTTCAGGCAAGCGTATCGCCAATCTCTTCACGAAACGCGCGCCGTGGTGCCGCACTGGGGTAACTTGTGGCGCGCCTCCGGCGCCACAGGAAACCAGACCTAGCGCGTGGATTCGTCTCTTTCGACTTTGCCGTCGCGGACGCGGATGATGCGATGGGCGCGGGCGGCGATGTCGGGCTCGTGGGTGACGAGGATGATGGTGTTGCCGCCCTCGTGGAGGCGCGCGAAGAGCGCCATGATTTCCTCGCCGGTGGCGGAGTCGAGGTTGCCGGTGGGCTCGTCGGCCAGCAGGATCGAGGGATTATTCACGAGCGCGCGGGCGATGGCGACGCGCTGGCGCTGGCCGCCGGAAAGTTCGTTGGGGCGGTGCATCATGCGTTCGGAGAGGTCCACCTGCGCGAGCGCTTTCTTGGCGCGCTCGATGCGCTCCTCGGAGGGGGTGCCGTTGTAGATCATCGGCAGCTCCACGTTGTGCAGCGCCGTGGCCCGCGCCAGCAGGTTGAACGTCTGAAAGACGAAGCCGATTTCGCGATTGCGGATGTAGGCGAGTTCGTCGTCGTCGAGCTGGCTCACCAGGCGCCCGGCGAGCCAGTAGTCGCCCTTGCTTGGCGTGTCCAGGCAGCCGATCAGGTTCATCAGCGTGGATTTTCCCGAGCCGGAAGGACCCATGATCGCGACGTACTCGCCCTTGCGAATCTGCATGCTCACGCCGCGCAGGGCGTGCAGCTGCTCGGTGCCCATCTCGTACGTCTTCCAGAGATCTTCGGTGAGGATGACGATGCCGGAGTCGACGAGGTCCTGCCGGTAACCCTGCGAGCCGGTTTCTTCGACCGCCATGTGCATTGAGCTCCTCGAGGATGGCCGATCTGAAGCTGCCGCGCCGCGCAGCCTCACTCCGTATGATGCCGCGAACCTAGGACGACGATGTCGACGACGTTTCGTCGAGCGACGGCGCGGAATTGTCGATCTTCACGCTGGTGCCCGGCTTCAGCGAACGCAACGCCTTGAAGCTGCCGGTGACGATCGTGTCGCCCTCCTGCAGGCCGCTGGTCACTTCGATGTTGGCGACGCCGGTGATGCCCGTCTGCACCGGCACGAACTGCGCTTTGCCCGCGCGGATCACGAACACGCCCTGAATGTCCTTGCTGGCCGCGTCGTTCGCCGCCGCAAGCGTCACGTTCGTGGTGCTCGTGCCGTTCTTGGCTTCGTCGAGCTCTTTCTGCGACCGCTCGGCGAGCGCCTGGATCGGAATCGTGAGGACGTTGGTCTTGCTGGCCGTCTGAATCTTGGCCGTCGCCGAGAGGCCGGGGCGCAGCGAAGACGGTGGATTATCGAGCGTGACCACCACCTTGAAATCGCGCGCTTCCTGGACGTTCGCGGTCACTTCGCTCATCGAGGCGTTGCCGGACGTGCGCAGGATGGCGAGCTCGCCCACTTCGGTGACGTGGCCCCTGAAGGTTTTGTCCGGGATGGCGTCGATGCTCACGTCGGCGGGCTGGCCGTTTTTCACGCTGACGATGTCCGTTTCGTCGACCATCACTTCGGCCGTCACCACGCTCATGTCCGAGATGGTGAGGATCGAGCTGCCCGCGGTGCCCTGAATGCCGGGCACCACGTTTTCGCCCACGCGCACGGCGATGTAGCTGATGATGCCGCTGATCGGGGCGGTGTAGGTGGTCTTCGCCAGGACGTCCGCGGTGTGGCGGAGCTCGGCGCGGTTCTGCGCCAGATTCGAGCGGGCTTGTTCGCGCGCGGCCCGCATCTGGTCGACCTGGTCCTGCGCGGAGGTTAGGGCGGCGACCGCGCTGTCGTAGGTCGCTTTGTCCGTGTCGTATTCCTGCTTGGCGATCAACTGCTCCTTATAGAGGAGCTGGCCGCGCTGCCAATCGAGCTTGGCCTTGTCGAGGTCGGACTGGCGCTGCGCGACGGTGGCGACGGCCGCGTCGAAATTCGCGCCGGCGGCCTGCACACCGGCCACGGCGGCGTCGATGCTGGCCTGCTGCGCCTGCACGTCCGCGCCCGGCTGGATGTTCTCGAGGTGCAGCAGCACGTCGCCCTTCTTCACCGTGTCCCCTTCCTTAACATCGATGTCCGTGATCTTTCCGAGCCCCTCCCCCAACACGTTCGTATAATTTTTCGGGCGGATTTCGCCGGAAGCGGTGACGATGGAGGTCAGGTCCTGGCGCACCACCTGACCGGTCTGCACCGTGATCACGCCCTCGTTCTGCTTGACGATGCTGAACCAGGCGATGCCGCCGAGCACGGCGGCCACACCGACCCCGATGCCAATTTTCTGCCAAGTCTTCATTGAACCAGCCTTCGGATTTTTGGCGTCCCAGATTGACAGCTTTACCCGTCACCTGATACATACGCTTAGACGGGACAGAATGTTTCTCGGCTAGAGGCAGGCGTTGCGATTTTTCAGCGCGGGCCGAGCCGGCCCTGTTCTGGGGATATCCCAGGTTCCTCGTTCATCACTTCAAGATCCTACGCCGCCACCCCGACGACTGCGGAGCATTCTAATTCGGTTCAGTCCCGCATCAAAACGAAATCGGGTTGAGCGCCGACCGGTGCAAACGTGCTCAGCTCCTAGTGCTCGGAATGGGGAAGGGCGGGCTTCGGTTGCCCGATCGGCTTGTCGAAAAGCAACCCCTTAGGGGACATGGGATTCCAAGGGGTTGAGCGGGCCGGGCTCCCGAAACATTAATTGACCTGTACCCTAGGACAGGTTACGATTCTAGCCCGTTCGGACAAGGATGCTCCGTTATGGCTCGCATGCTTAAGGTATTTCCATTTGTGGTGCTAATGGGGGGGCTTGTCCTATCAGCACCTTACCGAACATCCGCGCAAGATCAATCCCAGAGTTCAGACCCGGCGGCAGATCAATCCTCGAGCCAGACGCCGGACCAGGCGCAGGACCAGAATCGAAAAGAACAGAAGCGCAGCAAGAAAGAGAAGCAGAAGAGCGATAGCGAGCTGAAGAAGGAGCTCGATTCGCAATACAAGACGTGGCTCGACCAGGACGTGGTGTACATCATCACTCCCGAGGAACGCCACACCTTCCTGCATCTGACGACGAACGAAGAGCGCGAGCAGTTCATCGAGGCCTTCTGGCAGCGGCGCAACCCCGATCCGGACTCGGCGGAAAATACGTTCAAGGAAGAACACTATCGCCGGATCGCGTATGCGAACGAGCATTTCGCGTCGGGCATACCCGGCTGGAAGACCGATCGCGGCAAGATCTACATCATGTGGGGTCCGCCGGACGAGATCGACGCGCACCCGACCGGCGGCACGTGGGACCGCCCGATGGATCAGGGCGGCGGCGAAACCACAACGTACGCGTATGAAGATTGGCGGTACCGCTATCTCGAGGGCATCGGCGAGAACGTCGAACTCGAATTCGTCGATCCATCGGGCACGGGCGAATATCACCTGACCACCGACCCGAGCGAGAAGGACGCGCTGCTGCGCGTGCCGGGCGCCGGCCTGACGATGGCCGAGTCGATGGGGATGGCGGACAAGTCGCAGCGCTTCTCGAACACCGACGGCACGAACATGGCCGAAAACGAGATGGGCGCGAACATGCAGTCGGAGAGCATGAACGAGTTCACCCGGCTGGAGCTCGAAGCGAATATCTTCCGCCCGCCGCCAGTGAAGTTCAAAGACCTCGAAGCGCTTTCGACCTCGCGCATCGTGCGCGACCAGGTGAAGTTCGACTACCGCTACGATTTTCTGCGGATCACGTCGGACACGGTGCTCGTGCCGATCACCGTCCAGATCCCGGTGCGCCAACTGAGCTTTCAGGAGAAGGACGGCGTGGACAGCGCGAACATGAACCTTTTCGCGCGGATCACCAGCCTGGGCGGGCGCGTGATTCAGACGTTTGAGGACACGCTGCGCACCGACATCCCGACGTCGCAACTGCAGAACTCGCTCGGGACTTCGCGAATCTACCAGAAGGCCGTGCCGCTGGCTCCGGGGCTCTACCGCCTGGACATCGTGATCAAGGACATCAACAGCGGTAACGTGGGCGTGGTGAACGCGCGGCTGGACGTGCCGCGGTTCGACGACGATCAACTGAGCAACAGCTCGCTGATCCTTGCCGACGACATCCAGCGGGTGTCGACCAAGGACATCGGGCTCGGCCAGTTCGTTCTCGGCGACCTGAAGGTGCGGCCGAAGCTCGACCAGACGTTCACTCCCGAAGACAGCATGGGCGTCTTCCTGCAGATCTACAACCTGAAGGTGGACGACAAGACCCACAAGGCAGATGCTTCGGTGGAATTCCGCGTGACGAAGGACGAAAAGGGCGTCACGTCGCCGACGCTGAAATTCGACATCCCCGCGAACAAAATCCCCGAACACGGCGAAGAGATGACGCTCGCAAACGAGATCACTCTGGGCTCCCTGGCACCGGGGAAGTACAAACTCGAAGTGGCAGTCACCGACAACGTCTCGAAGCAGACGATTACCCCCACGACGGATTTCGTCGTAAGGCCCGTACCGGCGAGCGAAAAGCAGGGGAGGTGAAGCGTTGGGCTCTCGAACGATTCGTCTCTTAGGCCTGGCGTCTTTGGTCTGCCTGTTCGTGCTGCCCCTGCGGGCGGCGCCGCCGAATGCCGCGCGGATTTCGGGGGTGGTGGTGGATCCGGCGGGCACGCCGCAGATGGGTGCGACGGTGGTGGTTTCGTCCGAGCAGCTTTTCGACTCCGCGTCGAGCATTCGCTTGCTCACCAATGCGCGGGGACGGTTTTCGACGTCGGTCCTTCCGGTGGGCATGTACTCGATCACGGTGACGCTGGCGGGCTTCCTGCCGGCGGTCGAGCAGCATATTCAAGTCGATAGCGACCACGCGGCGCTGCTGCAGATCGTCCTCGGATCGGTGCTCTCTTCTTTCGAGAAATTGCGACGCCCGGCGGATCAGCAGGTGGCGGCGGACGATTGGACGTGGGTGCTGCGGACTTCCGCGGCGACGCGGTCGGTATTCCGTTGGCAGGATGTGCCGGACGCGAATGCGGATGGTTCCGAGGGGCAGCCGGCGTCGAGAGTCCACGCGCGGCTCGAAGTGACCTCGGGAGCCGATCATCCGGGCTCGGTTTCCGACGATGCGGATTCTCCGGGCACGGCGTTCGCATACGGCGTGGGCGTGGGCAGCACGGGCCAGATGCTGATGGCCGGGCAGTTCAGCTACCAGGACGCGGCGTCTTCGGCGGGCCTGGCGGCCGAATGGCTGCCTTCGGGCGAGGCCGGCGTCGGGGCGGTCACGACGATTCTGGTGCGCGAATCGAGCTTGATGCCGGGCGGACCGACGTTCCGCGGGCTGCGCGTGTCGCACGATGATGAACTGAGCCTGGGCAATCGCGTGAGCATCCGCTACGGCGGCGAATTCCTGATGGCCGGATTCAACGGGACGACCTCGACCTTGCGCCCGCGCGCCGAAGTGACCGTGCAGATTTCGTCCGGCTGGCGGGCATCCGCGATCGCGGCGGCGCGGCCGTGGCAGAACGACATGGCCTCGGGAGGCACGCTCGAATCGGCGGTGGACACGCTCGACGCGCTGCCGACGCTGTTGATTCGCGACGGGCGGCCGGTCTTCGAGAGCGGCCTGCACGAGGAACTGGCCGTCGACCACACGCTGGGGAAGCACTCGAATATCAGCGCGGCGGTGTTCCACGATTTCTCGCGGCACACCGCGGTAATCGGCCGCGGCGGCGCTGTGGACGGACCGGATTTCCTGCAGGATTATTTCTCGGAAGCGTTTGCCTATGACGGCGGCTCTTCGAGCTCGACCGGCGCGCGGGTCGCGTACCAGCACAAGATCGGCTCGCATGTCGATACGACGATCGTGTACGCCTATGCGGGCGCTCTCGCACCGAACGGCAATTCCGCCGCCCAATCGCTGCGCGACGAACTCGATACCCGGTATCGCCAGAGCGTGGCGGGACGGGTCTCGGCGACTGTACCGCGCTTTGGCACTCAGTTTTCGGCCAGCTACAAGTGGCTGAGCGGCGCGACCGTTTCGCGCCTGGACGCCTACGGCGAGTCTATCTATCAGGTCGACCCCTACCTCAGCATGCAGATCCGGCAGCCGCTGCCGAACGTGTTCCCCTGCCACATGGAAGTGCAAGCGGACGTCGGCAACCTCCTGGCCCAAGGGTACGTCCCACTGGCGACAGGCGACGGATCGGTGATGCTGATCCCGTCGTATCGCTTCTTCAAGGGCGGGCTGAGCCTCCAATTCTAAGGAAGGCTTAAGATCCGCTATTCCAGACGGATACTGGAATTGGGAAGGTGCCTTCCACAAATGGAATTTCCTTTGCGAGGCGCCTGTCACGAGATTGTAACGCACACAAAATAGGCATATTAAATGCGTAGATCGGACTGGCTCGCTGGAAGCTCACGTGCTAGCATGAGTTCACTTCTTGGGTGGAAGGGTAGTCACCGGATCGGTCGATGAACGAGCATCTCCGAACGCGGCTCGGGGCGGTTGTACTTGCCTTCCTTACTCTCGCGGCCATCATTTTCGCGGCCCTGAACTTCCAGCAACGCTCCCGCTTTGTGCTTCCCGACGACGGCGTCACGTGGATGGATTCCGCGCAAGGAGTGACGGCGTGGCATATCGTTCCGGGGTCTCCGGCGGATCGCGCGGGGATTCGCGAGGGAGACGACGTGCAGACGGTGGCGGGGGCGCCGATCCGCCGGGCGACGGACGTGACGCGAGTGCTCTACCGGCTGGGCCCGTGGGCGGAGGTGAAGTACGGAATCCGGCGAAACGGCGAATCGCTGGACGTGCCGCTGATCACGGTGCCGCAGGATACTTCGTCGTCGATCGAAAACTACCTGCGGCTGACGGCGCTGCTCTATCTTTTCATCGGGCTCTTCATTTTCGTGCGGCGATGGAATGCGCCGCGCGCGATTCACTTTTACGTGTTTTGCCTGGCGTCGTTCATCCTGTACAGCTTCCACTACACCGGGAAGCTGAACTCGTTCGACTGGATCATCTACTGGAGCAACGCCGTCGCGTTGCTGTACCAGCCCGCGCTCCTGCTGCACTTCTCGCTGGTGTTTCCGGAACGCCGCGGAACGTTCTGGGGCAAGATCGCGCCCCTGGGCGTCTACGTGGTTCCAACGCTGCTGCTGGCCCTGCAGGTGTTCGTGGCCGTCGGCACGCTGGATTTTATGCCATCGATCAGCAGCCGCCAGCTCCTCGACCAGATCGATCTTCTCTACCTCGGGTCCTACTTCCTTCTGGCGGCTGGTGTCTTCCTAGCGAGCTATTTCCGCGCGCCGAGCGGCGTGCTGCGGCAGCAGTTGAAGTGGGTGACGGGCGGGACGATCGCGGGAATCGTGCCGGTTTTCGTGCTGTACATCCTGCCGTTCCTGTTCTCGGCGGTCCTGCCATCGTGGACGAAGATCTCGGTGTTTTCGCTGGCGCTGATCCCGCTGTGCTTCGGGTACGCGGTGATCCGGTACCGGCTGATGGACGTGGACATCATCTTCAAGCGCGGGCTGGCGTACACGTTCGCGACGGCCGGCGTGGTGACGATTTACTTCGCGGCGATTGCGGTGATCGGGGAACTGTTCCACACGGCGTGGCCCACGGGACCGGGCGGCGCGATCATCGCGATCGTGGTGGCGGCGTTCCTGTTCCAGCCGCTGCGGGACTGGGTGCAGGCGCGGCTCGATCACTTCTTTTACCGCGACCGGCTGGACTACCGGCGCACGCTGATCGAATTCGGGCGCGCGCTGACGAATGAGGTTCGCATCGAGCCGCTGCTGGCGTCGGTGCTCGATCGCGTGTCGCAGACGCTGCTGGTCGACCGGCTGGCGGTGTTTCTCGAGGATGCGGCGCGGCCCGGGCAGTTCGTGCTGTCACGCTCGATGGGAATCCGCTCGGAGGGGCCGCTCGACCTGAGCTTTCTCGATCCGGCGCGGCCGGCGCTGGTGAACGGATGCCTGTTTTTCGAATCGTCGCGGTCCGCCACGGAAGACACGGAGTCGGCGCGAGCGACGATCGACGCGCTCGGCCTGAACTATTTCATTCCGTGCCGCTTTCACGATCACGCGCCGGCGATGCTGGGGCTCGGCAAGACGGTGGACGGCGACTATCTCTCGAGCGAAGATCTGGAGCTGCTTTCGACGATCGCGGGCTACGTGGCGATCGCGGTGGAGAACGCACGGCTCTATCAGTCGCTCGAACAGAAGGCGCTGCAAATCGAGCGGCTGAAGGACTTCAACGAAAACATCGTGGAGTCGCTGCGGATCGGCGTGCTGACGGCCGACCTGGAGGACCGCATCGAATCGTGGAATCCGCAGCTCGAAGAGCTGCTGGAGATTCCGCGGCAAGAGGCGCTGGGGCGCAAGATCGACGACGTGCTGCCGCGCGACCTTTCGGGCGAAATCTTCTCGCGAGCGACCGCCGAGCACGTTTCCGGCATCTATAAGTTTCATCTGACCATGCACAGCGGCAAGCATGTGGTGGTGAACGCTTCGGTGGCTCCGCTGCTGGGCAAGGACGGCGCGCGCCTGGGACGGCTGGTGCTGCTCGACGACATCACGCAGCGGGTGCGGCTCGAAGACCAGATGGTGCAGACGGAGAAGCTGACGTCGCTCGGGCTGCTGGCGGCGGGCGTGGCGCACGAGGTGAACACGCCGCTGGCGGTGATCTCGAATTACATCCAGATGCTGGCGAAGCAGATACCGGCGGACGATCCGCGGCAGAGGACGATCGAGCGGATCGTGAAGCAGACCTTCCGCGCGAGCGAAATCGTGAACAACCTGCTGAATTTCTCGCGCACCGGCGGCACGCAGCCCGTGGATGTGGACCTGAACGCCGTGCTCGAGGAAACGCTGACGCTGGTGCAGCATCCGTTCAAGGCCGCGAGCATCAGCGTGGTCCGCAACTACGCGCAGCCGCTGCCGGTGGTGCTGGGCTCGACGACGCGGCTGCAACAGGTGTTCCTGAACCTCTTCATGAACGCGCGGGACGCGATGCCGGGCGGCGGAATGCTCGAAGTGCGCACCGGAGCGCACAACGGATCGGTGGAAGTGGAAGTGGTCGACACGGGCGCCGGAATTTCGCCCGAGCATTTGAGCCGCATCTTCGATCCGTTCTTCACGACCAAGGCCACGGGACGCGGCACGGGGCTCGGTCTTTCGGTGAGCTACGGAATCATCAAGGAACATGCGGGGAAGGTCGACGTGCGCTCGACGCCGGGAAAAGGCACGTCCTTCCGCCTGGAATTCCCGGTGGCCCGGAAAGCGGTCCATGCCTAGAGGCGCAATTCTCGTCGTCGACGACGAACTGGAAATCCGCGAAGGGTTGGAGGCGCTGCTCGCCTCCGAAGGATTCCAGGTGACGCTCGCCGAAACGGCGGCGGCCGGGCTGCAAAAGCTCGAAGAGCACCCGTACGACCTCGTGCTGCTCGACGTGAGCCTGCCGGACCACAACGGGCTCGATCTGCTGCGCGAAATCAAACAGCGCGACCCCAATCTCGCGATCATCCTGATCACGGCTTTCGGCTCGATCGATATGGCGCGGGCGGCGTTCAAGAGCGGCGCGCAGGACTACATCACGAAGCCGTGGTCGAACGACGAGCTGATCACGCAGGTGTCGCTGGCGATCGAGGGGCGGCGGCTGCGCGAGGAAAACGTTCAACTGAAGCGGGCGCTGAAGCAGCGCTACAACTTTCCGAACATCGTGGGAAAGAGCGAGAAGATGCTGGCGCTCTTCGACCTGGTGACGCAGTTGGCGCCTTCGCGGTCGACGGTGCTGATTTCGGGCGAGAGCGGAACGGGCAAAGAGCTGATCGCGAAGGCGATTCACGCGGCGTCCGCGCGGGCGGACAAGGCTTTCATTCCGGTGAACACCGGATCGATCCCGGTCGACCTGCTCGAATCGCAGCTTTTCGGGCACGTGAAGGGCGCGTTCACGAGCGCGATCGCGTCGAAGAAGGGGCTCTTCGAAGTGGCGGACCAGGGCACCATCTTTTTCGACGAAATCTCGACGATCGGGCCGGAAACGCAGGCCAAGCTGCTGCGCGTGATCCAGGAGCGCGAGTTCATGCGGCTCGGCAGCACGGACACGATCAAGGTGGACGTGCGGATTCTCGCCGCGTCGAACGAGGATTTGCGGAAGCTGGTGCGCGAAGGGCGGTTCCGCGACGACTTGTATCACCGGCTGAACGTGATTTCGCTGCAACTGCCGCCTCTGCGCGAGCGCAAGGAAGATATCCCGCTGCTGGTGGGGCGGTTCATCGATCAATTCTGCCGCGAGAACGCGAAGCCGCTGCGGGCGTTCACGCACGGCGCGATGAAGCTGCTGATGGATTACGACTGGCCGGGGAACGTGCGGGAGCTGGAAAACGTGGTGGAGCGGGCGGTCGTGCTGTCGAACCACGAATCGCTCGACATCGAGCTGCTGCCGGAGAATGTCCGCACGCGCGAGATCGTGAAGGGAGTGCGGCTGCAACTCGCCGAATTCCTGCCGCCGCTGCCCGGGGAAATCGGATCGCGCGGGGCCGCGCCGCCACCTTCGCTTTTCGAGATCCTCGAGGAAGTGGAACGGCGGATCATCATGGATATGCTCGAACGCACGAACTGGAATCAGACCGAGGCGGCCGAGCGGTTTCAGATTCCGCTTTCGACGCTCAACCAGAAGATCAAGCGGCTGGGGATCGAAACGCGGCGCAAGCCGGCGGCTCGCGGAGCGGCGTTTGGTTATGGCGGCGACGAGCCGGTGGAATTTTCTGCAGGGAAGTAAATCCGATTCATCCTACCGGATAGTGCAATCGAACAGAGATTCTCCGGCCGGCCGAGGCGCCACGCCTTGCACGTCGATGCCGCGCTGAAGCATGCGGCACCGCATTCAAACCTGAGAGCCGTCGGGGCGGCAGCGGCACGTCAGCGCAGGTAGCCCCAGGTGTGCAGGCGGTCGCTATCCTCCACCCAGCGGTCGCCGATGTCCGTGCGGTAATACATGTTGGGGATCAGCACGTTTTTGATGCGCGAGTAGACTTGCGCCTGGGCCTGCTTCATCGTGGGCCCGGTGCCGATCACGATCAGGATGACGCCGGAAGTGCCGGCGACGAGCCACTGGCCGTTCACCTGTTTCACGTCCTCGATGTGGATTTCGTCCTGCGGCGGCTTTTTGAAGACGATCACGGAATTTTTCGAGAAGGAGTCGAAGGTTTCGTCGTCGTCAAAGGGGAAGGGCGGGACGACGATGCGCACGCCGATCTGGAATCCGCTGCGGGTTTTGAGCTTGGGGTCGTTGCCGTTGGCGAGATCCCAGAAAAATTGGCCGATGGGCGTCAGCATGCCGGCCTGCTGGATGCTGATCGTGGGATAGCCGAAGCGGGAGGTGAATTCGAGCGGGTAGATGCCGTGGTTGTTGACGATGCAATTCACGTCGATGTAGCCGACGTAGCCTTCGGCGGCGAGCACCGGTTCCATTTTCAGGAGGGTCTGATTGAAGAGCTGGTTGGCGCCGCTCCAGAACATCGACGTGCCCATTTCGCCGGTCGGCGGACCGATATCGCCGGGGAAGAGCTTCTTGTGCTCGAAGTTCACGTTGATGGGGTAGATGAAATTCTTGCCGTTGAAGAACGCGCCGACGGCGACTTCGACTCCGGTGACGCGGCGCTGGAGCTGAAAGACCTTGATCTCATCCGAGAGGGCCTTTTTGTAGGCTTCGAGCATGCGGATCACGTCCTGGCCGTCGTCTTCCTCGCCGACGAAGAGGCGCCGCTTCACGTTCTGGGCTTCGCCGCTCGGCTTGATCACGTAGCGGGCCGGATTCTGCACCACGTGCTCCATGGCATCGTCGAAGGAAAGGAACTCGGCGTAGGGAATGATGTTCACGCCGGCTTTCTTGAGTTCTTCCTGGCCGAATGAACGGTCGTCCTCGAGGCGGTCGGTGTAGGGAGTGCCGCCCACTACTTTCTTCCCCGCCTCGCGGAGCGCCTTGGCCTTTTCGCCCTGGCCGAGCGTGTCGTCGAAGATGATCACGTCGGCCCAGTCCGCGTCCTTCTCCCAGTCCTTGGATTTGGCGACGAAGCCGTCGCCGATGTCCTTTTCCTTTTTGTCGCCGATGAAATAGCGGACTTCGTGGCCTTCCTTCGAGACCTGCCAGGCGATGTCGCTGATGAGACCCGTGAGCGACACGAACAGGAAATTCTTCTTCTCCATCGGACTCCTTCTGATGATTTCCGGGTGCAGCGAAACGCGGAATCTTACCTGAGGGCTGCGGGAGAGATGTTAACGGCGTGTTACTCGGCGAGCGGCGGCAAGCTAGTCGTCGCCTTCGCCCTCGTACCACTGATTCGCGAGCGAGTGGCTGCCTTTGTGGACGCGCTTCATGCGATAGAGGGCCATGTCCGCGGCGACGAGCAGAGCATCGCGCGTGCCGCCGTCGGCGGGATAGACGGCGGCGCCGATGCTGACGGTAAAAGGCGGATGCTCGGTGTCGCGCGCGACGCGATTCTGAATGCGGCGGAGCACGCGGCTGGCGTCCTCGACGTCCGCTTCCGGGATCACGATGGCGAACTCGTCGCCGCCGTATCGGGCGGCGGTATCCATGCTGCGGCAGTGGACGCGAAGAATGTCCGCGAGGCGGCAAAGGGCGCGGCTGCCGGTGAGATGGCCGTAGGTGTCGTTGATCTGCTTGAGGCCGTCCATATCGAGGAGCAAAAGGGCGAACGGACGGTCGGTGCGGCCGAAGCGGCGGATTTCGGCGTCAAGCGTATCGACGAGCATGCGGTAATTCGCGAGGCCGGTGAGCGGATCGGTGACGGCGAGGCTGCGCACCTGGTCCTCGACGCGCTTCCGCTCCGCGGACATGGCCGCGAGGGCGAGGGCCATCGAAGAAATGATGCCCATGAACGCCTGCAGGAGAAGCAAGGAACCGTTCTTCGATCCGATCGCGAAAGGGCCGAGGCCGCGCAAGGTGCCCCAGATCGCGACGCCGGAAAGGAGCACCGCGACGGTGGCGGCTTCGCGCTGGCCGAAACGGATCGCCGCCCAGATCAGAAAGGGGATGCACAAATACTCGAGCGGATAGTTTCTCGGCGCCGGGAAAAACAGCCCCCAGAAAACGATTTGCGCGGTGAGCACGAGCCCGGCGGTCAATGCAAGGAGCTCGGCGTACTCGCGCCAGTTGAATCGAAAACGGAAGTTGGAGATCCAGAGGATCAGAAGCGGGGCCACGAGCAGGTCTCCGACTCCATCGCCGAGGCACCACGTGGACCAAATTTCGCCGTAGTGCGCGCGGGGCGCGTAGCCGCCGAGCGTGAGCGACGTGACGCCGGTCGTGGCCGCGATGGCGGTGCTCATCAGCGCGAACAGGGCGAACCGAAAGGCGTCGCTCGCGCGATCGAACGCGTTGCGCCCGCTCGCGAAGCGGATGATCAGCCAGGCGGCGAACAGGCCTTCGAGCGTGTTCCCGCCGGCGATGGCGAGCGACGTCAGCACCGAACCCGCCGTCGTGATGTTGACGAGGAATGCCCCGATGAAAACGGCGGGCCAGACGCGGTACCCCAGGATCAGAAACGCGGCAAGCGTGATACCCGCGGCCGGCCATACCGCCGTCGAGCTGGGGTGGACAAAAGCCAGACTGAGCCCCAGCTTCCCGGCGACGAAATACACCGCCGCCAAAACGCAGATGATTCCGATGGGCTGCTCTCGTTGCTCCAAAGCACACTCTCTTCACTCGCGATTTCGTTGTTTTCGCGATGCATGATCTGCCCCATCTGGATGCTACAGAGCTGTTTCGCAGGGTGCCAAACGGAAAGTGGAAAGGCGAAACGCGAAAGCGTCATAGGCGGAAAGCTGTAGAGCGCCTTAGAACTAAAGGCGAAAACAGGGGCGTACGCTTGCCATCGTGAGCTCGCGCATGGATTGAAAGCACGAAGTGGAGAAGACGCGCGGAGAAAACGCGATTCGAGTCCCCGAAGCGGACTTCTGGACAACGTCACCTTTGCTGCACGCTCTCAAGGTTGGGGACCGAGACGGGTCTTCCGACAGACCGTCACGTACACGCTGATCAGGGCGCCTGCCCAGGAGGCACAAGCAGCGCAATCGCGATACGGTCGGGGTGATTGCGTTGGGATTTTCTGTCCCAAACTCTCCTATTGACATCCTATACGACAAAGCAATAGTCTCCCATCGGACGTCTATAGGAGATTCCACCTTGACTGCCGAATCCACCAACCTTCTACAAGGCACCCTCGACCTGATGATCCTGAAGGCGGTCGCCGTGCAAGAGATGCATGGGCTCGGGATCTCCCGCCGCATCGAGCAGATCACCAAAGGCACTTTCCAAGTTAAGCCCGGCTCGCTGTTTCCAGCGCTCCACAGAATGGAGGAAGCCGGCTGGCTCGCCTCCACTTGGGGCGAGTCGGAGAACAACCGAAGAGCCAAGTATTACAAGCTGACCAAATCAGGTCGCCGCCAACTCGATGCCGAAACCCAGCGCTGGGGCCGTATTTCGCTGGCGATCGCGCAAGCGCTCGAAGCGTCCTGAAAGAGAGTACTGTCATGTCAGCACTGTCACGGGCCAAGAGCTTCTTGCGAGCCCTTTTCCGCAAGCAAGAAGTTGACGCGGAACTCGACGACGAGATTCGCTCCACTCTGGAACTTCTCGCCGACCAGAAAGTCCGGCAAGGAATGGCTCCCGCCGAAGCAAACAGAGCGGCGCGGCTTGAGATTGGCGGCCTCGAACAAGTCAAAGAATCGGTCCGCGCGGCTCGCGCGGGCGCTTGGCTCGACACGCTGCTGCAAGACTTTCGCTTCGGCCTTCGCACGCTGCGCAAGAGTCCCGGATTCACCGCTGTCGCCGTACTCACACTAGCCCTCGGCATCGGCGCCAGCACCGCCATCTTTAGCGTAGTCGACGCCGTTCTGTTGAAGCCGCTACGCGCACCCGCCCCTGGCCGCGTGGTCATCTTCACGGACACCAACAGAAATGGTTCCGGCTTCCTCGCTGCGGACATTGAATTCAATTTGTGGCGCAGGGAGACGAGCGTTCTCGAAGACGTCTCCGGCTATCGTTCAGCCTCATACTATCTGACTGGTGTGGACCAGCCTCAGAAAGTCGAGGGGATGCTGGTCACCTCCGATTATTTTCGTCTATTTGGCTTGCCGGTCGCTCAAGGTCGCGGTTTTACCGCGGAAGATGAGCGGAGCACCGGACGCTTGTTTGAAAACGGTCACGTGGCGGTGCTCAGCGATGGATTTTGGAGAAGTACTTTCGGTGGAGATCCTCGCGTCATCGGTAAGGTCGTTTCTCTGAGCGGTAATCCTTATGAGATCGTCGGCATCCTGGCGTCGGGTGTCCAAACGGAAACAGTGGAACAGCCCGATATTTGGCTGCCCTTTCCCATATCGCCTGCCAGCAACAACCAGGTTCATTACTTCCAAGCGGCCGGGCGGCTTAAAGACGGTGTCACACTCGCGATGGCGAACTCGCATTTGAAGCTCATGACGCAGGAATTTCGCCGCGAGTTCCCTAATACGGTTTCAGCACGGCGAGACGATGTTTACAGCGTCCAAAGAATGCGCGACGCCATCGTCAAGAACGTTCGACTGTCGCTCCTCGCTCTGTTGGCCGCTGTGAGCCTTCTGCTTCTCATCGCATGTGCAAATGCGGCCAATCTGTTGTTGGCCCGCGCCGCATCGAGGACCCGCGAAATGGCAATCCGCACGGCGCTTGGGGCAACTCGGCTCCGAATTATCCGCCAGCTTCTCGCGGAGGGCCTCCTGCTCGCCATCGCCGCGGCATCGCTGGGCGTGGGAATCGGTTTGGCGGGCCTTCACGTTCTTCTGCATCTCATTCCATTCAGTATCCCTCGCATCGACGCGAATGGTTCGAATATCACGATGGATTGGCGGGTTTTATCGCTTACCGTCCTGATCGCACTGGCTGCGGGTTTGGTGTTTGGCTTGGTCCCTGGGATCTCGGCGTCGCGGATCGCTCCTGGCCGCGGTTTGAGTCAGGGCGGTCGCTGGACGCGCGCGGGACTAACGGAGACGAAAATCCGTTCGCTGCTGGTGATCTCCGAAATCAGTCTTGCCCTTGTATTGCTGATTGTTGCGGCCTTGTTTAGTCGTACCCTAATCGCTTTGCGCTCCGTCGATCCGGGCTTCGACACGCACAATGTCGCGACGACACGAACTCCGCTGGACCCGAAGCTCTTGAAATCTGTGGCAGTAGAGCGATTGGCGCAAAATGCTTTGCAGAGCCTCGATGATCTGCCTGGAGTCGAGGCCGCTGCCTTCACCACGCTTCTGCCGCTCGATGGCGATTTCAACAGTCTCCCGATCTCGGTCGTTGGCCAGCCCCTTGGGCAAGCCTCACAAGCATTCGGACGCCGGATCTTCGTATCGTCAGCCTATTTCAGCGCGCTCGCGATTCCGATCCTCCGCGGACGCGCCTTTACCGTGAGCGACGACCACGATGCTCCGCCCGTGGCGATTATCAACGAGACCATGGCCCGTCATCTCTGGCCCAAGGGCGACGCAATCGGCGCCCAGATCATTGCTGGAAAAGGACTGGGGCCTACACTGGAAGAACCCCCGCGGCAGATCATTGGAATCGTCGGCGACGTTCTCGATAACGGCCTGAGCCTTCCGTCTCAACCAAGCGTCTTCCTTCCAGCCGCACAGCGCGCGGAAGCCCTTTGGGTCGGTGGCACGGTGGACTGGGTGATCCGGACTCGGACCCAATCGCCATCGCTCGACACGGCAATTCGGAACGTATTGCGCCAGAAAACGGGCCTTCCGATTCCTCCGCTCCGCTCTATGGAAGACGTGGTCACGCTATCCACGGCCCGCGAGACTTTTAATATGACGCTCATGTCGATCTTCGGTGGGGCGGCGCTGCTGCTTGCAGCGATCGGTATTTACGGCCTGGTGGCTTATCTGGTGGTCCAGCGGACGCACGAGATCGGCGTCCGGATCGCGTTGGGTGCCCGGCGAAGAGATGTACTTGGAATGGTTCTGGCGGGCGGGGCTAGGTTGGCGGTCACTGGCATTCTCATCGGAGTCGTCGCTGGCTTTGGGCTGACCCGCTTTCTGTCCACGATGCTCTTCGGCGTGCGTCCGGCCGATCCCGTGACTTTCACGCTCGTCCCGATCACTCTGTTACTCGTTGCGCTGGCGGCCTCCTCTATCCCGGCCCGCCGCGCCATGCGTCTCGATCCGATGGTCGCCGTCCGGCACGAATGACAGACGCTGACCACCGAATCGTCAATGTCGGCTCAGACTGCCCTAGAATCTATAACGCGCCCGACGGCAACCTAAGTTAAACCTTCCGAAGAATCTCCCCTGACGGCGGACGGGCGTGTCCAAAATAAATTGGCCAGAAACGGGCTTCTAGGAAATGAGCGGACTACAGCTTTCCGCCTAGAGCGCAGGCGACTCGAGTCCCCGAAGCGGGCTTATGGGGAGCCGGCTGCGCTTGTCCGTTAAGCCCGTCAATCGGGACTTTGCCTGTACGACTACGTTTCTAATGTAGAATCCATGCCATCCTATGCAGTTACCACCTGGCTCCCGGGTAGGTCCCTACGAGATTACCGCTGCGATTGGCGCGGGCGGAATGGGTGAGGTCTATCGCGCCGTTGACACGCGCCTCGGACGCGACGTTGCGATCAAAGTGCTGCCGCAGCATCTTTCCTCGCCGGAATTCAGAGAGCGTTTTGACCGCGAAGCGCGCTCGATTTCTTCGCTGAACCACCCGCGAATTTGCACGCTCCACGACATTGGACACCAGAACGGCATCGATTTTCTGGTGATGGAATTTCTTGAGGGGCAATCGCTCGCCGATCGACTGAAGAAAGGTCCGCTGCCCCTGAAGGAAACTCTCAGAATCGGCGCGGAAATTTGTGAAGCGCTCGAAGTTGCCCACCGCGCCGGCATCATTCACCGCGATTTGAAGCCCGCAAACATGATGCTGACCAAGAGCGGGGTCAAGCTAATGGATTTCGGGCTTGCGAAGGCCGCCGTCGAAGCAGCCGACGGAAATAACCACGGGTTGTTGTTATCGACCGCGAAGACCCTTACGGGCGGCAGCCCGATTTCTCCGCTAACCACTGCGGGCGCCGTTATCGGCACGATTCAGTACATGTCACCCGAGCAGATCGAGGGCAAGCCTGCCGACGTTCGCTCGGACATTTTCGCCTTAGGCGCGGTTCTCTACGAATGCGCGACCGGCAAGCGGCCGTTCGACGGCCAGAGCCAGATCAGCATCGCCAGCGCCATTTTGGAAAAAGCTCCCGAGCCACTGTCCCATCTCCAGCCACTTAGCCCGTCGGCGCTCGAACGCGTCGTGAACACGTGCCTCGAGAAAAACCCGGACGAGCGCTTCCAGTCGTCGCACGACGTGCGCCTGGAATTGAAATGGATTTCCGAGGGACTGGGACAGGCCGCAGTCGCGCCGGCCGCGCCGGCAAAGAAAGGCGTGGCCGCGCTGATCCCGTGGGCAATCGCCGCCGTCTGCGCGCTTGCTGCGGGGGCGGTCTTCTTTTCGGGCAGCCGGGAACGCCCTCAGCCGCGCTTCACGAATGTCACCTACCGCGTGGGCACTCTTGAAAGCGCGCGTTTTTCCCAGGACGGCCAGACGATCGTCTACTCCGGCGCCTGGGAAGGAGATTCGCCGCAGATCTCGGTGGCACGCGTAGGAAGCCCGGAGTCGCGGCTGCTGGGAATCTCATCTGCAGCTGTCGCTTCGATCTCCTCTTCGGATGAGTTGGCTGTGCTGCTGAATTGCGAGCCCGTGTTTATCGCAGATTGCGGGGGCACACTTGCGACGGTGAGTCTCGCGGGCGGAGCGCCGCGAGATCTGGCCGAACACGTTGCGTACGCTGACTGGGATCCCCACGGCACACAGTTGCTTGTCTCCTTGATCACCGCAGCGGGCCCCCGACTCGAATATCCGCCGGGGCACGTGATCCTCCAACAGAATTCGGGATGGTTTGGGCATCCGAGGTTTTCGCCTGACGGCAAAATGATCGCGTACGAAAACCATCCCGCCGTTGGAAACGATACGGGGACCGTCGAAGTTACCGACCTGAGCGGCAAACGCAAGGCGCTCTCGCAATTCGAAACCAGTCTGGAGGGGCTCGCCTGGAACTCCGACGGCAGCGAAGTTTGGTACGCGGGAACTGCAAGCTCCGGCTGGGCGGACACCATTTTCGCCGTGACCTTGTCCGGAAGAACGCGTGCGATTCTTACCATGCCTTATCTTCGGCTGCACGACATTGCGAAGGACGGGCGCGTGCTGTTGTCGCATGAAACGTGGCGGCGCCAAATGATCGGTTTTTTCCCGAGAGACAAAGCGGATCACGCCTATTCCTGGCTCGACGACACCGATCCAACCGGCATCACCGCCGATGGGCACATTGTTTCCTTCAGCGAGGCGGGTGAGACGTATGGCCTGGCGAATGATTCTCAGGGTTACTACCGCCCGACAGACGGCTCGCCGGCCGTGGGACTGGGTGCCGGAATTTTCGTGATTTCGCCCGATGGAAAATGGCTGCTATCGACCAGCCGTAAATCTCACGGTTTGCAGGTTCAGCCCATTGGGCCCGGCGAACCCAAAATATTGTCCACGCCGGGACTGAAGGTTTTCGCGCCTCCCAGCTGGTCGGACGACGATGGCACGGTAGTGTACGAGGGGCAAACGGAATCCGGCGATTGGAACGTCTACGTCCAGCGCATTGCCGGTGGTCCGCCGACGTTGGTGGCGGCACATGCTCCTCAGTCGGGCCCGGTGCTTTCACCCGACGGCCAGGTCGTGGCCTTGCACGATGGGCGAACCGGTATTGTGATCTATCACGTTGGCAATCCGCAAAGCATACCGCTGAAGGGAAGTCTCGAGACTGAGTATCCCGTGCGCTTTGCCGACGGAGGAAAGTCGTTGCTTGCAATGGAAACAACCGGGCGCGCGCTCATCTTTACGCTCATCGAATTGTCCAGCGGCCATCGCCGGGAATGGAAACGCGTTGACGTGCCGATTCGCGCGCTGGTGGGTTTTTCTCACACGGTCGTCGTGACGCCTGACTTGAAGTATTACGCGTATGCGATACCCCTGTACGCATCCGATCTCTACATCGTCGACAACGTACGTTAATTCGCGCAGTTCATTCCTGGAGGTGGAGCGTTGCAACGTTGCCGACTGCACCCGACATCCCCCTCATGAAGCAGGCGAAGGCGAAGTACGCGAACTTGCAGCAATCGGGTGACTGCTTCTAGAAAATGAGTGGACGGCCCGCGATTTTCTCGAGGATCCGGTAGGGGGCCTGGTCCTTCGAGACGAGGGCATTCGGCGGAATCAGGAAGGTCTGCTCGAGGGCGAATTGGCCGGACATGGCGGCGTGAGCCACACCGTCCGTATAGACGAGCCACGTGGCGAGCGGGGGAAATTCGAGGCGGACCTTCGGGCAGCTCGCCTGGAATTCGGCGTTCTCCTTGAGGTAATCGTGAAAGCGCAGCATGAACATGTCGTAGGGCGTGCGGCCCATGCCGCGAAAACCGAGCTTGCCGCCCCAGTCCTGGACGGTGCGGCTGATGAACGACTCTTCCGCGAACTTGTCGAGCCCGGCGTCTTTGGCGTAGTAGCGGGCGAGCGCTTCGAAATCCTGCATCACGTGCCAGACGCGCGGCTTCGAGGGATTGAGGTTGGTGAACACGCGCAGGATGCGGCCTCCGCGCGTGGGGCGGCTGGGGAAGGCGTCGACGTGGAGCAGATCGTTGCGCTTATGGAGCGGCAGGCCGCGGCGCTCTTCCTCGAGCGGGCGGAAACTGGAAAAGTCGAGCGTCCATTTCCCGGCGTAGGGCGCGAGGGACTTCGCGGCGAAGTCGATCACCTGCGCCGTGTAATTGCGAAGAATGGAATGCAGGCGCTCGACGGTCTCGCGGTCGCCGGTGACGCCGCGAAGTGCGTCCTCGTCCGGACGGTACGAGACATTTTTGTGGAGACGCAGCTCGGTCCAGGGCTGCGAGAGGAGAAATTCGCGGTCTTCCGGCGGAAGATGAAACGGGAGGTCGCGAAAAAAAAGAATCTGTCCGCGTTCGAGCGCCTGGCAGCAACTGCGGGCGCGCTGGTTGGGCTCCATCCAGCCCCGCCCGGGCTTGTAGTCGTCGATTGCGATCCACGGCTCAATCATGCGCTTCGCCCTTTAGCGCTTCAGGTTTTCGACGCGCCGGAAGCCTGCCCCTTCGACGCCAGATATCCCCGGGGGAGCAGGGCGGTCGAGAGGTCCGCACCGTCCAGCTTGGCGCCGTCGAGCTTCGTCTCGCGGAGGATCGTGGCCTTCAGATTGGCGCCCGCGAAATCGGCGCCGTTGACGTCGGCATCGCGCAGATTCGCGACGCCGAGGTCCGCCTGGCGGAGGATCGCGCCGCTCAAGTTGGCGCGGAACATTTCGGCGCCGCCGATTTGCGCCTTGGTGAGGTCGGCCTTGTGCAGGTCGCTCTCGGTGAGGTCGGCTTTGCGCAGATCGGCGCCGCGGAGATTCGTCTCGCTCAGATTGGCGTTGCTCAGCTTGGCCTCACGCAGGCCCGCGCCTTCCAGATTCGCCCTGTGAAAATTGACGAGCGCCAGCTCCGCCTTTTCGAAATCGATGCGCGAGAGGTCGGCGCCCGTGAGATCGGCCCTCGCCCCGCCGTCCTGCCCGCGCACGAACCGGGCGTGCGCCTCGATAATTTCGGAAACTCTCTTGCCGTTGTGTCGAACGCTCTTCGGAGATCGCAAGCTCCCGCCTCTCTTTATTTGGTCCAGGACGCCTAGGTGCCTTCGCCGGATGAAATCGCGAGTCCCCGGTATTTTACTAAAGGTTGCGACGGTCTGCCTACGGGTCGGGGGCGTTTTGTGCCCGAAGGGGTCACGCGCAGGGGGATGCCCGGCGGAAGGCGTGCCCTCCGAACGGCGCGGGGTATCTATACAACGCGGGGACGTTGGGTGATGATGCTGGTATGAGAGAGCGGCGCAAGCCCGCCGTTGCCCTTCGTGGCGCATCGCGGCTTCGGGGCGCGAGCGTCTTTCTCTGCGTCTTCGGCCTGCTGGCCGGCGGCTCGCTGCTGTGTCCTCTTCGCGCGCAACAGCCGGGCACGCCGACCGAAGAAGTGGTGGCGAATCTCGCGGCCGGGCGCGTAGTGATCGCCGTGGTCAAAGACGCCATCTTGATTGGCACCGTGGAGAACCCGGTCGAGGCGGGGAGCCATCCTCCAATTCCCGTGCCGATTTCGACCGACCGCGTGGGCATCGTGCTGGGCGCAGTCGACTGGCTTTCGCCGTCTTCGCATCAGGAACTCGCGCGGCTCGATCAAGAGCTTCCGCATCTACGGAGTCACCTGGTGACCCAGACGCCGCACATCGCCTCCGCAGGCGGCGGTGACGAAGCCACGGACATCGAAGCCGTGGGCCAGGGCCTGCTCGAGCGGCTCGACCAGGTAGTGCCCGATCTGCACGAAAAGCTCGACCTGCCGGATACGGAGCCGATCGTCCAATTGATCGTGGTCGACTATCTACCCGGCTACGGGCCCGAAGTCTGGCAACTCTCCTATGGGATCGAGCAAGAAGAGCAGGACAACGACTATTGGACCACGCGCGTGTTGCGGCCGGGCTATCTGCAGTTCTGGCCGCCGGAGAAGGGCCAGCCGAAGACGCTGATCGAGTTCGCGTATCCGCCGGATAACCCGCCGCCTACCTTGCTGGACCTGCTGCGCAATCACGACGAGCGCCTTGCGAAAGTAATCGCGTCCGATCCGAAAATGGCCGAAACGGCGAACCGGTTCGCGGAGGGCGAGAGCAACAAAGTGAACCTCACCGACGCGACGCAGTTCCTGCGCGCCGCGCTCGACGCGATCGCGCCGCCCAATGCGCGCGAAACCATGGCCACCATCACCGAGGAGAGTGGTTTCGCATGGATCCTCGCGCCGCCGAGCGAGGCTCGTCCTTCCGGCATCCAGCAGGAGCGGCCTCCCGGCGCGCCCACCCTCGCGGGCCCACCGAAGTAGGGCATCCCTTCGTATCGGCGCTGGCCGAGGACAACCAGCGGTGCTCGAAAACCACCACCTGGCGACCGCAAGCGGGTGCGGGTGGGCCCAGCCGGATGCTCTCGTATTCTATTGATAAACTGATAGTTACATTCCACACTTGTGCCGCTGAATGTTTGGCATCCCCGGTGCATTTACGGGTGCGGCAGCCAACGAAGAGGCTGGCCGGAGTTGGGAAGCGGAGAGATCAGGTTCCGGGGATCTCAGAGGGAGCACGATATGCGATATCTAAGAGTTCTTGCGTTGTTTGCGATTTGCCTGGCGCCAATCGGATTTGCGCAGGCGCAACACGTCTCGGTGGGCATCGGAGTCGGCGTCGGCCCGGTCTACGGAGGCTACGTGGGCCCCGCGCCGGTTTGCGCCTATGGCTACTACTCGTATTACCCCTACGCGTGCGCGCCCTATGGCTACTACGGACCTGATTGGTTCGTGAACGGGCTCTTCATCGGAGCGGGGCCGTGGTATCACGGCGGCTGGGGTCACGGATATTGGGGCGGCCGTCCGGGATATTGGGGTCACCCGGGTTGGGGTCACCCCGCGTTTAACGGCGGCCCTGGATTCCATTCGTTCGGGCACGGACCGGTAGGCGGAGGCGGCTTCCGTGGCGGACCTGCTCCCGCGTTTCACGGTGGCGGCGGGTTCCACGGCGGTAGCGGCTTCCACGGTGGCGGTGGTTCCCATGGCGGCGGTGGCTTCCACGGTGGCGGGCGCCGAGAAGGTTTCATACTTAACTTCATACCCGCGGAGCGAACGGCCGGCAGCGCAAACTGCCGGCCGTTTTTTTTGCGTGCCCGGCAGCGTCGCCAGCTAATTCAACGAGGCGTCTTGCTCGTTTCACTTAAGCTCAGCTCTTTGCGCCCGAGTCTGACGTCCCTCCATTCGCTTCGAACGGCAGCGTTTGAATAAATGCTGCTAATCTTGCGGCCTCGGCGGATGTGAGATCCGCCGGCAATCGCAGCGGAACATCCAGCTCTTTACGTAGACGGAACCTGTGCTCGAGCAAATCATCGGTCGGCTCCGTTAGTTCCTTCGCCGGAGCTGCCTCAATTTTGACTAGCTCCCCGGCTGCCGCTCGGCCAACATCGACGAGACCGACGGACCACTCGAACCGCGAAGGGTGGCCCTTCCGCCCCGCCAGGAACCGGCCGCACTCCAGTGCTTCGAGGCGGCGGAACACGTCTATAATGGCCCCGCGTGACATCCTGTTTCCGTCCTGAGCCAGAACCCAGAGAAGCCGATCGATTGTCGTTTCGCTCCAATTGCGTTCGCGCGACGCGAAGTGGTCGAGCACGGCCTTCGCCTCGGCGCTCGAGTTGTAGAAAGCCTGAAGATCCTTGCGATTAACGCTGTCAGTATCCTTTGTCATTGCGCCTCCTTATATTTTTATATACCACCTTGTATAATAATAACACGGTTTATTATATATGTCAATCCCTGCGTATAGATTTTAGGAATGTTACGATAAGATATGGAGTCGTTGCGACTTAGGCCCGAACGGCTCGACTCGCCGAAGCTAACCTTTGCTAACATGTGCAGTATGAAATTCGGCGTAGTGCAATTCCCCGGGTCGAATTGCGATGACGACGCGCACCACGCCATCGCGTCCGTAATCAAACAACCTGTCGAATTCATCTGGCACCAGTCGGAGCAAGTGTCGGGCTTCGACGCAATTCTTCTTCCCGGCGGCTTTGCTTTCGGCGATTACCTGCGCACCGGCGCGATTGCGCGATTCTCTCCGGTGATGAAGGCGGTGAGCCGGTTCACGCGCTCTGGCGGACTGGTGCTCGGCGTGTGCAACGGATTCCAGATTTTGCTCGAGGCGGGATTGCTGCCGGGGGCGATGCTGCGCAACCAGCGGCTGCGATTTTTGTGCCGGCAGGTGCACGTGCGCGTGGAAAACACGGAGACGCCGTTCACCTGCGCGGCGCGTCCCGGGCAAATCCTGAAGCTGCCGATCGCGCACATGGAAGGGAACTACTTTTGCGACGCGGCCACGCTCGCCGAACTCGAGCGCAACCGGCAGATCGTGTTTCGCTACGTCCACGCGGATGGGCGCGCCGCCGGTGTCGATGATTTCGAAGCGAATCCCAATGGCGCGCTGGCGGCGATTGCCGGGCTGTGCAATCGCGAGCGCAACGTTGTGGGGCTGATGCCCCATCCGGAGCGCGCAGTGGAAGCGGCGCTGGGCTCGACCGACGGGCTCGTGATTTTCCGCTCGGTGGTCGAATATCTGTCGCGCATGGAAAACAAGGCGAAGGCCGCGCCCGCTGCCGAACGCGTCCCGGCGTGACGAACCGCGGCTTTTTCACACCAAGAGATGATCGAAACCGAAATTAAGGTCACGCCGCAGGTCGCGGCCGAGCACGGCCTCACTCCCGACGAATACGCGCGCATCCAGAAAATCCTGGGGCGCGATCCGAATATCACCGAGCTGGGCATTTTCAGCGTGATGTGGAGCGAGCACTGCTCGTATAAATCGTCGCGCGTCCATTTGAAGAAGCTGCCGACGCGCGGCGCGCACGTGGTGCAAGGGCCGGGCGAGAATGCGGGCGTGGTCGATATCGGCGACGGGCTCGTGGCGGTGTTCAAGATCGAGTCGCACAACCATCCGAGCTTCGTCGAGCCGTTTCAGGGTGCGGCGACCGGCGTCGGCGGAATTCTGCGCGACATTTTCACGATGGGCGCGCGGCCGATCGCGGTGCTCGATTCGCTGCGATTCGGGCCGATTACGGCGAGGGAACGAGATAACAGCAGATTCCTCGCTGCGTCGCGCGCCCGCGAAAACCGCGGGGAAGGCAAAAACGCGCGCGACTCCACTCGGAATGACAGCTCACCGGAAGCAAGCGCGGAAGAGATTGCGCGGAACCGGCGGATTCTCGACGGCGTGATTCGCGGCATCGGATTCTATGGCAACTGCTTTGGCGTGCCGACCGTCGGCGGCGAAGTGGCTTTCGAGCCCTGCTATTCGAATAATCCGCTGGTGAACGCGCTGGCGCTCGGAATCGCGCGGCGCGAGGAACTATTTTTCGCTAAGGCGAGCGGCGTGGGCAATCCCGTGATCTATGTGGGCGCCAAAACGGGGCGCGACGGGATTCACGGCGCGTCGCTGCTGGCCTCCGCGGAATTCAGCGAGGAATCGCAGCAGAAGCGGCCGAACGTGCAGGTGGGCGATCCGTTCATGGAGAAGCTGCTGCTGGAGGCGTGCCTCGAGGCGATGCGCACGGGCGCGGTGGTAGCGATTCAGGATATGGGCGCGGCCGGGCTCACCAGCTCGAGCTCGGAGATGGCGTCGCGCGGCGGGCTAGGCATCGAGATCGATCTCGGGCGCGTGCCGCAGCGCGAAACGAACATGACGGCGTACGACATCATGCTCAGCGAGTCGCAGGAGCGGATGCTGCTGGTGGCCGAGCGCGGACGCGAACGCGAAGTCTTCGACGTGTTCCACAAGTGGGGCCTGGATGCGGTCGAGGTGGGCCGCGTGACGGATGACGGCAAGCTGCGCGTGCTGATCCACGGGCGCGTGGCGGCGGAAATCCCGGCGCATGCGTTGGCGGAGGAAGGGCCGCGGTACGAGAGGCCGATTGCCGCGCCCGCCGCGGCTGCACCGACTGCGACGGATGCCGCGCCGCTGAAGTTCGCGCCCGAAGGCAGCGACCTGACCGCGAATTTCCGGCGGCTGCTGGCGTCGCCCGATATTGCATCGAAGGAATGGATCACGGAGCAGTACGACTCGATGGTGCGGACGAATACGCGCGTGGGACCCGGCGCGGGCGACGCGGCCGTGCTGCGGCTGAAGGAATCGAAGCGCGCGCTGGCGATCAAGACGGACGGCAACGGGCGCTGGGGCCAGCTCGCGCCGCGGCTCGGCGCAATGCACGCCGTGGCCGAAGCGGCGCGCAACGTGGCCTGCACGGGCGCGCGTCCGATCGCGGCGACGAACTGCCTGAATTTCGGCAATCCGGAAAAGCCCGAGGTGATGTGGCAGTTCACCGAAGCGATCGACGGCATCGCCGAAGCATGCCGCGCGCTGGAGACGCCGATCACGGGCGGAAACGTCAGCTTCTACAACGAGACTCTGGGCAAGCCGATCTATCCGACGCCGATTCTGGGCGTGCTCGGGCTGCTCGAAGACGCCGAATGCGCGGTGGATTCCGCGTTCAAGAATGAGGGCGATGCGATCGTGCTGCTCGATGGCGCGGGGGCCGAAGAGCAAAGCAGATCCCTCTCTGCGTCCGCCGCCCACGAAACCCGTGGGCAAAGCAAAGGCGCGGCGGACTCCGCTCGGGATGACAGCTCTCATCCGGCGAGTGAAGCAGAAAGGGATGTTATCGGTTTCGGATCGTCCGAATACGCGAAGGAGATTTACGGCGTGGTGGAGGGCGCGCCTCCGGCGATCGACCTCGCGGCGGAGAAGCGGCTGATCGAGTGCATGGTGAAGCTGGCGAGCGCGAAGGCGATTGTCTCCGCGCATGACGTGAGTGATGGCGGTCTCGCGGTGACGCTCGCGGAGTCTTGTTTCGACAGCGATGGGCTTTCGGCAGAAGCCGAGCCGCCGGCCGCGGGCGAGCCCGCCGAGCTCGCGCTGTTCGGGGAGCGCGGGGCGCGCGTGGTCGTATCGCTGCCCGGGGCCTCGCTCTCGCAGATGGAAGCGATTGCCGCCGAGCGCGGCGTGCGGGCGACGCGTATCGGAACGGTCTCCCGCGGCGAATTCCGCATCCAATACAAGGGCGCGGCTGTCGTGCGCGGCACCATCGATTCGTTTCGGCGCGCGTGGACGGGGTCGCTCGAAAAGGCGGTCGAGGCCACAACGTGAGCGGCGTCGCCAAATGGGGGCGCTGGGTCGTGGCGGCGTTTTTCGCGTTCAAGGGATTTCTCTTTATCTATGAGAATGTGCCGCACTTCACGCATGCCTTGCGCAACCGCATTCCGCTGACGTATCAGGACTACCTGCTGCTCGCGCCTTTCGTCTTGTATCCGGCCTGCGCGTGGGGGATTTTGCGCTGGCGGCCGTGGGGTCAGATCGGCGCGATCGCGCTTTCGAGTCTGGAACTGGCCGTGATTATCGCGATGGTGGCGATGTACGGGCCGCTTTCGCTCGATCGAAATATTATTTTGTGGTCGGCGCTGAACGCGGGCGTCGTAATATGGTTTGTGCTGCCGCCCGTGCGCGCGGGATACTGGGCGAGGCAGCGAGTGGCGCGGGCGACGTGAGCAAGCTGATCCAAATCGACGACGATCATTTCCACGATCATTGCGGCGTGTTCGGCGTTTTCGGCCATCCGGAGGCGTCGAAGCTGACGTATCTGGGACTGTACGCGCTGCAGCACCGCGGGCAGGAATCGGCGGGCATCGCGTCGTCGGATGGCTCGGACGTCCACGTGCATAAGGCGCTGGGGCATGTGCAGGAGATATTCACGCCCGAAGTGATCGCGCATCTGCCCGGGGCGTCAGCGATCGGCCACACGCGCTATTCGACGGCCGGCGACACCACGTTGATCAATGCCCAACCGATCTGCATCGATTGCAACAAAGGCAAAATTGCGCTGGGGCACAACGGCAACCTGACGAACGCGCTCGAACTGCGGCGGCGGCTCGAACACCGCGGCTCGATTTTCCAGACCACCAGCGACACGGAAGTGATCGTTCATCTCGTGGCGCGAAGCGCGGCGCGCAATCTGCCGGGCGCGCTGGCGGACGCTCTGAGCCAGGTGGAGGGCGCATACTCCCTGCTGGTGCTGACGCGGGACGAAATGTACGCGATCCGCGACCCGCGAGGTTTTCGTCCGCTGGCGCTCGGGCGGCTCGACGGCGCGTGGGCGGTCGCTTCGGAAACATGCGCGTTCGACCTGATCGACGCCGAATACGTGCGCGAGGTGGAGCCCGGCGAAATGCTGCGAATCTCCCGCAGCGGCGTGGAATCGATCCACTTCGCGGCGGAGAAGAAGCACCAGCACTGCATTTTCGAGCATGTCTATTTTTCGCGGCCGGATAGCCTCATCTTCGGCCGCCCGGTGAACGAAAGCCGCGAGCGGCTGGGCCGCCTGCTGGCGCGCGAGCATCCGGTGGAAGCGGACATCGTGACGCCGGTGCCCGACTCGGGCGTGCCGGCTGCAGTGGGCTACGCCGCGGAATCCGGCATACCGTTTCGCATGGGCCTGATCCGCAATCATTACGTGGGGCGGACGTTCATCGAGCCCGAGCAAGCCATCCGCGACTTCGGCGTGAAGCTCAAGCTGAATCCGATCCGGCGCATGCTCGAGGGCCAGCGCGTGATTCTCGTCGATGATTCTCTGGTGCGCGGCACGACGAGCCGCAAAATCGTCCGGCTGGTGCGCGACGCCGGCGCGACCGAGGTCCACGTGCGCGTAAGCTGCCCGCCCACCATTTCGCCGTGCTACTACGGCATCGATACGCCGCGCCGCGAAGAGCTGATCGCCGCGCAGCATTCTGTGGAAGAGATCCGGCAATTTTTAGGCGCGGACTCGTTGGGCTATCTTTCGCTCGAATCGCTCCGCGCCGCTGTGGAAGACACCGACGGAAGTTTCTGCACCGCTTGCTACACCGGCAGCTACCCGACCGAGCTGGTGCAACTCGAAGTGGAGGCTCATCGTGAAGGCTGACGTGGCGGAACCGGTCGTGGCCGAAAAGCCCGGGAAACGCCCGGCGAACGCGAGAACGACGGCAAACGATCGCGTGTGGAGCGAGATCGTTTCCTGGTTCTGGGTGATCGTGGCGTTTCTGGTGATCGAGGGCGCGCTGGTGCAGGCGCGCGTGATTCCCAGCGGCTCGATGGAACCGACCGTATTGATCGGCGACCATCTGATCGTGAGCCGTATCGGCTACGACGCGGGAATCCCCTTTACCCAGTGGCACGTGCCCCTCTGGCGCGAGCCCAAGCGGCAGCAGATCATGGTGTTTCGCGCGCCGCTCGCGGATCAGGACTATCCCGATTTCATCAAGCGCGTGATCGGGGTGCCGGGCGACCACATCAGGATCGTTCGCGGCACGGTGTTCGTAAATGGCGTGGCGCTGAAGGAGCCGTACACCGAACACGCGCCGGATTTCCAGGATCTGCCGTCCGAGAACTATCCCGCCCAGGCCAATCAGCTCCCGTTCGTCGACCGCCCCGAATGGGCCGCGGAGCTGGCGCAGGATACCGTGAACGGCGAGCTGGTGGTCCCGAAGGACGACTACTTCATGATGGGCGACAACCGGGACGACTCCAACGACAGCAGATTCTGGGGATTCGTGCCGCGCCAGAATTTCATCGGAACGCCTCTGATCATCTACATGTCGATCAAGGCTCCGGAAGAAGTGTGGAACCCCGGCCATCTTGGAGAGCGGTTTGAAACCTATTTCCTGGCGATCATTCACCCGAGCATGATTCGTTGGCGCCGGTTGTTTCACACGTTCTGAAATTGCGAACCACCCCAGCCCCCTCCAGAAAACGAGCCGCCTCGATGCGTTACTCAGACGCAGGCGTGGACATTTCGGTCGCGGATGAAGCGAAGCGGCGCATCGCCGCGATGGCGGGAAAGACTTTCCGGCACGGCGTGATCGCGCCGATCGGCGGATTCGGCTCGCTCTTTGCGCTCGATCGAAAGCGCTGGCGCGAGCCGGTGCTCGTGGGAAGCTGCGACGGAGTGGGAACCAAGCTGAAGGTGGCCGTCGCGACGGGAATTCATTCGAGCGTCGGCGCCGACATCCTCAACCACTGCGTGAACGACATCCTGACGCAAGGCGCCGAGCCGCTCTTCTTCCTCGACTACATCGCCATGGGGAAGCTCGACACGGCGGTGATCGAACAGGTGATCGAAGGCATGAGCCGCGCCGCGAAGCAGGCGGGCTGCTCGCTGATCGGCGGCGAGACCGCCGAGATGCCGGACCTCTATGCGCCCGGCGAGTACGACCTCGCCGGCTTTATCGTGGGCGCCGTCGAACGGAAAAAGATTCTCGATCCGCGGCGCGTGCGTCCCGGCGACGCCCTTCTGGCGCTGCCCTCGAGCGGGCTGCATACCAACGGCTACTCGCTGGCGCGCAAGCTCTGCTTCGGCGTGGCCAAACTCGAGCCTGACACCTACGTGGCCGACGTCCGCAACAAGATCGGCGCCGAGCTTCTGAAACCGCACCGCGCATACTGGCCGTTGCTGAAAAACATCCTCGATCGAGGGTGGGTTTCGTCCATCGCGCATATCACCGGCGGCGGCATCACCGGGAATCTGCCGCGGGCGCTGCCGCCCAACGTGAAAGCCGTGGTCGATCTGGGATCGTGGCCCGTGCTGCCGATTTTTCGCTATCTCGCGCACCTCGGCCGGATCGAGCGCGACGAGCTGCTGCAGACCTTCAACCTGGGCGTGGGGCTGATTCTCGTCGTTCCGGCGAAATTCGTGGGCAGCGTCGAGGCGGAACTCAAGAGGCGCCGCGAGAGATTCTACCTGGTGGGACGCATCGAAAGCTCGGCGCGCGGGAAACAGCGCGTGAGTTATTCGGGCGAGCTGGGCATCTGAGCCATGGAAGACGAAACCAAAGCTCCGTGCGCCGGCGATATCGCGCCGGAATTCGCGCTGCCGGATTCGACTGGAACGACGCAGCGTCTTTCCGAACTCGTCGCCGCCGGCCCGCGCATCCTCCTTTTCTATCGCGGCCACTGGTGAATCTTCTGCCTGCGCCAGTTGGCGGAATATCGCGAGCTATCGGACCGGATTCGCGCGGCCGGCGCGGATGTGGCGGCGATCGCGGTCGATCCTCCGGAACGCGCCGCGGCGGTGCACCGCCAGCTCGAGCTGAACTTTCCGATCCTGTGCGACACGAAACGCGAAGTGGTGCGGGCGTGGAACGTTTTCGAGCCGGAGCGCATGGGAGGCATCGCGAAGCCGGCGGTTTTTGTTGTGGACCGCGACCGGCGGATTCGGTTCGCGTCGATCGACCGCGAGGCCGTGCGTGTGCCTGCCGCAACCGTGGTCGATTTTATCGTGCGCGGCATGCCCAGCGATGCCGCTCAAGCGGCACGGCAATTCGCCATGCCGGGGCCAGGCGATTTCGCGCGCGCCACACGCAACGTCCTGCGCTTCGGCATACGCGCGCCGAAGGGCTAGCGGATCCCGCAGCCCTATTTGTCGGTCGCGCTGGTGTCCGCGGCGATTTTCCACGATCCGTCCGCCTGCTTCTTCCAGACGAGGACGTACTCGCTGCGAACCGTCACCGGCTTGCCGTCTTTGCCGGCGATCGTCACCTCGCCGGTGCCGCGGTCTTCGGCAAGATCACCGGAGCGAGCGACGTCGACCGTCACGTTTGAGAATGTGAACTGCCGGCTGGGCCCGGCCAGCATCCGGTCGATGGCTTTGCGGATATCATCTTTGCCGACCACCGCGGGCAAACCGGACGCGAATATGACGGCGTCGTCCTTATAGAGCGCCGCGATTTTGTCGGCGTCTTTCGCGGCGGCGTCTTTCACAAATTGGGCGTCCAAGGCGCGGATGGCGGCTTCGTCCGCGGCGCGCGTATCGGGCTGCGCCGCAGGCTGCGGCTGCGCACAAGCGGCAAAGCACAGCGCACAAACGATCGTGGCGGCCAGGAAACATAAACGGCATGGCATGGGCAATTCTCCTTTTCCGCTGACGAATACAAACACGATGCCCCTCCGGCCCTGCCGATGCAACCCAATTTCGGCGCGGCGGCGTTTGCCGCCGGCGCGAACTATGCTAATTTCGCTTGCTCATGAAAAGACGCATCGGCGTGTTGATTTCAGGACGCGGGTCGAATTTCGAGGCGCTCGCCGCGAGCGTCGACGCGGGTCGAATTCCGAACGCTGAAATTTCGATTGTCCTGAGCCACCGCGAAGACGCGCCCGGCCTCGAGCGAGCGCGCGCCCGCGGCATTCAGGCGCTCGCGATTGCGTCGAAGGGGCTCGAGCGCGAAGCGTTTGACCGGCAGATTCTCGCGGTGCTGCAGGAAAAGGAGGTCGACCTCGTGTGCCTCGCCGGCTATTTGCGGCTGCTTTCGCCTCATTTCGTGCGCGCGCTGCCCGACCGCATTCTGAATATTCACCCGTCGCTGCTGCCCGCATTTCCGGGGCTCGAAGCGCAGCGGCAGGCCCTCGAGCATGGCGTGAAATTCACCGGCGCCACGGTGCATTTCGTCGATGAACAACTCGACGCGGGCCGGATCATCGTGCAAGCTGTGGTGCCGATCGAGGATGCGGATACCGTCGAAACGCTTTCGGCGCGCATTTTGCGCGAAGAGCACCGCATCTACACCGATGCCGTGAATATCGTGCTCGATGGGCGCTACCGGATCGACGGCCGGCGCGTGCTGCGGAACGCGTGAACAGGTTTCGAAGAAACGAGGCTATCGAGTGACGATCGGGAAATTCAGGCCGGTGGAGGAGCAGCTGACGCTGCTGCGCAAGGGCGTCGCCGAAGTGATTCGCGAGGACGAGCTCAAGGCCAGGCTCGAAAAGTCGATCGCGACGGGAAAGCCGCTGCGCGTCTATCTCGGCGTCGATCCTACCGCGCCCGATATCCACCTCGGCCACACCGTGGTGCTGCGGAAATTGAAACATTTTCAGGACATGGGCCACACCGCAATTTTCCTGATCGGCGATTTTTCGGCCATGATCGGCGATCCGACCGGGCAATCGGAAACGCGTCCGCCGCTCACGCGCGAGCAAGTGGACGCGAACGCGAAGACGTATCTCGCGCAGGTGTACAAAATCCTCGACCCGGCCAAAACGGAAGTCCGCTACAACAGCGAGTGGCTCGGCAAAATGTCGAGCTACGACACGGTGCGCCTCTGCGGCCACTACCGCCTCGCGCGCATGCTCGAGCGCGAGGATTTCCGCTCGCGCCTCGACAACAATCTCCCGATTTCCGTGCACGAGCTGCTCTACCCGCTGCTGACCGCGTACGACGCGGTCGCGCTCGAGTCCGACGTTGAAATCGGCGCGACCGAGCAGAAATTCAATCTGCTGGTGCATCGTGATATCCAGCGCGAATACGGACAGGCATCGGAGATCGCGCTCACGATGCCGATTCTCGTCGGGCTCGACGGCGAGCGCAAGATGTCGAAAAGCCTCGGGAATTACGTCGGAATCACGGAAGCGCCGGGCGAGATGTTCGGCAAGCTGATGTCGATTTCGGACGAGTTGATGTGGTCGTACTACGAGCTGCTCACCGATTTCGCTTCGCCGGTGATCGTGCGCCTGCAGGAAGAAGTGCGTACGGGCGTGCTGCACCCGAAAAAGGCCAAGATGGAGCTGGCGCACAATATCGTCGCGGGGTTCCACGGCGAAGAGGCTGCGCGCAAGGCCGGAGAAGAATTCGAGCGCGTCTTCAGCGGACGGCAAGCGCCCGAGGAGGCGCCGCGGCACACGCTGCGCGCGGGCCCGGCGAAAAAATTGTCGATCCTTCTCGTGGAGCTGAAACTGGCCGCTTCACGCAGCGAAGCCGAGCGCCTGATGAAGCAAGGCGGCGTCGAAATCGAGGGGAAGCGCGTCGACGACGTGAAACACGAGGTCGATTTGTCAAAGCCGGGCAATTTCCTGCTGCGAGCCGGGAAGAAGAAATTCCTGCGAATCGTGGTTGAGTAGCTTGACGATCGGCCCGGCTAACGCGCCTGGCCGGCGGAACGGATGGGAATCGTCACGGGTTTGGCGGCTTCCGTTGGGGCCAGCATGTGGCACTGGCCGTCGAAAATGGCGCCCGGCTCGATCACCAGGCACGGTGTGTGGACTTCGCCGGTGACGATCGCCTGTGGCTGGATTTCCACCTTGCCCCGCGCCTGAATCGTCCCGTTGAAATGCCCACCGATCACCACGCGGTTCCCGACGATTTCGCCCTCGATCACCGCGTGCTCGCCGAGAATCAGCGTGTCTTCCGAGACGAGCGTGCCCTTCATGGGTGAGTCGATCCGGAAGGTGCCGGTGGACTCGAGCCTTCCCTCGAGCTTCACGCCCTGTTCGAGAAAACCGCTCCACTCGCTCGAACCCTGCTGCTTGCGGTCAAACCAACCCCAGCCCATCGTTTCTCCGTCACGCCCGTAATTGCGGTTCCGCAGCTTCCCTATTCTCGCATTAGTTGGTCGTAGATGCGGGCCAGATCACTAGGGTCGTAGTATTCAAAAGCTAACGTCCCAGGATGGCCGGGGCGGGGGGCATGCAGGAGCACCCGTGTTCCATAGCGGTGCTGAAGAGCCTCGAGCGCGGCCTTGGTATTCGGATCGACGGCCGAAACCGACGGCGTGGGGCGCGGCTTGGAGCTGCGCGAGGCAAGGCGTTCCACCTGGCGGACACTCATGCCGCCGCGGGCGATCCGGCGCGCAAGATCCAGGCGTTCCTTCGAATCCGCAATGGCGAGCAGCGCCCGGCCGTGACCCGCAGAGAGGCGGCCCTCCTCGATCAGGTCCTGAATCATGGACTCGAGCTTCAGCAATCGGAGGGAATTGGCGATCGTCGCGCGGTCCTTCCCTGTTCGCTCAGCGACGTGCTCCTGCGTGAGGTTGAACTCGTCCGTGAGGCGTTGGAAGGCTCGCGCCTGCTCCATCGGGTTCAGGTCCTCGCGTTGGAGGTTTTCGACCAGCGTCATCTCCAGCGCGACTTCCTCGGGAACTTCGCGAACGACGACCGGTACGCGAGGCAGTGCCGACCGCTGGGCCGCTCGCCAGCGGCGCTCGCCGGCGATCAGTTGGTAGCGGAGGCCAATCCTTCGGACGACAAGTGGTTGGACGATTCCGCTCGCGCGGATCGAGCGCGCCAGTTCCTCGAGCGCCTCTTCGCGAAAGCGCGTGCGTGGCTGATAGGGACTGGGATCGATGAGGTCGATATCGATCTGCAGTAGGACGTCACTCGGCGCCAGGCTCGACGCTGGGGCGGGTCCCAGATTCGGGGCTTGGCTCGGTGCCGCGCTCGGGTCCAGCGCTGGCGCCACCGCTGCTGCTGCTCCCGACATCCCCGGCGCCGGCTGCGGCTGCGGAGGCTGCGGGTGGTGAGACTCGGGCTCCCGGATCAGGGCGCTGAGTCCCCGTCCCAAGGCGTTTCTGGGCATTGGCGATAACCTCCTTGGCGAGTTGCATGTAGCTTTCGGCACCTCTACTACTTATGTCGTAAAATATCACCGGCATCCCATGACTGGGTGCCTCGGCTAGTCGCACATTTCGCGGGATGATGGTCTCGAAGATCTGATTACCGAAGAAGCTGCGAAGGTCGGCCGCCACCTGCTTCGATAGCGTCGTCCGGTCGTCATACATCGTGAGCAGCACGCCTTCGATCTCGAGCCCAGGGTTGATGGTCCGACGGATGCGCATGTGCGTGTCGAGCAGCTCGGAGACCCCTTCGATCGCGAGATATTCGCACTGAATTGGGATCAGGATTGAGTCGGCGGCCGCGAGAGCGTTCAAGGTAAGTAGATCGAGCGATGGAGGGCAATCGATGATGATGAACGCATATTTGTGCAAAAGAGGACGGATCGCTTCCTTCAGCCGGTATTCCCGCCGGTCCATCGACACTAACTCGACCGCAGCACCCACGAGATTTTTGTCGGAGGGGATGATGTCGAGGCCTTCCACATTGGCGTCGATCGCGACGCGCTCGACCGGCTCATTCAGCGCGAGTATCTGATACAGGGTGCGGCGCGCCGGGTCCTTTGAGAATCCGAGGGAGCTGGTGGTATTCGCTTGGGGATCGCAGTCGATGATCAGGGTGCGCTGCTCGGCCGCGGCCAGGCAGGAGGCTAGGTTCACAGCGGTTGTGGTTTTTCCAACGCCACCCTTCTGGTTGGCGATGGCGATCACACGTGCCAAGTCTTCCCCCGTTTCAGCGCGAATGTATCAGAGATTTGCCGGGATGCAAGATGTTTCGAGTTCCACGTGGAACATTTGGCTCTTGCGACCGAATCTGAGTGTTTCACGTGGAACAAATCGGATCCGGTCTCGGTGGGAACGTTCCACGTGGAACAGCTTACCGTCGAAAGGATCCGGCGAGTATGTATCGCCTCTCTGAACCAGGTATCCGGATAGGTGGACGCCACTTCCAGTCCCCTCGCCGCGAAATCGCTTCGACGTCTGCCTCGCCGAGCCACAGCGCGATCTTGCCCTGCGGTCCGAGACGTTCCGCTGCCCATTGCAACAGCTCCTCAAATTGACCGAACGCCCTGGCTGTCACAAAGTCGAATCCCGATGGCGATTCGCGGCTATCCACGGGAACGAATTCTTCCATCCGGCCTCTGAAGACCTCGACATGATCGAGAGCCAATTGCCGCCGGGCCTCTCCGAGGAAAGCCGCCTTTTTCGCGTTCGACTCGATCAGGACCAGATCGAGCTCCGGCAGGAGCATTCGCAGGGGTAGGCCGGGAAAACCCGCACCCGACCCTACGTCGGCGAGCCGACCACCGGTGATCGGCACTGTTGACACTCCAAACAGGCTCTCTCCGAAATGAAACCGGACAATTCCCTCCAAATCCGTCACGGTTGTCAGCGAAATCGTGCGATTCCAACGCAAGAGAAGCGCCACGTATGCTTCGATGCCCTGCACAAGCGGTGACTCCGGGCCTGCGTCGACGCCGTACTCGCCTAGGATCTTTGCAATCTGCTGATTCGATAGCATGAAGTATTACTATAGATGTAGTTTAATGACGTACGGTCCCGTCCGGGACCGGCTCGGCGGCGGCCGCCTCGCGCCCGAGCTGCAGTTGCCGCGGCGCGAGAAACCCGGCCATGATGTCCGCCACAAAGTGCGCTACGGAGGCCGGCAGGAGGCTCCCGGTGAACGCCCTCACAATCGAGAACAACATTCCAGCTACAAAAGTAGCAATTAGTCCGCGCTTCCCCTGATACAGGTGCGCGAGTGAGAAAATCACCACCGATCCGACGATCCCCGCCGCCATTGCGAAAGCGAGCCTGGAACCTCCCGCCGCCCAGTCCTGAAAAACGCGTTGCGCGAAACCGCGGTAAATCAGTTCTTCGCAGATCGCGACCGTGGAGACCAGCGCCGCGAACGCAATCCGTTCCACACCGTCCTGCGGAAAAACCTTCAGGGCCAGATGCGGCAGAATCCCATGAGCCGGGCTGTCGGGATGTTCCCGGAGGCGCCGCAGCGCGACGAGCTGGTTCACGACGATCAGCCCCGAAAGCGTGAGCGCCGCAATCGCAGCGAGCCCCGGCTTCGGCACGGCAATACCGAGATCGGCGAAAGAAAGAGCGTGCGCGCGCGTGCGCCACAAGATCAGCGCCACGGCGATCCACTGAAATGCGATGGTCGAAGCGTAGAGAATCAGCCGGTCGGTTTTCGTGGTGCTCGAGGCTTGCATCAGCCGGCGAATGCGGCGCCTGCCGAGCAGCGGCACCACGGTCGCAAAAACGAGCAGAATGAGGGCGTAGTCCCAATGCACAGATGCATGAAAACACTTTTGTTGCACGCGAGCAAGCGCGCGGCCGCAGACAGCCGAAACGAGGTTGACACGATCCGGCGAGGCCCGTATCGTTCTTAATTCTCCTCGGAATGCACCCATGAAGATCCTGGTGATTGGCGGCGGAGGGCGCGAGCACGCGATTGTGTGGAAGCTCGCGCGCAGCGCATCCGTCGAGAAACTCTGGTGTGCGCCGGGAAACGCGGGGATCGCGGCCGACGCCGAATGCCAGCCGCTCGACGTGGCAAATCCGGGAGCGGCGGCGGACCTGGCGGCCAAGCTCGGCGCGGACCTTACCATCGTCGGTCCGGAAGTCCCGCTTGTCGCCGGAATCGCGGACGAGTTCGCGAAGCGCGGCCTCGTGCTGCTTGGGCCGACGAAAATCGCCGCACAGCTCGAGGGCAGCAAAATCTTCGCCAAGCAGTTCATGGAACGCCACGCCATTCCCACGGCGGGCGTCTACGGTATCTGCAACTCGGCACCGGAGACGTACGCCGCGCTCAAAAAAGTCAAATGGCCGCTGGTGATGAAGGCGGACGGGCTCTGCGCCGGCAAGGGCGTGCTCGTCACGGCATCGGAGGATGAGGCGCGAGCGTTCATCGAGCGGGTGATGGAGCGCCGCGAATTCGGTGATGCGGGAAGCCGGCTGCTGCTCGAGGAAGCTCTCGCCGGCGAGGAACTCTCGTACATCCTTCTCACCGACGGAACCGATTTCATCCGCATGGCGCCCGCGCGCGACCACAAGCGCGCCTATGATAATGACGAAGGGCCGAATACCGGCGGCATGGGCGTCTATTCGACCGATGAGATCCTTCCAGCGAGCCTCGAAAAGCGCATCATCGACACAATCGTCCGGCCGACCCTCGACGGTCTGAAAGCCGACGGCGTCGCATATCGCGGCTTCCTGTATTTCGGCCTGATGCTCACCTCCGAGGGCCCCAAAGTGCTCGAATATAACTGCCGCCTGGGCGATCCCGAGACGGAAGCGGTGCTGCTGCGCGCGGACTTCGATTTCGGGCAAGCGTGCCTGCAGGCAGCCACGGGCAGTCTGCGCGGATTCCCCGCCCGGTGGACGCAGGGAGCGAGCGTCTGCGTGGTGATCGCGTCCAAAGGTTACCCCGCCGATCCCCAAACGGGAGTCGTTGTCAGCGGACTCGATGACGCAGCCAAAGTGCCGAGCGCAGTCGTGTTCCACGCTGGCACGAAGCGGCAGGGAACAACATGCGTGACGAGCGGCGGCCGCGTGCTCGTCGTCAGCGCTGCAGCGGAAAGTCTCGCCTCCGCGCGCGCCGCCGCCTACGAGGCCGTCCGCCGGATACGCATCGAGGGTTCGTTTCATCGAACAGACATAGGACCAAAAAGCATCGCGCGCAGCGACGCGAGCAGCGCCAAGACGGCGCGATAAGGAGAGGAAAACGGTGGCGGAAGACAAGAAGCGCTCGGCGGTGGGAATCGTGATGGGATCGGATTCGGACTATCCGATGATGAGCGAATGCGCGAAAACGCTCGAGAAATTCGGGATCGCCTATGAATTGGAGGTGCTGTCCGCGCATCGCACCCCGGCGCGCGCGCATGAATACGCGACCACGGCCGCGAGCCGCGGCTTGAAAATCATCGTAGCCGCAGCGGGCGCGGCGGCCCATCTCGCGGGCGTGATGGCAGCGAACACCACGCTTCCGGTCATCGGAGTTCCGATGGCCACCAGCACGCTCAACGGTCTCGACGCGCTGCTCGCCACCGTGCAGATGCCCGGCGGCATCCCCGTCGCCACGATGGCGATCGACAAGGCGGGCGCGGCCAACGCGGCTATTTTTGCTGCGGAAATCCTCGGGCTTTCCGATCCGGAAATCGCGCGCAAGCTGGTGACGCACAAAGAGGATTTGGAGCGCGGCGTCGCGGAGAAAAATGCCCGGTTGCAGAAGCAGCTTGCCGAGAAGAAATAGCGGGCGTCGCGCACGCGGCTCCAGCGATCCCGCGCGAACTAGCGGCGGCGGGGCTTCTTTCGCGCCGCGCTCTTGGTACGAGACTTCCCGGCCGCCCGCCGCGCCCGCGCCGGCTTCTTGCTTCCGGCTTCCTTCTTCATGGCGAGTCGACGCTGGCGCGCCCAGCCGGGCTTGGTCGCCTGGCGGCCGCGTGCGATGGCCAGCGCGTCCGCCGGAACATTCTCCGTGATCACCGACCCGGCGGCGATGTACGCTCCGTCGCCGATGCGGACGGGCGCGACGAGCGCCGAGTCGCTGCCGACGAAAACTCGCTTGCCGATTTTCGTCTCGTGTTTCGCGAATCCGTCGTAGTTGCAGGTGATCGTTCCCGCGCCGACGTTGGTCTCCGCGCCGATCGTGGCGTCGCCGAGATAGCTGAGATGCGGCGCCTTGGCGCGTTCATCGAGCGTGGTGTTTTTCATTTCGACGAACGTGCCCACGTGCGCGCCGGTCCGCACGTCGCAGCCGGGCCGCAGGCGCGCAAACGGTCCCACCATCGCTTTCGCGCCGATACGAGACGACACGAGATGCGTTTGCGGAAACACCGTCGCGTCATCATCCACCCGCATATCGATCAGGACGCTCCCGGCTCCGATCTGGCAGCGCGCGCCGATGCGCGTGTTGCCGAGCAGACGCACGCCGGGCTCGATCACGGTGTCGGCGCCGCAGGTCACGTCGGGATCGATCACCACGCTTTCGGGAAGATAAACCGTGGCGCCCGCGTCCATGATTTCGACGGTCTTTCGGGCCCGCAGGACGCGATCGGCATCCGCCAGGTGCCCGCGGGTATTGCAGCCGGCCACTTCGTCCGGGTCGGCGGCCACATACGCGAGCACGCGCTCGTTGCGTTCGCGGAGCATTCCGATCACGTCGGTGAGATACAGCTCGCGGTGCGCATTTTCGGGGCGTAGCGCGGCGAGGCACGGCCAGAGCTTTTCGAGCGTGAAGCAATAGATGCTCGAATTGATCTCGCGAATCTCGCGCTGCTCGGGGGAAAGCGCTTTGTCCTCGACGATCGCCTGCACGCGGCCCTCGGCATCTCGCACGATGCGGCCGTAGCCCGCCGGATTGGCCACCTCGGCGCTCAGGATTGTGACGGCAGCCTCGCAGCGGCGGTGGGTATCGACGAGCCGTGCAAGGGTTTGGCTGCGCAGCAGCGGCGCGTCTCCCGGCAACACCACCGCGAGCTTCGCGCTTTTGCGAATTGCCCGCCGCGCCACCTGAATGGCGTGGCCGGTGCCGCGCTGCGGGTGTTGCACCACGGTTTCAACGGAAACCGGCACGTCGAGCGTCTCCACCGCCCCCGCCACGGCCTCCGCCTGATGCCCGATCACCGCGAGGATCTGCGCGGGCCGCAGGGGCTGGCATGCGCGAATCACGCTCTCGATCAGCGGACGTCCACCCGCGCGGTGCAGCACCTTCGCCAGATCGGAACGCATGCGCGTTCCCTTGCCGGCCGCCAGAATGATGATGGAAATGTCGGTCGAAGCCACTGCGCGTATTGTCTACTCCGCCTGCGCGATTTGGCAATCAGTGATTTATTGACTTTCCCCCGGCGACACGATAAGCAACGCTGAGTTTCCGATGAAGGTGCAAGGAGTCGCGAAGAATGCTCTGCCCGCGTTGCGGTGAAGCGAACGCTCAAGGCGCGAAGTTTTGCGTCCGCTGCGGGGCGTCATTGCCCTTCGAGGCAGGGACATCGGACGCGACTCCGCCCGCGCGCGCCGCAGCCTCGAGCGGATCGGTGCCGGGGCTGCCGCTGCCGAAAGTGCTGCAGCCGCTCTCCATGGGGCCTCCCGAGAGCAGCGGCAAAGCCATCGCCAGCCTGATCTGCGGCCTCTTCACATGGATTTTCCCTGCCGCTCTTGCCGCCGTGATTTTAGGCCACGTGTCGCTTTCCGATATCAAGCGCTCGGCGGGGCGGCTCACCGGCCGCGGCATGGCCATCACCGGCCTGGTTCTCGGGTACGCCGGGCTGTTTTTCATCCCTTTCATCCTGATTGTTGCGGCGATCGCCATTCCGAACCTGCTGCGGGCACGGCAGGCAGCCAACGAAGCAGTCGCGATGGAGTCGTTGCGGGCGATCAACGTCGCGGCCGTCAGGTATTCGTCGCAATACGGCAACGGCTTCCCGCCGAGCCTGGCGGCGATGGCTGGCGGCGACGATACCACCCCCAGCTGCGATCATGCCGGACTGCTCGACTCAGGACTTGCATCCAGGCTGAAGGACGGCTACGTGTTCACCTACGTCCCGACGGGCGCACAAATTCTAGGCGACGACGCCAAGGCGCATAACTGCACGATTCCCGGCTCAAGTTCGTATGAGGTTCACGCCGATCCGGCCAATCGAGGCACTACCGGCCGGCGGAGCTTCTACACGGATCAGACGGGAGTGATTCGCGCCGAGGACAACGCGCCCGCCACTTCTGAGAGCTCTCCTGTCGAGTAGCGCGCTTACTTCATTACAGCGGACTGGGCACGGTCGAGGCCCCGCTGGTAGATCGATAGGTTGACGTACGCCGCGGCCAGCAGCGGCGTCGCCACGCCGTGCTTGCGTCCGCGCTCGAGCAGGTCGCCCAAAATTGTATCTGCCTCGACGGGCGCGCCCTTGGTGAGATCGCGATACATCGATGAGGTGAGCGCCGATTCCCTGGACGTCAGCTTCGCGGTCTGGTCCTCAAGGAAAGCGCTCGACTGCGGATACCCATTCGCGGCGGCGACGGCGGCGCATTCGGCAAGCGCCTTGCGCGAAAGCTCCGCGCCCCCTGGTGCGGACGCGATCTGGCCGATATTCCCTCGGAGGAGGCAGGTCAGAGCGCCGAGCGTCGCGAGCATCACCCACTTCTGCCACATGTCCCGCAGGATATCCGTGGAAATGGCGGCGTCGAAACCCGCGTCGCGCAGCGTCTCGTCAAGTTTCTGCAAACGCAGTGTCACGCGGCCATCGACCTCGCCGTAGATGAGCCTCTGGAAATTCGTTAGTTGGCGGATGCGGCCGTCGCGATCGACTTCCGCCGCCACCATGCACACGCCGCCGAGAACGGATTGCTTGCCGAAGCGCTCGGCGAGCAAATCCATGTGGCGCATTCCGTTGAGGACGGGATAGATCATGGTGTCGGGGCCGACGGCGGCGGCGAAGTCATTCATGGCGCCCGCCAGCGAATAGCTTTTCACGCTGAGCAGGATCACGTCGTAGGGCGCCGCGATCTGCGCGGCGGTGGCGATCTTCGGATGTAGGGTCGCGTCGCCATACGGGCTCACGATCTGCAGCCCGTGGGCCTTCATCTCTTCGGCACGGCGCTCGCGCACGAGAAAGGTGACGTCGCGGCCCGCCTGCGCCAGGCGTCCGCCGAAATACCCGCCGACCCCTCCCGCGCCCACCACAAGAATCCGCATGCGAGCCCTCCGCTATTCGACAGCGATCGAGTCATCCGCCGCTCAGTTTGGATGCACCGGCGATCTTCGAAGACTTCGCAAAGCCGGAAATCGAGATCCGGCGTTCGAGCCCTGAATTTCGAATCGGAAATCTGGAATCGAGCTTCGCGGCTAATCGGCTTCGGCAGAGGAACTTGCGGCCAGCGGCGTCTCGGAAATGCCGGCGGGAAGACCGGGTGCGGCGGTGGTTTCGGTCCAAAGCGAATGATCGTCGAGCAGGCGCGTGACGAGCTGCGTATGCAGCGCATGCCCCGCTCGATACGCCACAATCCGCGCCTGCAGCGGGCGCCCCACCAGCGCCAGGTCGCCGATGAGGTCGAGGGCCTTGTGGCGGCCGAACTCGTCGGGAAATCGCAACGGACCGTTCATCACGGAGGTGTCGTCCAGCACGAGCGCGTTCGCCAGCGACCCGCCGCGGATCAGGCCCATCTCCTGCAGCTGCGCGAAGTCCTTCACAAAGCCGAAGGTGCGCGCGGGCGCCAGCTCGCGGCTGAACGTCTCGCGGTCGACGGTTACCTCGATATCCTGCGGCCCGATGGCTGGGTGGTTGTAGTCGACGAAGCAGTGCACGCTGAATTCGTCCGCGGGATAGATGCCGATGCGGCGGTCGCCGTCGGAGAATTCAAGCGGCTTCAGCACGCGAATATAACGGCGCAAGCGGCGCAGTCGGCGCGTGCCTGCCTGGGCCAGCAAGTCGATGAAGGGCTTCGACGAGCCGTCGAGGATCGGCAACTCGAGCGCGTCGAGTTCCACGTACACGTTGTCGATGCCGCAGCAATAGAGCGCGGCCAGCAGGTGCTCGGTCGTCGAGATCAGCACGCTCTGCCGCAGCAAGCTCGTGGCGTAGCTGACGCGCGCGACGTTGCGCACGTGCGCCTCGACTTCAAAATTGTCGAGATCGGTGCGCCGAAAAACGATCCCGGTGTCCGCCGGCGCGGGCACGAGCCGCAACTTGCTGCGAACCGCGGTGTGAAGTCCCACACCTTCTATCTCGACCGGCCGCTGGATGGTGATCTGATTAGGCATTCCGAATGCCCCCATTCTACAGGGCAGTTCTGCGGCCGCGCCATGGAAATTTTCGACGTGTGTTTTTAATGGCTTACCGGTGGTTTTCTAAGGTTGGGGCGAAAGCGTGTGGCAGACATACAACACATCAAAGGATTCGCCTGTGTCGTTTTGAATGCCCCGCCGCCTCCCTTTGTGTGAAATCGGCTGCGCATCCACTTCCCTTCGTTTTCTCGCGGCGTTTGTTTCGGGCCAGGCGAATGCGTAGAATGGATCGAGTTCGCCATGGCTGCGCCCTTCAATATTCTCTCGAACGCGTCGGCAACACCCGCACCCGCGCGAGAGCCGCGTCCCGACTGGCTGCGCATCCGCTTTTTCGGCGGCCCGAATTACCAGGAACTGAAGCGCATCATGCGCACGCTCGACCTGCACACGGTCTGCGAGAGCGCGCGCTGCCCCAACATGGGCGAATGCTGGGACCATCGCACGGCAACCTTCATGATTCTGGGCAACGTTTGCACCCGCGCTTGCGGCTTTTGCTCCGTTCCGAGCGGCAAGCCCGCCGGCCCGCCGGACGAACACGAACCGGAGCGCGTCGCCGAGGCGGCCGAGCGCATGGGATTGCGTTACGCCGTGGTCACCTCGGTGAATCGTGACGACCAGCCCGACGGCGGCGCGGCCATCTTCGCCCGCACGATCGCCGAAATCCGCCAGCGCATTCCCGATTGTCGCGTCGAAGTGCTGATCCCGGATTTTCGAGGCGACTGGAACGCGCTCGCCACCGTGATGGCGGCTCAGCCCAACGTGCTCAACCACAATATGGAGACGGTGCCGCGGCTTTACCGCCGCATCCGCAAGGGCGCGGTCTACGAGCGGTCGCTCGAGCTGCTGCGCCGCGCCGGCGAGATGGCCCCGCACACGCCGACGAAAACCGGGATGATGCTCGGTCTCGGCGAGACGCGTGATGAGGTTCTACGCGCCATGGAAGAGATCGCCGCGCAAGGCACCCACATCCTCACGCTCGGCCAGTACCTTCAGCCGACGCCCGACCATTTGCCCATCGAGCGCTACGTCCACCCCGACGAATTCGCCGAATTCAAGCGCCTGGGCGAACAGATGGGTTTCAAGCACGTCGAATCCGGCCCGCTCGTCCGCTCGTCCTACCACGCCTTCGAACAGGAAGAATCCGCCCGCAGCTGATTCGCCGGGAGTCCGTCGCCGTCTCCATCGTCCCGTTGTTACGCGCCCGAGGGAGTCGCTGCAGAGTTCACGCGGAGCAGTATGCCCGCGCCGGCGTGAACCTCGATTTGTCCCTCCGAGGACTCCAGCGTGATTTCGCCCGTGGGATTCGTCCGGCCCGAATGAACGACTTTGAGGTGCGGCAGGGTGTATACCCCGCACGCATTCGACGAGAAGACCCACAGGGCCTGCGGCGTGCCATTCGCATCGACGGCGCCGCGGCAGCCGCCATCCGGATTCGCATTCAACTGATCGAGCACGCCGCCATAAACGGGCTCGCCCACCCTGCCCAGCGCGCCCGCCACCGGCCCGCCGCCGCGATAGACGGAGTCTCCTCCGATTTGGGTGGTCGTCCACGCACTCTCGGGCGTTCCGCGATCCGGGCCGGTGTTCGGAATCTGCGCCTCCTCGACTGACATGAATCCTGCGACGGCCCGAAGATTCGTCAGGATCGAGATCTTCTGATGCGCGACTTTCAGCGTCTCGAAGCGCAGCGAAAGCATGGCGGGGCTCCCGTTCGATGCCGGCGTGACGGACGTGATGCGTCCGATCACGCTCGCCCCGGTGTGAATCGTGCGCCCGTCCGCGAGCGGCACGTCCTGCATCACCCTGGCGGTAATCACCTGGCCCGGCTTGGCTTTCGCTGAAGAAAGCGTGGTGTTCAGAGAAACGGGAAGAATCGTCCCGGCGGGAATCGAATTCGAATCGGCGGCGCGAACCGTGCCGGCCAACGCCAGTACGCTTGCGCCCAGGAAAACGGCGGCCAACTTCGCGGTGCAACGCATATGACTTGCCTCCTTGCCCCAACCTCTCGTGGAGAAGCCGCTCCTTACATTCTCTTAGACGCTAATAAATCTCCGCCGAGTGCGTTGGCTTTCTTGATCGAGACGAAACCCATACGCTCAAGTCCGAAAGCTTCGCAGCGCCAGCCACAGCTCGAGCAGCCCCGCCAAGGTGAAGAGCGCCACCCGAATCCAGTTCGTGCGGATCAGGGTGATGTACTCAGGATCAGGAGTTCCATCGGCCAGCAGCGCTTGCTTGAGCTTCGCCTGCCGGCGGCCCCACCAGAAAGCCGTTCCCGCATAAGCCACGATCTGGACAGCCAGCGCCAGCCACAGCAGCGCCACCGGGACCGGCGGCGGCCACACGAGTTGCGCGCAGATTCCCGCAAACGACGCGGCCGCAACCGGAAAGATCGCCCACCACACGGAGCGCCACCACGCCGCATGATATTCCGTGAACCGGTCGCGCCCCACGTATCTCCAGAGCTGCCAGTTCACCTGCGCCAGCCAGGCCGCTCCCGCGGAGTAGCAAGCCAGCGCGACGTTCGCCAATAGCAACGCTTTCCACATCTCGCCGCTCCCTACATCACTAGATGGCGGGGCAGCGACCGGAGTGGCATCGGCACGCTCGTGGGCGTCAGTGAAGCGCGGCGAGCATGGCCTTCGCCAGGTCCCGCAAGTGCGTCGTGCAATCCGGATCGGGATCGGCGGCAGGGGTCGAGGTGATTACCTGATTGAAGTACCCGGCGGCCTTTACGTTGCGGCCGAGTTCGGCGTTCAGGTTGCCGGCCAGCAGCACGAAGATCGCATTGTGCGGATAGCGCGTCACGAGCGGCTCGGCCGCCGCCAGCGCGTCCTCGTAGCGCTGATCGTAGGAGCGCAGATTCTTCGCGAGGTAGAATCGCGAGTCGACGGCGAGAAACGCGCCGCGATCCATTCCGACCCGCATCTGGCGAATGCCCTCTTGCTTGTTGCCGCCGGGAATGCCCATGAAGAAGCGTAGCATCTTGGCGACGGCCGAGAGCGTGTCGACGTAATAGTTGTAGAAGCCGACTCCGGCCGTCGCATCCGCCATATCCGGATCGAGCTCAAGCGCGCGCAGAAATTCCGTGCGCGCCGCCACTCCCGCATGAGCCGTGGCGCGCCGGTCTTCTCGCAGGCTGTAGAGGCGCGCCTTCAGTCCGTAGCCGAGACCGGCGTAGACGTGCATGTCCGCGGTATCGGATTTCGCGATCTGGTCGCGGGCGAGCGAGATGGCCTTATCGGCGAGCGCGAGGTAGGCCTCGTCCTCCGGCCGGCGCTCGCGTTTCCAGGCGTCGATCTGCCCCCACTTGATGTCGCACGCCGCGCAGTACGTCTTCCACCACCGCGCCTCGGATTCCAGCAGATAACCGACCGGGCTTTGCGGCTGCTCGCTCTCGACGTGGCGCGCCGTCGCCATCGCTGCATCGGGATCGCCGGAGTAAACCTGGGCGAGTGCATGCTCGGCTTCGGGCGAAAGCGTAAGTCCCCCGGCTCGCGACGGACATGCCGAGAGCGATATCGCGAGAAGGAGTCCCAGGATCGGCGGCGCGAGCTTCATGGGGAGGGTATTGTGGCACAGGACGGTCCCGCGTCGAGGCCGCCTCTCGCGAGGCGCACGAAGCCGCCAAATCCGACCATTTTTTGACCCTTTAACGCCTTTTAAGCCGCCGACGGGAGCAATCTGTGGCGAAAAATGGCGGCCGATCATTTCACGCGCTTGAGCCAGCCCACCAGCCAGGCGGCCGTCACGTACATCGTGAAACACTCGAGCGCAAACGGGAGAAAGCCGAGAAATCCCGGCGCCGGCATCTGGAAAATTTTCCACTGCTGGAACATCGGAAACGTGTAGTGCCACTTCGCAGCCGCCCAGTTGTTCCAGAACTCCCACAGCCAGCCGCAAATCCAGCCCGAGAGAAAGAATCCATAGACGCGCCGCACGAAGCCCTCGGAAAGATCGCCGAGAAACGACGGCAGCCCGAGCCGCCGGTTCAGCGGGTCGAGCAGAAAGACGAATCCCATCCAGATCAGCACGAAGAGGTATGCGCCCACATGCCGCGGCAAGACCACCGGAACGATCAGGCAAGCGGCGCCGCATGCGACGAGCGCGCGCTCCGCGGCCGCCGGGATTTTCCACGGATGCGCGGGCACGGGCGACATCAGTGCCTGGGCGAGGTCCGCGGTCTCAAAGATCGCCGGCGTGATCGTGGCAAACGACCACGCGTAGCCCAAAACACCGCGCCATCCCGGCGGCACTCCGACGTAGTCCCAGTTGCGAAGGCGCAGATTGTACGCTTCAAAGATCAGCCACAGTGGAATCGAGAGCAGGGCCATGCGCGCGAGCGTGAGCGGGGCATCGTTGAGCCGCGAACGCCCGGTGATCGCCAGAACGGCTGCGTCGGCGATCAGAATCCACGCGCTCCAGGCGATCGGCGTGAAATACGTGGCCACCGGCTCGATACCTCGAAACATCAGGAGCTCAGCGGACGCCAGCGCGACGATGCCGAGCCAGCCGTGCGGAGGAAACGCCGCCCGCCGGTGCGCGCGAAAGTATCTGATCGCGAGGCCGGCGACCGTAGCGGCCGTGATGACGATGCCGATTTTCGTGGAGAGCATCCCGTGCGAAACCTCGCAGGCGCGGGCACGCCGGGAATATCGTAGCGCAGTTCGCCCGGCGCTTGACCTGCGAGGTTGATTCGCGCGCCTGGGCGGCGTGGACTCACCCTGCCGCCCGCCGCGTGTCCAAATCGCGCGATGGCGCCGCAGGCTTTCTTGCTATGCTTTGCGCTGCTTTTTCGCCCCAAAATGAGCGAGCCACAAAAACTCGAGCGCGGCCTCGGCCTGATCGAAGCCACCTCGCTCAACATGACGTTCATGGTCGGGATCGGCCCGTTCGTCGTGATCCCGTTCGTGATCCAGGCGATGCGCGGCGGCACGGAAAGCCTGCTCGCCTGGGGCGCCGGCGCGATCCTCGCGGCGTGCGACGGGTGCATCTGGGCCGAACTCGGCGCGGCCATGCCGGAGGCGGGCGGCAGCTACGTTTTCCTGCGCGAGGCTTACGGGCCGGCGCGGTGGGGACGCTTGCTCGCCTTCCTTTATATCTGGCAGACCCTGTTTCAAGGGCCGCTGAGCGTCGCCTCGGGCGCGCTCGGCTTCGCCGACTATTCCGCGTATCTCGTCGACAAATCGAGCGGGCTCGCCCGGTTCGTGGCGAGAGTGGCGGGCGTGATCCACACGCACGACGACAATCTGATCGCCGCGCTGATCGTGGCGTTCGTCATTTTGCTGCTGTACAGGAGGATCACCGAGATCGGCCGCATTTCCGTGGCCTTCAGCGTGGTGGTGGTCGGGACGATCCTGTGGATCGTGTGGGGAGGCGTGCGCCACTTCGACGCGCAGCGCGTGTTCGATTTTTCGGGCGGCGACTGGAACTTCTCCTGGCTGCTTTTCGCCGCGCTCGGCCACGGAACAGTGCAGACGATTTACAGCTACCTCGGCTACTACAACGTCTGCAACCTGGGCGGCGAGATGAAAAATCCGGAGCGCAACATCCCGCGCGCCATTTTCATTTCGATCCTGGGCATCTCGGCGCTCTACCTCGCGATGCAGGCGAGCATTCTGAGCGTGATACCGTGGCGCGAAGCTGCGCGGTCCACGTTCATCGTCAGCACGTTCATCGAGCGCGCGTATGGAGGCCAGTGGGCCACGCTCGCCACGGTGCTGATCCTGATCACCGCGCTCGGGTCGGTGTTCGCGGCGATGCTCGGCTACTCGCGGGTGCCCTACGCCGCCGCGCTCGACGGGAATTTTCTTTCGGTCTTCGCGCGCGTGCACCCGAAAAAGCATTTCCCGACCGTGGCGCTCGTCGCGCTGGGCGGGGCGGCGATCGTTTTCAGCCTGGCGTTCAGCCTGATTTCGGTGATTCGCGCCATCCTGGCGATGCGGTGCCTCATCCAATTCATCGCGCAGGGGGTGGGCCTCATCCTGCTGCACCGGCGGTGGAAGAGCGAGCGGCTTCCGTTTCACATGTGGCTCTATCCTGTGCCGGTGATCGTGGCGATCGTGGGATGGGCGGGGATTTTCATTTCCACGGGTCGGCGGCCGATGCTGGCTTCGCTCGCGGCGGCGGGAGTTGGTATTCTTGTATATTTGGGGCGCGCCTTATGGTCGCACCAATGGCCCTTCCAGGAGGCTCGGTGAACAGGACGAGAGTCGTCACGAACCGCTTCACAACGCGATCGATCGCGATTGTCGCCGCGGGTGCGGTGATCGGCGCTGGGCTGCTTTTGCCCGGAGCGAAGCGCGTGCTCGCACAGTCGCTGCCGGATGCGGTGGAGGCGATCGACCAGGCGCGCGTCGCCACGCGCATCCTTTACACCACGGCGCATCCCGACGACGAGACGGCCGGGCTGATCGCGTACCTCGCGCGCGGGATCGATGCCGACGTCGCGATGCTGCAGATCACGCGCGGCCAAGGCGGACAAAACGCGATCGGCCCCGAGCAGGATGGCGAGCTTGGCGTGATCCGCACCACGGAGTTGCTGGCCGCGGACCAGCACTACGGCGCGAAGCAATTTTTCACGCGCGCGGTCGATACCGGATTTTCGAAAAGCGCCGCGGAGACGATGAAAGCGTGGGGCGATTTGCCCGTGGAGGATATGGTGCGCGTGATTCGCACGTTTCGCCCCGACGTCGTGATCAACGGATGGGGCGGCGTGCATTTCGGGCACGGGCAGCATCAGGCGAGCGGAATCTACACACCCGAAGCCGTGGCCGATGCGGCCGATCCGACGAAGTTCCCCGAGCAGATCGCCGAGGGCTTGAAGCCGTGGAAGGTCGGGCTGGAATTGCGCCCCGCGGGATTTGGGTTTGGTCCTGCGGCGCCGGCTCCGCCGAAAGACGCGGTCACGCTGCCCATCAACGACGTTTCGCCGCTTTGGGGCAAGAGCTACGTCGAGATGGGCATGGAGGGGCACGCGCAGCACCGCTCGCAGGGCACGCCGTCGCTTTCCGGCAATCCGTTTTTCCGCCGGCCGACATCGCTGATCACCGAGCACGGGCAGCAGCCGGGCGGCGGCTTCGATCCGAAGCTTCTGGCACAGCCCATCACGTCGCTGGCGGCGCGCTACCCAAGCCTGCAATCCGTGATGGCGCCGGCGCTCGATGCAGCTGATCAGGATTTGGCCGAGGCGGCTAAATCCGCGTTGGAACTCAACCGCGCGGCCGCCGCGGATTCGCTGGCGCAGGCCGGCAAGCAGATCGTGGCGCTGCGCGAGAAAGTGGCGAGCTCGGGCGGAGACGAAAGCGCCGCCGCGCTCTTCGACATCGACAATGTCCACCAGCGCATCGACGCCGCTCTGGTCAAAGACATCGCTCTGCCCATCGATACGCAGGCGGACCGGCACGAGCTGGTCGCCGGGGAAAGCTTCGGCGTGACCGTCAGCTTCCTCGATGAATCCGCGGCACCGGTGAAATGGACGGTCGACCAGTCGAGCCTCGTGGTGCCGTCGGGATGGAGCGTCACGCTGGCGCCGGGCAAGGACAATGCGAAAACCTATCAGTTCAAGATCACAGTGCCGGCGGGCGCGATGCCGCCGACCTCGCCCGAATACGCGATCCTGCCGTTTCCGCCGCCGCTCGTCACGCTGGCGCTGAGCGCGGACGTCGACGGCTACGATTTCAAGATTCACCAGGCAGTCGAATCGTCGGAGGCGAAGACCACGGGAGTCGAAACGTATCCGCTCGAGCTGATTCCCGCCGTCACGCTCACCGTTGATCCGCGCGAGGTGATGGTCCCGGCGAAGAAGGCCGCTGCCAGCGTGCAGCTGCTCGCGCGCATCCGCTATCACGGGACGAAACCTGCCACCGTTTCCGTCGGGCTCGATGCGCCTTCGGGCTGGAACGTCAAGCCGATCGAACCTCTCAGCTTTTCCGAGCCGGGCGACCGCTTGATCCGCTTCATGGCGACGCCTCCGGCGAAAACCGCTCTCGGGGCGTACCCGCTCAATCCGTACGCGAAGCTCGACGATGAGACGTTTCGCACATCCGTCGAGCCGATTCCGACCCTGCCGACCCGCGACTGGAGCGAATCGGCCGATGCGACGGCTCACGTGCTCGACCTCAACGTGCCCGCCGGGCTGCGCGTCGGATACATCGCCGGGGACAACGACGTGGTTCCCGAATCGCTCCGCCAGATCGGGATTCAGGTCGACCTGCTCGACGATGTGGCGCTGGCCTTCGGCGACCTCAAGCAGTACGACGCGATCATCGTCGGCATTCGCGCGTACGAACTTCGCCCCGACGTGATGGCGGCGAATCCGCGGCTGCTCGACTACGTGCAGAACGGCGGAACGCTGCTCGTCCAATACGAACGCGATTTCGCGTGGGCCAAGCTGCTGCCTGCGCCCTTCAAGGCGGAAATTCCGCCGCAGGGGATTCGCGTCACCAATCCGGCCTCGCCGGTGCGATTCCTCGCGCCCGAGAGCCCGCTGCTGAACTATCCCAACAAGATCACCATGGCCGATTTCGAGGGATGGGTGCAGGAACGCGGCATCTACTTCTGGGGCACCTGGGATCCGCGCTACCATCCGGTTCTCGGCTTCACGGATACCGGCGAGCCCGAGGCCGATGGCGGCCTGATCTACGCGCGTGACGGCAAAGGCTTGTACATCTACACGGGTATTTCGTTTTTCCGTGAGCTTCCCGCCGGAGTGCCGGGCGCCTACCGGCTCTTCGTGAACCTGATCAGCCAGACGCGTCACGCGGCGGCGCGATAGCGAGAGTTCGCGTCGTTTGCGGCGCCACGATCGAGCCGCCTTAGTACCGCTGTTGGCGATCCGTGCAACACTCTCCGACTTCGTGCGGTCCCGCGCTTTTCCCTTCGTGCTATGCTCCGAGCCGCTGAGGAGGAAACGTAATGAAGGAGCATTTCGGGAAACTTTCGTTGTTGCGAGGCTGCGCCTGTGTTGCGGCCGCGGCCCTGATCCTCTCCGTTTCGCCGAGCGAGGCGGGCCAGAAGAACAAGAAACAGAAGAACTCGGACGCTCCCAGCGACTCCGCGGCGCTTCCCGCGCTGCCCAACACCCCGCAAGTGGAATCGAACACGATCAACGAGGACATCGGCGAGATGCTCGGCGCCTTCCAGATCGGCAACGACGAACTGATGCACAAGTATTATTCGGACGATTGCACGTTCGTGCAGAGCACCTACGACCCGCCGGTGATCGGCTGGCAGAAATACGCGGCGCTCTACGACCGGGAGAAAGCTGCCTTTCAAGGAATGCAGTTGATTCGCCGCAACACGGACATCTTCGTGCACGGCGACGTGGCGTGGGCGTCGTACCAGTGGGAATTCGACGGGATGGTGGAAGGCCGGCCGTTCACCACGCGCGGCCAGACCACGCTGGTCCTGACGAAGGTCAACGGGAACTGGCTGATCGTGCACAACCACACGAACGAGGTGATGGCCGAGCCGACGCAGCAAACGGCAGCGGCCACGCCGGCGCCGTCGTCCGCGCAAGCGACCGAGGCAGCCGCCAAGCCCTGAGCGGCCCCGGCCTAGAAGCTCTGATAGCCCTGATACAGCCACATACCGGCAACCACCACGAGCAGAACGCCTGACACCAGCCACAGCGCCATGATCGGCGCGCTCAATTTCTGTATCCGGCTGACGATCACGCGCTGTTCCGAAGCCGTAATTTCCTGCGCTGAATCGAGGAAAAGCTGGTCCTCTTCGCGCGTCTCAAGCGTGCCGCGATAAATCAGAGCGCAGATCAAGACAGCGGTAACGGCGCCCCAGGCGACAAGCAGCATTCCGAGAGTTCCCATGGCGTACCTCCCCTCCCGCAGCCGTGAGAACGGCGCCTACAGGTGGGCGCTTCGGCGCGGGCTCCTTGGGTCCATGCGGGCCCGGCAGCTTAATTTTGCGGGATTATAGCATCACCCGGGAGGGTGGGTGTCAAGCGGGAGGATGCCCCAAGCGAGGCGTGGCGGGCCCGGGCCAGAGCGGGTTCAGGCGGATCGTTCCCCGGGGAATTGCACGCCCCAGAAATTGCGGGCCGGATGGAAAATCTCGACTCCGAGCTCGTAGAGCCCGTCCTTGCGCAGATCGCGCGCCGAAATCACGCGAAATTCGCGGACTTCGTTGGACACGCCATGCAGGATTTCGATGCGCGACCCGACCGGCGGGCGAAACGAAGCGCGCAGCAGGGCGCCGTAGCGGCTCACGGAAACGGCCTCGGCCGGGGCCACCTGCCCCTCGGCTTCGCCGGTGAGAACTTTTACGGAAACTTTGATGGGGACGCGGCTGGAACGGCGACGCTCGATCATCGCGCGGGCGCTGGCCATAGTGGTCTCTCTTTCTCCCCCCTCGCGGCCTTCCCAGAAAACTCTAGGCGATTCGAGCACGCCCGGTCAATGGGCCATTGGCACGATTTTGCGGCCGGGTGCCGCGTTGACAAACCGGCTGGGGCCGCGGGGAAAAGGCGACATCCGCCTGCTCCGGTCCGTGCCCCGGCTCGCGTGGTAGAATCCGCCGCGGGCCGGTTCCGAGCTGGTTGTTCCTGACGCTGTGCCGGAGGATCCCGTGATCGCTTCGATCGAAAGCAACGGCCTGCGCTTTGACATGTTCACCGGCGAGGAGCGATTCCTTGCGCCAAACGCCGTGCTGATTTCGGGCCGCCATGACGCAATGCTCGTCGATTGCGGCTTCGTGAAGCCTGACGTCGAAAAACTCCTCGCCTTCGTGAAAGGCAGCGGCAAGCGCTTGCGGAGTATCTTCATCACGCACGCGCATCCCGACCACTACGGCGGCGTGAACGCCTTCGCAGCCGCGTTCCCCGACGCAGTGATCCTCGCGCGCCAGGGCGTGATCGACGGCATGCTGGAATGGCCGGCGAAGCGGCTGCACTGGCAGGATATGTTCGGGGACCTGATGCCGGCCGGAGAGATCGTCTATCCCCGCCCGCTTTTCGGCAAGGCGGCGTATCTCGAGGACCGGGAGATTCTGTTCCTCGATCTGCCGATTGCCGAGACGGTGCACGCCACGGCGTTCTACGTGCCTTCGGCGCGCGCGCTGGTGGCGGGCGACCTGATCTACCACGGCTATCACCTCTACATGGCGGATACGAACAATCCCGCGTCGTGGATCGCGGCGATCGAACAGGCGCGCGGAATCGGTCCGATCGACACGGTGTTTCCCGGGCACGGCAAGTTCGGCGGCGCGGAGATTTGTGCGGAGGCCATCCGCTGGCTCACCGAGTATCGCGAGGTCGCGAAGCCCGGCGTGCACTTCACCGGCATCGCCAGGGAGATGATGCGGCGCTATCCGAAGCACGGGCTCGCACTGCTGCTATGGATGACGCGCGGGCCGGGCTTCGGCACGGGTGGGGCGAAGGACATCGGCGTGCCGCCCGAGCTGCTCGGCGGCTGACCGGCAAAAGGCTCCGGCGGCTCGCGGATTATTCGTGATAGACTCGTTTCACTGCGGATGTGGCGGAATTGGCAGACGCGCAAGCCTCAGGAGCTTGTGGTAGCAATACCGTGGTGGTTCGAATCCACTCATCCGCACCACGAATTTATAAGCCTCCAAATCCCTTAGCTTAGTTGGCGAGCCCGATTCGCGCTTCCCTCCCTCGGCTGCCCCGCAAGGCGGTAACTTACCGATGCGTTATTGCGTCAGATGGACGGCAGCAGATGTCCGGGTCCAGGAGCTCGTACGGAGAGATCCGATGCGACACTTCGCGTATTTCGCTTCCTCGCTCTTCCTGGCATTGATCGTGGCCGGCGGCTGCAGTTCAGGCGGCGGGGCAGCCGGCGTTTCGGGCGGATTCACAAGCGGGACTGGTTCCGGCACCACGTCCGGCACGGGCTCGGGCGGGACGTCGGGCGGCGTCACTTCGGGCGCGACGTCCGGCGGGACCTCCGGTGGAACTTCGGGAGGCACCTCGGGAGGAACTACGAGCGGTGGCTCGGGCGGGTCGGGGAGTTCCGGCGGCTCGGGAAACGTGACGCGTGCGCGCGAAACCTCCGTGTTGCTCGATGGCGAGGGTCTGACTCCGGTCGCGTCGCCGGCAGGGCCATACCAGGGCGTGCTGAACGGCGGACAGGCGCGAGCGGTTGCCGGCGCGAAGGTGTACGTGCTGCAGGTCGATTCGAGCGACTACGCAACGTCGTCCGTATCGCTGCTGAGCCCCTCGGCGGACAGGCCCGCCGACTCGATCGGTCACTACGTCCTGAGCGGCGAGTACGGCGGGTTCTCGATCGCGGGCGACTACACGTGCACGGCCGGGCACCAGGTCTACGTTTACGCGCGAGGCGGCAATAGCGGAGGCGACGGCCCGAACTCGGCCATCGGGCTGATGGCTTCGCTTGGCACGTGCCCTGCGTCCGGAAATTTCGATAAGGCCGCGCCTTTTGTCTTCGTCAACGAAGTGACGACGGTTGCGGCGGCATACGCCATGGCCGGATTCGCCACGGACGCAACCCACGTTGTCGGGCCGAGCGCGGCGGCGAATCTCGATGGAGCCGCCAGCCTCGCCGACGCCGCGACGGGCACCGCCGGATCCGGGGCTTCGATCCCGCGGAGCAAGATCCATACGATCGCGAATATCCTCTCGGCGTGCATCAACTCGGATTCGCCGGCGTCGCCCGGCTGCACCATGCTTTTCGCGAGCGCGCGCAGCCACGGCAGTTCCGGAGTCATTCCCTCCGATACGGCTGCGGCGGCGATCAATATCGCGCGCAATCCGCACGCCAACATCGCGGCGCTCTACCGCCTGCAGCCAAAGATCTCGGCTCCGTTCTTGCCGGCTCTCGAGTCCGCTCCCGAGGATTTCGAGTTGCCGGTCGCTCCGGAGACGGAGAAAGCGGTCGCAGCGCTCAATCCGTAGGCCGGCTACTGGCTCCGCGCGTCCTTCAACTTATATCCAGCGGGAATCGAAAACCACGTCGAATCGGGCTCGCCTTGCACGAGATTGGTAACGTTGAGCGTGACTTCGCCCGATTGCGGATCGTCGCGGGTGACGGACAGGTTCATCTGAAGATCGGGAGAGTACCAGGCGTCTTTGTGGCTCAGCGCGAGGCGGCTCTCGCTGCGGGTGCCCGACGAATTCCACGTCGTCTGGCGCGTGCCGCTGACCGGCAGACCGTCGATGGTCTGCTGGCCGATGCTTTCGGTGCTGGAATTCGCGCCGCTCTGCGCGGCCTCCGCCAAAAGCAGGTTCGGATCGAATGCGCTCGTGGCGCAGGTCATCCAGGCCTTGGTGCACGTGGTGCGCGTGCCGGCGACGGGGTCGAGTATGGTGAAGCTGCGCAACGGGGGCTCAGCGTCGGAGCCTCCCGGCACGAAGCCGCGCGTCTCCCGGCGGACGCGGCCTTGGGAGTCGCGCGCCACCATCGTGTAGTACATGTGCGAGGCCGTGCCGCCTCCCACGAGAGGCTCGTTCCACTCCACGACTACCTTCGCCGTAAATGGGGCGTTGGCGACCGGAGGCACCTGGATGCCGTCGATGTGAGTGTGCACCGCGCCGACCGAAGGCTTCTGAGCCAGCGCCGGGGAAACCGCAAGAAAAACGCCAAGGGAAAGAAGCAGGACAGAAGCACGCATGGGGATGCCCTCCTCCAAACTTCCAGATACTTGGGCCCTGAAAATGAGACGCCCGCGCCGAGCACTTTGTTTCATCCCGCTGCGGAAGATCATCGACCGTCCGGGCTTGGTGCGTTTACTATATGCCCATTACGTATGGCCATATTCCCGCGATCGGCAGCCGCCTGGACCGCTGCGCTGGTCGTGTTTGCGTTTGCCGCGCCCCGGGCAAACGCACAGGCCGAAAGCCGCCCGCTCCAGGGCGCGCAGAAATTCATGGAATACTGCGCGGGCTGCCACGGCGCGGACGCGAACGGCGGGGACAAAGCTCCGGCCCTCGTGACCTCGAACGTCCGCAACCTTTCCGACTCCGACCTGTTTCGGGTCGTCCACGACGGCACGAAAGCGGGCATGCCGGCCTTCGCGCAGATAGGAAACGAGAATATCCGGTCCGTCCTGCAGTTTCTCCGAATTATCGAAGGCGCCGGCCTCTCGAAATCAGCGGGGACGGAGACGAGCGCCACCGGCGATACGGATGCGGGCCGCGCGCTCTATTTCGGAAAGGCGCGCTGTTCCGAGTGCCACCTGGCGCAAGGGAAGGGCGGGTTTATCGCGCGAAGCCTCACCAATTATGCGCGGAACCGCTCCGCCGACGAGATCCTGAAAGCGATCACCACGCCGGATAGTCCGCTCGTGCCGTCGTCGCAGGTCGTGACGGTGACTACCAAGACCGGGCAGAAGCTCACCGGAGTGCTGCGCAACGAGGACAACTTCAACCTCGACGTGCAGAGCGAAGACGGCCGCTACCATCTGCTCGCGCGAAGCGGCGTTTCGCACGTGGACTACACCGGACACTCGCTCATGCCGCGCGACTACGGAACGCGGCTTTCGCCGAAGGAACTCAACGATATCGTCAGCTTCCTGATTCTCGCCGGCCAGACCCCGCGTCCGGACGCGGCGGAGCGTCGATGACGCGAATGCGGACGGGCCGCCGCGCGCGCCCGATTCTTGTGGCCGCGTGCCTGCTGCTGGCGACGCGCGCGGGCCTTGCATTCGCGGAAACGGGAAAACCGCGGCATGCCGCCGGCCAGCGCACGGCATCTGCCGTCGGCGGCGACGGGACGATCGACGTTCGACAGGCCGACTTGCTTAAGCGGCCCGTGGGCGACGATTGGCCCTCGTACAACGGCGATTACACCGGCGCGCGTTACAGCGCATTGACCGGGATCACGCCGCGCAATGCGGGCCGGCTCGCGGCGCAATGGGTTTTTCACGCGCGAGCGGTGAGCCCGCTCGAAGTCACTCCCGTGGTGGTGGCGGGGATCATGTTCGTCACCAGTGGAAACGATGCGTATGCGCTCGACGCCAAGACGGGCAAGGTACTGTGGCACCACGTCCGCGCGCTTTCGCAGGGCCTGATCGACGACCCCGGCCAGCATCGCAATCGCGGCGTGGCCATCCTCGGCACGCGACTCTACATGGAAACCGACAACGCGCACTTGCTGTGCCTCGATGCGCGCTCGGGTCACCTGATTTGGGACGTGGCCTACGCTACCGGCAACCGCAACTACGGGGCGACCAGCGCGCCGCTCATCGTCAAACGCTCAGTCGTAGTCGGCGTGGCCGGCGGCGACGACGGGGCGCGCGGCTTTCTGGCTGCGTTCGACGCCGAAACAGGCGCGGAAAAGTGGCGCTTCTGGACGATTCCCGGCCCCGGCGAAAAGGGCAGTGAAAGCTGGCCGGGAGACGCGTACCTCCACGGAGGGGGCGCGACGTGGCTGCCTGGAACGTACGATCCCGAACTCGACACGCTTTATTGGGGAACGGGCAATCCCGCTCCGGACTACGACGGCAGCGCGCGCCCGGGCGACGATTTGTACGCGAGCTGCCTGCTCGCGCTCGATCCCGACACCGGCGCGCTGAAATGGTATTTTCAGTTCAGCCCGCACGATCTTTTCGACTACGATGCGGTGCAAACGCCCGTGCTGGTGAACGCCACGTTCCGAGGCCAGGCGCGTAAGCTCGTCGTCACCGCCAACCGCAACGGATTTCTCTACATTCTCGACAGGACGAACGGAAAATTCCTCTTCGGCAAATCCTTCACGGAGAATCAGAATTGGGCCAAGGGGCTCGACGTAAACGGCCGGCCGATTTCCGCGGGGCTCGTGCCGGATGAGAAGGGCGCGCGCGTGTGTCCGTCGAATGGCGGAGCCACGAACTGGTATTCCCCGAGCTACGACGCGGCCACGCACATGTTCTATTTTCGGTCCTTCGATGGCTGCGCGATCGTGCAGTCGGAGCCGGCCCCCTTCGTGGAGGGCGCGGCCTACTATGGAACGGGCCTCCAGAGCGGCGGTGATACGGGCAAGGGCTACATCAACGCCTTCGATCTCGATACGCTCGATTTCGCGTGGCGGGACCCGCAATTCGGCCGGGAGAAGGGCTGGGGCGGCATCATGTCGACGGCGACGGACCTTGTGGCGTTTGGAGACGATGCCGGGAACTTCGTGGTGTCGGACGGGCGGACGGGGCAGGCGCTATGGCACTTCCACGTCGGCCAATTGATCCAGGCTTCTCCGATGAGCTACAGCGTCGACGGGAAACAATACTTGGCGGTCGCGGCCGGGAGCGACATCTTTTCGTTCGCGCTGCCCTGATCCCTGATCCTTTGGGCCGCGACGCAGGGGCATTTTCCGAACGAGCGAATCCTCCCATCGCGCGCGGTCATCACATCCAAGGCACACAAATCTTCGGCTCTCTTAGGCGAGGGACGTCCTATGGAATACGCGAGGTTGGGAAACACCGGGTTGCAGGTTTCGCGCATCTGCCTCGGCTGCATGAGCTACGGACAGACGACCGGCGGGATCATCCGCTGGCAGTGGACGCTCAGCGAGGAGGACAGCCGGCCATACATCAAGTCGGCGCTCGAAGCGGGCATCAATTTCTTCGATACGGCCAACGTCTATTCGACCGGCCAGAGCGAAGAGGTGCTCGGCCGCGCAATCCGCGATTTCGCGAAGCGCGACGAACTCGTGATCGCGACGAAAGTCTGGGGTCCGATGCGGGAGGGACCGAACGGCCGCGGCCTTTCGCGCAAGGCGATCCTCTCGGAAATGGACAAGAGCCTCAAGCGCCTGGGCACGGATTACGTCGACCTCTACCAGATCCATCGCTACGACTACGACACCCCGCTCGAAGAAACGCTCGAAGCATTGAACGACTTGGTCCGCGCGGGAAAGACGCGCTATATCGGCGCGTCTTCCATGTGGGCCTGGCAGTTCATGAAGGCGCTCGGCATCCAGAAAGCCAACGGCTGGGCTACGTTCGTCTCGATGCAGGACTATTACAACTTGCTCTATCGCGAGGAGGAACGCGACATGCTGCGCCTCTGCGCCTCCGAAGGCATCGGCGTGATCCCGTGGTCGCCGCTCGCGCGCGGAAGGCTGGCGCGACCGTGGTCGCCCGAGCCGCAGACGGAGCGCGCGAAGACGGACGTTTTCGGGAAAGCTCTCTACGAGAAGACCGAAGCCATCGACAAGCTGGTGATCGATCGCGTGAATGAGATCGCGAGTCAGCGCGGTTTGCCTCCCGCGCAGATCGCGCTGGCCTGGGTGCTCAGCAAGCCGGTGATCACGTCGCCCATCGTCGGGGCGACCAAGCCGAAGCATCTCGAGGATGCGATTGCGGCGGTTTCCGTGAAATTGAGCGACGAGGAAATCAAGCGGCTCGAGGAAATCTATCAGCCGCATGCGGCTCCCGAGGGATTTTCCTGAGGCGCGCCCGCCGCGGATGCTTCAGCGGCGTGCGTCGAGCGACAGCGGCCCCGCGCCGACAATCAGCAGGAACAGCAAGCCGAGCAGCATCGAGAAATCGGTGCGCGCCTCCGAGAACATCGCCCACGCACCGTAGCGGCTGAGTTGCGGCAAGTGAAAGCGCCAGTATCCGTGGCCGAGCAGATCGGGACTTTCGTCGAGGCGATGGCGACGGAAATGTCGATCAGCAAGGGGATCGCGGCGAGGCGAGTGAAAAGCCCGATCACGATCAGCGCCCCACAGACGATTTCGACCGCGCCGACGAAATACGCCGTCGCCACCGGCGCCGGAATCCCGATGCGCGCGAAGCGTCCCGCACCCTGAACCGCCGGAAACAGAAATTTCTGGATTCCCTCTTCGAAGAAAACCAGCCCCACCATCAGGCGGATCAGGATCACGGCGGCGGGCGCGCGCGTCTGCGCCCATCGGCTCGGCTTCGCTAATTCGGGCATGGCGATCTCCTTCGTTCCGGAATCGCTGACCGCAGGTTCAGGCCGGCTTCGCTTCCTTCAGCAGGGCCTCGGCGTAGAGCGCGCCCTCCGGGGTGTCCTCGTGCTTGAAATAAACAAAAACGTCGCCCTCGCGCGCGGCATCGGCCACTTTTCGCGAAAGCGTCTTGCGCGCACCGGCTGAGTAGTCCTCTTTGCGCAGACGAAAATAGCGATAGTCCGCCGTCGCCACCTCGGGCGTCTCGATTTTCTCGCTTTCGGCCTGGCAGAGCGCCACGTTCGCCTTCCGCAAGAGCGCGTAGACCTCCTCCGAGAACCACGACTCGTGGCGAAATTCCATCGCGGCCCGCGTGCCCTGCGGCAGCGCGCCGAGAAACTCCTCGAGCCGCGCGAGATCACACTTCAGGAACGGCGGCAATTGAAACAGCACCGGCCCGAGCTTCTTGGCGTCGCGCAGCGGGTCGAGCGAGCCCACGAATTCGCGCGTGGCCTTGGATGCGTCGCGCAGGCGCAGGACGTGCGTGATGCTCTGATTGGCCTTCACGGCGAATTTGAAGTCTTCCGGCGTGGCGGCGATCCAGCCGGAGAGAAGCTTTTCCGTCACGCGCCGCCGGAACGTGTAGTTGAGCTCCACCGAATTCAGCCGCGTGCCGTAGTAGCCGAGAAATTTCGCCGACGCCAGCTTCGCGGGATAGAAGTCCGGCTTCCATCCCGCGTACGCCCATCCGGATGTGCCTGCGTAGATTTTGCCCAAAGATGTTTTTCCGTGCCGAGCCTCGATCCGATTACTTGACGCGCCTTTCCGATTCCTTGATCGGCGCGTCGTTGATGCTGGCGATGCGATGGCGGTTGAGGCCCGCGTCATCATATTCCCAAAGCTCGTTGCCGTACGAGCGATACCACTGGCCGCTGTCGTCGTGCCATTCGTATTCGAAGGTGACGGCGATGCGGTTCTCCGTGTAGCACCACAGCGTTTTTTTCAGGCGATAATCGAGTTCCTTGTTCCACTTCCGGCGGAGAAACGCCTTGATCGCTTCGCGACCGCGCAGGAATTCGTTGCGATTGCGCCATTCCGAATCCTCGCTGTAGCCGAGCGCAACGCGCTCGGGATCGCGCGAGTTCCAGCTGTCTTCGGCGCCCTGCACTTTGGCCCGCGCGGATTCCTCCGTGAACGGCGGCCTGATGACCGGTTTTGCGGCCTGTACGGCCGAGCCCTTTGCATCCGTTGTCATGATTGGTGCCTCCGCGACTTCGATGCGCCATCCTAAGGCCGGGGGCGCAAAAATCGCAACTCCCGGGCTCGCCGCCGCGCGGCCCCGTATGCGCCGGGCCGCTGGTAGGTTATGCTCGGCCGAGCAGGTCGGTCGCGCACTGCCGCGACGAAATCGAGACGGGAGGACCTCCATGCCGATCGGGACTGCGTCGCTGTCGTTCGTGTCCGCCGCGCTGGGCGCGCTGCTCGTCGCTCCGCTGCTGGCGCTTTCCTCGAGCGCGGACGCGCCGGGAGTGCGCGCCGCCGCAGCCTCGCAAAAGTTCGCGGCGATGAGCGACGAATTCATGAAGCAATCGCTGGTGCTGGCGCCGGCCACGGCCTCATCGGCGGGCTATCACACTTACGTCGACCCGAAAACGGGAAAGACCGTCGCGCTCGACGCCGAGCTCGACGACATGAGCCTGCAGTCGATGGCCACGCAGCGTGCCTTTTACGCCCGCTGGCGCGAGCGCTTCCGTACCGAAACGCCGCCAGCCTCGCTCGACCCGCAGGACGCCGCCGAGTGGCAGCTCATCGACGATCAAATCGGCCTCAGCCTGCTCGAATTCGACAAGATCCGGAACTATCGCCACAATCCCACTGTCCCGGTCGAGCTGATCGGCAACGCGCTTTTCCTGCCGCTCACGCAGAATTACGCGTCCCACGACGTTCGCATCGGCCACGTCCTCTCGCGCGTCGAGCAGGTGCCGCGCCTGCTCGATCAGGTGAAGGCCTATCTGAGCGACGCCGATCCGATCTTCGTCAAAACCGCCATCAGCGAAAACGACGGCAATATCGACCTGATCCAGCACACGATTGCCGACGAAATCCCGTCTGGCTCGCCGCTCAGGGCCGAATACGACCGCGTCGCGCCACCGGCGGTCGCCGCGCTTCAGAGCTTCTCGAAATGGCTCGCCGACGATCTCGGCAAGCAGCCGTCGCAACGCACTTGGCGCCTCGGCAAACAGCTATACGCCGAAAAATTCCGCCTGGTGATGGAAACCGACATCACGCCCGAGCAGCTCCTATCCGACGCGCAGCAGGAACTGAAAGCCGTCCGCGCCGAAATGCTTCAGCTCGCGCTCCCCATGCACGCGCAGATGTCCCCTGAACATGGCGACCATTCCGATCTCACCGGTCGCGACCGCGAAAACAAAATCATCGGCGAAGTGCTCGACAAAATCTCCGAAGAGCATCCGCGGCGCGACCAGCTGCAGCAGGTGATCGAGGCCGATCTCGTCGGCATCAAGCAATTCATTCGCGACAAGAAAATCGTCTCGCTTCCCTCCCGCGACAACCTCAAAGTGATTCCCACGCCGCCCTTCATGCGCGGCATCTATTCCGTCGCCGGATTCCACAGCGCGCCGCCGCTCGAACCCCAGGCGGAGGCGGAATACTGGGTCACGCCGATCGATCCGAAAATGCCCGAGGCCCAGGCTGAATCGAAGCTGCGCGAATACAACAACTACACGCTGCAGTGGCTTTCGCTCCACGAGGCGCTGCCCGGCCACTACGTCCAGTTCGAGCACCTGAACGACATCCAGCCCGAATCGCGCCGCCTCGTGCTGTCGCTTCTCGGAAATGGCGCTTACATCGAAGGCTGGGCGGAATACGGCTCGCAGGTGATGATGGACGAAGGCTTCCTCGACAATAATCCGAAGTTCCGCATGATGATGCGCAAGATTCGCCTGCGCCTGCTCGCCAACACCATCCTCGACATCCGCATGCAGACGATGGGCATGACCGACGCGCAGGCCATGGACCTCATGACTAAGGACACGTTCCAGACGCAGGCCGAGGCGGAGGGAAAGCTGTTGCGCGCCAAGCTCAGCTCAACGCAACTGCCCACGTACTACGTCGGCCTGCGCGAGTGGCTCGCGTTTCGGAAGCGCTACCAGGAAGCCGCCGGGAAGAATTTCGACATGCAGAAGTTCCACGATCTCGTTCTCGACCAAGGGCCGCTCCCCGTGCCGGTCGTCGAAAAGCTCGTGATGCCCACCGCATCTTCGCACTGAGGGTTTGCGTCTAGCCCGATGCGGGTTTCAAAACCGCCGTTCGGCGGCTCACTTCAAATACGTCCGCACGATCTCGATCACGTCGTCCGCGGCTTCCTCCGACGATTTCGAATTGCGCGGCATGTGGTTGCGAATGTGGTCCTCGAGCAATTCTCCCATCAGGCTGTTGATCGCGCCGCGCGCGGCTGCCAGCCTCTGAAGGATGTCGGCGCACTGCTCGTCTTCGTTCAGGCCGCGCAGCACGCTTTCGAGCTGCCCGATCACCTTCTTGGTACGCGTCACGAGGTCGAGTTTTTCGCGAGACAAGTGCGACATTTTCCTTGACTACCCTAGGGGGGTATAGTATCAAAGCCTGGCCCGCTTTTCCATCCGCGGCCCGGAGGCCCTTCGAGTATATGGGAATCGTCGTCGGACAAACACACTCTCCGGCGAAATCGCTCCTCTTCGCTCTCGCCGCGGACAACCAGCGCGAGCGAAAAGTAAGCCGGCGATCGAGAGCCCGGCGAAAACCCTTTTTGCGCGTCATTTTAACGTTCACTTAACGAAGCCGGGAAACTGCCGCGTGATCTAATTTTCTTTTGTAAAGCGTGGCCTTCCGCACGAGCAGCCGACCTCATGGCACGTGATCTGACATCTCGATTCGCTCGCTGGATTTTGTGCGCGGTCGCAGTGTGCACGCTCGCCCCCCGCGCCGCCCGCGCGCAGGACGCTGCCGTTCAGCAGCGGTCGACGCCGGCTCCTCGAGGTGACGAGGCCTCGCAAACGAGCCCGCAGGCGACCGGTTCCGATGCGGGCTCGGATGCCGATTCGGGCGACCTCGTCACGGTCTTCCCGCACTCGGAGACCAGTCGCTATTGGATCTCCGGTCAAGCCAACGTCGTCTTCCAGTGGCATGGCCGGTTCCCGGCAGAATACACAGGTCCCCAGAGCCTGACTCCCTGGCCCCAGAGCGCTACGACGCACGTCTTGACTCTTTACACCGGCTACGAGCTCACGCCGACGACAGAGGTGTTCGCCGACCTGGAATACGCCACCGGCGGCGGGATCGCCGGCGCTTTCGGGCTCGCGGGCTACACCAACCTGGATTCGGTGCGGACCGTCTCAGGCGCGCAGCTTTCCACCGCGCCTTATCTCGCCCGCCTGATGATCCGGCAAATCATTCCGCTCTCCAGCGATCGCGTCGAAGAGGACCGCGACGAACTCCATCTCGCCACTTCGCTGCCGGCGCGCCGAATCGAATTCCGCGCCGGCAAGTTCGATCTCGCCGACTTCTTCGATCTCAATACCTGGGGGCAGGACAGCCACCTGCAATTCCTGAACTGGACGGTCGACAACAATGGCGCGTGGGACTATGCCGCCAACACCCGTGGCTACACCGACGGCGTCCTCGTCGAATACGACGATCATTGGTGGACGGTTCGTTTTGCCGAGGTGCTCGAGCCCAAGCAGGCCAACGGCATCCATCTCGATGCGGATGTCGCTCGCGAGCGGGCCTCGAATCTGGAGTTCGAGGCTCGCGGCAGCCGGATCGCCCATCGCGCGGGAGTCGTCCGCGTGCTCGGCTATTTGAATCAAGCCGATATGGGCAACTACGCGGAAGCCGTTGCCGATTATCTGGCCAGTGACCGAACGTCTGTGCCGAACATCATCGACACCCGCCGTGAGGGACGCCACCGGTACGGCTTCGGCCTGAATTTCGAGCAAGCCGTCACCACCAACTTCGGCGTCTTCGGCCGGCTCGGCTGGAGCGATGGGCACAACGAGTCCTGGGCTTACACGGAGGTTGACCGGACGGCGGAGCTTGGCGGCTTTTTCAGCGGCGCCCAGTGGCATCGCAAGAACGATCGAGCCGGCGTTGCGTTCGTTGCCAACGGCATCGCGAAGTCGCACCAAACGTACCTGGCGGACGGCGGCCTCGGGTTCCTGCTCGGCGACGGCGGACTGTCCTACGGCCCCGAGGAAATCTTCGAGGCATTTTACACGCTGCACGTCTGGCGCGGCTTCTTCGGATCCTTCGACATCCAGCACATCAACAACCCGGGCTACAACCAGGCGCGCGGCCCGGTCACCGTCCCCGGCCTTCGCCTCCACGTCGATTTCTGAGTATCGAGCGCGGATCGAGCGGTCGAAGCGCGGGCGTTCAGCCCGCGGCCCGATCACCGTCCTGGCCTTCGCCTCCACGTCGATTTCGGACGGATCCAGCGGGGATCGAACGCTCGAAGTGCGCGCCTTCAGCCCCGCGGCCCGAATCGCCGCTCCTGGCCTTCGCCTCCACGTCGATTTCTGACGATCCGCCCGATCCGGCCGGGTTCGAAGGGTGGAAGCGTGGGCCTTCAGGCCCGCGGAAAGCACCTCCGACTGTGGGGGCTTCAGCCCCGGGCCGCTGCCTCTGACCTTCGAGCGCGCTTGACTCGTGAGGCGACTTCCACTCTCACATGTCGCTGCGGCTCGCCGCTGCTTTACTTCGTCGGCTTCGCGGGCGCGCCCGGCTTCGTGGTGCTAGCGGGCGGCGGAGGCGGCGGGAAGAGCGGCTGCTTCATCAGGTCGCTCACGTCGGGCGGCAACTTATCCGCGCTCGCGAGCAGCGCCGCGATCTGCCACATCTGATCCTCCTGCAGCACGTTTGCGAAGCTCGGCATGCCGGTCATGCGAATCCCGTTCTTGATTTTCCAGTAGCTGACGCCGACCGGATCGTCCGTCACGTAGCCGTCGGGAGTGAAAAGCTCCGGGGGCGGAGGATACATTTTCGGCTCGGGGAAATGGCGCGTCTCGCCGGGCAGGCCGTGGCACCCGCTGCAGTGCCGCCGATACGCTTGCGCGCCGGCCATCAGGTCGGCGGGAGTGAAACTCGAAAGATCGCGCTTCGGCGCTTCGCGATGGATGCGAGCCTCGAGCGCTCCACCGGCAATCAACGACTCGAACGGAAAAGGGTGATCGGTGACGGCGGCCGGGGCGAATCCGCCAAGGAAATAGATCGCCGCAGCTACCGGAAAAAGAATCAGTCCGATGATCAGACCGCCCAGAAATTTTCCCACGCTTCAGCCTCCTGTCGGCTCAAGGTCAGGTTCACGTTCGAGTGGAATAGCACAACGCGTCGTTTGGTTGCCATCGCATTTTTCCGTTCACGACCATACTTGCCTGAAAATCCGCCGGACGTTCGGAGTTTTTCGTCGAATCCGCTGCGTGTCATGTCGTCGCGCCGACAGAATTTTCGTTGCGGAAAATCCCTTTCGCGGGCAAAATCATGCGGCATGAATTCACTTCTGCGCGAAGCAAACCTTTCTGCGACTCTCGTAGCATTCCTCTAACCGGCGCATCTTCAATTCGATCCGAGATCGATAGCCTCGCCGTAATACCAATTCACTATCGATCATCTACTTGACATACCGAGAGCCTATCGATATAGTTCCGTGGGAATCCGGTGCCATGGACAAAGCCACAGTCAAAGTCTCCCCGAAATTTCAAGTCGTGATCCCCAAGGCTCTTCGCGAAGAACTCAAGATCGAGCCCGGCCAGGAGCTCCTCATTTTCGCCCTCGACGGCGCTCTTCGCCTCGTGCCTCGCCGCTCGATCAAAGAACTCCGCGGCATCGCCAAAGGCATGCGATGGAAAGACGAGGTTCGTGACCACTCGGAGCGCTTCTGAAACCTATCTGGTCGATTCCTCCGGGTGGCTCGAGTATTTGACCGAAGACTCGAAGGCCGCGGCGTTCGGCCACTATCTTGAGGGCGACGCCTCGGTGATCGTGCCGTCGCTCGTCCTCTACGAAGTCTATCGGCATCTCGCCAAGCAGCGCGGCCGCACCGTCGCCGACCGTTTCGTCTCCCAGGCTCTTCACCGTCGCGTCGTCCCGCTCGACGAGACCATCGCGCTCGCCGCCGCCAATGCCAGCCTCGATCATCGGCTCACGCCGACCGACGCGATCGTCTACGCCACCGCGCGCGTCTGCCAGGCGCAGCTTGTCACCGCGAATACTCACTTCCGCGGTCTTCCCGGCATCATAATTCCGTAGGGCGCTCGACGATCGTTTGTAGCTCAACCGGCCGGTCGCGCCATTCACTCCGCCGCGCCGCGCTCTCGCCCGGCAGAGAAAACAGAAACTGCGCCCCTCTCTGCTTTTTGATAGACTCCTCGATGCCGCACTTGGGGGAAGGCCAAATTGGGGGTGGGGGGCCAGGACGTAAAAAATGGCCACGCCTCAAGCTGCGCTCGAACTCATCCAGTACCTTCATCTGAAACTAGCCGCGCTCGGGCAAACCGCCGGCAAGACTTCGGCTGAAGCTCCCATCCTGCAAGTCGCCCAGCCGCTGCTTCGCAACTATTTCCAGAAGGAACGCCTCCTTGGCAAATACCTGTGCCCGGCCGATTCCCGCATCCAGTCTTTCCTCGACGAATACCTCCGCGACTGCCTGCCCGCCGCCTCCCAGGAGGGCCTGCCCGGGGACTCCAGGACGGGCGCGCCCCCCGGCGCCGCGCGCCTTCCGGCCACCACCTTCGTCCTCGACCGGCCCGGCCTCGCGCGCACGCTCTCGCTTCCCCCGGATTCGAACAGTTTCGAGTCGCCCTACCTGCGCTCGTATCGCGTGCGCCAGGGCGTGCTGCACAATCCCGCGAGCGACCGGCGCACCACGCGCGGAGTCTTCCACATCGCCGAGGGCGGCTTTCCGGTGCCCGCCGATAAACAAGCCGTGCCGAAGCAGGCGTTCGCGGCGCTGCTCGTCGCGGCCCTTCGTCCGCCCGCCGACGTCCTCACGCTGCCCTTCACCGCGCACCAGGAATCGCCCGCGCGGCTTTTCGTTTCGCTGCTGCTGCGCCCGCTCGTCTGCCCCGCCACCGGCGCCGAGCCCGCCAAGAGCATGGAGACGCGCTTCTTCGCTCCGGGAAGCCTCGTCAGCAATCTCGATTTCGTCGAATCGATCTTCGGCAATGCCGGAGACCCGCATCTCCCTGAAAACGACGCCGGCCTCGATGTCGCCCACTGGACCGGCCACACCGGTTGCGTGATTCTCGCGCCGCATCTCGTCGGCATGAAAAAAGTCGCGCTCGGCCTGCCGCATTTCGACCAGGCCACGGAGCGCCAGCGTCGCGATGGGATGTGCTGGCGCGATTCGGACGAGCCGTACAACGAGGGATCCGCCTTCAAAATCTGCGCCCGCGATCATCGCGGCGTCGTCGTCACCATCCTCGCGGACAATTACTACGGCTATTGCAAGAAGGAAGTAAAAACGCAAATCAGCTACTCCGCGAATCTCTTCGGCCTCGCCGAAGAGGAGCACGCCGGCGGCGCCATCGCCTTCGCCACCTACGTCCTCGGTCAGGATTTCTATGCGGACCGTACCGTCAGCCTGAAGAAAGCCGCATTTCCGGAGGCCATGCGCCTGCTCGATCCGCTCGTCGAGCGCCGCCCCGAGGGCTTCGCCATCGACCGCCGCTTTCCTGAGGTCTACTACGTCCCCGAAGATTCGGCGTTTCTCGTGCGCGAGGGCTTCGTCCGCTGGCACCACGATGGCCGGACGCATCAGCTGACCATCCGTCCCTCGGCCACCTACGTCCTGCCTTCCGGCTTCCGCATTCGCCTCGAAAAGCAGTTGGCCGGCAACGCCTGGCGGCTGGTCGGCTCGCGCCCGAAAGGCGCGCTGTGCCACAAGCCTTCCACCGTCTCGGGCGGCGGCAAATCTGAAATCTCGAAATCCATCGCCCACGCGCTGCTCAAGGGACCCGTCTACGTCGGCGACTATCACGCGGACATGGACTTGATCGACGACATCCTCGAGCGCGATTTTTCCGCCGTCTACAAGAATCGCCCGCCCGACGCCCGCTCGCGCCGACCCATTCTCAGCGCCGAGCGCTCGCATGGCTCCGTGATTCAGCTCTTCACGCCCTCGCCCGAATACACGGACAAGCACAACGAATGGCTCCGCCGCCTTCCCGAGACCGCGCGCCACCTTCTCTTCACCGTGAAGCGCTACTACCGCCCCGAATGGGGCGACAACTGGCGCGAGCATTTCACCGTCGACCGCGTCAACGGCGCGCTCGGCCACGAACTCAAGCTCGATGGCGAGACGCTCGTCAGCAATTACCTCCGCGTCGGCTACGACCGCGACTCCTCCTGGCGTATCTTCAAGTTGCGTCCTGATTTCTACCCGGCGGAAAAGGTACAAGTCGAGGACGACATCACCGCTTCGGTCGTCCTGCCCGCCTCGAGCCTCACCGGTCTCGATCCCGAATCCACGCAGCAGAGCGTGAAGCTCGTCGCCAACTGCGAGACCCTGCTCTTCCAGCGCCCCGACGACGCCATCCGCCCCGGAGTTGATTGGACCGCCGAATCGGACATGGCCGGCCCGGGCGTCTTCATGTCGAATTACGAGCCGCTCACGCCCTCGCAGGCCGGCGCGCTCGTGGATCATGTGGTCGAGTTCGACCGCTACACCGATCCGATGAAGCATCTGCTCGAAGATTTCGTCGCTGAGTCAGCCAAGGCGGAGGATGACTACATCGTCGCTTCGTCGCGCCCGCGGCTCGTCAACGGCAAGCCTTCGCTCAATCCCCGCTATTTGCAGCGCCGCCCCGATCTCAGCTCTCCGCGCGAGACCTATCTCGCCGAGATCGCCACGCGCCTCGAACGCGAAATCCCCGCCGCGCGTCCCGTGTATTTTCCCGTCAGCGCTGTGCTTGCCGGGCGCCGCAATACGCTCGCCGACCCCGCCGTCGCCCTTCCGCCGCTCGCGATCTACGCCCCGATCCACTACCAGGAATTGCCCGAGCTCTTCATGGAGCTGATTTCGAGCCTCACCGGCAAATCGCCCGCCACCACCGGCTTCGGCAGCGAGGGCGCCCTCACCAAGGGACCATTCAACATGTTGTGGCCCGTGGTCGATCTCAACAACGCGCTGGTCTCCGCGATCCTCACCGGCGACAACGGCTTCACCACCTCCGCCGGTTACATCGGCCCGCACTACCGCGTCGATCACGACATCAGCCTGCTCGTCCCCGAAATCTGGTGCCGCATGCGCGTCGCCGAGCGCGATCCGCGCGCGATGATCGCCGCAGGCTACCTCGAGAAAATCGACGATTTCGCGCTCGACGGCCGCACCGTGCAGGCCAGCCGCCTCGGCTATCGCATCAGCAAATCCTTCGTCGACCGCTTTCTCGGCCGCATCTTCGAGACGCCCGACGCTGTCTTCCCCCTCGACCTGCTGCGCCCCGAATTGCAGGATTTGCAGATGTTCGCGGCGGGCGTCGACGCGATCGTCGAAACGCAACGCCGCGTGGCGCGGAATTATTTCGAGGATGGCAGCATCGAAGCGGCCTGCCCGCCGTTGCGCGCGCTGCTCGAAATCATGGCGCACGGCTCGTACGAGGGTAAGGGTGTGGATGCGCCGGACATTCGCGCCATGTTCGCGCGCGAATCGCTGCTGGCGAGCGATTGGTACCGCGAACGCCTCCGCGTCAAGCAGCAGCGCGATGTCGCGCTCTGGCATCGCCACGTGCGCTCGCTCGAAGAATTTCGCGTCGCCGAGCAGGAATTCCCGCCGCAGGATGACATCGACTTCGAGTCCCGCTCCGCACTCGCGCGCGCCGAACTCGCTCGCGTCAGCTCGCCCGCCTACCTCGACGAGCTGGTCGGCACCATCGGCGCTGACCCCTTCCGCGGCCAACAGGACGCTAGCTCGCCTTCACATTGACCAGCGGGCCGAGGATCGGCCCCCAGTCAACCATAGAGGGAAATCGCCCCGTGCTATATGCAGCTTGTGTTTGCCAGCTCCGTAGTTCCCGTAGATAAGCAACAAACTTTTCCCGTTCATGGCCGACGGATTGCTGATCAGGCTGAAATGCTTTTTGAAAAACGCTTTGCTCGACGGAGAGGCTCATGAGCAGCGGGGCGTTCGGGCCTGCGAAAAGGGACTCGTAGATCGATTCGGCCAGCGGGACAACACGTTCAAGCGGGTATCTCCAAAGGTCCGACGTATACCAGTATTGAAATTTGCGAGTGGGGCTGTATTTCTCGATCCAATTACTGGCGTCCGCGTTTTCTGTCGCTAGATAGGAGTTCAGATGAAGAACGAATTCGAGTTCGCAGGCGGCCGCATAGTACGAATCTTCGCTCCCGAAAAAGTCGAGCCAGTATGGTTCAACCCCGTGACTCCAGCAGAAGGCTATCCTGTCATTGCCTGGGATGCTGGACCTCGTGGGCCAAAATAGCAAGGGCGCCTCGCCTCCGCGAGTTGCCCCGATCGGTACGAACCGCTTCAGCAGAAACGCCAAATAGCTGTAGCGCCTACTTCGCATCACATAGGCTGCTAAAACCCGGCTCGCCACTGATACATCTACAGCTACCTTGCCCTGCGTAGGCACGCCCGGCATCACAGCTTCAGCCGATCTGGGCAGACCAACGAGTTTTTCAGAGGTGTCGTGTATCTCAACCAGCAAGTCGGCGATCGATGGTAGCCAATCTTCCGCCATGTCGTACTTCGTAAGGAGCAGGCCGGCATGAATCAGGCGCCTCAGGGAAGGCTGAAAGACGCTACTAAGGTAATCCGAGATTAGGGATATGGGCTTTTCAAATTCTTCAGCAGCCTTCGTCGAAACCTCATCGCCGTGTGGCATCCTGCGTGTCTGCGCGGCCTGCTCTGCTCGGCTCGCGATGACGGAATCAAAACCTCCAATTGAGTGCCAGCGCTCGACCGTGAGGTCCCGGAGCCTGGTCGCAAGCATGTGAAACCGGACGGTATCTCCGTTCGCCATGAGCTGCTCCAGATACGCCTGATAGTCCGCGAATGGGCCGAGAATTAGATCATCGGAGGGGATTCGGCGATCAGCAGAAGCGTGCAAACGCAGGCTGGCTTCCATCGCAACTCGCACGTCCCCGACTCGTTTGGAAGCGCGCCGCTCCGACTCCGATTCGATTCGAATCTCGTAAATCGCCTCAAAGTCAGTGCGAGTAGCTTTATCGAGGGCGGTGCGTTTCTTGATCCAAACATCGCCCTTCTGTAACAGCATGCTTTTTCCGTCCGACGCTTGAGTCGTGACCTTGATGAAAATGGGGCGCGGCTGTTCGGGCGCGAGAACAATGACAGCAAACTTAACGTGCTCATCTGTTTCAAGAATAAATGCCTCGAAGTGGGGCAGTGGATCGAGACATTTCTCAAGGATGTGACATAGATTGGCAGCGTCGAACTCGCGTTCGTTCGTTAGAGCGTAAAACCTTCTCTCACGTTGATCGGCACCGACAACATAGACTCGTTCTTCTGGCGGATACGCGTTCGCGATCCCTTGGATGGTCTTCACGAAGTCCGCTTGTGATTTTCGGTTCTCGCCGGCAAGCGAACATTCTCGCGTGAGCTCAACGAGCGACGATTCGATTCCTTCGCGCACCAGTCGCTGAATTTCCTCACACCAAGCGCGCGCTCGTGACGAGGTTGTAACGTCTGGCCTGGGGCTCGACTCGGACGACATCTTGGCTGCCATCCTAGCACGCCGAGAATCCGGGGCTTTTTCCGTTTGTCCCGCCGCCCGCCCCGCTCGTTTCCTGCACCGGCTCACTCACAAATCCGATCGACGTGTAAATCACGTACAGCAGCCCCTGCCGGCTCTTGCACCGGTACGCGCCCTTCGCTTCGGCGAGACGCGCCGCAAAGCCGGTCATCTCCCATCCGAGGTAATCGTCGCTCGGAATCGATTCCTCCACGAGCTGCGCGATATTCTCGCGCCGCCCGAATTCCCTCAGCATTGCCGCCGCCTGGGTGACGTTCTTCGGCAGGTTCACGTCCGCCCACGCCCACACCCACTTCTTCTCGTTCGTCACGCGTCCGATTGCCTGAATCGACGCCCGCACTTTCGGCTCGTCGCCTTGCAAAAAGGTGAGCGTCCCGCGGTCGAGGTCGCAGCGCCAGCGCGGCCACGTGGAAATCTTGAACTCCTTTTCGCACTCCTTGTTCAGCTTCGTCAGCTGGCGAACGCCCGCCTGCACCAGGAACGAAAACTCCTTCGCTTTCATCGATCGATTCACGGAGGGAATTATAGCGGATTCACCGCGGCGTCGTTTGCCAAGGGCCTCAACCGCGGAATGTTTTGGGTTGGACTCGGCCGAGCCTACTGCACGCGCGCCACCATCAACGGCTTCGTAGCGATCGCGAATTCGCCTTCGAAAAGCAGGCCTTGCTTGGCGGCGTCCGTGAGCTGGACGATCACGCTCAACCGCGCGGGGTTCCCCGCGATTGGGGCCGGTCGGATTTCGACGCGCTCCGTTCCTTTCAGCGTCATCCGCACCGCATCGAGCGCGAAGAATCCATTCTCTCCCCGCACTCCGAGAATCAACCCGCGCAGGTCCGCCGCATTGAGTCTCGCCTGATCGTGGCCGTCCACCCAGCTCCCGTGAATCCGCAGCACTTCCTGCCCGTCGACGACGTAAATCAGAAGCGCCTTCGCCACCACGCCCCGGCTCGCCTTCCCGTCGGCCGGCGCTTCGTTCTTGAACTGAATCACCGCGGCTTCCTGGCCCTCCGCGTGATACGTCCACTTGCTCAGTGCGCCGAGCGGCGAAATCCAGTTCGGGCGCAGATCGACGGCCTGGATGTTGAACGACGCTGCCTTCACCGCGGCCTGGACTCCGGTTTTCGCGCCGGTGGCGGGCGGCGCCGCCACTTTCGCCGCGGCTGGTGGCATCCCGGTCGCCGTCTTGGGCGATACCGCCGCCGGCGGAGCTGGCGCCGCTGCGCCGGCCTGCGTCTTTTTCCCCGGGCTCGCGGCTGTTTCCACTCGCGGCGTCTGGCTCGTCGCCTGCCGGTCCGTCATCGTCTGGAAAACGAAGCACTCGATCGTCGCGGGGCTGATGTTGCGCAGCGACACTCTCGCCGCCTCCACCGGAATGTCTTTCGGCGGCGGCCCCGGCGAATTGAAGGAGTTCCTAGAAAAGAGCGCTTTATAGCTCGGCCCGCCGCGCAGGTCCTTCGTCTGCGCCTGCAACCGCGCCGACACGTTGATCGCCCGCCCCAGATACTCGATTTGATCGTCCAGCTCGAGCCGGATCAGCTCGCCCGAGTCGATGCCAAACATCAGCCCGATCGGCGTCGGCTCCTGCAGCAGCAGCGGCTTGATCGACCGGTCGAATTGGTTCTGATACCACTCCGAGCAGCGGCACAGTAACCCGCAAAGATCCTTCTTCGGCACGCCGTCCGGAAACAGCAGCACCCATCCGTCGCCGATGAACTTGTACAAGCACATCGCCAGCCGCGAGCCTTCTCCTTGCAGGAAATCTTTCATTTCCAGCAGGAGACTGCTCCACGCTGCCAGGTTGTCCGTGCGTTTCAGGTCCTCGAGGATGGTGGTCGAGGAGCAAATGTCGAACACGACGACCAGATGACGTTCGCGCCCGAGCTCCTCGTTTTCCGGCACGATTACTCCCCACTCTCTTCTGGATGGATGGACGCTGCCAGTGTCTCCCCAACGCCCCAAGAAGGCAACATCATCCAGGCGCGCTTCTGCCACTTGCCCTAACTTCCGAGCCGTTCCAGCGCTCGCGCGCGTGAAATCCCGCTGAGATCGTGTTAGGGTAATTTGCTGAACGCGAACACCCGAAAGCGCTCGATTTCATCGTGCTGGATGCAAAGCGAGGGACGCACGACAGAGTTGGCCCGGCCCATCGCGGCTGGAAATGGATGAGAATGGCTGCCGGCGCCGTAGGCGCGGTGCAGAAGGTGCCGTCGAACGCGCGGCTCCGAATCTCAGACGAAGGCTCGAAAAAGGAAAATGGCCACACTTCACATCACCCTGCCCGATGGCGCCATACGCGAAGTCCCGAGCGGCACAACCCCCGCCGAAATCGCCCAGCAGATTTCGCCGCGCCTCGCCAAGGAGGCCCTCGTCGCCCGCGCCGATGGCGAGCTCATCGATCTGGCGCGTCCGCTCGATCGCGACGTCAAGCTCTCGATCCTCACCGCGAAGGATCCCGACGCCGTGCAGGTGCTGCGCCACTCCGCCGCGCATCTCCTCGCGGCCGCCGTCCTCGAGCTCTATCCCGACGTGAAGCTCGGCGTCGGCCCGCCGATTGAAACCGGCTTCTTCTACGAATTCCTGCGCGATCAGCCGTTCACTCCCGAAGACCTCGAGAAGATCGAGGCCAAAATGCGCGAGCTCGCCGCCAAAGACATTCCCAACGAGCGCAAGCTGATGCCCAAGCCCGAGGCGCTCGACCTCTATCGCAAGTCGAACCAGGAATTCAAATGCGAACTTGTCGAGGAGAAAGCGCTCGAGCCGATGGTCTCCTTCTACACCACCGGCAAGTTCATCGACTTCTGCCGCGGCCCGCACATCCCCTCGACCGGCCGCATCAAGGCGTTCAAGCTCATGAACGTCGCCGGCGCCTACTGGAAAGGCCACGAAGGCAATCCGCAGATGCAGCGGATTTACGCCGCCTGCTTCGTCGATCAGAAGGATCTCGACGAATATATCCACAAGCTCGAGGAAGCCAAGCGCCGCGATCACCGCAAGCTCGGCACTGAGCTCGATCTCTTCAGCATTCAGGACGAAGCCGGGCCCGGCCTCATCTTCTGGCACCCCAAAGGCGCCGTGATCCGCCGCCAGATGGAAGACTGGCTGCGCGAGAATCTGCTCGCGCGCGGCTACGATCTCGTCTTCACCCCCCACATCATGGACCTGAACCTGTGGAAGACCAGCGGCCACGCGAATTTTTATCGCGAGAATATGTTCGGCGCGATCGAAGTCGAAAAGGCCGAATACCAGCTCAAGCCGATGAACTGCCCGGGCCACATTTTGATCTTCAAGTCGCGCCTGCGCAGCTATCGCGAATTGCCGATCCGCCTTGCCGAGCTCGGCACCGTTTATCGCTACGAGCGTTCCGGCGTGCTGCACGGCTTGCTTCGCGTGCGCGGCTTCACGCAAGACGACGCGCATATCTTCTGCATGCCCGAGCAGATCGAAAAGGAAATTCAGGATTGCGTCGAATTCGCCTGGGAAGTGCTGCGCGTCTTCGGCTTCAGCGATTACGTGGTCGAGCTTTCCGGCGGCGACCCCGCGCATCCCGAGATTTACGCCGGCACCCCCGAAGACTGGCAGCGCGCCGAGGGCGCGCTCACCAGCACGCTCGACCGCATGAACGTCCCGTACAAATACATTCCGGGCGAGGCCGCCTTTTATGGCCCCAAAATTGACGTAAAGCTCGTCGACGCCATCGGCCGCCCCTGGCAGCTCAGCACGGTGCAGTTCGATTTCAATCTGCCGCGCCGCTTCAAGCTCGAATATGTCGGCGAAGACGGCGCGCGCCATCAGCCGTTGATGGTTCACCGCGCGCTCTGGGGCTCCGTCGAGCGCTTCTTCGGCGTGCTGATCGAGCACTACGCGGGCGCCTTTCCCGCGTGGCTCGCGCCCGTGCAGGTGTCGGTGCTGCCCGTGAGCGGAAAATTCGAGGAGTACGCCAGGAAAGTCACGCAGCGCCTCAAGGACGCGGGCGTGCGCGTCCATCTCGATGAGCGCAACGAGAAGCTCCAGGCCAAAATTCGCGACGCCCAGATCGAAAAAATTCCCTACATGCTCATCCTTGGCGGCAAGGAAGCCGAAGCCGGCACCGTCTCCGTCCGCCATCGTTTCAAGGGCGATCTCGGCCCGCGCCCGCTCGAGCAATTCGTCACCGGCCTGCAGCAGGAGATCGCCACGCGGGCGATCGATCAGCCGTCGGCCGAAGCCGCCGAAAAAACACCCGCTACATCGAAAGCAAAATGAAACCTGGCGGAGCGAAGCCCTACGCGCGCATCGCTCTCGGCGACGCATCTGCGGCTCTCGCGCGCATCCCTCGCACCGCGAGGTGCCCGGCGCTATTTTGGGGGTCGGCGCTGTTTAGGGGGTCGGAGCTTCAGCTCCGACATTCAGGCCGTATCCTCGTTGGGCTTCAGCCCCTGAGGACACTTCTCGGCCGCCTGAGACCGATGCTCGTGGCGATCGCTCTCGCGGTCACGCCGCAATTCGCGTCGGCGCAAGGAAATCCAGCGACCGGCGCCGATCGGGCCTGGGTGCAAAAAGTTTTCCCGCTGGCGCTCGACCAGCTTTTCCCCATCGACCACGCCGAAGGCGATTTCATCGCCGTGCGCTCCCATCGCGAAGGCACCAACGACGTACCCGAGTACTCCTTCGTCCTTGAAAACACGCAAGACCCGCACTCGCTTCGCGCGACCGTCCGCGAAGCGCAAAGCGCGTCGCTCTTCGATCAGCTTCTGGCCCTGCACGCGAAAGATCCCGGAAAGTCGCTGGACGAGCTGAAACCCGATATACAAGTGCGCGAGTGGAATCTCACGGCGGCGCAATGCCCCGCGCTCGCCTCGCAACTCGCCGCCTATCAGAACATCACCTTCGTTCGCCCGCGCGACGACGACGCCGTCGCCGAGCATCCCATCCTCTACGAATTCCACGAATCCGTCGGCGGCAGCGATTCCGAAGCGGTCGAATACGTCGAGTCTCGCGCCTTCCCCCAGTGGGCGGTCGCCACGCGCAAAGCCCTCGACGCGTGCATCGCAGCGAAAAGCCAATAGCCGCAGCTCGGCACGCCCTCTTCGTTGCTTTCTCGACTTCGTCCTCGTTCGTGACGTGTGTTTCCCTGTCCGGAAGTCCGAGTTCTCCGTGCCCTTTGTGCCTGCTCGGTATCCTCTGTACCGAACTCCCCATGCGAATCGCCCCGCATTGATTTCCATGCCGGAAAATCCGCGCTTGCAGCATCCGCGAAACAGTAGTAGAGATTGCAGCCCGTGGGGGTAAGTCTTATGCAAATCCGCCGCCTTCCCGGCTGTGTGCTGCTCGCACTTTTCTGCGCGACCTTCGCCGCGCCTCCCTCCCGGGCCCAGTCCCTTCCGTATGCTCCCGTCCCGGCGCCGGAGTGGAATCCTTCGATGGTGAAACCCTGCGATCGCGAATGCCTGATCGGCTTCATGGACGCCTACATGAACGCCATCTTCAAGCACGATCCCGCGGCCGTGCCCACCCTCGCCCGCGACGTTCGCATGACCGAAAACACGGCGGAGATCAACGTCGGCGAAGGTATGCTGTGGCGCTCCAAGGTCGAGCCCACCACTTTCAAGATCGAAGTGGCCGATCCGGTTTTCGGCCAGGTGGCGGAACAAGCGCGGCTCAAAATCAACGGGCAGGACTCGCTCGTCGCCATCCGCCTGAAAATCGACCGGCAACAGATCCAGGAAATCGAGCAGATATGGACGCGCGGCGTGGACCCGACCGCGATCCCGCTGCTCACCACTCCGCGTCCTGAATTCGTCGACGACGTTCCCGCGTCCCAGCGCACTTCGCGAGACGTCCTGATCTGGGCCGCCAACTCGTACTTCGACGCGCTCGAAGGCGACGACGGCAAAATCGGCGCGTTTGCCGACGATTGCGTCCGCCACGAAAACGGCTATCAGACGGTCAACAACCCGCCTCCCGGCGGCCGCATGATGCCCTCGCCCGTGCTGCCCAATCCGAATACGCCGCAGGGCCAGCAGCAGCTCAAGATCAGCATGATGACCTGCTCCGATCAGATCTCGACGAAGATCCTCAACTTCATCAAGAAAATCCGTCCGCGCAGGGTGCTGGTCGTCGACGAGCAGAAAGGCGTCGTGGCCACCTTTCCGTTTTTCATCGAGGACGGCACGCGCCGCGGCGCTCCCCCCGATTCTCCGCCGGGGATGATGCTGAACCTCTACACGATGGAGACGTTCGGAATCCGCGGAGGCCTGATCCATCAGGTCGAGGCTTTCCCGTTCGTCACGATTCCCTACGGCCTGGGCAACGGCTGGACCGAAGGCTCCGGCCATTAGCCGGCTTTCGTAGCGCCGGCGTCTCGCCGGCCCGAATTTGGGTTGAGGTTTGGACGTAGCGCTCCTTGCTGCGCCCACTTGGAAGGAGACCGACGATGCGTTCAAAAATCATACTCACGGCCGCGCTTTGTTCCTTGACGCTGGGCGCGGTCACGCTGTTTTTCGCGCCCGGCGCGGTTCGTGCCGCGGGGCCGATCCCCGCCGATTGCGACCGCGCCTGCCTTGAAAATCTCGCCACGCAATATCTGAACGCGCTCGTCGCCCACGATCCGAAGCAACTCCCGCTTGCCCAGGATGTCCGCTACACCGAGCAGGACCAGGTGATGAACGTCGGCGACGGCTTCTGGGGCACGGCTACCGCCGTCGGCCACTTCCGCCTCTGCTTCTCCGATCTCGTCATGGAACAGATCGGCTGCATGGTGACGATGCACGAAGGCGATCATCTCCTCATCATGAGCATGCGCTTGCGCGTCGAGCTTGGCCGCATCACCGAAATCGAGACGATGTACTACCGCCAGGGCGGCGGCGGCCCGAGCGGCATCGCCGAGCTTGACGCCGGCACGCCCGATCCAATCTGGTCCTCCACGGTCCCGCCGGACGACCGCCCCTCGCGCGCCAAAATGATCGCCACCGCCAACATGTACTTCGCCGGCCTCGAAAATAACGACGGCAAGGGCGTCTATCCCTTCGCCGACGATTGCAATCGCACGGAAAACGGCGCGCAAACCACCAACAATCCCAGGCCCACGCCCAACGGCGGCTTCGACGCCTTCGGCTTGAGCTGTATGGCGCAATTCAAGAGCGGCTACTACGCCGTCGTCACCCGCATTCATTCCCGGCGCTTTCCGATCGTCGACCAGGAACGCGGCGTCGTCTGGGCCAACGTTATCTTCGACCAGAACGGCACCGTGCACACGATCCATCTCACCAACGGGCAGACCGTGACGATGCCCGGCCTGTTCAACCGGCCCTCGAGCATCGAGGTCACCGAGGCCTTCAAGATCACCGGCGGCCTGATCCATCGGATCGAAATGGTCGGCTCGGGTCTGCCATATCACCTGAATTCCGCCTGGGGCGGAGTCAGTGACAAATAGGTTGTAGCGCCGGCGTCTCGCCGGCTCTTGCTGTTGCTTCTCTAGCAGCACATCGCCGGTCAGGCGACTCGGCAACTCTTGGTTTTCGGCTGGAAGAGCGGGGCTTCAGCCCCGGGACGCATCGGGATCACGAAAGGACCCTCGGCTCATGAAACCATCGGCACGAATCGCAACGCTCGCGGCAACAGCAACGGCGCTCGCCGTCTCCCTTGCGTGGGCCGGCACACCGCACGCGCAAGCTCCCGCGCCGCAATCGTCGCAGACGCGCGCGACCGACGCCACGCAAGTCCAGGCCCAGGCCGCCACCGCGAACCTTTCGCAGGGCACCGAGACCGGCATCGCCACATTCCTCCAGCACTGCATGATGTGCCACGGGAATCCGCACGTGCCTCAGGCGCCCTCGCCCGACGCGATCCGCCAGATGCCGCCCGAGCGCATCTATGAAGCGCTCACCACCGGCGTGATGAAACCCCAGGGCGACTCGCTCACCGACAGCCAAAAGAAGATGCTCGCCACCTTCCTCAGCGGCCGCCCGCTCGGCAGCGCCCAGGAAGGCGACGCGAAGGACATGCCGAATCATTGTCCGTCGAATCCGCCGCTCGATCCTTCCGCCGGTCCTGAATGGAACGGCTGGGGCAACGGCCCGGCCAACACCCGCTTTCAAACGGCCACGGCCGCCGGCCTCGCCGCGAGCGACGTCCCCAACCTGAAAGTGAAATGGGCGTTCGGCTATCCCGATGGTCTCTCCGCCTTCGGCCCCGCAACCGTCGTCAGCGGGCGCGTCTTCGTCGGCACCGACATCGGCTACATCTATTCCCTCAGCGCCGATACCGGCTGCGTCTACTGGTCGTTCCAAACCAAAGGCTCGGTGCGCACGGCGGTCACGGTCGCCCGCGTCACCGGTCACGCCGCAACGAAGTACGCTGCCTACTTCGGCGACGCGCATGGCAACGCCTACGCGATCGACGCGCAGACCGGCGCGCTGCTCTGGTCCACGCGCATCACGCATAATTTCATCGAGCGCATCACCGGCTCCCCGACTGTCTACGCCGGCCGCGTCTACGTGCCGCTTTCCAATTCCGAGGAGTTCTCTGCCTCCTCGCTCGACTATTCCTGCTGCACGTCGCGCGGCGCCGTCGTCGCGCTCAACGCCAATACCGGCAAGGAGCTCTGGGAGACCTACACCGTCCCGCCGCCCAAGCCCAGCCGCAAGAATTCCAAGGGCGTGCAGCAGTACATTTCCTCCGGCGGCTCCGTGTGGAACGCGCCCACCGTCGATCCCAAGCGCCGCGCCCTCTATTTCGGCACCGGTGACGGCCAGAGCGATCCCGTCCCGGACACCACCGACTCCGTGATGGCCATCAGTATGGACACCGGCGCGATCCTCTGGCACTACCAGGTCACCGCCAACGATTCGTTCGTCGGCGGCTGCAACGGCCCCACCCGCACCGACAATTGCCCCAAGGTCAACGGACCCGATCAGGACATCGGCAACTCCCCCATCCTCAAGACGCTCCCCGACGGCAAGTCCGTCCTCGTCTTCGGCACCAAGAACGGCCGCGTCTTCGCGCTCGATCCCGATAAAAAAGGCGCCAAGATATGGGAAACCGCGGTCGTCGAAATTCCGAAAGGCCAGGAGAATACTTTCGCGGCCCTATTGAACGGAATCGTGTGGGGCGGCTGCGCGGACGATGAAAACGTCTACTACGGCTTGCAGAGCGGCGGCATCGTCGCGCTGAAGCTCGCCACCGGCGAGATTCTCTGGCACACGCGCTTCCCCTCGGCTGCGCCGCGCCCGCCTTCGAATTCCGCCGCGGCCACGATGATGCCCGGCGTCGTCTTCGTCGCCGGTTCCGACGGCTCGCTCCACGCCGTCGCCACGAGCGACGGCCACGTCCTGTGGGACTACGACACCGCGCACCCCTACGATACGGTGAACAATGTCCCCGCCCACGGTGGCGCCATCAACTCGATCGGCCCCGCCATCGCCGGCGGCATGCTTTTCATCAGCTCAGGCTACGCCGTCGTCGGCAGCAACTCCGGCAACGTCCTGATCGCCTTCGCCGCAAAGTAGGTGATCTCAGCCTGGATGGACGACGGAGAGACCGAGAAACTTTTCGAAGGGATCGTAGTCGCGGTCTCGATGCAGCAACGAGTGAGCGTGCCGGAGGCAAAAAGTCGCGATCAAGCAATCGATTGTTTTCCGGACGGTCTGCCCTCGAGAACGCAATTCCTGAAAATTTCGCGCGGCATCAATCGCCAATTCCTCGCCGCCCGTCTCGAGCACTTGGAATTTCCGTAGCTCCCGCAGCACACGAGCGAACGTTTTCGCGTCGGCTACTCCCTGAAGGGTCTCGCAAAGTATCAGGTCGGTAAGTCCGAAGCGCTGACGGCCGACTTGGCGGTCGAAGTACTCGGTTTCCTTATTTTGTATGCCGCGCAGGTAATCGATCCACACCGACGTATCTACGATTACCATCTCTTCTTATTCCGCGAATCGGCCGAGCCGCGACTTGTGAAGATCTCCCTGCCAGCGAACTTTGCCTCGAAGGCGTCGAATGCCGAGCTGGGCGCGAGTCTGTATCAACAGGCGCAAGCCTTCTTCCACCGCGGCGCGCTTCGTGCGGGCCCGGCTGCTCCTCATTGCTTGCCTCATCAGGCGATCATCGATTTCAATGTTTGTACGCATGGTCGCACCTCCCAATGTGTAAGAATAACACATTTGTGTGTACCGTAGCGGGCGAGGTTTGACTATCGCCGCGCCGCCGCCGGCGCGTTCTTCACCAGCCACTCGACCGTTTGCTTCGCGTACGCTTCCGCCAGCGGCCCGGGCGACAGATAGTGGCTCGCGCCCTTCACCCACACCAGATCCCGCTGCGGCGACGCGCTCAGGCTGTCGTAAATCGCCTGCGCGTTTGGAGGGAGCGCCAGCTCGTCCTGGTCGCCGTGAATCACCAGCGCCGGCACGCGAATCTTCGGTCCGAATTTGATCGAGCTCGGCGCGCTCGCATCGCTCGGCGCTCCGAAAAAGCTGATTAGCGCCTTCGCCGATCCCATCACCGAGACGCCGGGAAACCAGCCGTCGTACGCCACCGGCTGCTCGCCCTTCCCTTGCGCCATCATCTCTCTTGCGTGTGCCAGCGTCTCCTCAAGCCGCCGCTTGTCCGCCGCGCTGCTGCGCAGCTGAAATTCCCCGTACGGCGAAGGAATCGACGCCACGAACCCGACCGCCTTCACCGCCGGATCGCCGCGCTCCGCCATGTACTGCGCCATGCGCGGCCCGCCGAGGCTGATCCCGAGAATCGCGATCTTCTCGTAGCCCTTGGTTTTCGCGTGCGCCACGAACGCCGCGATGTCCTTCACCGCGTCGCCATACTCCGCGTACGCGTTGTTGTGCGACGCGCGCATATTCGAAAGCAGAAACGCGTAGCCTCGCTCCGTCAGCCTGGCGGCAAGCGGAGCGTAGTCATGCGCCGGAAAAAGCGCCGCGCCCGTCGTGCCGCCCGGCACCAGGATCACGAGCGAGTCGCTCGCGCGCTGCGGCTCCCAAAGCAGCCCGTTCAGCGCCACTCCGTCTTCCGCGTCCACGCGAATCAATTCCAGCTTGCTCTGTGATCCAGCGATAGGTGTGGCCATGCCGCAAACTATAGTCCCGTCCCGCTCGCTCGATCAAGCTCGTGTGTCGTTGTGCCCCGGCACGAAGAGCACCGGAGGTGCGACAGAAGTTAGCCCCGCCCGGAAGGGCGGGGAACGTTGCGAAACAATCTCCGAGCGCCTTAGGCGCGGCACACTCGAATGCGACTCACCGCGCCCTATGTAAATCGCCGCCGCCCGGACGAAACGTCTACACCCCGCGCGAAGATTCTTTCTGGCGGCCGCTCGCGCCTTTTGCGAGCAGGCACCTTCTTAGAGCACCGGAGGTGTGCCAGAAGTTAGCCCCGCCCGGAAGGGCGGGGAACCTCGCGAAAGAATCTCCGAGCGCCGTAGGCGCGGCACTCCGAATCCGCCGCGCACACTATATAAATCTGCCCCGCCCGATTATCCTGAATCGTGCCCGAAACTCCCGACGCAACTCCCGCTCCCCCGCGCCGCCAGAGCCTTTTCCGCTCGCTCCTCCGATGGCTCCTCATCGCCGCAGCGCTCCTCTGGTCGCTCGCCGCGCTCACGCTCGTCGCCGCCAAATGGATCGATCCGCCGACCACCGCCGTCCAGACGGAACGCCGCATCGAATCGTGGTTTCGCCCCGGGCCCTACCGCAAACGCTACGATTTCGTTCCGCTCGGCCAGATCTCGCCCGAGTTCCAGCACGCCGTGATCGCCGCCGAAGACGCGCGCTTCTACCAGCACCACGGCTTCGATTGGCAAGCCATGGAAATCGCCGCCGAAGACGACATGCAGGGCTCCCGCCGCCTTCGCGGCGGCTCCACCATCACGCAGCAGCTCGTGAAGAATCTTTTCTTCGGCACGGGCCGCTCGATCGTCCGCAAGGTCTTCGAGTCCACGCTCGTCCCCGTCGCCGAACTCGTTCTCGGCAAGCGCCGCATCCTCGAGCTCTACCTCAACGTCGTCGAATGGGGCCCCGGCGTCTACGGCGCCGAAGCCGCGTCCCACTATTACTACGCGACCCCGGCGCGCAATATGGACCGCGAGCGCGCCTCCCGCCTCGCCGCCATCCTCCCCTCGCCCCTGAAACGCCGCCCCGACCGCATGAACCACTACTCCGCCCTAATCCTAGAACGCATGCGCCAAATGAACTGGTAGCCTCCAATCGAAATTAGTTGGGCCTCTCGTGCTGGATTGCATCGCTCCTTAGCGAAATCAAAGGAGTCGAAACACATGCAAGAGGTCGACGGTCATGAATAGAATTCCGACCACCTCGACCAAGAGGACAGAAGTACCCCCGCCGCAACTAGGGAGATGACTCCAACCAAGAAGCAGTGGCTTCTTGCTTTCTTTGAAAATACTCCAGCCTCGATCCGAGCCCCGCCAGAGACGCACCTTCCCAGCCGCTGCGGTGTCCAAGCTAAGGATCGCGACGAGAAGCAGAAGAAGGAAAAATGGCAACGCGGATTCAGGAATTGTCCAGAACACCGTGGATACTCCGATAGACTTTACGATTGCGCGCGCGACCCTACTCATCCTCCGTTGTGATTTCGCGCACGAACTTGATCACGTCGCCGGCTATGAGCTTCCGGCAAATGCGGCTCAGCGTGTCCTGCTCGCGGCCGTCCAGCACGCGCATCAGCGACTTCACCAGCTTCGAATGCCTCGGCAGGACATTCCTCATGAACTGCTTCCCCGATTTCGACAGGCTCACTAAGACCGCCCATTTCCCCACCCGCGGCCCGATCATCCGGGACTTTGCCACATGAGGCTTGTTCCCGACCGGCGCCAGCCTCACCCGCCGCCGGCGCAACCAGCCGCGCTCCCGCAGCCGATCCGTCACCACCTGCATGTTCGGCCGTTTGGCTCGTCGCCTCCGCCCAAGCTCTGAAATGGTCAGCGCCCCCTCGCGGTTCAGCAGTTCGAGGACGCGGAACTCCCCCATCGTCAGATCAAACGCCTCGAGCGGCACCCGCAACTCGCCCTTCAGCCACTCCGCCGCGTCGATCAGGTCTACATAGGCGCGAAAAGCGCGCTGCGTTTTCTCGCCCTGCGTAGGGTAATTTCGCATAAGGCGCGAAGCTCGCCAAAACCCGCCATTCTCGCGCCCATTGAGCCACTTTTATCGCCCCCTCGGCCATATGAATCATTACGGAAATAATGCGAAGAATTACGGCTCCGCCGTCCGTAGGATTCCGGTGTCGTGCACGTAAGTCCCGACGAACGCGCGAAGCGCGTGACATACGGTAGCCCACCGGCGCAAGCCGTGGGAACCGCCACGCAAACGAATCCAGCCCGCGAAGCGGGCGCAAGAGCGCGCCGCCGACGAATCACGCCGGCAAACTGCGCCGCGCTTTCAGCTCCGTCAGCAGCTTCTCGACCTCCGAATCGCGGTCGAGGCGCGTGAGCTTTTCGTCGACGTCATCACTCAGCAATTCGACTTCGGCGCCGGCCAGCGCTTCGGTCCGCGTCGCCCGCTCGTTCAGGCGATCGAATGCCGCCGACTTCGACTGATCGCCGAGCGTCGATTGCGCGCGCGCCGCTTTGCCGAGCGCTATGCCCCGCCTGTGGCGGGCGATCAGCAGGTCGCGCTTCGACTTGGCTTCGTCCAGCTTCGCGCTGAGCTTTTGCAGCGCCGTCTTCAGGATATCCACCTGCACGCGCTGGTCCTCCACCTGCTCGCGAAAACTTTGCGCCAGGCGCTGCGCCGTCTGAAAGCGGTCGAGCGCCGAGCGCGCGAGGTCGTCCTGCTGCTTGTCGACCGCGATCTCGGCCTTGCGCATCCACTCTTTCGCCGAGTCGTCGTTTTCGCGCAGACGCTTTTCGAGGATGTGCAGGTCGGCGATCGATACCGCCACCTGCGTTTTCACCTGCAGGTACTGATTCTCCATGTCGAGAATCACCTGCTTGATCATTTTCTCCGGATCTTCCGCACGGTCGATCATGTCGTTGAGATTCGCGCGAATGAGGGTGCTGACTCGTTCCAGTAGTCCCATCGAATTTCTCCTTTCTGAAATTGCAGATAGCATTTCGTCCCGGCGGGCGGAGGGCTCGCCGGGACGAGCGCACAGCTTACGAATTGCTCGGGGTGACGGGCGGAATCGCTTTCGGCGACTTGTCGCCAATCAGGCGAATCTTCCCGAGCAGCTCCGACATTTCCATGCCGGAGAGCGCCTCGAAGAGCGCGGGCACCTGCGCCGCGATTTTCGTCACGTCGCCGGTGAGCTTGTATGCGCCCGCCGCGTCGCCGTTGCCGGTCGAGACGATTGTTACCTTGTCGACCTTGCTGAGCGGCTCGGAAAGCGCGCGAACCACGTCCGGCAAGCTCGTGATGAGCTTGTCGACCACCGCGGCCTGGTTGTATTCCTGGAAGGCAGCGGCTTTGACGTTCATGGCCCTGGCTTCCGCGTCGCCCTTCTTGTAGATGATCTCGGCCTCGGCTTCGCCTTGCGCGCGGATGGCGCTCGCCCGGCCTTCGGCCTCCGACATCAGGCGCTGGCGTTCGGCGTTGGCGAGCGTCTCAATTCGCTGCCGCTCGATTTCCGCCTGCTTCAGGACGGTCGCGATGAGCTCGCGTTCGCGGCGAGCGATTTCGGCTTCCTGCACCTTCACCTGCGCCTCGCGTTCCACCTGCTGCGCTTTCACCGCTTCGATCAGCACCTGTTGTTGCATCACGTTGGTTTCGATTTCGTAGGCCTTGTCGGCTTGGGCTTGCGCCTTCTTGGTCGCTTCCACGTACGCCGCTTTCTTGACGTTCATGTCGCGTTCCGCTTCGGCCTGCTTCGCGAGCGACGCCGTTTCCGCGGCGACGCGTTCCTGATCGGCCTGCGCCTTGGCGATCGCCGAGGCTCGCGTCGCTTCGGCGCGCTTGATCGCGATGTCGCGGTCGGCTTCGGCCGCGGCCACCTCCGCGTCGCGCTTGATGCGCGCTACGTCCGGCCGCCCCATGTTGCTGATGTATTCGTTCTTATCGCGGACCTCCTTGATCGTGAAGCTCACCACCTCGAGTCCCATCTTGTTCATGTCGGCGGCGCACGTGGAGCGCATGCGGTCGCCCACCATTTCCGGCTCCTTCACGATTTGCTCCACCGTAAGCTGGCCGCCGCGCAGGTGGCCCTCCATCACCAGGCGGATCAGGCCTTCGCGCTGCACCGGAGTCTTCGTGAGGAATTGTTCGGCGGCGGTGCGGATCGAAACGGGATCGGATTTCACCTTGAGCTGCGCCACCGCTTCGACCGTCACGGCGACGCCCTGATTCGTGTACAGATCCTGCTGCGGCGCCACGTCGAACGACATCAGCTCGAGCGAAAGATCGCGACACTGCTCGAGCATCGGCAGGATGATCGTGCCGCCGCCCTTGATGATGCGCGTCCCGCGAATTCCGTAAATGATCAGCGCCTCATGGGGTCCCGCCTTGCGAAGCATTTTCGCGAAAGCGATCATGAGGAACAGCACCACGAGCACGCACAGGCCCGCCATGACCCAGACGCTTGAAAGATCCAAAACCGAGTGCATAGAGCCTCCTCTCTCTCCCTGATTTCCCTCAGTGCCATCCGAAACTTTTCAGCGCGTGAACTCGTCCCAGCGCTGCACGAACGCGATTCCGTCCTCGTAACGCGAGATCACCACTTCCGATCCCTTCGGCAGCGGCCTGCCGTCCTCGGTCCGCGCGTTCGCGCTCGCGATGGAGCCGTTTCGCTCGAAGGTGATTTCGCCCGTTCCGTTCTCGCGGATCGCGCTGCTCAGCGTCCCGACGGCGCCTTCCAGGCGAAAATCCCAGTCGTGCATGCGCGCGTCGCTCAGTTTCACGATCCGCGCCATGAAGCCGAAGACGATCCACCCGCCCGCGAGCCCTACTCCCGAAGCGATCAGCAGCGACAACGCGGCGACGATGTGCGAATTTTTCGCGAGGATGTACCCCGTCCCGCCGAACCATGCGAGAAACGCCAGCAGCGTCGAGGCGTTGAACCAGGAAATATCGCCGTGCCCACCGCCCGCCCGTGCGCCGCCGCGAAGTCCCCCGCGAATGCCGCCGATCGGCTTCCCGTGGATCGCCTGCACCGGAAAATGGAGATGCATGCGCGCGGGCAGGTGCAGGTGCACCGCTCCCGCGAGAAACGCGAGCAGGCTAAGAGAGAAGCCGATCAGAAAACAGAACAAGTAGAAGTTTGCCCATGTCATAGAGCATCTCCACAGCCTCGACCGTGAGGCCGATAATCTCCTGAGCCTCGAGCATCGTCTCCATGTTCAGCTCCGCGCGCCAACGTCTGACGTGTCCTGTCGCAGTGCGTCGCCGCTACCGCTGCCGCCGCTCTCTGGATGAAGCACTTCGCCGAGTCTGTCGGAGAGGCCCGGCGTACGGACGATCTCCGCAAGGAGCAAAAGAAGCTGCCGCGAATCGTGATGCTGCGCAATCGCGAGCAGCGCGCGGCGCAACTCGGCGTCGGAGGAAAACTGCTCGGCGCCGGCGAAGAGCCACGAATCCACTTTCGCGTCGAACGCGCGCAGATCCGACTGCAGATCGGCCGAGTAGCCTTCGGGATCATTCACGAGAAAGCCCGGATAGACCCGGAAGAAGCGCGCCAACAGCTCTCGCGTGGTGTGCGTGATGTGCGGGCGCATACCGCTCTCTATCTGCGAAAGATAGGCCTGGCTCAGGCCGCGGCCGAGTTCGCGGTGCATAGCCTTGGCGACTTCGACCTGGGTCATGGGGCGGTCGAGCCCGCGAAGAAGGCCTTCGACGGAGCGAAGGGAGCGAAGTTTGTCACCGAGTTTCAAGGGGCTGATCCCGTCCTCGAATTATTACGATGCGTAATTTGTATATTGCAATCTGCAACTTGTCAAGACGAACTTTTAGCGAAGAGTTCTTGGCTGATTTTGGGGTGCCTGCGACCGGATTAACGCGTCGGGTGGGTGGCTTTGAGGACTAACGCGACCGCGATCAGGAAGGCGGTCGCGGCGTTGGCCCAGATCACCGCCGCCGCGTGAATCATCAATCCGTAGACGAGCCAGAGTACGATCCCGGTGAGATAAAGGAACAGCATCGGGTAGGAGAGATCGCGGCCGCCCTGCCGGCGGATCTTCAGGATCTGCGGAATGAAGGCGACGGTGGTGCAGACGGCTGCGACGCCTCCGACGAGACCGGCAATTGGCATGGGTGGTCCTGATTATGGCTGAAGATTGCGTTTCCGCCAGTGGGTTCGTGCGGGGTTCGAGGCGGTGGCAAGTTACCGGATGTCGACTTTGCGGCAGCCGTGATAGAGTGCGTGCCCTAAAGCAGGCCCCATCGAGGAGAACCGGTACATGAAGCGACTATTGCTGGCGGCAGTTTTCTTGGCTGTAGCTCTGCCCGTGTTTGCGCAAGGCCCCGAGGCATTCGTTGGAGACTGGAAGAGCGATCCGGGCACCCCGACGATGACCCGCAAGCTGGCGCTCGACGGCAAGATCATCGTCATGACGGAACTGCAGCCGGGCCGGAACGGCGGTCCGGAACTCACCATCATCCGCAAATACCCGACCGACGGCAGCACGGTGAAAATGGACACGGGCATGTGGGATGGGTCGACGGCCACCGGCAAGATGGAGAATGGCGTCCTGACCTGCGATACGACGATGCCCAACGGGACGAAATTTCACGACGTATGGACGCTCGCCGCGGACGGCAAAAGCTATACGAACGACATGGTGATCAGCGGCGGCCCTCCGCGCGGCGGCCAAGGCGGCAATGGCGGCGGCCAGGGCAACGGCGGGAACGGCGGGCAAAGCAACAGCAGCGCACCTCCGCGCACTGTGAAGTTTTCGTTCACCAAGGTGGACTAGGGCCGCGGGAACCGGCGTCGCGCGACTGCGGGGCATCTCGGAAGGCGCGACAAAATAGAACGCAATCATGAAGTGGAGCCCGCCGGGACAGGCAGCATCCTGCGTTAACCCTATTGCCGCTGGCCCGGCCCGACGTGCTATACTTTTTCGCCTGTCGCCTTAACGACGTTGCAGAGAGCGGCGGCAAGGAAGCGGGCGGCGAGGACGATCATTCGCCGGCCGGAGGTGGGTTTATCGCAGAACGAGGTCCGGGCGGTCTCCGAGTCAACGAGCGTATTCGCGCTCGCGAAGTTCGTGTGGTTGATGAAGCGGGGAATCAGCTGGGCGTGATGTCCCTGTTCGACGCAATGAAGGCGGCGCGGGATGCGGGGCTGGACGTGGTGGAAATCTCGCCCAACGCGGTGCCGCCGGTGTGCAAGCTGGTCGATTACGGCAAGTTTCAGTACGAGCAGAACAAGAAGGCGCACGAGCAGAAGAAGCATCAGAAGAGCTCGCACATCAAGGAAGTGAAGTTCCGGCCTTCCACCGCCGAGCACGATTACCAGGTGCGAAAGAACCAGATCATCCGGTTCCTGGGCGACGGTTTCAAAGTGAAGGCGATGATTTTCCATCGCGGCCGCGAGATGGCGCACCAGGACGTGGGCCGCGCGAAGATGGAGCGTCTGCTGAAGGAAATCAACGAGCACGCGCAGGTGGAATTCGGGCCGCGCATGGAGGCCAACATCCTGCTCGCGCTGCTCGCGCCGAAAAAGGGGGCCGTCGCTTCGGCGCCGGCGCGACCCGTGCAGCAGACGGCGTAGAGAGAGTATCTTCAGGGGCTAAAGCCGGTTCTTGTGGCGCGCCGTGTGTCGGACCTGAAGGTCCGACCCCCTAAAGTGCACGGCACTGCAACAGCAGAGGATTTGCGGAAGAGGGATTCGTGAAGAAGAATAAGAAGATGAAGTTGAAGACGCACCGCGGTGCGGCGAAACGCTTCAAGATGACGTCGACCGGCAAAGTGATGCGGTGGCATTCGGGAAAGCGCCACCTACTTGGCACCAAGCTGCCCCGCCGGCAAAGGAAGCTCGCGGGCAAGGTCGAAGTGAATCCGGCGGACGTGCACAATATCCGTCTCGCGCTTCCGTACGGCATCTAGCGTCGTCGCGAAAAGCGATTTTTTTGAGCCAGGCAGAGCGTAACCCGCCGCGGCGGGCCTGCCGGCTCTCCCTGAACCCCATTCGGGCTCGGGGCCGCAAACCGAGTCCCGGTTTGCTCCGCTTCCGCCTCCAGGTTGCCTTGGAGTTGCGGGAAGCCCAACGAACACGCCGCGGAGACTAGCGCTGTCGCGCTGTGCCGGGCCCGGATTCCGGGCAAGGCTCGCGGGGCTGCGCGTCCTCTCCGCGTAACCGATTTTCGGACTTCACAACAGGAGAACCAGAACCATGCCTCGAGTCAAACGCGGGACGAAGCGCCGCGCGCGCCGTAAGAAGCTGCTGAAGCACGCCAAGGGATTTTTCCTCACCAAAGGAAAGCTGTACCGATCGGCAAAAGAAGCGGTGAACCGCTCGCTGCGTTACACGTATCGCGACCGGCGCACACGCAAACGCGACTACCGCACGCTGTGGATTCAGCGGATCGGCGCGGCGGCGCGCGCGAACGGCACCACCTACAGCCAGTTGATCCACGGGCTGAAGGCCGGCGGCATCGACATCGACCGCAAGATCCTGGCGGACATGGCGGTGCGCGACGCCGAGGGATTCACGGCGCTGGTGGCTGCGGCGAAGCAACACATGAAGGCGCCCGCCTCCGCGCAGCCGACTGCGTAGTTCGCAGGGCCGGGTAGCCGGCCGCTCTCAGGAGCTTTTGTGGCGAGCACGACGCGAGCAATCTCGAGTTTGATTGCGATCGCAGCCTTTCTGGTCGCGGCTCGGCCGTCGTTTGCACATCACTCGCGCGCGATGTTCGACATGGCGCGAAATGCGACGTATCAGGGCATCGTCAAAGACTATCGATGGCAGAATCCGCATAGCCATATCGTCGTGACCGTCGGGCCCGGCGCGAAGGATCCGTCGACGGTCGGCACGTGGGATATCGAGGCTTCGAGCGTGCGGCTCATGATCGCTGAGGGCTGGAGCAAAACGACGTACAAGCCGGGCGACCCGATTACGGTGGTCGCGCACCCAATGAGGGACGGCTCGAAAGGCGCGTTGCTGTTCTACGCGATCAAGCCGGACGGCACGCGGCTCTATCGCGCCGAGCATCGGTACCCTTCAGAGAGGGAAACGCCGTAGTTCGTCGAACCGGACTCGAATGACCACTGACCCTACAACGCAAACGCTCGCGCAGTTGGGCGACGCGACGCCCGAAAAAGTGGCCGTGCGTTTCGCGGAGGTGCGCGAGCGTTTCGATCGGCAGGCCGCCGACCACAGTGCGAAAAAGGACGCCGAAGAATGGAAGAGCTTTGTGGTCGCGTGGACCGGGCGAAAGTCCGGCGTACTCACCAACATCGGCGACAACTGGCTGAAGCCTGCGCCGAAAGAGCTAAAGCCGCTGGTCGGACAGGAATTTCAGAAGCTGAAGGCCTACGTCGAGGCGACGCTCGAGGAAAGGCGCAAGGAAATCGAAGCGGCGGCGGAAGAGGCGGCTGCGGCTCGGGACCAAATCGACCTTTCGCTGCCGGGCGTGGAGCGCGCCATCGGGACGCGGCACCTGATCCGGCAAACGTTCGACGAGCTGCTGCGCATTTTCCTTTCAATCGGGTTCAGCGTAGTCGAAGGGCCCGAGATCGAAACGCCTTACTACAATTTCGAGGCGCTCAACATTCCCGAGCACCATCCGGCGCGCGACAACATGGACACCTTCTACATCGAGGGAGCCAGCGGCGGCCATTTATTGCGCACGCACACCTCGCCGATGCAGATTCGCACGATGGAAAAGCAGGCGCCGCCGGTGCGGATCGTGGTGCCGGGCAAAGTCTATCGGCGCGACAATCCCGATTCGACGCACGGGTACATGTTCCACCAGATCGAGGGGCTGGCCGTCGATACGGATATCACCTTTTGCGATTTCAAGGGCACGGTGGAATATTTCGTGCGCGAATTCCTGGGGCCCAAGGCCAAGACGCGGCTGCGGCCGAGCTATTTTCCGTTCACGGAACCTTCCGCGGAAGTGGACGCGACGTGCCACGTGTGCGGCGGGACGGGCTGCCGCGTGTGCAAGTTCTCGGGATGGATCGAGCTGTTCGGGGCGGGCATGGTGAATCCGGCGGTCTACGGCTTCGTGAAATACGATGCGGAGAAGCTGTCGGGGTTTGCGTTCGGCATGGGCGTCGACCGGCTGGCGATGATGAAGTACGGAATCACGGAATTGCCGTTGCTGTTTCAGAATGATGTGAGGTTTTTGCGGCAGTTTCCGTGAAACCGTATTTAACAGGCTGAGTATGACGAAGACCGAGCCCGCAGCAACACTGGAGAGGGGCCGATGGCAAAGCTGCGCGAAATTAAGGGCAATCGGGCCACCGAGTTCTCAAAAGACCTGCACGCCGCATTACGCGGCCACAAGAAACGACTGAGGAAAAAATTCGGTGGCATCGAATGGCACAAGAACTGGGCGGTGCAAAGGGGCGAGACTGTGGACGTGGTCGGTGTTGAAGGAGGCGTGCCGATTCTGATGATTGAGGCGGAGTTGCTGCGCGAGGACCCAGCGTCTAACGTAATAAAGATATGGAAGTGGGCGCACGGGACGAAGCTCAAGCGACCTGTCCTTTTCATCCAGTCGTTCACGAAGGCCTACCGTGGGCGCAAAAAAGAAAGATTTAAGAGGGCGCTCTTTGTTGCGGCGCGGATGCAGAAGGAATTTCCGAACATTATCTACAAGCCGGTTCGGCTCGCGTACGATCCCCGCCCCGGCGGCAAAAGAGGGGCGGGCCGGCGAACTCATCACGCAAGAAACCTTGCGTTTACGGTAATACGCCACTGGAACGCCCTGCAGAAGAAGCTGCGGATGTAACGCAGCAACTTGCCATGAATTGAATGGCGGAGGCACGGCGATGTGGCCAAAGGATGTCTCCTGAGCGAATGTGCGGTCGAGTCCGGGCGCAGCGAGCAGCGCCCCTACGGTTGCAAATCATTGGCTACAGATTCAAAAGAACGGTTTTCGAATCGCGTGGAGGATTACGTCCGGTACCGGCCGGGGTATCCGCGCGAGGTGCTGGACGTGTTGCGCGAGGAGTGCGGGCTGGCGGCGGAATCGGTGGTGGTCGATGTCGGGTCGGGCACCGGGCTGCTGACGCAGCTTTTTCTCGAGAATGGCAACGTGGTGTACGGCGTCGAGCCGAACGCGGCGATGCGGGACGCGGGCGAGCAGTTTCTCGAGAAGTATCCGCACTTCTGCAGCGTGGCGGGATCGGCGGAAGCGACGACGCTGCCCGATGCGTGCGCGGATTTCGTCGTATCGGGGCAGGCGTTTCACTGGTTCGAGCCGAAGGCGACGCGGGCGGAATTCGCACGCATGCTGAAGCCGGAGCGCCCGGGGGGGGCAGGGCGGATGGGTGGCCGTCATTTGGAATGAGCGCGTGAGCGACCGGACGGCATTCCAGCGCGAGTACGCGGCGCTGCTGCGTGACTACTGCGACGATTACGCGAAAGTGGCGGAGACGTATCCACAATACGCGCGCATGGCGGATTTTTTCGGAAGTGGCGCGGGCGGTGAAAGGCTGCTGCCGAACGAGCAGGTGTTCGATTTCGAGGGGCTGCGCGGCAGGCTGCTGAGTTCGTCGTATGCGCCGCAGGCCGGGCATCCGAAGCACGAGCCGATGCTGGCGGCGCTCGGCACGATTTTCGAAAAGCATGCGGAGGATGGGCGCGTGCGGTTTGAGTATCAGACGCACGTGTATTATGGGCGGCTGTGATTGTATGCGGTGAGCCGAGGCCGAAAAGCAAAGACATGCTGCGGATAAAGCTGCGCAAAGGAACGCGCCCACCACGGCGGGCGCAAACACCGCGCTTCGCGCGACGACTTTATGTCGGAGCTGAAGCTCCGACCCCCCTAAAGGCAAGAAGGGTGCATTCGCGAGAATCGCGAATGCGGCCGCAAGCCGAGTCGCACTCGGACGGCGCCATCGCAATGGCCATGCGAGTTGGCGCCGGGATAAAGCGAGACGGACGCGCGGAGATGCTCGGGACGTGGAACATAAGGTCACTGCGTAAGAGCACAGACAGGATTGTCTGTGCCACTGAAAACACGAGATGAAGATCGTTTACGACTGGCTGAAGGAATTCGTGGAGGCGACGGCGCCGGCCGACGAACTGCGCGCGCGGCTGTCGCTGGCGGGCGTGGCGATCGATTCGATCGAGGAGACGCCGGCGGGCCCGGTGCTCGACGCGGAGATCACGGCGAATCGTCCCGACTGCCTGGGGCATTACGGTGTGGCGCGCGAGGTGGCCGCGATCTACCGGCTCGCCGTGAAATCGCCGAAACCGAAGCTGAAGGAAGCGAGCGCGCCGGCGGCTGGCGCGGCGCGCGTGGAGATCGAGGCGCCGGAACTGTGCGGGCGTTACACGGCGCGCGTGCTGCGAGGTGTGAAGGTGCAGCCTTCGCCGGACTGGCTGCGGCAGCGGCTCGAGGCCATCGGACAGAATTCGATCAACAATGTGGTCGACGTGACGAATTACGTGATGTTCGAGCTCGGGCAGCCGCTGCACGCGTTCGATCTCGATAAGCTCGCCGGCGCCGGTGCGCAGGCCGAAAAGCGCATCGTGGTGCGGCACGCGCGGGCGGGCGAGAAAATGCGGACGCTCGACGGCGCGGAGCGGACGCTGGCGAAAGAGATGTGCGTGATCGCGGACGCGTCGCGCGCGGTGGCGATCGCCGGCGTGATGGGCGGCGCGGAAAGCGAAATCGGATTCAGCAGCCGGAATATTTTGATCGAGTCGGCGTGGTTCGATCCGATCGCGGTGCGGCGCACGTCGAAGGCGCTCGGGCTGCGCACGGAGGCGTCTTATCGATTCGAACGCGGCGCCGATCCGGAGATGGCGGAGATGGCGTCGCGGCGCGCGGCGGAGCTGATCCAGCAGGTGGCAGGCGGCGAGCTGCTGGCGGGCGTGGTCGACGTGTATCCGGGGCGCGCGGAAGGCGCGACGATCGAGCTTTCGCGCAAGGAGCTGCTGCGGGTGATGGGCGCGGACGTGCCGGACCGCGACGTCGAGGAAATTCTGGGCGCGCTCGGGTTTCGTCCCGTGCGGCGCGACGCGAACCGCGGAAGCGCGGGATCGCTGTTGGCAGCGTGGGAGTGCAAGCAGCCGTCGTGGCGGCAGGACGTGACGCGCGGGATCGACTTGATCGAAGAGGTCGCGCGTCATTACGGCTACGACAAATTTCCGCCGCGGCTGCCTCCCGCGAAGCGTCCCGCGCAGCGATTGCCGCATGCGGCGGCGCTCGATCGGCTGCGCGAGCGGGTGATCGCGCTGGGCTACCAGGAAATTGTGGCGATTCCGCTGGTCGATGCGCGGCGGGATGAATTGTTTCGCGGCGAGGGCGTGGCGCCGGCGGTGATCGGCAATCCGCTCGCCGAAGATGCGTCGGTAATGCGGTCGAATGGGACCGTCAGCATGATCGACGCGCTCGAGTGGAATTTGAATCACGGGCAGCGCGATCTGCGGCTGTTTGAAATCGGCAAAACATATCAGATACATGAGGGCGAGCCGGTCGAGCGAATGGTGCTGACGCTGGGCGCGACGGGATTGGCGCGCGAGAAGACAATTCATGAGGATGCGCGGGAGTTCACGTTCGCGGATCTGAAGGGGAACATCGATAGCATCGGTCAGTTGGTGTTTCGCGGAATCAACTGGGGGCACGGGGCAACGCAGTGGTTGAACGTCTCTCACGCAGGGACACCGAGAGTCATTGGGCTCATGTACTTCAATCGGGAGGATGGCGCGCCCACCTTTACTTTGCATTCGACCACTATGAAGCGAGGCGGTTGGATCATCGGCAGCGCAGGGCAAGTGTCGCGGAAGGTCGCCGAGCGGCTAAAGCTGCGGCAGGATGTTTTCGTCGCGGAGTTGCAGCTCGAGCCGTTGTTAGCGGGGATCGAGCTTGAGAGCGAGCAGCGGAAATTCGTGCCGATACCGCGGTTTCCGGCGGTCGAGCGGGATTTCTCGCTGGTGCTGGCGGACGGCGCGCAATTCTCGCAGGTCGTCGAGGCGATTCGCGGACTCGAGATCGGCGAAATGACCGGGATCGAGGCGCTCGATCTGTTTCGCGGCGGGCAAGTGCCGAAGGGAAAATTTTCGCTGATGATTCGCGTGACGTTTCAGAGCGCGGAGGCGACGCTGACCGACGCGCAGATCGCGGAGTTTTCGTCGCGGATCGTGGGGGCGCTCGAAACGAAGCTCGGCGCGGCGCTGCGGGCGAGCTGAGTTTGTAATCGCGCGGGTCCGAATGGCCGCGCTGCCTCTTCGATGGGGCGTAGCAAGCAGCGCCCCTACGGTCCAAACCATCTTCAGCGCGCCGTGGGTTTGCCGCCGGGCGTGGCGCGCCTGCGCAAAAAAGCGCTCACCTTTCGCACGCGGGGTGAGCTACATTACCCCTTCCAGCCGCAATGCGCGCGAGGAACTAAGACATGAAAATCGAAATCTACGACCAGATCTATAACGTCAACTCGGAGGGCCAGAACGAGGAGCATCTCCGCGAGCTCGCATCGTACGTGGACGGCAAGATGCGCGAGGTCGCCGAGGCGACCCACATGGTGGACTCCGTGAAGGTGGCCGTGCTGGCGGCGCTGAATATCGCGGACGAGATGTTCGCGCAGCGCGCGCGGCAGCAACAGATCGAAGGACCGCTGCGCAAGCGTGTGGAGAAGTGCGTGGCGCTGGTGGAAAAGGCGCTCGAAGCTTCGAACTGAGCGGCGATCGGTTTCCCGGCGCGACCCAAGCGGACGCACGTGGGCGGCTTCGGTCTCCGCGGTTTCGGCCGGTGCCCGTAATTGCGCCCTTGCAACTCCGCGCATGCAACCCATTCTCCGTTGGTGCCGTCTGCTATATGATTGAAAGGCTAGGCTTCTGGGGCCAACGGCCCGAAACGTATTTGCGAGACATGCGTAAGCGCCAGTCAATTCGGCATCTGATCGTCCCCGTAGCGCTGCTGTCGCTGCTGCTGATCGGCATGACGATCGTCAGCGTCTGCCACCATCACGCCGCCGATTCGTCGGAGGCGAACTGCTCGATCTGCCATTTGAGCCATCAGCCGATCGATCGGCCGCTTGCGGTCGATCCGAAGCCGGCGTTGGCTCTGCTTGCCGCCGCGCCGGAACCGCACAATACCGGGCTTGCGTCCGCGCCCGTGATCCGCCGGTTGCCCGCCCGCGCTCCTCCCTCCGCGTAAGAACCCTACTCGCTGTACTCGTGCCGCTCGGGGCACGCCGGTCCACATTCATTTCGTTGACTGAGGATGAAGTCCATGCGTACACGAAGCATGCAATCCGTGTTGTTTGCAATTGGCGCGTTCGCGCTCTTCTTTTCCGCGACCGGCACGGCGGCCCACGCCCAGGCCGCGTCGTCGATCCAGGGGCCCATCAAGATCACGCTCGACGAAGCGATCCAGATGGCGCTCGCGCACAACCACGCCCTGCTCGCGGCGCGCACCACGATCCAACAGAGCGAGGACGAGGAGATCACCGCGAATCTGCGCCCGAATCCGGTCCTGCTAGGTGACGCGCAGTTCCTCCCGGTCTTCAACTGGAATCAGTTCGATTCGAACTACGTCGACAACGCGGCGCAGTTCGATCTGGGCGTCAGCTATCTCTTCGAGCGCGGCAAGAAGCGGCAACACCGGCTTCAGGCGGCCAAGGACCAGACCGCCGTGACGCGCTCGCTGGTGGCCGACAACGAACGCAGCCTCACATTTCAGGTGGCCTCGGGCTACACCAACGTGGAGCTCGCCGAATCCGCGCTCGATCTCGCCCAGCAGGACCTCAAAAGCTTTCAGAACACGGTCGACATCAGCCAGGACCGCTACAAGGCCGGCGACATCAGCGAGGACGACTACCTGAAAATCAAGCTGCAGATGCTCCAGTTCCAAACGGACGCTTCGCAAGCACAGCTCGCCAGAGTGCAAGCGCTGTCCGATTTGCGCCAGTTACTCGGATACGAATCGGTGCCGGCCGATTACGACGTCGCGGGACCTTTCGATTACCAGCCGGTCACTGGCAATCTCGAGGATTTTCAGATGAAAGCGCTCACGGATCGTCCCGACTTACGAGCCGCGCAGCAGAGCGTGACCGCCGCCAACAGCGAGTATCTGCTCATGAAAGCGAACGGGAAGAAAGACATCACCGCGCAGATCAATTACACGCACATCGCGGACCTCAGCACGACCTCGCTCTTCGGCCAGATCCAGATCCCGATCTTCGACCGCAACCAGGGCGAAATCGCCCGCGCGCAGTCCGCGATCACGCAAGCGCAGGAGCAGGAAAAGTTCACGAGCGACCAGGTGCTGACGGACGTGAAGGACGCGTATGAGGGGCTGAAGACGAACGACCAGGTGATCCAGCTGTACCGCTCGGGCTATCTGGACGAAGCGCAGCAGGACCGCGACATCAGCGAGTACGCCTATAAGCGCGGGGCCGCGAGCCTGCTCGATTTCCTGGATGCGGAGCGCAGCTACCGCGCGACCGAGCTCGCCTATCGCCAGGCGCTCGCCGCGTACCTCCTCTCGCTCGAACAGCTTCGCGAAGCCGTGGGAACGAGGACACTGCCATGAGCCGTCACGCACTCACCACCACCCGCAGCGCTCGATCGCTCGGCGCCGCAGCCGGACTCTCGTTCGCCTGGGCCTTGGCGTGGACGCTCGCCGGATGCGGCTCGAACCAGAACGCGAACGACATGACGTCGTACTCCTCGCAGGCGTCGAAATCTGCCACGCCGCAGCTCTTCACGATTCCCGAGGATCAGATGGCCCACGTGCAGGTGGTGACCGTGCAGCCGCAAAAGCTGACGCGCACTCTGCGGCTGACGGGAGCGGTCGAGTACAACGCCTTCAAGACGACACCAGTAATTACGCAGGTCGGCGGGCCGGTGAGCCGCATCCTGGTCGTGCCCGGGCAGCACGTCCGCGAGGGCGAGCCGATGCTCGAAGTCTCGAGCCCGGATTACTCGCAGCTGCTCGACACGTATTTGAAGGCGCGCGACACGTTTCGCGTCGCCGACAAGAACTACGACCGCGCCCAGGATCTCTACCAGCACAACGCCATCGCCGAGCGTGACCTCCTGCAGGCCGAATCGGACCGCAACCAGGCGCAAGCGGACCTGAACGCTTCCGAGCAGGCGATGAAGATACTCGGAATCAAGAATCCGGATGACCTCGTGAAGGCGCCTTCCTCCGCCCAAATTCCGGTGATTGCGCCGATCGGCGGCGAAGTAGTCGAGCGGCTCGTATCCCCGGGGCAAGTGATGCAGGCGGGGCAGACGCAGGCTTTCACGATTTCAGACATGAGCACGGTGTGGGTGCTCGCAAACGTGTATCAGAACGACCTGGCGTACGTGAAGGTGGGCGACGACGTCTCCGTGCAGACCGACGCTTACCCCGATACATTCCACGGGCGCATTTCGTATATTTCCGCGGCCCTCGATCCGAATACCCGCACGCTGCAGGCGCGCATCGTGGTCGACAACCCAGGCGAAAAGCTGAAGAAAGACATGTACTGCACCGTGACGGTGACCGCGGGCGCGATTCAGAAGGCGATCGCCGTGCCCGATGCTTCCGTGCTGCGGGACGACGAGAATCAGCCGTTCGTTTACATCGAGAGCGGCGAGAACGAGTTCGGCCGCCGGTCGGTTGAGATCGGCGAGAGCCAGAACGGGCAGACACAAATTCTGCAGGGACTATCGGCGGGAGACAAGGTGGTCGGCGACGGCAGCCTGTTCCTGCAATTCGCGAACTCGCTGCAGCACTAAGGACCACCAAGTCAGATGATCCATCGCGTCGTCCAATTCGCGCTGCGGCAACGGTTCCTGATCCTGATGCTGACGGTCTTTGTCGCCGTGGGCGGCGCGATTTCGTTCGAGCGCATGCCAGTGGACGCGTATCCCGATCTCTCTCCGCCCATGGTGGAAATCATCACGCAATGGCCCGGGCACGCGGCGGAGGAAGTCGAGCGCCTGGTCACGCTGCCGACGGAAATCGAAATGAACGGCGTGCCGAAAATGGCCGTGCAACGCTCGATTTCGCTCTACGGATTGTCGGACGTCATCCTCACGTTCGACGAAGACACCGACAACTATTGGGCGCGGCAGGTGGTGTTCCAGAGGCTGAGCGAGGTGACGTACCCGTCGGGAGTGACGCCGACTCTCGCGCCGCTCTCGAGCCCCTCGGGGCTCGTCTACCGTTACGTGATCGAGAGCCCGGACCGCACGCCGCAGGAACTCAAGACCTACGAAGATTGGGTGATCGAGCCGCAATACAAACAGGTGACCGGGGTCGCGGACGACTCGGGATTCGGCGGCACGGTGATGCAGTATCAGGTGCTGCTCGATCCGGCGCGCCTCTTCGGCTATCACATTTCGGTTCCGCAGGTGATCCAGCAGCTCTCGGTGAACAACGCGAACACGGGAGGCGGCTTTTACTCGCAGGGCGGCCAGTTCTACTACGTGCGCGGGATCGGCTTGCTGCGCGGCACGGCGGACATCGGCGACGTGGTGGTGGGATCGCAGAACGGCGTGCCCGTGCGCGTGCGCGATATCGGCGACGTGACCATCGGCCACGCACCGCGCCTCGGCGAATTCGGCTTCAATCACACGGACGACGCCGTCGAAGGCGTGATCCTCATGCTCACCGGCGAGCAGACGCAGAACGTCCTCAAGGGCGTCGAGGCGAAAACGAAACAGCTCAACGAAAGCATCCTGCCGCCGGATATCAGGATCCGGCCGTATTACGACCGCAGCGACCTGGTCCGCGTGACGACCGACACGGTTGAGAACAACCTGTTGCGGGGCATGGTGCTGGTCTTGATCGTGCTGGTGTTCTTTCTGGTCAGCTTCCGCGCGGCGGTGATCGTCGCGCTGACGATTCCGGTGGCGCTGCTCTTCTCCTTTATCTTCCTTCATGCGCGCGGCGCCGCCGCGAACCTGCTTTCGATCGGCGCGATCGACTTTGGAATCATCATCGACGGCACGCTCGTGATGGTCGAAAACATCTTCCGCGAGCTCGGTTTGCGTGAAGGGCAGGACTACGAGCTGCACGAAGTGATCCTCGCTGCGGCGAAGGACGTGGACCGCCCGATCTTCTACTCCGTTGCGGTGATCATCGCCGGATACATTCCGATCTACGCGCTCAGCGGCCCCTCGGGAAAATTGTTCCATCCGATGGCCGACACGATGTCCATCGCGCTGGTGGGCGCGCTGCTCATTACGCTTACATTCGTTCCGGTGATGTGCTCTTACTGGTTCAAAAAGGGCGTGCATGAGCCCATCAATCGTCCTTACGAGTGGATCCGCCGCCAGTACGCGAGCCAACTCGACCGCTGCCTCAATCACCCGAAGCTGACGATGTTGCTGTCCCTGGCAATTTTCGGCGCGTCGCTTCTGCTCATTCCGTTCATCGGCGGGGAGTTCATGCCACACCTCGACGAAGGCGCTCTCTGGGTACGCGCCACGATGCCGTACACCATCTCCTACGAGGAAGCGGCCAAGTTCAGCCCGCAGGTGCGCAATATCCTGATGCAGTACCCGATGGTCACCGACGTGGGCTCGGAGCTCGGCCGCCCCGACGACGGCACCGATCCGACCGGCTTCTTCAACGATGAGTTCTACGTGGGGCTCAAACCCTACGGCGACGCAAGCTGGAAAAAAAGCCCGATCCATAACAAAGCCGAATTGACGGCCGACATTCAGAAGCACCTCGCCGCCTTCCCCGGCGTGATCTTCAATTTCACGCAGCCCGCCGAAGACGCGGTGGACGAAGCGCTCACCGGCCTGAAAAGTTCGCTCGCCGTAAAGATTTACGGGCCGGACCTGAACGTCCTGCAGGAAAAAGCCCTCGCGATCAAGCGGCGCCTCTCCCAGGTGCGCGGTTTCAGCGAACTCACGGTGGTGCGCGAGCTCGGCCAGCCGAGCCTGCTGATCGATACGGACCGCGACAAGATTGCGCGCTACGGAATCAACGTGGCGGACGTGGAGGCGGTGGTGCAGGCGGCCGTCGGCGGACAAGCCGCCACGCAGGTGATTCAGGGCGAAAAACTCTTCGATCTCGTCGTGCGCATGAAGCCGGAATTCCGCGAGAACCCGCAGGCGATCGGCAACTTGCTCGTCGCCACCCCCAGCGGCCAGCAGATTCCTCTCAGCCAGCTCGCCACGATTCGCGAAGCGAGCGGCGCCTCTTTCATCTATCGCGAGAGCAATTCGCGCTACATCGGCGTGCAGTACAGCATCGAGGGACGCGACCTCGAGAGCGCGGTGAACGAAGGCCAGCGCGCCATCGCCGATATTCAGCGGTCGCTGCCGCCCGGCTACCGGCTCGCCTGGGGCGGCGAGTACAGCGAGTTCCTCGAGGCGCGCCGCCAGATGGAAGTGATCGGGCCGCTCGCGCTGCTGCTGATTTTCATGATCCTCTTCGCTCTCTACGGCAATTTCAAATTCCCGGTCACGATTGCGCTCGGCGTCGTGATCACCGAGCCGGTGGGCGCGCTGCTCGCCCTGAAACTCACCGGGACGCCGTTCAGCGTTTCGTCCGTGCTGGGATTGCTCGCGCTGATGGGCGTTTCCGTGCAGACGGCGGTCATCCTCGTCTCGTTCATCAACAAGCTCCGGCAAGAAGGCAAGGACATCCGCACGGCGACGCGCGAGGCTTCGCTGCTGCGCTTGCGGCCGATCATGATGACGGCGCTCGTCGCCTGCCTCGGCTTGCTGCCCGCGGCGCTTTCCACCGGCATTGGCTCCGACACGCAGAAGCCTTTTGCGATCGTGATCGTCGCAGGGCTCGTCTCGCGGCTCTTGCTCGGCATCTTCGTTAACCCGGTGCTGTACGAGATGGTCGCTAAGGATGGCGACGTGCTGCAGATCTGATCGGATGCGATCCTTGAAAATCGCCCACCAACGCGCAGGTTCCAAACGCTCGGCAGGAAGCTCGGGCAGGTTCGGCATGGCCAAACGACTCACCGTGCGCGCATTGGCGATAGCGCTCATCCTCACCATGGGCGCGCTGACCACGCATGCGCTCGCGCACTGGCACGCTCAGGCTTCCAACGAGCAGCAGTGCCAGATTTGCCAGGTGGGCCACGCCGCCGCACCCCAGGCAACAGCTCCAGCGGCGGTTCAGGCGCCCGTCCCGGTGGGGCGGTTCGTTGCCGCTGAGTACTTCGTTCCGAACCTCGAACCGGTTTACACGCCCAGCAATCCTCGCGGCCCACCCGCTTAGAGTCGCAATCCTTCGACAACCGAAACCTCCCTGCACGCGGCGCTTCGCGCGGCGCGTGCTGATATCCACGTTCGATGTGCCGGCCGCTCCGGAACGTTGCGGGGCTGCATTTCTATGGGAGAACTTTCATGAGATTCGCGAGGACGGTTCTTGTAATTCTGCTTTTGTGCGTGGCCGCTTGGTTTACGACCGCACCGGACGTGCGGGCGCAGGGAGGGGGAAACTCGGTTCAGGTGGAAGGCACGGTCACCGATCAGTCCGGCGCGGTGGTGCCGGGCGCCACGGTCACGATTCACGATCCGGTAAGCGGCTTTGAGGCAAGCGCGACGACGGACGCCTCCGGAAATTTCTCGATTCCGAATGTGCCGTTTAATCCCTATCACCTGACGGTGACGGCCAAGGGCTTCGCCGAGTACGTTCAAGATGTCAACGTGCGGTCCTCGGTGCCACTGGCGTTGAAGATCAGCCTGCAGCTCGCCGGCACCACGCAGACCGTCACCGTGGAGGGCGGAAACGACCTGATTGAAAATGACTCGACCGCGCACACCGATATCGACCGCAAGTTGTTCAATCAGCTTCCGCTCGAAAGCCAGTCCTCGTCGCTGAGCTCGCTCGTCACGCTCGCTTCGCCGGGCATCGCCGCCGATTCGAACGGGCTCTTCCACGGGCTCGGCGATCATGCGGAAAACTCGTTTTCCGTGGATGGCCAGCCGATCACGGACCAGCAGAGCAAGGTCTTCTCGAATCAGATCCCGGTCGACGCGGTTCAGTCACTTGAAGTGATCGACGGCGCTCCGCCGGCCGAATACGGCGACAAGACCAGCGTCGTGATCGACGTCACTACGCGATCCGGCCTCGGCATGACGACGCCTCACGGCGAGGTGACGGCGGCTTACGGCTCGTTCGGCACCGTCAACGGCGGCTTCAATCTGGGCTACGGCGGGCAGAACTGGGGAAACTTCATTTCCGCGAACGGACTCGACACCAGTCGCTTCCTCGATCCGCCCGAATTCGTCGTAATGCACGACAAGGGCAACGAAGAAAACGTGTTCGACCGCCTGGACTACCAGATCACGCAGGCGGATTCGCTGCACGTCAATCTGGAATTTTCGCGTTCCTGGTTCCAGACGCCGAATTCCTACGACGCGCAGTTCGCTTCGGCGTGGCACGGAGTCGTCGTTGATAGCGGAGGCGTGCCCGCCAACACCGCGAACGACTGCGTGATCGCCGCGTGCGACGAGCCCGTCGGCCCCGCCGACCAGCGATCCCAGATCCGGACCTACAACATCGCGCCGAATTGGACGCACGTGGTCAACCTCGACACCGTGCTCACCGCCGGCGCCTGGGTGCGACACGACCAGTACAACTACTATCCGAGCGCAGATCCCTTTGCCGATCTCGCGCCCACCGATCTCCAGCGCGAGACCGTTTCGCAGCTCCGTTTCCTCACCAACGCCGGAGCGCGGGCGAGCGTTTCGTACGTGAAGGGGATCAACAACGTGAAAGCCGGCGTCAGCTACGAGCAGACGTTCCTCACCGAAAACGACGGGATTGGGATCGTCGATCCGACGCTCGGCGCCGAGCTGGGCTGCGAGAATCCCGACGGGACGCCCGAACCGAACACGGCCTGCGCATTCGATCTCACGAACGGAGGAGGAGTCTACCAATTCCGCGGCCACACGGACGTCAAGGAACTCGCGATGTACGTCCAGGACACGATCACCAAGAACAATTGGAGCTTCAACCTTGGCATTCGAGGCGACCTCTACAACGGCCTCTCCAGGGCCCAGCAGGCGGAGCCGCGCCTCGGCGTCGCTTATAACATCAAGCCCAGCAACACCGTCCTTCGCGTGTCTTACGCGCGCACGCTCGAAACTCCGTTCAATGAAAATCTCGTGCTCTCCAGCATCGGCTGCGGCAACCCCGTCCTCAACCCCCTTCTCGCGTGCGTCTCGAACGCGTTGACGCCGATCGAACCCGGCTTTCGCAACGAGTTCCATGCCGGCCTGCAACAGGCCTTCGGCAAACATGTGGTTTTCGACGGCGAGTACATCTGGAAGTACACGCACAACGGATACGACTTCAGCGTGCTCGGCAACACACCGATCACCTTCCCGGTCGAATGGGATCGGTCCAAGATCCCCGGATTCACCGCGCGCACCAACATCACCAACCTGCATGGGATTACCGCCTATGTGATCATGTCGAGCGTGGCGGCGCGTTTCTTCACGCCGCAAGTGGGCGGGGCGGGCGAAAACCCCACGGCGCCGAGCGGCGTTTTCCGAATCGACCACGATGAGAAGTTCAACTCGACCGCGCATCTGCAATATCAGCCGTCGCCGCGCTGGCCGTGGATCGGCTTCAACTGGCGCTACGACAGCGGCCTTGTCGCGGGCGCGGCGCCCTGCTACGGGACCAACGCGGACAACGATTGCCCCCAGTCCGTGCTCGACGCAGGCCAGCCGGCCATCCTGATGGAGGATCCGTTCGGCAATCCGCTCAGCGCCGACCAGGAATTCGAGGCGGGATTCTTCTGCGGGGCGTCCCACGCAGCGCCGCCATCGGCCCTAAACCCGGCGGGAACCTTCATCACGTCGAGCCTGCCAACCGTGGGCGGCATAACCGCGTGCCCGGCGTCGCAGTTCGGCTCCACGCTGATCTCCGTTCCCAGGCCTGGCACTGAAAACGACGACAAGAATCCGCCGCGGATCCAGCAACGAAATCTGTTCGATCTCGCGGTCGGCGATGACAATCTCTTTCACGGGGATCGGTACAAATGGAGCGTGCGGATCACCGTGATCAACCTGGCCAATGAATACGCGCTCTACAATTTCCTCTCGACCTTCAGCGGCACGCACTACGTCACGCCGCGAACGGTGACGGCGGAGATTGGGTTCCACTTCTAGAAGGGACAACTCGAAGGGCACGGCGGGCTTTTCCACGTGGCTCGCCGTCTTTTTCTAGTTGCAACTGGATTTCAACTTATTTGTTGACACTCAATATCAACTGGAATAGACTCCTCCCGCCAGTTGATAGTGACTTACAACTGAAAGATCGGTTGCTTCCATGAATGGCAAACTCGCTTCACGTGGCGCCACACGCATCTTCTTTGCGCGACCGGCTCTGTTCCTGGTCGTCTCGATTTTGTCGACGATCGCTCTCGCGCCTGCCGCGCACGCGCAAGAGCCTCAGTACTTCGTGACCTACTCCCATGCGCTCGAAGAACCGGGCAATCTCGAAATTGAGTTTCGGGGAGATGCGGCTTCGCCCAAGAACGGAAATCCCTTCGAGAGCGGCACCATCGAATTCGAATACGGCGTGAAGGGTTGGTGGACAACCGAGGTCTACCTGAGCGGGCAGACCACGCAGAACGACAGCACCGTTTACAACGGTTTCCGGTGGGAGAACCGCTTTCGCCCGCTGATGCACGAGCATTTCATCAACCCCGTCCTGTATGCCGAATACGAGAACCTCAACGCAGCCGACCGCAGCCTGCTCGAAATCACCGGGCACGACGGCGTGCAGGACTACATCGTTCCCAACGGCATCGAGCGCGCCATCACCGAAAGGTCTCTCGAAACGAAGCTGATCCTCTCGAGCAACTTCCGCGGCTGGAACCTCTCGGAAAACTTCATCGCGGAGAAGGATCTGAACGAAAGCGACCCGTGGGAATTCGGTTATGCGATCGGCGTCAGCCGTCCGCTCGCTCTCGCCGCAAGCCCCAGGGACTGCACGTTCTGCCGCGAGAATTTCTCGGCGGGCGCGGAACTTTACGGGGGACTGGGCGATACGAACGGGTTCGGATGGAGGGCGACGTCGCAGTATCTGGGGCCCATCGTTTCCTTCTCGATCCCTCGCGGGCCGACGATTTCCTTTTCGCCGAACTTCGGCTTGAACGACAACAGCCTCGGCGTGGTGTATCGCGTGAAAGTCTCCTACGAATTTCAGCAGTTCTTTCGAAGTGTCCGGGGGATGCTGCCATGAGCGCGCCGAATGGTTTCAAGACGGTGGCAAAAGGATCGTCGGGCGCGCACGGGAAAACGGGGAAGGGTGTCGCGTTCACGCGGATGCTCGCGGGAGTGCTCGCCGTGATCGCTTGCATGGCGGCGGCCAACGGCTCCTGGCTCAAGCACGTGCCCCGGAAAGATCGCGCGCGCGTGAATCCCTACGCCGGGCAGCCGGACGCGATTGCGGCCGGCGCCAAGCTTTTCGCCGACCATTGCGCCACCTGCCACGGCGACGACGCCCTTGGCCGGGGCAAACGCCCGACCCTTCGCAGCGAGCGCGTGCAGGACGCGACCGACGGCGAACTCGCCTGGCTGCTGCGAAACGGCAATCTGCCCCGGGGCATGCCCTCGTGGAGCATGATGCCGGAGCCGTCGCGCTGGCAGGTGATCGCATATGTGAAAAGCCTCGGCCCCAGCGTTCCCTCGGGCCCGCGCAGAACGGCTACATCCTCAAGACAGGGTCCATCCCGATGACAAATCCTAAGGAACGGAATCGTCTGTGGTCTCGCGCGCTTGTTTTCTGCCTCGGCGGAGCGCTCGTGCTCGGCGGCTGCAGCTCGGGTCAGGCTCCTCCGCCGCTTACCGAGAAGGAAGGTGCGCCGGCCGATCAGAACATCGGCGAAAGGCTCTTCGTCGAGACGCGCTTCGCCGAATACTTTGCCGCCAACATGACCGACGTGAACGCTCCTCTCGCCGTCGGCGATCCGGTCGTCAGCACGGTGCAGAATGTCTATGCGCCCGCGCCGATGCCGGGCCCCTTCGCCGGCCAGTCGATCAACTGCCGGTCGTGCCATTTCGTCGTGGAGTTCGAAGGCGTGCCTCACGCGGGCAACCGAACCTACGCCGATTTCACTACGCGAAGTCCCCTGCCGCGGCCCATGGGCGGCTTCACGAATACGCCTCGCAACGCGATGCAAATGGTGAATTCGCTCGAGCCTCACGCCGGGCCGACCTTCTTGCACTTTGACGGCGAATTCACCGATCCCGTCGACCTGGTGCAGACCACTCTCACCGGCCGCAATTTCGGCTGGGCGCCCGATCAGTATCAGCAGGCCGTGGCGCACATCGCGGCGGTGATTCGCGGCGACAACGGCGTCAACACGCCCGCCGCCGAATACGGCTGCAATCTTCCCTACAGCACGATTTTTCTCGGCACCGACCCCAGCATCCCGTCGGACTGCAAGCTGCCCGCGCAGTACCGGCTCAACGTCTCGACGGCCACCGACGACCAAATCCTCAACGATGTCGCACAGCTCATCGCCCAATATATGTACGGGCTGCTCTTCAAACAGGACGAGCTCGGCCGTTACTACGCTTCGCCGTACGACGTCTTTCTCCGCATCAACCACCTGCCCCAGCAACCGAGCGCGGGCGAAACCGATCAGCAATACGACCAAGATCTCTACCAGCAGGTTCTGGCGCTCTCGAATCCGGTCTGGGTCGACGGCACGTATGGAAGCTTCAAGTACCACGCCCAGCCATTCCAGTTCGGGCCCACGGAGTTCGCCGGCTTGAAGATTTTCCTGGCCGCCGCCAACGGCGCCACCGACGGCTCGCAACATGCGGGCAACTGCGCCGCGTGCCACCAGCCCCCGAATTTCACCGACTTCCGCTTCCACAACACCGGCGTCTCGCAGGAGGAATACGATACCGCCAACGGGCAGGGCGCCTTTGCCGCGCTTGCGATTCCCGGCCTCGCGGAGCGCAATGCGAATTACGACGCGTATCTCCCGATCACTGCGGTTCATCCGAATGCGACGGAGCGGTTCCGCCACGCGGCCGTGCCCGGCAGTCCCCAATACGCCGACCTCGGGCTGTGGAACATGTACCTGAATCCGGACATTCCGAATCCTCAGGCGAATCTCGCCACGGTCGTCTGCGCGAACGCGCAGAATTGCGCGGTCGACCAAGGCCTCGCCACCACCATCGCGCAATTCAAGACGCCCACCCTGCGCGACCTCGAGGATTCCGCGCCCTATTTCCACAATGGCAGCAAGCTGACATTCACGGACGTGGTGATGTTCTACATCAATAGCTCGCAGCTCGCCCGCCAGGGCCAGCTCCGCAACGCGCCACCTGAGTTTCAATCGATGTCGATCAGCTCGGCAGACGTCACCGCCCTGACGGCTTTCCTCGCCTCTCTCACCGAGGACTACGACGACACGTAGGCTTCGCTCTCTCCCGCGCGCCGGTCTTTGCGGCTAACGATTCCTGCTACAATGAATTGCGCGGAGTCGGCCTGCGACGCAGGTGACGTTGCGAAAGCCTATTGAACCAACACTGGATCCCAGGGTGCTCGCGTCGTCCTGCCCTTGTGCATGTCCCGGGGCGGCTCGCCGTTTTGGGAAAGCCTGAAAGCAGGCGCAGGGCGCCCACCTATTTGTGGGGTTCAGGGCCTAGTAACGCACGGCGAAGTGGACCGCTCCGCTTCTAGAAAATCACACAACATGAAAATCCTATTTATCGGCGACATTGTCGGCTCGCCCGGCCGCAAAATCGTGCACGAGCGGCTGGCGGACATCCTCTCGCAGCGCCAAATCGATCTCTGCATCATCAATTGCGAAAACTCCGCCTCCGGCTTCGGCGTCACTCCCCGGATCGCCGAGGAACTCTTCGCGGCCGGCGCCGACGTCCTTACCAGCGGCAATCACATCTGGAAGCGCAAAGAAATCATCGAGTACTTTCCGACCCAGCCGCGGCTCCTGCGCCCGGCGAATTTCCCGAGCAGTTCGCCCGGCGGCGGCCTCTACGTCGGCGAAAAGGGCGGCGTTGGCTACGCCGTGCTGAATCTGCAGGGCCGCACCTACATGACGCCGATCGACGACCCTTTCCGAATCGCCGAACGCGAGCTCGCGAAGGTTCCGGCCGCCGTAAGAGTGATCGTCGTCGACATGCACGCCGAAGCCACCTCGGAGAAGGTCGCCATGGGTTGGTTCCTCGACGGCAAGGTCTCGGCCGTCCTCGGCACGCATACCCACGTTCCGACGGCCGATTTCCGCGTGCTGCCCCAGGGAACGGCCTACATCACCGACGTCGGCATGACCGGGCCGCACGACTCCGTGATCGGCATGGAAAAGCAGGGCATCATCGAGCACTTCTTCGACAACACCATGCCCTCGCGGTTCGTGGTCGCCGAGGGCGACATTCAGATGAATAGCGTGCTCATCGATGTCGCCGAGGCCACCGGGCGCGCACGATCGATCGAGCGCCTGAATTTCCGCCTCGAGTCGTAGCGCGCGAAGTAATTCTGCATTCATCTTCCGCTCACGCGCGGCGCGACCGAGTTTTGCACAGTACTGACGGGAATGCGCAGGCTGTGGAAATCCCGGCCCGCCATAAAAAGCGCCTGCTTTTGCTTCGAAAAATGCCCGAAAGACGGGGCGCTCACGAAATTTCGCGGGAAGCAACACGAAAATCGCCTTGTGGAAAAACTGTGAAAACCATGTGAAACGCGCAGCATAACTTCGTTCAGTTTTCTCTTGCTCGCCGCGTTTCCTTTAGGCAGAATCCCCCCTCGCGTGCGTACCTGATCGTAATCGAGCGCGAGCACTCATCGACATGCCGCGGGTAAAACGGGGCGCAGTTTGCGGCATCGAGCCCGATCGACCAAACCAATAAAGGCCTCCTAACGCGGGAGGCTTGGGTTTCCACAGTATTTCCACATCAGTGGAAATTGTAGGGGGGCTATTTTTCATGACTCTTTGGGATAAGGTCCTCCAGCACATGGAGCGCCGCGTAAATCCCCACAGCTTCGCTACTTGGTTCCGTCCCACCCGTCAGGAAAGCATGGAGAACGACCACATGGTCGTTCGTGTACCGACGCGGCTTTTCTGCAGGCGGTTGAAGCAGACCTATGGCGAGCTTTTGCAGGCGGTGCTGGCGGAGGTGGGGCGCCCGGAAGTGGTCATCGACTTTCTGTGTGTGGAAGCGGAACAGCCGGCTCCCAACCCGCCGGCCGTGGCTCAGGCCAAGCTGGACTTCGATTCGGCCGACCACCAGCTCAATCCCCGCTACACCTTCGACAAGTTCATCGTGGGCGCCTCGAACCAGTTCGCCCACGCGGCAGCGCTGGCTGTGGCCGAACAGCCCTCGAAATCCTATAACCCCTTGTTTCTCTACGGCGGGGTGGGTCTTGGCAAGACACATCTGATGCAGGCTATCGGCCACGAACTGCGAAGGCGCACGCCAGGCGTCCGCCTCACCTACATCAGTGCCGAGAAATTCACCAACGAGGTGATTGCCGGGATCCGCTTCGAGCGCATGCCGGCCTTCCGCGAGCGCTTCCGCAATATGGACGTGCTGATGGTCGACGATATCCAGTTCATCGCGCGCGCCGAGCGGACGCAAGAGGAGTTTTTCCATACATTTAACGCCCTCTACGACCAGCAGAAGCAGATCGTGATCTCCTCGGATTGCCCGCCCAAAGACATCTCCTCGATCGAGGAACGCCTGCGTTCGCGATTCGAATGGGGCCTGATCGCGGATATTCAAATGCCGGACCTCGAGACCAAGATCGCCATCCTCCAGAAAAAGGCGGATAGCGAGCGGATTGCTCTCCCAGATGAGGTCGCCCAGTTCATCGCACGCTCGATCAAGTCCAACATTCGTGAGCTGGAGGGCGCCCTGATCCGGCTGATGGCCTACGCCTCGCTCACCGGCATCGAGATCAATCTCTCGACCGCCCAGCAGGTGCTCAAGAACGTGATCGAGACCCAAGAGAAGAAGGTCACCATCGAGCAGATTCAAAAGCGCGTCGGCGAGCATTTCGGCATTCGCGCCCAGGATCTCAAGGTCCGCAGCAATTCCAAGGTGATCGCCTTCCCGCGGCAGATTGCGATGTTTCTCGTCAAGCAGCTCACCTCCGCCTCGCTTCCGGAAATCGGGAAGCAGTTCGGCGGGAAGCACCACACCACGGTGCTCCACTCCATCAACAAGATCGAAGGCCTTCGCCAAGTCGATAAAGATTTGAACAAGACGATCAACAAGCTACTCGATTCGTTCGGTTAGAGTTAGCGCCCGCAGGCCGCCGAAGCCCGCTCCTCGATGTGAATATCCGCGGAAAAGATCGATGCGAGGCGGCCGGCCCAGGATTTCTTAGCGCGCCGCGCGGAGTTATCCACAGCGCGCGTTGTGATGGAAGTGTAATTCGCGCCGCATGTTAGACTGTTTTCCGCAAATTCACACATGCGGCGGCTGCTACGGTTTTGATTATTTCTTAATTCTTTAAAATAGCTGTACAGTAGCCGCAACGAAAATCAACGCCGCACCACAAGGACCGCGACGCGAATGGAATTCAGCGTAAAGAAATACGATCTTCTCGAAGAGCTCAATCTCACGCAGGGCGTCGTCGAGCGTAAGACGACTATCCCGATCCTTTCGAACCTGCTGTGCGAAGCGAGCGGCAATCGCCTCACGATCACGGCGACCGATCTCGAGCTGAGTATCCGCACGTCGTGCGAGGCGAAAGTGAAGAAAGAAGGCGCCGGCACGATCCCGGCGAAAAAGCTCCTCGAGCTCGTGCGCTTGCTGCCCGACGAAGAGATCAAATTCAAGCTGCTCGAAAATCATTACGTCCAGGTGACCTGCGACCGCAAGAGCTACAAGCTGATCGGCATGTCGAAGGAAAATTTCCCGGCGCTGCCGAGTTTCCCGCATGCGCTGGTGCGCATTCCGGCCGAGCTGCTCGGAAGCTTGATCGCGAAGACCACCTTCGCAATTTCACTCGAAGAATCGCGCTACACGCTGAATGGTGCACTGCTCGTCCTGAAGCCGGGCTCGGTAACGATGGTTGCAACGGACGGCCACCGCCTTGCCATGGTCGAAATCGAGCACAAGCTTGAGGGTCTTTCCTCGGAGACGCGCGTACTCGTCCCGAAGAAAGCAATGAATGAAGTGCAGCGCCTTGCGGCGGAATCCGGCGACAACGCCTTCGTGGAATTCGGCCAGGACGAGAGCCACCTGTTCTTTCAATTCGGTCCTCGCCTGCTCACCTGCCGCAAGCTGACCGGCCAATTTCCGAATTACGAGGCTGTGCTGCCGCGCGACGCGAATAAGACGATCGTCCTCGAGCGCGGCGAATTGCAGGACGCGCTGCGCCGTGTCTCTCAGCTTGCCGACCAGCGCTCGCACGCCGTGAAGTTCATGCTCGCGAAAGAGGGCGTGGAAATTTCCGCGTCCAGCCCCGAATACGGCGAAGCAAAAGAAGTGATCGACAAGGAATTCAAGGGCGATCCGATCGCCATCGGATTCAACGCCCAGTACATGCTGGACTTCCTCGGCGCCGCAGCCGACGGCCCGATCAGCTTCGAGCTCAAGGACGAGCAGTCCGCCGGCCAACTCCGCCCGCTGGGCGACGAATCCTTGCGCTACCGCTACGTCGTAATGCCGATGCGGATTTGATCTTCGTTCCTACCCATTTCATGAGGATTTTCTGTGGCTGAGAGGCCGCTCCCAAGCGCAAATCCGTAGTTGCGCCTTCATCTTGTAAATGTAAGAAAATACAAACAATAAAACAGATCCAGGGCGCAAGAATCGCCTTGTGAATTACCCATCATTCCGGTAAAATTCAGTTGTTCCGGAATCTTCCTGAACGGCACTTTGTTCGGCCTGCGCTTTGCCGTGAGGGCGGCCCGACCAGAAACGGGCAAGCCTCAATCCCGCGGCAAATGACGCGACCGGACGCCCCCTTTCCGCAGGGGGAAATAAGGATCTCCGCCACACTCCTCCGAATTGTTCGGTGTGGAGCGGGATGGAGACGTGAAACACCCTTCGAGCCCCAGCTCGAGTTTGCATTGCGAGCGAGAGCGGGGCCAATGGGCAAGGCGAGCTCGCCGCGGCGAGCAAGTGTCGCGCAATTCCGCACGACAGCCTTCCCAAGCACGATTGCACAACACCCGAGCGGGGTTTCGCTCGGGACAGTCGCCGTTTGCCGCACGCACTGAGGAGACGCACGATCCATGGGTGACAAAGAGACTCCGTCCGCGAAGACCGCCTCCCCGGCAGGCGGCCACAAGTACGACGCCACTTCGATCAAAGTTCTCGGCGGGCTGGAGGCGGTTCGCAAGCGCCCCGCGATGTACATCGGCTCGACGGGCGAGCTCGGCCTCCACCATCTCGTCTGGGAAGTCGTCGACAACTCCGTCGACGAAGCGATGGCGGGCTACTGCGACGAGATCAACGTCGTCGTGCACGACGACAACAGCGTCACCGTCACCGACAACGGCCGCGGCATTCCGGTCGACATGCACGCAACCGAGAAGAAGCCCGCCGCCGAAGTTGTTCTCACGGTGCTGCACGCGGGCGGAAAATTCGATAGCGACACGTACAAAGTTTCGGGCGGGCTCCATGGGGTCGGCGTGTCCGTCGTCAACGCCCTCTCGGACTGGCTCGACCTCGAAATCTGGCGCGACGGCGAAGTGTGGGAGCAGTCGTACGAGAAAGGCGTGCCCACCTCGAAGCTGAAATCTTCCGGCAAGACGCGCAAGACCGGGACGAAAATCACCTTCCACGCCGATCCGTCGATCTTTTCGACGACCGCCTACAGCTTCGACACGCTGTCGCAGCGCCTGCGCGAGCTCGCCTTCCTGAACAAAGGCCTGAAGATCACGCTCGACGATGAGCGCTCGAACAAGAAGGCCGAGTTCCGCTTCACGGGTGGTATCTCGGAATTCGTCAAGCACCTCAACCGCGGCAAGGGCGTGCTCCACGATTCGCCGATCTACATGGAAGGCAAGAAGGATCAGGTCGAGATGGAGATCGCGCTGCAATACAACGACAGCTACGCCGAAAATATTTTCGCCTTCGCCAACACCATCAACACCGTCGACGGCGGCACGCATCTTTCCGGCTTCCGCTCGGCGCTTACGCGCACGATCAACTACTACGCGAATTCCTTCGGCATGTTGAAGGAGCAGAAGGACGAAGTCTCGATCAATGGCGACGACGTTCGCGAAGGCCTCGTCGCCGTCGTATCCGTAAAGCTGCCGCAGCCGCAGTTCGAGGGGCAGACCAAGGGCAAGCTCAACAGCGACATCAAAGGCGTCGTCGAATCCCTCGTGAACGAAAAGCTCGGCGAGTATTTCGATAAGCACTCCTCGATCGCGCGCAAGATCATCGGCAAGTGCATCGACGCGGCCCGCGCCCGCGAAGCCGCCCGCAAGGCTCGCGAACTCACACGCCGCAAGTCCGCTCTCGATTCGTCCGGCCTTCCCGGCAAGCTCGCTGATTGCCAGGAGCGCGATCCCGCGCGCTGCGAACTCTTCATCGTCGAGGGCGAATCCGCCGGCGGCTCGGCCAAGGGCGGACGCGACCGCCGCTACCAGGCGATCCTGCCGCTCAAGGGCAAGATCCTCAATGTCGAAAAAGCCCGCTACGACAAAATGCTCGGCCACGAGGAAATTCGCGCCATCATCACCGCGCTCGGCACAGGTATCGGCAAGGACGACTTCGACGCCTCGAAGCTTCGCTACCACAAAGTGATCCTGATGACCGACGCGGACGTCGACGGCAGCCACATCCGCACCCTGCTGCTCACCTTCTTCTTCCGCCACATGCGCGAGCTCATCGAAAAAGACCATATCTACATCGCGCAACCGCCTCTGTATCGCGTGAAGCGCGGCAAAATGGACCGCTACATCCGCGACGAGCGCGATTTCTCGCGCGAGTTGATGAAGCGCGCCACCGAAGAGCACACCGTGAAGAGCAAGGCCGGCAAGACGCTCGAAGGAGGCGACCTCACCCAGTTCCTCCTGAACGTCCAGGAATACGACCAGGTGGCCGCGAAGTTCGGTCGCAAGCTGCGCGAGCCGAAGCTGATCGACCTGCTGGCCGAAAGCGAACTCGAAAAGAAAACCGACTTCGCGGACAAGAAGAAATTGCAGGATCTCGCCAAGGAAATCGAGAAAGCCAAGCTCGAATTCGAGACGAAGCTCGTCTTCGACGAGGAGCATAGCCTCCACGAGCTCGTCCTGAAAAACGGCGGCGAAAAGAAAATCAATTGGGCGCTGGCCGCGTCGCCCGAATACAAGCGCCTGCACACGCTGCGTCAGGCGATCGAGGAAAACAACAAGCCGCCCTTCACCATCCAGCACAATGGCGACAAGGCGACGAAAGAGACCGCGCAGCTGCTGCTCAATTACGTCCTAGAAGACGCGAAAAAGGAATTCACCATCACGCGCTTCAAGGGCCTCGGCGAAATGAATCCCGAGCAGCTCTGGGCCACCACGATGAACGCGGAAACGCGCACGCTCCTCAAGGTCCGCCTCGAGGACGCCGTCGCCGCCGAAACCATTTTCAGCACGCTCATGGGCGAAAACGTCGAGGAACGCCGCAAATTCATCGAGGAAAACGCCCTCGACGTCGTGAATCTGGACATCTAGAGCTTTTCACGAATCACGAGTCACTAATCACGAATCACTGAGGCTTTCGAATGGCTGACGAGCAAAACCAGTCGGTTCTCCTGCCGGTCGATATCGAATCGGAAATGAGGAAGTCGTACCTCGATTACGCCATGAGCGTGATCCTGGCGCGCGCGATCCCCGATGTGCGCGACGGCCTGAAGCCCGTCCAGCGCCGCATCCTGATCGCCATGAACGATCTCGGCCTCGCGTCGAATCGTGGCTTCCGCAAGTGCGCCAAAATCTGCGGCGACACCTCCGGCAACTACCACCCGCACGGCGAAGCCATCATCTATCCCGCGCTCGTGCGCCTAGCGCAGGATTTCAGCATGCGCTACCCGCTCGTCGATGGCCAGGGCAACTTCGGCTCGATCGACGGCGACCCGCCGGCGGCCATGCGTTACACCGAAGCGCGGCTTTCGCGCATCGCCGAAGAGCTGCTCCAGGACCTCGAAAAGGAAACGGTCGACTTCGTCGAGAATTTCGACCAGACGCGCATGGAGCCCACCGTCCTTCCGGCGCGCATCCCGAACCTGCTGGTCAACGGCGCCGACGGCATCGCGGTCGGCATGGCCACGCGCATTCCGCCGCACAACCTGCGCGAGACCGTCGAGGCCGCGATCATGCTGATCGAAAATCCCGCGGCCACGCTCAAGCAGATCATGAAAATCATGCCCGGCCCCGATTTTCCGACGGGCGGCTACATCTACGGCCGCGAAGGCATCGAGGAAGCCTATAAGAAAGGCCGCGGCTCGTTCCAGGTGCGCGCGAAGGCCGCGATCGAGCAGCGCGGCAAGGACCGCGAAGACATCGTCATCACCGAGCTGCCCTACCAGGTAAACAAAGCGCGCCTGATCGAGCACATCGCCGAGCTCATCAACGACAAGAAAATCGACGGCATCGCCGACGTCCGCGACGAGAGCGACCGCGAAGGCATGCGCATCGTCATCGAGCTCAAGCGCGACGAAGAGCCGCAGATCATCCTCAACAAGCTTTTCAAGATGACGCAGATGCAGGAATCCTACGGCATGATCCTGCTCACCATCGTCGGCGGGCAGCCGCGCGAACTCGGCCTCCTGCCGCTCCTGCAGCTTTTCATCGATCACCGCGTCGACGTCGTCCGCCGCCGCACGCAATACGAATTGCGGAAGGCGCGCGAGCGCGAGCACATCCTCATCGGCTACCGCATCGCCCTCGACAATGTCGACGAAGTGATCCGCATCATCCGCGGATCGTCCAGCCGCGCCAATGCCCGCCAAAACTTGCACGACTTTTTCTCGAACAAAGACGTCCGCGTGTTGGTCGCCGGCAAGGAACGCACCATCGAGGGCATCAAGGTCGATCGCAAGAAGTACGGCATCGTCGCGCTCACCGGCGCCGCGATCGGCCCCGCCGAAGGCGAAGGCCTCACCTACGCCCAGATCGACGCGATCCTCGAGCTGCAGTTGCACCGCCTCACGCAGCTCTCCGTCGACGAAATCCTGAAGGAACTCGCGCAAATCCGCGAAAAGATCGCCGAGCTCGAAGAAATCCTCGCGAGCGACAAGAAGCTGAAAGCCGTCATCGTTGCCGAACTCCGCGAAGTGATGAAGGCCTACGGCGACGACCGCCGCACGCAGATCGTCGACCGCGTCGAGGAAATCAAGCTCGAGGATCTGATCAAGGACGAGGAGATGGCCATCACGGTCAGCCACGCCGGCTACGTGAAGCGCACCTCGGTCGACACCTATCGCCACCAGTCGCGCGGCGGCAAGGGCCGCATCGGCGCGAAAACGCGCGAAGACGACTTCGTCGAGCACTTCTTCACCGCGTCCGCGCACAGCTACATTCTGCTGTTCACGTCGAAAGGCCGCGTCTACTGGCTCAAGGTCTATGAAATCCCCGAGGCCGCGGCGGCCACCCGCGGCAAGGCCATCAATAACCTCGTGCGCTTCCAGGACGGCGAGAAGCTCACCGCCGTCGTTCCCACGCGCAATCTCGAAGAGACCGGCCGCTACGTCTTCCTCGCCACCCGAAACGGCACGGTGAAAAAGACCGAACTCGCCGAATTCTCGAATCCGCGTCCGTCCGGAATTATCGCCATCAATCTCGATTCAGACGACGAGCTCATCGGCGCGAAGCTCACCGACGGCAAGCAGATGATCTTCCTCGCCAGCCGCGACGGCCAGGCGATTCTCTTCCGCGAAACCGAAGTCCGCGCCATGGGCCGCGCCGCCGGCGGCGTCAATGGCATGGATCTCGCCAAGGACGACAAAGTCGTTTCGATGGACGCCGCCCAGCCCGATTTCGAGATCATTGCCAAGGAAAACAAGAAGACCACGCAGAATCTCGAAGAACTCGAAAACGACGAGATTCGCGACTCGCTCACCTCCCTCATGCTCACGGTCGCCGAGAAGGGCTACGGCAAGCGCACGCCGCTCGCCGAATACCGCGTCACGTCGCGCGGCGGCAAGGGTGTGATCAACCTGAAATCCACCGACCGCAACGGCCCGGTCGTCGCCGCGCTCCAGGTGCGCGAGGATTCCGACGTCATGATCATCACCGGCCACGGCAAGGTGATCCGCGTTCACGCCGCCGAGATTCGCGAGGCCGGCCGCTCGACGCAAGGCGTCCGCCTCCTCAAGCTCGACGAAGGCGACCGCATCGCCGCCGCGGCGTCCATCCTGGAAGAGGAAGAATCCGCCGAGCCAGAGAAGAAGTCGTAGCGCCGGCGTCCCGCCGGCGCTAGTGCGACCATGGCCCGATGCGTTCCGCGGCTGCGTTTTCGAGTACAATTTTGGCTTCGAGTGTGACTCACCGCGAACAACTCGCCGCCATTCTCCGCGCCAAGTCGATCAAGCGCGGCGATTTCACCCTCGCCTCGGGCAAAAAGAGCGACTACTACCTCGATTGCCGCCTGACGACCCTCGATCCCGAAGGCGCGCTCGAAACAGGCTACTGCGTGCTCGAACTGCTCGATGAAATGGGCGTAAAGCCGGACGCCATCGGCGGGCTCAGCATGGGCGCCGATCCCGTTGTCTCCGCGGCGATCGTCGTCAGCGCGCTAGAAAAGCGCCCCGTGCAAGGCTTCCTCGTCCGCAAGGAAGCGAAGGGCCACGGCCGCAAGAAGCAAATCGAAGGAGTGGAGCAGACGCAAGGCAAGCGCGTCGCGATTGTCGACGACGTTTGCACCACCGGCGGCTCGACGCTCGAAGCCATCGAAGCCGTCACGCGCGAGGGCTGCGAAGTAATCGCCGTGATCAGCCTCGTCGATCGCGAAGAAGGCGGCTCCGAAATGCTCCGCGCGAAATACAATTACCGCTCCATCTTCACCGCCCGCGAGCTCCTTGAGGACGAATCAGCCCCGCGATCGGCCGCCTCCCGATCCTCGAAGTGAGCCTCCTCGAATCCGGCCAAACGCCGCAATCGTCATCGTCGTGCGCTTTCCGCGACATCGCGCCATTCCGCGCGCCCGCGCCGCCGCGGGAACGTACTAGAATGGTTTCGCGTTCATTTCGCTGAGGGGGAATCATGAAGCGTTCCGGCAGGCACCTGCCCATGTCGAAGCTGGCCTACAAAGATCCCATATTCATGGAAAGTCTGCCGGCTCGGCCGCTACGGATCCTCGCGGAGTATATCGATCCGATCAATCGCCTCCGGCGGGCGCATGTGGGCGATACGATCGTGATGTTCGGCTCGGCGCGCATCCAGCCGCGCGACCAGGCTCTCGCCGCGCTCAAGAAGGTACAGCAGGCTGCCAAGGGGCGCCGCACCCCGGAGTGGAAGACCAAGATCGTCGCCGCGAAATCGATCGTCGAAATGTCGCGCTACTACGAGGAGGCCCGCGAGCTCTCGCGACGCATCACGTCGTGGGCGATGACGCTCGGTCCACATCCCAAGCGCTTCGTCATTTGCTCGGGCGGCGGTCCCGGAATCATGGAAGCCGCGAACCGGGGCGCCGCCGAAGCGGGCGGTTCATCCGTCGGACTCAGCATTCAACTGCCCCACGAACAGCTGCCGAACCCCTACATCACGCCCGAGCTGAATTTCTGCTTCCACTATTTCTTCATGCGCAAGCTCTGGTTCGCGCAGATGGCCAAGGCCTTGATCGTTTTCCCCGGGGGCTTTGGCACCATGGATGAACTCTGGGAACTCCTCACGTTGCTGCAGACTGGGAAACTCTCGTCGCACCACTTGATCCTGATCTACGGCCGCAAATACTGGGACAAGGTTCTCAACTGGCGCCACATGGTGCGCAGCGGAACCATCAGCGAGGCGGATTACAAGCTGCTGCAGTTTGCCGACACGGTCGAAGAGGCTTTCGATCGGGTGCGTGCGGAGATGGAAGCGCACCACCTCGCTCTCGATATCGAATGAAGCGCTCTTCGCGAGCGCGACGCCGAACGGCAATCTTCAGATTGAGATCGGAGGAGGCAGCCTGGGGGAAGGAGGCTCGTCCTTCCCCTTTGCGCTTTGGCCCTGCGGAGAGAACAGAAAGAGTGCGCCCGGTCGACCTTCGGATCGGCGCTAGTTATTCGAGACTTCGAGATCGGCCAGAAACACCGCGTTGAACCGCCGCTGCTCGCCCTGGTCATGCAGCAAAACGACCGGCGCGAGATGCAGCGATTGCCTGCAGTTGCGGCACACGCTCATCTCGCCCTGAAGATCCTGCAGAAAGCCGTCCGTGAAGTGGTATGCCGATCGCGGCCGCCTCGCGGGCTTCGCCCCGTGCGTACCGCAATGCGGGCACGTGTATTCCACAAGGTCTTCTTGGGGATCGCGGTTCAGCGCCGCCCATCCCGTGTATCGCACACCGACTGTATCGAGAGAAGTACGACTCATGATGCCACCTCTATTACCGCCTGCTTGCGCCCTTCTGGGGCTGTCCACAACTGCTTAGACGCCCGAACGGCAAAAACCGATTCAGGTTTCCTGATCCCGAACCCGCACCCGCGCCATTGTCGCAGCGAATATCCCGGGAACCCCCTCCGTTGGCTGGTGTCTATCATTACTGAGCAGTCATAAGGGCCTTCATCGTTGGCGCGGACTCAGGCCAGCGAGCCGAGGGCGCCGGTTGGCCTGCGTTTCTGACCAGGAGACGTGTTTTCCCGGCTTTCTATTTCGGCGCGGAGGTGTGTCTATGAGCGAGCTAGGTAACCTGTCGAATTGTGTAGTCGATCCGGATTCCGGAGCGGCTGGACGAACACGCGGACTTCGCCGCGGAGCCTTCGTCGGTTCTCTGTTCGTGGAAGCTTCTTTTGTCGGTGCCTTGCTGTTGTGGCCGTTGCTGGCTCCCGCGATGCTTCCGGCCCAGATGGCGGTCACGCCCTTGCCTCCCTACCGCGGCGATACTGTCGTCGCTGCCAGGACGGGGCATCCGCGAGAGGCTGCCGGTCCCGTTTTCGTGGCCATCCCAGTTTCGCTTCACCCAAGCCTGGGCCGACCGCGCTCGTTCGAGCCCTTCACGTCTGGCAACGAGCCGCCGGCCATCGGCGACGCCGGCGACTACGGATCTGCCGCGGATGTTCTCGGTGGCTCTTCCGCTGATCGCGCCATCGACGTGCCTCGCCCAGCTTCACCGAGGCAGCCGCTCAAGGTGAGCGCCGGGGTGATGGAAGCGCTATTGATCCACCGCGTACAGCCGGACTACCCGGCACTCGCGAAGACAATGGGATTGTCGGGGGTGGTCGAGCTGCAAGCCCGGATCGGCATCGACGGCACGGTGCAGGCGCTCCAGGTTGTCAGTGGGAATCCGATCTTGGCGCGCGCTGCCATCGAAGCGGTGGAGCAGTGGCGTTATCAACCTACCCGACTCAGCGGCCAGCCAGTCGAGGTCGAAACTCACATCACGGTGACCTTCTCGCTGCAATAGGCCACCGCGCGAGACATTGTGGCTTGCCCCATTCGCGTACCGGAGCAAGCCACGAGTCCTCGCTAACTCACTCTCTTGCTAGAATTTGAGCACGATTCCTGTCGAGACTCGCACGTTGTTCTGTGTATTCCCGAAGAATCGCGTCGGCAGGTAGTCGCCTTCGATCACGCGCCAATAGATGCCGTGAATCAGCTCGGTATCGATGCCGCCTCCGATCGCGACCGCAAAAGAAGTATCGGCAAACGGGCCAGTGCTCACGTGCGCCCCGCCGATAAGAATGTGTGCGAAGGGAGATACCCGCGTCGGCCACGAAACCTGCGGCCCGAAGAGAAAGGTGTGAATTGACGTGCTCTCGCCCGACGGTGATCCGTAATGCCCGTCGAAGTCAGCCACGCCGCCCAGCCAGTCCGCGAACTTGTATTGCCCCGAAAGCTCCCAACCGTTGAGATTAAAGCCTGAGGAGCCCGGGTTTAGCGCCGGCGTGGCGTCCACCCGCATGTAGGAGTAGCCCCCGAACAGCTCGAACTTGTCCTGCGCCTGCGTCTTCAGCGGAGCCAGCGAGATCAGCAAAACCAACCCAAGCAAAAGCGACAATCTTCGTGCCATGAAGTGTCTCCTCCTCAGGAGAATTCGATTTTGAGCGTTTTGACACTGCCCTCGCGCGGGCGCGTGCCCTTCTCGCTTTCCAGCGAGACCATAACCCCTTTGGGCGAGGGGTTGAGAGCGTCGGCGGGCGGCCCGACCCACCTTTGATGCGGATAGCACGATCAACGGTTACTCAGAAACGACCTGGTTCTAGTCATATGCAGACATTGTACCTTCGTATTTGTATATATGGAAAATGGAATGAAACGGAGCCTACCAAAATTGGCTTCCGCGCAAACCTATGTTTTTACGTCACTTATTAATTCTACATCATGGAATTGGACTTGCCTAAGCACTGCTGCTCTGTTGAAACAGGGGATTGTGTCCGCCATCAGCGACTTGCCCGACGTCCACACGATGGACGCAAAGACGGAAAGCGAACGACTGGTTCTAGGCGACCTCGGGAGCGCGGCACTCATTCAATTTCAGGAAGGAAATCGAGGAGGGGGTATGACTTGGAAGCGTTTGTTTTTGGTTTTCGGGCTGCTGCTTGCCATGGCAGGCTTGGGTTCGCAGCCGGCTTGGTCGCAAACGGAAACCGGCTCAATCACGGGTGTCGTCACCGACTCAACGGGTGCGGTGATTCCGGGTGCGACGGTGACGGCGAAAAGCAATGCGACCGGCGCAACGAGAACGGTCACGTCGGGGACTACCGGCCGTTACCTGATTCAGGCCCTCCTCCCGGGCGTCTACACCGTCACGGTCACGAGCGGAAGCTTCCAGCCCTTCAAGTCGCAGGCTGAAGTCACCGTCGGCGGCAACGTCACGCTGGACGCTCAACTATCTCTGTCTGGTACCACAACGACGGTAGAAGTCGTCGGCGCTGGCGGGACGACGGTGAATACCCAGTCCCAAGAGCTCTCTCAACTGGTAGGCACCACGCAGATGGCCCAGCTCCCCAGCCTGAACCGTGACCCCTACGACTTCGTCGCCCTCGCGGGTAATATCAGCAACGGCGACAACACGAGCAACGGCGGCGCGCCCAATGCCGCCCAAACGGTCGGCCAGAGCATCACTGGGTACGGCGTGGGCTACTCCATCAACGGCCAACGCTCAACCGGCACCGAAATCCTCCTGGACGGCGTGGAAAACGTCGGCGTGTTCAGCTTGATTGCCGGCCAGCCAGTTCCTGCCGATTCGATCCAGGAATTCAGCATCATTACCAATAACTTCGGCCCCGAATATGGCCGTGCATCGGGCGGCATCGTCAACGTGGACAGCAAGCGTGGCACAAACAGCATTCACGGCGATGCGTTTGAGTTCAACCGCCTCTCCGCCTACACCGCCAACACTTTTGGCAACGTGGCCAACGGCGTTCCGAAGGGCATCTACACCCGCAACAACTTCGGCTACGACGCCGGCGCCCCGATCATCAAGAACAAGCTGTTCGTATTCTTCTCCGAAGAATTCGTCCGGACCCGCAGCAACTCCCAGCAGACCGAGGAAATCCTCGATCCCTCCTTCGTGAGCCTGCTGCCGTCCAACATCCAGACCTATTTCTCGAAATTCGGCACCGGCAACGACACGCCTTCCGGCACAGTCATCACCGCTGGACAGCTCGCCGCGAACTCATCCGTGAATTTCCCCGGCGGCACTTTCCCGCTCATCAACGGGACGACGCCTGTGTCGCCGACCCAGCCGGTCTTCGACGTGGTCAACTTCACCGCCCCCTTCAACGCGGGCGGTGGCCTCCCCCAGAACACCTACGATTTGCTGGGGCGCGTTGACTACAACCTGAGCGACAAAACGACGATGTTCTTCCGCTTCGCCCGTTACAGCGAGAACGACTTCGCCGGCTCCACCTTCTACAGCCCGTACCCGCAGTACAACGTGGGAAACGCGAGCTTGGACAACAGCGCGCTCTTTTCGCTCAACCACGTGTTCAACGACAACCTGTTGAGCACCACCAAGGTGAGTTTTGCGCGCTTCAACACCGCCAACAGTTTTGACACCGCTTTGACCCAGACCCCGAACCTGTATCTCAGCACCAGCAGCTACCAGGAACAGGTCGACTACGTCACCGGCAACGTCATCCAGCTGCCCGGTCTTGAAAACACCGCGGAGGGCTCCGGCGGTTTGCCGTTCGGCGGTCCGCAGAACACCTTCCAGGTGTCACACGATGTTGCGTGGACCAAGGGAAAGCACACCATGCACTTCGGCGGCGAGTTCACCTACATTCAACTCAACGTCGCCTATGGCGCCTATTACCAGGCGAACGAGGTCCTCGGCTCGGACCTTGGCCCGTCGCTCAGCTCCTTGGTCAACGCGGGCGGCGACATGCAGAACGGCGTGTTTGCTAGCCCGACGCTCCAATTCCAGGCCCGCGTGGACGCCCAGGGCGCGCTGCCTTGCGCAACCGATGCCTACGGCAACGAGATCGTCACTGCGGCTTGCGAGGTCACTCCGCCTCTTCCGGCGGCGAATCCCGCTCGCAGCTACCGTTACAACGACTGGGCCCTCTACGGCGGCGACAGCTTCAGGGTCACCCGCAAGCTGACGGTCAACTACGGCCTCCGCTGGGAGCATTACGGCGTGCAGCACAACAACAAGTCGGCCCTCGATTCCAACTTCTACGACGGCGCCGGCAGCTATCCCGAAAACGTGGCGGATGGCGGCGTGTTCCTCACGAGCCAGAGCCCGATCGGCGAATTCTGGAAGCCGCGTTGGGGCACTTTCGCTCCGCGCGTCGGCTTTGCCTATGACCTCTTCGGTGATGGCAAGACGGCTCTGCGTGGCGGTTTCGGTATCAGCTACGAGCGCAACTTCGGCAACGTGACTTATAACGCCAGCTTCAACCCGCCGGCCAGCGCCGTCCTGAGCGACAATTGCAGCGCGAACTCCACCACAGGCATCATCGGCACGAACTGCGGATACTACGTCACCAACAATGACCTTGGTCCCCTCGGCCTTCCGGGGCCAGCGTCTCCGCTGCCTCCTGTCGAGTTGCGCGACGACGGCTCGAACAACGAAGTGGCCCAGACCCAGTTCTGGAGCTTGGACTTGCAGCACGAGCTTGCAACCAACACCCTGATCGACGTGTCGTACAGCGGCGCGCATGGCGTCCACCTCTACGACCTCGAGAACATCAACATGATCGGCGCCGCCCAGGAATATCTCGGCGCTCCGCTCATCGTCGATCCCGCTTGCCCCTATACCAACCCGACCACTGGCGACAACGCCTGCTATACCCGGCCGAACTCGCAATACGCGGCGATCAACCTCCGCGGCAGCGGCGGCATCAGCTCGTACAACGGTCTGAACGTCAAGTTCCAGACCCAGAACTTGCACAACACGGGCCTGACTCTCGTCGCCAACTACACGTACTCCCACTCACTCGACGATCTGAGCACTACGTTCTCGGACGACTTGGCGCAGGGCTCCTTGGGCTACACCAACTTCACGGATCCCAAGCTCGACTACGGCAGTTCGGACTTCGACGTTCGTCACCGCGTCGTGATTTCTCCGATCTGGCAGACGCCGTGGTTCCGCGACGGAAAGAGCTGGCAGCGGCAGGCGCTCGGCGGCTGGACAATTTCGAGCGTCTTCACCGCCCGCACCGGCATTCCGTTCTCAATCTACGACGAGAGCTACCTGATCAATTTCTACTCGATTCCGCGGCTCACTCCGGCCACCCCGATTACGCAGTTCCACACGGGCACGCCGGTTCCGGTTCCGGGATCACCCAACACCTATACCGCGCTCACGGTTCCTGCGCCGGCGAATATCGGTCCGCTGAACCCGACGCTCGGTATCTCCGACTTCGGGCCGTATCCAGCCGATATGACCGGTCGCAACGCCTTCCGCGCGCCCGGTGCTTGGAACGACGACCTCTCGATCAGCAAGAGCTTCAAATTGACCGAGCGGTTCGGCCTGGAGTTTCGCGCCGAAGCGTTTAACGTGTTCAATCACCACAACTTCTACGTCAACCCTGGATTCAACTACTATGGCGGCCCCACCACGACGGGGCTCCAGGTGATCGAGCAAAAGGGCGGCCTCGGCAGTTCGGCCCTCGGCGGCAACAACGACGAGCGGCGGTTCGGTCAGTTCGCGCTCAAGCTGACGTTCTAGTTAGCAGCTAATCGGGGTGTGCACGGCGGGGGAGCCTCCAGGGCTCCCCCGTTCTTTTTTGCGCCCACGCCCGGGTTTCGAACCCACCCCGGACGCAACTTCGGCGCCCCTCCCTGCGTATGGGTATAATAGGCCAGCCCGGCGCCTCGACCTGGGCCAGCCGAATACCCTATGACCGGAAAAACCTCCATGACCCTCGGCGAAGCCGTCAACATCGCCACGGCCAGCCTCTGGGCGCACAAGATGCGCAGCGTGCTCACGCTGCTCGGCGTCGTCATCGGCGTCATGTCCGTGATCGCCGTCGTCAGCCTGGTCAATGGCCTCAACGACTACGTGGCCGACAAGATTTTCAACCTCGGCGCCGACGTCTTCATGGTCAATCGCTCCCCCTCCATCATCACCAATATCGACCAGTGGGAATCGGCGCAGAAGCGCAAGAAATTCCACATGGACGACTACGAGGCCCTTCGCGACAATTGCCGCAGTTGCGTCGCCGTCGCCGCCAGCCTGAATAAGACCGGCCAGGTGAAATACGGCACGAACACCCTCGACGATTCGAGCATCATCGGATTCACTCACGAGATGCCGGAGGTTTACAGCCGCGAGCTCGCCGAGGGCCGGTATTTCACCCGCCTCGACGTCTCACGCAGCGCGCAAGTCTGCGACGTCGGTTTCGACATCGTCGATAAGCTGCTTCCCGGCACCGATCCCGTCGGCAAAGAGATTCGCGTCGATACCGGCGAGTGCGAAATCATCGGCGTCGCCAAAAAGCGCGGCTCCGTGATGGGCCAGTCGCAGGACAACTGGGTGATCATGCCGCTCACCACCTACCTCAACATCTACGGGAATGGCGACGACTCGATGCGCCTCTGGGTGAAAGCCGCGGGCACGCAGGCCCTCGACAACACCATGGACGAGGTCCGCATGCTTCTCCGCGCCCGCCGCCACGTCGAGTATCGCGATCCCGACGATTTCGCGATGGAAACGAACGCCTCCTTCCTGCAAATCTGGGGCAGTATCAGCAGCACGTTCTTCGGCGTCACGATCGGCATCGCCTCGATCTCCCTGATCGTCGGCGGCATCGTCATCATGAATATCATGCTGGTCTCGGTCACCGAGCGAACCCGCGAAATCGGCCTGCGAAAATCGCTGGGCGCCCGCCAGGCGGATATCCGCATGCAGTTCCTGATCGAATCGGCCACCATCGCCGCGATCGGCGGAGCGTGCGGCGTGATCCTCGGCGTTCTGCTAGCTAAAATCGTCAGCTTGACGACCTCGCTGCCCAGCTCCGTGCAGATCTGGTCCGTCCTGATGGGTTTGATCGTGGCGACGGGCGTCGGCCTGTTTTTCGGCGTGTATCCGGCTTCCAAGGCGGCCCGGCTCGATCCGGTCGTCGCGTTAAGATCCGAGTAAGGAGAGGCGATCGTGGCTCAAAGGCGCGGCTTCGGCGAATTCAAGGAATCGGTTTCGCTTGCGTTCGACGTGTTGCGCCGCAATCCGCTGCGGTCTTTTCTCACCGTGCTCGGAATCGTCATCGGCGTCACCACGATCATCGTCATCGGAGCCGTGATCAACGGGCTCAATTCCAACGTGCTCGGCAATATCCAATCGCTCGGCTCGAGCACCGTGCTCGTCTCGAAATTTTCGTGGGCCACTCTTGGCCGCCTCGATCCGAAGGTGCTGCAGCGCAAGGATCTCGATCCCGCGTGGATCGACGGCATCAAGGATTTGCCGCACGTCGTCGCCGCCGCACCCGTCGAGCAGATCGAAAACTACGCCGTCGGCGCGGGGGCCAGCGAGGTCCGCCGCGGCGACCTCCGCGCCAAGAACGTGATCCTCGAAGGGGACGGGCCCGCTGTCGCGCAGATCAGCGATTTCAATCTCGATCGCGGCCGTTTTTTCAACCAGACGGACGAAGAGCATCGCTCCCCCGTCACCGTTCTCGGCCACATCACCGCCAACACGCTTTTTCCAAACGGCGAAGATCCCGTCGGTCAGGAAGTCTTGCTCGAGGGCCAGGTTTTCACCGTCATCGGAGTCCTTGAGGAACAAAAGCAGGCCTTGGGCACCGGCGAAAACCCCGAGGACAATATCGCGCTCGTCACGTTCTCGATGATCCGCAAGCTGCATCCCGAATTCAAAAACGTCGTGTTCATGGCCAAAGCCGACACCACCGATAATCTCCCGTTGGTCATCGACGAGGTGGACGCTTACATGCGCCGCGTCCGCAAGCTTTCATCCGATAAAGACGACGATTTCGCCATCCTCACCACGGACACGTTCCTCGATCTCTGGAATCAGATTTCCGGCGGGATTTTCATCGTCATGATGGCCGTGGGTTCGGTGGCGCTGCTGGTCGGCGGAATCGGCGTGATGAATATCATGCTCGTCAGCGTCACCGAGCGCACCCGCGAGATCGGCGTGCGCAAGGCCATCGGTGCGCGCCGCAACAATATCCTCACTCAGTTCCTGCTCGAGGCTCTCACGCTTGCCATCGTCGGCGGCGCCACGGGCGTGATTCTCGGCTCCACGTTCGTGCTTCTCATCCGGCTCGCGGCTCCATCCTTTCCCGCGTCCGTGTCCTTCACCCTGATCGCGCTTGGCGTCTCCGTCGCCGGGATGATCGGCATCTTTTTCGGCGTCTACCCCGCCTGGAAAGCCGCCCGGCTGAATCCCGTCGAAGCCCTCCGCTACGAATAGCGTCTACTTCTCGCCGCCCACGAGTTCCTGCAGCGACTTCTCGAACGGAGCGCGCGCTACTCCGCGTTCGGTAATGATCGCCGCGATGAATTTCGAAGGTGTCACGTCGAACGCGGGATGCGCGGCGCGAACGTCGGGCGAAATCCGCACACCGCGTAGATGCGTCACCTCCTCCTGCGCCCGTTCCTCGATCGGAATGTGCTCGCCCGAGGGAATCGAGAGGTCGATCGTCGAAATGGGCGCGGCCACGTAAAACGGAATTCCATGCTCGCGCGCCAGCACCGCGATTCCGTACGTCCCGATTTTGTTCGCCGTATCGCCGTTGCGCACGATCCGGTCCGCTCCCACCACCACCGCGCCCACGTTTCCCGTTTTCAGGAAATGCGCCACCATGTTGTCCGTGATCAGCGTCAGCGGAATGTGATCCTGGTGCAGCTCCCAGGCCGTCAGCCGCGCTCCCTGCAGGTACGGCCGCGTCTCCGGTACGAGCACCTCGATCTTGTGCCCCGTATCGACCGCTACGCGAATCACGCCTAGCGCCGTCCCGATTCCGCCCGTTGCGAGCGCTCCGGCGTTGCATTGCGTCATCACGCGCCCGCTCCGCGGCAGCAACTCCGCGCCGAAGCGCCCGATCGCTTCGTCGGCCGCGCGCCGCTCCTCGTGGACTTTCTCGGCCTCCGCCACGAGACCGCTGCGGATCCCCGCGATTCCGTCCGCGCCGCTCTTCTCCGCGGCGCGCGCCAGCTCTTCGAACCGCCGCTTGAATCGCTCGATGGCCCAGAACAAATCGACCGCCGTCGGCCGCGTGCGGGCCATCGCGTCGCAAATCGCCGAAAATTCCGGGCGCAATTCCGCAAGCGTCTTCGCCTTCGACCGCTCGACGCCCACGGCGATCCCCATCGCCGCCGCCACGCCGATCGCCGGCGCCCCGCGAATCACCATGTCCTTGATCGCCCGCGCCACTTCCTGATAATCCGTGTACGTGTGGTAGACCACCTCGCCCGGCAGCCGCCGCTGGTCCAGCATCACCACGCCTTCGCGAGTCCACTGAATCGGTTCAACGCTGCGCAATGGATTCCTCTCCCTGATCGCCGCTCAGATCACGCACGCTTGCCGCCGGCGCGACATCGAGACGCGTCATCGCCCGAATGCCCACGCCACCATCAGCGGAAACTCTTCTCGCCAGAATGCGCCCCCGTGCGAGCCGGCTCGCTCTTTCATCACGACGTCTGCACCTGCGTCGCGCAGCGCCTCTGCCCACCTCGTTGCGTTCTCGAGGAAGAACGGCTCGTCATTTCCGGCGACGAGGTAAGTGCGAGGAAGCGGGCTCGGCATCACACCCGGCTTGTAACCGCCTCCCGGCGAGGCGCAAAAAATCGCTCCGTAGACATCCGGATGCCGAAGTCCAAGAGCGAGGGCCAGCTCTCCGCCTGCCGATACTCCGAATACCGCGGTGCGTTCGGCGGGCAGTGCCACGCCAAATCGTGACCCCGTCCACCGGCGAACGTCCTCGACGAAAAATCTCTCGTGCGCTGCGAACCGCTCCGGCTCAAACCCGGGCGAGTACTCGTGCAGCCGCTGCATCTCGTCAGTCAGCCCGTGTACGCCGACCACCATGGTGCACGGTACGCCCGCCCTCTCAAGCAACCGGCCCCACTTCGAGATTCTCTGGCCGTCACCAGCGAAGACCATTGCCTCGGGCGTGCCTCGCGGTACGTACACCGTCACCTGCCGTCCACCGCCGTACTCGAACGTCTCAGTGACAAACTCTCCTGCTGCAGCACTCAGCGCGCGGTCGACGTCATTGTCCGTTCGCTTCTCCATGGCCCTGCCTCAGTTGTGCAACTTAGGGGTGCCCTCTTTTGCCGTCCGGTTTGCAAGAATTGTCGATGAAACGGCGGAGAGCCAAAAAAGCCTTTGTTCGCGCCTCTAACGAAGCAGCGGCGCAAAATGCCGCAGCTTCAGCGACGAGAGCAACGCCGCAATCACCGGCAGCGCATTGTAGCTCGCATGCAACACGTAGCTCGCCGCCACGGTACGCGTCGCCGCCCGCGCGACCGTAAACACGATCCCCACCACCACGAGCAGCGCGATCTGCCACCACCCTCCCCACAATTGCCGCGCGTGCAACAGCCCGAAAATCGTTCCCGTCAGGATGATGCCCATCCCGATGCCGAAGCTGCGCGCCGCCACCGGATAGAGATAACCCCGAAAAATCGTCTCCTCCACCACCGGCGCCACCAGCACCGCGGTCAGCATGAAAAGTAGCGCCGCATGCGGACTTTGCGTCATCGACTGGATCGGCAGCGGATGCTTCGGTGGAAATAATGTCTCGGCCACCGCCACCACCATCGCGAGTGCAAATCCTCCGAAACTCAACGCCACGTAGGGAAACGCTCCGGAGCCCGTACCGATCGGACGCCAGCCGATCGTCCGCCAGAATGGCGAGTGGAATCGCAACCGCATCTGCGCCGCCAGATACGCGAGCACTCCCAGATCGAGCAGCATCTGCGCCACGATCGCCAGCACGCTCATCGTCCCCGGCGATTTTCGCAGGGCCGCGATCGACACGCCCGAGAGCCTTAGCGCCATTGCGATGATCAGGCCCACCACGGCGCTGCCGCCGATCACCAGCGCGACCAGCAGTCCGATGTCGATCCAGTCCCAGGGTACGCGCAGGTCGTCCGGCAGCGTGCGCCTGGTGATGTGCGGCGATTCCCCCGCGGGCTGCGCGCCCGACGAATGAAACGGATCGCCCATCGTCGCTGGTTCGGCCGCAGCCCGCTCGGGCTCGAAAGACTCCGGCGGTTCCGGGGGCTCGGGGGGCAGGGCGTGATCGTCAGTGCTCATCGCGTCCCTCCCGGTCAGCCCGCGGCTGTCGCATTTCCATTGGACTTCGCTCCGTTCAGAGCGGATGCCAAAATCTGTCCCGTGTACGATTTCTTGTTGCGCGCCACCATTTCGGGCGAACCTTGCGCCACGATCCGTCCGCCCGCTTCGCCGCCCTCCGGCCCAAGATCGATGATCCAGTCGGCTTGCTTGATCACGTCGACATGATGCTCGATGATAAGCACGGTATTCCCGAGCGATACCAGCCGGTTTAGCACATCGAGCAGCTTCTTCACGTCGTCGAAGTGCAATCCGGTCGTCGGTTCATCGAGCACGTACAGCGTCCTCCCGGTTTGGCGTCGCGAAAGTTCCCGCGCGAGTTTCGTCCGCTGCGCCTCTCCGCCCGAAAGGGTCGTCGCCGATTGACCGAGCTGCACGTAGCCCAGCCCGACGTCCACCAGCGTCTGCAGCTTCTGTTGGATTGCCGGAATATTTTCGAGTGCCTTCAGCGCCTCTTCGATCGGCAGATCGAGTAGATCGGAGATCGAAAGCCCTTTGTAACGCACCGCCAGCGTCTCCGCGTTATACCGCTTGCCCCGGCACACCTCGCAGGTCACGTAGACGTCCGGCAGAAAATTCATCTCGATGCGCCGCTGGCCGTCGCCCTGGCACGCCTCGCACCGCCCGCCTTTCACGTTGAAGCTGAACCTTCCCGGCTTGTACCCGCGCTCGCGCGATTCCGGCAGCATCGCGTAGAGCTCCCGGATCGGAGCGAACACGCCCGTGTACGTCGCCGGGTTCGACCGCGGCGTCCGCCCGATCGGCGCCTGATCGATCTGCACCACCTTGTCGACGTGCTCCAGCCCCGTGATCGCGCGGTACTCGCCCGGCTTATCCATCGAGCGGTACAGTTTTGCCGCGAGCGCGCGATACAACGTGTCGTTCACCAGCGTTGACTTGCCCGACCCCGACACCCCGGTCACCACGGTCAGCAGGCCGAGCGGAATCGTCACGTCGATATTCTTCAGGTTGTGCCCATGCGCCCCGAGGATCGTCAGCGCTTTGCCGTTGGGACTGCGCCGCTCCTGCGGCACCGGAATTTTCGTCTGCCCCGACAGATATTGCCCGGTAAGCGACGCCGGATTCGCCGCGATTTCCTCCGGCGCTCCCGCTGCCACCAGGTGCCCGCCCGTCTTTCCCGCGCCCGGCCCGAGATCGACCACATAGTCCGCGCGCCGGATCGTCTCTTCGTCGTGCTCCACCACCAGCACCGTATTGCCGAGGTCGCGCAACGTCTCGAGCGTGCTCAGCAGCCTCCCATTGTCGCGAGCGTGCAATCCGATCGAAGGTTCGTCGAGCACGTACAGCACCCCGCGCAGCCGCGACCCGATCTGCGTCGCCAGCCGTATCCGCTGTGCCTCGCCCCCCGATAACGTTGCCGCCGAACGGTCGAGCGTCAGGTACCCGAGCCCAACCGCCAGCAGAAAATCGATCCGCTCCGCGATCTCGCTCAGCGGACGTCCCGCGATCTGCAGTTGCCGCGCCGTGAGCTTCGCGCGGATTTTGTCCACCGCCGCGCGCGCGTCCGCCAGCGACAGCGCCGTGAAATCCGCGATCGAGAGCCCCGCGATCTTCACCGCCAGGCTTTCGGGACGCAGCCGCCGCTCGCCGCACGCCGTGCACGGCGCCGGCGACATATACTGCGTCAGCCACTCGCGATACGTGTCCGACCTCGTTTCGTCGAGGCTGCTCTCGAGATATCCCAGCACTCCCTCGAAATTCAGTCCCTTGCCCGTGCCTCCGTCCGCCGGATTGCCGCGCAGGATCAGGTTCTGCACCTTGCGCGGAAATTTCTCGAAAGGCGTGTCGAGACTGAATCCGTAAGCCTCCGCCGCGATCCGCATCGTCCGCTGCAAAGGACCCGATCCCGACCCCGGCCCGAGCCCGCCCTCGAAGAGCGGCTTCGTCCAGTCCACGATCACCTTTGCCGGATCGAACTCGTACTTCGATCCCAGCCCGTGGCATTCCGCGCACGCCCCGTACGGCGAATTGAAGCTGAACGAACGCGGTTCCAGTTGCGGCACCGAAATCCCGCATTCCGGGCACGCCAGCTTCTCCGAGTAGACGTGCTCCGCGCCGCCCACCACCGCGATCGTCACCAGCCCGCCCGTCAGTTTCAGCGCCGTTTCGATCGATTGCTCGAGCCGCTGCGCGATTCCGTTTTTCAGCAGCAGCCGGTCGACCACGATTTCGATCGTATGATTCTTCCGCCGGTCCAGCGGCTGCGGCTCGTCCAGATTCACGAGCTCGCCGTCCACGCGCGCCCGCACGTATCCTTCCTTCGCGTACTTCTCGAGCTCTTTCTTGTATTCGCCCTTTCGTCCGCGCACCACCGGCGCCAGGACCATGATCCGGTCGTCCGGCTTCAGCGCCATCACCGCCTGGACGATCTGCTCCGTCGATTGCCGCGCGATCTCCCGCCCGCAGTTCGGGCAGTGCGGCGTCCCGATCGCGCTGTAGACCACGCGCAGGTAGTCGTAGATTTCCGTGACCGTTCCCACCGTCGAACGCGGCGACCTCGTCGTCGTCTTCTGCTCGATTGCGATCGACGGCGAAAGCCCCTCGATCGAGTCCACCTCCGGCCGTTCCATCTGATCGAGAAATTGCCGCGCGTACGCGGACAGCGACTCCACGTACCTTCGCTGCCCCTCCGCGTACAGCGTGTCGAACGCCAGCGACGATTTCCCCGATCCCGAGAGGCCCGTGATCACGGTCAGCGTGTTTCGCGGAATTTCCAGGCTGATATTTTTCAGGTTGTGCTGGCGGGCGCCCCGGATGCTGATTTTCTTCAAACTCATTTCGAGTGGCCCCGTACGGAGAGCTTCTCTCCACACTGGTTACAATGAGCCCAGCGTAATCTTCGACCATATCAAGACCACCCGCGCCGGTCAAGGAACGCCCCCGCGCCGCCATTTCCCGCCGTGCGAATTTACCAAAGCAGAGGGGACATCCTCCGCCTCTCCACAGATTCCCCTTTTCCTCGGTGCCCTCTGTGTTGAATCGGTAGACCAAACGGCCGCACGCGCCCCACGGGCAAATCCTGAGGCTACTGAACGATGGACGGAATGACGGGGAGAATGATGGAGGGAGAGTTGGCTGGGGCGGTTGGACTCGAACCAACACCGTCCTCATTAACAGTGAGGTGCCCTACCGATTGGACCACGCCCCAACCCGGTTGAAATTGTCCTCCCAATTTACACGAATCGCTGCCGGATCGTAAGGTGTGCCGCGAAATTTTGCCGCCGTGAAAAAGAAGCGAAAGTGACCTGACACACCCCGCCGGGCGTTCGAGAGGGGTAGGTAAAAACTAAACCGGCGGGAATGGTCAGGGGAAGGAAGCCGGCCCAGCCCTCAATCCCCGAAGGGATCCTCGACTTTCCTTCCCCAGACGCCGATTCATGTCGCACGTTCTAAACCAAAGCTAACTGCCTGAAAGCAAACGCCGGAATTTCGGAGTCGCGCGCAAAAATTCCCGAGCACCAGTAAAAATTCCGGGGGATACAAAAGGTCCTAAAGGGATCGCTGTATGCGCTTTGCCACCCGCGAACACCGCTTCGCTTCCCGCGGATTTCGCCCCTTCCCGCTCTCAATCCTTGATCACCGGAAATCCGGCCTCGGTCCACCCGCGCCACCCGCCGTCCATCGAGATCACGTTGCGATATCCCATCCTCTGCAGATTGTCCGCCGCCAGCGCCGACCGGAATCCGCCGCCGCAATACAGCACCACGGTCGCATCCTTATCGGGCACGGTCTTCTCGATGTCGCGCTCGATGATGCCCTTGCTCAAGTGCACCGCCCCGGGGATGTGCCCGCGCGACCACTCCGATTCTTCGCGCGTGTCGATCAGGACGATTTTCTCTCCCGCGTCCAGCCGCTTCTTCGTCTCGCGAAAATCTTCTTCCTTCACCCGCTTCTTCGCGTCTTGCACCAGCTTCACGAAACCATCGCTATGATTCGGCGCCATCGCTTACCCCCTCGAGATTGGATGCCACGCCCGGATGCCGGATTCGCTCAGGTCATGTCCCGCCAGTTCGCTCCCACCTTCGTATCGACCACCAGCGGCACGCGCAGCTCGTGCACGCCCTGCATCACCTCTTTCACCACTTCCGTCAGCTTCGGAATTTCCTTTTCAGGCGCTTCGAACAGCAGCTCGTCGTGCACCTGCAAAATCATTCGCGACTTGAACCCGCTCGCCAGCCGCCGGTCGAGCTCGATCATCGCCAGCTTGATCAGGTCCGCCGCCGCCCCCTGCATCGGCGTGTTCATCGCCGTGCGCTCGGCGAAATTCCGCAGGCTCGGCTGCGGCGAATTGATCTCCGGAATCGGCCGGATGCGCCCGAACATCGATTTCGTGAATCCCGTACGCCGCACTTCGGCGATCTGCCGGTCGAGCATTTGTTTCACGCCGCTGTACCGCTCGAAATACGCGGCGATGAATTTCGCGGCTTCCCGCTGCTCGATGCCGAGCTGCTGAGCCAGTCCAAACGCCGAAAGCCCGTAAATCACGCCGAAATTGATCACCTTGGCCACGCGCCGGTGCTCCCGCGTTTGCGCGAACGGCGCCACGCCGAACACTTCCTGCGCCGTGCGCGAATGGATGTCCTCGCCGCGCCGGAACGCCTCCACCAGAATCGGATCCTCCGACAAATGCGCGAGAATCCGCAGCTCGATCTGCGAATAGTCCGCCGAAAGCAGCAGATGTCCCGGCGCCGCCACGAACGCCGCCCGAATCTCGCGCCCCAGGTCGGTTCGCACCGGAATATTCTGCAAGTTCGGATTCGACGAGCTCAGCCGCCCCGTCACCGCCCCCGTCTGGCTGAACCGCGTGTGCAACCTTCCGCTCACGGGATGGATCAACCGCGGCAACGCGTCCGCGTACGTCGATTTCACTTTCGCCACTTCGCGGAACTCCAGCACCTTGCGCGGCAGCTCGTGAATCAGCGCCAGCTCGTCCAGCACTTCCGCCGCCGTCGACCGGACCTTCGCGCGCGTCTTTCGCGGTGGTTGCAGATTCAGCCGGTCGAACAGCACCTCCGCGAGCTGCTGCGGCGAGTTGATTTTGAACTCAAATCCCGCGAGCTCGAAAATGCTCTTCTCGATCTCGAGAATTTGCTTCTCGGCGGCCGCCGAAATCTTCTCGAGCTCCTTCTGGTCCACGCGAACTCCCACCGCCTCCATCCGCGCCAGCACGCCCGCAAGCGGCAGATCGATTCGCTCGTACAGATCGGCCAGCCCGAGCGCTTCCACCTCCTTTCGCAGGATCGGCGCGAGCCGCAACAGGAAATCCGCGTGTTCGCCCGGCGCGCCCGAAAGCGTTTGGTTCAGATGCCGCAGCACCACCTCCGCAAACGCATGGTTCGCCGTCGTCGGCCGGATCAGGAAAGAATAGAGCGCGGTTGCGTGCCGAATCCCGCGCACGGCATCGCCGCTTGGCGTATCGCCGCCGGCGCCTGCCAGCAGCTCCACCAGTTTCGGATCGTGGACCACCTTCGCGCGCTTCTCGTCGCCCAACCAATCCTGGATCGCGCCGAGCGCCTTGTTCTCCCCGTCGTTCGCGGCGAATCGCGCGGACGCTTCTTTCGACGAAGCTTCCACTCCCAACACGCGCGCCCCGAATCCTTCGTCGTCCGGCTCCTCCGAATCGAGCGAAAGCCACAGCGCGGTTTCTTCTCCCTCGGGCGCCGTCTCCAGGAATTTCCGCAGCGCCCCCGGAGACTCGAGCGCCGCGTAATCGGTCGGCCGCGCGTCCGCCACGGTCCCGATTTCCTTCAGTAGCGAAGTGAATCCGAGCTCGCCGTAGAGCGCGCGTAGCGCCGCCGCGTCCGGATCCTGTAGCCGCAGCGCGTCGAGCTCGAGCGGCACGGGCGCGTCGGTCGGAATCGTCGCCAATTGCTTGCTCAGCTTTACAAATTCCCCGTACTTTTCGAGCGCCTCTCGATAGCTCGACCGCTTCACTTCGCTGGCGTGTTCGAGCGCCGCCTCGGCGCTGCCGTACTGCTGGATCAATTGCCGCGCGCCCACTTCGCCGATGCCGGCCTTTCGCCGTTCTCCAGGGGGCGTCTTTTCGTTCGGATCCCGCGCGCCCGGAATGTTGTCGATCTGGTCGCCCATCAACGCCATCACGTCCGCCACCTTCGACGGCGGCACGCCCATCAGCTCTTCCACCTTCTTCTCGTCCGCGATCAGGTCGCCCTTGGCCGGGTTCAGCGCCCGGACGCGCCCTCCCACCAGCTGCATCAGGTCCTTGTCGCTGGTCACGATATAGACATCCAGGTCCTCGCCCGCTGCCTGCCGCGCCAGGCTCCCGATCACGTCGTCCGCCTCATATCCCGGGTACTCCAGGATGGGCAGGCGCATCGCCTCGCAATATCGCCGCACGAAGGGTATCTGCACCCCCAGGTCGTCCGGCATGGGCGGCCTCTGCGCCTTGTACGACGCGAACAGCTTGTCCCGGAAGGTCGGCGCCGACACGTCGAACACCACGGCAACGTAATCCGGCCGCAAATCCTTGTTCTGGATCAGCCGCCGCATCATAGTCGCGAAGAGGTACGGCACCTTGGTGGGGATCCCGGTCGCGGTCTGCAACCGGTCCATCGGCGCGTAGAACGCCCGAAAGATATAGCCCATCGCGTCGACCAGAAACAGCCGTTTTGGCGTTGGATTCTTCGCAGGCATGCAAATCAGCTTAGAATTAGAGTATAGCAGCCTGCCCGCCGATTGTTGGCGGGCCCGCCCGGTCCGAGTCCGCCGTCAGCCCTTTCGGGCGATCCCGGCAGGCAAGTACGCCCCTTTGTTATAGTTGTGAAATATTCCGGCCCGCGTTTGCGTATCTACCTATGGACAGGCAAAAGACGACCGGGGCGATGAACGAAGCGGAACTGGCGCAGTTGCTGTCCCAGGTCCAGGCGGGAAATTCAGACGCCTGGGGCGACTTGTATCGCCAGCATGCCGCAGCAATATTTCGCTTCTGCAGGCGGGTGCTGCCCACCCGCGAGGACGCCGAGGACGCGACCACGGAAATCTTCATGAAGGTGAAACAGAAAATCGGCACCTACGACTCGTCCCGGCCCTTCATCGCCTGGCTCTACAAAGTCGCCAGCAATCACTGCTGGGATACGTTGCGCCGCCGCCGCATTCGCCAGGACCTCGAAACCGGCGACCTCGAAACCTTGCCTCTCGAGCATCCCGATCCCAGCCAGCTCGAAAAGCTGCAGCTCGAACACACCAGCAAGGAAGTTCGCAACGGCCTCGCCAAGCTGCCGGACCGTGCTCGCATGGCGCTCGTCCTGCGCTACTACGCCGACATGAGTTACGACGAAATCGCGGACACGCTCGGCGTCCGCCGCGCTTTCGTGGGAGTCCTTCTGCTGCGTGCGCGTCATCAATTACGCGAGGCGCTCGGCGCCTCCGGCGTCGCCGCGGCCGGAGCTGCCGCAGGGAGAAAAACATGAGTGAGTCCGACGATCTCAACAACCGCCTAGGCGACCACTTCGACGACCATTTCGACGACCATTTCGACGAAATGACGGGGCTGCTCTACCTCGAAGGCCAGCTCGACTCCGGCCGCTCTCGCGACGCCTCAGGTCACCTCGCTACCTGCCCTTCCTGCCGCGCCCTTCTCGGCGCTCTCGAAAAAGAAGCCGTCTGGCTGCGCGACTCCTTCTCCTCCGACGAAGAATCGATTCCTGCGCGCCTCATCGCCGAGCCTCGCCGCGACCGCATTGGCTGGGGCTGGATCGTCGCGTTCGGCCTCGGAATGGGCGGCGCCTACACTTTGTGGACCAGCATCATCCAGCCGTCGATCACGCAGGCCGCCCAGGCTGGTTTCACGCAGGGGAATGTCCTCACCATGCTGTTCTTCACCGGCGCCTTCTGGAAAGGATGGGACTCGATGCGCAACCTCCCGGAATTCCTCGCGGGAACAACCTTGGCCACCGTCGCTCTCTGGCTGCTCAGCAAGCACTGGCAGCGTTTCACCACGATCGCGTTCGTGGTGAGCGCCCTCGCCTGCGTGCTCGCGCTGCCCCCGTCGGCCGGCGCCGCCGACATCAAGCACGGTGATCCCAGCTATACGTTGCCCGCCGGCCAGGAAGTGAAAAACGATTTGATCGTCGCCGCTGATCGTGCCCGCATCGATGGCGACGTCGACGGCGACGTCATCTCCTTCTCCGACAGCCTTACGGTCAACGGCCACGTCAAAGGCGACGTCATCGCTTTCGGCCGCGAAATCATCGTCAACGGTCCCGTCGACGGAAACGTCCGCGTGTGGGGCGAGTCTCTTTCGCTCAATGCAACCGTCGGCAGGAACGTGACCGCCTGGGTCGGACAACTCGCCCTCGACGATAAGGCCGCCGTCGGCGGCTCCATGATGCTCGGCGCTCAAAACGCCGAACTCGATGGCCACGTCAGCGGGGACGTCACCGCTCTCGCCGGCGATCTCACCCTCAACGGCAAGTTCGATCGCGACGTTACCACTCGCGGCGACCGCTTCACCATCGGGTCCAACGCCGAGGTCGACGGCCACATCAAGTACGAAGGTCGTGGCCAGCCCGAGGTCTCCTCCGGCGCGAAGCTCGCCGGCCCGATTCAGATCACCGTCCCCAAGCGCGGCCCGGACTACACCCGCGTCGCCTACTACTGGCACCAGGTTCTGCTGTGGGGCGCCAGTTTTCTCTTCGGCCTTGTGATCCTATTGGTGGTGCCCGGCTTCTACGCCGACGCCGCCAATGAAACTCGGAAAGCGGGCCCCGCCTTTGGTTTTGGTGCGCTCTTCCTCTTCGCCACACCGATCGCCATTATCATCGTCTGTGCGACGATCGTCGGCCTCGGCGTCGGAATCTCCGCCCTCTTGCTCTACATCATCGGAATCTACGCCGCCCAGGTTTTCGTCGCCTCCTGGCTCGGCGAAAAGCTGCTCGGTTTCACCAACGGAGTCGGGCCCGCGGTCGCGCGCCTCGCCCTTGGCCTGGCCGTCGTTCGCGCGCTCCATATGATCCCGTTCGCCGGCTGGTGGTTTGGGTTGATCATCACGATTTGGGGACTTGGCGCGCTCGTCTTGGCCGCGCACAACCGCATCCGCCCGCACGCGCTGCCCACGGCCGCCTGATTTCCGGAGCGCTCCCGGACAAGCGCCAAAGGCCCGCCATTTCCCGCCCATTAGAGCCTGCTTAAGCCCCCGCTAGGGGACTCCTCGACTCCCCTCTTATTGCAGAGATTTCGCCGCCTTTCGGACCCGTCGGAACGCAGATTTGACGCCGTGAATCCTCTCGATTCCGCTACAATCGCGGCTTCGCGGCGCGCCCTTTCCGCCCGCCTCACGAGGAAAATTTGGCTTTCGCAGAGCGCCTCAAGGAAATTCGTTCCGGCTTCCAGCTTCCCTTCTGGGTCGCCAACTTCACCGAAATCTTCGAGCGCGTCGCCTACTACAGCACCACCGCCGTCCTGGCGATCTACCTCACCGAACAGCTTCACTTTTCAAGCGTGCTCGCCGGGACACTGCAGGGCATCGCGACGTTTGTTGTTTACGCTCTGGCGATTCTTGCCGGCACACTCGCCGACCGGTTCGGCTTTCGTCGTACGTTGATGCTTGCGTATCTGCTTCTCACTGCCGGCTATTTCTTGCTCGGATCGCTCGAAACTTCCTGGATGGCGCCGCTGCGCCACGCGGTCGGCGACAAGTGGCTCGTCTCGATCGTGCTGCTCGTTCCATCGCTCGGACCAGGCCTCGTGAAGCCCGTCGTAGCCGGAACGACGGCGCGGGCGTCCGCCGAAAACGTCCGCTCCCTCGGCTATTCCATCTACTACACGCTCGTCAACATCGGCGGCGCCGTGGGCCCGCTGATGGCGTGGGCCGTGCGTGAAAAAATGGGCTGGGGAATTCCCAACGTATTTCGCTTCGCAGCGTTGAGTGTATTTCTGATGTTCTGGGTGACGCTGTTTTTCTATCGCGAGCCCGGCAGATCGGACGAAAGAGTGGCGAGCGTCGGCAGGGCTCTTCTGAACATGTTCATCGTCCTCGGGAATCTGCGCTACCTTACATTTCTGCTGATTTCTTCGGGTTTCTATGTTGTTTACTGGCAAATCTTCTTTTCCGCGCCCATTTTCCTGCGGCGATTCGTGAATCCGAACGCGAACGTCGACCGGATCCTGTCGATTGAGGGCCTGACGATCATTTGCTTTCAGGTCCTCGTCGCATTCCTGTTGCAGAAGATCGCTCCCGTACGGACGATCGCCATGGGGTTCCTGGTCGCGGCTTTCTCGTGGATTTTGCTGGCCGTCCACCCCTCGATGCTGATGTTCGGGGTGCTGCTCGTCGTGCTGGCGCTCGGCGAACTAACGCAATCCTTCCGTTACTATGAATATTGTTCCCGGCTCGCGCCGCCCGGACAGCAAGGCCTCTACATGGGCTACGCGTTCCTGCCGATCGCCATCGGCTCCGCCATTGCAGGGCCACTTGGCGGATGGTTGCTTCATGAATTCGGCGACGTTCTGCATCGGCCCGCTGAGATGTGGTGGGTGGTCGTCGCTATCGGCGTTGTCACCGCGGGGCTGATGCTGCTCTACGACCGGATCGTGAAGCCGCTCCCGGCGTCTGCGGGCACGAGCGCCTAATTCACCATGCGGCGAAGATTTTCGATGGCCCGGCGGGCGAGGGTGTAGTTCGGCTCGATCCGCAGCGCTTCCTGAAAGCAATCGCGCGCCCGGTTGAACATTCCCTTCGCAAGATAGACGCGCCCGAGATTGAAATGCGGGAAATGCCGCGGTTCGTAGCGCGGCGCGCGAAGCGCATGCTCGAGCCATGGCACGGCCTCATCGAGGCGCCCGAGCGAGATCAGATACGCGCCGATATCGTTGTAAGGATTGCCGAATTCCGGATCGACTTCGATCGCCCGCTTGCACTCCGCAATCGCGTCCTGAATCTTCCCCTGGAAGTGGTAGGTCCAGCCGAGAAACGTGTGCGCTTCGGCGGTCGGCAGGATTTCGAGCGAGGCCTTGTAGAGCTGGGCGGCACGGTCGAAATCGCCCGTCATCTGCGCGCGATAGGCTTGCTGGAAAAGGTCCTGGGCCTGTTCGTGGCGGTCTTCCGGCGTCGGGGAATCCATACTAATTCGGCTGGGATTTTATCGCGAATCGATTCGAATCGGACATGCCAATTTCGGCCAGAGCCTCATCGGTGGTGATCAGGCGCGCGCCCAGGGATTCGAGTTCGGCAATCGCCCTCTTCCCGTCGGCCGGGGCGAGCGTTTCAATCGCGTCCTTCACGACCGAGACTTTCCGGCCGCGCTCAAGCAGGCCCTTTGCGGCGCAGCGCACACAAAACTCCGTGACCACGCCGAAGACGATGTATTCGGCGCCGGGGCCGAGCCGTTCGACGAGCTCGCTCGTGTGGGGATTGTCGAAGACGTCGAGCGTCTGCTTTTCGATCACGACCTGCGGTGCACTAAGAATGTCCTTGGGCAACGGCTGCGAGGGATCATTCGGAATCCTGCGCGCATCAGGAACGATCCCTTCGGGAATGATTCGCGCGCCGGGCGTGCCGCGCAGACAGTGGGGCGGGAACCTCCGAAATTCCGGGTCGCCTTCCGGATGAGCGTCGCCGCTCGACACGAGAAAGACGCCCGCATCGGCCGCGCCCTTCACCAGCCGCCGGATATTCGGGATGATCTTCTCGGCGCCCGCCACGTAAAGCTTGCCTCCGGGCAGCATGAAGTCTGCCTGCGCGTCCACTTCCCAGAAGACGATTTTTCGCGGCGCCATCCGGCCTCTTCCCTCAGGGGCCCAAGCCCATATCAGTCGTGCGATTCACGTCGGAGGCGAGAGATCCGACTCCCTAGAAACGGTTTTGGTTCCGCGCCTATTTTAGCGCAAAGCCGCGGACGCGTTTCTTCACCGCGTCGCGCATGGCCGTGAGGCGCTTCGTATAGCGCACGGGATATGCGACAACCTTCTCGATTTGATGATACTTCCGGGGCAGGCGTGCCAACCCGGCCATGCAGCGTTCGCGCAACGCGCTGACCGGTTCAGAGGGCGCGACCCGCCGGCCGCCCCGCATGACCTCCACGAGCAGAGGGTGTCCGCCATCGGGAGGCTCGTCGGCGAGCGCGATCGTGTCGCCCGTGAATTCGCCTTTCTTCGAGGCGTGCCGGAACACCTGCTTGCGCCCGGGATAGGTGGCTTTGGCGCGGCTGAATTTTGCCGCCTCGCGAATTTTGCCGCCGCGATCGACTTCCACCAGCTTGTAAATCAGGCTGAGATGCGGCGCGTCGCCCGGGGTGCTGAGGGCTGTGCCCACGCCGAACGAGTCGAGAGCCGCGCCCTTGCGGAGGCACTCGGCGATGCGGTACTCGTCAAGATCGCCCGAGGCGAAGATTCGCACGTCCTTCCAGCCCGCGCGATCGAGCGTTTGCCGCGCCCACTTGCTGTCGGCCGTCAGATCGCCGCTGTCGAGCCGGATCCCGGCGGGCTTGCGGCCGTTGGCGATAATCCTCTTGACCGCATTGCGCACATTGTACGTGTCGACGAGCAGTACCGCGCCATCCGGAAAAGTGTCGAGGAAGAGATTGAACGCGTCGCCTTCGTCCTCGTGCGCCATCACCCAGGAATGCGCCTGCGTGCCGTAGGCGCCGAGGCCGAAGAGTTGCGCCGCGAGTGTGTTCGACGTGCCGAGGCATCCGCCGATCACGGCCGCGCGTGCGGAAAGCAGGCTGGCCTCACCACCGTGCGCGCGCCGCGCGCCGAAATCGACCACCTGCCGGCCGCCGGCGGCGCTGACAATGCGGGCCGCTTTGCTCGCGACCATCGTTTCGTAGCCGAGCGTCGCCAGCAGGTACGTTTCGAGAATCTGCCCTTCGGCGATCGGAGCGGTGATGCGCAGCAGCGGCTCGCCGGGAAACACCAGCGTGCCCTCGGGTACGGCCCAGGCATCGCCGGTGAATCGGAAATGCGCGAGGTAATCGAAAAACTTCGCGCTGATGCGGCTGAAGAGAACGTGCTTCCGGAGAAAGCCGATTTCTTCGTCGGTGAAGCGAACGTTTTCGAGGAACTCGATCGCCTGTTCGAGTCCCGCCGCCACGAGATAGTTCCGCTTCGGCGGCAAGTGCCTGGGAAAGAGCTCGAAGGTCGCGCGGGCGTCGAAAGCAGTCTGCAAGTAACCGGCCGCCATCGTGAGCTCGTAGAGATCGGTCAGAAGGCCGGAATATTCGCGCATGGGAATTGCGGCTTAGAAAGGAAGCGGATGAGATGAAAAGACAAAACCCCCAGGCCTTCGAGCCGCTCCGCGCGTCAAGAGGCAACGTTGGGGGTTTGCCGGGATGTCTGCGCCGGACGGGCCTACTTCAGAACGGCGTCTTTAAAGGCCTTGGCTGCGCGCAGGCGGACGACCGTCTTGGCCTTGATCTTGATCGCTTCGCCCGTCGCCGGGTTGCGGCCCATACGCGCCTTGCGGTGCGCCTTCACGGCGCGACCAATGCCCGGAATCACGAATTTGCCCGAGCTCTTGGCTTCCTTCACTGCGAGCTTGAACAGCTCGTCGAAGAACGACGCAACCTGCTTCTTCGACACCGGCTTTTCGTCAGTGCTGACCTTGTCGGCCAGGTGGGCGATGATCTTGGACTTGCTCAACGGAGTAGCCATCGAATTCTCTTTCCTCCTCAGTTTGTTACGGATGTTTCGTGCCCGGCATCGCAGATGCCGCGAGGCACTATAGCCGTCCTATCAGGCGAACGCAAGCAAAACGTTTAAAAAACCCCGCAAAAATGCGGCTTTTCCCATTGCGGAACGGGCACTCTCGTCAGAGGCTCGCGAGGTGCTCGTAGAACAAGGCAACCGACTTGATGCCGCCGAAATAATTTTCGAGCGCGATGTGTTCGTCGGGCGCGTGAGCGTTTTCATCCGGCAGCCCGAATCCGAGCAGGACGCACGGCACCTTGAACGTGTCGTGCATCTGCGTGACGAACGGAATCGAGCCTCCCTCGCGGATGAAGACCGCTTTTTTCCCGAAGCCGGACTCGAGCGCCTGAATCGCCTTCTGGAAGATCGGATGCGTATACGGCGCCACCCATGGCTTCCCGGTGCTCAGGACTTCGAACTTGCAGTTCACCGTTTTCGGCAGCAGCTTCCGCACATACTTTTCGACGAGCTTCGCGATCTTCGCCGGATCCTGATTCGGTACGAGGCGCGTCGAGAGCTTCGCGTACGCCTTCGACGGGATTACGGTCTTTGCGCCTTCGCCCGTGTACCCGCCCCAAATGCCGTTGATTTCGAGCGTGGGCCGGGTCCAAACTTGCTCGACGATGGTGTAGCCCTTCTCGCCGCAAAGTGCGGGCGCGCCCACGGTCTTGCGGAATTCCTTCTCCTTCCACGGCAGCGAATTTAGCGCCTTGCGCTCCTGCCGCGAGAGCACGGCAACGTCGTCGTAGAAGCCCGGCACGGTCACGCGGAAATTACGGTCGTGCAATTTCGCGATCGTTTCCGCGAGGATGGTGATCGGATTCGGCACCGCGCCGCCGAAAACGCCCGAATGAAGGTCCTGCGCGGCTCCCGTCAATTCGATCTGGTAGTAGTTCAATCCGCGGAGGCCGTAGGTGATCGAAGGCACTCCCTTCGCGAGCATCGATGTGTCGGAGACGATCAAGGCGTCCGCCTTCAGCCGCTCGCGATTGGCGCGCACGAAATCCCACAGGCTCACGCTGCCCACTTCCTCTTCACCCTCGATCATCACCTTCACGTTGATCGGCAGTTTCCCGGCCGCCGCGCGCAGGGATTCGAGCGCCTTGATGTGGATGTGGACCTGGCCCTTGTCGTCCGCCGTGCCGCGGCCGAAGAGATTCCCGTCGCGCACCGTCGGCTCGAAGGCGGGAGTGGTCCAGAGATCGAGGGGCTCGGCGGGTTGGACGTCGTAGTGGCCGTAGATCAGCACCGTGGGCTTGCCGGGGGCGTGCAGGGACTCGCCGTAGACGAGCGGATGCATCTTGGTCGGCTCGATTTCGACTTTGTCGAGCCCGGCGCCGCGCAGCTTTTCCGCCACCCAGTGCGCGGCCTTCTCGATATCGGGTTTGTGTTCGCTCTTGGCGCTGACGCTCGGGATCCGGAGGAATTCCTTCAGCTCGTTGAGGTTGTTTTCGCGCTTGGATTCGATGTAGTCGACGACGTTCATGAGCGGCTCCCGCGGCCTCGGCCGCCTTCGCCAGCGAGCACGGGCGCTGGTCCACCGCACATCTTACGGAAGGCAGTGTCATTCCGACAACACTTTCGCAATCTGCTTCTTTGGGCACGCGGCTGTTTCGCGCAATTGACTCGTCCTGCCGCGCATTGCACGATATTCATGATGATGACGGACGCTCCCTATTCGAAGGAACGGCGGAGTTCGCGGGTCTTCACGCGCCTGCCGATTCGCGCCGCCGGGAAAAACACCGATGGCCGCAAGTTCCGCGAGAACAGCCAGACCATCGTGATCAACGCTCACGGCGGCTTGCTGTACCTCCAGGAGACGCTCGAGCTCGGCGCGGAGATGATCCTGATCAATCCGGCTACCGAGGAAGAGCAGGAGTGCCGCGTCGTCTACATCGGCGACACCTCGGAAAAAGGCACGCGCGTCGGAGTCGAATTCCTTTCGCCGAGCCCGCACTTCTGGGGCGTGGAATTCGCGCAGCCCGATTGGGCCGGCGACGTTCCCTCGCGCCCGGTGAATTAGTCTCGGCCGCCTCTCGGACCGCCCGCCTCGATTACCACAAGTTGATAATCACCACTTCTCAACATACAATCGCCTTCGTTTACCATATTGGTGGGAGATGCCGGCAACCTCAGAGCGAGTGTACGTTGGTGCGGGCGAGCGAGTACCTGAAGGCGGCCGCCTCGTAGTCGACATCGGCGAAAAAACGATCGGTATCTTCCGCGTCGAGGGCAAGCTCTACGCTTGGGAAAACACCTGCGCCCACCAGGGCGGGCCGGTGTGCCAGGGCAAAATCATTCCGCGCGTCAGGGAAGTCATCGAGCCGGGAGGGGAAAGCCGCGGGTTTGCTTTCGACGAATCGAGGCTGCACATCGTCTGCCCGTGGCATGGATTTGAGTACGACATCCGGACCGGCGTTCACCCGGGGCGCCCGTCGGCGCGTTTGATTCGCGTGATGGTGGAAGAGGCCGCGGACGGAATTTATGTCACCGTCTGACGAGGCCGCAAAATTATCCGCGCTGGTCGGCGAGCTACGCGCGCAGATCGACCGGACTACGGAGGCCGGTGAAATCGGGCGCGTCGCCGCCGCAAGCGTGACGGATCTGGTGAGCGGAGCCGTGAAGCTCTATGCGGCGATCGTGGAGGATGCGGAGCCGGGCAAAACCGCGGCGCCCGTGATCGATGGCGCGGTTTCGACCACGGAGGCGATGGTGATGGCCTGTGCGCTTCTACGCGCGCATCATTTGAACCCCTTCGATCTGGCGCTCTGGTTTTCGCGCACCCCTCCGAGCGCCTGAGGCAGTGTCACAACTCCGGGGTGGGGACCTTCAGCGGCTAAAGCCGGTCCCGTTTGTGGCGGTTTATGTCGCGGCTGAAGCCGCGACCCACAAAGAATCGACGTCGCCACACCGACGGGTTTAGGGCTGACGCGGCTTCGAGCAAGGACACGGATATGGGCACAAGCAAGACGCTAAACGGCTCGCGCACCGCAACCGAACACGCGGTGCAGCAGATCACGACGCGCACCGATTCGCGCGAAATCCTCGCCAACGCGCGCCGCGACATCGCGCGCTATCACCTCGACGACTACTTCATCGTCGATGTGGACGCGCATCACGTGGAATTCGACTCCTGGGCGGAGATTCTCGATCGCCTCGAGAATCCCGTCCTGCGGCACAACGCGAAAACGATGACGCAGGATTGGCCCCGCGCACGCCAGCTCGCGTTCAGCAACCATCCGGTAGGCCTCACGTTTCAGGACGTTTTCGGCCGCATCCCGCACCAGGCCGAGCTTGCCGAGCACGTGGAAAAAACGGACGAGCATCGCGACCTCACCCTGGTGCGCCGCGCGATGGAGTCGATGGGGATCAAGATGCAGGTCGTGTTCCCGCAGCCCATGCTCGAAATGGGCCTGCATCCCGAGCCCGATATCGTGACCGCGATGACGTTCGCATATAACCGCTGGTTCACCGAGACGATCCTTCCGCGCGAGCGGCGCGTGAAAACGCTGCTCTGCCTGCCGTTCCACGATCCCGACGCGTGCCTCCAAATGATCGCGGAGTTCGGCGAGACGCCGGGCGTGGTCGGGTTCATGATCACGAGCCAGCGGCACACGGGCGTGCACAAGAACATGTACATGCGCATCTACCGCGAGCTCGAGGAGCGCGGCTTGCCGCTGGCGTTTCACGCCGGGCCGAGCTGGGGCGACACGATGACGACGACGATGAACCGGTTTCTTTCGGTGCATTCGATGTCGTTCGTCACCTGCAACATGACGCACATGACGAACTGGGTCGTCAACGGCTTGCCCGAGCGATTCCCGAAGCTGAAGGTGATCTGGATCGAGAGCGGGCTCGCTTGGGTGCCGTTCATGATGCAGCGGCTCGACCACGAATACCTCATGCGGCAATCGGATGCGCCGCTGCTCAAGCGCCTGCCGAGCGAATATATCGCCGAGATGTATTTCACGTCGCAGCCGCTCGAGGTGACGATGCCGCACATGCTCGAGGCCACCATGAAGGCCGTGCGCGCCGAGACGCAGCTGATGTACTCGTCGGATTGGCCGCACTGGGATTTCGACGTGCCCGCGCGCATCGCCGGCCTGCCGTTCCTGAGCGAGCAGGCCAAGCGCAACATCCTCGGCGAGACCGCCCGCAAACTTTTCAGGCTCTAGTCTTCCGCCGGTCCACACGGCACGAATCGAGAGATTGCCCTCTGCGCGCGGGGTTTGTTATGCTCCGCCGCGTTTGGCGACTTTGCGTGGTTTGGCGAGGGCTCGATGAAAAAATATCCGGGACGGAAGCGGTTCTATCCGGCGGCGGCGTGCCTGCTGCTGCTCGCTTCGGCTGCGAGCGTCCGCGCGCAGGAAGAAGCTGCGCCCGGCATTGCTCCCGCGGAAAAGTGCGCCGACCTGACGAAGCTGCAGATTCCAGGGTCGGGGATGACGATCGCCAAGACGACATCCGTTCCCGCCGCGGCGCCCGGCACGATTCGTCCTTCGCAATTCGGCGACACGATTCCGGTGGCCGTGCCCGCGTACTGCCGCGCCGATGGCGTGATCGATCCGCGCACGGGTTTCGACGGCAAGCATTACGCGATCGCGTTTGCCATCGCGCTGCCCGATCAATGGAACGGGCGATTCCTGTTCCAGGGTGGCGGAGGACTGAACGGTTCCGTCGGAGCGCCGTTTGGCACGCAGGCGGCCGGTAAAGCTCCGGCGCTCACGCGGGGGTTCGCGGTTGTTTCGACGGACACGGGGCACGAAGGCGCGGTATTCGATTCTTCGTTCATGAAGGATCAGCTCGCGGCGCTCGACTTCGCGTATATCGCGGTCGGCCGCGTCACCGTGCTCGCCAAAGAGGTGATCGCCAGCTACTACGGCCAGCCGGCCCGGCATTCCTACTTCGACGGATGCTCCACCGGGGGGCGCGAGGCGATGCTGATGTCGCAGCGTTATCCCACCTATTTCGACGGGATCATTTCGGGCGACCCCGCGATGGAGACCGGTTACTCCAATATCGGGCTTTCCTGGGCCACGCGCGCGTTTGATGAGATCGCGCCCAAGGGGCCGAACGGAAAACCGGACCCGACCAAGGATTTCTCCAGCAGCGACAAGAAGCTGATCGCGGACGCGATTCTCAAAGCCTGCGACGATCAGGATGGCCTGAAAGACGGCATGATTTTCAACCGCGCGGCCTGCCATTTCGATCCCGCGGTTCTTCGCTGCGAAGGAGACAAGACGGACACCTGTCTCTCGTCCGGCCAGGTGACCGCTTTGCAGCAGGCTTTTGGCGGTCCCAAGGATTCACGCGGCGATCAGGTATATCCGCGATTTCCTTTCGACGCGGACATGGTGGCTGAACCGAAAGGCCCCGGGTTCACGCTGAGTTTTCTCCCGATGCCCGGCCCCAACATCCTCGGAAACGTTCTGCCGCCGAATGAGTCGGTCGGTGAGCAAGTGGCCGGCGTTCGCGCCGATGCCGAACAAAGGCTCACGGACACGGCCACGTGGACCGATCTCGACACCTTCTCGGGCCATGGCGGGAAGCTGATCTTTTATCACGGCACGAGCGACCCGTGGTTTTCGTTCCTCGACACACTCGGTTACTACAAGCGCCTCGGGCAGGACCCGGCCAACGGCGGTATGGATCAAGTGCAGACGTGGAGCAGGTTCTTTCTCGTGCCCGGCATGAGCCATTGCCAAGGCGGCGCCGCCACGCTCGACGACTTCGACATGCTCACCGCGATTGTGAACTGGGTCGAGAAAGGGCAATCGCCCGAATTTGTGGTCGCCACGGGCAAGTCGTTTCCGGGACGTTCGAGGCCGCTCTGCGCCTATCCGAAATACGCGCGTTACAAAGGCACCGGAGACCCCGAGAAGGCCGACAGCTTCGAATGCGTGATGGGAGAACCGGTGCAATGAAATCGCCTTCGGCCTGGGCGAGATTCAGCAGACACGCAGGCCTTTTCGCCGCTTCGATCCTGCTCGCCTCCGGTTTGGCCTTTTCGCAGGCGGAAAAGCCCGAGCTGCACGGGACCGTCGAGCGCATTCAGGTGCACGGCAAATCGCTCGAAGGCAATCTTGAGGGCGACCCTGCGGAGCGGTACGTTTCGGTCTATCTGCCGCCGAGCTACAAGAAGGACCGTCATCGGCGCTATCCCGTCGTCTACCTGCTGCACGGCTATATGGACTACGACGATGACTGGTTTGGCGCGAAGCACGTCTTCGTCGATGCTACCAAGGCCATCGACGCGGCGTTCGCAGCCGGCGCCCGCGAGATGATCGTGGTGATGCCGAACGCCTACACGATTTATTACGGCAGCATGTATTCGAATTCGGTGACGACCGGCGACTGGGAGGACTACGTCGCGCACGATCTTGTGTCGTACATCGACGCGCACTACCGCACGATCCCCGACCGCATGAGCCGCGGCCTGGGCGGCCATTCGATGGGCGGCTACGGCACCATCCGCCTCGCCATGAAGCACCCCGAGGTTTTCTCGAGCATTTATTGGCTCAGCGCGTGTTGCCTCGCACCCGTCTCCCGGGAATCCGAGGGAGAGGCCATGGTCTCGGCCGAAACCGTGAAAAGCGCGGCCGACCTAGCCAAGGCCAATTTCGGTGAGCGGGTGATGATCGCGCAGGCGGCGGCATGGTCGCCCAATCCCGCCAACCCGCCGCTGTTTTTCGATCTGCCGTGGAAAAACGGAAAGCTGCAGCCACAAATCGCCGCGAAGTGGGACGCCAACGCGCCCCTGGCGATGCTCGATCAATACGTTCCGAGCCTGAAGCAACTCCATGCCATTGGCGGCGATGTGGGGACCAGGGACGGCCTCATGGCGTCCAATGAAGAACTCGACCGGATGCTCACGGCCTACGGAATCGCGCACTCGTTCGAAACCTATGACGGCACCCACATCAGCGGAATCCAGGACCGGCTCGAGAAAAAAGTGATCCCGTTCTTTGCGAACAATCTTTCGTTTGGCCGATCCGGCCATTAGGAGTGCTTCGATGAAAACAAAGCCCAGTAGCATGCCCGCAAACGGCCCGATGGATCGGCGCTCGATGTTAAAGGGATCCGCGCTCGGCGGAGCCTTGCTTGCCGGGGGCGCCCTTGATGGATTCTTCGCCAAGGCAGCCGCGGCGGCCGGCGCCGGAAACGACGCGGCTCCAGGGGCCTCGCAGACAAGCTCGAACTCTGCCGCTGCGGAAACCGGAAAGCCGTTGGGCGAGATCGAGCAAATCAAGCTTGAGTACGTGTTTCAGATTCGCATCGATTTCAAGGAACGTGTCTCGTTCAAGACGCCCAACGGCCGCCGCGCCTACGTACCGGCCATGTCCGGCGTGATCGAGGGGCCCAGGTTGCAGGGCAAGGTGGTGCCGCGCAGCGGGGCGGATTACGCCGGCAACGGCGTCCTCAACGCCCACTACATGCTGCAGGCCTCCGACGGCACGATGATTTACATCCACAACACCGGCTACCTCTACCCGATGGACGGCAAGCCCATCGATCGTAACGACCCGAGCTGGGGTGGCGACCGCCCGTTCTATTTTCGCATCACGCCGTACTTCGATACGCCCGTGGGTCCCCACGACTGGCTCACGCGCACCGTGATCGTGGGCTCGGGTAAGCGTCACGCCAACCCGGACTACACGATTTTCACCTACTATGCCGTACTGTAGGCCCCCGAACCCGGCCCCGCGAGGCATCCTGATTGCCCGCAAGACACATCTTTAGTAGTCTCTACGATTGCGTTTAAGGCGTTCCAGCCGCTCTGTGGATCAGGGGTGAGGAATTTGCGGGCTCGATCTCGCGTGGTTTTGTGGATTTCGGTGTGTATCGCGGCGGCGCTGCTCGCGGCGTGCCAGGAGCAGATCAACTATCCTGCGCCTTCGCAGAACATCACCCTCACTCCCTCGAGCGTCACAGCGGGGCAGCCTGCCTTCACGTTGACCGTAAAAGGCGGAAACCTCACTCCGGCATCCCAGGTGCTTTGGAATGGGACCCCGCTCGTCACGCTCTTCACTTCGACGAGCGAGCTTACCGCACAGGTTCCGGCGCTTCTGATTCAAAACGCGGGCTCGGCCACGGTGGTCGTCACCACGCCTTCGCCCGGCGGCGGCACCACGCTACCCGCAACGTTTACTATCAACGGCACGTCCAGCCCCCTGCCGCGAATCACCTCTCTATCGCCTTCCGGAGTGACGGCCGGCGGCAGCGGATTCACGCTGACGGTCAACGGCAGCAATTTCGTTTCGCAGTCCGAGGTTTCGGTCAACGGCAATCTGCGTCCCGCGAGTGGAACGGCGACTGCGCTGGTTACTTCCATTACCGCGGCAGATATTGCGACCGCCGGCGCCGTGCAAATCACGGTCATCAATCCCGCGCCCGCCGGCGGCACGTCCAACGTGATGAACTTGAACGTCACGAATCCGGTGCCGAACCTGGGCACGTTGAGTCCCACGGCTGCCGCGGCCGGAACGACGACGCCCACCACCGTAACGGTGACGGGCGAAGGTTTCGTCTCGAATTCGACCGTGCTAATCAACGGCGCCCAGCACCCGACCCTCTTCGGCAACAGCACCTCACTTGAGGTGACGCTGACGGCCGGGGATATGGCGGAGGGTGGCGTCGATCAGGTGCAGGTTTTCAGCCCCGGTCCGGGCGGCGGCACGTCGAACGTACTTACGTTCGCCGTCAATCCCAGCGAAACGGCCGGCCTTCCCGTGCTGGTCGATCTCTCGAATTCGGGCGTGCAGGCCAACAATGGCGTTTGCGGCACGCCGTGCACGAGCGGCGTTCCCACGCTCACCACCGCGGGCCCGGCCACGAGCCTCACCGGCGAGTTCGTGGCGTTCGCCTCCACTTCGACGAATCTTCTCTACACCGTCACGCAGCAGGACCCCACGAGCGGCGCGAGCGGAATCTTCTTCCGGGACACGTGTCTTGCGACCGCGATTTCCACTGGCACGGGTTGCACTCCGAAAACGGTCCTGCTGACCACAGGGCTCGGAGGGAGTCCTGCCAACGGGCCAAGTTCCGAACCGTCGCTCGACAGCGGCGGGGCCAACGTGGCGTTCACGTCCACAGCGACGAACCTCGTGAGCTACGTGGCCACGCCGAACACCGCTTCTCAGGTTTACTGGCAGCCGACCTGCGAGAGCACCACCACGACGTGCACGCCGGTGCTCGTGTCGCTCTCCGCCGACGGTTCCAGCGCGGGCAACGGCTCGAGCTACAATCCGGTGATCAGTCCGGACGGGCAGTACGTGGCGTTCGTTTCGCTCGCCACCAACCTCGTCTCGGGGATCGTTGTCGACGGAGTCACGCCCCAGGTCTACATCCGCACCATCTGCGCAGGCGTCACTCCCGCCACGCAAACGAGTTCGTGCGTGCCGACCACATACCTCGTTTCCACGCCCGACGGCAGTACGCCCGGCAACAAGCCGAGTTCCGATCCCGCCATTTCCAACACGGGCCTTTACGTTTCCTTTTCGTCGACGGCGACGAATCTCGGAGCGACCGCGCCCAATCCGAGTGCGGCCCCGGAAATCTTCGAGCGCTCCACCTGCGTCACCACGCTGGGCACGACCACGAACAGTTGCGTGCCGATCACGAATCTCGTTTCGACCCCTGACGGCGGGGCCACGCCCGCAAACGGCTCCAGCATTGAGCCGTCGATTTCGCCAGACGGCCGCTTCATCGCCTACGCCTCGACGGCAACCGATCTCGGAATCGCGTCCGCGGGAGTGCAGCAGATCTACGTGTACGACACCTGCACCGGCGTCGCCATCACGACGCCTCCGACGTGCAGCCCGTCGAGCCCCATGCTGGTGTCCTCGCCGGACGCCACGACGAGCGCAACCACGCCCGGAAACGCGTTGAGCGAAAACCCGAGCGTCAGCGTCTGCAACGCGACCACCACAACAGAAGGAACGTGCCCGGGCGGCGTGCTGATCGCGTTTTCCACCAAGTCCACCAATCTTTCACCGAACGTGGTGAACGGCGTCGAAAACGTTTTCGTGCGCAGCACGTGCCTCGATCTCGTGACCGGCACCACCGCCTGCATCCCGCGGACGGCGCTCGCCAGCCAGCCGGCCGGCGCATCCGCCGCCGCAAACGGCGACAGCATCGTCCCCGCGCTCAGCGGCGACGGCCACACCGTCTCGTTCATTTCCGCCGCGAACAATCTCGTCGCGATCGATTCGAACGGGCTGCCGGACGTCTTTTTGGCCGCGACGTCTTTCTAATTCCCTGAAGCGGCTGAGGGTTTCGGCGCCATGCGCTCGAGGATGGCGGCGCGCGTGGCATCCAGCGTAAACGTCAGCGATTCCCGCGGCACGCTATTCACGTAGGGCCCGATCAGCCAGCCCAACCCCGTCGGGATATCGCGGGTCAGCGAAATCGACTGGCACTCCACGTACGTGCCGCCGTCCTTTTCTTCGAATCGCCAGTAGGTGTTCATTCGCCACAGGAGGCCGCGATCGTGGCCTTCGGGCTCTAAGCGTTCGCCGGGCTCACCCGCGTCGTCCACTTCTTGAATTCGCGTGGTGCGCGAGCGGCTCCACGCGTGCGTCGCATCCACCATCTGGTAGTGCACCTGGTGTTCGGTGTCGAGGATGCTGGTGATCACTTTCTTTTTGTAGAGGCGCAGTTCGATCACGAAGTCATTCCCCTCGCGCCGCAAGATTCGTGACCGCATCACGGCCGGTCGAAAATACTCCTGCTGGTGATCGTAGTCCTCTTCGAGCGCAAGAGTCTGCTGCAGCGTGACGCCCGGAATGAAGATGGTTCCAATCCAGTGATGGATCATCCCGCCGGGAACCGAGATCGGCTTCGTCCCGTCGCTTTGGCCCGTCGCGTCCAGCCGCTCGATCACCACCTGTCCGCCTCGCAACTGCGCGGCGACCGTCGCCCGTCGATCAGGCGGCAGCCTCTCAACCCACAGAAAAGGTGCGCCGGACGAGAGTTGCGCGTCGATTTGAGCTTCCGCTGCCTGCACGTAGCGATTAAACGCCTCCACCGTCCGCGGCTCAAGGTCCGCCGCGCTCACCGGCGGCGCCAGAGAGCCCAGCGCCACCGCCAGAAACAGCGCCATCGATTGCACCGCTCGCCTGCCAGCCTTTCCTGCCATCTGTCGGAATACTCCTTCGGGTCACGTTATGGGATGCCGCGCCGCCCACACATTCTGCACGAATTGCCCCTAGCGGCGCGTCACCCCCGCCTTTCCATAGGCAGCACCGCTGCCAGTCGCTTTTCGATTCGCTTGGGGTATGCCGCAGGAAGGATTCCATCCTGCCGACAGGGGTCAGAAGGGGTTACGTCGGCAGGATGGGTGGAGCGGGCTGGGAGACGTGCTCCGGCTCGTTTTAGAGCCGTCGTCCCCGCAATGCAGCCTCCCGGCCCGCACCCGGAGACTAGCTGCAAGTGAAGTGCACACCAATGGCTCGGCAGGAGCAGACTTCTGCTACTGAGGTCCTAGTACCGTGCGCGGGCTGATTGGGCTATTTCGCGACGTCGACGGTGATATCGGCGGCGGGAGGCATTCGCAGCGTGATTTGCGTCGTCTTGTTTGTCCGGATCACCACCCGCTTGGCCCACTCGGAGAACATGCCGTGCCAGTAGGCTTGCAGATCGTATTGGCCGGTCTCGTAACGCGCGAACTCGAAATGGCCCTTGGCGTCTGTGTGGGTGGCGCTTGGGCTCTGCCCGTAGGAGGTCTGCATCGTCACGGTGGCGTCCGCCACGGGCCTGCCGTGGGAGTCGACGACGGTACCCGCGATCGTGCCAATCCGCACACCCGCGTTTCCGGTCAAAGCGACTGCCAGGATCGTTGCGAAAACGAGGAAAACCGGCCATCGGGAGCGTCTCATCGAATCACCTCGGGTCCCATACGGCTATTTTATCGGCTGGTTCCCGCCGCGAGTTGATTTTGGCTGGCCCCGTTTTCCCTTGTGCACCTGTACGATCGTCCAGTGCCGGTGGCGCCCGCCCGGGCGCATCCGATTGCTTTTTTCGCCGGATCAAGGTATCCCATGATGCTGGACGCGCGCGCTTTCGCGTGGGACAGGAGGCTCGGTGGCACGGTACATCTCGCAGCACACGCTGGCTTGCCTCACCCGTCAGGGCGCCGAGGGCCTTACGGCGCGCTTCCACCAGGGAGGACCGCAGATAGCGGCCCGCCGCGTCCTGGTGAACATGCAGGAGGGCAAGATGCTCGTCGAGTTCGAGGCGGGGAGCCGCGAGGAGCTCGAGAAGTGGCTCGCGCTGCAGAACTTCCATTTCGATTGGCTCCTCCGCGTCGAGTACGAGTCTTCGAGATCAGGGCCGCTGGCGGCGGTTTGAGGCAGCCCCCGGGATCTCAGAACCGGCGTTGTCACCAGTTGTCACCAGACGACGTTTCGGCGTATGCTGCGGCAATGAGGATTTGCCGCCAGAGGCCGGCGCAGGGTTGTTGTTGCTGTTGCGCCCCGGTGTCTCTGGCACGGGCAGGCTGAGCGCGTAAACATATTCCCGCTCAGGATTTTGCGACCCGCCGCCAGAAAAGCTGGCCGGCGGGTTTTTTCGTCTTTGGGTTCTCAGATGGCTGCTTCGACATCCGATAGGCACAGGGAGGGAATGAGATGGCTGAATACGCGCATCCGGAAGTGCTGGTAACGACGCAGTGGGTGGCCGATCACGCGAGTGATCCGAAGGTCCGGCTCGTGGAGGTGGACGTCGATACGACCGCCTACGACCAGGGCCACATCGCAGGGGCGGTAGGCTGGAACTGGCAGACGCAGCTTCAGGATAACGTCCGCCGCGACTTGATTGAGAAAGCGACGCTCGAGAAGCTGCTGGGGCAGTCCGGCGTGTCCAACGACACGACGGTGGTCCTCTACGGGGACAACAACAACTGGTTCGCCGCCTACGCCCTTTGGCAGCTGAAGTACTACGGCCACAGGGATGTGCGCCTGATGAACGGCGGCCGCAAGAAGTGGCTCGAAGAGAAGCGTCCGCTGACGACCGAGGTCGCAAGGGTATCGCCGGCCACATATCACGCAGCCGAGCCGGACGAATCGATTCGCGCCTACCGCGAAGACGTGCTGGCGATCGTACGCAAAAAGGCTGGCGGAAACCTTGTGGACGTCCGCTCGGTCGACGAATTCACCGGCAAGATTATCGCTCCTCCCGGAATGAACGAAACCGCGCAGCGCGCCGGCCACATCCCGGGAGCGGCCAACGTTCCCTGGGCGCAGGCCGCCAACGAGGACGGCACGTTCAAATCGGCCGACCAGTTGAAGCAGCTCTATCAGGGCAAGGGCGTTTCGGGTTCCGGTGAGACGATCGCGTACTGCCGGATCGGCGAGCGGAGTTCGCACACGTGGTTCGTGCTGAAGTATCTGCTGGGTTTCGACCACGTGAAGAACTACGACGGTTCCTGGACCGAGTGGGGCAACCTGATCGGCGCGCCGATCGAAAAGGAAGTCGCCGCAGCCGCCCGGTAAGCTCCCGGGATCAACCTCGTTACTAACTTAAGGAAGCGCGCCCGGCGGGACACCGTCGTGGCGCGCTTGATCTTTCAGCGCCGCGATTTCAGCCTGGATGCCTTCGCGTTTCTTCTGCAGATCGGCGAGCTCGACGCGCCAATCGTCCGGCCTCGCCCCTCCCCACTTGCGCACCGAATTCACCGTCTGCCCGCTGAGCGCGGCCTGCAACTGGCCGATCTGGTCGTCGATGGGCGGAAGCTTTGCCTCGAGTGCCGCAATTCGATTCTGATACCACTGTGCGTTCTTGGCGCGCGGGTTCGCCGGTCTCGAACCGTTCTGCGTCGCGGGCTTCGCGCCGGCCGCCCCGATGGTCGAAATCCGGGAATCTTCGCGGAGTCCCCTCACGTCGTCATTTGTCCACACCTTCTTGGGCGCGGGCTGTGCCGCAGCAGGCGTTGCCGCGGACGCCGCCGGCTGCGGAGTTTGGGCGGGCGGCGGGTTCACAGGACTCGTCGAACTAGCCTGCGGAGCGTCCTGCGCCGCGACGAACGGCGCTACGGCAGCGCACACGAACAGGCCGGCAATACACGCCTCGAGGGTTACTCGCGATAAACGCCGCATAGGAGTCTCCTTGGGAAGCAAAGGCTCGTATCCCCTATTTAACACCGGGCGGCCGTTTAAGTTACGGATCTTCGCGGAAGGCTTTCCCAGTCGCCAACTCGTTCTGGGCGATGGCCAGCATGTCCTGGATCGAGCCCAGCCGCCGATAGTGGCTGGCCTCGATCACCTCGTGTTCGGCGAAGGGAAACAGGAATTTTCGTCCCGTAAACGCGTATTCCGTGCGCGTGGGCAGCCAGATTCCCGGTGCTACTTCCGCCTGCTCCAACGAGACGAGGCTGCCGCGATACAGCTTTCCCAGCAAGCCTCCGCCAAACGAAATGTCGCTCAGCACGTGCGCCTCGCCGCGCACCAGTTCGTTGGTGTCGTGATCCACCCAGATCTTGGCGGTGACGTGCGCCAGCGCGCTTTGGAACATCGAGTGCGGATGGAAGTCCGGATTCGGCGTCAGATCGTAAACGTCACACTGGCGCCCGTCGCGCGTTTCCCGGTCCACCCACTTCACGATGTACGCGCTGCCGGCCGCATCGACAAATTCCGATCGGTCGCGTTGCCGCTTTTCGTATTTCTCGCGGGCCGCTTTCGCTTTCGAATCGTTCGGCTGGCTCATTCGCTGCAGTATGTCGTCCCATAGCTGCAGTTGCCGCCGGTATTCCGCGGGGTCCGTGGGAGTGCCGTTGTCCTTCACGAGGATTTTGAAGGTTCCGCCGCCGTCGGGAACCACGCGATAGACTTTGTCTTCGATCGTCTGCGGGTTGGGGCCGGCCGTGAAGTCTTCAAATCGCTCGATGCGCTCGTACTCATCGAGCGCCTGATCGTTCTTGTGCTGATTTTCGATCAGTTTCCTGGCGCGCGCCTGGATCTCTTCGGCGGAAGGCGTCTGCGCTGGCGCGCTCCGAACTGTTTTCGCCGGCGGAGTCGCCGTTTGGGAACTCGCTTGCGGAAGCGCAAAGCCGGCCCCCGCCAGCACCGCGCAGACCGCGAGCACAGCAGTTGACGCCCCGATCGTATGAGCTCCGCGTCTGCGCATCTGGACCCACACAGTGTTTACTTGGATGCGCCGGGAAGCTTCGGAGGAGCCGGGATCACAATGGGGCTTCGCGGGTTGAGAGCGGATTTCCCGTCGGGCCCGAAAACGTAGGGATATCCTGCAGGATCAGCGGGAATAACGCTCAGGTACCCTGCGTCGCGCAATTCTTCGGTCGACGTGGGGTAGTGCCCGAATTTTTTCTGGTATTCACCGGCGATCGCGTCAAGGTGCAGCTCGTCATCCTGGGCCCTGAGCGCTTCGAGCTCGTCGGCGGCCTTCTTCCGCACGTTGGGATCCTGTGCCGAATCGTAGATTTCGGACCAGATCATGCGCGAGGTGTCGATCGTTCCGCCCAGCGTCGATATACGCGCCGCCATCACGCCCATCCAGATCGGCGCGCCCGGTTTCTTGCTTCCGGCCAGGTACGCCGCCGCCGCGTCTGGAAAATCCCGCATCCGCCAGTAATAGAGGAAGCCGAGATCCCCATCGAGACGCCAGTTGTCCGGGTTGGCCTTGATCCCTCGCTTCACCAGCTCGACTGCCAGGTCCGTGCGGTTCGCGCCGGCGAGCGGCTCGGAGAGAAAAATCGCACCGAAGCGATACGCCACCAGCAGCTTCGGATCAAGCGTCGTCGTGACGTCGAGCAGCGGCCACAACAGAGCGAAATCCCGGCTTTCGATGGTCAGCCGCGATCCGTAATACTGCACGGCGCGGGTCCAATAGATGTCCGCCAGCAGGGAATCGTAGCCGAGGCTGAGCTTCTTGATCGCGTTCGGGGAACTCAGAAGCAGCACTTCGCGTTCGTTGGCGAAGTTCTGCGTCTGATCGTCGATCCGCACCTGCAGAATCGCGATGGTGCCGAGGAGGGCCGCCATCACGGCAAGGGATGCCAGCGGCACGCGCTTTGCGACCGAGCTCATTTCAGATTCCGCCTCGAAAATACCGCCGACGCGGCCACCAGCACGAACGTGACGTACACGGCCGCGTAGAGCGTGTTCCACCCGATCAGCGAAGCTGGGATCGCCTGACCGTGCGCGACCGCCGAAATCACATTGAAATTGTGGAAGTTCGGTATCAGGTAGTAGAGGATGTGCGTGGCCGCCGTGAGCGCCGGGCTTTTCGTCACCTCGCCGAAATCGCGAATGTCCGTCCCGAAAATGCCGGTCACGTAGATTCCCAGCGTGAAAAGCGCCGATAGCATGGGGCTCGAGAAGCAGGAGAAAAACAGCGCCAGCGCCGTCACCAGCGCGAGCTCCAGAAGGATGAAATAGATCGCCACCAGAATCCACGCGTCGCTGGGCACGAACGGCCGCCCAACGTAATACAACGCGAGGCCGAGCCCCAGCGTCATGAAAGACGTGTTCACCAGCAGCGTCAGCAGCAGCCCGCCGTATTTTCCCACCAGGAATTCGGACCGCCGAATCGGCTTGGCCAGCAGCGTGTACAGCGTGCGCTTCTCCATTTCCTTGTAGACCAGGCCCACCCCGATGAACACCGCCATCACCAGCCCGAAAATGGAAATCGCCGAAAGCCCGAGGTTGATGATCACCAGCCGCTCGATGCCGATCGAGATCTGGCCCACCAGGATCGCCGCCCCGATCATCATCAGGGCGAAAAGGACGAGATTGTAGAGCACGCGGTCGCGCACCGCCTCGCGAAACGTATTGATCGCCACCACGCCGGGCATCGCGCTCATCGCGCCATCCCCTCCAGCGCGTGGACCGGAGTCTGCTCCCGCCCCACCATCCGTATGAAATAATCCTCGAGCGTGGGCCGCACGGGCGTGATGGAGAGAATCCGCGCATCGCAAGCGCGCAACTTGTCGAGCATGCAATACATTTCCGCCTCGGGCACTTCCAGTCGGTAGCGCGGTCCGATCGCCACGGCGTGCGCCAGGGCCGAGGGAAGCGCGCGCCCCTCGCGCATTTCGAACAGGATCTCCATCCCCGCGATTTCAAGCGACACGATCTCGCTCGTCGATCCCACGCCCTGCAGTTTTCCGCCCGCGAGCACGGCCACGCGATCGCACAGCATCTCCGCATCCGAGAGAATGTGCGTCGAGAAAAACACCGTCCGCCCCTGCTGCTTCAATCCGTGGATGATGTCTCGCACTTCGCGCCGCCCGATCGGGTCAAGTCCCGACATCGGTTCGTCGAGGAAAACCACCGGAGGATCGTGCAGGATCGCCTGCGCGATTCCCGCGCGCTGCAGCATTCCTTTCGAGAATTTTCGCAGCTGCACGTTGCCCGCTGATGTCAGTCCCACGAGTTCGAGGAACTGCTCCACGCGCCGGCGCCGTTCCGCGGCGGTATAGTTCGAAAATCGCGCGTAGTAATCCAAGAGCTCGCGCGCCGTCAGATAGTCGTAGAAATACGGCTGCTCGGGCAGGTAGCCGATCTCACGGTGCAGGCGAATATCGTCGATCGACCGGCCGCGCACCCGCGCCGTGCCCTCGGTCGGAAAAATCAGCCCGGTAATCAGCTTGAGTGTCGTCGTTTTTCCCGCGCCGTTGGGCCCGAGAAATCCGAAGACTTCGCCTTCCTCGACCTGCAGCGTCAGATGATCCAGAGACCGGCGCATGCGCTTGCGCCAGAATCCGACCGGATAGTCTTTCGTCAGACCCGTGATTTCGATTGCGGGTGCGCCCATGGCTTTTATCAACTATAGTTTTTTTCAGCGCGGTGCGCCGTGTCAATCCTGCGAGCGTTGCCCAGCAAGTCACTTTTACACGTTTCGCAACGGTAGTGGTTTCTCGCGCTCCGACCACTACCGGTAGACAGTTTCGACACCCGGAGCCTGATATTTTGTGGTCCTCTTGCGATTTTCCCTTGACAACTTTTCGGCAACCCACGATACTCCGCATCCAGACTCGGCATTACGTGCACGGCCGTCTTGCCCAGCGCCACGGTCGCCCACGCGAGATTCCGACCGGGTTCAATCGAATACTAGAGGCGTGCGCCCCTCAGACCGCGCTTAGTGTTAGACGCGGCTTAGCGGCGCTTTTTCTCTTTTTTGCTTTTCGGCAGGCGCTTTTCGGGGGTCGAGCGTCTTCCGGCGAACGTTGAAATCCTCTCAAGATCGTGTATTCGTCGATACACGCAACCATGTTCCGGGTTCCGGTTGGGGCGTATAATTGGAATTGTAATTCCCCCCTGCCCGGCACCCCGGCCAAACATTCTCGGCGGCCTGCCTCAGGAAGGCAGGCACGACTGCCGGCGCGGAGGCAGAGATGGCGGAAACAAGAATGATTCTGAATTCGCAGTTGGATCAAGCGACACGGCGCACCACCGGTCTGGACTTCAAGCGCCGTTTTACCGATGGGCTCGTGTCTCCTTTCGACAAGGTCGAATGGGAACGTCGCACCGCACTCATAGGCAATGATAAGGGTCAGGTAATCTTCCGGCAGGAGAATGTCGAAGTCCCGAAGTCCTGGTCGATGACGGCGACGAACATCGTCGCTTCCAAGTATTTTCACGGCAAGCCCAATACGCCCGAGCGCGAAGGCTCGGTGCGCCACCTGATCGGCCGCGTGGTCGATTCGATCGTTCGCTGGGGCGACGCCGGCGGCTACTTCGCCACTCCCGAATCGAAGGTCGCCTTCCGCGACGAGCTCACCCACCTGCTCGTCGAGCAGAAGATGGCGTTCAACTCCCCGGTCTGGTTCAACGTCGGCGTGCAGCCCAAGCCGCAGTGCTCCGCATGCTTCATCAATTCCGTGCAGGACAGCATGACCTCGATCATGGACCTGGCGAAGACCGAGGGCATGCTTTTCAAGTGGGGTTCCGGCACGGGCACGAACTTCTCGGCGCTGCGCGGCAGCCGCGAGACGCTTTCCGGCGGCGGCATCGCTTCCGGCCCCGTCAGCTTCATGAAAGGCTTCGACGCTTTCGCCGGCGTCATCAAGAGCGGCGGCAAGACGCGCCGCGCGGCGAAGATGGTGATCCTCAACGTCGATCACCCGGATATCGTCGAGTTCATCGAGTGCAAGACGAAGGAAGAGCATAAGGCGCAGGTGCTGATCGAGCAGGGTTACGATCCGGCGATCGACGGCGAGGCCTATTCCTCCGTCTTCTTCCAGAACGCCAACCACTCCGTACGCGTCACCGACGACTTCATGCGCGCGTTCGAGGAGGACCGCGATTGGTGGACCCACCAGGTCACTGACGGCAAGCCGGTCGAGAAGCTGCGGGCGCGCGATCTGATGGACAAGATGGCCGAGTCCGCGTGGAAGTGCGGCGATCCCGGCATGCAGTACGACACCACGATCAATCGCTGGCACACCTGCAAGGGCACGGCTCGAATCAACGCTTCCAATCCGTGCTCGGAATACATGTTCCTCGACGATACCGCCTGCAACCTGGCGTCCCTGAACTTGATGAAGTTCCTCGGTTCCAACGGCCAGTTCGATGCGGAAGGATTCCGCCACGCGGTGGACGTCACGATCACCGCGCAGGAAATTCTGGTCGACAACGCCAGCTACCCGACGCCGAAGATCGAGAAGAATTCGCACGACTACCGCCCGCTCGGCATCGGATACGCCAACCTTGGCGCCCTCCTGATGTCGCTCGCGCTGCCCTACGATTCCGACGGCGGCCGCGATTTCTGCGGCGCCATCACCGGCCTGATGACCGGCGAGGCCTACGCGCAGTCCGCGCGCATCGCCGAGCGCATGGGACCGTTCCCCGGCTACGCCCTCAACCGCGATTCCATGCTCGACGTGATCCGCATGCATCGCGATTCGCTGCGCCCGATCAAGGAGGAAAACGTTCAGCCCTCCCTGCTCCGGGCCGCGCAGGAATCGTGGGACGCGGCGCTCGATCTCGGCGAGAAGCACGGCTACAAGAATTCGCAGGTTTCCGTGCTCGCTCCCACCGGCACGATCGGCTTCATGATGGATTGCGACACCACCGGCATCGAGCCCGATCTAGCACTCGTGAAGCAGAAGCGGCTCGTGGGCGGCGGCGTGATCAAGATCGTCAACAACACCGTGCCCCAGGCGCTCATGAAGCTCGGCTACTCGGCCGAAGACGTCGCGAAAATCGTCGACTACATCGACGCCGAAGGCAAAATCGAAGGCGCTCCCGGACTGAAGGCCGAACACCTCCCGGTGTTCGACTGCTCGCTCACGCCGATGGGCGGCGGCCGTTCGATCGCCTGGCGCGGCCACCTCCGAATGATGGCGGCAGCTCAGCCCTTCCTATCCGGTGCGATCAGCAAGACGATCAACATGCCCGAGGAATCGACCGTCGACGACATTGCCGAGGCTTATACTGAGTCCTGGAAGCTCGGGCTCAAGGCAGTGGCCATCTATCGCGACAATTCGAAGCGCTCGCAGCCGCTCTCCGCTGCCGGCAAGAAAGAAGACGAAAAGGCGCCCGCCGCAGCGGCAAAGGTCGCTGTTCCCGCTCCGGTGGTGGCCGCGGCGCAGACCGCGGCGGTCGTCGCCGAGGAAAACGCCCCGCAGCAAAAGGAGCTCTTCGAACGCGCTCGCCGCGAGAAGCTCCCTTCGGAGCGCAAGTCGATCACGCACAAATTCTCGGTCGGCGGCCACGAGGGCTACATCACCGTCGGCATGTATGACGACGGAAAGCCCGGCGAGATCTTCATCAAGATGGCCAAAGAAGGGTCCACGCTCTCGGGCATCATGGACGCCTTTGCGTTGTCGGTCTCGATCTCGCTGCAGTACGGCGTGCCGCTCCGCGCGCTCGTCGATAAATTCTGCAATTCGCGCTTCGAGCCCTCGGGCTACACCGGCAATCCGAAGATCCGCTACGCGAAGTCGGTGGTGGACTACATCGGCCGCTGGCTCGGCGGCAAGTTCATTTCGCCCGACTATCTCGATAATGACGGTGCCGCCGTCGAAGAAACGCCCGCCGTAGCAACGGCAAGTCAGGCTGTGCCCGTGGCGGCCGCCCCCGCAAGGCTGGCGGAAGCGGAAACGGTCACGCGCCCGCGCGCCGCGATCGAAGACGCTCCGTACTGCTCCGAATGCGGCATGCTCATGACGCCCAACGGCAGCTGCTACAAGTGCTCCAATTGCGGCTCCACTTCCGGCTGCAGCTAGACTTCGACGCCTTCCCCAAAACAAAAAGGGCTCCCGTCACCGGGAGCCCTTTTCATTTTCGCCGAATGCGGCCGACCCAAATAAAAAGGGGGCCCACCCGGACCCCCTTATTCTTGCTCTTCCCCAAGTTCCGGTTTCGGCGCGACGAAACCGGCCCACCCCGGGATAAGAGACAGCCGGTTCTGTGTTTTGCACGCACCATGCCACCGCTGCTCATTTTTCCGAGCACCGTTATCCGTTTGTATTACCTGTACTTAAGACAAACGGATTAGAAATGAAGGAGATCCCACGAAGGATCGAATCCACTTTCTGAAAGCTCTAGGTCGATATTTCTATGTTCTTTGGAAGAATCGATCCTACCGATCGTTTAGATAAGAAAATCCGATCAAGCCTCTCTCCCCTAGCTTCCGATGGCCTCGCGAAGAGCTGTCGCCAGAGCCTCGCTCCATCGCTCCACGTCCTCGCTTCGCTCCGCTTCCACCATCACCCGGGCTAGCGGCTCGGTGCCCGAATACCGCAGCACCACGCGCCCCGACTTCCCAAGCGCCCGCTCCGCCTCGCCGAGCGTCCGCGACACGCCCGCAAGCGCTTCGAGCGGCGGTTTGGACTTTACTTTCACGTTCACGATCTTCTGCGGAAAGATCTTGAGATCGGCCACCAGGGCATCGAGCGGCCCGCATAGGGCCACAAGCGAGGCGATCTTTACGGCCGTGAGCATCCCGTCGCCGGTCGTGGCGTCATCGAGGAACAGGATGTGGCCCGACTGCTCGCCCCCGAGATTCGCGCCGATACGCCGCATCTCCTCGAGCACGTAGCGGTCCCCGACGTCCGTCCGCGCCAGTTTCAGCCCGGATTCTCCGAGCGCCCTCTCCAGGCCGAGATTCGCCATGGTCGTGCCCACGATCACGTCGCCCTTCAACTTCCCCGTCGATTTCAGGAAGCGCCCAGCGGCGAGCAGCACGCCGTCGCCGTCGACGCGCCGCCCCGTGGCGCTCGAAAAGATCGCCCGGTCGGCATCTCCATCGAAGGCCACGCCCAGCGCCGCGCCTGCCTCGACCACCCGCTTTTGCATCTCTTCGGGATGCAGCGAACCGCATTTGGAATTGATGTTCCGCCCGTCGGGCGCGTCGTTGATTGCGGTCACGTTCGCGCCAAGCGACCGGAAGAGCTGCGGCCCAAGCTTGCTCGCCGCGCCGTTCGCGCAATCGAGCACGATTTTCATCCCCGCCAGCTTCGCGCCGGGCAGGACGGCCCCGCGCAGCCCTTCGAGATACTCTTCGTGGAGTTTCTCGCTGCCATCGCCGCCGGCCGCTCGCCGATCGGGCCGCTCGACTTTCCCGCCCGAGTCGCCATTTCTCGAAAGGATTAGGCCCTCGATCGCGGCCTCCTCGGCGTCCGGAAATTTCATGCCAAGCGACGAAATCAGCTTCACGCCGTTGTCGTGGTAGGGGTTGTGCGACGCCGAAATCACGACCCCGGCGTCGAACCCCTCGCGACTCACGAGCCAGGCCACGCCCGGAGTAGTCAGCACGCCGGACGACACGGCTTCCGCCCCCGCTTCCGCCAGCCCCTGTGCGATCCTTTCCGCGATATGCGGCCCGGATTCGCGTGTATCGCGGCCGATCAGGACGCGCGGCCGCTTGCCTGCCGCCTTCTCTGAGGCGAGCCGCTGCCCCAGCGCGAAGCCCACGCGTTCGATCGTCGCGTCATCCAGCGGATATTTGCCCGGCACGCCGCGGATGCCGTCCGTGCCAAAGAGGTGCTTTACCATGTGAAAGTAGACGTTTCCTGTCGAAAAGTAGATAACTAAACAATTTTAGCATTCGCGCACTCCCGCCGCCTCAGCCGATCGGCCTCTCGCTGCGGCCGAGTTACCCCGCAGCGCTGCGACGTCGCCCGATCCGCCTCCATGGGTAACAGACACGCACGCATTCACCTGCAATTGCGGGTGCTGTGATATCGTTATCGCCAATGTCCCTCACAGAGACGAAGGTTAGCGCCAGTTCCGTCAGCGGAAAGATCATCGCGGCCGGCATCGTCATCGCCTTTTGCTATTGGGCCTCGACCGTCCTGGTGACGCTGCTCGTCGCCGTCCTTACCGCCTACTTCCTCGATCCGGTCGTCAGTTGGTTCGAGATGATTCGCGTGCCGCGCGCCCTCGGTTCGCTGCTCGTCGTGCTGGTTACGCTCGCGCTCTTGGCGGCGCTCGGCTGGATGCTCGTCGAGCGCTTCGATCAGTTCGGCGCGGACTGGCCGAAATATCGCGCGCCCTTGCGCGAAGTGACCGAGGCCGTCGAAAGCAGGCTCGCGAATCTCGAGGCGCATGTGTCTGAAATCACGCCCGCGTCGCGCACCGGGGAGCGCGTCGTCACGCTCGCCGATTCGCATCCGGTGCGTGACGCTCTGGTCGGCCGCCTCAGTTCGCTCTATGGCTTCATTCTCGCCGCCAGCTTCGTCCCGTTTCTCGTGTTCTTCATGCTCGCCGCCAAGCGCCAGGTCGTCCATGCCACCATGCAGTTATTCCGCTCGAGCGATCGCACGCAGGTGAAGGAAGCCCTCGAAGACGTCACGCGCGTGCTCCGCACTTATTTGATGGGCACGGCGCTGGTCGGGTTGATTCTCGTTCTCGCCAGCTGGCTTTTCTTCTGGGCGATCGGCCTGGAATTCCCGTTTCTTACCGGGCTTGTTTCCGGCATCTGCAATCTGGTGCCTTATATCGGTCTCGTGCTTTCGTGGGTTCCGCCGCTGATGATCGGCGCCGCGCAGTTTCACAAAATCGGTCCCTTCATCGGGATCGTTGCGATGCTCACGTTTTTCCACATCGTCGCGGCGAACCTGCTGGTACCGGCCATGGTCGGCTGGCGCATGCGGTTGAACGCGGTGGCTCTCACGGTCTCGCTGCTCTTCTGGGGATGGCTCTGGGGCGCCATGGGGCTTATTCTCGCGATACCCATCACCGCGGTCATCAAGGTCATCTGCGACCACGTGGAAGGCTGGCAACCGGTCGGCCGCTGGCTGAGCGCCTAGTCTCAGGCCTGCTTGCCCGCGCTGCGCAATCTCGCGACCGTTTCCGCAAGCTCCGCGGCGTCACTCACGTCCTGAAACATCCGAATCGCCGCGATTCCAGCCGCCCCCGCACGCAGACATGCCCCGGCATTGGACACGTCCACGCCGCCGATCGCGATCACCGGCATCCGCACACTCGCACACGCCTCCGCCAGCTTGCCGATGCCCTGCGGCGCGCCGAATTTCCTTTTCGCCGGCGAATCGAAAATCGGCCCGAAAAGCGCGTAATCCGCTCCGGCGCGTTCGGCTTCGCGCAGATCGTCTGCGCTGTGGCAAGACACGCCCACGCGAAAACCCTGCGGCGCATTCCCGCCTCGGCACCAGCGCACCACGTCGCGCGCGCTCAACGACTCGCCCCCGAGGTGCACGCCTCCGGCCCCGGCCGCCAGCGCCACGTCGAGCCGATCGTTCACAACCACCAGCGCCGCGCGCCCCCTCGTCGCCTCCAACGCCGACCGCGCGAGTTCGAATAGTCCTCGCGCGGACAGGTCCTTCTCCCGGATTTGCACCCAGTCCGCGCCCGCCGCGACCGCCATCTCGATCCGCTCCAGCGCCCCGCGCACGGAATCCCCCGCGCCCAGAGATTTCCGGTGCGTCACGTAGCAGACGATTGGTTCAGGTACGGTTGGCAACGGTAGGCACTCGCCGCCGGAACGACTCGAGCGACAGCAGGACGTTCATGAATCCGAGCCCGGAGATCGCGCCGCGCAGGAACGGATTCTTCAACAGCATTCCCAGCGCCGGATACTGATAGAAAAGGTAATTCGTTTCCCACAGATCCGACCACGGCACGAGTATCAACATCAACCCGAGCACGAGCCAGATCAACAGAACGGGGACTCGCACGAGACGATTCATTGCGGAACTAGAATTATGGGAGATTCTTGCCGATGCCGCAACCAGAGATCAGGCTTTCTGCAGGCTTGCGATCCGGTCCGCCACGTCGCGATAGTCGATATTCATCGCGTACACCTGGCGGAAACTATCGAGCGCGGCCGAGGACTCGCCCGCGAGATCGAGCGCCACTCCGAGGTCGTATCGCAGCGCGAGCACCGTTTCCTGGTCGAGCCGCGGTGTTTCAAGCGCGCGCTGATACCACAGCGACGCGATCTTCGGCTCGCCCTTATCGATGAACGAAAGCGCGAGCAGCGTCGCGCAGTTCATCGCGTAGGGGAAAGGCTTCCCCTTCTGCACCGCTTTCGCGACTTTCTGGAATTCGCCGATTGCTTCGTCGAGCAGGCCCATTTCGCGGTAGGCGATGCCCAGGTTGTAGTGCGTCTCGAGATCTTCGTCCTCGTCGGCCAGTTCGCCGAGCTCGCTGCGGAATTCCTGGAACACTTCGGCGAGCTCGTTGAGACTCTCGACGGTGGCGGAAGGCACGGAATCGCCCGTGCTCGCGACCGGCGCGGGTGGCGCCACATCCTGCATCGCGACGTGCTCGGTCGACGCCGCCATCGCGGGCATCGGCGCGGGCTTGGGAGGTGCCGGCGAACTTCCGTTGGCCGGGGCAGCCGGAGCTTTTGCGGCCGGCATCTCCGGCGTTTCCATGTCCTCGACTTCTGCCGCAAGCTCGCTGAGGAAATCCTCGGTCGTCTCGGCTCCGTGCTTGCCTGCCGCTTCGCTCGAATCCGGGCTGAGCTCCAGCTCGAACTCGCTGCCGCCGTACGTAACGGGTTCCGCGGGCGCCGCTTCCTCAGCCGCGGGCTCAGCCTCTTGCAGAATTTCGAGCGCAGGCTCTTCGGGAGCGGCCTCGGGGGCGGATTCCTGAATCTCGAGCATGGGAATCTCGGCGGGTTCCGTCTCCGCAGGCAACTCGATGTCCGCCGGCAGCTCGATCTCGATCCTGTCGTCTCCCGTCTCGGCGGCCCCAGCCGTCGCCGGTTCCTCGGGCGCGGCGGTTGACGCTTCTTCGGTCGCGGCCGTCGCCGGTTCCATCACTTCCTGCGCCATCGCCTCCCACTCATCCGAAAGGTCCACTTCGTCTCCGGAGGCGGCTTTCACGGCCGGCGTCGCTTCCTCGGATTCAGCGGGCATGACCGGATCGAATGGCTCAGCGGCGGCAGGCGGCGTAACGGGCGCGGGCTGCGCTTCCGCCGCGGGCTCGTCCGTATCCACTGCCATCAGCGAAATCTCGAACTCCGCTGGAGCTGCCGCAGGCGCGGCGTGCGAAATCTCTTCGAGCGAAATCGTTTCCGCGGGAGCCGCTTCGGTCTCGGCCGGGGGCTCGCTCGCCGCTGGCACGGGCGCACTTTCCGTCGCAGCCGAATTCTGTTCCACCGGCTCCGCCGGAGCCGTTTTCTCTCCGCTCGCACCCGCCGCCTTCTCGAATCGCCCGCGAAGCTCGGCGAACCGGTCGGCGTTGACGCTGTCTTGCCGCTCGCGATGAATCTGTTCAAGCTGCGCGGCGAGCTCGGCGGTGCGTCGCTCGTCTCCCGCGCCCAGGTAGAAATCGAGCAGGCGCTCGAGCGTCGGCGTATGCCGCGGCGCGCGCTGCAAAACGTTTTCGAGCAAGTGCGTTGCTTTGTGCGTCAGACCGTAGCTCGAGAAAAGGTCCACATCGGTCAGCGCCTGCGACACGTACCGCTGCGTCTCTTCGTCGAGCGGCTCTTCGGGGACGATCGGCTTTGCCTGTGCCGCCGCGGGTTTCCGCTCTTCCTCTTCGCCCTCCGCCTCGGGCACCGCACTTTTCTCGGCGATTGGTTTCGACGCGACGACGGGCGCCTTCTTCGCGCTGGCGGAAGCGGGCGCGCCGCCTCCCGCTCGCTGCCTCAGCTCGTCGAGACGGATCAGCAGCCGCTCGTCGCCTCGATTCTTTTCGATCAGTTCCTTCAGCCGCTCTTCGGCGCTGGCGAAATCACCGGCCTCCGCGTACGCATCGACCAGCTCGTTGAGCGCTGATTCCAGATGGAAGGGATCGCTCGTATGCCGCGAGAAATCCGCCAAAAACTCCCGCGATTCGGTGTCGCCGGGCAGCTTCTCGGTGGCCTTCAGCAACGCTTGCAGGAATTTATCTTGCTCGTTCGCCTCGGTCATCGGCTCGCGCAATTCGCGCAAGATCGGCAGCGCTTCCTTCGCCTTGCCGGCCTCGATGAGCGTGTCCGCCACCTTCAGCAGCAGTCCGAAATGCGTGTTTCCGCGCACCAGTTGATTCCGCGCGCGATCCGCGGCCTTATCCGCGTGGCCCGCCTTCAACTCCAGCTCGACGAGCGTTGTCGTCACATCCCCGCCCGCGTCTGCTTCCGCGTGTTTCTCGAGCGTCGCGATCGCTTCATCGTCCCGGTGCGCCGCCGTCAGGATCTTGGCTTTCAGCAACTGCGCTGCGCCGTTCGCGGGGTCCACTTCGAGCGCCCGGTCGATCAATTTCGGCGCTTCCTCCGTGTCCCCGTGCTCGAAAAGCCTCTGCGCATACGCAAAATAGGTCTGGGCCGCTTCTTTCTTCTGGCCCATCACGTTGTAGAGCTCAGCCAGCCGCATCTGCACGCGCGGGTTCTCGGGTTCGACGTCGAGCAGCCGGTGCAACACCTCGACGGCCTTCGGCGCCTGGTTGGCCTTCAGGTGAGCTTCGGCGATCTGCAGGAAGAGCGGCCGGGCCTCGCTCAGCACGCCCTGCTGGACGTACAGGTCGGCCAGTCGTTCGAGCGGCTTGAGTTCGTTCGGCGCGAGCTTCGCGATCTTCTTGTAGATCGCGATGGCTTTGCTGTTGAATCCGTCGTTCAGGTAGACCTGCGCGAGCCGCTCGAAGTACTCGATGGCCTGCGGCATGTCGCCTTGGCGCGCGAAGAGATCGCCCACGGTCATCAGCGTCGCCTGGTCCTTCGCGTCGTGCCGAAGGATCTGCTGGTATTCGCCGATCGCCTGCGCGACCTTGCCTTGGTTGAGGTACTTCAGCGCGTTTTCGAGCGCTTTGCTTTTGTTGAACGCCATGAACGGTTCCGCATGCCCAGCCCGCGTCTGGCCCAGGGGGGCGTGGGGGTCAGAGCGGATCAGTCTTGAAGGTTAGCATGCGCGAAAAACAAGGGTCTATGCGGCGGAGAGGGTGTGGTGCCGAAGGGGATAACAGGGCGAAGCGACCCTCGCCCCGGCTGCCATGCCGTGTAAAGGTAGGGCCACGGGGCTTCAGGGCGCCGGCTCGCCCGCGGGATGAGCCCTGGCTGCGGCATCCGTGACGGCGGTCGGATCCAGCGGCAACGCAGCTTGTTGCGCCCCGCTCGCCCAGCAGCGCGCCTCCCGTACGGGCGCGTACGAATAACGGTGTAGCGGCGTCGGCCCGTGCCGCCTCAACGCGTCCAGGTGGTCCGGCGTTCCGTACCCTTTGTTCTGCGCCAGCCCGTATTGCGGGTAGAGCTCGTCATACTCTTCCATGCGCCGGTCTCGCTCGACCTTGGCCAGAATCGACGCCGCCGCGATCGATACCGACCGCGCGTCACCGTGAATCAGCGCTTTCTGCTCGATCGGAAGATCGAGCTCAAGCGCGTCGAGCAGCAGGTAGTCGGGAAAGGGGTTGATCTGCGAGATGGCCGCCACCATCGCCTGGCGGCTCGCCTGGTAGATGTTCCATGCATCGATGCGGCTGGCGTCGATTTCCGCAACGGCCCATGCCAGAGCGTGCTCGCGAATGCGGATCGCCAGCTCGCCCCGGCGCTCGGGCGCCAGTTTCTTCGAGTCGTCCAGCCCCACGATTCGCCGCCGTGGATTCAAAATCACCACCGCCGCGACCACCGGCCCGAAGAGCGATCCGCGTCCCGCTTCATCCAGTCCGGCGATGCGCTGCCAACCGTGCTGGCGAGCCTCGCGCTCGTATCGTGAGCAGCAGAGCCGTCCCATCGGCGCGGATTTTAGCACAGTGGCACAGACAATCCCGTCTGTGCTCTTACGCTTTTTGTTTTATCTGGAGGGGAATTACTCGGCAGCAGCGGCGCCCACGGCCTCGAGCTTGGGCGCAGCCCGCTTGATGCGAGCCGCTTTGCCCTTGCGCGCCCGCAGGTAGTTCAATTTGGCGCGACGCACGCGGCCCTCGCTCACCACGTCGATTTTGCTGATCATCGGCGAGTGCACCGGGAAGATCCGCTCCACGCCGATTCCGAAACTCACGCGCCGCACCGTGAAGCTTTCGCCCAAAAGCTCGCCGCGGCGGCTCATGACCACGCCCTCAAACGGCTGGATGCGTTCCTTGTCGCCCTCGCCTTCCTTCAACCGGACGTGCACGCGAATCGTATCTCCCGGACGGAATGCCGGGTGGTCCTTGCGTAGTTGCGACTCCTGCGCCTTAGCGATGATCGGTTTCATGATTGTTTTCCCTGCAGACCCGCTTAGGTGGGGCCAGCACACAACGCACAATCTTGAACTATAGCAAATTTCGCTCGGGGAGCCTATACGAAAGTAACGCGGTATTAACGAAGGAAGGCCCTGTTCTTGGCCGACGCGACACGCCCGCATCGGCCAAGCCAGAGCGATCGGCTAGAAGGTGTACTTCAACCCGAATTGCAAGATGCGCCCCGGCACCGAGCTCGAGGTGATCTCGCCGAAGCCCGTCCCGAAGGCGCCGTTGCCAGGCTCGTTGAATTGTGCGTGATTAAATAGGTTGAAGAACTCCGCGCGGAATTGCAGGCTGGCGTCTTCCCGCAGCCCGCCGACCGTCGTGTTCTTGATCACCGCGAAGTCGAAGTTGAGCTGCGTGCAGCACCTCATGATTCCGACACCGGAATCGCCGAAGCCTGTGCCGCACCCGGTAAACTGTGGCACGACAGGCGCCGTCTGGGTTCCGGTATTGCACCCCGTCTGGCCATCTGCCGGGACCCAAGCGAGGTTCTGAATTCCACCAAACTCGGGGGCTTGTACGAACGCGCTGTGATTAATCAGGCCATCGCCCCCGTTTAGCCCGCTGACGACGCGCGAGTACATGCTGCCGGTAGTCGCGAGCGGCACCCCCGACTTGCAATTTCCGAGGGAATTGCAATCGACCGGATCGGCAAGCTCCGCTCGGGAAACCGGGCCGGTGGCCGGCAGAGACGTGCCGTACAAAAGCGTCGCCTGGTTGCCGTTGGCTCCATCCGTGACGGTGAAGGGTAGGCCGTCTTGAATCGTGGTCACCCCGGAAACGCCCCACCCGCCGAGAGCCTTCTCTTTCCAGCCCTCACCTTTGTACGGCAACTCGTAGTTGTAGCTGAGCACAAACCGGTTGGGGCGGTTGAACGCCGCCGGCCCGTATTGCTGCCGGAAGTTCAACGGATCGTTCGACGACGCGCTGCCCGAAAGCACGTTGCCGGGCGTCGCGATTCCGGCGCCGGCTTCGCTCGCGTTGATGTCGGTCTTGAGGCTGCTCCAGGTATAGGAAGCCTGCAGCGTCAAGCCGTGGGAAAACGTGTGGCGGATTTGCGCTTGCAAACTGTTGTAAAGATGATTCCCATCCGTCTCCACCTGCTGCAAGTTGCCCGGGTTGATGCCCAGGTACCCGACGCGGCCGAGATAATTGCCCGCCGTGTTGTAGAGAACCTGATTCGCGGGATTCGTGTTCTGGGCGTCGTTCATCGGGAACGAGCTGGCCGGCCGCTCCAGATTGATATTCACCTGGTCCGTTGGGGGGTCGCATGTCGCGGAAGCCGCGCCGCAATCCACCAGATACGCGAGGTTCGGATCGCGGTTCCAGTCGTACAGGTGAATTCCGTGCGAGCCAACGTAGCCGACGTCCGCGATCCACCCATGGGCGAATTCGTACTGCACGTCCAGATTGTATTGCTGGATCTTCGGCGTGCGCATCGCCGGGTCGTCGCCAGAGTCGAGAAGCCCCGAAGCATTGCCTCCGAAAACGTCGGTGATGTTCGTAGCGCCGGTTGCAGCGCTGCCAGACGCCACTACCAGGGTTCGGGGAATGAATCCGAGGAACTGCGGACACGCGGGGCAAAACGGATTTTGAAGGGTCTGGCCCGGATTCTCTCCGACGCCCGTCGCGTAGGGCGGCATATTGCCGAGGATGTTGTCCCCCACCAGGTTTCCGTAAACGCGGTCGAAGAACATGCCGTACCCGGCGCGGACAACCAGCTTCTCCATCGGCTGCCACGCCACACCGAGGCGCGGAGAAAAGTTGTCGAGAGGAGATCCGTTCAAGAGCGTCTTGTTGCTGTTGACGGTGATGCCCGTCGAGCCGAACTCGCCGACTAGGCCGTTGTACTCGGCCCGGTTGTAATTCTTTTGGACGATGTAGCCCGCGAGTGTGCCACCAGGGTTGTTCAAGAAGAAAGAGCCCGTATCCACCAGGCCGGCTTGCTGCGCCCCGAAGTTCGTGAACACGCCATGCGCGTCGCTCGGCCATCCGTCATATTCCCAGCGAATGCCCGCATTCACGGTGAGATTGTGCGTCAATTTGATGTCATCCTCAGCGAACGTCGAGTATTCGCTGATCCGCCAGTGATGCGGATTCGGCGACCCATTCGGCAGCAACCGATTCGTCGAGTTGATGAACCAGCCCGCCGACACAGGAGGACCAGCGATACCGCTGGCCTCATCGGACGGAAGGCCGCTGTTGCTGAGCAAAATGTCGGCGAAATCCCCGGACATCAGCCAACCTCTCTCGCGGTTGGGCTGCGCCCAGTTCCACTGGATGCGCTGCGTGTTGACGCCGAATCGAAACGAGTGCTTCCCGTGGTTCCATGAAATCTGGTCGCCCGTCAGAAAGCTCGTCTGGATGCTTCGGGTCGCCGAAAAGAAATTGCCTCCAGAGCTCCATGCCCCCCAGTTGGACCCTACTCCGGGTATCCCCAGGCTGCCGATGATCGGGACCAGAGAGTCCTCACGATTGCCGGCAGCCGCCGAGGAAAGCGGGCAAGGCGCGCCGTCATTGACAGCGGGAACGATGCCGAGCGGGGTCGTCCCGTCGCCCGCACACGCTTGGACTGTGTCGCCGTCCGTCACGTTCAGGTACAAACGCTGGAAGGAGACGAATACCTCGTTCACCACGTTGCTTTTGACGATCGCCGTGTCTCGCAGAACCGCGGACGTCGACGCGTACCGCGCATCCTCGGGCGCGCCAGGGTCGCAGCCGGTGACGATGCAACTGAAACTCTGCGTCTGTGGGTCCGCCGAAAAGAAGAACTTTTCCGATATCGTGTTCTTGCTCGTCAGCAGGTAGTCGCTGTTGAGCATGTATTGATTTTCGTTGGCGATCGTAGGTTGCGAAATGGTCGTTGGTACGGCGCATGCCCCGCTGGCCACATTGCAGAAAGGGACGCCGCTTGAGTTGTAGCGCAAGCTCGGCAGGTAATAGCCGTTGTTGTAGCCTCCCTTTACCTGCTGAAGTTTTTCCGTCTGTCTCAGGAAATTGATCGCCGTGTTGCTGATGTTGGATCCGTCCGGACTGACGAAATGCCCTGACTCGCCCAACCCGCTGGCAAAGTCAGTCTCGCCCGCGAACGCGCATCCCAGATATTCCCTATAGGTGTTGTAGCTGCACATTGTCGGGCCGATATAAGCCAGGGGAATAGAGCCAGCGTTTCCGTCTGCGCGCGCGCTCGCGAAGGGAACGCCCGGCTCGTTGAGCGGCAGCAAGTCGACTTGAGTCAAGGAGGCGGCGAAGCCATTGCTCCCGATTCCGTTGAGCTGCCGGGTGCCCTGATACGACCCAAAGAAAAAGAACTTGTCTTTCTTGATCGGTCCGCCAAAAGTACCGCCGAACTGGTTCTGCTTCACTGTCGGCGGTTTATTCGGCAGTCCTTCATTATTTTCGGAGTTTTTGTAGAAGAAATCGTTCGCATTGAAGATGTTGTTCCGGTTGAACTCCCAGACTGATCCGTGGAACTGGTTCGTTCCGCTCTTCGTCACCACGTTCACGTTCGCGCCCGGGTTCTGTCCGTACGCCGCATCATATTGCGACGTTTGCACCTTGAACTCTTGAATCGAGTCCGGGTTCGGAATCGGAATGCCGGCGTAGCTGCCCGATTGCGCCGCGCCGCCGCTGCCGTAGTTCGTCGTGACCACGCCGTCCATCATGTACGTGTTCTGATCGGAGCCCGATCCGTTCACGTTGATATCCATCGTGCCGTTACCCACCGCCGTCGCCGTCGCGACGTTGGCCACCACGCCCGGCGAGAGGTCGATCACCTGCGTGAAGTTGCGCGTGCTCAGCGGCAACGCTGTTACCGTCGATCCAGCGACCAGCCCTCCCACCGTTGCGTTCTCCGTCTGCAGCGTCACCGCCGTCGACGACACTGTCACTTCCTGGTTCTGCGAGCCGATCTCCAGGCTTCGGTCGGCGGTCGCGGTCTCGGTCACGTTTACCGTCACCGACGGCGTCTCGAACGTCTTGAAGCCTTTTGCCGAAAACTTCACGCTGTAATTCCCGGGCGGTAATAGAGAGAATTTATAAAGCCCGTTGGCGTCCGTCGTGGTCGTCCGCGTTTGCCCGGTCGCGAGGCTCGTCGACGTCACTTCCGCGCCCGCAATTACGGCCCCGCTGGCATCCGTCACCGTTCCCGCCAGCGCACCTGTCGAAGCGCTCTGTGCGAGTACGGAGGAAACGCAAGCGCATAGCGCGACCATGCACACCAGCAGCCCGCACGCTGCCTTCAGTGGAAAAAAGCGCAGAAACGACGCACACCCGCATCGCGTCTTGGCGATCCTTGGCATTTTCATTCTCTCCAAAAGTCTTGCTGGAACGGAGCCCTAGGCTTCGCGCCCCCCGGCGCGGGTCTCGTGCAAAACGGATCAACCGCACCACCCGGCGCAGTCTTTCCGTGGCCTGAAAAAAATGGTTACAGGCGCGTGCCGCACGATTACTACCGATGATTCTTGCTTGTCAAGGTTCAAAACGAAGTGCTGAATTTGTACAACGTTGCATACAGAAAAGCGGTGCTCGCGCTCACCATCCGGTCAGCAGATCCGGCCGGTTCCGCCTCGTTTTTTCGAGCGCTTCCCGCCGTCGCCACCGCCGGATTTCCTCGTGGTTCCCGCTCATCAGGACTTCCGGCACGTCCCATCCCCGAAAGGTCTGCGGGCGCGTGTAGTGCGGAAAATCCAAAATCCCTCGGTTCGAAATCGGCGAGTCGCCGGCCGGCCCGTTCGCGACACCCGAGGCGCGTTGTGGCGCCGCTGCCTGTCGCTCGATCTCGCTGAAGGACTCATTCACGGCCGAATCCTCGTTCCCCAGCGCCCCCGGGATCAGGCGCGTCACCGCGTCTACTACCATGGCCGCCGCCAGTTCCCCGCCAGACAACACAAAGTCGCCGATCGAAATCTCATCCGTCGCCAGATGCTGCGCCACGCGCTCGTCCACTCCCTCGTAGCGCCCGCACAGCAGGACGATCTGCTCGAGCTTCGCAAATCGCCGCGCCGTGTCCTGCCGGAACAGCGTCCCTGCGGCCGACAGCAGCACGATCGCCGTTTCCTCCGGTCGACGCGCGTCCGCGCCGCCAGCCAGCGATTCCACCGCTTCAAATAGCGGCTCCGGCTTCATCACCATTCCCTCGCCTCCCCCAAACGGCCGGTCGTCCACGGTCCGATGCCGGTCGTGCGTGAACTCGCGCAGATCGTGCACCCGCGTTTCGATCAGCCGCGCTTCCCGCGCCCGCCGCACGATCCCGTAATCGAGCGGACCTCCGAAGAATTCAGGGAATATGGTGATGATCTCGAATCGCACGCCGGCCTCGAGGCGCTCAGGAGGCGCCTTACAGGAGCCCATACTAGCGTGAGATTCGAAGACGATGCGAGAAATCGAGGGCGGGGGGCGAGCGAAGAGGCAATCGTACGGGTCGTCTATCGATTCAGTTCGAGCAGGCCTTCCGGCAGCACCACGTCGATCCGCCGCGCGCCCGGATCGACTTTGACGCAAATCTCTTCCGCGAGGGGAATCAGCACCTCGCCCCGCGGCGAATCCACGGCGAGCAACGGAGTGCCGCCGGTGAACTCGACGTCGCGCACCACGCCAACCGCCGACTCCTTTTCCCGCACTTCGCAGCCGATCAGGTCAGTCACGTAGTAGCTGCCGCCCGGAAGCGGCGCGCGTTCGACCAGCGGAATACGCACCTCAAGTCCCACCAGTTTCTCCGCGTCCGAAATCGAGTCCGACGCTTCGAAATGAAAGATCGCCTGCCCGCCCCGGCTGTGCGATAGCCAGCACGCACGCACCTCCACACGCCGTCCCGGCTCCGCGCCTGGACCTCGCCCCGCATCCTTTTTCGCGTCGTGGAGGTAAGCTTGTTTGAGCCGTGTGAGCCGTTCGGGAAAGTCGGTGAGGATCTCGGCAGCTACTTCTCCACGCCGTCCATGTGGGCGCAGAACGCGCGCCACGGTCACACCCGCTTCCGCTGGGAATTGACGCCCGGTCACTCTACTCCAGGATTTCGAGCGTGAACCTCTTCTTCAGCTTCATTCCTGCGGCGCCCAAAAGCGTGCGTATCGACTTGGCCGTACGCCCCTGCCGTCCGATCACTTTGCCCAGGTCCTCGGGATGAACCCGCAATTCGAGAACCGTTACCTGCTCCCCGTCTACTGCATTTACCTGAACCTGATCCGGATGATCTACGAGTGCTTTTGCAATCTGCTCCACCAGCTCCTTCATGACCGTTCCTCCACAGTGTGCCGTGCCCAGCGGAGAAATTCGCTTGAGCGGGTACGATAACTATCAACATGACACTCTGTAGAATGGGACGCTTTAGGCAGGCTTGGGGTTGCGCTGCAGAATGGTCCGCACCGTGTCGCTGGGCTGTGCGCCTTTGCTGAGCCAGTACTCCACCCGATCCCGGTCCACCTCCACGGCGGCGGGCTTCTTCAGCGGGTCGTACGTTCCCACGATCTCCACAAAACGGCCGTTCCGCGGCCGCGTCTTTTCCGTCACTACCACGCGGTAGAACGGGCGCTTCTTCTTGCCGATCCGGGCAAGGCGTATCGTCAACACGAGCAATTCCTCCTTACTTCAATCCTGCCAGTATAGCGGACCCCGCCCCTTTCACCAATCGCAATCTGTCCCCGCCCGGGCTATCATTCCCATGACATGCCCGACCCTGCCATTCGCCCCGCCGTTCGCGACGATCTTCCGCGTCTCACCGAAATCTACAATCACTACGTGGTGCACACGCCCGTCACCTTCGATCTCGAGCCCTACACCGTCGCCCAACGCGAAGCCTGGTTCAGCCAGTTCGCCGCCACCGGCCGCTACCGCCTCATCGTGGCCGAGGACAACGCCGTCGTGATCGGCTATGCCGGCACCACCCGCTTCCGTCCCAAAGCCGCCTACGAAACCACGGTCGAAACCACCATCTATTGCGATCCGGCCGGCACCGGCAAGGGAATCGGCTCCCTCTTGTACGCCGCGCTCTTCGACGCCATCCAGCACGAAGACATCCGCCGCATCGTCGCCGGCTACACGCTGCCCAACGCCGCCAGCGCCGCGCTCCACCAACGCTTCGGCTTTCAGCGCGTAGGTGTCTTCACCGAAAACGGCCGCAAATTCGCCCGCTACTGGGACGTCGCCTGGAACCAGCGCCCGCTTCGACCATAGAAGCGCATCGCGTAAATTGTTGTAGCGGTCGGTCTCGGGCGAACGTCCTCCCGCGGCTCAATCATCGCCGCTTACGTGCCGCAAGCTGCCGAAGGACGATCTGAGCCTGCTTTTTCAGAAATGGTTCTGAGGCGAACTCCTCTAGAGCTGCAAACGCTCGGGGATCGCGGTACCATCGCTTTAGAGCGAACAACAGGAGCACGCGACTCTCACCATTTTGAGGGTTTCGCGCCAGGTTAATGACCTGGGGAATGAGCGCTTGGTCCGCGATGTTGGCAATTGCGACCGCGAGGCCTTGTTTTACGCGCTCCTCTCGCTCCTCACGATACAGGCTTATCAGCACATTCCACGCGAACCTTGCGCCGGGTACAGCCAGGGCCCGGGCAATTCCGTCGCGCACTGCGGCTGGATAAGGCCGCTGCAGGTGCTCTGCAAGAATCGGCAGCAGATTATCGGAATACGGAACCTTGGAATTTACCAAGTCCCAGGCGGAAGTGACGTCCGCGCCGGCGGCTCGCAATTCGTCGACAAGCGGCTTCTCGGCCTGCGCATACTCCTGTTCTTTTTGCTGTAGTTCCCAGTCGCGCCTCCGACGCCGCTCCTGATAGGCTGGGTCCTGTTCGAGTTTGGTGATCAACTCATTGGCGTTGATCGGACCCTTGTTCGTTGGCGCCATGGGCGTGATGGTATCCTCTGCAGGTTGATTAGGCCGCGCTCGATCGCGTCGCGCAGGGGTCCAGACAGTCTTGCGCCGTTCCTTCCGGGCGTTCATTGTCTCAGGCCAGCAGCCACAGCAGCTTCGCGGCCTCGGCGCACTGCTCGATCGTCTGTTGATCGCGCGCCGAAAACGCATCCGCCTTCTCGCTCTCCACGTCGACGGTCCCGATCACCCGTCCATCCGGCGACAGCACCGGCACGATAATCTCCGAGACCGTGCTCCCGAAAGCCGTCAGATACCGGGAATCCTTGCGGACATCGCCGACCACCACCGCCTTCTTCTCCGCAATCGCCGCGCCTGTTAGCCCCTGCGTCACCGGAAACGTGGGATGCTCCGGCGCGCCCGGCCCGCTCCATCCCATGATCGACACGTTCTCCGCGCCCACTTCATACACGCCCACCCAGCGATAGTCGCCAATTTTACGGATCAACTCCGCAAGCCGCTTCGCCCGCTCCGCGCGCAGCCCCCCGCTCGCCGCCGTCATGCGGATCTGGTTCAGCGTGTTGTCCATCACAATCGGCATCGCCGGTTACCCCATCCCGCCCATCTTGCCGAATTTCCCGAGTCCCCGCATCTTCATCTTCGCCATGCTGCCGTACTGCTTCATCATCCGCCGCATGTCCGCGTACTGCTTGAGCACCTGATTCACTTCCTGCACGGACGTTCCGCTGCCGCGCGCGATCCGCTTGCGCCGCTTCCCGTCGATCACGTTCGCATCAGCCCGCTCGCCCGCCGTCATCGAATTGATGATCGCCTCGATCGACTTCAGCTGCTTCTCGTCGATCGACGCATCCTTCGGAATCTTCGCGAACGGCCCCACCTTCGGCAGCATCCCCATCAACTGCTCGATCGACCCCATTTTCCGGATCTGCTGCAACTGGTCGCGGAAATCCTCCAAAGTAAACTCGTTCTCGCGCAACTTCCGCTCGAGCTCGCGCGCCTTCTTCTCGTCGACATTCTTCTGCGCCTTCTCGATCAGCCCGAGCACATCCCCCATGCCCAGAATCCGCCCGACGATCCGGTCCGGCAAGAACGGCTCGAGCGCATCGTACTTCTCGCCCACGCCCACGAACTTCACCGGCGCGCCCGTCACCTTGCGGATCGAAAGCGCCGCGCCGCCGCGCGCATCGCCGTCCATCTTCGTCAGGATCACGCCCGTCACGCCCAGCCGCTTGTGAAACTCACCCGCCGAGCGCACCGCGTCCTGCCCGATCATCGCGTCCGCCACGAACAAAATCTCCGCCGGCCCGAGCTCCTTCTTCAGCATCGAAAGCTCGTTCATCAGCTCGTCGTCGATGTGCAGCCGCCCCGCCGTGTCGACCAGAATCACGTCGCACGCCGAAAGTTTCGCCTCGCGTGTGGCGCCGCGCACGATCTCGAGCGGCTTGTCCGTTCCCGTGCCCGGCCAGATCGGCGTGCCCGTCGCCTTCGCCACCTGCGCCAGCTGCTCCCGCGCCGCAGGACGATACACGTCCGTCGACACCACGATCGGCCGGTGCCCGTGCTCCGCGAGCCATTTCCCCAGCTTTCCCGTCGACGTCGTTTTGCCCGATCCTTGCAGCCCGCAAATCAGCCACACCGATGGCGGCCGCGACGCGAACTGCGGCCGCGCCTCGCGCCCCAGCAGCTCCGCCAACTCGTCCCGCACGATCTTCACCACCTGCTGCTCGGGCGAAAGTTGCAGCAGCACCTCGGACCCCAGCGCCTTCTCGCGCACGTGCGCGATGAATTCGTCCGCCACTTGCAAATTCACGTCGCCTTCGAGCAGCGCCTCGCGGATCTCCCCGAGCGCCGCATCCAGATGCTCCTCGGTGAGCTTCCCCTGCCCGCGCAGGTTCTTGAACGTGCGCTGCAGCTTTTCTGTGAGTGATTCGAACATTCAGGTCGCTTCTTTCCTGCGCTTTGGTAGGGGCGGGTCTCAGACCCGCCCGATTTCGCCCAGCATGCGCAGTTCTTCAAACCCCGAATAAGGAGCGTCGTTTACGCCACGCCTGCACGACTCTTCTTCTCCATCATGAACGCCGCCACTTCCGCAGTCGGCGCCGCGCGATCCACGAATCCGAACGTCCCTTTCTCTCTCATTTCGCGCCCTGCCCCGATCAAGCCGCCAAACGCCAGCCGGCACAGCGCCCCGCCCAGGCTGATCCGCCGCACGCCCGCCGCTTCCAGCTCCGCCACGGAAAACGATAATCCTTTGATGCCCGCCAGCGCGTTCACCGGACGCGGCGCCACCGCCGCGCACACCTCGCGAATCGCACCGAGCGTCGGCAGGCCCGGCGCGAACAGCACCTCCGCGCCCGCTTCCGCAAACGCCGCGAGCCGCCGAATCGTCTCCTCGAGATCCGTGCGCCCGTAGAGAAAATTCTCCGCTCGCGCCGTCAGCGTGAACGGAAACGCCAGCGCTCGCGCCGCTTCCACCGCCGCCGCGACGCGTTCCACCGCCAGCGAAAAATCATAAATCGGCCGCGCATCGTCGCCGCTCGCATCCTCCACGGACCCGCCCACGATTCCCGTCGCGCCCGCCAGCCGAATCGTCTCCGCCACCGTTTTCGGGTCGTCCCCGAAACATTTTTCGAGGTCGGCCGCCACCGGCACATCGACCACACCCACAATCTCGCGGCAGTGCTCGAAGAGCTCCTCGCGCGTTGTCGCCCCGTCGCGCTTCCCGAGCGAATAGGCGAAGCCGCTGCTCGTTGTCGCCAGCGCCTCAAAGCCCATCCCCGCCAGAATCCGCGCGCTGCCGGCATCCCACGGATTCGGGATGATGAACGCGCCCGGCGCCGCTGCCCCGATCTTTGCTCCGGCTGTCGCCGGCAGCCCGTGCAACGCACGAAATTTCGCCGCCTTCTCGCTTTGTGTCCCGCTCATCGCCAATGCTCCCATCACCGGCCCGCTACCGCTATGTCGCAAGCGCCTCTTTGCCGCGCCCCGGATCCTGCCTGCCTCCCCCGAGGGCGCGCACGTCCGATTCTAGTGAGGCTTGCGATTCGGGTCAAACACGCCCCATTCCGCGGCAAGATCGCCCATTGCCACGCCAACACAGCCCTGGCGCAATTCTATTGATTCCATCTCGCACGCCGACTAACATGCAGCACATGGTTCTCGGGAAAATACTCAACGTGTGCGACCAGGAACTCCGCAAGGCCGCCCGCGCGATCACTTCCATCTGGAGCCTCATGCGCGAAGCAGACGAGCGCGCGCTCCATATGCTCTTCGTCTTCCTCGGTCTCCGTTAGGCTCGCGGCATCTCGCATCTCGCGTTTGTCGGTCGTTACCCGTATCTCCGTCTGGTCCGGCTTGACTCCGCCAACCGCCCGGCGCAAGAATGGCGACAGCCTCGCGTCCCAGTAGGTCCTCGGCGAGGCGCGCGGCCCGCAGCCACGCCACGAGCGTGATTGGCGCCGCCGAAATCCGTAACCCTTGCGACGCAGTCCGCGCTGCCGGCATCCATTACCATCGAAGCCATCGGAGTCGCTTCAAAGCGGTCCAGCCGAAATCGAGGAGGGCGTCATGTACGTAGTCACGGGAGCCAGCGGTAACACGGGCCACATTGTGGCGGAAAGCCTGCTCGACGCGGGCAAGCAGGTTCGCGCGATCGGCCGCAGCGCCGACCACCTGCAACGCCTCATCTCCAAGGGCGCGGAGCCGTGCCTCTGCGATGCCACCGACCGCCTCGCCCTGAGCAAAGCCTTCGCCGGCGCGGAAGGTGTCTACGTGATGATCCCTCCCAACGCCGCGAGCCGCGATTATCGCGCCTTCCAGGATCGGGTCACCGACTCGATCGCCGCCGCGATCGAAGCCTCCGAGGTCGCTTACGCCGTCGCTCTCAGCAGCTTCGGCGCCGACAAGAAGGACAAAACCGGTCCCGTGGTCGGCCTGCACCATCTCGAGCACCGCCTAAGCCAGATCGCCGGCCTCAACGTTCTCTTCCTGCGCCCCGGATATTTTATGGAGAACACGCTCGCCCAGATCGGCATCGTCAAAGGGATGGGCACCACGGCAGGCCCGCTGCGCGGTGATCTCGAACTTCCCATGATCGCCACCCAGGACATCGGCGAATACGCCGCCGACGCCCTGCTCTCGCTCGAATTCACCGGACAGAACGTCCAGGAGCTTCTCGGGGAGCGCGATCTCAGCATGGTCGAGGCCGCTTCCGTCATCGGCCGCTCGATCGGCAATCCCGATCTCTCTTATCTCCAGCTGCCGCCGAGCGAGGTCCGCAGCGCGTTTATCGGCATGGGCATGTCGGAGAATATCGCCGACCTCATGCTTGAAATGTGCGACGCTCTCAACAACGGCCACATGGCCGCCCTCGAAGAGCGCACGGACAGCAACACGACGCCGACGTCGTATGAAACCTGGGTTGAGGACGAGTTCATCCCGCGCTTCAACGTGAAAACAACATCAGCCTAGCACCGCCACGCCGGCATCCTCGCGGGCCGATCCGCGCCAATCTGAGCCGAGAATTTGCCCGTAGGGGCGCTGCTCGCTACGCCCCATCGAAGCCCCGCATGCGCCTCCCCCGCTCCGACCGATGGCGAAAGCTCCAGCTCTTTTCCGATTACCACGCGGGCCAGGAATGAGGCGTTGGAACGTGGAAGCGTCACGGTACTGCGCGCGGATGGCGAAGATGTCCCGTCGGTTCTTGGTGGATGCGCGAATGCTCGACGGTTTACCGGTGCAAGCGCGGCGTTTCAACCCCGCGAAAAAGCCCTCGGAGCCCGCGCTCAGTCCACGAAAATCGGCAGGCACAGCGGCGGCTCGACGTGAAAATCCAGCCGTGCGATCTCTTCCAGCGCCCGCACCAGCACCGCGCTATCGCACGGCTCAAGCGTCATCACAAACGACAGCGCCGAGTGCGGAAACCCTGGTTTCTGCAGCAGCGCATCGATGCTGATCTGATATTTCGCCAGCACGGTCGCGAGCGCCGCGACGATCCCTGGCCGGTCGCGCACCACAAAACGCAAATAGTGCGGCACCGTGAAATCGCCGCTCACCGAGTCCGGCGTTTCCGCCGAACCCGGCAAAGCCTCCGGCGGCGCTCCGGCGCTCCGCGCGATCGCATACAGATCCGAGATCACCGCCACGGCCGTCGGATCGCCCCCCGCGCCGTAACCCGAAAAAATCATCCGGCCGCCGAATTCCCCCGTCACCGCCACGATATTCTGGCTGCCCTGCGCGTGCGCCATCAGCGACGCTTCCGGGATCAGCGCCGGCTGCACTGCCGCCGACAGCCTCGCGCCCGCGGTCGTATCTTTCAACGCGATCGAAATCTGCCGGATCGTGCAATCCAGCTCCCGCGCGTACATGAAGTCCGCCGATTCGATCGGCCGGATCGAACGCGCCGCGATCTGCTCGCTCCGCACCCGCAGCCGCAGTCCCGCTTGCGTAAGGATCACGAGCTTCGCGCGCGCGTCGATCCCGTCCACATCCGCCGAAGGATCGGCCTCCGCGTAGCCCAGGTCCTGCGCTTCCTTCAGCGCCGCGCCGAAACCCGCGCCTGTCGCTTCCATCTTCGTCAAAATGAAATTGCACGTGCCGTTCAGGATTCCCGCGATCTTGTACAGACGGTCGCCCGCCAGCCCTTCCTGGATTCCGATGATCGCCGGAATTCCCCCGGCCACCGAGGCGCCGAATTCGAGCCTCTTTCCCGCTTTCCGCGCCAGGTCAACCAGCTCTGGCCCCGCCTCCGAAATCAACAGCTTGTTCGCCGTCACCACGGACTTCCGCTTGCTCAGCGCCTTGCGCACCCACTCGCCGGCCGGCTCGAGCCCGCCCACCAGCTCCACCACCACGTCCACGTCCGAGCCGATCACTTCGTCCGCGTCCGCGGTCCACCGGACCTGCGATCCAAGCCCCCCGATTTTCTTCTTCTCGATGTTCCGGTTGCAGATATGCGTCAGCACGAGCGGCCCGCTCTCGTCCTGGGCGAGAATCTTCGCCACCGAACGCCCCACGGTTCCAAAGCCGATCAGCCCTACCTTCAGTTTCTTCCCGCCGCGACTCTTCCTAGCCGCCTTGCCCTTCGACACACGCGATTGCGCCAACGCTCCGTCACCTCATTCAAGTTTGCATGCGTCCCACGCGCGGACACGCGTGGCGCTTCATCCTACCAGATGCCGCCGTAATTCCGGGTGCGAAGGAAGAAATTCCGATCCCGATTCGTCGGATTAGGATGAACTCAAGAACGGATGGGAAATTTGGAGTCGAGACAACGAGACCTAGTCGCCGAATCTTTCCGCCGCGCGGGCTCGCGCTTTCGCGGCTTCCCCTTCGCGATTCTTCGGCTGCGCCGTGGTTTCGAGCGACTGAAGGAGATTCATCGAGGCATTCGCGATCTCGTCGACCGCTCGCGCGAAGGCGGGCCCATTTGCCTGCGACGGCTTGTTGAATCCGGTAATTTTTCGCACGAACTGCAGCGACGCCGCCCGGACTTCGTCAGGAGTGACCGGCGGATCGAAATTGAAGAGCGTCTTGATATTCCTGCACATCGGGAAACCCCTTTGCGAAGTCCACTCGCGCGGATGCAAACCTCGACGTACTGTAGCTCACCGCCGTCTCCGCGGTGAGGCTTTTCATCCGTAGGCCCTTCGGTCTTCGCTTTTGATTCGTGTGTCCCGCCGGACACGCCGACGTTCCTCCTGCCGGGTGCATTGCGCGAAGATAGCGCGCCGGGGACCGCCAAAATCGCTCCCACAAGCCCGTCGTAAGCTCCCGACGACGACAACATTGTTGACGCCGTTGGAGCAGATTTTGGGCGCCTTGCCGCCGCACAAACTCTCTATTGGTTCGCCGTGCGGCTTCGCTCGTTTTGCGTCGTCGGCTGCGAGCCGAAGAGCGCTTCGAGTCCCTCGGCGAGGGTCGGATGCGCGATCACCGCGTCTCGCAGCGCCGTATACGGCAGCCCCGCCAGCATGGCGACCTGCACGACCGACATCGTCTCGCCGCCATCGACTCCCAACGCCGTGAACCCGAGAATGCGGTCGCTCTCGAGATCGACCAGCGCCTTTAGAAATCCGCGCGTCTCGCCAAGCGTCCTCGCGCGAAGCACTCCTTCCATCGGTATCTTGAAAAGCCGGTACGCCACGCCCTGCGTTCGCGCTTCTTTCTCGCTGAGGCCGATGCGCGCGAATTCCGGATCGGTGAAAAGGCAAAAGGGAACCTGTCTCCCGGTCGTCACCCGATTTCCACCGTTGATATTCGCGTGCACCACTCGAAAGTCGTCAATGCTGATGTGCGTGAACTGCGGGCTGCCGGCGACTTCGCCGATCGCCCAGACGCCGGGCGCCGTGGTCTGCAGCCGGTCGTTCACCTTGATGTAGCCGCGATCCGTGAGCGCGACGCCCGCCACATCCAGGCCGAGTCCTTCCGTGTTGGGGATGCGCCCCGCGGCGACCAGCAGATCGCTGCCCTCGACCGTTTTCTCGGCGCCCTTCTGCTCGAGGGCCAGTTTCACCCGCTCGCCCGACTTCCCCGACACGCTCCTGATGTGCGCGTCCATCACGATCTCGATTCCCTCGTCGCGGAAAAGCTCGCGAAGCCCTTGCGTCACGTCCTCATCCTCGCGATAGACGAGCTGTTCGTTGCGCTCGACGAGCGTCACCTTGCTGCCGAAGCGCCGCATTGCCTGCGCGAGTTCCACGCCGACGTAACCGCCGCCGATCACCACGAGGTGCTCGGGAACGTGATCGAGCTCGAGCGCTTCCACATGCGTGAGCGGCTCGGACTCCGCCAGCCCGGGAATCTTTTCGAGCGCCGCGTGCGTGCCCGTGCTGACGATCACGTGCGTGCCGCGGAGATAGCGCCGCGTGCCGCCGGCCAGCGTCGCCTCCACCGTCAGCGGCGCGACGAAGCGTCCCGAAGCGAGAATGAATTCGGCGCCGGTCTTCTCGTACGTGTCGAGATAGACGTTGTTGAGGCTCGTCACCATCTTCCGTTTTCGCTCTCGCACGACTCTCATGTCGATCGCCATCGGCCCGCGCGAGATGCCGTACTCCTCGCTGTGGCGGACGTAGTCTGCGACCTTCGAGCTGTGAATGACGTTCTTGCTCGGCAGGCACGCGATGTTCGGGCACGATCCGCCGATATATTTCCGGTCGACCACGGCCACGCGCTGGCCCTCGCCGGCGAAGGTCCACGCTGCAACGGTCGATCCGGTGCCGCCGCCAAGGATCACGACATCGAAAAGTTCGGGATTTGCGGCCGTGTGCGATGGCGACTGAGATGAAGCTGAAGAAATGCTTTCCGGGGCGCTCATAGGGACCTCTCCTCTGGAAGGATGGATGCCAATTGCGGACAGGTGGGTTTGCGAAGATTGCGGTGGCGAGACGAAAACGTCGAAGTTCGCAAGAACGCCGGCCGTCGACCGATGCGGCGGCCGAGAGTTCAAGCTAGCGGAGCGCGCAGAGAGACTCCAATCCGGCGCACCGGGGCTTCAGTTGAGCCCAGCCTGGGTGGCCTTCACCAGCGCTACGCCCGTCTTGGTGGCGTAGTAGACGCTCGCGGCCTGCGTGAGGCCGCTGTCATTGTCGACCACGATCCCGGTAGTGCCGCCGGGGGCCGGCAAAGCGGTGGTAGCCGGCGTGACAACTGGAAAACCGCCGGTGACGTCGAGGCTCATCACGCAGCCTGCGGTGCCGCCACCAAGCGTGGCGATGCAATTGTTGGTGACGCCGACGAACAGGAAGTCCCTTCCCAGCGTCGAATTGAAAAATTCCGTGAGCGGCGACGAATCGGCCGCCCCTGTGGCGAGAGGCGTAAACGCGTTCACCGCCGCGTTCATCACGCCGCTACCGTTGAACCCGACGCTATAGAGCGTCGGAATGTCGCCGGCTCCGGTGCCCGCCACATACATCAGCGGCGTCCCCGCTCCGGTGTACCACGCGTTGTTGAAATCGACGCCGTAGGGCGCGGCGTACTTGGTGTTCGCCGGCCCGACGGGCACTGAGACGCTGCTCGCCATGCTTGTCGGTGTTTGCACGATAATGGCGTTCGTTCCATTGGAATTGAACGCCGCGTAGATCATTTGATTCGTGCTGTCGACGATCACGGGAAATTCGGACGTAGTCCCAGGTGCAACGACGGTGCCGTAGACGACCGGCGGAGATGCGCCGGTATCCGTGACGGAATCGATGCGGCCGTCGCTATCCGTGAAGAAGATTTTGTTCGATATGGAATCGTAGACCGGAGTCGACGGAACCGCGTCGATGGCCACGCTCCACAGGATCGTCGGGACCGCGCTTCCGTTGAATACGTTGCCGAGTTTGTAGAGATAGCCCGAGCCGCCGCCGGACCAGCTGTAGGTGGTGACGTAGGCCACGTCGCTCGCGTCGTTGGGCGTGTATACGATGAAAGGCGCGTTGGTCGAGCTCTGATTGGTCGTACCGCCGTCCGGCGAAAGCAAAACGCGCTGATCGACCGCGTTGTTGCCGCCGGCCGCTCCCGGTACCACCGCAGCCACGGCGCTGGCGCCGTTCGTTCCCGTGGTGCCGATCGTCAGAATGTGAAAGAACGAGCTGCCGGTCGGAAGATTCTCGACGTAGGCGAGCTGCGCTCCACTTTGCGAAATCGAGAGCGATGCCGGCACCTGCCCCGAGCCCGAGGCGTACGCGAACATCACATTCGGGCCGCTGCCGGAGCAGTACGCACCCGGTGTGGTCGAGCTGTACAGATTGTTGAATCCCACGATATTGGCCTGGCCGCCCGATGCGGGATTCGCCGGCACTCCGATCGCGACGAAGTCGTTCGCACAGCTCGGCGCTGCCGTCACGTCGAATACGAACTTTGCGGGGAAGGTCTGGCCTTCGCCCGGCGCCGCAAACACGCTGAACGATGCGCCCGTGTTGTTGTATCCGGTGTTGTCGTAGAACTGATAGTTGTCCGGACCGTTGCTGAAAATATTGATCTCGAAATCCGGCGGGGAGAGAAAGAGCAGCCCGCCGTTGTCGATTCCCGGGTCGACGGACGGGTACACGAGATTATCGACAAGGAAGAAACCGCTCGGGCTGTCGACCTCCGCCGGCCCATCCGGGTAGAGCGGGTACGATCCCACATCCTGGCCGCCCGTCACCGTCAGCGTGCCGGCGGTTGCGAGGAACACGCCGTCGCCATTGTCGGTGGAGTTGAGAGCGCCGTAGCCGTTGTCGGGGCCAATCGCGAAAGTGAAATCAAACAGCGGCTCGAAAGCCGCCGTCGCGGGAGTGGACGACAGCGAGACGTTCCAGTCGCGCACCGCTTTTTCGCGCGCACCGAAGCCGCGACGGCCGGGCCACCATGATTCGGGATGGTGGAGATGCCAATCCTGGATCCAGCGTGGATCGCGCTCGAGACGCGCCGTCACGAAAGGATTCTTCGAATCGGGGTAAAGGACGTGCCGATGAGTCCAGTCGGAAACGATGCCGAGGCGCGTGTGGGGTGCAGGCTGGCCGAGAAGCGCCGCCGCGAACACAGCGGCGCCGATTGCTGCGAGAGTGGCTCTCATATTCGTCTCCTGGCTGAGGTCAGAGACAAACGCGTGCGCGATCTCCGCGGCCCGGACGCCCATCGGCCGAACGGTTAATCAGGCATGGCCAACCGCGCGAACCGAGGCTGCGGCGGTACTCGAGTGACTTTCCAGCAAGCCTATTGCGACGCCGTCTCTTTACCCGTCGAAGCCGATTCGCTCGTCTTCGAGGAAGGCGCGTGATAGCGCGTCAAGAACAGCAGGAATGGCGTCACTTCGAAGGGCATTTTCTCACGCGCCGAACTCAGCGCCACAGGCTTCGCGTGCAGGAGTTCGACGTGATCGTCCCAGGGATCGACCTTTACGCGGGCGCCGAGCGGCAACGCGGCCACCTGGTCGAGCTTGTCCGTCTGGAGCGGCGGGCCGACCGTCGCGAGGGCCGAGCTGAACGCGACGCCATTCCCGAGCCGCGCGTCGATCAGCGCCGGAAGAGAAGTCGAGTCCGCGGAGAGTTGCTTGAGGAAGAGCGCGGCGTTTCCGAGTTTGTCCTTGTAAGGCGAATTCCGCAGCCACTCGAGAGCTTTCTTGTTGGCCATGTCGACGTCGGCAGGCGTCGCTTTGAATGAAAAGCGCGAAAGCGCTTCGCCGGCCGTTACGTTCGTGGTGTCGTTGAATCCCCACTGATCCGTGGAGGGCTTCGTGATCATGATCGAAGCGAGTTCCTGCGCGAGGACGGCCGCGAGGCTCGCCTCATCCGGCAGGGTATCGATCAGGCCGCGGCTCATCACGATCGTATGGCCGACGGAGAACGATTCGAGCGTCGTCGTGAGCATCACGCGGCAGTGGACGTCGATATCGAGATTGTTGGTGACCTCGATGTTGTTGACCACCGTCTCGAGAACCTTGTCCACCTCTCCCGGCGGCGCGAGCAATCCGATGCGCTGCAGGCGGTCGACCACGTTCACCTCGGCCTTCTCCTGCCACTGCCGCTCCGCTTCGATCGGAGAGTAGTCCTGCGGGTTGGCGCTCTGGGTCGCCGCCGGACTCGCCATTTGGTTGGCGGTCGGCTGATTGAAATCGACGGGCCGGTTTAGATTCGTGAGGTTGTAGCCCCACAGGCGCGTCTGCGCCTTGAAGCGAATGGCGGAGCCCGACTCCGTCTTGAGTTCGGACTCCTGGCTGTAGATCGCCGCAGGCAGCCAGACGTTCGGCTGGAGGTTCATGCGCCAGCTATCGAAGTGGAGATTGAAGCCGATTCCCTCGTTGCCGGTCGATTGAAACATCCCGTTGAAGCGGACGATATTGAAATTCTGATCCTCGGCCCAGATACGACCGTCGAAACGGCCCTTGCCGGACTTGGGAAGCGGCGTCACGTCGAACACCGCGCAGCGCACTTCGCCGAGAAACTCGCGGCCGACGTAGCGGAATTCGTAATGCTCGCGGTCGAAGCCGTTGGGATCGACGTACACCATCTTCAGAAAATCGTCGGGCACGGTAGAGGATGAACCCTCCAGGTGCGTGAACGGGTTGAACTCGCCGGCGATGCCCTTCTTTTTCTTGTGCTTGCCGTCGAGCATGGAATCGTCGGTGATTCCGCTCGAAAGTTGGGCCTGGCCGAGAAAATATTGATCCTTCATGGGGACGATGCCCATGTCCGCATCAGGCTTCATGTCCTGCACGTAGGTTTCGACGATCGGCGTGTATCCGCGGATGATCGCCACTTCCTCGTGCTCGCGCGAAATCACGCGGTCGATCGCCTGGTCGACGCTGGTCACCGGACCGGTCGCCTCCGCGGCCTGAGGCTGGGGCGACTGCGATTGCGCAGACGCAACGCCTGCGCCCGCAAGCATGCCCGCCAGGAAGATGGAAACAGAGAATCGGTTGAACGCGCGCATGACTTCCCCCTTCGGTTCGACGCTTGGCTGAGTTTGCCTTCGCCTAGTTCAAGAGCCTGGGTTAATAAGCAAGGGTAGCAAGGAGCGGAGTCTTGCAGGACAGAGACGCGGCTGCCTTGTGCCCAATGGGTCAGTCGATGAATCGCCGAAGCCGATGCGGCGAAAGATGCCATCCCAGGATCGGCGAGGGGCGCACTCGAAATTCAAGAACGGGAAAGCGCCTCGAATTGCGCTGCATTGCGGCGATCCCGCTCCGCGGGCCCGGGCATTCGTACCGTGTATTGGATTTGCGAAAAGCTCGTCTGGTTACGCGAAACGACCGCGGGCTATTTCGGGCGCGCCGACGGGCCGTGGGCAATCATCTGGATCGAATACACTTGCGCGGCATTGGCGATTTGCTGGCCGGTGGAGTCCTGGGCTCCGCGCGCGAGGATGAAGAGCGTCTTCCGGCCCGGGCCCCCGAACGAAACGCTGATGATCGAGCGCGGCGTGGGTATGAGGCCGAGCCACGTGCCGTCCGCTCCGATCACCTGTATGCCGGGACCCGTACTTACGTAAAGACGACCTTCGGAATCGATGGCGCTGCCGTCTCCGTAGCTGCCCTGCGTCAACTTGGCGAACTCGCGCTGATTGGTGAGCGAGCCGTCGGGCTGGACGTCGAAAACGGCCACAGTGGCGCCGTTGGTGACGTAGAGGTGTTTTTCGTCGGCGCTCAGGATGATCCCGTTAGTGTGGAGATTCTCGCCGTACTGCGTGATCACGCCTTTCGGGCTCGCGTAAAAAAGGCCGCCCATGCTGAAGTAGGCCCCGCCCTTGCTATCCGCCGTGAGGTCGTTCAGCACGCTCGGGATGCAATCCATCGTGTCGCCCTGGAAATGATCCGCAAGCATGCGCCGGCGCGGGGCGAGCTCCCAGATCGCGGGATGGAGGCCCCGCTCGACGATGAAAAGAGCGCCCTTGGAATTGATCGAGAGCGCGCCGCCGGTGTGCGTGTCGGAATAGGCGATCGACGCGTTGCCGTCCTTATCGAGCTTCACGACCTTGCTGTTGTCGTTCTGCGCGATCAGCAGGCCGCCGTCCCGGGTGCCGACGATTCCGTCGCCATTGTTCCCGGCTTCCTGCCAGAGAAACTTCCATTGGCCGCCTGCGGCGATCACACCGGCGATCTCCGTGATCTGGTAGTCGCGAGGCCCGGGACCCGTCGCGGGCCAGCGGATCGGAGACACCTTGGCCGGAGGATTCTTGCACGCCGCGAGCGCGGCTTCGTAGCCTGGGTCGGCGTTATTTTGCAGGGAAGGCGGCGGCGCGTTCGCCGGGGCGGGCGGCAACTGCGGCGCCTGCGTTTGCGCGAGAGCCGTTGTTACGGCGAACAGAGCCGCGGCAGCCAAGCCGGCGGCGAAGGCCGACATTCGTGGCGATTTCATAAATCCCCCCAGGCGCGTGACGATGGACCGAGAACGCGTGGGAGTATACCCAAATTGGGGAATCGTGGGGAATTTCGAATTTTTGCGGCTCGAATTCGAAGCCCAGGAAATCTGCGCCGATCGTCGGCCGTTCCCACAGGTTCCTCGCCGCACGGAGAATGCAGCCGCGACGATTGCCCTATTCCGCCACGAATTCGACGGTGCGGATTTTGGTGATCGAGCCCGTGGTGTCATATGCCTGCATGTCGAGGCGGTAATTGCCCGGAGGAATATCGCTGACCGGCACCTTGAGTCCCACGGGAACCATCGGGTTGCCCTTTTGGATCCACGCGGCCGGGTCGATATTCTGCGCTTCGAAAACCTGCTTGCCGGTTTTCAGGTCGATCACCCGGAATGCGATTCGGATGGCCGGAGGGTTGGCGTCGGCGAGACGCGGTTCGTAGACCTGCGCATACAGCGCGACGTTGTCCGTCTTCTTGAAGCGATTGCTTCCGGACGGGACGACCTGCACGCCGCCAACGATCAGAGGCGTCCGGTCGGCGAGGAGATCAGCTTCGATCTCGCCGCCCATGCCGGCCTCGGGTTCGATCTTATTGCTGAGGGCGATGGAGCTGAGGCTGAACGTCTTGCCGTCGTAGGGATCGATGGCCAGCGGCGATTCGTATTTTCCGAAATCGTGGCCGCCGGCCGATAGCACCACGTCGAGGCGGTATTTACCCGGCGCGATCGGGAACTGGTTTTCGTAATGCATCGGCGACTTCAAGAAATCCTTCCATTCGTCCTTTTCAAAGTCGTAGGTCATTTGATCGCTGAAGCGGGCGCCGACCGAGCCGTCGGGGCGGTAGGCGATGCCGAGGACGTTGATGTCGGCGTGATACTTTCCCTTGTCCTTCGAAAATTCGATGGAGGACGACGGGATTTCCATCGTCACGTTGACGCGCGCTTCATCGGGAGAGACGTAGAAGAAGGGCGCCTCGAGCGTGCCGGAAATGTTCCCTCCGGACGCTCCGGCAGCGTCGGCCTCGAGATCCTTTTCTATGGGCTTCCCGGCGAGCATGTCCTTGGACTTGGCGGTGCAGTAGCCGGTGCGCGCGCGGACCTTGAGGCCACCGCGGTCCATTTTCACGCGCAGCGTGTGGCAGGAGCCGTCCGCCGCGTCCGAAGGCGAGTAGCCGAGGAAGTAGTATTCGTCCTGCTCCTGCGCGATCCTGGCGAGGCCGCCGAGCAGGTCGTTGGTGTTGAGAATGGGAAAACCGCCGGTGCCGTCCGCGAGCGCGTACATCACCGACTGGCTGGCGCTGCCGGTGTCGGGCAACGTGGGGAGAATAGCCTGTGGCGGCGTGACGCCGTAAGGGTTGGTTCCGTACGGATAGATGGGGGAATAGCCGCCGCCCCCTGGGCTGCCGCGACCTCCGCCAGGCGCGCCGCCTCCTCGACCCCCACCGGGTGTGCCGCCGCCTCCCACGGGACTTCTGCCGCCGCCCCCGCCGGGCGCGCCACCGCCGCCCGGTGCCCCGCCACCTCCTCTACCACCTCCGCCACCGCCCCGCTGGGGAAACGCTGCGAGGACGAGATGCGGCCCGCCCGCCTCCCGCGGGTCGTCGTGCAACAGCTGCGTGCCGGTCGGCATCGGCGCGATCAGGCCGCGCACGTCGAGCGGGTAGATCGCGACGTTCGCCTGGTTGCACGCGGAAATCGTCGCGGTGAGTTCGATCTCCGCTTCCGGCGTCAGCGGAAATCCTTCGGTGAAGAGAACCACGCTTTTGCGGCCGGGAACGGAGGCCAGGTCTTTGGCCAGCGTGCGGATCGAAAGCAGCAGCGTGTACACGCCGAAATCATTTCCCGTGTTGAAGAGTTCAGGCAAGGGCGCGGCTCCCTGCGCGGCCCCGCCGCTCGCGTCCGAATCGTTGGGCGAAACGGCGGAAGACTTCACGTACTCGGTCGCGCGTTTGAGACGGGCCGCGTCTCCCGTGAAATTCTGGATGATGCGGAGGGCGCCGGTGAAATCGACGACCGCCATCGCGCGGTCCGGGCCGGCATCGGCGTCGATAAATTGCACCGCAGCCTGCCGGGCGCGGGCCTGGTCGCCCAGGTCCATCGTGGAGTCGTCGAAGAACAGGACCATGTAGTGCCGCTCGGGAGGAGCGGTCGGGCCGGCCGGCGACGAACCGAAGGAAAAGTTGACGATCTGCTGCTCCTTGTCGTTGTCGTAGACGCGGAAATCTTTGGGCGTGAGATCGTGAACGTAGTGGCCTTTCTTGTCGGTGACGATCACGTCCACGCGCACCACGCGCGACTCAGCGTGAAGCACGGGGGCAGAAGGCGCCGCTTCGGGGGCGGGGCTCGTTGTGGGCGTTTCCGCAGGCTGCGCGGCAGGTTTCTCTTGCGCGTGCGCGGAAGGCCCGAAGAAGGCGAGCGCCGCCAGCAAGGCCGCCGCCGGAAGTCGCCCGGGTTTTTCAAGCTTCATCGTGCACCTTCTCCCGATTCACCGCCCATTGCCAAGGCGCTCCTAATACGGAATTTCCACTGCGCCGCTTTCGGCGCCAAGTTGCGCGGCATTCGCGTCGCGCACCACGAGACGCACCACGTAATCGCCGGGCTTCACGTCGAAATTCGTGCGCACGGTTACGCCCGTCCGGCTGAGGCGCGCGAGCGTGTCGTCGCGCAGCTTCATCTCCACCACCTTTTGCGTGCCCGCGACGTAGTTGCCGTTCCGGTCGAATACCGCCGCGACGACCGTAAGGTCGTTGTCGTTGCGGCCGCCAGCCTTCTCGAAACGAATGTGAGAGAGATCGACGTGCGCGAGCACGGCGAGTTTCGCGTCGGTCGCCCCGGTCTTATAGAACTGCGTCTGCAGCGCGACGGGCAATCCCCGCTGCTCCTCTTGGGAAAAGAGCGCGTCCTGAATGTCGCGCGCCGCGGCCTGTTCGGGAGTCTCGCCATGCTTCGGCGCGTAGAATCCCTTGCGCGCCTGAATCGCGTATTTGTTTTTCTCCGCCAGCTCGACCTTCACGGAGTGAAAGCGGCCGTCGTATTTCAGGTTCTGGGGCACGAAGGCCAGCAGATAGTAGGCTTCGGGCGCGGAAACGATCTGGCGAAGTCCGGCGCCGAGGTCGTTGTTGTCGTGAAAGCTCTGGCCGCCCGTTTCCGACGCGAGGTCCAGCAGCACTTCCACCTGGGACGACTCGCCGACGATGTGGAGCCTCGTGCGGTAGCCCATGGTCACGGGGTCCGGATCGTTCGTTTCCTGCGAGATGTCGCCCAGGTCGGGCGTGTAGAGGCCTCGCGCGTCGAGCGTGTTGATGAACACGTTCTCGCGTATCGCCCGGTCTACCAGCTCCGAGTATTCCTGCTCGCGATTGGGGTAGATGAAACCCGGCGAGATCAGGACGATGCTGCGCTGTCCCGGCAGCACCGACATGCGGTCTACAACTTCCCGCAGGCGGCGCAGGGCGTAGGCGGTTTCTTCGTCGCCCATGTCCTCCATGCGAAGCGCGGTCGATTCGGCGAGAGCTTCCGCCTGCTCGAGCAGGGAGGCCTGGGCCGCCTGGGTCGTGGGCTGCGAGCCGGATTCCGCCTCGAGACAGGCCACGGCGTCCTGCGTCGCCACGTTGAGCACGTCCTGATCGTGATGATCCTGGATTTCGACCGCCTCGTAATAGTCCATCACCGGACAATCGGCGGACACGGAAGGATCGCCGGCCGTGACGCCGCGCGGAAGAAGTTCGGAGATTTTTTGATGAAGCTGGCGGCGGTCGTCGGTGAAGTCCGTCTGCGTCTGCCCGGAAACGGTGAACACGGCGACGCGATCGGTCGGGGCCAGGTATTTGTCGACGTAACTCCCGGCCGCGATGCGCGCTTGCATCAGATCCTGGAGGTTCAGGTGGGGATCGTCGAAAAGCAACGCGACGAATCGCGCTGGAGGAAGAAACCCGGCCTGGGCCGGAACGGGCGGCGCACCTCCCGCCGCGCTCTCGCTCGCACGTGCGGTACCCGAAAGAGCCGCGAGCGTCTCGACGGTGAAGTTCGAGACGATTTGAGGCTTGCCGTCCTCGAACAACTGGAAATCCTCGCGATGCAGATTCGCGATGGCGTTGCCGGCGGAGTCGCGCACGACGACCCGGACGGGAACGAGATTCACGCGCGATTGCAGCGGAACGGGATTGTCGTGCGTGCTCATTTCGGGCGCGGCGGCCCTCTCTTGCGACGTCGGCGACGCTCCGGCCGATTGCGTGGCGACGCTGCCGGAGGAAGACGATTGCCCACGGGCCGAACAGAGCCAGCCCGCACCCGCGCACACCATCAGCGCGCCGATGCCCGCGGCTCGAGAAATTCGAAAAAGGTCTCTCACCCGCCTTCGCTTTGAACTTCCGGATGCCGTACCCACTGTGGAACTCCTTGAGGAGCCGGGTTTGTGGCGAAACCCGGGCGGGGCCTCCTCGCAGCACGTGGGAGTCTACACCCGATGGCGCCGCGGATTAAACACCGTCGTTGGCCGCCGCCCGCCGCCCGTGGAACACGGTTGGGGCTTGACCCCCAGGGTGCTTGGCGGTACCGTCGCCCCAACTCCCGCGCGGATGTCGTTCCCTGGCGGGGAAGCAATCGTAATCACGGCAGAAGTCCTCGCGCGAAGGAGCTCGACATGCAGCGTCCGACTGGGGTAACGATCCTTGCGGTGCTCGCGTTCATCGCCGGCGTGTTTCTGGTGGTCGCGGCGCTGTTGAGCCTTTTGGGCGGGGCGCTGGTTTCGACTCTCGGGTCGTCGCACATGGGACTGATTGCGGGCCTGGGAGCGGCCGTGGTGGCGATCTTTTTCCTGCTCCTGGCGGTGCTCGAAGTGGTGATCGGCGTGGGCCTGCTGAAGCTGCGAAACTGGGCGCGGATCGTCACGATCGTCCTGGTCGGGCTCAGCCTCCTTGGTTCCGTGGGATCGATCTTCAGCCCGTTCGCGCACATGCACGTGTTTCTGCTCATTTTCTTGATTCGGCGGCTCGCCTTTGCGGCCATCGACGTGTGGATCCTCTGGTACCTCTTCCAGCCGCATGTGAAGCAGGCGTTTGGGACTACCGGCTTCTAGCGCGTCCGATCCGGTTTTCGTCTCCATTTCATCCAATGAATGGTAATGCGATGAGCGCGAAGAGTCGCGGCACGGGGCTGCGGCCTGTTTGGAGAAAAATCAAGAAGTCAGGATCACTGGACAAACACGATGAATAAAACCGAAGGCCCGGAACTCGTTGTGATACGCGATTATCTCAATAAGATCGAGGCCGAACTCGCCCAGGGAGCGCTGCAAGCCTCCGGGGTCCATTCCATCGTAAGCGCGGACGACGCAGGCGGCACCGAGCCCGGCCTGTGGATGGGCGGCGTCCGCCTGCTGGTGCGGGCGGAGGACGCGAAGAAGGCCGAACAAATCCTCGGTCCGAAGAAGTAGACGGGCCCCGACGTTACATTCCCGGCCGCCGTTGCCGAGGCCGACACCACCGCTCACCAAAAGTCCGGCGGCCGCGCGCAAACGTGTTATTCATGGAATCCAGGAGTAGGTAATCCCCTTCCTGCAACACGCCTATTCTGGCGGCGCCGGTGTGCGCCCGCCGGAGGGAAATCGAAACACATGAAGAAAAAACGTCTGGGAGAGCTCCTGTGCGAGCGCGGCCAGATTTCGGCCGGCGACCTGAAGAAGGCGCTCCAGGATCAGCAGGGGAAATTCGTCCACCTGGGCGAAATCCTTCTTCAGCGCAAGCTGGTCGCCAAAGACGAGCTGACCTCAGCCATCCAGGAGGTGGCGGCGGTTGAGTATCTCGATTGCCACGGAATCGAGCCGACGGGCGACGTGCTGAAGTTGATTCCGTCGGCGCTCGCGCGGCGTTGCTCGGCGATTCCGGTACGGATCGACGACAAACGGCTCGTGGTGGTCATGGCGAAGCCTCAGAACCTGCAGATTCTGAGCGAGCTCCAGTTCAGGACCGGCCTCCAGATCGCGCCACGCTTCGGGTTTCAGAGCGAACTCGATGCGGCGATCGAACGCCTCTATGGAAGCGCGGAGCGGCCCCCCGAAAGCATCCAGGTCGCGGACGACACGACCGGGATGGAGTTCATCTCCTCCAGCTCGCAGCAGCGCAATATCGAGGCCATGCGCGAGATGCAACAAGAGCTCTCGCAGAAGTCCAAAACGACGCCAGCGGTGCACCTTGTCGCCGGCATGATCAAGGCCGCAGCGTCCAGGCAGGCGAGCGACATTCACATCGAACCGAGGCAGGGAGAGACGGCGGTGCGCTTCCGGGTCGACGGAATCCTCCGCGATTTTCAGCGCATCCCACGCGCCCTCCAGAACCAGGTGGCCTCGCGGGTAAAGATTCTCTCGGACATGGACATCGCCGAGCGCCGGCAGCCCCAGGACGGCCGCTTCGTGGTGAAGGTGAACGGGCGCCGCATCGACCTGCGCGTTTCGACGCTGCCCACTCAGTACGGCGAAAAAGTGGTGTTGAGACTGCTCGAGAGCGAGTCGCCCATGAAAACCTTCGGCACGCTCGGCGTGCCCCGCGAAATCGCCGAGAAGCTTGGCGAAGTCCTCAGGCTGCCGCAGGGCATGCTGCTCGTCACCGGCCCCACCGGATCGGGAAAGAGCACCACGCTGTACGCATGCCTGCAAATGATCCAGCGGCCGACCGTGAATATCGTCACCGTCGAAGACCCGGTGGAATACACGCTTCCGGGGCTCAACCAGGTCCAAATAAACCCCAAGGCCGGCCTGACGTTCGCCAACTCCCTCCGGTCGGTGCTGCGACAGGACCCGGACGTTGTGATGGTCGGTGAGATTCGCGATCTCGAAACCGCCGAGATCGCCATCAAGGCCGCACAGACCGGCCATCTGGTCCTCTCGACGCTGCACACGAACGACAGCATATCGGCCGTGACGCGCCTCGCGGACCTCGGCCTTCCCGGCTTTCAGATCGCGGCCGCCATGACCGCGATCATCGCCCAGCGCCTTCTCCGCAAACTCTGCGACTGCCATCACGCCTCGAAACCGACGCCGGACTATCTCGAGGCGGTGGCCGCCGCGGGGATGATGGAGTCGCCCGAGACGCAGCTCGCGGCCAACGGCTGCGAGGCATGCGACTTCACCGGCTATCGCCGGCGCATCGGAATCTACGAGATGTTGCGGTTCGACGAAGCGATCCGCCACGCCACTCGCTCCGGAGACCGCAACAACGAAATCAAGACGCTCGCCCGTCACAACGGCATGAAGCTGATGCAGGAATACGCCCTGGATCTCGTTCGCGAGGGGCTCACCACGTTTGAGGAGGCCCAGCGCGTGGTCCCATTCGAATCCTCAGCCGGCGAACCCTGCGGAAATTGCGGCCGGGAGCTTTCGGTGGGATTTGCCTTTTGTCCTGCATGCGGCGCAAAACGCCAAACCGGGAACGCAAGAGCGCTTCGCGCGCAGCGGGCGCGGGAGACGGTGTTCGAATGAACAAAAGAAAGGGCCGGAAGCCGGTATCGACGATCGAGCGCAGTGGTTCGCGCGTGCACTGCCTGAAAGAAATTTCCATCAAGTACGAAGGACAGGACGAATACACGGTCGTGAAACCGCCGGACCTCAGCGGCAACGGGATGTTCATCACCACGGGCCGCGTCTTTCCCGAAGGCGCTGTGCTCCACTTGCAGTTCCGTCTCGACTCCACCAACGCGCTGGTGCAAACGCGCTGCGAAGTCCGGTACTGCCTGCCGGGCGTGGGTATCGGCGTCGAGTTCATCGGCATCGCGCCTGCGGCGAGGCGCGAAATCGAGCGGGAACTGGCCTCTCACGGTGAAGGCAACGCCCGGCGCACGAGCCGTTCGCGCAAGGCGCGGAGATAACGCGCCTCACTCGCTTCCGCGTCCCGGCGAACGCCAGGTTCTTTCCTCCCGTTCCTTGACCGTGCAACTCCGGTCGCATACACTACGTAATTCACGTTAGGCCTCGAAGCGTATCCGAGCGCGCAGTCCGCCGCTGAGAAGGGCCAACCAACAGAGGAGAGGGATCGGTGCCGAAAAGGACATTTCAGCCGCACGTGCGCGCCCGCTACAAGAAACACGGCTTCCGCACGCGCATGAAAACGCAAGGTGGACGCAAAGTACTCGCGCAACGCCGCAAGAAGGGACGCCATAGCCTCACCCGCGTCTGAAGAGCGGCCGCTCACTTTGCCGCGCGCTTCGCGGCTGGTGCATCGCGCCGAATACGACGCGGTGTATCGCGAGGGGCGGCGGCGGACGAGCCGCGAGTTCACGATTTTTTTTCGCCCCAACGGCCTGGGTGTCAGCCGGTTCGGCTGGAGCATCAAAAAGGCTCTGGGAACCGCCGTCCGGCGCAATCGGATTCGCCGCCGGCTTCGTGAAATTCTGAGGTTGCACCGACAGGAGATCGCTCCGGGATGGGACATTGTGATTCATCCGCGCAGCTCGGTTGCCACGGCGAAATTCTCCGCGCTGGGAACCGAACTGCTGGGGCTGCTGCCGCGCGCGGAGAAAACCGCGCAGTAACGCCGGCCGGAAATTCCGCCCGGTCGCTCGGGGCGTGGGTGCTGCTCGCTCTCCTTCGGCTGTACATGCTGTTGCTCGCGCCTTTCACGGGCGGCGCGTGCAAGTTCTATCCGTCCTGCTCCAACTACGCATATGAGGCGGTTTCGCGCCACGGCGCTCGCCGCGGCGGCGTTCTCGCGATCAAGCGGCTGTTGCGTTGCCGTCCTTTCACGCAGGGCGGGTTCGATCCCGTGCCCGAAGAGCTCGAAGGTCCCAAGTCTTCCACCGATGCGGGCTCCAAGGTCGCGGCGAAGACGGCGGCGCACAATGCCGATTCAGAGCCGGCTCGCGGTCCGCGGGGACTGGAGCTGCGGCAGTGAAGGAGATGTCGGACCAGACCCGCGGAATCGTTTTCGTTGTCCTCGTAATTGCTATCACGTTCATCTGGATGCACTTCTTCACGCCTCCGGCGCAGCCTCCCAAGCCCGCGACGGTCGCGACGCAGTCCGCCTCGGCTTCGCACGGAACCATCTCGAAGCCGGCTCCCGCTGCAGCCGCCTCCAAAGCGCCCGCTGTGATCGCCAAGCCCGCGGAGGCGCAGTCTGAGACAAGTCTCGTCGTCGAGAGCGGCGTGTATCGCGTCGAACTCTCGAACCGCGGCGGAGTGGTACACAGCTGGAAGCTCAAGAAGTATCTGAATGAAGAAACGCCGCCACGCCCGCTCGATCTCGTGAATCCCGACGCCGCGAAGGAACTCGGTTGGCCGTTCTCGATCGTCCTGGCCGACCCGCAGCTCCAGGCCGAGGCAAATTCCGCGCTCTACGAGATGACGCCTTCCACCCAAACTGCGACCGCGCCGGTTGAAGTGACCTTTCACTGGAGCGACGGCCACCTCGACGTCACCAAGAAACTGAGTTTCGCGCAGGATTATCAATTGTCTGTCGAGGCCACGGTGACGCTCGACGGAAAGCCGCTGCCCGCCACGATCGCGTGGCTCGGCGGATTCGGCGATCGCGCGGCGTTTCGCGAGTCGCAGTACGTCAGCGTCTTCTACAAGCAGAACGGCAAACTGAATACGCTGCCGTTCAAGAAGCTCGGCCAGACAGGCAATCAGATCCAGCCACTCGAGCTCGCCGGTCCCATGGAATACGCGGGCATACAGGATCAGTTCTTCGTGGCGGCGTTCATCCCCGACGGCACGGACGTTTCCCTCTGGGACTGGGGCCAGTGGCACCACTCCTCGTCGAACGGCCAGGCCACCAGCGAGCCCCAGGCGGAAATGGCTGTGGGCGCGATGGATCCCGGCGCGTTGAAAGCGCGCGTGTACGTCGGCCCGAAGGATTTGACGCTGCTCGGTAAAGTGCATCCGTCGCTCGAGGAGCTGGTGTCGTTCGGATGGTTCGGCGTGATCGCGAAGCCGCTGCTTTTTGTCCTCGAATGGATGCACAAGTACATTCCGAACTACGGATGGACCATCGTCGTTTTCACGCTGCTGCTCACCATGGCGCTGCTGCCGATCCGCATCTGGACCTTCCACTCGGCGCGCAAGATGCAGTTGGTGGCGCCGGAAGTGAAGTCGATTCAGGACAAGTACAAGAAGTATTCGATGTCGGATCCGCGCAAGCGGAAGATGAACGAGGAAGTGATGGCCGTCTACCAGCGCGAGGGCATCAATCCGCTGGGAAGCTGCTTGCCGATGCTTGTTCAACTGCCCGTGCTGTGGGCGTTTTATCGGGTGTTGAATGGAGCGATTGCGCTGCGGCACGCGCCGTGGATCTGGTGGATTCACGATCTCTCGGCGAAGGATCCTTACTATATCCTGCCGGTGCTGATGGTCATCACCTCGTACTTCATGACCAAGATGACCCCCACGCCGACCGCGGCCGCCGACCCCGCTCAGCAGAAAATGATGATGCTGATGCCGGTCTTCATGGGGTTTATTTTCCTGAATCTTTCGAGCGGTTTGAATCTTTACTATTTCTCGAGCAATCTGATCGGCGTGGTGCAGCAATGGTATCTGAACCGTTCGCAGCCGCTGCCTTCGCGCAGCAAATTCAAGAATAAGAAAAAAGAATGAGCGACTATCGAGGATCGGCCCCGCACAGAGGGCAATCGCGTCCCCCGCGCCGCGAACAGCCGGCGCGCGACATTCCTCTCGACCGCGAGCGCACCGCCGTCGAGCTGGCCAAATTCGTCGAGCTGGTCGTGCGCGAGATGGGTCTCGAGGTCGAATACGAGATCGTCTCGACCGAAGGCGGGCCCGATGGCGAATCGATCGTGGTCTCGTTCCGTGGGCCCGACCACGATTTTCTGCTCGAGCGCAATGCCGAGCTGCTGCTGGCGCTCGAGCACGTGGCGCACCGCTGGCTGCGGCTTAATCCGCAGTTGCACGATCGCGTGCGCTTCGATTGCGGCGACTACCGCGCCACGAGGCTCGAGGAATTGAAGCTTTCGGCACGCGTGGCGGCGCAGCGCGTCCGCGAGACCGGGCAGGAATTTCGCTTCAACCCGATGTCGTCGCGCGAGCGGCGGATCGTCCACCTGGAACTGAACGGTGCGCCCGGCGTCCGCACGATGAGCGAAGGCTCGGGCGACCGCCGTCAGCTCGTGATTTATCCCGCAACGCCTTCGAGAAACAGCCAGCGGTAGAACTCGCTCCTCTCGCCGGCGGCAGGCCCCGCCTAAATCTCGATCGTGCGCCCTTGTTTGCCGACGTTCAGGCATTCGGTCGAGCCGAGTTGGTCGGTGAGTCCCGCGGTTTCGTGGATGTGGCCGCAGAAAAGCCGGACGGGCCGCTCGCGCAGTACCCATTCGCGCAGCGCGGGGCTGCCCGCATGCTTTCCCGGCGCGTATTCGTCGAGCTTCGTATCCAGCGGCGGAAAATGGACCACGAGATAGAGCGGCCGCAAGCCATCGAAGCCCGCGAGCGCCTGCGCGATTTGCTCTTCCGAATATTCGCCGGGCGTCTTGAAAGGCGTGATGTTGCTGTAGCCGAGCCCGGCCCATTGCGTGGCGCCCTTCGCCGAGTCGAGCGTGCGCACCTGCCGGTGAAAATCAACGAAACCGTATTTCTCGCAGAAAGCGCGCGTGTCGTCGTGCGTTTCGTGATTTCCCGGCAGCACCCACAGCCGCCCGCCGAGCGGCTCGAGCGCTTCCCCGCATCGATCGAGACCCTTGCCGAAGGTGGCGAGGTCGCCCGCGGCGATGTAGAGGTCGGCGGGCTGCGCGACGATATTTTTCAGCGTGCGGAGATCGCCGTGAATGTCGCTGAAAATCAGAATCTTCACGGCGCGTCCTTTGCCGCGGCGCCCGGCCCCTGCGGCTCGGGACGCTGCGCCCTGCGCGCCGGCATTCCTTCGGTCAGCCAACCCTGGTCGATCACTCGGCCCGCGCCGTCGAAGACCACCTGGTACGTGAACGGCTGCGGGCCGCGCCGCCGGCTGCTGGTGGCCCGGCTTTCTCCGATTTCGACGATGTGCACGCCATTTCCGGCGTAGCTCCGGATCACCGGAAAGCGCGAGAATTGCCAGAAGAGCCGCACGTTCGGCATCGTGATCGCGCGCAGGATGTAATCGTCCAGCGGCGAATCCGCCACGAAGCGGAACCCCGGCGCATTCGTTTCGCGCAGATCGAACTGCGACACGTACACCCCGTCCGGCGCGCGGATCGAATCGCTCCAGTCCAGCAGCGACGGCGGGATCGGGAGCGCGCCCATTCGTTCGACCTGCACTCCATGCTCATCCGCGAATGCTCGCACTCGGAGCATCGCCTTGTGGTGCGCGATCGAGCAAAAGAAGAGATACGCGATCGCGCAGCAGGTGCCCGCCTGGCACCATTCGGCGCGCGTAACCTTGAATCCCCAGCCGCGCATGCCCGGCGCGAAAAACAGTATCGCCAGGATCACGCTCGCCACCGCCGCGATCCACAGATGAAACGGATACGTCGCCGCCCCCGCCGCCAGCCACACCAGCAGATCCCCCGCCGTGAACGCAATCCACATTTTCACCGCGCGCCCGCGGCTCTTCGCCGGATCGCGATAGATCCACGCGATCACCTGCGGCGCCAGAATGATTGTCGTGAACGCAAAATCGATGATGAACAGCAGATCCCACGCCACGCGCCGGCTCGAAATCGGAAACCACATGCGCGTCCCGAACGACGTCATGCCGTCCAGCAGGATGTGGCTCGCGATGCCCACTCCGTAGATCACCGCGAGCAGCCAGAAGGGCGGCGCCTCAATGTCGCTGAAGCGCGGGTAGCGCCGCTTGAGGAATCGCACGGCCGGAGGCGTGAGCGCCGCAAGCAGCAGCGCGAAAAACGGCAGTCCCACGAATGAATGCGTGATCGCGCGATGATACTTCACGATGGCCAGCGGATCGTGATGAACCGCTTCCGCGTAGCCTTCGTAGAAAATGTCGATGTCGGGAAAGACGGCCCCGAGCATGGCCGCGAAAATCGCCACTCTCTCCTGGCGTTTCGAAAAAAATCCCTTGCCGAGGAGCGCGCCCGCAATGCCGTGTGTTACCGGGTCCATGAAGGAAGTGAACGCGGGCAGTTTACACGATTCGACTATTCCACGCGACTGCTTCGACGCGTTTGTGCCGGACGATGTTCTAGCAAATCGATGCGCCGACGCGCTTGGATTCTTGCTGGGACTTCAAGCGCGAGTATAGTGAGGCATGCCTGGTGGGCGACGCGTTGGCCGACCGAGCAGCCCCGTGACTCTCGCTGCCGTGATAGTTCTGATCTTCATCGTCGGCTGGATACTGCTTTCAAATCTTGGTTGGATACGTTAGTCGTTGGCCAAATCTAGGCGATTTCGATGAGGGGCGAGCGCTTGGTGACGACTTCGCCGATGACGCGCGCCGGCACGTTGCGCTTCTCGAATGCGGCAAGCGCCGCCGGCACCGCTTCCGGCGCGACGGACGCGAGCAGGCCGCCCGACGTTTGCGGATCGAGCAGGAGCGAGCGGAACTCCTCGGGAATCGACGAAGCGAATTGCGCGCAGCCTTCGACGAACTGGCGATTATTGGCGAGGCCGCCGGAGAGGAAGCCGCCACGCGCCGCCTCGATCGCGCCCGGAAGATACGCGATGCGTGTAGGATCGATTCGGATCGAGACGCCACTGCCGATCGCCATCTCGCGCGAGTGGCCGAGCAGCCCGAAGCCGGTTACGTCCGTGACGGCGTGCACCGGCTTGGCGCCGGCGGCCGCATCGTCGATTTCGTGCAGCGCTTCGGCGGCATCGCGATTGAGGCGCGTCATCGAAGCCGTCGACGCGGCGACCCATCCGGGCTCCGCTTTCTCTTGTTTCAGCGCGGTCGCGATCACCCCGGTGCCCAGCGGCTTCGTGAGGATCAGCGTGTCGCCGGGGCGCGCGCCCACGTTGCGCCACACTTTTCGCGGATCGATCAGCCCCGTGACGGCGTAACCGAATTTGATCTCGTCGTCGCGAATCGAATGGCCCCCGACCACGGTGCAGTTCGCCTCCATCATTTTCGCGAGGCCTCCGCGCAGCACAGCCTCCAGCACCTCCGGCGGCTGCGCCGTCGGGAACGCAACGATCGTCAGCGCCGAAATCGGGCGCCCGCCCATCGCGAAGACGTCGCTCAACGCATTTGTCGCCGCCACCTGGCCGAAGAGGTCGGGCTCGTCCACAATGGCGGTGAAGAAATCGACCGTCTGCACGATCGCGAGGTCGTCGGCGAGCTTGTAAACCGCGGCGTCATCGCTGGTCTCGAATCCGACCAGGACGTTCGGGTCGTGCTGCTGCGGCAGGCGCTTCAGCACATTTTCGAGGATACTGGGGCTAAGTTTTGCCGCGCAGCCCGCGGCTTTCGCGGTGGTCGTTAGCCGGACTGTTTCTGCCACGCATGCCTCCCAGCCGGATCGGAAATCGATTATAGCGCGAGCGTGCCTTGGCGGCGCGGCGCCGTCACAGAACTTCGAGGAGCACCAGCGAGGTATCGTCCGAGGGCGGCCCGGAGCGCCACGCGGCAACGCGATCGAGAATCCCCTGCTTCATTTCGCCCAGCGGCAGGTGCGAAGTCTGGCCGACGATCTTGCGAAGGCCGTCGACGTCGAGCATCTCGCGCTGAGAATTGAACACTTCGGTGAGGCCGTCGGTATACAGCACCACGCGGTCGCCCGGATCGAGATCGACGCAAAGCTCCGCGTCCGGCTCGACCGCCTCCTCGAGCGCGCCCAGCAGCATGCTGCGCGATTCGAGCAGCCGCGGCTCGTGTCCCGCCCTCGCGATCATGCCGGGCGGATGTCCCGCGCCCGCGAAAATCATCCGGCGGCCGCCGCGGTCGAATCGCGCTGCCGCGGCCGTGAACAAGAAGGACGAGCTGCCAATGCTCTTCAGCACGAAACGGTTGAGTTCGCCCAGCATTTCGCCCAGGCTCGCGCCGCTGCGCATTTCAGCCTGGATTTCCGCGTACAGCCGATTGGCCACCAGCGCCGAGCCGATTCCGTGGCCAGACACGTCGCCCACCAGCAGTGTGAGGTGCTGGTCGTTCTCCGCCGTCACCAGGCCGAAATCGCCGCCGATCGTCCTCACCGGATGCAGGAACGTCTCCACGCGCATGCCGCCCCAGACGATCGATTGCGGCGCGAGACTCTGCTGCACGCGCGCGGCCAGCGCGAGATCTTCCTCGATTTCCTTGTGCCGCTTTTCGAGCTGCGCGTTGGCTTCCTGCAGTTGCCGTTGCGCGCTCTTCTGCTCCGAAATGTCGGTGAACATCACGATGCCGAACATGTGCCCGTCGATGTCCTCGACGCTCCGCGAGCTGATGATCACCGGCATCCGGCCGCCGTCTCTCTGCGGCAGGACGAATTCGAAGCGGCTCTGCCCGTCCAGCTTGTTTTCGGCGGAATGCGCCATCACGTAGGCGTATTCCCCAGGTTCGTAGAATTCGGAAGCGAACTGCCCGACCAGATCGGACGCTGGACTCCCCACCATTTCCGCAAGCCGGTCGTTGACGAAAATAATCCGGTGACACTGGTCGGCTATCATCACCCCCTCGTTCAGGGTTCCGAGGATGCCTTCCACTTGAGCCACCCATTCCGGCTTTTCACATTCCACTGGGGTCCCTTTTCGCGCCGATTGCGACTGCAGGTTCAGAACCATTTTATCCCGTCCGGTGCGAGCCCCAAAACGCGGGCGTCACGGTACAATCGGATGATTCAGGAGGGTGCGCGGATTCGCCCGCGCAACAATCATGTCGTCAAATGGACATCGGGTGCCGCCGGGGCCCAAGGGCCTGCCGGTGGTCGGCGTGGTCTTCGAGGTGCGCGGCGACCCTCTCGGCATGATGCAGCGGTACGCTCGCCAGTATGGCGATATCGTGCGTTTCCACGTGATGATGCAGGAACGCATCCTGCTCAATCATCCGGATTTCATCGAGCAGGTGCTCGTCGTCCAGCAGGGCAAATTCCACAAGAGCGAGCTTACCCGGCGCATCACCGGCCGGATGCTCGGGCAGGGGCTGCTGATCAGCGAAGGCGATTTCTGGCGGCGCCAGCGCCGCCTCGCGCAGCCCGCGTTTCATCGCGCGCGCGTGAACGACTACGCCGCCACCATGGCCGAGATCGCGCTGAACCACGTCGCTCAGTGGCGCGACGGCGAAGAGCGCAACGTGTCGCAGGACATGATGGGCCTTACGCTCGACATCGCCGTGCGCACCTTGTTCGGCACCACGCTTCCCGGCGAAGCCGAGCAGGTGGGGCGCGCCATGACCTTCCTGATGCGCTATTCGCTCCGTCGCCAGCGCCTGCCCGTGCGCATCCCCGAGACCTGGCCCACGCCGAATAACCGCCGCGCGAATCAGGAGCTCGCCTTCATGGATTCGCTCGTCTATCGCATCATCTCCGAGCGCCAGAGCGCCAACGGCGGATCGGCCCATCACAACGATCTACTCGCTCTCTTGATGGACGCGATGGACGACGACGGCACCCACATGACCACGCAGCAGCTTCGCGACGAAACCATGACGCTTTTCATCGCCGGCCATGAAACCACTTCGCAGATGCTTTCCTGGACCTGGTACGCGCTCAGCCAAAACCCCGCGGTCGCCGAGCGGTTGTACGAGGAATTGCACGGTGTCCTCGGCGGGCGTCCGCCGGAGGTCGCCGACTTGCAGCGGCTCCCTTATTTGCAGGCCGTCATGAACGAGTCCCTGCGCCTCTATCCGCCGGCGTACGTTCTCGCGCGCATGGCCATCGAGCCCTGCCAGATCGGCGGATACGATATTCCGCTCGGCTCGACGATTCTGCTCGCGCCGTGGGTGACGCATCGCGATCCGCGCTTCTTCGACGCCCCCGAAGCCTATCGCCCCGAACGCTGGCTCGACGGGCTCGCGCAGCGCCTGCCCGCCGGCGCCTATTTCCCGTTTGGCGACGGCCCCAGGCGATGTATCGGCCAGGGATTCGCGCTGATGGAGGCGGCGATCGTGATCGCCACGCTCGCGCAGCGATTCCGCCTGCGGCTGGTTCCCGGCCACGAAGTCGTGCCGGAGCCCCTCGTCACGCTGCGGCCGCGGCAGGGCATTCGCATGACGCTGCACGCCCGCAATTAGCAGCCTAGGGGTCGGAGCTTCCAGAGATTGTGTGGCGACGATCGCGCCAGGCGGCTCGTCTCGAATCCAGATTTCCGACTCTCGTCTTTTCCCGAAGCGCCGGAGGCGCGATTGAAAATAGCCCGGCACGGAGCCGCCTGCCGACAAGGCAAGCGGAGCGCAGTGCCGGGGCCTGGTGTAAAGGAATCGAGTCCCGGCAGGGACGATTGACCCGACGCGATTCTGAAACAGCGCGTCCGCGTTCCGCCTCTAGTGAACGAATTCGCCGTGGCCGCCGTTCGCCCACGGGTCGTAGCTCAGCGCGAAACGGATTCGCTCGGCGACCGTTGGATGGCTGTAGAAGAGCCACACGTCGAGAGGATTCGGCTTCGGATCCGACAGGTCCACCTGCCCCAGCACTTCGAACGCCTGGGCCGCCACTTCGCCTGAACCGGGCGTCAATCCGTGCGTCACCTCGAGGCCATACTGGTCGGCCTGATGTTCGAAGTGGCGGCTGGCCGCGCTCGTAATCGGATTCGTGATGAACGAGAAAATACTGAGCAGCAGAAGCAGGACCGGCAGGGAAGCCCAATCATCGATCCCGCGGATTCGCCATCTCTGTCCCCAGCGCCCCAGAACCCATCGCCGCATCGACCGGTAGCCGAGATAGAAAATGATCAGGAAGTAGATCGCCCCGAGCGCGATTCCCTTCGGGATATGGTGCAGCACGTAGTGCCCCATTTCGTGGCCCGCCACAAAGACGATCTGCGCCGTGTTCATCTTCGCGATCGTCGTGTCCCACACCACGATGCGTTTCGACGCGCCGAAGCCGGTGACGTAGGCATTGAGCTCCGTCGACTTTTCCGCAGCGCCCATCCAATACATTCGGTCCGGCGGAATGTCCTGGCCCGCGCGGTGCACCAGCTTTTCGAGCGACGCTACAAGCGCCGGGTCCTTCTCCGCGAGCGGCTCGAACTTGTGGAACATCGGATCGATCACCAGCGGCGACGCGAACACCAGCGCGAGGCCCAGTGGCAGCGACACCAGCCAGAAATAGAACCACCAGCGGCGCGGGCTCTTCCGCATCACGGCGTACAGCAGGTAGACGAGGATGATCCCTCCGAGCACGCTGAGGAATTCGCTTTTCGTCCAGTCCCACATCCACGAGCCCCAGCCCTGCACGGACAGGCCGTAGGAACGGTCGAGCCAGTTCTCGTAAATATCGGCGGGAAGCCCGAGCACGTCCATCGTAAGAATCAGGAGCGGAGCGAAAATCGCCGCCTGGAGAAAACGATTGGACGCGGCCTTTTCCGCCCAATCGCGATAGGCCGGCGCGGCCTTCACTCGTAAGATCAGCCAGAGGACGACAACGCCGTAAACAAAGTCTATGATCGCAAGGCGGAAGCGGATTTCGCCCAGGCGATGCGCCTTCTCGTAAAGCGCGGGTGGCAGCGTATATGCCGTCACCGTCCGCTGCGGCTGCGATTCCGGCGTCGCGTTTTGGGCGGCGGGTGACACGGCCGCAGGGGAGGCCTGCCCCGCTTGCTCAGCGGCGAACTCCGCGCCCCCCAGCGAAGTCTGCAACCGGGCCCCTGCCGCAACCGAGCAGAGCGTAAGCGCGAATAATCCTACTGGGAGAAGGAGACTCTTTTTGTTCATCGCGTGTGCCTTTCCGAAACGGCATCGCCCCGCGCGCTATGATACGCAAACGCACGAGATTCCGCTCGGCAGCCCCAAATCTCGCCGAGGCCGCGGGTTCGCCGAAGCTTTCGCCCGGGCGGGCGGACAGGTGCCTCTTTGGGATGGCGCCGCGAACACGGGTTGCCATCGCGCGGATTCCCCGACTACCATAGGGTCGTGATCACCATGGATTCGGGTGCCCAACGTCGCGCAATGAGACTCGCTGAGTGGGGCCTCGCGATTTTGCTCGCGGCTCCGCTGGCTATCCCCGCGGTCGCCTCCGCGCAATCGCAGGATTCTTCGCAGTCCGGGCAGCAGGACTCTCTTGCGGCCGCCGCGCGCCGCGCTCGCGAGGAAAAGAAAGATCAGCCCAAGCCCGCCAAGGTGTGGGACAACGACAATATCCCAACCGATCCGGGCTCGGTCAGCGTGATCGGGGATACGGCCGCGCCGGCGGACCAGGCCGCTTCCGACCACCCGCAGACGGACCAACAGCCGGATCAGCAGGCGCCGTCCAATTCGACCTCGGAAGCAACCGATAAGGATAAGGCAGCCACAACCGCCGAACTCGATGCGGACAAGAAGCGGCTCGCCAGCCTGAAGACCGACCTCGATATTTTGCAAAGGAAGCTTGCTCTCGATCAGCAGACGTATTACGGCAAGCCGGACTATTCCTCGGACAAAGCCGGCGCCGCCGCGCTGAAGAGCGAGCAGGACCAAATCGACGCGAAGAAGCAGCAGATCGACGAGCTCCAAAAGAAAATGAACGATCTCCAAGCGCAGGCCGCCGCTCCCACCGCCGCTCCTCCGGCCAACAACCAGAACCAGAACTGACTCTCGAAAACCCGCGGAAAGCCCCCGTTCGAAAGCCCGGCCTGCCGCCAGAAGCCGACCACTACTAATTGTATATATTTTTCTTGACACACTAGAACCCCGCGGCGCACAATCCCGCCTGTCTTCCGGGGCGTTTTGGCTGGACGGGCTTTTCGGCGGCCTCGCTCCTCTCCCGCCGCGAGCCCTCACTCATTGCGAGGCGAGACGATGCAATATCTGCCGGGCTGGACCGTGCAGTGTCTCAATCCCGAGTGTCCCGCGCGCGGCCACTGGCTCCGCGTGCAGACCACCCACATCGAAGTCTGCTCGAACTGCGGTTCGCCGCTCCACAACGTGCCTCCGCCGCTGCCGCCGCGCTTCCGCATGCGACCGCGCTCGCTCCGTGGCTACCGCCCGCTGGCGCGCCGCCGCTGACATCGGGTTCGCTCGCGTCTCGCCTGGGCGAACTACCCGCTCGGGCCCGCGGCACTCGCCAGCCTCAGCCAAATCCTTGCCTCGGCTCGATTTCTGCTGTCGGAAAAAGTGGGCCTAAAAAGGGGGAGCGGCCGGTGGGGGGACCGGCCGCTCGGGGCATGGGTGATGGAGGTGCTATCAATCCGAGGGTGCTTCAGGCTCTGGCTGCCGCGAAGGTCGCCCTTCCTGGTCTTACGCCGGTCGCCGCACGGTCTCGAATCTGAAGTGATTCTGCCGGTACCATTCGGCACGGTCGATGGGTCGCTCGGTTCAATTCCTTCCAGTACGAATGTACCGGCGAAAGCCTTCGCGCGCTCTTCGCTAGGATAATTGAGGACAGAGAATTTGCCGCCAAGACCTGCTTGAGTGCTGCTAATCGCGGGCTTCAAACTTCCGGTTATCAAATCGACGAGTCGGACAATCCACCAAGTGAGGCGATTTCTCGGGGCGGCCTGCTCGCGGCCGCCGTCGGTCTTCCCTGCTTCGTTCTCCGGCTGCGATCGCCCGATCCATTTTGCCGCGCGCATTGGGAATCTACTACTATGCTGGCATGTCTGAATCGTCTTCGCCGAGGTCTGGCAACTCGCCAGCATTCACGGAATGCGATATCTCTCAATAGTCAAGTTTACCGTGAGCTTGCTCCTTTCGACTTGTCTGGCTTTGTCCTGTTGGGCCCAGAAAGCCCCCACCGCGAAGACTCCTGCGAACGTCGAGATTTACCGAGCTTCAATTAGCGTGGACCTTGGGGCCAAAGAGCGCGTAACCGTGAAAGTGTGGAATCCGGACGCCCCCGGGAAATCCCTGGGGCCTTGGCAGGCTTATGTCGATTTCAAGCTGACGGGAACAGGACACACCATCTTGTTCAGATGCCATGAGAAGAGGAGATTCCGGATCAGGGAGGTCACTCAAGAACCCGCGGCGACGAGCGGGATCCTATACGACACCCTCGGCAATGTGGGCACAACTCTCTCGAATCCGGCCGGCGTTAATACAATTACGTTCGCCTGTTACGCGCCTCCGACTAAGGAATGATTTGCCAAAGTCTTGCTGAGACCATTGAATGTTCACGTAGCACTTTGCGGCGCAGACCGCGAATGTACTACGATAGCGGCGCGCGATGAGCGACGGCACAGGCACTCCCTCCCGACCGAGCGATCACTCCGGCGAAATGCTTTGGGGATTCTGGTATCCGGCGCTGCGCAGCGACCAGCTGTACGGGCGGAAATTGGTTCGCGCGCTGCTGCTCGAAGTGCCTTTGGTACTGGGACGCGATTCAGCGGGGAAGTCGTTCGCGCTTCGCGACATTTGCCCGCACCGTGCCTTCCCGCTGTCGTTTGGCCGCTTCGATGGCGCCAACGTCGAATGCGCGTATCATGGCTGGCAATTCGACGCGCACACCGGGCAGTGCCGCCACATCCCATCGCTCACGGCCGATTCGAAGTTGAAGTGCGAACGGATCTACGCAGGCAGCTTCCCCTGCGAAGAGCGCCAAGGCTACGTCTGGGTTTTCATGACGAATCCCGAGGGCCGTGCTGCTCTGGGCGCGCCCGCCCCGCCGCCCGCGCCCGAGCTGCCGACATTCAGCCCGGGCTACAAAATGGCGCAACTCTGGGCCGAACTGCCGTGCGGCGTCGACCAGGCGATCATCGGTTTGATGGACCCGGCGCACGGGCCGTTCGTTCATCAGGCGTGGTGGTGGCGGACGCGGCGCAGCATCCGCGACAAAGCCAAGCAGTTCGAGCCGATCGCGAACGGTTTTCGCATGAGCCCGCACGCGCCGTCGGCCAATAGCGCGCCATACAAAATCCTCAAGCTGATCACGGGAGAGCCAGCGACCACCACGATCGATTTCGTTCTGCCGAATCAGCGCTTCGAGCAGATCCGCGCGGGCCGCTACTGGCTTTCGAGCCGCACGACGGTTACGCCGCTCAAGCGCGACCTCTGCCGGCTCGATTTCGTCGCCGCGTGGAATATCCTTCCCTGGTTTCCGATCGTTTCATTCATCATTCACGTGCTCGGCCCGCGCTTCATCCGCCAGGATACCGAAGTGATCGAGAAGCAGGGCCTCGGCCTGAAATACGAAGACCGCATGATGCTGGTGGACGACGCCGACCGCCAGGCCCGCTGGTACTTCGAACTCAAGGCCGCGCTCCTCGAGTCCCGCCGCACTGGAGAACCCCTCCGCCACCCCATGAGCGGCCCGGTCACGCTGCGCTGGCGGTCCTAGAGCGAAACACGCGCCCCGCTGTCGCCTGCACCAATCCTGTCCTTTCGTCCAGTTGTAACTCTTTCGAGGGGAAGCGCATATTGAGTGTGCCGGTTTGGCACCCGGCTATCGCTCACTGATTCGGAGCTCTTATGGCAGTCCTCTCGCTCCGTGAACGACGACGGCAGGTCTTCCACTCACATCACGTCTGATTTGTGTTCCGCAACCGCGGAATCGCTGAAAGAAAGCGCCGAGTGGGCTGCCAACTGGGGGAACAATGAACCGCTGGATCCAGTATCCGCTGATCGTTTCTGGAATCTGCCTCGCCGTATGCCCGGTCGTGTTCGCAGCGCCGTCGGGCGTCGCGACGGCGAAGTGCGCCGCGAACCAGGATCGCATCTGGGTGTACGACTCGCTCACGAGCTTCGACGTCGAAGCCAAGATTCCCTGTGGCGACACGGTGCAAATCGTGTCGCGCGTGAAGGGCTATGTGAAGATCCGCACGGCCAGCGGCCTCGACGGCTACGTGCCGGACAGCACCTTTCCCGATTTGCCGCCCTATCAGGATAAGCAGTACGACCTCGGCAACCACAACGCGACGACGTCGGAAACCGTGGTGAATGATCCGAGCGATCTCGGGGCGATAGCGGCTGCGTATCGTGCCAAGCGCATCGCGGAAGAATCGGCCGCCAGCGCAGCCGCGGCAGCGTCCGTCGCGCCGGCAACTGCGGTAGCGCCGAAGGAAGTGGTTTCCGCTGTCGCGCCGCAGCCGGCTCCCGCCGCCGCACCAGCGCCGATGCCGGTTTCAAGCGCGCCGAGTGTCGCGGCGGTTCCCGTGAAGACGAAAACCGTCGCGTCGGCCGCAGCGCCCAAGCATGTCAACGTAGCGCCCGCGCCCGCCTCGCCGATCGAGGCGCGCGAACAGGCTGCTCCGGCTCCGGTCGTGGCGAGGCCGTCGATCGTCGCAACCCGCGTGTCGGCGCCTGTCCCTGCCGCACCCGCCGTTTCGAGCAGCCCCGCGGTTGTCGTTTCGACGGCTTCACCGGCCGTGATGGACCCGCCGATCCCTGTGCCGAGCGTCATGGCCGCCGCCGCTGCGCCTGCCGATGCCTCGATGCGCGAGATCGCCACCAGGCCGGTCGGCACGATGCCTGCTGAATCCGAGGACTATCCCGACACGCAGCCGGAAGACGCCAGCGCCGATCCCAATTGCCGCGTCTATTTTTCCGCTTACGGCCTGGGCGCCGAGCAGTACAAATGGCTTTCCGAGACGCGCCAGAAACAATTCTCGGGCATCTGCCCGGCGCCGAATCTCCAGAGCGTCGATTTCGTGATTCTGTTCACGCACGACACCGATTCCTACATTTCGGCAATGCCCACGCCGGTGCACACGGATGGCAGCGGCTTTTCCGACTTCGATCCGTTGACGACGGTGGACACCGCGTTGATGTCGCCGACCGAGGCGGACAGGGCCCACTACGAGCTTGCCTGGGTGTTTCGCGTGAGGCGCGGTGGCTTCGATCCATCGGCCTTTTCGCCGCGCCGCCGCCCGCAATACGAATCGACGGCAAAGGGCGCGCACGCCTCCACGAAGGCGGTGGAGGATGCGTTCAACTTCATCCAGCAGAACGGCACGCGCTAGCTCCGGAAATCAGCGCAATTCCGCGAGGTCGAACGTCGTCCGCACGTCCTGGCCGTCGGGCGTGACGACTTCGATGGTCAGGGGTGATGAAGCGTCGATCTTGGCGGGGTCGTAATCGACGTCCACCTCGGCGCCGCTGAGTCCGTACTGATCGACGGGCTCAATGTCGGCGTAGATCGGCCCGCCCTCCTTCGAGCGCGCCTCGATCTCGTGGCCCTGCTTCAGCCGGATCTTGAAATCCTCCCAAAACGCGGGCGTCAGGACGATGTTGGTCCCGTGCGGGCTCAGCCGGCTCGGATCGGGAAACGTGGGCGTGAAGAAGATCTGAACGTACACGCCAAACGTCCCCGGCTTGCCGAGGAAGTCCTGCTCGGCTTCCTGGGCGTGATAGTCGTCATTCGGCGTGTGCTGGACGTAGCGCACGATGGCGGAATACGGCGTGTCGATTCCGATCACGCCGACGTACGGGCCGCTCTTCGGCGCCCGAAGCGAATGCTCGTACTTCGCGAAAAACGCGGCGGTCTGCTCGTCGTTGCGCTTGCCGAGAAAATAGGCTTCGCGGATCGCTTCGGACGACAACGGATAGGAATACGACGCAAGCGCCGGTTCGAGCGCAAGCAGGGCGATCGCCGGCAAGAGAATCACGCGTGCCCATCGGCTGAATGAGTTCATCGCGGCCTCACGCATACGACGCGGCGTCCGGTCCGCCGGGTGCAGCCCAGGCAAGTTCGCGCGCGAATCCGCCAATAGCCGCTTACCGGGCGATACCGCTCAGGAACGGATAGTGCTCGGCGGCGGCCATGAAGAACAGCATCGGGAACGACAACCAGAATCCCACGCGGGACGCGAGAAACGCCCACCGCGCGAGGCGCGCCGCTTCAGCAGGCATCGGCGTGCCCTGCTCCGCGCTCGCACGCGTCCATGCGATCAGCCGCTTTTGCGCCCGCCACACCACTCCCCACACGTTGAGCAGCAGGAGCAGCCCCATTCCGCCCCCCACGCTGATCGAAAGCTGCGCGTTCGACGATTCCGGGCTCGCATTCGTCTCGAGGGCCACCCACGACGCCGCGACCACGATCGCAGCAATCGCGATCGTTCGCACCCACGCGCTGTCGAGGATTCCCTTGTGCGGCAATTGAAACGGATAAATCAGCGCGAACGCCGCGATCCATACCAGCAGCCAGAGTCCCATCCACCGCCAGGCGAGCCGTGGATCGCCCGAGTTATTCGCATCCGCTGCGAGGATGATCCAGAAGTAGCGCAACCCCATGAGCACCGTCACAACCGCCGACCAGCGAAACCACCACATGGCGCGCTCCATCAGCGGCGGAAACACCTTGCCGCGGACGGGGGTATCGAGCGCCTTCATCGTAGGCGTCGCAACGAGATTGAAAAAATACAGCAGGCCGATCCAGATAATTCCCGAGACGATGTGAATCCAGCGAAGCACGATCTCCTCGTTCGCGATCGGGTTTTGCGGGAAGCTGAAATGCGGTTCGGCGAGCAGAGCAATGGCGGGCGAAAGCAACATGCGAACAGCCTCCGGCGCGCGGATTACCGTGGCCTGCGCGTCACGCTACCGGATTCGAGCGGCCGAGTCAATTCGGCGCCGGGGTTGGCACGGCGAACACGAAGCGGGCCACTTATGCAAGGATTTTTGCGCGCGGAGCAGCCTTGTTGCACGGCCACGCATCTACGAACGAGTCCAGCCGATCCTTGTGGTCCATTTCGACCCGTTTCCAGGGGAACAATTGTCCGACACAATCGAGCGCCACGCTATTGCTGAAAGCCCGGCCGAACGCTATAAAACATTTATCGTGAGTTCGATCAAAAGAGATTGCTTCAAGCGCACGGCTGGCTGCAACGGCCGGCGTTCGCTGTTTTTCGCCGCAGGCCTGGCGAGCCTTGGCCTGGTGCTCATGCCGAGCCCCGCTCGCTGCCAGGCTCAAACCGAGGCCCAGACTCAGGCGGAGCAGCCTCCGCCCGCGCAACAGCCCTCGTCCGGCATTATCAATGGCACAGTGGTCGACGCGACAGGCGCGGCCGTTGCCGGCGCGCGCATCACGCTCACGCGCGAGAATCAGCCGGCCGGTGAGGTTGCGGCCGACAGCGGTGGAGCATTTTTCTTCGCGAACGTGCCTCCCGGTCCTTTTCAACTTACGATCACCGCGAAAGGCTTCTCGACGCAAACATCTTCCGGCGTCCTGAAAGCGGGCGACGTGCTCAATCTTCCGGCGATTGCGATGTCGCTGGCCACGGTGGTGACCGAGGTCCACGTGACGCCCGCCGCCGAGGCGAAAGTCGAGCTCGCGGCCGAGGAGAAGCAGCGCGTGCTGGGCATCGTGCCGAACTTTTACGTCAGCTACGTGCCCGAAGCCGCTCCGCTCGCGCCTGCGCAGAAATTTCAACTGGCGTGGAAGGCGTCCGTCGATCCGGTCACTTTCATCATCACCGGCGCCACGGCCGGGCTCGAGCAGGCCACCAACTATTACAGCGGCTACGGCCAGGGAGCGCAGGGCTACGGAAAGCGCTTCGGCGCGACGTACGCGAACTATGTCACCGCCACGTTCATCGGAAGCGCCGTGCTCCCCGCGCTGCTGAAGCAGGATCCGCGCTATTTCTACAAAGGCACCGGAAGCGCGCGGTCCCGGTTTCTCTACGCGTTCGGAAACACGTTTTTCTGCAAGGGAGACAACGGCCGTTGGGAACCGAACTACTCGAACCTGGCGGGTAATCTCATCGCGAGCGCCATCGGCAACGCCTACGATCCTCCGAGCAATCGCGGGGTCGGCCCCACTTTCGAGGGAGCGCTGATCGGCATCGGCGCCACCGGCGCGGCCAACGTGCTCGAGGAATTCATCATGTCCAAGCTGACCTCGAACATCCCGCGCCACAACCACCCCACGCCCTGATCTCTACGAACGCACTCCGTCCTGGTGCACGTAGCGGATCACCTCGACTTCGGAAATCGCGATCAGCCCATCCGCCACCATGGCGTCGAGCTGCGGGATCAGCTTCTGCACCTTCTCCTCGGAGTCGATCACGCTGACCATTACCGGCGCGTCGTGCGAAAACGAGAGCAGGTGGTGCGGCTTGCGAATCAGCGTGCTCGCGCCGTAGCCCTCGATCCCGCGAAACACGGTCGCGCCCGCGATGTCCAGCTCGCGGCACTTCTCGACGATCGCCCGATAGAGCGGCTTGCCCTGCCACTTGTCGTCTTCGCCGAAATGGATGCGCAGCATCTTCGCTTTGCCCTCGAGTTTCATTTCTGCGCCTCCTTTCCTTTCTCTGCCGCAGCAAGTCCATGCGTGTACTTGATCACGTCCACATCCGACAGGACAACCAGCCCCTGCTGCACCATTTCGTCGAGAATTTTCGCGAACGACCGCAGCTTGGCCTCCTCGTCGACCACCGACAGCATGATCGGCCGGTCGTGCGAGAGATGTAGCGCGCTGTCCTTGTGGATCCGGCGGTTCGCGCCGTAGCCGAGAATGCCCTGGTAGACGGTCGCGCCGGCGATGTCGTTTGCGCGCATCGCCTCGACGAGCGCCTGGTACAGCGGCTTGTCGTGCCATTTGTCGTTTTCGCCGATGAAGATGCGCATCAGCTTGGCCTTGCCCTCGCGCTTCAGCGCCACCGCCGCGCCCTTGGCCGCCGCTTTCGACGATTCCTCCGAGGGCTTCACCACCAGCGTGTCCTGCACGTCGATGAGCCCCGTGCCGGCCATCTGATGCAGCTTCGGCAGCAGCTCTTCCACCTTCTCGGCGGATTCGACGAACTCGATCTTGATCGGCAGATTTTCCGTCAACCGCTCGATGCGGATCGTGTGCATGTGGTGGTCGGCGCCGAACCCCGCGATTCCGCGCACCACGCTCGCACCGGCAATGCCGCGGTAGAAGAGGAAATCGAGAATCGCGGCGTAGAGCGATTGCCCGTGATACTTGTGATCCTCGCCCACGTAGATGCTTACCTTTTTCGCTGGTCCGGCGTTCAGCATGACGCCTCCTCGCTCATCGGCACCGCGCCCCGCCTCATGGCCCCCGTCGTGGCCCCCGTCATGGCCCCCGTCATGGCATGCTCCTTCCCGTCACGACGCCCAGCCAGACGGCAACGAATCCCACGATCACGCTCAGCGACACGTTCAGCCCCGCCATCAGGATTTCGCCGTCCTGCAGGCTGCGCAGCGTCTCGTATTCGAACGTCGAAAACGTCGTGTACGCTCCGATGAATCCGATGGGGATCAGGTATCTCCAATTCGGGCTCCAGTGCGTCCGTTCCGCGAGAAGCGTCAGGATAAATCCGATCAGGAACGAACCCGTAACGTTGATCACGAAGGTGCCGTAGGGAAAACGCGTCCCCATGCGATTGCTGACGTAGCCTCCCAGCCAGAATCGCAGCACCGCTCCCAGGCACCCGCCCAGCCCGACCATCACGTATTTCATCATGTCGCGAGCGTCTTTCTTCTCCCGTCTCCGGTGAAATTGGGCCGCCTCGGATGCAGCGGGCCGCAGTTTACACCGCGTTTGTTTCGCCCGACTTGGCGCGGCGCAGGACTGCCTCGAAGTCCGTGATTAGTCCGCGCAGCTGATCCACGATGCCGCTCAATTCCCGCGCCGCGGCATCGGGCAGATCTCCATAGCCCCGCATGTGCTCCGGCAGCAGCTCTTCGATCTCGATGCCGATCGCATCGAGCGCGACGCCGATGGCATGCGAGGCCGGAATCGGCGCCTGTGGCGCGGCGATGCCCTGTGCTTCGAGCACCCGCACGATTTCGGCGCGCAACCGGCCGATGTATTCCTCGATCGCGCGCCGCCGTTCAGGCGAAAAATCCGCCGAGTACCGCGGGAAGGCCGCCTTCGATTGCGACGAATTGAGCATCGCCTCCATATCGCCGAGCAGCTTGTCGATATACTGGCAGGTGACGCGCACGCGCCGCGCCTGATACTCGTTCAGCGGCCCGCCGGCCTGCCGCGCGATGGGGAGTTTCGGCTCGTTCATTTCGCGATCGTTACGCCTCAGCCTTTCCGCTCCCGCCGAAACCGGTGCAAGCACGCGCACACTGCGCACGGTCCGAATCTTGCTCGAAGCATCTTGCATGGATCGTTGCCGGGGACATGCCTCCGCGACAGGATCCCTGTCAGGAGTCATCATCTGTCCGGCAAAAGAGGACAGCGGTTGAGGGCGAACTCCATCGCCACCGCAGCCATTTTACGTGGCCTCGGGTGGAAGTCAATGCGCCGTTGGTTGAACGCGGCGTGCTGGATACGGTAGCGTATGCCTATGCCGCTCGAGCCCAAAGACGTGGTGCGCGCGTGGGTCGAGGCTTTTAACCGCGCGGACGTGGAGACGCTCGCGTTGATGTACGAAGAGGACGCGATCAACCATCAGGTGGCGGAGAGCCCTGTGAACGGCCGCGCCGCCATCCGCGAAATGTTCGCGGCAGGATTCGCCCGCAGCGAGATGGTCTGCGTTCCCGAGAACCTCTTTCAAGACGGCGAATGGGCGATCCTTGAGTGGCGCGACCCGAAAGGCCTGCGCGGCTGCGGCTTCTTCCACGTTCGCGACGGCAAGATCGCCTTCCAGCGCGGCTATTGGGACAAGCTATCGTTCATGAAATCGCACGGCGTGGCGAAGGGCTGATTCGCGGCGCTCACCACGCGCTCATTGCGGCTTCGCCGTGGGGCTGCCGTTCTCGATCGCGTTCTTCAGGCGGTTCACCTGATCGCTGAGAACCTCGTTCACCGGCGCTGCCAGAGCGTTCATGCCTTGCGGCAAGTAACCGCCCACGGCGTACGTCACGTCGAGTTTCGTCCCGTCTCCTGCGGGCGCGAGGCTGAACGTCATCGTGCCGGTCGCGGCGAGCTGCTGGAGCGGGCCAAGGCCGCCGGTGAGGCGCAGCGTTTTTCCGGGCGCCACGAAAATCACTTCCATGTGGCGCACGCTGCCGTCGCCCGGCAACGTCTCGCAGAAGCATCCGCCGGGGCGCCCTTCGATCGAAAGATTATGCGCGTCGCCCGAGTAGGTGTGCGCAGGGTCCCACCAATCGCCGATCTTCAAGATGCGGCCGAACACATCAGCCGGCGCCGCGTGGATATTCGCGGAAATCTTCACCGTGAAGCCGTTCGCAGCGGAGTCCAGCACGTCTCCGGCTGCGAAGCCTTGCGGGAGAACGAACATCAGTGCGGCGAGCACGATCTTGAAGTTGATCCACTTCCAGCGGCGAGGCGTCATGATTCTCTCCTTCGAGGCTTTCAGAGGGGTTGAGTTCGGACCTTGATTCTAATGATGCGAACACGAAAGCTACAGCAGGAATATTGAAATACGGGGCTGTGACTACGCCCGCCGCGAGGACCTCTCGTATTGACATTCCGTGTCCGGACAAGTAGCGTTTAGGTATGCGTTTCCGCGTTCACGCGACGTGCGTCGCCTCGTGTTGTTGTTGCCGCTGTATGACGCCGTCGGCGTGCGGCGGATGACGCTAGTCGTACAGCAGATTAGCCCTTATCCAAACCCGCCGATTCCAGCAGTCGGCGGGTTTTTTGTCATTAGGCGACACCCGGGCTCGAAAAAGGCATAGGCGAAAATGAAAGTCTCGAATTCACTTTGGGCCGCGCAGCTTGCCGGAAAAATGCCGGAAGCGTTGGCGCGGGAAATCGACGTCTTCGAAACGGAAATCGCGCTGCGCAAGCAGGGCAAGCTCGACGAGCGGCTTTTCGCCGAGACGCGTCTGCGCCGCGGCACGTACGGGCAGCGCTACGACAACGGCCAGCGCCACGACGGTCAAAAAGTTCAGGACATGCGCTATCCCTCGGGCGACCTCACCAAGGGCCCAAGCACCATGTGGGACGCGCCCGGCATGCAGCGCATCAAGATTCCCGCCGGCGGACTGAATGCCGAGCAGCTCGAAACGATGGCCGATCTCGCCGAGGAGTATTCCGACGGCATCGCCCACGTCACCACGCGCCAGGATTTTCAGCTTCACTACATCCACATCGACGACACGCCGAGCCTGATGCGCCGGCTGGCAGCGGCCGATATCACCACGCGCGAGGCGTGCGGCAATAGCGTGCGCAACGTCACCGCCTGCCCCTACACGGGCGTCTGCGCTGATGAGGCTTTCGACGTCACTCCCTACGCCCGCGCTCTCGCCCGTTTTCTCCTCGGCCATCCCGACGCGCAGAGTTTCGGGCGCAAGTTCAAGCCCGCCTTCAGCGGCTGCGCGCAGCATGCTTGCGGGCTGACGAGCCTGCATGACCTTGGCCTGATCGCCAAGAAGCGCGTCGTCGAGGGCAAGGAGCAAATCGGATTCGAGATGTACGTCGGCGGCGGGCTGGGTGCGGTGCCTTACATGGCGAAATTGTTCGATTCGTTCGTTCCGCCGGAGGAGCTGTTGCCGCTCACTCAGGCCATCGCCCGCGTCTTCGCGCGCCTCGGCGAAAAGAAGAACCGCAACCGCGCCCGCATCAAGTTCCTGATCCAGGATCTCGGCATCGAGAAATTCCGCGAGCTGGTTCTCGAAGAACGCAAGATTCTGCCGCACGATCCGCGCTGGACTTCCTACATCGACGACGAGTTGCGCACGCAGGAAGACCCGCTGCGCCCCGCCGGCGAATGGCCCGCGGCGGCCTCCGGCGAATTCAAGCGCTGGCTGAAGACGAACACGCGCCCTCAAAAGCAAAAGGGCTACGTCACGGTCACCGTCGGCCTGCCGCTCGGCGACATCACCGCGACCCAGCTTCGCGCGCTCGCCGATATCGTCCGGAAATTCACGAAGGAAACGATTCGCACCACCGTCGAGCAGAATTTTGCGGTTCGCTGGGTGAGCCACGCCGATCTTCCCGCGTTCTACGAGGCGCTCAAGGCCGCCGAACTCGGCATGCCTGGCGCCGGCACGATCGTCGACATCGTCTCCTGCCCCGGCACCGACACGTGCAAGCTCGGCATTTCGTCGTCGCGCGGGCTTTCCGCTGAACTCCGCAAGCAGCTTGCCGAGAAAAGCTTCGAGCTCGACGAGGCCGTGCAGAACCTGCACATCAAGGTCAGCGGCTGCTTCAATAGCTGCGGTCAGCACCACGTCGCCGATCTCGGCTTCTACGGCGTCAGCCGCAAAATCGCGGGCTACGCTGTGCCTCATTTCCAGGTCGTGCTCGGCGGCGAGTGGGAGAACAATGCCGGCTCCTACGGTTTGCCGGTGGCCGCGATCCCCTCGAAGAATATTCCGCAGGTCGTGACGCGGCTCACCGAAAAATACGTGTCCAGTCGCGCGAGCGGCGAGACGTTCAAGGATTTCGTGAAGCGCACCGGGAAGGCCGAGCTGAAAACGCTGCTCGACGACCTCGCCAAACCGCCCGCCGGCGACCGTTCGTTCTTCAGCGATTGGGGCGACCCGCGCGAATATTCGATCGAAGACATCGGCAAGGGCGAATGCGCGGGCGAGGTGGTCACGTCCGTGGAATTCGATCTCGCCGCCGCCGAACGCGAGCTTTTCGAGGCGCAGCTCCTTTTCGAAAAGGGAGAGACGCCAAACGCCGGCGCCCTCGCGTACCGCTCGATGCTCGACGCCGCCAAGGCGCTTGTGAAAATCAGCTACTCCACGATTCCCGACAATCCGGACGAAATCGTCGCCGAATTCCGCTCGCGCTTCTACGACACGGGCAAATTCTTCGATCCCTTCGCCGGCGGAAAATTCGCGCAGTATCTTTTCGACGCGCACGACAAGTCGCCCGAAAAATCAGGGAAGCCCTACACCCCCGATTCCGCGCGCTACCTGATCGACGAATCGCAACTCTTCATCGACGCCGCGCACGCCTGCTACAACCGCATGGGAACGGCGGTGACCGTCTGATGCCGGCGAGCGCCCAGCAAGTCCAACTCCAGCACGTCAACGTGAAACTGTTTCTCAAGGATTCCGCGGGCGTCGATCTCGAGCCGCTGATCCCGATTTTCCATTCGTGGATCACCGGCCGCGCCCTCGACGAAATGCTGCTCGACGTCGCCGATTACCGCCACGTGCCGAGCGGCCCTGGCATCGTGCTCATCGGTTTTCAGGCGGATTACGCGGTGGATAATGCGGGCAATCGCCTCGGCGTGCGCTACAACCGCAAGACCCCGCTGGACGGCGGCAATCAGGACGCGCTCAGCCAAGCCGCGCGCGCCGCGCTCACCGTGTGCAAGCTGCTCGAAGAGGAGCCGCGCATGGGCGGCAAGCTGCGCTTCGACGGCCGGGAAATCGAAATCTTCGTCAACGACCGCCTGCTCGCGCCGAATCGTCCCGAAACGTTCGAAGCGACGCGCCCCGATCTCGATTCGTTCGCCCGTAAGCTCTTGGGCGGAGCCGAATATTCGCTTACCTACGACAGCAGCCGCGACCCGCGCAGCCTCTTCAGCGTCGCCCTGAAGTCTTCGCGTCCATTGACCACCGCAGGGCTACTCAAGAATCTGCTTTAGGCGCAATTTAGCTCTTTTTTCGCTATTTATTTGCCCGTGCTATGCCTTCGCGGAACTGTCTCGTAAAGCCATTATTAACAGTTAGTTGTTATTGCTTCAAATTGAAGTATTCTTCGATCTTGCAGCTTAATATTGAAGTTTTACAGCAAAAACTATAACATACCGAGCCGAGTTAAACTCTGCTTCAAAACCATGGACCCAAAGACATTCGCATCCGGCCCGGGGCGCTTGGTCGAGATACCCGGAGGACATTTTGCGTTTGTTCCTGACGCCCTGCCTCCCGCTCTCGAATACGAAGCCCGGATCATCGGTCCGCTTGAAGAAGCCGCCAGGGCTTTGGGGCAGCTGGACGGAATCGGGCGAACGCTTCCGAACCCGCACATGCTCATCCGGACCTTTCAGCAAAGCGAGGCGCTTTTATCAAGTCGCATCGAAGGCACGGTTGCCGACGCCCAGCAGCTCCTCTTTGCAGAGCTGGATAGATCCAAAACACCTGCCGAGAACGTCAAGGAGGTCCGCAATTACATCGATGCGCTGAACTTCAGCCTCAAGGGGCTTGAAAGGCTTCCCGTGTGCCTGCGCCTCATTCGCGACGCCCATTACCGGCTGATGCGCGGCGTCCGGGGACAGGAGCAGCGCCCGGGAGAATTCCGTGACGTACAGAACTACGTGGGAAGACCGGGCGGATTTGCGAATGCGCGTTACATTCCCCCCCCGGTTGCAGAGATGGGCGAAGCTCTCGAGCGTTTTGAAGGCTTTCTGCATGAGGAGACGCCGATCCCTCCCTTGATCCGCCTCGGGCTCGTTCACTATCAGTTCGAAGCGATCCATCCGTTTCGCGATGGAAACGGTCGAATCGGCAGACTGCTGCTGACGCTGCTGCTCTGCGATTGGAAATTACTCTCAAAACCACTTCTCTATCTAAGCGCTTATTTCGATCAACACCGGGACGAATACTTCGACCATTTATTGACCGTCAGCCAGCGCGGAACATGGAACGACTGGATTCTGTTTTTCCTGGTAGGCGTGGCTGAACAGGCCAAGGATGCCGTCAATAGGGCGCAGAGGCTCCTGGCCCTTCGCGAGGCGTATCGCGCGAAGATGCAAGAGTCTCACGCTCCGGGCGCGTCGATGGTGCTGATCGATGCTCTCTTCGAGCTTCCGGCACTCACCGTACCGCTCGCCGCGAATAAGTTGAAACAGTCTTATGCGGGGGCCAAGCTGAACGTCCTGAAGTTGGTCAAAGCTGGCATTTTGAAGCGAGCGACCGGCGGACAACATCCCAGGCTCTACGTCGCTCCGGGCATCCTGGAAATCGTCCCGGCCTTTGAACAAGGATCTTAGCTGCGGCTGAGCGCCGCGAGCACGCGCGCCGGCGTCAGCGGAAATTCCGTGATGTGCACGCCGGTGGCGTCGAAGAACGCGTTCGCAATCGCCCCGGCTGCGGCAGCCATCACCTCTTCGCCCGCTCCCGTCGACCGCTGATCGAGCCGCTGCACCACGACCGCCGTTACCTCGGGGCACTCCTCGAAGCGCAGGATCGGGTAGCTGTTCCAGTCGAGGCTCGTAACGTTCGTTTTATTGAACGTCACCTCCTCGTGCAGCATCCGGCTCGCGGTCTGCACCAGCTGCCCGCTGATCTGGTTTTCGATGAACGCGGGATTCACGGCGAGTCCCGCATCGATCGCGCCGTACATGTGCCGCACCGCCACTTTGCCGGTCTCGCGATTCACTTCGATTTCGGCGACCGCGCCGCCGTAGGAAGTGAGGTGCGTCCCCAGCCCGATGCCGCGACCGCGCGCGATCGTCTCCTTCGACGCTTTCGCGGCGGGCGGCGCGGCCTGCCAGTTCGCTGCTTTCGCCGCCGCTTCGAGCACGCCGAGCCACCGATCGTCCTTGATATTGCGCCGCCGGAATTCGTACGCGTCGATCCCTGCCTGTCGCGCGAGCTCGTCGATGGTCTGCTCCGACGCAAACGCGAACGCCAGATCGAGCGGCGAGCGCAGCCACGCACCCTTCAGGTAACCGAGCCCCGGCACTTGGTGATTCACCAGCTTCAGGTTCGCGATGTCGTACATTGCCCCGCAGCACCCGGGATTCACTTGCTGCGCCGCGCCCAACCGCCATTCCGCGGCCGGTGTGCCGAGCGCAAGCTGTTGCGATGTCTCGACGGCGCTCCAGTTATGGTGCCATCCGTCGTATTGGTACGCGGTGATTTTTCCGTTTTCGTCGGCGGCCGCCCGCACTTCGCCCACGTGCGCCGGCCCGTAGAGGTCCCAGCCGTGCTCGTCCCAGCGCATGAACTGCAGCCGCACCGGCTTGCCCGCGAGCTGGGAGAGAATCGCCGCCGCCTGTGCGGCGTCGTCGTAGCAACTGTGCCCGTACGTGCCCGAGCCCTCGTAATATTGCACGCGCACTTTCTGCGGCGGCAGCCCCAGGATTCCGGCGAGCGTGTTCCGCGTCCCGTAGACGTCCTGCGTCGAGCAGATCACGAGCGCCGAATCGGGCTTCACGTCGGCAAGCGCGCCATTCGGCCCAAACGGCGCATGCGCCTGGTACGCTCCGTGGTAGGTCTGCACGGCCACATGCACCGCCGACGCGAAGGCCGGCTCCGCGTTGCCGCGCTCGAGCACCACGCGATCGGTCGTCTTTTCCGCTCGCATCGCCGCATACACGCCGTCGCTTCCCGGCAGGGTCGCCGGCATGTCCCACGTGATTTTCAGGTACCGCGCCGCGCGCACCGCGTCCCATTCTCGCTCGGCCACCACGCCGACGAAATCGCCCTTGCGCACCACGCGCGCGCCCGGGATATGCGCGAGCGAGCTTTCGTCGAGCGTCGCCACTTTCGCCCCCGCGCCGTACGCGCCCTGTCCTCGCGGCCGCACGATCCGTCCATGCAGCATGCCCGGTAAGCGCACGTGCTGCAGGTAAACGTATTTCCCGCTCACCTTGCCGGGAATGTCGTTGCGCGGCGGCCGCGCGCCCACCAGCGTGTAGTCCGCCACCGGTTTCAGCGGCGCCTTGCCCGTGAACGCAAGGTCGAACCGTTTGTCGCCGATCAGCGCGCCGTACGTGACCGATCTTCCGTGGCGCGTCGATACTGTGCCCTTCGATACCTTCAGGCTCTCGACGGGCGCATCCAGCCACTTCGACGCCATCTGCAGCAGCGCCTGCCGCGCCTCAGCCGCCGCCGTGCGAATCGCCGGTGACCCTCGCGCGATCGACGAACTCGAATACGTCCCGCCCTGATTCGGCGTGATATCCGTGTCCAGCCGGACCGTGCTCACTTGACTCATCTCGAGGTCGAGCTCCTCCGCAGCCACTTGCAGCAGTGAAGTCGTCGAGCCCTGCCCGAGTTCGACGTACCCGATGTAGACGGTCGCCGTGTTGTCGCTGTGGATCGCCAGCCACGTGTCGATTTGCCGCGGGTCGGGTGGGCCGGCAGCGCCGCTGCGCGGCTTCGAATAGGTCTGCGGCGGCGGCCCTTGCGCCAGGAGCGCGTTGCCGAGCAGCGCCGCGCTGCTGAAGCCGATCACCAGCGCGCCGCCCGCCTTCAGGAAGTCGCGCCGCGGAAGCGCCGTCACGCCCGCACGCTTCTCCGAGTTTCGGGGCCCCGATTCCGAGCGCGAAGGTTGCGCCTCGGCGCGCTCCGCCTTCGGCAGAAGATTGTCGCGGCTCATCGCGCCACCTCCGCCTCATTCATCGCCCGCGCCAACTCTTCGTGCTCCGCGTCCTCTTCGGCCGCCGTCATCGCCAGCGAGGCCCGCTGAATAGCCTTGATCACGCGCGGGTAGGTCCCGCAGCGGCAAAGATGCCCGTTCATCGCCGTGCGAATCTCCGCTTCGTTCGGCTTCGGATTTTTCGAGAGCAGCTCGGCGGCTTGCACGATCATCCCGTTGAAGCAGTAGCCGCACTGCACGGCCTGTTCGTCGATCATCGCCTGCTGCACCGGATGGAGGGCGGGGGGCTTCCGCAGCTTCCGCTGCTTCGCGTACCACTCGGGCAGCCCTTCGAGCGTCGTGATCGATTTGCCCACCGTAGCGGAGACCGGCGTCACGCACGAACGAATCTCCGCCCCATCCAGCAGCACCGAACACGAACCGCACTGCGCCAGCCCGCATCCGAACCTCGGTCCCTGCAGCTGCAGGTCGTCCGATAGGACGTACAGCAGCGGCGTATCCGGCGCCGCATCCACCTCGTGGACGCGCTCGTTCACCCGAATCCTGATTTTGCCCGGCATCGGTTCTCTCCCGGCGTTCTCCGCGTCAGAGATTATCATGCCCGGTCAATCGCCCCGCGAATGCGTTACCGTTGTACGATTTCGTGCGGATCGGCTCGGCCCCGGCGCCATCCACCGTCCCTGCCGTGGCATCTGACGCGAACTATTTTCGGCTCCGCCCGCGTGCGATAATGCGCGCATATGCCCCGCCCGAAGCGCACGCGCGGCGCGCGTCCGACCAAAAGCAAGGCGAACCACGCGGACCGGTTTGGCGCGTTGGCCGGCGCCCTCTCCGAGATCGGCAGAAATTTCTATTCGCGCGGCTGGGTCCAGGGCACCAGCGGAAATTTCAGCGCGGTTCTCACCGCCGATCCGATTCGCCTCGCGATCACATCGACCGGCTTGGACAAGAGCGCGCTCGCCCCTGCGCAATTTCTCGAAATCGACCAGCGCGCGCGGGTGATTCGCGGCCGCGGCAAGCCCTCGGCCGAGGCGCATTTGCATCTGGCGATCGTGGCGGCGCGCGGAGCGGGCGCCGTCTTGCACACTCATTCCGTCTGGAGCAATATACTTTCAGAGGCTTTCGCTACGGACGGCGGCTTGGTTCTCCAAGGCTTCGAGATGCTCAAGGGCCTCGCCGGAGTGCAAACCCACGAGCACCGCGAATGGCTGCCGGTGCTCGAAAATTCGCAGGACATGCCCGCGCTCGCGGCGACGCTCACCGCGACGTTGCAAAAGCATCCCGCGATTCATGGCGTGCTTCTGCGGCGACACGGCCTTTACACCTGGGGACGCGATCTGCCGGAAGCGAAGCGCCACGTCGATATTTTCGAGTTCTTGCTGGAAGTGATCGGTCGAACCCGCGCCGGCTTGGCCGCCCTCTGAAAGTCCGTTCCGCGCGTTCGCGAAGGAAGGCTGACGATGGCTCTTGTGCGAATTCCCGATGAGCACCGTTCGATCGACGCGCCCGCCGACATCGCGAGCTATCTCGCCGCGATCGGCATCGACTACGAACGCTGGGGCGCCGCCGAGCCGCTCGCCGAGTCCGCTTCGGCCGCGGAAATCCTCGCCGCCTATGCGCCGCAGATCGAAAAGCTCAAGGCGCAGGGCGGCTACGTCACCGCCGACGTGATCGACGTGAATCCGCAGACCCCCGGCCTTGATGCCATGCTGGCGCGATTCAACACCGAGCACTGGCACGACGAGGACGAAGTCCGCTACATCGTGGCCGGCCGCGGCGTTTTTCACATTCATCCCAGGGAAAAGCCCGTGGTCGCGATCGAGGTCGAGGCTGGCGACCTCATCCGCGTCCCCCGCGGCACGCATCACTGGTTCGACCTCTGCGCCGACCGCCGCATCCGCGCGATCCGCCTTTTTCAGGACGCCTCCGGCTGGACGCCTCACTACACGCAAACCGGCGTGGACCGCGGCTACGATCCGGTCTGTTTCGGTCCAGCGTACATTCGCCCGATTTCGAGCGTGAGCTAGCGTTGGCGTCTTCGCTCGACGAATCCTCGATCCGGGCGATCCTTCTCGATATCGAAGGCACCATCACTCCGGTCGATTTCGTCTACAACACGCTCTTTCCCTACGCCCGCGAGCGCGCCGCCGAGTTTCTCCGCGCGCAGTGGCGCGACGCGGACGTCCGCGAGGACGTCGCCGGCCTGCGCGCCCAGCATGACGCCGACGCCGCCGCAAATCTCGCTCCGCCGCCGTGGCCGCCCCGTGCGCCCGAAGCTGACGCGCCCGAAAGCGAGATCATCGCCGTCGCGCGTTACGTCGCCTGGCTCATCGACCGCGACAGCAAATGCTCGCCGCTGAAATCCCTGCAAGGCAAAATCTGGCGCGAGGGCTACGCAAAAGGGCACCTTCACGGAGAGGTGTTCGACGACGTCCCGCGCGCTCTGGCCCGCTGGACCCAACAGCGAAAGCGCGTCGCCATTTTTTCGTCGGGCAGCGTCCTCGCGCAGAAGCTGCTGTTCTCGACCATCGCCGGCCACGATCTTACGCGATTGATCGAAGCCCATTTCGATACGAGCATTGGCGCGAAGCGCGTCGCCGAAAGCTACGGGAGGATCGCGGAAACGCTCGCGCTTCCGCCGCGCGAGATGCTTTTCCTCTCCGACACCCCGCAAGAGATCGACGCGGCGCGGGACGCCGGGATGCAGACGGCGCTGTGCGTGCGTGGCGAAGCGTCCGCGGAAGCGGCAAGCGGCAAATATTGTGTGGTCCGTTCGTTCGACACAATTTCTCCATGACGGCGCCCCCGGGAGCGACCGCATTGACCGAATCGCATTACAAACTGTTGCTTATGCTCCGCCGCCCGGCTCGGTTCGTTCTGCTCGTGGCAGCTGTCTTTGTGATGGCGTCGCTTGCTGCCACACCACAGGAAGAGGCCAAGCCCGACCTTACCGGCACATGGGTGCTCAACCCCGCCAAGAGCAAGGTGCCGAAAAAGGTCGCGCTCGACCCCGAAACCGTCGTCATCAAATACGATGGCGCGAGCATTACGATCGCATTTTCTTTCAGTGGAAAGCAGCAGCTCGATACCTTCGTTGCCGATGGAAAAGAGCACGCCCAGAATGTCGGCAGCGGGGGACAGCTCTACTCAAAGGCGCAATGGAAAAAATCGGTGCTTTTCACGCAGACGGGTGGCAGGGTCACCGCCGCCGGCATTGGCACGGCCGACATTCTCACCGATAAGCAGCGCTGGAGCATCTCTCCCGATGGACTCGTCCTCACGCGCGAGCTCGAAGATCCGAAAGAGATTCTTGTCTACGACAAGCGTCACGCCGAATGACGAGGATCGTGCCCTCCAAGGATTGCCTCGCAATAGCCCGCGTGTTCAAATAGGCGGCGATGAAGCGGCCCCTCGATTCCGGCGCGAAAACGGCGAAAGACGAAGCGAAAGATGTGAATTCGCTGCTGCGCGCCATTCCCTCCGTCGACGAGCTGCTCGGCCGCGCGTTGCTCATGGCGCTGAGCGAACGAGCCGGTCGCGGCGTCGTCACGCAGACGGCTCGCAACGTTCTCGCGCAGCTCCGCGTTACGCTCCGAGCCGCCACGAACGGAGCGGCGACCAGCGGCGTGGCGCTGCAGATCGAGGCGATCGAAGCGCGCGTCGCGGCGGACGTCGAGGCGCTGCTCGCGCCCTCGCTGCGCCGCGTCATCAACGCGACCGGCGTGATCCTGCACACGAATCTCGGCCGCGCGCCGCTGGCCGAAACGGCCATCGCGCAGATCGCCGAAACGGCCACGCGCTACTCGAACCTCGAATACGACGTCGAGAAAGGCGCGCGCGGCAAGCGCGACGTCCACACCGCGAGGCTGCTCGCGGAGCTTTCGGGCGCCGAGGCGGCGATCGTGGTCAACAACAACGCCGCCGCCGTCTTCCTGATTCTCAACACGCTCGCGAAGGGCGCCGAAGTGATCGTCTCGCGCGGCGAGCTGATCGAAATCGGAGACGGCTTCCGCATCCCGGACATCATGTCCGAAAGCGGCGCGGTGCTGCGCGAGGTCGGCACCACGAACCGCACGCGCATCCGCGACTACGAGCGCGCCATCAACGAGCGCACGCGGCTGCTGCTGCGCGTGCATCCCTCGAATTTCCGCATCAGCGGTTTCACCGAGCGCCCCTCGCTCGAAGAACTCGTCGCGCTCGGCCGCCGCAAGAAAATACCCGTGTTCGAAGATCTCGGCTCGGGCCTCGCCACGGACCTGAGCGCGAACGGCATCGCCGAGCCGCTGGTGCGCGAAAGCGGGCGCGCGGGCGTGGCGCTGATCTCGTTCAGCGGCGACAAATTGCTCGGCGGCCCGCAGGCCGGCATCATCGCCGGAAGGCAGAAGATGGTCGAGCGCATCCGCCGCAACCCGCTCTTCCGCGCGCTGCGCGTCGATAAGCTCACGATCGCGGCGCTCGAAACCACGCTCAAGGCCTACCATCGCGGCGCCCTCGACGAAATTCCCACCGTCCGCATGATTCGGCTCTCCGCGGACGAGATCGGCCGCCGCGCGATGGCCTTCGCCGACTTCCTGCGCGAAGCGCTGCCGCCGGACGCGGAGATTCAAGTGCGCGCCGGATTTTCGGTGATCGGCGGCGGCTCCACGCCCGACCAAAAATTGCCCACGCATCTACTGACGCTCGCGAGCCGCATTCATTCCGCCGCGCTGCTCGAAGAGCGCCTGCGCAAGCCGCCGCGCGGAGCCACTCCCGTCATCACACGCGTCGCCGAGCGCCGCCTGATCCTCGACCTCCGCACCGTCTTCCCCGACGAAGAGCCGGCGCTCGCCGCGGCGATTGCCCGCGCATTCGCCTGAAAAGGTTCCGCAATGAACGCACGGGATCTTTTGTTCACGACTGGCCGTTTCAACCTCTCGCAAGCTCAAAAGCACTTCATCAACCCTTGCTGCTTTGGCGAAGACCTTGCGGCTTGGCTTCGAACCAAGTTGGCCGAGAAAGACATTAACGCCTCCGAGCCCGGCCAGGAGGACTGGGGTTGGTATCTGCGCGCCAAACGAGGAAACAATTCTTATCTCCTCGGCGTCGGCGGCAACTCCGAGAACAGCACAAATCGGGACTATGGCGAGTGGCGCATCTTCGTCGTCAGGAAGAGGACCATTTGGGATCGAATCGCGGGAAAAGGCAAGATTGCGGATGACGATCCAATGCTCCAGATCATCGAGGAGATTCTTAGGGCCGAGGCGGATTTCGTTGACGTTCACCGAGAAGTAGAGGCGAACGACTAGAACGCCTGCTTCGCCCGCGGCGATCATCCCATTCGTGGTAGAGTGACGCCACTTGGCGCGTCAACCCAACCGCGCACGCGCCTCGAATCCTGATCCTCATCCTCTCGGAGGCAAACCATGTGGCTCATCTGGACGATCGTGATCGGCATTCTCGCCGGGTGGCTGGCGGGACAAATCGTGAAAGGCCGCGGCATGGGTCTCGTGGTGGACCTCATCGTCGGCATCATCGGCTCCCTGCTCGGCGGATTCGTTTTCGGCCTGCTCGGGCTGGGCGCTTATGGGCTGATCGGGCGGCTGGTGATGGCGGTGGTGGGCGCGGTGATTCTCCTGCTCCTCATCCGCGTCATCAAGCGCGCCTAAGGGATTTCACTCGTGGCGTCGGCGATATCGCACGCGGTCGCGGCGCTGGGGATCGGCGCGTTTTTTTACACGCCCGACATTCCCAAGCGCGTGTGGGCGGCTGGCGTCCTGTGCTCCGTGGTTCCGGATGTGGACGTTATCGGATTTCATTACGGCATCCCGTACGGGGCTTTCTGGGGGCATCGCGGATTCACTCATTCTCTTCTCTTCGCAGCGATTCTCGCCAGCATCGCGATGCTGCTGGTATTCCGGTCCGCCGAGCCGCACATCGGCCGCGGCGTGCTATGGATTTATCTCTTCCTCGCGGGGGCGAGCCATGGCGTGCTTGATGCGATGACGGACGGTGGACTCGGCGTCGCCTTTTTCTCTCCTTTTGATAATCACCGCTACTTTCTGCCGTGGCGGCCGATTCGCGTTTCGCCGATCGGCTTTGAAAGATTTTTCACGGCGCGCAGCCTGCCGATTCTCAAAAGCGAATTTCTGTGGATTTGGATCCCGGCAGTTTTGTTGATCGCATCCGCATTGCTATTTCGCAGACGCTCGGCAGGAGCCAGCTGAAATGGCGCTCACAACCCCACGCGGATTCTGTAGAGACTGCGACGGCAGCGGCAAGTGTCAGCAATGTGGAGGCACAGGCCAGCACCTTGCCGGACCGTGCGTGATGTGTAGTGGCACCGGCAAATGTCCGACATGTGTTGGCAGGGGTGTCCCGGTTTCCTACACGCTCTCGGATTTCCTGCCGGATTGGCTCACGCGCCTCTGCGACCGCATCCGTAGACCGAAGTCCTCGCCTTGATTTTCCGAAATCGCCGCATGGACTCGAAGTTCGTCGTACCCTCCACGCGCACGCCCTCGGGCGCGCCATGGGCAACGCCCAGCGCCGGAGGCGCGGCAGAAGTTAGCCCCGGCCGGAAGGCCGGGGTCCCGAAGCAAAGAAAGCCAAGCGCCGTAGGTGCGACACACGCTGCATAACTCAGCGGGAAGGCGTATTCGATGGCATCGCGAGCGGCTGAAGCGGCGTGCTCTGCTGCAGAATCAACCGCCATCCGCCGGGCCTTGCCACCCACACGCCCGAAACGCGCATCCGGACTTGTCGAGGCTCTTCTCGAGCCGCACCCGTTGCCAGCACGATATTCTCGATCCCCGACACGATCGCCCCGCCCCTGAAGAAAACGACCTTCGGATCGGTAATGTCGAAACTCTCGATCCGAAATCGCCGCTCGCGGGCGGCCTCGAGGAATTCCGCCTTGCTTTGTACCAGCGCGTTGCCGTGGACGAAGACCACGTCGTCGGCCATCAGCTTCGCGAGTGTCGCGGCGTCGCACGCAACGGTCGCGTCCTGGAAGCGCTTCTGCAGATCGAGCACCTGCGCCGCGGTCAAGCGCTCATTCGACTCCGCGGCCTGTGCCTTTGATGCGTGCGCGCCGGCGAAGTTCACGAGCAGCGCCACTCCAAGCGCCATCGCGCTCAGTGAACGGCGCGAGACATTGCCTTTCGCGAACATCATGCCAAAGCCCCTGGCGGTGGCGTTCCACTTCGCGCTGCCGTGCCTACGGCTTCTGAGCCTCTATCTCGCCTTGTAGTACTTCTCGAGCGACGCCGGCAGCCCGCCGTCATTCGTCACCATTCTTTTCTTCAGGTACCAGCGATCTCCCTGCTTGACCAGCTCGTCATGCTCGCGCCCCTGTTCGACGATATGAGGCACGGCTCCATGGGACTCCGAATAGACCTCGGTCCATATCACATCCGCGGTGGCGGAGTTGCCGTCCACCACGATCTTCGGATTCGTGAGCAGCACGTGGACCGTCCCTTTCGATTTCGGAATCGTCTTGTAGAGGTCGTCGATCGGCCCTTTGCCGTGCTTGACGATGCCGTTCACGTCGACCGTGGCATCGTCGGTGTAGAACGAATCGAAATGCGTGCCCCCGGCGCTGAGCGCCTGATAGTAATCGACGAGCATGTCCTCGATCTGCGCTCGATCGATCAGCGTCGAAAGCGTGATCGGGCGGTCCTGGGAAAGTGCCGGAGGAGCCGTTACGAGCGCCACGGCGAACGCAGCAAGTGCTCCGCCTGCCCACAGGCGTCTCCCGAACGCGGTCAGTGCGCGAGACAGCATCGAAGTTCTCATGGTTGTGCCTTCCCTACGGATCTCGGGTTTTTGTGGGCGCATTCTACACCCGAGCGCACAAAACGAGTGCCTTGTAACGGAGTTGCCGGACACGTGCTCCTCGGCCCGAAGGAATGCCCGGTGAGCAGACTCATCGCTCCCCTGGTGGGTTAGAGGTGCCCTTTCAGCGTCACGGGCGAAATTCCTCGACGTACTTCGCTGTCCCGATAAATTCGAGCTTTGCTGAACTGCCATGTATGCGAACAACATCGCCCCAACACTCCAACGAGAGTTCGACGTCGCCCTGCACATCCAGCGGGATAGGGATCAAGTTGTCAGAAACGGAGCTGTTTATCGTTAGAGAGCCGCCTGCGAGATAATGGGCATAGCCGCCATACGCCTCGCGGCTTTCTTTAGAAAACTTGCCCTCAATCTGAGCGTCTCCGATACGAATCACCGCCTCCTGCGCCCAGCCCGACCCAGCGTCGATACCTGGACGACCGCTGGACGAGTGGATGTAAACCTCAGGAAAGTGGAGAAGTGCTACGCCATTTTCGAGGCTGATTTTGTCTAGAGCAGAGTCGTGAATCTCAATGGCTCGGTTTTCCATGCCTTCATGGTCGTCGCGCTGAGGTAAGTGTCCCTAACGAGCTGCAAACGATAATAGAAACGTCGCCATCCGACAGGCGAGCCGTAAAGAAGGGCCGGGCGCTTAACGGACTTACCGGAAGTTGCTCCTCCAGCCGACATGCAGATCGAGCACCTGCCTTGCGCTTGCGGGGCTCAAGAGCAGCGCGACTCGGAGAGCCACCACACTCAGCGACCGGTGTGAGACATGGATTCTTGAGAATGTCATACGGCAGCCTCCGAGGATCTCCCGCTTAGGGAGTTGGAGCGTTCATGCCGCTGACGACGCGGGAGGGCGCCGTGCTACTCCTCCTTCCAGCCGGTTTCCACGATTTTCCCGCAGTTCGAGCAGCCGCTTTGCCGCTTCTTTTCGTCCGCCCGGGCCTCCGCCTCCGTGGGCTTGACGGCGCAGCCGTAGTTGCTGCCGGGCCTAAACTTGTAGCCTTTCTGCGTCAGGTACGCATAAAAGTGATCGAGAATCGCTTGGTCGACCAAATTCCCGCCGCTCGGCGTGCGTCGCACTCGCGTGGTCTGGAAGGCACCCGTGAGATACGTGTCTACGCCTGGGCCTCCTGAGGTCGCGCAAATGATGAAGGGTGCGCTAGCCGACGGAGCGGCCTGTGCGCGCAGTGGTGTGCTGGCAAAGAGGAAGATCGAGAGCAAGAGCGGTGCGGCGTATGCAAGAGCACTCATTCGGCGCATGGATTCGTCTCCAATGGATTTCTCTGATTTGGGGGCCTGCTGCGGGGAGCCACTTTACCTGAAGCGGTTTCTGAACGCACGAATTACTCCGAAGAACGGCCCCGTTCAACCGGCCCCGCCGCCTTCCACCCTGCCTTGACTTTGCCGAAATCGCCCGCCTAGACTCGAAGTTTCGATTGACCTCCATGGCGACAACCGAGGGGCGCATCATCACGATTGGTGTGACGGGCGCGAGCGGCGCGGCCTACGCACGGGCCGTGGCGCGCTTGCTCGATGCGGACCGGCGCGTCGAACGCGTGTTTCTGGTGGCGAGCGATGCGGGCCTGCGGCTGCTTTCGGCCGAACTCGGCATCGTTGCGGCGGACGCGAAAAAATTGCCCGCGATGCTCACGGGCACGGCGGCAAAAAAATTCGCATACCTGCCCAACAAGGACATCGGGGCGAGCATCGCCTCCGGCAGCGCGCGCGTCGACGCGATGGCCGTCGTCCCGTGCTCGGCGGGCGCGCTCGGCTCGATCGTGGCGGGCACCGCGGGCGACCTGCTCACGCGCGCCGCGGATGTTTGCCTGAAGGAACGGCGGCCGCTGGTCCTGTGCCTGCGCGAGACGCCGCTCAATCGCATACATCTCGAAAATATGCTGCGCGTCCACGACGCCGGCGCCACGGTGATGCCGGCGATGCCCGCGTTTTACTACGAGCCGAAAACGATCGCGGATGTCGTGGAGCAGTTCGCCTATCGCGTCCTCGCGCAGCTCGGATTGCCGCAGGACGAGCAGTATCGCTGGAAAGGCAAGCCGTGAAAGCGCGTCACTCGTGTCTCGCTATGACTGTCTGGGCTTGACCTATGACTAAACGCCGAATTCGCACCGTGCTCGAGATGATCAAATTCGAGCACTCGGTTTTCGCGCTGCCGTTCGCGCTGGTGGGCGCGCTGCTCGCGGCGCGCGCCGGCGGTGGCCTGCCGACGTGGCGGCAAATTCTTTGGATCGTCGTCGCCATGGTCGGCGCGCGTTCGGCCGCGATGACGATCAACCGCATCGCCGACGTCGAGTACGACCGCCGCAATCCGCGCACCGCCAAGCGCGCGCTGGCCACCGGCGAGCTTTCGCTCGGTTTCGCGTGGATGTTCACCGTGCTGGCGTCGGGGGTGCTGGTGATCGCGGCGTGGCAGCTCAATCGCCTCGCGCTCGAACTCTCGCCCGTCGCGCTTGCGATTCTCTTTTTCTACTCCTACACGAAGCGCTTCACCTCGTGGTCGCACTTCGTTCTCGGCTTTTGCCTCGGCATTTCGCCCGCCGCCGCGTGGATCGCGATTCGTGGCTCGCTCGACGCGCGCATGTTGATCCTCTGCGCCGCGGTGACGCTGTGGGTCGGCGGCTTCGACGTTCTCTACGCCTGCCAGGACGTGGAATTCGACCGCGCCGCGGGCCTGCACTCGATTCCCAGGAAACTCGGCATTGCCAAGGCGCTCCTGTTCGCGCGCGCCATGCACGCCGTGATGGTCGCGCTGCTCGCGTGGCTCGCCTGGAGCTTCCATCTCGCATGGCCCGCCTGGGCGGGAATCGCCGTCGTCGCGGCTCTCCTCGCCTACGAGCATTCGCTCGTGAAGCCCAACGACCTCAGCAAAATGAATGCTGCGTTTTTCACCGTGAATGGCTATATTAGTTTGTTGTTCTTATTGTTCTGGGGCGCGGCGGTTGCGTTCTGGCGCGCCTAGCGTGAAGGATGCCCTCGTGACCGAGCATCCAAGTACGAAAAGGCAGCACGAGGTTCTACGGCAAATTCACGCGAAGTATGGCGCGCGGTGCAGGACCTGCGGATATGATAAAGACGTTCGGGCGCTGCAAATAGACCATGTCGATGGTGGCGGTAGCTCCGAAATACGCCGGGGACACGGCGCTGGATTGGCGTACTACCTTCGGGTGCTCAGAGACACTACGGGCCGCTATCAGCTGCTCTGCGCGAATTGCAACAAGATCAAGCGTCATGAAAAGAGAGAAGCCCTCGGGGCCCTTCAGCACGTGAGGCGCAGAAATGTCGGAAAAGCTGTTCAATAAGCCTCCAGAGGTGGCAATTTCGTGGGCTCGGCACTTCCTAGCCGAGGCTTGGTGCGAAGGTGAAGTGCGTCGCTTTCAGACATTTTGCGAGGAAGAATACAAGATCGCCTCACAGGCGCTGGATAGATTGGCGGCCCAGGACCGTCATTGGGAACGGCTCAGGACGGACCAGATCCTGTACCATGTTAGAGCCGAATGTTGCCGACGGTCGGAACGCCTCACAACTATCGAGCGCATCAGCAAAAGACTAAGCGCAAGTCTTGGCTCTCAAGAAAATGGCTGAGCTTCACATCACGGACGCGCGCCTCGAACCCATCGCGCAAAAAGTCCTTGCCGGCGAGCGCCTCAGCGCCGACGACGGGCTCGCCCTCTTCCAGTCGCACGACCTGCTCGCGGTCGGCTGGCTCGCGAATCACGTCCGCGAACAGCGCCACGGCGACATCTGCTACTTCAACGTCAATCGCCACATCAATCCGACGAACGTCTGCGTCGCCCACTGCAAGCTCTGCGCATTCGGCCGCTCGCCGGACGCCCCGGGCGCCTACACGTTTTCGCTCGAGGAGTCTTTCCATCGCGGCGCGCAAGGCGTCGCCGAAGGCGCCACCGAATTCCACATCGTCGGCGGCCTGCATCCCGATCTGCCGTTCGATTTTTATCTCGACCTGATCCGCGGCCTGAAGCAGCGCTTCCCGCAGGTGCACCTCAAAGCCTTCACCATGGTCGAGGTGCACTATTACGCGCGTCTCGCGAAGCTTTCGATCAAGGACACGCTGCTCAAGATGAAGGAAGCGGGCGTCGACTCGCTGCCCGGCGGCGGCGCCGAGATTTTCCATCCGCGCGTACGCCGTCTGATCTGCGACCACAAAGTTTCCGGCACGATGTGGCTTTCGATCGCGCGAACCGCCCACGAGATCGGCCTGCGCTCCAACGCCACCATGCTTTTCGGCCACGTCGAAACGCTCGAAGAGCGCGTCGACCACCTCGTCCGGCTGCGCGAGACGCAGGACAAAACGCACGGCTTCCAAACCTTCATTCCGCTCGAATTTCATCCCGCGAATACGGGCCTCGCGCACATTCCCAAGCCCACCGGGATGGATGCGCTCAAGACGATCGCGGTCTCGCGCCTCATGCTCGACAATTTCGACCACGTGAAAGCCTACTGGATCATGCTCACGCCGCGCATCGCGCAGATCGCGCTGCAATTCGGTGCGGACGACATCGACGGCACCGTCGTCGAGGAAAAAATCTACCACGATGCCGGCGCCACCACGCCCGAGCACATGACGCGCGCCGAACTCGAGCGCCTGATCCGCGCCGCGGGCCGCGTGCCGGTCGAGCGCGACACGCTCTACAATCGCGTCGACCGCGCATCGATGCCCCCGGTGGCGGCAGCCGCGCCCCGTGGCGACGGTTTCATCCCCGCCGAGTCGCTCACGGCCAACAACTGATTTGCGTCAGCTCGTCGCCCGTTGAGTCCCCACCCGCGCATTTCCAGCCATCGCCGAAAATGATTCTACATAACGAAATTTTGAATTGGTTGCCGCGCCGGTCGCTCGTTAGACTGCCCCTCGTGAACGAGCAAGCAGGCCCCATCTCCGGTTCCGACGCCTACCTCGACATCGATTTCCTTTTCGAAATCGGCAAGCGCCTTTCGGCGGCGCCGCTCGCGCAGGTGCTCGGGCGCGTGGTGCGGTTCATTTCTGATTTCGTCAAATGCGATTCGTGCTTCATCTACGTTCTCGAGGGCCGCGACCTGATGCTGAAAGCTTCGAAAAATCCGCACGTCGAGGCGCTGGACAATCTCACCATCCGCATGGGTCAGGGCATCACGGGCTGGGTGGCGCAGCATAAGAAGCCCGTGTCGATCCCGCGCAAAGCTTACGAGGATTCGCGTTTTCGCGCCTTCAACGAGCTGCCGGAAGACAAATTCGAGGCGTTTCTGTCGGTCCCGATGGTATGCCGCGAAAGGCTGGTCGGTGTCATCAACGTCCAGCACCGGCAGCCGCACATTCACAGCCGCCGCGACATACAGCTGATCACGATCATCGGATATCTGGTGGGCGCCGAAGTGGAGCTCGCGCGCCTCGAAACCGAAAACTGGAAATTCTCGCGGCAGCTGCAGACCGCTAAACCCGTCCCCAACACGAAATGAACCGCGCCGTAGTAGCGCGCCAGCTTACTCGCGGATTCGTCTCTCGGAAATCGCCTTCGTCAGCAGCGCAATCGTTTCCCACAACGCGGCGTGCACCTCCAGCAGATCGGCGTTGCCTGTGTGGCTGTCCGGCCGGATCGCCGCCAAGAGGTCGAACTCGGCCTGCCGAAGATGGTTTAGGGCTCGATCGACGGAAGCGTTCGCAGCCGGGCCCTTCGGCGCGTCCATCATAATGATCAAGGCGGTCTTCTCCTCACTCCTGGCAAAAAGGAGTCCGCACCATTTCGTTTGATAGGTGGCAGCCTATGGGCGAATGCTCAAAGGGTCACCTGACCGCGATCGTCGTGTGAGCCTGCCGATATGTCCGCTGCGGTACGTGGCAGCGAAGCGGCGGCCTTGACTTGCCGGGAACCCGTCGCTAGACTCGAAATCGTTCTTGGTAGAGGTGCGGAGGCCATGAGTAGCGCGGCCGCAATTCCGAGCAGCTTCGGAGGCGCGCGCGAAAGGGGCAGGATCGAGACTCCGCCGAAATCGCTCCGATGACTGCCATCGCAGCGGTTGGGGAATGAGCTGAAAGGCTCGTTCACTGTCATTCGCTGCGGCGAATGGAGCGCTATCGAGGAGCGAAGACACACGAGCGGCGCCTCTCGCGTATCTCCCTTCTCTTTGCGTTCGAATCCCTTGCAGCAGTGCCGTTAAGATATATTCCGACCGCGTACTCGTGCGGGAAAAAATCCGGGCAGGTCCATGAACGTTTTCGAGCTGACGCGCGCGCTGGTGGATATCGAGTCGATCACGGAACACGAAGGCGCCGTGGGGGCGTTCCTCGACGACTATCTGCGCACGATCGCCGGGCCCACGGGCGGCCAGGTCGAGCGCATGGACGTCGAACCCGGCCGCTTCAACGTGCTGGCGTGCTGGGGCACCCCGCTCGTCACGCTCTCGACGCACATGGACACCGTGCCGCCGTTTTTTCCCTCGCGCGACGACGGCAACCACATCTGGGGCCGCGGCGCGTGCGACGCCAAGGGCATCATCGCCGCGATGACGGCCGCCGCCGAAAAGCTGCTGCGCGACGGCGCCACGAACTTCGCGCTGCTCTTCGTGGTCGGCGAGGAGCGCAACAGCGCGGGTGCGGCGGTGGCGGCGCAGGCGCCGCGAGGATCGCGTTACCTGGTGAACGGCGAGCCCACGGACAACCGGCTCGCGCTGGCGTCCAAGGGCACGCTGCGCTTCGAACTGATCGCCCGCGGCCGGATGGCGCACTCGGCGTATCCGGAGCTCGGCGAGTCGGCGATCGAAAAATTGCTCGACGCGCTCGAGGCCGTGCGGCGCGTGTCCTTGCCGCAGGATCCGCTGCTCGGGCGGTGCACCATGAATATCGGCACGATTTCCGGAGGCCGCGCGCCGAATGTGATTCCCGACTACGCCAAAGCGGAAATCCTGGTCAGGCTGGTGGGCGACGCCGCGCTGATTCGCGACCGGCTCACGCGAGCCGTCGGCGCGAAGGCCGAGTTGAAGGAAGTGCTGTGCATCGCGCCGATCCGCTTTCGCGCGATCGACAGCCTGCCGACCACGGTCGTCTCGTTCACCACCGACGTGCCGATGTTCGGCAAAACCTGGGGCGAGCCGCTGCTGCTGGGCCCCGGCAGCATCCACGTGGCGCACACGGAAAACGAACGCATCGCCAAACGCGAGCTCTCGGAAGCGGTCGACATGTACGCGGAGGTCGTGCGGAGGCTGCAGACGTGAACCTCGCGATCGTCGGCAACGGAAAAATGGGGCGCTTGATCGGGCAACTCGCGCCCGAATACGACTTCGAAGTGAGGCTGCGGCTCGATGTCGAGAACAACGCGAACTACGAAGGCATGACGCCGGAGAATTTTCGCGGCATCGATGCGGCGGTCGAGTTTTCCACGCCGGCGACGGCCCTCGAAAATATCGAGCGGCTTGCGAAGCTGGGCGTGAATTGCGTTATCGGTACTACCGGCTGGCTTGCCGAAATCGAGCGGGCGCGCGCGGCGGTCGAGCGCTCGGGCACTGGCCTCGTATGGGCCGCGAATTTTTCGGTGGGCGTGACCATTTTCTCGCAGATCGTCGCCGAGGCGGCGGAGCTGATCGCGCGCCAGCCGGAATACGGCGCGTGGGCGTGGGAGATACATCACGCCACGAAAAAAGATTCGCGTTCGGGAACGCTGCTCGCGCTCGTCGAGCAAATGAAAAGGAGTGGCTACCGCCGCCCGATCGACGTCAGCAGCAGCCGCGCGGGCGCCGTTCCGGGCACGCACGAGATCGGTTTCGACTCGGCCGCGGACACGATTACGTTGACGCACACCGCTCGCAGCCGCGAAGGCTTCGCGCGGGGCGCTCTGCGTGCCGCCCGCTGGATCGTCGGCAAGAAAGGCTTCTTCGATTTTCGCGATATAGTGCGCGAACTCGAATGAGGTTTAAGCGTGGCGCCGGATCCTTCAGCCCGGCCGATTTGTGATGGGACATATGTCAGCGGAAACGCCGATTACGTTGAGCGCGCCCCCGCTTGGGTTGCGGTGGAAGCGCAGGGCTTTCAGCCCTGCGAAAGGACGTTCCGATGTTCCGGCTTTAGCCGCGGGGTGTCGGGTCTTAGGAGGTCGGAGCTTCAGCTCCGACATAACGACGGCGCGCGAAGCGCTTTCTCTTGCGCAGGTTCACCCGCGCATGTGTTCGGCTTTTGTCGTGGACGTCTCGGTCTGAGCAAGGAGGAACGCAATGTTCACAGGATGCGGCACAGCGCTGGTCACCCCGTTTCAGCGGGATCTTTCGCTCGATGAACGCGCGCTTCGCGGGCTCGTGCGCCGCCAGGTCGATGCCGGAATCAATTTTCTCGTGCCCTGCGGCACCACCGGCGAAAGCCCCACGCTCTCGAAGGCCGAGCTGCATCGCGTCGTCGAGATCACCGTCGAAGAGGCGCATCGCGGCAAGGTGCGCGTCGTCGCCGGCGCGGGCGGCTACAACACTGCCGAAGTGATCGAGCGCGCCCGCGATTACGAAGCCATGGGCGCCGACGGCATTCTCTCCGTCTGCCCGTATTACAACAAGCCGACGCAGGAAGGCCTCTACCAGCATTACAAGGCGCTGGCCTCGGCGATCTCGCTGCCGATTATCCTCTACAACATTCCCGGGCGCACCGGGGTCAACATCGAGACCGCTACGGTTCGCCGGCTCGCTGAAATCGACAACATCATCGGCGTCAAGGAAGCCTCGGGAAATATCTCGCAGATGGCGGCGGTACTCGATAGCGTGCCCAGCGATTTCATCGTGCTCTCGGGCGACGATGCCATCACGATCCCCCTGATGTCGCTCGGCGGCCGCGGCCTGATTTCCGTCGCGTCAAACGAAATTCCCGCCGAGATGACCCGCATCGCGCAGCTCTGCCTTGCCGGTGATTTCGCCGCCGCCCGCGAGGTCCACAAGAAATACTACCGGCTGATGGAAGCCAATTTCGTCGAGACGAACCCGATCCCGGTGAAAGCCGCGCTCGGCCTCATGGGACTCCTCGATCCGGTATTTCGCTTGCCGATGGTGCCGCCGAGCCCTGCGAACCTCGAAAAAATCCGCGCGGCGCTCGAGGCGGTAGGCCTGGTGCAGAAGGTCTATGCCGCCCGCTGAAATGAAACTGCCGATCGAACGCCTGTTCGACGAAAACCCGGCGAGCTACGGCGAAGAGCAGCGGCGGCTGTTCCAGCGATTCAAGGACGCGCTGAACTCCGGCGAAGTCCGCGCAGCCGAGCCCGATTCGGCCGCCGCCACCGGATGGCGCGTCAACCCATGGGTGAAAAAGGGAATCCTGCTGGGGTTCCGCATGGGCGCCATCGTCGATATGTCGATCGACGCGGCACGCCAGCCTTTCTTCGACAAATCCACCTACCCGGTAAAGGAATTCAGCGCCGAGTCCGGCGTGCGCATCGTTCCGGGCGGCTCGAGCGTTCGCGACGCCTGCTACATCGCGAAGGGCGTCACCTGCATGCCGCCGATGTACGTCAACGTCGGCGCGTACGTCGACGAAGGCACGATGATCGACTCGCACGCGCTCGTTGGCAGTTGCGCCCAGGTCGGCAAGAGGTGCCACATCTCGGCCGCGTCGCAGATCGGCGGCGTGCTCGAGCCGGTGGGCGCTATGCCCGTGATTGTCGAGGACGATGTGCTGATCGGGGGCAATTGCGGCGTCTACGAAGGCACGGTCGTGAAGCGTCGCGCGGTCCTGGGCACCGGCACGATCCTCAATCGCTCGACGCCGGTCTACGACGTGGTGACCGGCCGCGTCCTTGGCCCGAGCGGCGACGACCCCCTGGTCATCCCGGAAAATGCCGTGGTCGTAGCCGGCTCGCGCGCGATCTCGCACGGCCGCGGCAAGGATTGGAACCTCTCCCTCTACACGCCGGTCATCGTGAAATATCGCGACGCCAAAACCGACGCAAAAGTGCAGCTCGAAGACCTCCTCAGGTAATAAAGTACAGGTAACTCCCGCGGTGTCAGCGCATCAGGTGACGCTTCCCTTTGTCCCACGACCGCCTAGAATTGGGTGATGAGCCTCTCGAATACCGCCTCCGCGCTGGCGCCCGAACCCACGCCGATGCCCGGCGGCTGGCCCCTGCAGCTGAGCCCATTCGCCATCCTCGCGGCGATCGCAATATATGTTGCCGCGCATTGGAACGACATCCCCGAGCGCTTCCCGGTCCACTGGGCGGCGAGCGGCAGGGCGAACGGCTGGTCCGTCCGCACGCCGATGGGGGTGTACGGGCCGCTGATTTTTGGGGCTGTAGTGATGGCAGTCGTTGCGGCAAGCTCCTACGCCGCGCTGCATTTCGGCCGTCCGGTGCGCGGATCGACAGGGCGCTCGCTCGCCGGCGATTTCGCTCGCGAGATGGGCGTTTTCTTGCTGTCGCTCGAATTCTTTCTCGCGGTGATCTTTTCGTTCGTCGGTCTGCTGCCGCTGATGGGCAACCACAATCCGGGGATCATACCGATCCTGGTGGCCACGCTCGCGATGCTCGCGGCACTCATCTTCGCGATGGCGCGTCTCGCCAGGCATCACGCCCACGTTCATGCACACGCGGGTGGACTGCCGGCCGACGCGATGGCCACCGACCATTGGAAGCTCGGCGTCTTCTACGTCAATCGCGACGACACGGCTCTCTTCGTCCCCAAGCGATTCGGAATCGGCTACACGCTCAATTTCGGCCACGTCGCGGCCTGGGTGATCATGGCTCTTACGCTGCTCGTGCCGGTCGTGCTCGCCCTGAATCTTCTGCATCTTTCCTGACGAAATCGCACCCGCGCCGCTGCCACGCGCGGACTCCGCGCTTGACAAACTCCGCCGCCTATCATACTTTCGAGAGCGTCATGAAACTGTTGCGGGCGCATCATAGCCATCACCATCATCACGTGAACCCGTGCCCGCGGCGGTGTGGCTAGCTCGAACGGCAATAGCTGCACTCATCAGCCCGCTGGCGCGGCAAGCGCCGGCGGGCTTTTTGTTTTTGTGGCCGCGATAAGCATTCGCACGTCATTCTGAGTCCGCCGCGGCGGACTCAGAGTCTCTCCTCGGCTCCGCATTGCCGGTGAGAAAAATGGGAGACACGCGAAATGGAACTCGATTTCGAAAAGGAAAGCGGGCTGATCCCCGCGATCGTCCAGGATCACCTCAACGGCGAAATCCTCATGCTCGGCTTCATGAATCGCGAGGCCTACGACCTCACGCAAAAGACCGGCTTCGTCACCTTTTACAGCCGCTCGCGCAAGAAGCTCTGGCTCAAGGGCGAGACCAGCGGCCAGAAGCTCCTGCTTCGCGAAATCCGCGTCGATTGCGATCGCGACGCTCTTCTCGTACGCGCCGAGCTCGAAGGCGGCGCCGTCTGCCACGAAGGCTATCGCAGCTGTTTCTTCCGCGAGCTCGATCGCAACGGCGCCGACAAAATCATCGCCGAGCGCGTACTCACGCCCGAAGAGCTCTACGGCAAAGGGAGCAAAGCATGAGCCTGCTGAAGCTCGGCATCCCCAAAGGCAGCCTCCAGGATTCCACCGTCGAGCTTTTCGCCAAAGCGGGCTGGCGCATTTCCGTAAATTCGCGCAGCTACTATCCCGGCATCGACGACCCCGAAATCGAATGCATGATGGTTCGCGCGCAGGAAATGGCGCGCTACGTCGAAAACGGCGCGATGGACGCCGGCCTCACGGGCAAAGATTGGATCATGGAGACCGGCGCGGACATCCACGAAGTCGCCGAGCTGATCTATTCGAAGACCAGCCTTGGCCGCGTCCGCTGGGTTCTCGCGGTCGCCGAAGACTCGCACATCCAATCCGTGCGCGACCTCGAAGGCAAAGTCATCGCCACCGAAGCCGTGAAGATGACGGAGCGCTACCTCGCCAAGCACGGTGTGAAAGCGCGCGTCGAATTTTCCTGGGGCGCCACCGAAGTGAAAGTCCCGCAGCTCGCTGACGCCATCGTCGAAGTCACGGAAACCGGCTCCTCGCTCCGTGCCAATCACCTGCGCGTTGTCGATACGCTGCTCGAATCCGCCACCTGGTTCATCGCCAATCGCCAGGCCTGGGCCGATCCCTGGAAGCGTGAGAAAATCGAAAACATCGTTCTGCTGCTCGACGGCGCCATCAAGGCCTACACGCGCGTCGGACTCATGCTCAACGTGCGCCGCGCCGACCTCGACAAAGTGGTCGCCGCGCTCCCCGCTCTCCGCAATCCCACGATTTCGCAGCTCAGCGACGAAGGCTGGCTCGCCATCAACACGATCATCGAGGAAAAAACGGTTCGCTCCTTGATCCCTAAGCTGAAAGCGGCTGGCGCCGAGGGTATCGTCGAATACCCGCTGAACAAGGTCGTGTACTGATGCGCGTTCTTCCGCTCACTCCCGCCGCCGAGGAAAAAGTCTTCGCCTCGCGCCGCGCCTCGAGCCGCGACGCCGAGCGCGTCGCCTCGCGCATCGTTGCTGACGTACGCAAACGCGGCGATCGGGCGCTTTTCTCCTGGACGAAGCGCTTCGATCGCGTCTCGCTCACGCCGCGCACCGTGTGGGTCGCGCCCGCCGAATTGGCGCGCGCGCGCAAAAGCATCTCGAAAGATTTTCTCGCGGCCATCGAACACGCCGCGCGCAATATTCGCGCCGTCGCGCGCCGCCAGAAGCCGCAGGAGTGGACCATCGACGTCGAGCCCGGCGTCCGCGCCGGCCAGCGGGTGCGAGCGATCGATTCGGTCGGATGCTACCTTCCTGGCGGCCGCTTCTCGCTCGTCTCGACGCTCCTCATGACCGTGATCCCCGCGCAGGAAGCGGGCGTGCGCCGCATCGTGGTCGCGAGCCCGCAGCCCGGGCCCGCGCTGCTCGCTGCCGCGAATGCGCTCGGCATCGATGCCGTCGCGCGCGTCGGCGGCGCGCAAGCCATCGCCGCGCTCGCTTACGGCACGCGCTCGATTCCCCGCGTCGACAAAATCTTCGGCCCCGGCAATCGCTTCGTCACCGCCGCCAAGCGCATCGTCAGCAACGATTGCGCGATCGACATGCTCGCCGGTCCCACCGAAGCGCTCGTCTTCGCCACGCACGGCAACGCGAAATTCATCGCCGCCGATCTCATCGCACAAGCCGAGCACGATCCCGACGCGATCTCTCTCTTCGTCACCACCTCGTCGCGCCTCGCTCGCAACGTGGCCCGCGAAGTCGATCGCCAGCTCGCCGGGCTGCCGGCCGCGAATCTCGCTCGCCGCTCGCTCCAGAAAAACGGCGGCGCCTTTGTCGCTCCGAGCCTCGCTGCCGCCGCGCGGTTCGTGAACCGCTTCGCGCCCGAGCACTTGAGCCTTCCCGGTGGCGAAGATGGCCTGTTCGAGCGCGTCGACTCCGCCGGCAGCGTTTTTCTCGGCGATTGGAGCGCGCAATCCTTCGGCGACTACGCCAGCGGGACGAATCACGTGCTGCCCACCGGCGGCGTCGCGCGCACGCGCGGCGGCCTCTCGGTCACCGATTTCGTCAAATGCATCAGCGTGCAGGAGGTCTCGCGCAAGGGCGTCGAGAGGCTCGCGCCCGTGGTCGAGCAGTTCGCGCGCGCCGAGGGCCTCGACGCCCACCAGCGTTCCGTCGAGGTGCGCAAGTGAAGCCCGCCGCCACACTCGCAATTCCCGTACGCCGCGCCGTGCAGCAGATGCGCCCGTACCATCCGCCGCTCGAAGGGCGCACCGAAAAGCTGCGCCTCGATTTCAATGAAAACCCGATCGGCTGCTCGCCCGCCGTCCGCCGCGCGCTCGCCCGCCTCGCCGCCTCGGCCATTTCCTCTTATCCCGAGCAGGAAACGGTGCGCCGCAAGGCCGCGCGTCATTTCGGCGTGCGCCCCGAGGAGTTGCTCCTCACCAACGGCACGGACGAAGCCCTCAGCCTCATCGTCAATACGTTCGTGGACGCGGGCGATACGGTGCTGCTTGCCGAGCCCACCTACGCCATGTACCGCTTTTATTCCGAGCTCGCCGGCGCCGGCATCGTCGCGCCGCGCTACGACGCCGAAATGCAATTTCCCTGGCAGGAGATTCTCGCCGCGCTGAAAGCTGCCCCGCGTGTTTTCTTCTTGCCGAATCCGAATAGCCCCACCGGGAACTTGCTCTCGCATGGCGAGATCCGGCGGATTCTGGCGGCGGCCAAGAACACCATGGTCGTGATCGACGAAGCCTACTTCGAATTTTCGGGCGTCACGGTGATCCCGTGGATCCGCCGTTATAAGAACCTGATCGTCACGCGCACGTTCTCGAAGACGGCGGGCCTCGCGGGCCTGCGCCTCGGCTGCATTTTCGTCCACGCCGAACTCGCCGCGACCATGAGAAAAGCGCAATCGCCGTATCCCGTGAACGTCGCCGCTCTCGCCGCCGCCGAAGCCGCCCTGCAGGACCGCGCCTTCGTCGCGAAAACGGTCCGCGACGTTCGCGCCGGGAAAAAAGAACTCGAGCGCGGCCTCGCGCGTCTCGGCGTCCGCTATTTTCCAACCGCCGGAAATTTCGTTCTCGCGCATCTCGGCGAACCCGCGAAAAAAGTTGTGGCCGCGCTCGATCGCCAGGGCACGCTCGTCCGCGACCGCTCGGCCGACTTCAACGGCGAAGGCTACGTTCGCATCACGCTCGGCACTCCGCAGCAGATGCGCCGCCTTCTCCGCGAGCTCGCGCCGCTTTTGTAGATTGGCTGGGGGCTTGCATACGCTCTCGCTTTTGTAGCGGCCGCCCCGGTGTTGGGCGGGCGCCTTTAGGTTTTTGAACGTAACGCCGGGTCCTTCTAGCCCGGCATCGCCCGACGGCCGCGGCGTAACACGGCTTCAGCGAGAATGAGTGAGGGCTTTGAATTTGATTTCGTTGTCATGCTGCTTGCCATGAGAAAATCCAAACTCCGCCGCACCACAAAAGAAACCGACATCGCCCTCCGCCTCAACCTCGACGGCCAGGGCAAATCCCGCATCTCGACCGGCATCCGTTTCTTCGATCACATGCTCGAGCAAATCGCCCGCCACGGCGCGCTCGATCTTGACCTCACCGCCCGCGGCGATCTCGACGTCGACCAGCACCACACCGTCGAAGACGTCGGCATCGCCCTCGGCGAAGCCGTCAAGCAGGCCCTCGGCTCGAAACGCGGCATCCTCCGCGCCGGCTATTTCCTGATGCCGATGGACGATTGCCTCGCCGCGGCCTCGCTCGATTTTTCAGGCCGCGCCTATTGTGTCTGCAGCTACAAAATTTCGGCCGCGCGCGTCGGCGATTTCCAGACCGAGCTGATGGAGGATTTTTTCCGCGCCTTCGCGCAGGCTGCCGCCGCCAACGTCCATCTGAAGCTCATGTACGGCCGTTCGTCGCACCACCAGGTCGAATCGATCTTCAAGGCGTTCGCCAAGGCGCTGCGCTTCGCGGTCACGCGCGACCGCCAGCTTCGCCGCGTCCTGCCCTCCACCAAGGGCCTCCTGTGAAGCATGGCGACGACTGCCGTGGCGAAGCGCCGTCTGGTGCCCGGGGTTTCGGCTCCAGTGGCACAGACAATCCTGTCTGTGCTCTTGGGTTTTCGTGAACGCTCACCACATGCTCTGATTTAGAAAATGTGCGTCACACCAGCGCGGGACGCGCGGCACAATTTAGCCCAGGCCGGAAGGCCTGGGAAAAATGAAGCAGGATCGAGAGCGCCGTAGGTGCGACACGCGCATGCTGTCCGTTCCGCAGGTCGCGGCAATGCGAGCGTCTAGAGTTCCCGGGTGAAAGCGCGGCCTTCAGGCCCGCGAACCGGCGCGCCAGAAGGGACGGCTTTAGCCGCAGGGGTTTTAGGCCTTAGGGGGTCGGAGCTTCAGCTCCGACATAAAGAAGCGCGCGAAGCGCATGCCGCTGCGCAGCTTCACCCGCGGCATGCGCGCCTTCAGCGCCCGCGGTGACGGGTTCTCGCCTTTCGGCCCTGCCGCGAGGCCACATAGAAAGGACGCAACATGAAAATCGCCATCGTCGACTACGGCGCGGGCAATCTCCCATCGGTCGAGCGCGCCCTGCGAAAGCTCGGCGTCGAAACCGAGCGCGCAACCGAGCCGAAGCAAGTCGCCTCCGCAAAGGCAATCGTTCTGCCCGGCGTGGGACATTTTGCCGCGTTCGTCGAAGGGCTCCGCGAGCGCAAACTCACCCAACCGCTCCGCGGCGCCCACGACGCCGGCGTCCCGATTCTCGGCATCTGTCTCGGCCTGCAGGCCATGTTCGCTTCGAGCGAGGAAGCGCCCGGCGAACCCGGCCTCGGCTTTTTCCCCGACGAGGTCCGCGCCCTCCCGACCAACGTGAAGTCTCCGCACATCGGCTGGAACCAGGTTCGCCGCGTCCACGAGAGCGCGCTTCTCCGCGGCATCCCGCCCGACGCCTACTTCTACTTCGCGCACTCCTACGCCGCGCCCGCGGCCGCCGCGCCCACCGTCGCCGCGTGCGATCATGGAGTCTCCTTCGCGGCCGTGATCGAACAAAAGAACCTGCGCGCCGTGCAATTCCATCCTGAAAAATCGGGCGAAACCGGCGCCCGCGTGTTGCAGAATTTCGTGGAGTCGGTTCGATGACGCTCGCGCGCCGAATCATCCCCTGCCTCGATGTCGACGGCGGCCGCGTGGTGAAGGGCATCGAGTTCGAAGGACTGCGCGATATGGGCGATCCCGCCGATCTCGCCGCCCGCTACAATCGCGAAGGCGCCGACGAGCTCGTGGTCCTCGATATCAGCGCGTCATTCGAGGGCCGCGCCACGTTTCTCGACACCATCTGCCGCGTCGCCGAGCAGCTCAATATTCCCCTCACCGCCGGTGGCGGCATCCGCCAGATGGAGGAAGGCCGCAAGGTGCTCCTCGCCGGCGCGGACAAAGTCACTGTAAACACCGCCGCGGTCGAGCGCCCCGAGCTGATTTCCGAGCTCTCGCAACAATTCGGCGCGCAGGCTGTCGTCCTCTCGCTCGACGTAAAACGCAAAGGGGATTCCTGGGAGGCTTACACGCGCGGCGGCCGCACGCCCACGGGCCGCGACGCCGCCGAATGGGCCGCCGAGGCCGTCTCGCGCGGCGCGGGCGAAATCCTGCTCACCTCCATCGACCGCGACGGCACCTGCAGCGGCTTCGACTGCGAGCTCACGGCCAAGATCGCGGCCACGGTCCCGGTCCCCGTGATCGCGTCCGGCGGCGCCAGCACCTTCGACGATTTCCGCGCCGTCTTCATGGAAGGCCGCGCCGACGCCGCGTTGGCCGCCTCCATCTTCCACACCGAAACGCACTCGATCGCGGCCCTGAAGCAATTCCTCGGCGAATGCGGCGTCCCTATCCGCACCAGCCGATGACGCGGAACTGTGGTTTTGGTGGCACAGACAATCCTGTCTGTGCTCGTGGGTTTTCGTGAACGCTCACCACATGCTCTGATTTAGAAAATGTGCGTCACACCAGCGCGGGACGCGCGCGGCACAATTTAGCCCAGGCCGGAAGGCCTGGCAAAAAAGGAAGCGGAATCCGGAGCGCCGTAGATGCGACACTCGGCCCTGTGTGATCATTCGTTGCCGCAACACGAACGTCGGGTTCCGGCGGAAGGGCGCGGCCTCAGCCCCGCGAGCAAGGCGCGCCAAAAGAACGGCTTCAGCCCCCGGGATCCCGGTCTTAGGGGGTCGGAGCTTCAGAGTCCGTGTGGCAACTCGCCGTGCGTAGCGCAGCGTCCTCGCCGGCCACTCCTGGGCCCGCTCCGAGTGGGATGCGCGAATGCGCGACGCTTTACCGGTGGAAGCGTGGGCCTTCAGGCCCGCGAAAAGCGGCGCTATTTAAGCGGCTTTAGCCGCGGGATTTTCGGCCTTAGGGGTCGGACCGGTTAGGGGGTCGGAGCTTCAGCTCCGACATAAAGACGCGCGCGGAGCGCGCATACCGCTGCGCAGATTCACCCGCGACATGTAGTCGAGTTCATTTGCATCGAGAAGGAGATTCTCAGTAACGCCGGCGCAAGCGAGACAGACGAAACCATGATCATCCCCTGCATCGATTTACAAGACGGCAAAGCCGTCCAACTTATCCGCGGCCGCAAGCGTGCCCTCGCCATCGACGACATCCTCGGCCTGCTCGAAAAATTTCGCAGCTATCCGATCATGCACGTGATCGACCTCGACGCCGCTATGCGCAAAGGCTCGAACGGCCGCTGGATCAGGCGCCTGTGCCGCGCCGCAAAGACAAAAGTCCGCGTCGGCGGAGGAATCCGGACCCCGGCGCAAGCCGCACGAATCCTTTCCTGGGGCGCGGAGAAGGTCATCATCGGCAGCGCCGCCTTCGAAAACGGCCGCATCAACCGGAAGTTCCTCGGAGAGCTCATCGCCCTCGTCGGCCGCAAGAGGGTCATCATCGCTCTCGACACCCACGGCGGCCACATCGTGGTCCGCGGCTGGAAAGAACGCCTCAGGCTCCGCCCCGCCGACGTCATCCCCGAGCTCGAGCCCTACTGCTCCGAATTCTTCTCCACCTATGTCGACAACGAGGGTACAATGAAGGGGACGGACATTGCCGGTTTCCGTCGGCTGCGCGGCGCGACCAGGTTTCCGATCACCGCGGCCGGCGGCGTTCGCAGCATGCGGGAAGTCGCCGCGCTCGAGAAAATCGGCATGAACGCGGCCGTCGGGATGGCCATCTACACCGGCCGCCTCGCCTCCCAGGTCACCGGAATTCACCAAAAGCCGAAAACAGCCCCGAAAATTGCCAAGTAGCTGATTCTAAATGGCTAGCACGATCCGAAGGCCGCCATTTTCGCCCCAATTCGCCATCTTAAGCCTATTTAAGCGCCTTTACCGCGGCGCCACACGCCATTTCCGCACCCATCGCAAATCCGCTCCGATAGTGTATAGTTTTTTAAGGCGCGGCCATCCTGAACGCCAGGTCGCCAAGAGCTCCAGGCATTTCAAATCGCTTCGCGCCGGGTCCTTCTAAAAAATGAAAAAGCCATTACGAGTGATGAAGTTCGGCGGCACGTCTGTCGGCGATGCCGCCTGTATCGGGCGGGTCGCCCAGATCGTCAAGGAAGCCTCGCGCGAGGGCCCCATCGTCGTTGTCGTTTCGGCCATGGGTGGCGTCACCAATAAGTTGATCGAAGCCGCCAAGCGAGCCGAGGCCAACGAGTTCGACCAGGTCTCCTCTATTTTCGACGCGCTGCGCAAGCAGCACGAAACCGCCATCTCCGTGCTGATCCGCGACTCCGACAAACGGAAACGCCTCACCGCGCACCTCGAGAAAATATTCGGCGAAGGCGACCAGCTCTGCAAAGGCACCGCGCTGTTGCGCGAGCTCACGCCGCGGACCCTCGATTCGTTGTCGAGCCTCGGCGAGCGGCTGTCCGCGCCGATGGTGGCGGCGGCGCTCGTCGAACTCGGCGTGCTGAGCGAATCGGTCGAAGCGACCGAACTCATCGTCACGGACGCGTACCACGGCGGCGCCGATCCGATCATGGATCGCACGCGCTACTCCTCCGAGACGCGCCTGCGTCCGATGCTCGATTGCGGCGTGATCCCCGTAGCCACCGGATTCATCGGCGCCACCGCCGACGGCGTGCTCACCACGCTCGGGCGCGGCGGCTCCGACTACTCCGCCACGATTCTCGGCGCGGCGCTCGATGCCGACGAAATCATCATCTGGACCGACGTCGACGGCGTGCTGACCGCCGACCCGCGCCTCGTATCGGAAGCGCGCACGATCCCCGAAATTTCCTATCGCGAGGCCACCGAGCTCGCCTATTTCGGTGCGAAGGTGTTGCACCCGAAAACGCTGCGCGCCGTGGAACAGGCCGGCATTCCGGTATGGATTCGCAACAGCTTTTCGCCCGACCGCACCGGAACCAAGATCACGCCGAAGGGCCGCAGCAACGGCGGCGGCGTGAAAGCGCTCACCGCGATCCGCGACGTCGCGCTCATCACCGTGGGAGGCCCGGGAATCGTCGGCGTGCCGGACGTCGTCGGGCGCACTTTCTCGACCACGGCCGAGCTGCACGCCAACGTGCTGCTGATCTCGCAGTCGTCTTCGCAAAACGACATCTGCTTCATCGTGGCTGCGGGCGACGCGAAGAACACGGTCGAGGCGCTGCGCAAGGAGTTCGCGCAGGACGTGGCGCACGAAAAAGTGGAGCACATCACCCACACCACGAACATCGCGATCGTCGCGGTGGTCGGCGAAAACATGCGCGGCACGCCCGGAGTGGCCGCGCGCACGTTCAGCTCCGTGGGCCAGGAGAACGTGAACATCATGGTGATCGCGCAAGGTTCCTCCGAAACGAATATCTCGTTCGTGGTGGCGGACACGGACATGAAAGCGGCGCTGCTGGCCGTGCACCGAGAGTTCGAGCTGGGCGCGCGCATCCCGTCCGAATCCAAAGTCACGGTTTCCTGAAAACGATGAGCCAGGCCGCCAATCCGGTCGAGAAGCAGACCGAGAAGGCTGAGCAGCGCTGCGTCAACCAGGCGTGCGGCGCGCGCTACGGGCTGCGGGAGCGCGTGTACGTGTGCGCGAAGTGCGGCGAAACGCTCGAGATCGATTGTCACCTCGCCGCGCCCGCCGATCCGGCCGCGCTGCGCGAGCGCTGGGCGGAGGCGAAAGCGCATCCGAAACAGCCACGCGATTCGAGCGGCGTCTGGCGCTATCGGGAAATGCTGCCGTTCGACGACGATGCTCCGTTCGTCACGCTCTTCGAAGGCAATACGCCACTGCTGCAGGCGCCGCGCTCCGCGAAATACTCCGGGCTGGCCGGCTTGCGGCTCAAGCATCAAGGCTACAACCCGACGGGTTCGTTCAAAGATACGGGCATGGCCGCGGCGATGACGCAGGCCGTGATTTCCGGCGCGCGCACGGCGGTTTGCGCGAGCACCGGGAATACGGCGGCGAGCCTTGCGGCCTACGCGTCGCGCGCGGAATTTCAGGCGGCGATTCTGCTGCCGCGCGGCCAAGTATCCGCAGCCAAGCTCGCGCAGAGCCTCGATTACGGCGCGCTGGTCCTCGAGATCGACGGGAACTTCGACGATTGCATGCGCCTGATCCAGGAACTCGGCGACGATCCGGCGATCTACGTGGCGAACTCGATCAATCCGTTTCGCATCGAGGGCCAGAAAACGGTCGCGTTCGAGATCATGGAGCAGTGCTCGTGGAAGGTGCCGGATCACGTCGTGGTGCCCGGCGGAAACATGGGCAACAGCACGGCGCTCGGCAAGGGCTTCCAGGAGCTTCTCGGCATGGGGCTGATCCGTCGCCTGCCGAAGCTGAGCGTGATCCAGGCGGAGGGCGCGGCGCCGGTGGCGCGGCTCTTCGCAAAGCTTACGGAGTCGCAGCGCACGGGAGACGCGGAGCTGCCGGAAAAAATCGAGGCCGTCGAAAACCCCAAGACGCTCGCCACCGCCATCAAGATCGGCGCGCCGGTTTCCTGGAAGAAAGCGCTGCGAGCCGTGGTGCGATCGCGCGGGCAGGTGATCGCGGTGACCGAGCAGGAAATCGCGGACGCGAAAGCGATCATCGGTCGCGACAGCATCGGCTGCGAACCCGCCTCGGCGACTACGGTCGCCGGCATCCGGAAGCTGGTCGCCGCTGGACACATCCAGGCAGGCGAAGACGTGGTCGCGGTGCTCACGGGCCACGCGCTCAAGGATCCCGACTACATGAGCAATTATCATCGCGGGACGCTCGCCGTCGATTCCGGCGACGGCACGTCGAAGCCGGTTCATGGCGCCTTCCAAAATGCCCCTGAACGCGTGGCGGCCACAAAATCTGCTATTCTCGCAAGCCTCAAACAGCGCCAGTAGAAAAGCCCCGGAACCGGGGCGCAAGACCGTAGCCCATGGCGTCAGCCATGGGGCCCCAGGCAGACGAAATTCAGCCTGCGGAGCGGGCGACAGAAACCGTGCTGATGACTGCGTAAGTCAGAGAGTCGTGAAACCTGTAAGCATGCTCTTGCGCCCGCTTCGCGGGCTGGATGAGTTAGCGCATCGGCTCCCACGGCTCGCGCCGTGGGCGACCGTGTATCACGCGCTTCGCGCGTTTGCGGGCATGCACAGCACGAGGCCGAATCGATGAGCCCAGCGCGCCAAAGCTCGTTCGAAGTTCGCGTGCCCGCGTCGACGGCCAATCTCGGCGCGGGATTCGACTGCCTCGGCCTCGCGCTGGAAACGTATCTCAGCGTGCGCGCTTCCCTGCTCTCGGGGCCTCACTCGCGCACCGTGGCCCGCAGCAGCGGCGTGCGCGGCACGTCGCAACTCCCGAAAGACCCCGAACAAAACCTGATTTTCCGGGCGATGCGTTTCACCGCCGAGCGCGAGGGATTTCAGTTGCCGCGCGTGCGGATCGCCGTGCAAAACCAGATTCCGGTGGCCGGCGGGCTCGGCAGCAGCGCCGCGGCCGCGGTGGCGGGGATCGCGCTGGGATTTTCGGTGGCGGGCCGGCCCATCAACAAGGAAGCGGCGTTGCGCTACGCCACAGAGATGGAAGGGCACCCGGACAACGTGGCCGCCGCGCTGCTCGGCGGGCTGGTGGTCACATTCACGCGCAGCGACGGCAGCGTAGTCGCCATTCGCAAGCGCTGGCCGAAGGTGATCCGCCTGATCGTGGTGACGCCGAATCTGATGCTCGAGACCAAGAAGTCGCGCGCGGTGCTGGCGCAGACGGTGCCGCGGGCCGACGCCGTCTACAATTTGCAGAGATCGGCGCTCTTCGTCGCCGCACTCGAAGATCGCCGCTACGATTTATTATGGGACGCGATGCAGGACAGGCTGCACCAGCACGCGCGCCAGGCGCTGATTCCGGGATTGGCGGACGTCCTCTCGCTGCCGCGCATGCCCGGGCTGCTCGGCGTCGCGCTCAGCGGCGCTGGTCCCAGCGTGATCGCGCTCGCCACCGAACGCTTCGATCAGATCGGAAAAGCCGTGGCGCAATGCTTCGACCGCCACGACCTCACGCCGACGATCCGGAATCTCGAAGCCGCCCAAGAAGGAATTTCCACCACGCAGAAGTACATCTCGCAGAAGTAGTCGCGACGCGCTGGAGAGAAACCGGCGCATCTCTGCCATACGGAGGGTCGACAAAATGATTCGAACCACGGCAACCGTGCTGATCGCTATCGCTTTCTTTGCGGTCTTATGCGCAGGTGCGGCGTCGGGCCAGCAGGCGAGCTCGACGGCGACCCTCGCCCAAGCGGACGCGCCGCATCTCGAGTTCGTCTTCGAGGAGTTCGTCACGCTCGGGCCCAGCATCCATCCGGGCGAGACTCCCTTTGGCGATCGGAACATCGTTCCGATCACCGGCGGAACATTCTCCGGGCCGAACATCCACGGCAAAGTGATGTCCGGCGGGTGGGACTGGCAACTGGCGACGAAGACTGGCTGCCACTCGCTTCAAGCCGACTACATGATCCAAACCGACGACGGCGCGATCATCAACGTGATCAACAAAGGGATGACGTGCGCGAGTCCCGGTTCGAACGCCAAGCTTTTCACGATGCCGACGTTTGAGGCGCCGCTGGGTCCGCACGCCTGGCTGAACGGCGGCGCGTACGTCGGGACGCTCGAGCTCGCGAAGCTCGACGGGAAAACCGCGGTGCATATCCGGTTCTATCAGGTGAAGTAGCGGGAGCGCGGAACCCTAGCCGCGCGAGTGTTGCTCGATTCAGCGAGACAAGTCGCGGGGATGACTTCCGCCAGTCTTACGACCGGCGCTTTTTCCGCCCGGCAAACGCGAGGATCGATCCGAGGCCGGTGGCCAGCATCACCATCGTGCCCGGCTCGGGCGTGCCGACGGGGGGTGGCGTCACAGGAGGCGTCTCGCCAGTGGGCACGCCCACCCACGGATAGTAGATCGGTGGCAGAACCGAGCCAGTCGGCCCGCCGGGAGCGTTTCCTGGCGGGAGGATCGGCCCGCGGCCATCCGGAATTTCGTTTGGCAGATAGTTGCCGGCGAAGAGGTCCTCGGGCGGCACGGGAGAGACAGGCGCCTGAGCGACTGCGGGCGCCTCGAGCGCTTCCGCGGGAGGCTGCGCGGCGGACGTCGGCTGGACGGCGTGATCCGACAGGCGATTGCCGCAACGGGTGCGCGCTTCGTGCTTTCCGTCCGTGATCAGCAGCTCGCCCTTGTGGATGTGCAGGCGGCGGTGCGTCCAAAAGACGCGATCGCCCATGCGATAGGAGACGTACTCCATTTCGTCATGGTCCGCGCGGATCAGGTGCGCCTTGGCGACGTCGAAATCCGAGTAATGGTTCGCCACGACGGGATCGTGCAGGATCGCGCTCTTCAGTTCCTGTTCGCTCTCGACTCCACCGGGAATCACCGAGTAGGGATACAGAGGCCGCGTCGACAATCTCACAGCTGATTCGTAGCCGAAGCCGCGGGCGGGGGTGGAACGCGATGCCAGCGCCTTCTGGCTCGCCCGATGACGTTCGACGTTTCGTCCCACGAACGGCAGCGCCAGAAGGACCGGGACGAGCGCCACCAGCAGCGCCATGCGAAGAATACTGCTAAGAGGAGTGCCCCTTAGAAATAACCACTCTATGATTGCTTCAAGCTTGCGCATTGCCTTGGGTCTTTACTTCGGTCATCGGCCACATTCGAATCAGATATGAAGCAATCATCCGTGCAATTGCGGTGCCAGAGACCGAGCGCCCTTTCCCCTCTATGAGAAGACTTTAATCAGAAGCCCAGCGCGCGACGGGAAAAAGCCCGGCACGCCTGTGGAAATCATCTTCCGGCGTAACAGTCCATTCAGTGATCGGTAATATATGCCAAATCGGCACATCTGCGTTGATGAAACGTTTCAGGCGAGCATCAGCGAGAGGAGGGGGGTCTCACAAAGATGCACTTGCCTTGATGCACGACTCGTCCCCGAGACGAATCGCCGCACACCCGAGAATCTACCTGATCTGCGTGCTCCTCGCCTGCCGCAAACGAATGCTCTCGGCGAGTTCCTTGTGCCACTTCCAAAACATCACGCCGAGAACCGCCACCGGACCGAACACACACAACCCGCACCCCAAGATCACGATCAGCAGGAGAAGGAGATTGAGCAGCGAGCCCATCATGGATGGCGCCTGACAGGATGACTTGAACGGGGCTCATTCTGGCGCAACCGCGTCGCCGGCGTCAAGCGGAAACGCGCGGCGCTCGGTCGGCCGAGCCGGGCGAGCCCGGGTGCGCCTGGACCGGAAAAGAGCCGCCCGGGCAGGAAACTTTCCCCGGAATCCTGTCGTCGAATTGGAGTGGTGTTGCGATCTTTGTGAATCCGCCGTTCGCCACGGGCCATCTGAATCATTTCGTTCTTGGACAGATTTGCCCCACGAGTGGAAGGCCTTCACGCCATCCGGGATTGTCCTCGCGCGTGCGATAATACCCCGGGGCGAGTGGGCAAGCCGTCAGGCAGGCCAGGTGTATCCGGCCGTGTCTTCAAGGGTTTAGGAGCCGTAAAGAGATGTGGATTGTTCGACTTGCCTTACGACGCCCGTACACGTTCGTCGTCGCGTCGATTTTGATTCTGATCCTCGGCGTGGTGTCGATCCTGCGCACTCCGGTCGATATTTTTCCGAATATCGATATTCCGGTGGTGAGCGTTCTCTGGCAATACACGGGGCTGTCGCCCGAGGAAATGTCTGACCGGATCGTCTACAACTACGAGCGTTCGCTCACGACGACGGTCAACAACATCGAGCACATCGAGTCCCAATCCCTGAACGGCCGGGCGATCGTGAAGATCTTCTTCCAGCCCAGCGTGCAGATCGCCAGCGCAGTGGCGCAGGTGACCGCCATCTCGCAGTCCTCGGTGCATTCCATGCCGCCCGGAACGCAGCCGCCGTTCATCCTGCAATACAACGCTTCGACCGTTCCGGTGCTGCAGCTGGGCATTTCCGGCCAGGGACTTTCCGAGCAGGAGCTCGGCGACCTCTCCCAGAATTTCCTTCGCGTGGGTCTCATCACGATTCCGGGCGTCGCCGTGCCATACCCCTACGGCGGAAAGCAGCGCCAGGTCCAGGTGGACCTGAATACGCAGGCCATGCAAGCCGAAGGCCTGTCGCCGGTCGATGTCCAGAACGCGATCGCCGATCAGAATCTCATTTTGCCCGCCGGCACCGCCAAAATCGGTTCGTATGAGTACCAGGTGGACATGAACGGCGCGCCGGCGACGATCCAGGAGCTCAACGATCTGCCGGTGAAGCAGGTGGGCAATTCAACCATCTACATTCACGACGTGGCGAACGTGCGCGACGGTTTCCCGCCACAGACGAACATCGTGCGCGTGGACGGCAAGCGGGCCGCGCTGCTTTCGGTTCTCAAGAACGGGGATGTCTCCACGCTCGACATCATTTCGAACGTGAAGAAAATGCTGCCCAAGATCGAGGCCGGGTTGCCGCCGACGTTCCGCGCGCAGCCGCTCTCCGACCAATCGATTTTCGTGCTCGCGGCGATTCATGGAGTGGTGCGCGAAGGCGTGATCGCCGGATGCCTCACCGGGCTCATGATCCTGGTGTTTCTCGGCAGTTGGCGCAGCACGCTGATCATCGCCGTCTCCATTCCGCTGTCCGTGCTCACCTCGCTCGTGGTGCTGAGCGCGCTCGGCCAGACCATCAACATCATGACGCTAGGGGGGCTGGCGCTCGCCGTCGGCATCCTGGTGGACGACGCGACGGTCGAAGTCGAGAACATCAATCGCAATCTCGACCAGGGCAAGGAAATCATCCAGGCCATTCTGGACGGCGCTTCGCAGATCGCCGTGCCCGCGCTGGTGTCCACGCTCTCCATCTGCATCGTGTTCGTGCCGATGTTTTTCCTGTCGGGCGTGGCGAAGTATTTGTTCGTGCCGCTGGCCGAAGCGGTGGTGTTCGCGATGCTGGCGTCGTATCTGCTGTCGCGGACGCTCGTGCCGACCATGGCGCGCTACCTGTTGCTGGAACAGACGGAGGAAGAGCGCAAAGAGCTCACCGAAAAATCGCGGAATCCGCTGGTACGAATGCAGTCGCGATTCGAAATCGGCTTCGAACGCTTTCGCGAAAGGTACCACGGTCTGCTGGCGGGCGCGATTCACCACCGCAAGGTCTTCGCCGGATTTTTTCTCTCGGCTTGCGTTTTGTCGTTCGCGCTGATCCCGCTCGTGGGGCAGGACTTTTTCCCGCGCGTCGATAGCGGCGAATTCAGCTTCCACCTGCGGGCGCCCACCGGAACGCGCATCGAGGAAACCGCCGCCCTCTGCGACCGCGTCGAGGCCGACATCCGTTCGCAGATCCCGCGGTCCGAGCTGGTCACGATCATCGACAACATCGGGCTGCCCTACAGCAGCATCAATCTCTCCTACAGCAATTCGGCGCCGATCGGGACGGGCGACGCGGACATCCTCGTCGAGCTGGCGCCGAAGCACCACCCGACCGAGGAGTACGTTCGCGAGCTGCGCACCAAGCTGAACCGGGATTTTCCGGGCGTGCAACTCTACGATCTCCCGACGGACATGGTGAGCAACATCCTGAACTTCGGCCTGCCCGCTCCGATCGACGTGCAGATCGCCGGCAGAGACTTGCTGGCCGACCGCCGCTTCGCGGATAATCTGCTCAACCAACTGAAAGTGGTGCCCGGCATCGTGAACCTGCGCATCCAGCAGCTTTTCAACGAGCCGCGACTGCACATCGATGTCGACCGCACCAAGGCGAAGGAAGTCGGATTCAACGCCGCGGACGTCGCCCAGAGCCTGCTGATTTCGCTGAGCGGAAGCTTTCAGACGCAGCCGACGTTCTGGCTCGATCCGCGAAACGGCGTGAGCTACAACATCACCACGCAGACGCCGGAATACCGCAACGATTCGCTGCAGAAACTCGAGAATATCCCGGTGACCGGCTCGGGCACGAACCAATCGGAGATTCTGGCGAGCCTGGCATCGTTCAGCCGCGGCTCGGAAATGGCGGTTGTTTCGCATTACAACGTGGAGCCCGTAATCGACATTTTTGGCGCGGTCGACGGACGCGACCTGGGCGGCGTGGCGCGGGACATCCAGCCGATCATCGACCGCAGCCGAAAAGATCTGCCGCGCGGGTCGCAGATCAACTTGCTCGGCCAGATCAACACGATGAACCAGTCGTTCATCGGCTTGTTGTCGGGGCTGGGATTTTCGATCGTGCTGGTCTACCTCTTGATCGTGGTGAACTTCCAGTCGTGGCTTGACCCGTTCATCATCCTGATGGCTTTGCCGGCGGCGCTGGCCGGAATCGTGTGGTGCTTGTTCGTGACCGGGACGACGATCAGCGTGCCGGCGCTCACCGGGGCGATCATGTGCATCGGCGTGGCTACGTCCAACAGCATTCTGGTGATCAGCTTCTCGAAGGAGAAGTTGCAGGCGGGGAAAACGGCCGCCGAGGCTGCGCTCGAAGCGGGCTTCACGCGCTTCCGGCCGGTGTTGATGACGGCGCTCGCCATGATCATCGGCATGCTTCCGATGTCGCTCGGGCTCGGCGAAGGCGGCGAGCAGAACGCGCCCCTCGGCCGCGCCGTGATCGGCGGGCTCGTGTTTGCCACGGTGGCGACGTTGTTTTTCGTGCCGGTCGTATTCAGCCTGGTGCACGGTTGGCGCGAGGAAGATGCGGCACGCGAGCTTTCCGCCTGAAACGGGCGCAAGCCGATTGCCGTCTATCCACTATAGAGAAGAGACAAAGACAACATGGCTGACAGGCAGGAAGGCGGGATGTCCGGTCCGGGCGCGCCGCCGCATGGAGTTGGGCAGGCACAATCGAAACACGGAGCGTTGATCGCGGTCGTCGCGTTGCTGATCGTGGCTGCGGTCGTGATCGCCGGGGTCTTGCCGCGTCTGAAAGCCAGGGCCGCCCTGAAGACCAGCACGTACGAAAACTCGATCCCCACCGTGCAGGTGATTCGACCGAAGATGGGCGCGCCGCAGACCGAGATTGTCTTGCCGGGCAATGCGGAGGCATTCAAAGACTCTCCGATCTACGCCCGCACGAACGGCTACCTGAAGAATTGGTACGTCGACATCGGCGCCCAGGTGAAGGCGGGCCAGTTGCTCGCCGATATCGAGACGCCGGAAGTGGACCAGCAACTCGATCAGGCGCGCGCCGACCTCAACACGGCCGAGGCGAACATGCAGCTCTCGCAGATCACGGCCGAGCGGTATCAGGGGCTGGCGCAGAGCGATTCGGTGTCGAAGCAGGACGTGGACAACGCGACGAGCGATTTCGCGGCGAAGAAGGCGATGGTGGCGTCGGCGCAATCGAACGTGAAGCGGCTCGAAGAGTTGCAATCGTTCGAGAAGATTTACGCGCCCTTCGACGGCGTCATCACGGCCCGCAACACCGACATCGGGCACCTGATCAATTCCGGCGCGGGTTCTCCGGCCACCGAGCTATTCCATATCGCCGCCGTGCGGACGCTGCGCGTCTACGTCAACGTCCCGCAGCAGTATTCGGCCTCGGCGAAGCCGGGGCTCACCGCCGATCTCACACTCGAGGAATTTCCCGGGAGGCGCTTCAAGGGAACGCTGGTGAGAACCGCGGACGCCATCGATCCGGCGTCGCGCACGCTATTGGTCGAGGTGGATGTCGATAATCAGACGGGAGAGCTTCTGCCGGGCGCGTACGTCCAGGTGCACCTGAAGGTGCCGTCGGGCTCGCCGGCGTATATTTTGCCGGTGAGCGCGCTGATCTTTCGCTCGGCAGGGTTGCAAGCCGGCCTCGTTCAGAACGGCAACAAGGCTCAGCTCGTCAGCATCACGCTCGGCCGCGACATGGGGAACGAAGTGGAAGTCGTATCCGGACTGAACGCGGGGGACTCGGTGATCGTGAATCCGCCGGACTCGCTGATTTCGGGCGAGACGGTGCGCGTCGCCCAGGAATCGGGCCCGGAGGGGCAAACCGGAGACGCCGCGCACGCAGAACCGTAGCAATTCGTAGTAGTCTTCCGGTTGACAAAGCGCGAAATGAAACGCATCGGCCCGGGAAAACGTATAACAAAACACGAGGGGAATGAAACTCTCAGGAGGAAATCGATGAGACGTTCTTATCAGGGCTTGGCAATCGCGATCGCTCTCAGCTTCGCGTTGCTGTTTGTTGTGACGGGCGTCGAACGAGCCGCGCGCGCGCAGGGCGGCCCGCCGCCATCGCATCCCGTCGACCCAAACGCGAATCCTGGCACGCCGGGCGTGTTCCAGGATTACACCTCGGAAACGCCGGGTCACATGCACCACATCACCGCGAAGGATTTGCCGGACCCGTACGCCACGAAATCTTCCGCCGTCTTCTCGCGCCCGGTGCCTCGCGGCGACATGTGGCCGAAGGCTCCCGAGGGTTTCAAGGTCGAACTGTGGGCGGAAAATCTGAAAGGCGAAGACGGCAAGTCCGTTTCGCCCCGGACGATTATCACCGCGCCGAACGGCGACCTCTTCGCCGCCGCGCAGAATCAGGGTGAGATTCTTGTGTTCCGCCCGGGACCAGACGGAAAGATGGCGCAGATGTCGGTTTACGCGTCGAAACTCAGCCTCCCCTTCGGGCTCCGGTTTTATCCGGCCGGCCCGAATCCGAAATACCTGTACGTGGGCGACACGAACGCGATCCTCCGCTTTCCCTACTCGAATGGCGACCTGAAGGCCACGGCTGAGCCGGAAACGGTGGTGCCCAATCTCCCCGCCGGGCCGAACCACTTCTCGCGAGGCGTCGCATTTTCTCTCGACGGCAAGCGGATGTTCATCTCGGTCGGCTCGCATACGAACGTCACCGACATCGACACGGACACCAGCGAATATCACCGCGCCGATATTCTCGTTGCCGATCCCGATGGCAAGGATCTCCAGGTGTACGCCACCGGCATCCGCAACGGTTCGGGCCTCGCCGTGAATCCCACCACCGGAGAGTTGTGGACCTCGGTGAACGAACGCGATGAAATCGGCGACAATCTTCCGCCGGATTACGTCACGAGCGTCAAGGAAGGCGGATTCTACGGCTGGCCGTGGTATTACACGGGCGGGCATCCCGATCCGCGTTTTCCCGGCAAGCACCCCGAGCTCAAGGACAAAGTGATCGTGCCCGACGTGCTCCTTGAGCCGCACGACGCTTCGCTCAACATCACCTTCTACGAAGGCAAGATGTTTCCGAAGCAATATAGAGGGCAGCTTTTCGCGGCCGAGCACGGCTCATGGAACCGCTCGGTGCGTACCGGCTATGAAGTAATCATGGCTCCCATGAAGAACGGGCATGCCGTCGGCGACTACGAAGACTTTCTCACCGGGTTCGTGAACGACAAGGGCGAGTGCTGGGGCCGCCCGGTGGGAGTGACGGTCGCAAGCGACGGCGCCCTGATGGTGACGGATGACGGCTCGAACTCGATCTGGCGAGTCTCGTACGGAAAATAAGCAGCCAGCGATTCGCGTGGTTCGGCCAGCCTCTTTCGGTCGTTGCATCCGCTGCGCGGCGGCCCTGATCTCTCTCGGGCTTCCGCTCGGCGGATGCACGGTCGGCCCGAACTACGTCCGGCCATCCACCGATGTCCCCTCTGCGTACAAGGAAGCCGCGAGTCCGGGCTTCGAAGCCGCGCAGCCGAGCGACGCTCTCGCCAAGGGCAAGTGGTGGGAGATCTACGGAGACGCGGAACTCAATTCGCTCGAAGATCAGGTCACAGCCGCAAACCAGAGCCTGAAGGCCGCGCAAGCCCAATTCGAGCAGGCGCGCGCAGCCGTCCAGGTGGCTCGAGCGGCTTATTATCCCACCGTATCGGGCTCGGCCTCGGCCGCCCGCGATCACCAATCGCAGAATCGGCCGCTCTTCGGAGTGAGTTCCGCAATTAACTACAACGATTTTCAGCTCCCGGTCGATGCGTCGTGGGAGCCCGACGTGTGGGGGCGCGTGCGCCGCAGCGTCGAAGCCGCGCGCTCGGAGGCGCAAGCCAGCGCCGCCGACCTCGCGGGCGTGGATTTGAGCCTGCACGCCGAACTCGCGATGGACTATTTCGAACTTCGCGGCCTCGATTCACAGAAAAAGCTTCTGGACTCAACGGTCGTTTCCTACCAGAAAGCGCTCGAGCTCACCAACAGCCGCTACCAGGGCGGCATCGCCTCCGCCGTGGACGTCGCGCAGGCTCAGACGCAGCTCGAGACCACGCGCGCGCAGGATGAAGATACGGACGTGCAGCGCACCGCCTTCGAGCACGCCATCGCCGTCTTGATCGGCAAATCGCCCGCCGAATTCAGCCAGATGCCGACGCCTCTCACGTCGCCGCCTCCGTCCGTGCCCGCAAGCGTTCCTTCGGAGCTTCTCGAGCGGCGGCCGGATATCGCCGCGGCCGAGCGCCGCGTGCAGGCAGCCAACGCGCAGATCGGCGTCGCGCGCTCCGCGTACTACCCGCAATTCGCTCTTACGGGCGACGGCGGTTTTGAAAGCTCGCGCCTCGGGACGCTGCTGCAAGGACCCGCGGGTTTCTGGGCTCTCGCCGGATCGGCCGCGGAACTCATCTTCGATGGCGGCCAACGCCACGGCCTTACCGCCGAGGCCCGCGCGGCCTACGACGAGTCGGTCGACAACTACCGCCAGACCACGCTCAGCGCCTTTCAGGATGTGGAAGACAACTTGTCCGCGCTGCGCGTGCTGCAGAGCGAAGCCAGGACGCAGGACGCCGCCGTCGCCGCCGCGCAGCACTCGCTCGATCTTTCGATCACGCGCTACAAGGGCGGCGTCGCGAACTACCTCGAAGTGACTACCGCGCAGAGCGCCGCGCTTTCCGACGAAGTGACTGCCGTCAGCATCCTCACCCGCCGCATGGCCGCGAGCGTGCTGCTCGTCAAAGCGCTCGGCGGCGGCTGGAACGTCTCGCAGCTCCCCTCGATTTGATTCGATCCCGCGGCTAGTCGGGTTCTTGCGTCACGATGTGGACATCCACGGCCGGAGCGTCGCGGAGAAAGCGGCTGATCGCATTCATGTAGAGGATTTTGTGGAAGCCCTCGACCGCCGAGCGGCCGAAGATCATTTGCGTGATGTGCTTTTCGCGCACGAAACGCGCGGCCGCGTCCGCCACGTTGTCGCCCTTCAGCCGCACCGTTTTCGCGCCGAGGCTTTCGGCAAACTGCAAATTCGCGGCGAGCGCCGTCTCGTCCCGGCCGTTGTTGTTCTTGCCCGTATCGACGTGCACGGCGTAGAGTTCGGCGTCCATGCGCCGGGCGATGCGCGCGGAGCGCGCCAGCAGGTATTGCGCGCGCGGGTTCGAGCTGATGCAGACGGCGATCCGCTCGCGCACCGCCCAGGTGCCCTGGATGTCCTTCTCCTGCATGTAGGAGGAAAGGCTGCGGTCCACCTGCTCGGCCACCTGCCGCAGCGCGAGCTCGCGCAGCGCGATCAGATTGCCGCGGCGGAAGAAATTCTTGAGGGCCTGCTCCACCTTTTGCGTGTGGTAGACGTCGCCGCGCCTCATGCGGTTCTGCAGCGCTTCGGGCGTCAAGTCGACCATCACCGTTTCGTCGGAGAGGCGCAGCACCCAGTCGGGCACGGTCTCGCGCACCACCACGCCGGTGATCGCGTTCACCGTGGGCGCGATGCTCTCGATGTGCTGGATGTTCACGGTGGAAAGGACGTCGATCTTCGCGTCCAGAATCTCGAGCACGTCTTCGTAGCGCTTGCGGTGCTTGCTGCCGGGGATGTTGGTGTGGGCGAGTTCATCGACCAGCACTACCGAGGGTTTGCGCGCCAGGATCGCATCGACGTCCATTTCCTCGAAGAGCGTGCCTTTGTAGTCGATCTTCCGCCGCGGCACCACTTCGAGCTGCGGCACCAGCTCCGCGATGCCCTTGCGCCCGTGCGTTTCCACCACGCCGATCACCACGTCTTCGCCGCGGCTGTGCCGGCGGATCGCCTCGCTCAGCATGCTGTACGTCTTGCCCACTCCCGGCGCGTAGCCGAGAAACAGCTTCAGCGAGCCCTTCGTCTTTTCGGGCGGCGCGGTGATGGCCAGCCATTCTTCGGGGGTCTTGGGCACGGACCTATTCTCTTCGACGAGTGCTCGGAAAGCTACCGGGCGATAGCGTAGAATGGCGACGTGCGACCCACCATCCCCAGCCGCATCTTCCAGTTCGCGGTCGCTTTCGCGATTGTAATCGGCATCACGCTTTTCTACCGGCGGGTGCTTCCTGTCAACGCCACGACGGTAGCGCTCACGTTTCTGCTGTCCATTCTAGCCGTTTCCACCGTTTGGGGCATGGCCGTTTCGGTGGCGATGTCCGTGGTGGCCATGCTGGCGTTCAACTTTTTTTTCCTGCCGCCGGTGGGCACCTTCACGGTGGCCGACCCGCAAAACTGGGTGGCGCTGATCGCGTTTCTCGTGGTCGCCGTTCTCGCGAGCCGTCTTTCGACGAGCGCGCGGCAGCAGGCCGCCGACGCCTCCGCGCGCGAGCGCGATATCGAGCGGCTCTACAAGTTCAGCCAGGGCCTGCTCGAATCCGGCAACGTGATGGAGCTGCTCAATCGCATTCCCGCGCAGATCGTGAACGTCTTCGAGATCGGCGCGGCGGCGCTCTTTCTGGCGGATAAGCAGAAAGTGTACCGCTCGGGCCCCGTGATCCCGCAGCTCGATACGGACAGCCTGAAAGCGATCATGGTCCGCGAGGAGCCCGTCTTCGACCTCGCCAACAGCGTGTGTTTCCTTCCGGTGCGCCTCGGCGTGCGCACCATCGGCACTCTCGGGCTCTCCGGCACGATCCTTCCCCGGCAAACCCTCGAGGCGATCGCGACGCTGATCGCCATCGCCATGGAGCATGCGCGCGCCGTGGAGCAACTCGGCCAGACGGAGGCCACGCGGCAGGGCGAGCAATTGCGCACGGCGCTTCTCGACGCGGTCACGCACGCGCTCCGCACGCCGCTCACCTCGATCAAGGCGTCCGTCACAAACTTGATCTCGAATCCCGGCCTGGTCGAAGGACAAAAGCAGGAGCTCCTCACGATCATCAACGAGGAGGCGGACCGCCTCAACCGGCTCGTCGGCGAGGCGGGCGAAATGGCGCGTCTCGACGCCGGGGAAGTGGAGCTGCGTCTCGAGGAGCATCCGATCCAGGACGTGATCGCCGCGTCCCTCGGCCACTGCCGCGGTTCGCTCGGCAATCGCGAGGTGGATATTCGCGTCGCCGAGAATTTGCCGCCCGTGCGCGTGGACGTCGCCCGCGCGCGCGAAGCGCTCGTCCAATTGATCGAAAACGCGAGTCAATATTCGCCGCCCGACAAACCCATCACGATCACCGCGGAGCAGAGCGGCGATTTCGTGGTCACCAGCGTGGCTGACCGCGGCAATGGAATCGACGATCCCGAGCAAGCGCTGATCTTCGAAAAATTTTATCGCGGCAAGGACCAACGCTATAGCGTCGAGGGCACGGGCATGGGCCTGCCGATCGCCAAGGCGATCGTCGAGGCGCACGGCGGCACCATGAGTCTCACCAGCCAGCGCGGCCAAGGCTCCGTGTTTTCCTTCACGCTGCCGGCCGGGCGCGCCCGCGCCGCAACTCCATGACGTCCGCCAAGATTCTGATCGTCGACGACGAGCCGCAGATCCGCCGCGTCCTGCGCACCACGCTCACATCGCACGGCTACACGGTGGCGGAAGCGCGCAGTGGCGATGAAGCTCTCGAGGAAATCCGCCACGAGCGCCCCGATCTGATTCTTCTCGACGTCAACATGCCGGGCCGCTCCGGCCTCGAGACGTGCAGCGAGATTCGCGCGTCGAGCGATATCCCGATCATCATGCTCACCGTCCGCAATAGCGAGCGCGACAAAGTGCAGGCGCTCGACGCGGGCGCGGACGACTACGTCGTAAAACCATTCGGCGCCGAGGAACTCATGGCGCGCATTCGCGCCGCACTCCGCCGCGTAGCGCCTCCCGAATCCGTTCCGCCGTTTCTCTCCGCCGATCTCAAGATCGATTTCGAGAAACGCACGGTGCTCGTGAAAGGCCAGGCGGTCCGCCTGACGCCCAAGGAGTTCGAGTTGCTGCGTCATCTCGTCGCCAACCAGGGCAAGGCGATCGCTCATCGCCGGCTCCTGCAGGCCGTCTGGGGCCCGGATTACGGCGAGGAAACCGAATACCTTCGCGTTTTCATCAATCAACTTCGCAAGAAAATCGAGCCTGATCCCGGTAAGCCCCGATACATCCACACCGAACCGTGGATTGGCTACCGCTTCGATCCGCCCCACGAACGTCCGCGTGCCGCGAAAGGCGCCGAAAAAGCTGAGTAGGAGCAGTCCGGCCCTCGCTGCCGTTTAGCCGCCAGGATCTCTTCCCGTTTTCGTGAGTCTCTTCGCGCGTCCTGGGCATCAACCAGGTATCGGTGCTGCGCAGGGCCTGCGCCGGCATGCGTCGAATTCGACGAGGTGGCGAGTGACGGACCTTCATCGCGTGGTCATTCTCGGCGGAGGCTTTGGCGGGCTCAGCGCCGTCAACGAGCTGCGCAAAGAGCCGGTCGACATCACTCTGATCGACCGCAGCAACTACCACCTGTTCCAGCCGCTGCTCTATCAGGTGGCGACCGGCTCGCTTTCGCCCGCCAACATCGCATCGCCGCTGCGCAACGTCTTGAAGAAACAGAAAAACGCGCGCGTGCTCTTGGGCGAAGCCGTCGGCCTCGATCCGGCGAAACGCCGGGTGGTGCTGAGTGACGGCGCGGTGGAATACGACACGCTCGTCGTCGCCACCGGCTCCAGCCACCAGTATTTCGGCCACGACGAGTGGGAGGAGTTCGCGCCCGGCCTGAAAACCATCGACGACGCAACGGACATGCGCCGGCGGATTCTACTCGCGTTCGAAGCCGCCGAACGCGAAACCGATCCCGAAAAGCTGCGCTCGTGGCTCACGTTCGTCATCGTGGGCGGCGGTCCGACGGGAATGGAACTCGCCGGCGCCCTCGGCGAAATCGCCAACGACACGCTGCGCGGCGATTTTCGCAACATCGATCCCACAAAGGCGCAGATCATTCTCGTCGAGGGCGCGGACCGTGCGCTGCCGTCGTACCCGCCGAAGCTTTCTGCGGCTGCGACACGGATGCTCGAGCGCCTTGGCGTTTCGGTCCGCACGGCCAGCTTCGTCACCGGCGTCGCCAAGGACTCCGTGACGGTGCGCATGGGCGATCACTTCGAGCAAATCTCGACGCGCACGATTCTTTGGGCCGCGGGCGTGCTCGCGTCGCCCCTCGGCCGCGTCCTCGAGAAAGAGATCGGCGCGAAACTCGACAGGCCGGGCCGTGTGATCGTCGAGCCGGACATGACCGTGCCCGGGCACCCCGAAATTTTTGTGATCGGCGATCTCGCTCACTTCAGCCACCAGACCGGCGAGCCCTTGCCGGGAGTCGCGCAGCCTGCCATCCAGCAGGGGCGCTACGTGGGACGGACGATCGCCGCCCGCCTGCGCGGCAAAGCGATGCCGCCCTTTCATTATTGGGATAAGGGGAATCTCGCCACGATCGGCCGCGGCGCCGCCGTCGCCGATCTCGGTTGGCTTCGGCTATCGGGATTTCCCGCGTGGCTGATGTGGATTTTCGTCCATCTGGCCTACATCATCGAATTCCGGAACCGCCTGCTGGTTCTCGTGCAGTGGGCGTGGGTTTACTTCACGTACGACCGCTCCGCCCGGCTCATCACCGGGAAATGTCCTCTGCCGCTCGACCTGTAGCGCCGCGGGTCGAACGCGCTTCGATCAGTCTTGAAGGAGTCTCGCCGCCTAAAACAGCGCGAAGATGTGGAAGCTTGTGAATCCCAGCGCGATTCCGATCGCCGAGCCCGCGATCACGTCGCTCAGGAAATGCATGCCGAGGATGATGCGCGAGGAAGCGATCAGCAGCGCCACCACGAGCAGGCAGACTTGCAGGTAGGGATAAAACAGGCCGATCGCGATGGCGATTCCGAACGCCGTAATCGAATGCCCCGAAGGGAACGAGTAGTTGTCCGGCGGCAGAATCACGGACCAGCAGTGAGGCTCGATTTCGCATGGACGCTTCCGCCGGCTCGTGCGCTTCAGCCAGCGGAACAGCAGGATTCCGGCGGCCGCCGTGCCGGCGCCCGCGCCGATTGCCTGGAAGCGGTGTTCGCCTCCGAAGATCAGCAGCATCACTCCGAGCGAATACCATAACCATCCGTCGCCGCTTCGTGTGGCGACGATCATCAGCACGCGAAACCATCGCGGCGCCGGCCACCGGTGCACGCGGCGCATCAGGCGGTGATCGTTCGATTGAATCTGGTTCCAGACTGCTTTTCCGACCGTCATACGAGTTCCTCCACCGCCGGTTGCGGCACGGAGACCCATCGAGGACGCTTGTTCTGTTCCGGCTGACCGAAAATCTGCGCCGCCCAGCGGCGGCTGAATACGCGCTCATCGTGATAATTCAGCAGAGTGGCCGCCGGCACCAGCAGGCCGAGCGGCATCAGCAGCGTGGTCCACGATTCCTCGCGCATCATCTCGAAGGCGATCGAGAAGACGTCGCGCGTAAGCTTCGTGAAGCTGCCGGACTCCCCCTCCACCCGCCCCTGGCCCGCGCGCAGCCCCGCGAAGAATTCATCCTTGTCGCGCGCCCCGGGCACTTCCGTATAGGCCGTGCCCACCGAGGCCAGCGCGTGGGCGTCGCTTCCGCCGATCGCGATCTTGTCCCACTGTCGCGCCAGGGTTGCGGCGTGCTCGTTCGCGCTCTCGAGCATGTGCCCGTTGCGCGCCTCGATCGCCGGGAAATACGCCTCGAACCACGCGAAGTCTTCCCGTTCGCGCGGCCCCGTGAGGCTTGAGAAAACGTGGTTGATGCTGAAAAACAGCCGCCGCTCGGTGAGGTACATCAGCAGCGAAACCAAATCCTTCCGCCGCTGCTGGAGCTGCACGTGCTGGCGCTCATGGAAGTCGTAAACGCCGATATGGACTTCCGTACCGCTGGGCATCCGGCACGTCAACTCTTCGCTGAGGAAGAAATTCGGGTTTTTCCTCAAGCCCTCCGACCCTTCGATCGAATCATGGTCGGTGAGCGTGAAGAGATTCATTCCGCGGCGTTCCAAAACGGAATAAACCTCCTGAGGATCGCTGTAGCTCTCGCGACAAAACCGGCTGACGAACGGCGTTGTCGCCTGTCCTGAGAAGTACGAGTGGACGTGCATATCGCATCTCATCAACGACAAGCCTAGAAGATCAAGATTAAGACAATGTGACATTGAGCTAAACTTTTGAAAACAAGCGCTTTAACTGTTTAGACACAACATCTTAGCTTTTAACACGCCTGTAGCATTCCCAGCTTTCGCGCGTGCCAGAATGCCCCACTCATGGGAGCTCTTTGAGTGAAGCGCCTTGAGTTTGGCTTCTTCGACGCCGGCGGCGGGCATCGGGCCGCTGCCACGGCGCTTAAGATGGCGATCGAAGGGCAGCAGCGGCCGTGGCAAGTCGAGCTCGCCAACCTGCAGGAAATCCTCGATCCGCTCGACATTCTGAAGAGGCTCACCCGCATCCGGATTCAGGACCTCTACAATTCGATGCTGCGCAACGGCTGGACGCTGGGCAGCCCGCAACTCCTCAAGGTTCTGCAGCTTGTGGTGAAGATCAACCACCGGGGCGGCGTTCGCCTGCTTGAGGAATACTGGCGCAAGGTGCAGCCGGATATGCTGGTTTCCTTCGTGCCGCACTTCAATCGCATCATGTACGAGAGCTTCGGCCACGTTTTTCCGGGCCGCCCGTTCGTCACGATTCTCACGGACTTGGCGGATTACCCGCCGCACTTCTGGATCGAGCGCGGCCAGTCGCAATATTTCATCTGCGGTTCGGATCGTGCCGTGGCCCAGGCGAAGTCGCTCGGCCATCCGGAGAGCCACATCTTCCGCGCATCCGGAATGATCCTGCATCCGCGCTTTTATGAGCCGCAGACCGAGGATCGCGCCGCCGGCCGGCAGCGGCTGGGCCTGCGGCCCGACCTGCCGACCGGGCTCGTCCTCTTCGGCGGCTACGGCTCGCACGAGATCCGCGAGATCGCCGAGCGCCTTGACTCCTCCAAGCTCGAGCTTCAGCTCATCCTGATCTGCGGCAAAAACGCCAAACTCGCGGAAGCGCTGCGCGCCCGGAAATGGCGCATCCCGGTCTTCGTCGAGGGCTTCACGGCGCGCGTGAGCGAATACATGCATCTCTCCGACTTCTTCATGGGGAAGCCCGGCCCGGGCAGCGTGAGCGAAGCGCTTCTCATGCACCTCCCGGTGATCGTCGCCTGCAACTCTTGGACGCTGCCGCAGGAACGCTACAACGCCGATTACATCGTCGAAAAGCAGGTCGGCGTGGTGCTTCGCAGCTTTCGGGACATCGAGCCGGCGGCCGCGCAATTGATCGAGCCTTCGGCGCTGGCCCGCTATCGCTCCAATACGGTCGCGCTCAAGAATGAGGCCGTGTTCGAGATACCGGCCTTCCTCGAGAAGATCTTCGAGGAGACCCGGGAGCGCGCCACTCCACCGAGCGGTGCTCAGCTGGCCGGAAGAACCGCCTGATTGCCCCGATTCCCGGAGGTTTCAGCCGATCGGCTGCGACCAAAACGCTCCAATCGCGTCTAATTTGGCAAGTGCAGGTTTCTGCTGGTTCCGAGGGCATGTCAGCGCGAATCGAGGCCGTCCGGGAAGCAAGACGGTGCGCGGAGCCGTTCGGGTCGGGGCACCGATCGCTGGCGCCGCTCGCCGCGACTGGGCGAAAACTGCCCTGTCTAAAAACCGTCCCTCGTTGCACTTAGGGCAACTAATTGACGCCGGTCTTCCCGGCCATGTATGATTGAAAGGTTTTGGAGGAAACGAGCGGCACCCGCAAAGCATCATATAGGTGTTGTTATACTTACGGGGCGCGGGTGAGTTGGGCGCTGGTTTCAGAATTCGGAAGCGGGTTTACGGAATCGTCGCACTCATCCGTCTTTACAAAAATTGAATTCGAATTGCGCCGGTGTGTCTATCCCGGCCGCTTTGCTATTGAATCCGCGCATCTGCGCGATTGGATCGTCGAGGGGGAAGCGTGACGACTCTGGCTCTTGAGGAAAAATACGATCAGGTACGACAGCTCATCGCGATGGGCAAGGAACGCGGTTACCTGCTATACGATGAGGTGAACGATATCCTGCCTCCCGAGGTGCATTCCTCGGAGGAAATCGACGACCTGCTCTCGACCTTCGAGCGCTACGGCATCGACGTGTACGAAGATTTGTCGAGCGCCAAGGCTGCGCTTGCCGCCGCCGATTCCTCGGACACTCCCGAGACGCCCGCCAAGGAAGAAGCCGCGGAATCCGACGGCGACCTCGATCTCACTCCCGGTACTCTCGAAAAAACCAACGACCCCGTTCGCATGTACCTGCGCGAAATGGGCACCGTGCCGCTGCTCACGCGCGAGGGCGAAGTGGCCATCGCCAAGCGCATCGAGCGCGGCCAACTGCTCGTGCTCAAGACCATCTCGCGCGCTCCGCTCATCCTGAAGGAAATGCTTCAGGTCGGCGAGGACCTCCGCAACGGCTCGCGCTCGATCAAGGAAATCGTCCAGTTCGACGACGAAGAGCTCACCGAAGAAAAGATCGAAGCGAAGACCAAGGAAACGCTCAAGCAGATCGACAAGATCGCCAAGCTCTACATCGTCGCGATGAAGGAAGCGGCGAAGCTCGAGAAAATCCCCAAGTCGAAGAAGAAGCCCTACCTCCATGCGCGCTACACCGTCGGCCGCACGCGCATCGAGATGTCCAACCTGATTCGCGAGCTCGATTTCAATCCGCTCGAAAAGAAGCGCCTGATCGACAAGATTCACCAGACGGTCGAGCGCGTTCATTTCCTCGAGCGCGAAATCGCCAAGCTCGAGCGGCGCGTCGACGCCTCGAAGGCCGAGGTGCAGGCCGAAGCGCGCAAGGATCTCAAGGCGCGGCGCCAGGAGCTCGGTGAAATCGAGCTCGCCGCCGAAGTCAGCCCCACCGAACTCAAGCGCGCCCTTCAGGTGATTCTTCGGGGCGAAGCCGAAGCCGAAAAAGCCAAGAAAGAGCTGATCGAGGCCAACCTCCGCCTCGTCGTTTCCATCGCCAAGAAATACACCAATCGCGGCCTGCAGTTCCTCGACCTGATTCAGGAAGGCAACATCGGCCTGATGAAGGCGGTCGACAAATTCGAGTGGCGCCGCGGCTACAAATTCTCCACGTACGCGACCTGGTGGATTCGCCAGGCCATCACGCGCGCCATCGCCGACCAGGCTCGCACCATCCGCATCCCGGTGCACATGATCGAGACGATCAACAAGCTCGTCCGCACCCAGCGCCAGCTCGTCCAGGAACTCGGCCGCGAGCCTACCTCAGAAGAAATCGCCAAGCGGATGGACATCCCCGTCGCGAAGGTCCGCAAGATTCTGAAAATCGCGCAGGAGCCCATCTCGCTCGAAACTCCGATTGGCGAGGAAGAAGATTCGCATCTCGGCGACTTCATCGAAGACAAGGCCGTCGTGTCGCCGTCCGACGCCGTGATCAATCTCAGCCTCAAGGAGCAAACCTCTTCCGTGCTGAAGACGCTCACGCCCCGCGAGGAAAAAGTCATCAAGATGCGCTTCGGTTTGGACGACGGCAGCGAGCACACGCTCGAGGAAGTCGGCCAGTCGTTCGCCGTCACTCGCGAACGCATCCGCCAGATCGAGGCCAAGGCCCTGCGCAAGCTGCGCCACCCGTCGCGCTCGCGCAAGCTCCGCGCCTTCCTCGAAGGCTCCGCCAACGATTACTGATCGGCGGGACGCACGTAGCGCCAGCGTCTCGCCGGCCCGTCGCTACGAACAGCGTCTCGACGGCTTCGATCGACCTGCTGCGTTTCTTCCCGTAGGGGCGGGTTTCAAACCCGCCCGTCGACCGGATGCCTAGGCTTCGAGGGTTTCCTGCAAGCGGTTCAACGCTTCCGTCCAGTAGGATTTCATTTTGAGGCACTGCTTCGAATTCGCGAGCTTTTCATGGTCCACAGCGACGCGTGTCTTTCCGCCCGGCGTCGTATAGAAGCCGACGCTCAGCCGCGTGTCGCCGTCCCATTTCGCCCGCACGTACTTCCCCGGCGTCGCCGTCGTGATCTCGATGGGAGCATCGGGGAGCCACCGTCGGCGTAGCTTCTCGTCGGTCCACGCGCTGTACGCCTTCGCCAGCGGAACGGCCAGCGTCCGGCTTCCGGACGCGCTGAACACTCCGTCGCACTTCTGGAATTTCTGCCGGATGCCGCGCTCGTGCTCGTACGCCACCGCCACCATCTGGCACCACCACGGCGGCACGCCCTGCTTGTCGTGCAGATACGCCGCGATTTCCTTGTGCGGCATTTTCTTCGCGCCCGCCTTGTCGAGAATCGCGAACCATTGCGCCCACACCTTGCCGGTTTTCGCCTGCACCGCCTGGTCGCTCGACCGTTTCGTTTCCTTGGGTTTCGTCATCGCTCGCGCCTCATCGCGCCTGGCGCTACTTATACAGCAACTGCCTCCGCCGCCGTTACTCTTTGTTGCTCCCAACCTTGCCGCCGGGACATATCATGTTCCTATGGCGCCACGCCTCGAGGTGCGCAACCTGACGGTCGAATTGCCGACGCGCTCCGGCTGGGTGCGTCCGGTGAACGACGTCTCCTTCTCCCTCGCCGAAGGCGAGACGCTCGGCATCGTCGGCGAATCGGGCTCCGGCAAGACGATGCTTTCGCTCGCGCTGATGGGACTCGAGCCGCACGGCGCGCGCCGCGCGGGAGAAGCGTGGCTGCGCGAGCCATCGCCAAACGGCAATGGCAACGCCCAGGGCGGCGCCGCCGCGAACCTCATCGCCGCCTCGCCCGTCGAAATGCGCGCGCTGCGCGGCCGCCGCATCGCCATGATCTTTCAGGAGCCGATGACGGCGCTTGATCCTGTGATCCGCGTCGGCTCGCAGATCGAAGAAGCGATCCGCGTCCACGAATCCGCGCTCGGCCGCCAGGAGATCCATCGCCGCGCCGTCGATTTTCTCGACCGCGCGTCCGTGCCCGATCCGGCCCGCCGCGCGCGCCAGTATCCGCACCAGCTTTCGGGCGGCCTGCGCCAGCGCGTGATGATCGCTATGGCGCTCGCGCCGGGCCCGCACGTGCTGATCGCCGACGAGCCGACCACCGCGCTCGACGTCACCGTGCAAAAGCAGATTCTCGATCTGCTCGCCACGCTGCGCCGCGACCTGCAGCTTTCGCTGCTTTTCATCACCCACGATCTCGGCGTGGTCGCGCAGGTCGCCGACCGCGTCGCCGTGATGTACGCCGGCCGCATCGTCGAGGAAGGACCGGTCGCCGAGGTATTGCATCATCCCGCGCACCCCTACACGCAAGGGCTCCTCCGTGCCGCGCCGCGACTCACGCGGGATAAGCTCGTGCCCGTCCCCGGCACGGTGCCGGCGCTCGACGCGCTTCCCGCCGGCTGCGCTTTCGGCCCGCGCTGCCCGCAGCACACCCCCGCATGCGACGCGGCGCTGCCCGATCTCGTCGACGTCAAAGGCGCCAGCGCCGGCGATTCCACCCACAAGGCCCGGTGTATCCTGGCCCGCTGACGGACGACCGCGATGACCCACGCACAAAACATCCTCGAGGTGACCGACCTCCGAAAGACGTTCGCGGCCGCAACGGGAGCGTTCGGGAATGCCGCTTCGCAGGCGCCGGATCACGTCGCTGTCGACGGCGTCACCTTCATCGTCGAGCGCGGCGAGACCCTCGGCATCGTCGGCGAATCCGGCTGCGGCAAGACGACTCTCGCGCGCATGCTGCTGCGTTTGATCGAGCCCGATTCGGGCGAAGTGCGCTTTCAGGGGCACGACTGGCTGCGCGCGCGCGGCGCAGACCTTCGCGCGCTGCGCCGCGGCGTTCAAATGGTGTTCCAGGATCCCATCGCGTCGCTCAATCCGCGCATGCGCGTCGGCACGATCGTCGCGGAACCCCTCGCGATTCACGAGCCGTCCCTTTCGCACCGGGAGCGCCGCGCCCGCGCCGCGCAGATCCTCGAAGCCGTCGGCCTGGGTGCCGAAGCGCTCGGCCGCTACCCCCACGAATTTTCCGGCGGCCAGCGACAGCGCATCGGCATCGCCCGCGCGCTGATCCTGCGCCCCGCGCTCGTGGTGGCGGACGAGCCCGTTTCGGCGCTCGACGTTTCCGTTGGCGCGCAAATCCTCGATCTGCTCGCGCGCCTCCGCCAGGAATTCTCGCTTACCATGATCCTGATTTCGCACAGCCTGCCGGTGGTCGCGCAGCTGGCGTCGCGCGTCGCGGTGATGCAGGCCGGCCGCTTCGTCGAATCGGGCGATGCCGCGCAAGTCTTGCAGCGCCCGCAGCATCCCTACACGCAAGCCCTCGTCGCCGCCGTCCCCGACATCCCGGCCTAGTGGCGTGAAGCAGCGCGGACAACCAGTCTGTGCTCCTGCGCGTAGCGCCGGCGTCTCGCCAGCCCAGTTCGGAGGCCGAAGGTTTAAACGTAGCGCCGGGTTCTTCAGCCCGGCAGTCTTCGCGTCGAGAAGCGCGTCGAATCCTCGCCGCCGCAACGCCAGGAGGAAAGCGTCCGCACGCCGCCCTGAGCGAAGCGAAGGTTTTGGGTAGAAGCGCCGGCCTTCAGGCCGGCGAAAAGACGCTGCACGAAACTACGGCTTCAGCTGCGGGCAGTGTCTTCAGGGGGTCGGACCTTCAGGTCCGACATAAGGACGTCGCGCGAAGCGCACTCCGCTGCGCAGCCTCACACCCGCAGCATGTATTGTTCCCGGCTCTGTCGAGGCGCACCCGCCGGCTACGAGCAGCAAAAGTCGTCAGATCCGCCGTTCGACGTCGGGAAAATCCAGCCAGACTTTCACGCCGCAAAAATGCGATCCCTCCGTGCAGATCGGCGTCGAAACACCCGCGCGCAAATAGCACGGCGGACCGATGTAGCGCCCGAGCTCCGGAAAAATGGCCCGCACCTGCCGCGCTTCCTCGATCGACGCCTGATAAATCTCCTCCTGCGCGTTGAAGCAGGTCCGCATGGTCCATTTGTGAAGCAGGTGCAGGAGCGAGCCCGACTCGACAAGCCGGATCGCCTTCGCATTCGGCAGCAGGTACAACGCAAATTCCGGCGGCACGCCGCAATCAATTAATTCATTCTTCGCCGCCCACGCCTCTTCCATGGCCTGCTGGTAGATTTCGAGCGCGCGCGGATTCTCGCGTACCAGCATCGGCGTAACGTAATCGGGCGAGCGCGTATCCGCGAGCGTCAGCAGCGGGCGCGAGCCCGGCACCATGCGGTGCCGCTGGTCCTGGCTGTCGGCGGTGTGGCTGATCTTCTTCGCGAAGGTGAAATGCGCGTGATCGAGCGGCCGCATCATCGGCGCGTGGACGCCCACGTTCAGCGTCTCGCGCCGGTAGGGATTGCGCGCCGGATTCAGCATGCGGTCGAGCGCTTCGGCGTCCGGGCATTCCGCCGCGGTCAGTCCCATCACGGCGCGATACGCCTCCGCCATCGTTGCGATCGCGCGTGGCGAGGAATCGATCAGCCGCGAAGTCAGCCCGTCGAGGCGCGCGTCGAATTCGCGGGCGAACGCCTCGCCATCGCCCAGCGACTCGCGCCATTCCGGCGGCGCCTCCATCGGCTCGTTGTCGAAGCGGTCGAAGAATTGCGGATCGACTTCGCGCACCCGCGCCACCATCTCGCCGATCACCAGCCGCGCCTCGGCCGGCGTGTCGTTCGCCGCGCTCATGCGCCACAGCCGGTGCAGGACGATCCCCGAAAGCGTGTGCACCATCGTGGTGAACGCCGCCACGGGCAGGACGTACCGTGCCACCTCGATCGCGCGCTTCTCCGATTGCCGCTCCACTTTCTGGACGCGCTTCGCGTGCGACGCCGGCGTCACGTGCCAGATGTCGCCCAGAATTTCACGCGCCGTCGGTTCGAGGACGCGCGTCAGCTCGCGATAGTGTTCCCACGCGCGCGCCACCGCCTTCTCGTAGATCGCGCGCTCCGCCGCCCCGAGCGCCGGAACGTACGCTTGCGCGCGGTCCAGCCGCACGTAGCGCTGGCTCTGCTGCTCTGAGTTGTAAAAGGGATGCGCGTGCAGGAACGACCACACGAATTGCCGGCTCACGTTCTCGAGTCCGAATTCGAAGTGCGCGTGCTGGTAGACCGTATGGTGCCCGCCGAAGTACGTTCCCGACCCGATCATCACGCGCTGCTTCTCCGTGATCTCTTCGGGCTGCACCAGGTGCGGCGAATAGCACGTCCGCGCCGCCGCCATCGCCGAATCGAAAGGATGCGCGAAGGAATTCCGCAGCGTCACCCGCGGCGCCCCCGTCTCGACGGTGAGGTCCGCAGGCGGATCGATCGATCGCGTGGATTGCGGCTGGGAATCGGGCACAGGAGACGATCGCGAAGCCATCTTCACGCTATCTTACAACGACGAAACGTCCGAGAACAGAAGCGCCGCTTCATGAATTCTCAGGCTGCCCTACCGATCGATTGTAGGGGCGCACGCTTGCTGCGCCCTTCCCCCGCGCCGCGTCAGCCACGCTCCGTTCGGTTTTGGTGGCACAGGCAATCCTGCCTGTGCTCTTAGATACGACCTCTTCTCATCCACGCGTGGTCGAAATCACGGTCGGGTGTGCCGCGCCGCGTTCTCCACATCGAATACGCCGAGTCGCCCGAATCGCCGCCGGCTGCGATCTCGCTGTAGCGTGAGTCTCGGCTGGACGTCCGGCGCAGTTTGAACGTAGGGTCGCATGCTTGCGCGTCCTTCGTCTGCTCAGCGTAAGCTACGTTTGTGTGACGGGGGCCAGCGAGCGATTCGACAGGATCCGCTTGCGATGGCACAGCCAATCCGCTCATGCGTAGCGCCGACGTCTCGCCGGCTCCCGCTTCTGCTTTTCCGGTCCGCCTTCAGTGGCGCAGCCAACCCTGCAAAAGGAACTCGAGGCGACGCCGAGAAACGACCGATTTCTCCGCGCGCTCCGTGCTCCTCCGTGAACTCTGTGGTTAGTTCGGCGATCGAGTTTGTCGCGCAGTAAAGCAACGATGCGCGGGTTTCACGTAAAATGGCTCGCTGCAATGGTAACGATCGAACAAGACGGCTTCGAAGTTATTCCCGGGATTCTCGGCTTCGCCGAGGCCGATCGGCTCGTGCAGGATTTACATGCGGCGATCGTGGCCAGAACGAAAGCCGGCTCGCGTCATGCGCTTCGCCACGCGTGCGTCAGCGCTCTCGCCGAGGATTCACGGCTCATCTCACTCGCAGCCGAGACCCTTGGCCGCGGTGCCTTTCCCTTCCGCGCGACCCTGTTCGACAAATCCCCGCAATCCAACTGGCTCGTCGTGTGGCACCAAGACACTGCCCTCCCGCTTCGCCAACGCCGCGATCATCCCGCGTGGGGCCCGTGGTCGGTGAAGGGCGGTGTGACCTACGCGCATGCGCCGGCAGCAGCGTTGGCCCGCGTGCTCGCCCTGCGTGTCCACCTCGACGACTCGCTCGCGGAAAACGGACCACTGCGCGTTCTGCCCGGAACGCACACTCGCGGCGTTCTCACGGACCAGGAGATTCGCGAATCCGCCGAAAGCCTCAGGCCTACGGAATGCCTCGTCGGCAAAGGCGGGGTTGTAGCGATGCGGCCTCTTCTCATCCACGCATCGTCCAAATCGCGTTCGGACACGCCGCGGCGCGTCCTGCACATTGAATACGCCGAGTCACGCGAGATCGCCGCCGGCTTTGAACTCGCCGTCGCGTGAAACTCGCCCTGCCCCTCGCGCGCAATTCAAAACGTCGCCTTTAGGAGCTCGGTTTTAGTGGCACAGGCAATCCTGTCTGTGCTCCTTGAAGCAAGCCGATCAGAAAGCCTCGCGATGGCTGTCACGGTCCCGAAGCTCCCGCAGGTCGGCGCTCGGTTTACTTCACCCGCGAACAGGTTGCCATTGCCAGGCATCCCATAAATATGGGAGCATACGATTATGAAGACGACGCTCGAGATCCCCGACGATGTGTTTCGCCGCGCCAAATCTGCCGCTGCGGAACGCGGAATCCCGCTGCGAGAGCTTGTCACCGAGGCCGTGAGGGACAAACTGGAAAAAACACCTAGGAAAAATGCCAAGCCCTGGATGGCTGGCTTCGGCAAGTTGCGCCGTCTCCGCAAGGAAAGTGCCAGAATTGCCCGCGTCATTGAAAAGGAATTCGAGCAAATCGAGGCCGAAGACAAGCTTTGATCCTCGACACGAATGCGCTCTCGGCCTTGGCCGACGGCGAACGCTCCCTTGCTCCGATATTACGCGCGGCCACCGAGGTGGCCCTTCCGGTGATTGTTTTGGGAGAATACCGCTACGGCATCTCGGCCTCTCGCGGCCGCCTGCACTATGAGCGATGGCTCACCGAATACGTGACGACGCTCCGAGTCCTCGATGTGGACGAAGGCACGACGCTCCATTACGCCAGCGTTCGCGGCCAACTCAGAACGGCAGGCACGCCGATTCCCACAAACGACGCCTGGATTGCCGCATTGGCCCGCCAGCACGCGATGCCCATCGTTAGCCGCGATCGCCATTTCGATCTTGTTCCTGGAGCCAAGCGAATCGCGTGGTAAGCGTTGCTAAGAGCGCCCTTTAGGCGTGCTGCGCGGCAACGCGCGCGACCGCATCCGCGAATCGCGGCGACCGCATGTCCCGCACGGCACGATTCAGGTGCACCTTTGCGTACTCCTGCCGCGCTTCATCGCCCGCGAGCGTGGCCGCGCCCGAAAGCAGTCGGTCGTGAAATTCGTCGAAGCCGGGCGCGTCCAGATCCTGCGCGATCGGCTTCCCGGCCCCGGCAACCAACAGCAGAAAGACCGTCCCGTAATGCAGATGCGCGGCCTGTTGCACCAGGAAAAAACGCGCGCGCTGGTATTCATCGGGCCGCTCGCCGAGGTAGCCGCGAAGATAGGCCTCTTCATCAGCCTCGCTGCGAACAAAAAAATTCGCCGGCACCGCCAGATCGGCGTACCGGTCGTTCAGAAACGCCGCTTCCCAATCGACCAGCCACACGCGCTCGCCGTCGAAAAGAAGATTCTCGGGCTTGAGATCGTTGTGGCTGGATACGCCATCAGGATCGTTCCGCGGGTACACGCGCGCCACTTCGGCGTAAAGCCGAAGAATCTCCTCGGTCAAGTGCTGCGGCAGAATCTGTCGCTCCTGAAATCGCCGGATGAACCCGTCGAGCGTGTCGAAATAGTTCATCAGCTTCGGAAAAGGAGCGAGTGCGTGCACCTTTCGAATCGTCTTCGCCACGAGCGCCACCCGGTTCTCCGGCCATGGCTTCACGTTCACGAAATCGGTGATCGAAACGCGATCTTCGGTGCTCGCGTAGAAGACGCGCGGAGCGATCCCCGCTTTCGCCGCAATCTTCATACAGGCGAACTGCCGCGTCGGATCGTTCATCGCGTCGGTTTTCATGATGACGCGCAGCAGATACGGCTTCTCGCGCACCACAATCCGAAACACGAGCGCCGTCGACAGCCCCCCGCCCAGCGCGCAAATCTCGTCGAATCCATCGACGCCGAACGCCTCGCTTAGCGCCCGCGCCACCGCTTCTTGCTTATTCTCGGGAATCATTGAATCTCAGCCTTTGGTGGCAACAGACAATCCTGTCTGTGCTCTTTCAGAAGGAATACGCGGCAAAAACCAATTTTCTTCCGCTATTTCGAGGAATTTTCTTCAATCTTCACGAACCTGCCGAGCGCGCGGTCCTTGCGCACATTCGAAATCGGGAAGACTTGGTTGTGGCTCACCAGGTAGATTCCCGGCTGCAGGACGCGCACCGCAAACAGGCTCTCGGTCAAGTTCTGCAGGGCGTCGCTGCTTTCGAAGCCGAGCGGCGCCATCGCCCCGGTCATCGCGATCGGAACTTCGAGCTTGACCAGCCCGCGCTGCAGATAGAGTCCGGTCTCGACCATGGTGTCCGTCCCATGAGTAATCAGGATGGGAGCCTTCTCCGGAAGCAGCCCCTTGACGGTTTCGAGGATTCGGGCGCGGTCGGAATCCGTCATGTCCAGGCTGTCGATATTCATCAGCGGCACGACGCGCACGTCGGAATCGGGCAGCCGCAGCAGCCGGAGGTAGCGATCGATCTTGCTCTCGACGTTTGCCACGACGCCCTGCTGCTCCGAGTAGACCTTGTCGATTGTCCCGCCCGTGGTCACGACGTAGATCACTGTCATTGGCCGGATTCCTTTTCGGTTCGAGGCGCAGCGTGCGGCGGCGCTCCCAGAAGCCGCCGAAATCGGATTTTCGGTGCCTTTAGGCGCGCGGTTAAGCCCCCGCCAGAGGACTCCTGGAGTCCTCTGGCGGAGCACAAATTTCGAGGGAATCGCGATTATTTCTTGAGCGCGGCGGCCTTGTCCGCGTACTTCTTCTGGAAGCGCTCGACGCGGCCCGCTGTGTCGACCAGCTTCTGCTTGCCGGTGAAAAACGGGTGGCAATTGGAGCAGATTTCCACGCGGATCAGATCGCCCTTGAAGGTCGAGCGGGTGTCGAACGTGTTGCCGCACGCGCAGTGAACTTTCACGGCGTGATAATCCGGATGAATGCCTTCTTTCATGGGACAACTCCTGTCTGCCGGCCGGTCTGCGCGATGTGAACCCGAATCGGAGCCGGGCCGCACGTTCGCGTCGCTAAGCCAGCGGGGAAACTCCATTATACCCGAATTCGCGCCGCAGGCACGAGCGCAAATCCGAATCGTCGAGTGCTTGGATGCGACGGGCGCGCGGACGATTCCGCCTCGCCCACCGTGCCACCGGAGTCACTGCTATGTGCCTTCGTTTTCATGCTATAAGAGCGGGCTGCAACTCGGGGAAAGCTCATGTCTCGATGGAAAACGATCCGCACGCTGGCTCTCTTTGTAATCTCGCTCGGCGGAATCACGGGCGCCGGCGTCGCCCGCGCGCGCGCCACGGACGCCACGAACGCCGCGAAATACGATTGCGACCGCGCGTGCCTGCAGCAGATTTCCGACAAGTACTTCGAGGCGCTGGCGAAGCACGATCCGTCGGTCGCGCCATTTGCGCCGGACGTGCGGTATTCCGAGACCGGCAAAGTGCTGAAGATCGGCGAAGGCCTGTGGCAGCATGCAGGTGCGCCGACGTACCGCCTCGAAATCTTCGATCCGGAGACCGGCGGCATCGGCATCGATGCCGTCGTGCCGGATGGAGGCGTGCCGACCATCGTGGGCATGCGCCTGAAGGTCGAAAACCACCTGATCACCGAGGTCGAAAGCATCCTCGTGCGCGGCGACGACCCGGCTGTATTTCACGCGCCTGAAAAGCTGGTCGAGGTGCCGCGCTACTTCACGCGCAAGATCCGGCCGGCAGAGCAGAATTCGCGTTACGAATTGATCGCCGCGGCCGACGCCTATTTTCGCGCTTTCCAGACCGAGGGCACGCCGGATTACATCCGCGCGCCGCTCTTGCCGAGCACGCTGCGCTTCGAGAACGGAGTGCAGGCGACGAATGTCGATTTGAAGGTGCACAAAGCGACGACGGCGGCGGAACAATTCGACAACGCGATGTTCAAGGGAACGAAGATTTACGACCGCCGCTATCCGGTGGTCGACACCGAAACCGGCGTGGTGATGGCGCTGGTGCGCTTCCATCCGCCGAACAATCCGCCCGCCGGCGCGACCAATGCGCGCGGCGACGCGTTCGTGTGCGAAATATTCGCGATCGAGCAGGGAAAAATCATGCAGATTCAGGCGACGTGGATTCAGCCGCCCGAACAGTTGCCGTCACCCTTCTGAGCCCACCGGAAAATTTCAGGAGCCGCTGAAGAGAAGCGGCGCGCCGAGCTTCGATCCGTAGTTGGGGCGGTAGCGCTCGGTGTTGTAGAGCTTCGCGACATTCACTTTGCGCGCGCCCAGGGAAAGGTGCGGCAGCTCGACGTGCGCGTAGCAGCCGTTCTGAATCCCGATCATGCGGCCGCTCACTCCCTGGCGGATCAAATCGACGGCGATGTTGGCGAACGAGATGGCGACGACCTGGTCGATCGAATCGGGCTCGCCGCTGCGAAGATCGTAGGTAAGATCGCTGACGATGGTTTCCTGGCCGGTGCGCTTGCGCACTTCGTCGGAGAGCGCCTGGCCGATGTCAGCCTTCTTGCGATGACCGTAGGCGTCGGCTTCGCCGAGCTCTTGAACGTGGCCGTCGGTCCAAATCGCTCCTTCAGACGCGATCACCAGCGCGTAGTGGCTGGGATTTCTGGTTTTGTCTTCCATCAGCAGGCTGCAAATGCGATCGATTTCGAATGGGTGCTCCGGAATGAGGCAGCGGATCGACGTAACGTAAGCGGTATACAGCGCGGTAAAGCCGGCGTCGCGCCCAAAGATGCGGAAGATGCCGATGCGTTCGTGGGAGCCCACCGTGGTGCGCTGGCGCGTGATGGCCTGCTTGGCGCGCGTGACGGCGGTGGAAAACCCGATGCAATACTCGGTGCCCTGGACGTCGTTGTCCATCGTTTTCGGCACGGCGATGACGGGGAAACCCGCGTCGGAGAGAGCCGATGCGAAGCTGAGCGTGTCGTCGCCGCCGATCGCGACGAGACAGCCGATGCCGAGCTTCTCGATATTGTCGATCACGACCCCGGTGAGATTGTAGGTTTTGCCGTCGAAAGGCAGCTTCTCGATGACCGCCTTGGGAATGTGCGGCGCGATTTTGGCGGCCGGCATTTTGCGCGGATTGGTGCGCGAGGTATGCAACATCGTGCCGCCGAAGCGGTCGATCGTGCGGGTGTTGTCGCGGGTGAGTTCGACGACGTAGGCGGCGTCATCGGGGCCGGTCATGTTGGTGAGGCTTTCCCATCCCTTCCGAAGGCCCGTGATTTTGCGGCCGAAGGCGCTGGCGCCGTAAACGACCGATTTGATGACGGAGTTCAGTCCCGGGACGTCGCCGCCGCCGGTCAGGATGCCGATCTTGTCTCGCTGGGTCACGCTCGACTCCTCTCTTGCGCAAGTTCGCCTACGCCCGCCCCCTTTCCCCGGACAATTGTGAACGGATTGCGTGCCGGAGCGCAATCCCGAGTGTCGAGCAGGCGGGGCAGGGTCCGCTTTTGGAAACTTGATGCGCGCGCACGCCATGAATCGCCCTGACTCCCTTATAATTGCGGCAGCACGCAAGCGGCCCTTCCGCTCGCAGTCGTCCACAGCACATGGCAACACTCGAAAACTGGCTTCCTAAATCTGTCCTCAGTCTCAGGCACTACAGCGGCCGGCAATTCCTCGCGGATTCCGTGGCCGGCGTAACGGTCGGACTGGTGGCGCTGCCGCTGGCGATGGCGTTCGCGATCGCATCGGGGGTGACGCCGCAATCGGGGCTCTACTGCTCGATCGTCGCGGGATTCCTGATTTCGGCGCTCGGCGGATCGAGCACGCAGATCGGGGGACCCACCGGTGCATTCGTGGTGGTCGTATACGGGATCGTGACGAAGTACGGCCTCGATGGACTGTACATGTGCACGCTGATGGCGGGCGTGCTCCTCGTGCTGCTCGGTGTGACCGGCCTCGGCTCGGCCGTGAAATTCATCCCGCGTCCGGTGGTGGTGGGGTTCACGAACGGCATCGCCATCACGATCGCGAGTACCCAGATCAAGGATTTCTTCGGCCTCAAGGTCGACAAGGTCCCGGGGGATTTCCTGGGGCGGATGACGGCGCTCGCGCGGAATTTCCGTTCATTGTCGCTCGCCGAAACGGCGCTGGGTGTCCTCGCCCTGATCGTGATCCTCGTTTTCATGCGGTACATCAAGCGCGTGCCGGGCTACATCGTGGCTCTTTTCGTCGGCACCGCCCTGGTGATGATTTTCAAGTTGCCGGTGCAGACGATCGGGACGCGGTTCGGCGGTATTCCCGCGGGGCTGCCCGCCGTAAAGATTCCGCAGTTCCGGCTGGATTTCGTGCGGCCGCTGATTTCGCCGGCGATCACGGTCGCGATGCTGGGCGCGATCGAGTCGCTGATGTCCGCCGTGGTGTCGGACCGCATGAGCGGCGACAAGCACAATCCGAACGTCGAGCTGATGGGGCAGGGCGTGGCGAACATTTTCTCGCCTCTCTTCGGCGGGCTGCCGGCCACCGGAGCGATCGCGCGCACGGCCACCAATATCCGCTCAGGCGCCAGGACGCCCGTGGCCGGGATGGTCCACGCGCTCACGCTCCTCGGGATCATCATGTTCGCGGCGCCGCTCGCGCGCTTCGTTCCGCTCGCGGTGCTCTCCGCGACCCTGCTGGTGGTGTCCTACAACATGGGCGAATGGCGCGAGATTCCGGAGCTGCTGAAGCTCTCGAACCTCGAGATCGGCACCTGGCTCGTCACCTTCCTGCTGACGGTTTTCGCCGACCTGACGGTCGCGGTCGAAGCGGGCATGATCCTCGCTGCGCTCGTTTTCATCCGCAAAGTGACGGTGACGACGACCGTGACCAAAGTCACGGAAGAATATCTTCGCGAGGGCCACGCGCATATCCTGCAGGACAAGGACATTCCGCCGTACGTGGCGATTTTCCGCATCCACGGGCCGTTTCTTTTCGGCGCGACCGATAAGATCGAAGAGGTGGTCTCGCGCATCCCCGATTTGCCGCCGATCGTCGTGGTCCGGTTGCGGAACATGACCGCCATCGATGCGACCGGCCTGCAGGCGCTCGAGGATCTCGCCGACGCCGTCCATCGGTCCGGCCGCGCCCTGATTTTCTGCGGCGCCCGGGAACAACCGGCGCGCCTGATGCGGCGGGCGGAGTTCGAGCAGCACGTCGGCGCGGAAAACATTTGTCCGAACATCGAGGCGGCGTTGAGCCGCGCGCGAACGCTCCGCGCCGCCATCGGAACCGAGTTTGGCGCCGCCGGCCGCTCGGAAAGCGTCGCAATTCCGTAACGCGAGTCCGCTACAATCACAGAGTCGTTCGCCGGAGGCGTCGCGTCGCCCGTCGTTGAGGTTTTATCGCCGCCGGCCTGCGTATCGCCCCGATCGAATTATGGGGCCGGGAGATCCTGCATGGGCCGTTTGTGCCGCGTCTTCGCCTGGGTTGCGTGTTGTTCGCTGCTGGCGGTTCCCGCAGCGCGGGCCGCGAAATCGCTCGCGATCTACTTCATCGACGTGGAGGGCGGGCAATCGACGCTGATCGTCGATCCCGAAGGCGAATCGCTCCTGATCGACACCGGCTGGGACGATTTCAACGGCCGCGACGCGAACCGCATCATGGCCGCGGCGAAGGATGCCGGGATCGACCACATCGACGATCTCATCCTCACGCATTATCACTCGGACCACGCGGGCGGAGTGGCGCAGCTCGCGAGCCGCATCAAGATCGACAACTTCTTCGATCACGGAGCGAACACCGAGGGCGACACGCGCGCCAATTACGCGACCTACGAAAGAATCGCCGCCGGCGGAAAGCGCGTGACAGTGAAGCCGGGCGACGAGATTCCGCTCAAGGGAATTCGCGTGCAGGTGGTGGCGTCGGCGGGCGAGGACATCACGAAGCCGCTGCCGGGCGCGGGGCAGGCGAATCCGTGGTGCGCGTCGGAACCGAAACCCCTGCCGGACGCGAGCGAGAACGCGCAGTCGGTCGGCGTGCTGATCACCTTCGGGAAGTTCCGGTTCATCGACCTGGGCGACTTGACGAATCAAAAGGAGCTGGGCCTGGTGTGCCCGGACAATCTGCTTGGGACGGTCGATCTCTACCTGGTGACGCATCACGGAACCGCGCACCCAGGGACCGGCGATTCGTCGAATGCGCCGGCGATCGTCTACGCGCTGCACCCGCGGGTGGCGGTGATGAACAACGGAGCGATCAAGGGCGGGCACCCGCTGACTTGGCAGACGGTCCATGATTCGCCCGGCCTCGAGGGATTCTGGCAGCTGCACTACTCGATGGCCGGGGCCGAAGACCACAACGTGCCGGGGCAGTTCATCGCGAACGTGGGCGGGGACGACAAGGGTTACGGGATCAAGGTGACGGCGGCGCCGGGCGGCGCGTTCACGGTGACGAACGAACGCAACGGTTATACCAAAACGTATTCGAAGTAGCGGGCCGCCGCGCCCGGATTACGGGTCGAGCAGCGCGAGCTCTTCGGCAAATTCTTCGTGCAGGCCCTGAGGCAGGACTGCGAGGCTGACGATGCGGCGAAGGAGCGGAAGATTGTTCGCGGCGTCCGCGTAGGCGCGATTGATCTCCGCGATGCTGAGGCGGTTCTCGTCTTCGCGCGTCCGCTCGATCGCGTCGCCCGCTTTCACCATGCCTTCCTCGATCACCGAAAAATAGATGCCGGAGCGGCGGCTTGCGAGGAACCGCTTCACCATGTCGGGCCGCCCGAAGCGGATACCCAGCTTGTAACAGGGCATGCGCGGCTGCGTGACTTTTACGAGCGCTTCACCGATCCGAAATTGGTCGCCCACGCAGGCGTTCTCTTCGAGCAGTCCTTCAGTGGTGAAATTTTCGCCGAACATCGCCCAGGGCAGCTCCTGCTCCGGCAATTCCTTGCGCCAGAATTCGTAGTGCTCGGAGGGATAGGCGTAGACGGCCTTGTTGCGGCCTCCGTGCACGCGAAGGTCAGCCTGGCAATCGCCGTCGAGATTCAGGCGCCGCAAGAGCAGGGGGCCCGGCACCGGGGCCTTGAAAATGCTTGTCGTTGCGACTCCTTCGCTGTAGGGAACGCTGCGCGGCTTGCCGACGTTGAGCGAGATGATTCTCATGGGCGGCAATCGAGGACGGCCGATCCATTGACGCGATCGGCTTTGAGGTCGTTCAAGGCGCGATTGGCGTCGCGCAGCGGATAGGAAGTGACCTCGGTGCGCACCGGAATCTCGGCGGCGACGCGAAGGAAGTCTTCGCCGTCCTGGCGCGTGTTGTTGGCGACGCTGCGAATGACGCGCTCCTGATAGAGGAGATTGTAGTCGAAAGAAGGGATCGGGCTCATGTGAATGCCGCCCAGCACGAGCACGCCTCCTTTCTTGAGGGCCGCGAGCGCGGGCGGAACCAGCTCGCCGGCGGGCGCGAAGACGATGGCGGCGTCGAGTTTCTCGGGCGGCGCGTCGGTGGCTTCGCCCGCCCAGACCGCCCCGAGCCGCAGCGCGAGCTGCTGATGCTTTTCGCCGCGCGTAGCGGCGTAGACTTCGGCGCCCCAATGGCGCGCCACCTGAATCGCCACGTGCGCGGCCGAGCCGAATCCATAAAAAGCGAGCTTGCCGCCGCGGCCGATACCGGAAAGCCGCAAGCAGCGGAATCCGATGATGCCGGCGCAGAGCAGCGGCGCGGCCTGTTCGTCGGGAAACGATTCGGGGATCGGGTAGACAAAGGCCTCGGGCGCGACGGCATATTCGGCGTAGCCCCCGTCGACGGTGTAGCCGGTGAACGCGGGATGATCGCAAAGATTTTCGCGGCCGGAGAGGCAGAATTGGCAAGTGAGGTCCGTGCGGTGCAGCCAGGGCACGCCGACGCGCGCGCCCGGCGCGAAGCGGTGCGCGCCCTCGCCGAGCTCTTCAACCGTGCCGACGATTTGGTGCCCGGGAATCACAGGCGACTTGCGCGGCGGAAGCTCGCCTTCGACGACGTGAAGATCGGTGCGGCAAACGCCGCAGGCGTTGACGCGCAGCAGAACTTCGCCCCGGCCGGGGCGCGGAGCAGGCACGTCCGCGAAGGCCAGCGGATTACGCTCGACCGGTGCCGGAGCCCGCAGAAGACACGCTTTCATCGGATTCTCGCCATGGGCGCGTCTTATCCCGCGGACTTCGTTTGCGCCTGAGGCTTCAGGCCGGCGTCTTCGGAGATGCCGAGCGCGATGGCGGTCCAGTCCATGTCGCCGCGGCCCTTGGCCATCGCGGCGAGATAGCGGTCGTGGAGGAGGCTCGCGACAGGCAGCGGCACGGAGCTCGCGGCGGCGGTTGCCAGGGCGAGAGAAACGTCCTTGAGGCCGAGAGCCAGGCGGAAGGCGGCGGGCTCGAATTTTTCCGCGGCGATCGATTTTCCGTAGCCCTGGTAGACGGGACAGGCGAAGAGCGTCTTGCCGAAGAGATCGGCGACGGCGTTTCTGTCGATGCCGTTTTTTTCGGCGAGAACGAGCGATTCGGAAATCGTCTCGATCGCCGAAGCGATCATGAAATTGCCGCAGAGCTTGACGACGTTGGCCGCGCCCGCGTCTTCGCCGAAATCGAAGATGCCCTGGCCGATGGCCTCGAGCAGAGGGCGTACGCGCGTTTTCGGCGCCTCGCGGCCCGAGGTGCAGACCCACAGTTTTTTCGCGGCAGCCGCTTCAGGGCGCCCGAAAACCGGAGATCCGACGTAGTCGACCCTATGCCGCGCGTGGTGCTCGGCGAGGCGGCACGCGGCGGCCGGCGAGATCGTGCTCAGCGAGACGTGGACTCCGCCGGGGCCGAGCCTTTCGACGAACGAGCCGGGCGAAAGGCAGAGTTCCTCGATCGCGGGATCGTCCGCGACCATCGTGAAGACGATGCCGCCTTCGGAGGCGACTTCGGCGGGATGCTTCGCCGGCGTCGCGCCCTTGGCGATGAGCGGCACAGCCTTCGAAGCCGTCCGGTTGTAAACGCGGAGAGCGTGCCCTGCCGCCATCAGGTTCGCGGCGATGGGCTCGCCCATGTTGCCCAGGCCGATGAATCCGAGTGTTTCCGCCATTTCGAGTCCTCCCGGTCGAACCAGCTGAACGATTGGATGATGCCCAGGCCCTCCGCGTCTCAGTCCGGCGAGCGGTTCCTACGTACGCGGAATGCAGCAATCTCCGCAATATCCTTCGCCGGTTCGTGGGGCTATATTCTCCATCGGGCCGCGGGCGGCAACAAGGCGGGATCGGAGGTGGTCGCAAATTGCGACCACCTCGCCAGAAAGCGAGGCGTCGAGCCATGCAAGCGAAAAGGGAGGCGATCGTCCCAGCGGAAAGAATCGAATCGCGCATCCTGCTCATTCGAAGCCACAAGGTGATGCTCGATTCCGATCTCGCCCAACTCTATGGCGTCACCACGAAGAGGCTCAACGAACAGGTGAAACGCAACCGCGACCGCTTTCCCGCCGATTTCATGTTCCGGCTAAGCACCAAGGAGCGGAAGGAGGTGGTCGCAAATTGCGACCACCTCTGGCGGCTGAAGTTTTCAAGGGCGCTGCCTTTCGCGTTCACCGAACACGGGGCGATCATGGCGGCGAGCGTGCTGAATACGCCGAGGGCCATCGGGGCGAGCGTGCACGTGGTGCGGACGTTCGTGAAACTCCGCCAGATGCTGCGCACGCACACCGAGCTTGCGAGGAAACTCGGCGAACTCGAGGAGCAGATCAAGGGGCATGACCGCGAGATCACCGCGCTGTTCCAGGCGATCCGGCAACTGATGGAACCGCCGCGCGGATCGGGCAAACCGATCGGATTCCGCCGCTAACTGGCTCTAGGCGCCGACGCGCAGGGCGAGGCAGGTGATGTCGTCATGCTGCCGCGCCTGGGCGGCGAACGCGTTGACGTCGGCCATCACGCGGCCGAGGATCTCGGCGGCGCCGCCCGCACCGGCCGATTGGAGGCAGGCGACGAGGCGCTCTTCGGTGTACTCGCCGCCCGATTCGCTCACGGCTTCGGCGACGCCGTCGGTGAAAATGAACAGCAGATCGCCGGGATCGAGGCGCGCGCTGCCCGCAGGGTACGGAATTTCGCTCCCGGTGAAAAGCGGCAGGCCGAAGGGCGGCCCCCCGGCCTCGAGGCGTTCGATGGCGCCCGAGGAGCGGAGCAGCACCGGCGCGTTGTGGCCCGCGTTGACGTAGCGCATTTCGCGCGTGGCCGGATCGATTGCAGCGAGAAACGCGGTGGTGAAGCGGCGGCCTTCGAGGCTGTGCGCGCGGCAGTAGCGGTCGAGACCCACGACGATTTCCTCAAGCGACGCGGGCGTCGCTGAAAGCGCGCGAAGGCTGGCCTGGAAGGTGGCCATCAGCAGCGCGGCCGGCACGCTTTTGCCGGCAACGTCGGCGACCACGACCAGGAGCGGGTACGCTATCGAATCGCCGGCCGAAGCGGGGCGGACGAAAGCGTCGTAATAGTCGCCCGCGACCGTGTTCTGCGGGCGCGTCGCGAAGGCCATGTCGATTCCGGGGACGACGGGCGGCTTTTCGGGCACGAGCCACTGCTGAATCTCGCGGGCGATCTCGAGGTCGCGCTTCATCGTGATGCGATCGCCCAGTTCGAGCGCCAGCAGCACGAAGAGAATCAGCGCGCCCATCCATCCGAGGTTGAAGCTCGCTTCGCCGCGGCCCGAGTGGATGTTGATCTGCATCACGAGCAGGAAGACCGCGACCAGCAGCAGAACGCGCCGCGCGGGAGAAAGCTTCATTAGCATTGCCTGGAAGAGCGCCCAGGCCGCAAGAAGCGGCCGCCTCCACCATTTCTTTTCGTTGCCGATCGCCTCCCAGTCGACGTCGTTCGAGTAGAGGCCGTAGGTGGCCCGGGCCTCGGACTTGAACTGCCCCCAAAGCTGCTCGATTTCGAGGCCTTCGGTGACCCGCGCCCAGAAATCGCGGATGCGGCGGTGGGGCCGTGCGGCGTTCGCGGAGGTAGGTGCAGTCGCCATACGTTGCGCGATTATCTCAAGAGCAGCGACGCAGCGCCACCCGGGAGGATCCCCGGCCCACGAGAGCCGGCTTCAGGAGAGTTTGGCGGCCAGGTCGATGAAGTCGGTGGCGACCACATCGAAAGACTCCGCGTTCGCGGCCGGCGCGCCTGCCGGGCGGGCCGCCGGATGGGGTCCGCCCTCCTGCGGCCGCGGGACGTAGCCCGTCCTCAGGCCGCACGCCTGGGCGGCTCGCAGGTCCATCGGATGAGCGGCGGTCATCATCACTTCGGACGGCTTCATGCTGAGCAACTCGACGGCTCCGAGGTAGACCTCGCGGTCCGGCTTGTAATGGCGAAAGAGGTCGGCGCCGAAGACCGTGTCCCACGGCAATCCGGCGAATTTCGCCATCTCGACGAGCAGCGAGACGTTGCCGTTCGAGAGAGTTGCGATGATGTGATTCTTCTTGAGGCGCGCGAGACCCTCGACGGCGTCCGGCCACGGAGTGAGCCGGTGCCAGACGTTCGTCCAGCGCTCCTTCTCCTCTTCGGTGAGCCCGGTGATGTGGAATTCCACGAGCAGCTGGTCGAGGATCATGCGGTGCAGCGCGTCGAGCTTCGTCCACGGCAGCTCGCCCTTGCGCACTTTTTCCATCGAGGGGCCATAGCCGGCGCGCCAGCGATCCGCGAACTTGCCCCAATCGATCTGGAGGTTCTTCTCGCGGCCCCACTGCTCGCCTTCGCGAACGATCGAGCCGCGCCAGTCGACGACCGTGCCGAAAACGTCGAACACCAAGGCCTTCACGCCGAGAGAATTCGCGGGAGCGGGCGACGAAGGCGATTTTCTCGTGCCGGGCCGCTCGCCGCCCGAACCCGCCGCAAGCGGGGTGAGGCCCGAGAGTGCCATCGAGAAGGCTACGAACTCGCGTCTGCGCATGTGTCCCCTTCCGTTCCGCTTGCCGCTTCAGCAACCCGGCTGCGGCGGTCGGTATTCTAAGCCAGGAAATGGAGTCGCGCTCGAAATCGTGCCGTGCCGCGCCAAGGCGGCTCTCCGGGGCGCAGCGGGCCGCTCCGCCCGGATATGCTATCGTCGGTGGCGGAGGCGCGCGATGAGAGGCCTGCCGCGGCCGGTGAAGTGGCGGGGCGTGGCGCCGGGAATCCTGGCGGGCGCGCTGGTCTGCGTCTTCGCGGCGGGGATGCTTCTTTCGGCGGGCGCGCAGATTCAAAGCTACGAGAGCGGCGGCATCGTCGATATGGACGGCGAACGATTCGCTCCCGAAAATCCCAACGAAAAGGCGGAGTGGACGTTCGCGCGATTTCACTACGATCTCGGCGAAGAGTTCGGATTCTACCGTTTCCAGCGCTGGGCCGCCGACTGGCCGAAGGCCGATCGCCAGTTCATCCTCGGCGTGAAGCGGCTGACGCTGATACAGGCGCGGTCGACCGAGCACGTGGTCGACGCGAACTCCGACGATCTCTACAACTATCCGTGGATTTACGTGGAGGATGCCGGCGCGTGGAGCCTTACTACGAAACAGGCAGCGCGCCTGCGCGAATACCTGCTGCGCGGCGGCTTCCTGATGGTCGACGACTCGCACGGGGACGAGGAGTGGCAGACCTTCGTATCCGGGATGCGGATGGTCTTTCCGAATCGTCCGATCGAGGATCTGGCCGATAAGGACGAGATTTTCCACGTCACGTACGACCTCGACGACCGCGTCCAGGTACCCGGCACGCGGTACATCTGGGGACGCCGCTGGCGCTACGACGCCGACAGCGCGGTGCCCAAATGGCGGGCCATTCGCGACGACAAGGGCCGGATCATGGTCGCGATCTGCCACAATTCGGACGTGGGCGACGCCTGGGAATGGGCCGACAGCCCGCAGTATCCGGAGCATCCGGCGTCGGTGGCTTACCGCATCGGTGTGAATTACATCATCTACGCGATGACCCACTAAGCGCCGGCCGGCTCGGGGCATCCGGAAGCGCGGCGGTCCGAAGGCCGCGCCTCGAAGCCGCGACTCGCAAAGACTTCTCACAACGCATGCAGCTCTCACGTGATTCGATCCGGTTCCATTTGGAGCGCCGACCATGGCCAAGAAGAATTTCAAGCAGCTCAGCGAGCGCGAGATTCTGGCTCTCGCGATCCAGCTCGAAGAGGAAGACAGCCGCATCTACGGCGACTTCGCCGAGGGACTTCGCGAGACCTATCCGGCGACGGCGAAAGCGTTCGACGACATGCAAGCGGAGGAGTCGCGGCACCGGCAACAGCTGATCGATACGTACGGGAAGCGCTTCGGCGAACACATTCCGCTGATCCGGCGGCAGGACGTCGCCGGATTCGTCGAGCGTCGATCGACCTGGCTGGTGCGTCCCCTCGGCATCAACGCGGTGCGCAAGCAGGTGGAAGTGATGGAGGCCGAAACGCGGCGATTCTACGAGCGCGCGTTGCAGCAGGTGTCGAGCGCCGAGACGCGCAAGCTGCTGGGCGATCTCGCCCAGGTCGAGCGGGAACACTACGAATTCGCCGCGTCGCTGCGGGACAAACAGGTGGAATCGGGCGCGCGTGCGGAAGAAGACCAGTCGCAGAAGCGCCTCTTCATGCTCCAGATCATTCAGCCGGGGCTCGCGGGGCTGATGGACGGGTCGGTGTCGACGCTCGCCCCGATCTTCGCGGCGGCCTTTGCGACGCACCAGAGCAGGGCCGCCTTTCTGGTAGGGCTCGCGGCGTCGATCGGCGCCGGAATTTCGATGGCGTTCGCCGAGGCGCTTTCGGACGACGGTTCCCTCACCGGGCGGGGACGCCCCTACGTGCGCGGCGGCGTGACCGGATTGATGACCGCGGCGGGCGGCCTGGGGCACACGCTGCCGTTCCTGATTCCGAGCTTTCATCTGGCGTTTACGGCCGCGGTGATTGTGGTGGCGGCGGAGCTCGCCATCATCAGCTACGTGCGGCACAAGTACATGGACACGCCGTTGCTGTCTTCCGCCTTTCAGGTGGTGGTCGGCGGCGTGTCGGTTTTCGCCGTCGGGATTTTGATCGGAAGTTCCTGAGCGCCGGCGCGACTAGAAGGTGATCGTCGGCGCCGGGCTGGGCAGGCTCACGCCCGCCTCGATCGTGAGGCGGGGCGCGCGGCGCATCGTTTCGATGAAGATGCGCACGATTTCGGGATCGAACTGGTTGGCGGCGCAGCGCTCGAGTTCCGCGAACGCGTCCTCCGGCGTGCGCGCTTTTTTGTAGGTCCGCGCGGAAGTGATGGTGTCGTAGGCGTCCGCGATCGCGATCACGCGCGCGCCGTAAGGAATCTTTTCGCCTTCGAGCCGGTCCGGATACCCGCTGCCGTCGTAGAACTCGTGGTGATGCCGGACCATCTCGCGGATGCGGTTCATCGGCTTGAGCGGCTCGAGAATTTTGGCGCCCAGGTCGGTGTGCGTTTTCATCGTTTCCCACTCGGAGGCGTCGAGCGGGCCGGACTTGTTGAGAATGGCCTCGGGGATGCCGACCTTGCCGATATCGTGGAGGAGTCCCGCGAGGCGGATGTCTTCGATTTCGGTCGGCGACAGGCTCAGAGCCTGCGCGATCATCACCGAGTACGCCGAGACTTTCCGCGAATGGCCTTGCGTGTAATGGTCCTTGGCGTCGATGGCGAAAGCGAGCGACGTGACGGTTTCGACCACGGCCGGAGGCAGGCCTTCGGCGTCGGTGACGCCCCCCTGCTCTTCGAGCGAGCGCGTGAACTGCTCGAGGCGGCGGTAGATTTCCTCGAAGGCCTCGGGCCCGGTCGAAAACAGGCGCTTCAGCGTGACGCCGAGATACGCCTCGAGAACGTCTTTCTTCCATCGCTTCCGGTCGTTCGGATCTCCCTGCTCGGCGCTCGAAACCGAATTGCCGCCCTGGTGCTTTGAAATGTACATCGAGGAATCGGCGACCTGAATGAGCTCTTGGGGCGTCGAGCCGTGGATGGGGAAAGCGGCGATGCCGAAGCTGGCGGTGATGTTTTTGTCGCGCAGCAAGGGATCGGCGGCGATCCAGCCGCGGAGCTTGCCGGCGAGCTGCCGCGCCTGCTCGACTCCGGTTTCGGGCATGAGGATCACGAATTCGTCGCCGCCGTAGCGCGCGACGACGTCCGAGCGGCGGCAGTTCTGCTCGAGGATGTGGCCGACCCGCTGGAGCACTACGTCGCCCTCGAGATGGCCGTAGAAATCGTTGACGAACTTGAAGCGGTCGAGATCCATCAGCACCAGCGCGAAGGGCCGATTGGCGCGCGTCGAGCGCTTCCACTCGGACGATAGCGCCTCCATCAGGAAGCGGTGCGTCTTCACCCCGGTGAGACCGTCGGTGATCGCCTGTTCCTGCGCCCGCTGGAACGTGAGCGCGTTGTGCAGGGCCCCGGCGAAAAGATCGGCGAGAGTGCGGAGCAACAGCACGTCGTGATCGGGAAACTGGCAGGTGTCGGTGGACTCGACGTAGAGCACGCCGAGGAACTGTTCGCCGTAGGTGATCGGCAGCGCCAGCGAGGCCCCCGAGCCCGGGAGCACGGTGCGCGGCGTCGCCGAACTCACCTCGTACACGGTGCCCATCTGGCCGCTGCGGGCCACCTGCCCGACCAGGCCTTCGCCGAGTTGGATGCGCCGTCCGATCGCGTCGCGGCGCGTGCCCGCTTCGGCGCGGACCACCAGATCCTTCGCCGAATAATCGAGAATCGCGATTCCGATGTGATCGTAGGGAAGATGGTTTTCGACTTCGGCCGCGATGCGCGCGAGCATCTCGTCGGGATCGAGCGTGGTGATCGCGTGGCTCGAGACGTTGTTGATCAGCGTGAGCTGGCGCGACTTCCGCTGCTCTTCGGCGAAGAGGCGCGCGTTTTCGATGGCGATCCCGGCGGCGCTCGCGAGCAGCGAGAGCAGCTCCACGTGGCCTTCGTCGAAGGAACGTTCCTTCACGCTGTGAATCACCATCGCGCCCACGGGCTGGTCGTGCAGGATCAAGGGAACGGCGCACGTGGAGCCCATTTCGCGCAGAGGCAGGATGCCGAGGCGCTTCGCTTCTTCCCAGAAGTTTTCGCGAATCAATAACGGCCGCGCGGTGCGAACCACGTATTCGACGAAATGGTTGCCGGCCGGGCGCGAGCGTTTCGGACGCCGCTCTCCGTCCGTCACCTCGATCTCGAAGCGGACTTCGCCGGCTTTCGAATCGTACACCGCGATGAAGAAGCTGGTGACGTCCAGGACGCGGCGCATTTCGGAGTAGATTCTTTCGAGCAGCGCGTCGATCTCGAGAGTGGAACTCAGCGCCCGGCCGATTTCGTTGAGGATGTGCAGCTCCTCGGTCCGCCGCGCGGTCTGGTGCATCAGGTAGCTGTTCTCGACGGACATGCCGATCTGCTGGCCCAGAGCCATTAGCAGGCGAAGTTCGGCGGGCGTAAACCCGCGATTATCGGGAGTCGCCAGCAGCAGCACGCCGAAGACGCGCCCCTTGGCCTGCAAGCTGATGCCCACCACCGTGCGCAAGCCCTGGCCGAGCAGCAGCTGCCGCGCCTGGTGAAAACTTTCTTCCTGCTCGAGAGCTTCCCAGTTCGAGTCCCGCGCGAGGTCGCGCAGCACGACCAGTCCGCCGAGGCGCGCAACCAAGTTGACCATGTACTCGTCGAGCCTGCTGTCGTGAATCGTCTGCGCCAGCGTCTCGTTCAAACCGGTCACGATCACCGAACTCGTGGCGCGAGGCTCGGCCTGCTGCACGCAAAGAATGCCGGCCGGAATCCGAACCACGTTCAGCACTCGGTCGAGCGCCTGCCCCAGCATTTTGTGGATCTCGCCGCCGGCGAACCCTGACGCCGCCAGGTTCAGATTCGAGAGCGCGAGCATGTTCCGCTCGACGCGACGCCGCTCTTCCTCGTACACGGCCATGACCATCAGCACGCAGGTGAAAAGCTCGGGAAGAAAGATCAGGGGAAACAAATCGATCCCGTCGATCGAGTTGCTCGCGGGAACGAAGAGCGCCGACAGGCTCAGCAGGCCCCACGCGCCGAACGCCACCGCCAGCAGCAGGTCGACGCGAGCTTCCTGCTTCCGGCCTTCCTCCCAGAAGGTGTAGCCGACGAAAAAGAGCACGATCCCCATGCCCAGCACGACCGGCACGTGCGTCCAGTGGACCGAATGCGCCGCCGCCCACACGAATCCGATCGTCGCGACCGCCGTCATGCTCCGATACGGGACGCGCAGGCCCGAATACAGCCGCGCGGCGGCGTAGAAGCCCAGCCCGCTCAGAATCAGCGCCGTCTCGTTTACCAGGGCGAAAAGCCGGATGCCCACGCCCCCCTGCTGCAGGAAGAAAAACGAGGTTCCGGTGGCGAAATGGATGGCCAGAAGGGTCCAGGCCACGGACCACGCCAGCAGATATTCCTGGTGCTTGAGGCGGTAAAGAAAAAACGAAAAAACGGCGAGCAAGGAGGTGCTCGCCAGCAAGACCAGATAAGTGGCAGTTAGATGCAATACCAACGCGACACTCCGGACCTAGAACCCCAACACTACGTTGAGAATATCAGAAAATCCGCAGGCGCCCTGTGGCCGTGTCCAGTTGAGTTTCGTGGATGTCACCTATCGGCTTGGACGACACCCACGTGCGCGCGGCTCTGGCCCGGGCCGCCGCCCGTCAATGGCCCGCAGAGGTTATGCTTCTCCGCGCCAGAGGTCAAGGCAGTATCCGTTCGAATCCCGGGTATCAAGTGCCATACCTCGATGGAGTTACGCCGCGGGCGCGCTCGATTTTGATGGGTGCTTCCGCTAAGATGAATATCTCGCAATCATCGAGGACTCGGAATGGATCCCGTACAAAAACCACGCGTCCGATTCGCCCCTTCGCCCACCGGCTATCTCCACGTGGGAGGCGCCAGGACCGCGCTCTTCAACTGGCTTTTCGCCCGCCACGAAGGCGGCACCCTTCTCCTGCGCATCGAGGACACCGACGTAGGGCGCAACCGGCCCGAGCTGGTCGACGGAATCCTCGACGATCTGAAGTGGCTCGGGATCGAATGGGATGAGGGACCGTTCTTTCAGTCGCAGCGCCTGGAGATGTACCAGGCGGCGGCCGCTCGCCTGCTTGCCGGCGGGGCCGGGTTCGCATGCTACTGCAAAGCGTCCGCTTATGCCGGCGGCGATGCGGCCCCGGGGGGCGAAGCCGAGGAGCAAGAGGGCGAAGGAGACGACGAGGGTCCGAAGAGCCAGAAGGGGCCCGCATGTCCCTGTAGGGACATGAGCGAAGCCGACCGCGCCGCGAAGCAGAAGGACGGAACGCCGTACGCCGTTCGATTCCGCGTGCCCCGAAGCGGTGCGACGAAATTCGAGGACATCGTCTTCGGCACGCGCGAAGTGCAGAACCAGGAGATCGAGGATTTCGTCCTGCTGCGCTCGAACGGCTTGCCGACCTACCAGCTCAGCGTGGTGGTCGACGACATCGACATGCGCATTACCCACGTAATTCGAGGCGCCGATCACCTGTCGAACACGCCGAAACAGGCGCTGCTTTACGAGGCGCTCGGCGCGCCCGTGCCGCTTTTCGCGCACGTCCCGCTGATTCTCGGTCCGGACCGCAAGCGTCTCTCGAAACGCCACGGTGCCACCAGCGTCGGCTCCTACGCAAAAGAAGGATTCCTGCCGGAGGCGTTCCGCAACTTTCTGGCGTTGCTCGGCTGGTCGCCCGGTGACGATTCCGAGATTCTTCGCACGCCGCAGATGATCGAGCGATTCACGCTCGCGGGCGTGAGCCGCACCAACGCCGTTTTCGACCGGCCGAAGCTCGAGTGGGTCAACACGGAATATCAGCAGAAGCTTCCCATCGAAGAGCTGCTGCCGTACGTCGAGGCCGAGCTCAAGCGCGCCGGGCTGTGGGAGGGCTCGCAGGCAAGCCGCGACGCCGCGTGGTTCGCGCGCACCGTCGACCTGATCCGGCCGCGCACGCGCCTGCTGGGCGATTTCACCACATGGTCGCGCGCGTTCTTCACCGATGATTTCGAGTACGAGGCCGAGGCGCGCGAGAAATTCTGGAAGGACGAGCGAATCGCCGGGATGCTCGGGAAACTCGCGGACGCGCTGGCGGCGCTGCCCGACTGGAACCACGACGCATGCGATGCAACGTCGCGCGGCGTGGCCGCGGCGGAAGGCGTGAAGGCGGGCGTCCTGATCAATGCGACGCGTGTGGCGATCGTGGGGCGCGCCGTGGCGCCCCCGCTCTTCGACACGATGGTTGCGCTTGGCAAGGACCGCGTAGTGACGCGCCTGCGGCGCGCGGTCGAGTTCCTCGGATCGAAGTAGAGCGGCCGGATTCAGCCGAAAGTTTGAGTCGGGGTTAGTTCCCGGAACGGAAAATCTCGGGGTGCACCGAGTGTCCCGCCGCTCCCGCAGCCGCGACCTTCACCGTCGCTTCCAGCGGAATCTTCACCGGGGGCAGGCAGGCCGAGCTGTTGCACGCCTGATAGCGCAGCGTGATCGGGATCGTCGTGTCGCCCATCGGCGCTTTGTCCGTCGCCGAGAGCTTCAGGCGCAGCGTCACCTTGCCGGCGTAAACGTTGAGAGGCTTATCCGAGAACGTGAACTTTTTGTCGTGGCCCGGCGGGTAGATCGAATCGACCAGGGTAAATCCGTCCGGGAGCTTGGGCGTCAGTGTGGTCGGAATCAGGTAGGCGTCCGACGGCTTGTGCGAATTCATGTGGTACGCCGCGTTGATATTGGCGACGACCGCGACTTCGAAGTCCTTGCCTCGCGCCACCGGCTCCATCGAGACGTAGACCTGCGACTTCACCACCTGCGCCGGCGTGAGAGTGGGCGCCTGCTGTGCCCCGGCGTTCGTTGAGGCAGCGGCCCCGATTCCCGCGAGCGCGCAAGCAACCACGAAATATCGCAACGACTTGGCTGAGATCATAGCTGGCTCTCGAGATCCTTCGTGAATTGCTCTTCGTTGATCGGCCCCATGTACTTCTTCACGATTTTGCCGTCGCGCGAGATGAGGAAGCTGGTCGGAAGGCCAAGCAGGCCGCCGAACTGGTCGGTGATGTCGTCACTGCCGAGGACGATCGGATAGTTCATCGTCTCTTCCTTGCCGCCGACGTTGAACTCCGTCGTCTTGACGAACTTGGGGACCACGGACATCGGGTCTTCGTCCATCGAGGCGCCGAGAAGCGTGAAGCCCTTGTCGCTGTACTGCTGCTGGAGCTGGATCAGCAGAGGAATTTCGCCGCGGCAGGGCTCGCACCACGTCGCCCAAAAGTTCAGCAGCACGACTTTTCCCTTATAGCTTGCCAGGTTGACTTGATCGCCCTGGAGGTTTTTGAACGTGACGCTCGGCTCAGCCTGAAGACTTGCGGCGTTCGTCGTTCCTGCCGATGGTTCTTTGTTGAGAAACTTCTGCACGCTTGCGGGCATGATTTTCACGAGCGCGGTGTCGAGGCTGAATCCGTTCAGCCGGCCGGAGACGAGCGTAAGGCCGTTCGTGAAGATCAAGGCGCCGATAAAGAGCAGTAAAACTCCGCTGCAAACTTCGACTGTGTGCAGGTGCCGGCGAAACTTCTGATAAAACTTCATGAAGCGCCCGACGCCCACCGCCGTCAGCAGGAACGGGATGGAAAGCCCCGCGGAGTAGAGCGTAAGGAGGATCACGCCGTCTTTCACGCTGCCGCGCGAAGCGGCGATCGCCAGAACCGTCGTCAGAATCGGCCCGATGCAGGGCGTCCAGCCAAGCGCGAACGCAAACCCAAGCAAGAATCCGCTGACGATGCCCGGGCTCTTTCCGCCCACGTCCCGCAGGTGCACGTCCTGGTTCAGCCAGCGCGTCAGCGCGGGACCAAAAAGGAAAATCAGCGACGCCGCGTAGAGGTGCACCGGCTTGATCACGTGGTCGCCGCTCACCGCGAAATTCAGGACGAGCCCGGCGGCCACGAGCGCGATGCCGACGATCAGCCCCAGGCGAACCGTAATCTTGGCCAGGGTGCCGATCAGGTGCAGGCCAAACAGAATGATCAGCGCACCCGCAATCGGCGCCAGCAGGTTTCGATGCTGGAGCAGGAAGTGGCCCACGGCGCTTGCCGTGGCACCCATCGTGATGAACACCGCCGACAAACCGACTACGAAGGCCAGGGCCGGAGCCAACAGCTTGCTCGTTCCCGACTCGCCTTCTCTCAGCTGCTCAACACCCACACCGGAAAGCATTGAGAGGTAGCCCGGCACGAGCGGCAGCACGCACGGCGAAAGGAAGGAACCTAATCCAGCGAGGAACACAAATAAACCGGCAAGTACGGCGACGGACATTCCAATCTTCTCCAATCCCTCAGGCGAAACCCGCACCCGGCCCCACGCCAGGCTCTAGGCAAACCGTGATTTGACCACAACACTTAGACGTGCGCTAGCGCTTTTTGGGTTCCAACGATGGGCGCAGGAGATTTCCGACAGGTGACATTCGAAACTTTCAGATGGGCGACGCCGGTTGCCCGCGCGAATTCCTAAATCGCTGAAAATGTGGGCCGTTTCGGCGCACGCCGATGGCACCTAATATGCCCTGGCAAGTATGCGGGCCCGCCGCTGGAACCGCAAACGGCGACTTCGCCGCTTGCGGTGGCGGGCTCGAAGATTTCTACCAAGGAGCCGCGATGACGCCGAATCAAGTGACCGTGGCGCGAGTGGGAGCCGCCTTCGCCGCCGTGGCGCTCTTCAGTGCCGCAAGCCACGTCGCGGCCGCCGACCTCGGCGCCGTCGTCCTCACAATCGCGGCCATCGCCCTCGATGGCCTCGACGGTCACCTGGCACGCAAGCGCGGCCTCTCCACGCCACTCGGCGCCCAGCTCGACATCCTCGGCGATCGCGTGGTCGAAAACCTCTTCTTCACGTGCTTCGCCGTCACGGGACTCATTTCGCTCTGGGTGCCCGTGGTCTTTTTCGCGCGCGGCGCGCTCACGGACTTCCTCCGTGGTCTCGCCGCCGGCGCCGGCCGCTCCGGATTTGGCCGCAACTCGATGCTCGAAACGTGGTGGGGAAAACGCTTGGTTGCGTCGCGTGCCAGCCGTGTCGCATACGCCGCCATCAAATGCGTATGCTTCTGCTATCTCGGCCTGCTGCTGCCGCTGCGGCATGCTCCGGGCGTCGCTTCGAACCCGATCTTCGCGTCGTGGCTCGCGGGATGGCTGACCGAGCCTCTTGCCCACGCGCTGCTGAACGCCGGGCGCGCGATCACCGCAGTGACGGTCGCATTCTGTCTCTTGCGCGCCGTCCCCGTGGTCTGGGAAGGGCGGCGTTACCTCGCCGCCCAGAAGACGCCGGCAGAAGCTACCGCCGCCGTGGCCAGCCGGTAGGATCGTCGAGGACATCGCGATGACGTCTCCCACGCAAATCGGCGCCTTCTTCGATCTCGATGGCACGCTGCTGCCGCCTCCTTCGCTCGAATGGCGATTCATTGGGTGGCTCGCGGCGCAGGGGAAAATCGACGGCGGCCATCTCGCGGGTTGGCTCGGCCGCTTCGCGCGCGAGATTTGGCGCGATCCCGATGGAGCGGCATTCGAGAACAAATTCTATCTGCGGGGCGTACCCGAATCGCTCGCGGACGAGTGGGAGCTTCTGCTCGGCGCCGGATCACGGTGTTACTTCACCGCCGGCGTCGAGCGTGTCGCCCGGCATCAGGCGCAGGGGCATCGGGTGTTTCTCGTCACCGGGACGCTGGGCCCCCTCGCGCGGGCGGCCGCACGTTGCCTGCCGGGAACCGTCGAAGTGCGCGCAACCGAGCTCGAAGCACGCGAGGGCCGCTGGACGGGGCGCGTGGCCGGCGAACATCTGCGCGGCGAAGCGAAAGCGCGCGCAGTCCGAAATGTCGCGGCGCTCCACGGACTCGATCTGGCCGCAAGTTACGCGTACGGAAACTCGCTCGCAGATTTGCCGATGCTCGAAGCCGTCGGCCATCCGGTCGCCGTGAATCCGGAGGTTGGGCTTGAACGCGTGGCCTGTTCCGGCCTTGAAGCCGCGCGTCCCGGCGCGGCCGAGCGGGCCTGGCGCGTGTGTCGATGGAAACCGGGGGCGCGTTCGCGCGGCCGGCATTTTATTTCGGCGAGCGAGCCGCGGTGAGAAATTCGCGAGCCGAGATACGAGCCGCCGCTTTAGGCGAGGACGCCGTCACGGGAGAAGGCTCCCTCGCAGCATTCCCCGAGGTACGCGTCGCCGCGCGCTGGTTCGACGAAGTCCGCGCAGCGAGTGGCGCGTTCGAGCGGGTCACGCTGGGGTATTTCGCGTGGCTCGAAACGCTGGTCCTGGTGTGCCACCGTAACCTTCCGCACGCTGCGCCCTATTTCGCGGTCCATCTGCTTCTGGCCGGTGTCATCGCGTGGCTGGTCGTTGCCGCGGCGCACTCGAAAAATGAGGCGCTCCGTTTCGCGAGGCACTGGTATCCGCTGCCGCTCTACATATTTTTCTTCGAAGAGCTTCAGGGCCTGGTGCACGCGATTTTTCCGGGCTGGTTCGATCGCTGGCTGGTGGCGTTTGACTACGGGCTCGCGGGCGTGCATCCCTCGGTATGGCTCGCGCAATTCGCTTCACCCGCGCTGAACGATTTCATGCAGTTCGCCTACATGACGTACTTCCTCCAGCTCGTGGTGCTGCCGGCGATTCTCTACGGGCGCCGCGAGAGCCTCGCCTTCTGGACGGTGATGGTGTCCACGGCGATCGCGAACTACTCGATCTACGTGATCGCGATCCTGCTGCCGATCGAGAGCCCGTATTATTCGCTGGCGCGCCTTCAAACGAAGCCGCTCGATGGCGGCGCCTGCACGGCGCTCATCGGCGTGATCGAACGCTTTGGCCGGGTGCACGGGGCGGCCTTTCCTTCAGCCCACGTCGCGGGCTCGATGGTGGCGGTGCTGGCGGCGTGGCGCTACCGGCGCTGGCTTTTCTGGGCGTGCGCGCCGTTTTTCGCGTGCATGTGTGTCGCCACGGTGTACGGCAGGTATCACTACGTAGCGGACGTCCTCGCGGGCCTGGTCGTCGGCGCGGCCGGCTTCGCGCTGGGAACCAGGCTGATGCAAAATCCCCGCGCGCTCGCGCCGCGCCCGCAGTCTCCGCCGGCCGGACCCTGCTCCGCGCGACCCTAGAAAATTTTCTCCTGGCGCCGCAAGTTGCCCGCCGAGCCGAGGTTCGCGATGTGGATCACGATGCTGTACTGATTTTCATTCCGGATCGTGCCGAACGAAAACCGCCGGTACTCGAACCCCACGCCGCAGCAGTTGCCGTTGTACGTGGCCTCGATGATCTGGTTTTGAAACTCCTGCTGCGTGAAGTCGTAGCTCGCCCCCGCTTCGATGTTCCAGCCGTGCCGGTTCATGTCGCCGTAGCCGAAAAGCGTGCGGACCTGGTTCGAGCGCTGCTCGAAATTCAGCGGCGGCGGCACCGGGTTGAGAGGCAGGTCCAACACCGAGAAGTGCGCCAGCGTGATGAACGATTCCTTGTAGGGCTTCAGCTTCAGCAGCGTCCCGATCGCCGAGAGCCGGTTGCGCAGCGGATCGTAGTTGACGATGAACTGCGTGTCGAAGTGCTTGCCCGGATCGATGCGCAGGTCGCTGACGATCGGCGAAAAGTGCCGCGGAGTGTCCGCGAATGCGAAAGGCGTGAGCGCGTCGAGCGTCTGAAACACGTTCGGCTGTCCCCGAACGAGTGCTCCTCCGAACGTCGGATCGAAGAAGTATTTCTGCACCAGGCGCCAGGTGATGAACTCCTGTGCTTCCCCGGATCCTTTGCGCCGGAACAAACGCTGCGTGATCCCGTATTCGATCTCGTCCGTGTCGGTCAGCGTTTCGTCCTCGTCGAAACGCACGAAGCGACCGAAATCGTTCACGCCGTTGACGTACCGGTAGACCGCGTACGGCTCGATCACGTGTTTCCATTTCGTGTCGTCGTGGCTCCACACGCGCTCGAGGACGGGCAGGCGCATATCCAGCGAGAATTCCTCGGTGTTCCGGAAGAATCCCTCATCGAGAAACGCGCCGTCCTGCAACTGCCCGCCATAGTACGTCGACCGGAAGGTGAAGCTCGGCGTCACGTCGAACCATTTCCCGAAATGCAGCGGCATCGCGACGTTGGGCGCGAACTCGCTCCGCTCGACGAAGCCGGGAGTCTCGAACGGCGTCACGCCCTCGGCACGGTGTTCGGCCCCCGTAAACGCGTCGAACGAGAAATAGAAAGGCATCCGCTTGAAGAAAGCCTGATCGACCGAGCTGAACCGCAGCTCGGGCGCCGTCCGCAGCGTGATCGACGTCTGCGGCGTGGCGCTCAGGTAGTTCTGATAGCTCAGCGCGGCGACGTTCAGGCTGAACCCGTCGAAATTGTTGGTGACGAACGCGGTGTTGCGCACTTCCGAGTTCACCGCTTGCGCGAACGTCTCCGACCACGCCAGGCGAAACGTCAGCGACGTCAGCTGGTCGAGGTCCGCCACCGCGCGCCACCCGCCCGGCAGGTCCGAGGTGAACAGAAGCTTCGTTTCGTGTCCGCCCTGCTTGATCGGGGGCGCTCCCACTTGTTCGAGGCCGCGATCGATCACCCCGAAATACGAGGCGTCGAAATTCGCGTTCTCCCACGGCTTCATGCGGAACTCCGCCCTCTGGCTCCAGCCCCGCTTCGTGTAGTCGTTCGCGCCGAGGGTCAGGTCGAGCCAATCGAGCGGCGCCCAGTAAAGAGAGTCGCCGAGGACGTAGCCTTTCTGCGACGTGTTGCCGAGATCGGGAACCAGAAATCCCGACTCGCGGCGCTTTTCGGCCGGCAATGTGGCGTAGGGCAGATACAGAATCGGAATCGAAAACACCCGAAAGTTGCCGTTCACCAGGCGCACCGATTTCTGCAGCCGGACGGTGGCGGAAGGAGCGTAGAACTTCCACACCGGATGCGCGGGATCGCACACCGTCACCCATGCGTCGCGAATGCGATACGTGTTGGGATCGATCCGCTCGGCCACCGCCGCGTCGAAATAGAGCGGATTGGGGCTGATCAATAGCGTGGGCTGCGGCCGCCGCTGGATGGCGAACGTGCCGTGCACGTGATGAAAGATGCCGCGGCCGGTGCGCAATTCGTAGCGCGCGTCGTCCGCCTCTACGTGCTGCGTCAAATAATCGAGTTGCACGTGGCCGCGCGCGACCACCACCTGCGATTCGCTGTCGTATTGCACGTGATCGGCCCGCAGCCGGGCGTTTTCGTAGCGCACGTCGACGTGGCCGTCGGCGTAGAACATCTTTCCCTCTTCCCGCTGCTGGTCCGCTTCGAGCGTCGCCTCGCCGCCCGCGGTGAGTCCCTTCGACGGCGCCGGCTTCGACGGAAGACGCACACCCTGTCCGCTCGACACCCCGGCCAGCAGCGGCAGAATCAGGAGCAACCCTGCAAGAAGGGCGAGTCGAGCAGCACTTTTCGGGAGCGTCGCGTTCGGCATCGCCTGGGAAAAGCTCAAGAGAGAAAAGCGAGCCTAACATGCGTCCAAGGCCGCCGCAACGAAGAGCATCGAGCCCGCCGCCCACGAAACCGCGGGCGCGGGGTGCCTGATACGCGCATAGGAATTTCATCGGCTCCTGTTGCGATGTATGCGGGCGTGCTATGATCCCAAACGTTCCGACACTGGAATCTCCGCAGCGCAAAACAGACCAGTGATTCGAATATGCTCGAAGTGTGGGGCGCTGCTGGTGGACGACAACCAGTACTGCTCCTTTTGCGAAGTATCCCCCGAAACGGAAAACGAGGAAATCCTCCAGCCCTTCGCGTCGGGTGAAGTGTCGATCGACGACCCCGAGGAGCCCGAGTGGCGCCGCGAAGTCTCCCGCCGTCTTGAGGAGTACCGCACGCGCCACGGTCTCCGGCGCCCGGATGAATCCCAATCAGGCTTGCCGTTCCGCGAGGAACGCCGCGCCGCGCGCCTTCGCGACGATGCCGCTCTCGAGCGCGCCCCGGATTCCGCCCCCGCCGAGCCTCCGCGCGAACGCAAGCGCGTTCGCCCGGCCGCCCGCCAACGTGCCCCCGAGCGCGTCGAGATCTGCATCCAACCGGAGCTCGACTTTGCCGACGGCCCCGGCGACCGGGCGCGTCCGCAAACGGCCCTCGTTCCGGTAGCCACGCCTTCGATACGCTGCTGGGCCGGTCTCGTCGACTTGATCTTTCTCGGATTGACGCTTGGCGGCTTTCTCGGGCTTTTCCGCTCGCTGGGCGGCCAGATCGTCGTCGACAAGACCGAAGCGGTCGTGTACCTGATCGCCGGCTTCCTCTTCTACGCGCTCTATTTCTCGCTCTTCACCTCGCTCGCCGGCGCCACGCCCGGTATGCAGTTGCGCGGCCTCACCATCGTGCGTCTCGACGGCAGCCTGCCCGACACTCGCCAGCTCCTCTGGCGCAGCTTCGGCTACGTGCTCTCCGGTGCCACCCTGATGCTCGGTTTCGCCTGGGCGCTCTGGGACGAGGACCGCTTCACGTGGCAGGACCGCATTTCGCAAACCTACGTCACCGCCGCCGCGCCCATTTCGGCCCTGGACTCGCTCGAAATGGCGGCCGCGCGGCAGACGTTCGCCCATAAATAGCGGCCTGTCAGGCACGCCGGCCCGGGGAATCCGTGCGTCGAATGGCTTCGATGCTATAATGGGGGTTCGTCGCCGGCGGGCGACCTCGATCTCTCAGGGGCGGGAAAAGGAACGGGCATGAGCACTGTCACTCGGAACATCGTTATTGTGCTGTCGGTGGCTGTATTCGGATTCGTTGCGGTCGGTTACGTCCGCGGCCGCTCGGTCGACGACAAGGCCTACCGCGCGCTCACCGTCTATAGCGAAGTGCTCGAGCACATCCAGCGCGACTACGTCGACGAGCCCGATATCCACCAGGTCACCAGCGGCGCTCTTCACGGTCTGCTCGATTCGCTCGACCCCCAGTCCAGCTATCTCAGCCCGCTCGAATACAAGGATTACCAGGAAAAGAACGCTACCCCGGCCAAGGCATCCGCGGGTGTCGCGCTCACGAAGCGCTTCGGCTATATCAGCGTGATCGCCACCTTGCCCGATAGCCCCGCCGCGAAAGCGAATCTGCAGATCGGCGACATCATCGAAAAGATCGGCGATTTCACCACCGGCCAGATGGGCATCGAGCAGGCCGACCTTCTCCTCAGCGGCGATCCTGGAACCGTCGTCAATCTCTCCGTGATCCGTCGCGGCAAGACGGAACCCCAGGCCGTGCCGGTAACTCTCGAAAAGCTCGTGCCTGCCAAGGTCGTCGAGGACAAGCTCCAGCAAGGCGACGTCGCCTACATTCACCTTTCCGATTTCGATCCCGGCACCACCAGGCAGCTTCGTGAGGATTTGCAGCAGTTCCAGCATCAGGGCGCGCACAAGCTGATTCTCGATTTGCGCGATTGCGCTTTTGGCGCCGACTCCGAAGGCATCTCGGCCGCCCAGCTTTTCCTCTCCTCGGGCACGATCGCCTCTCTCAAGGGCCAGACCGTGACGCCGGAGGTTTCCTCCGCCGATCCCGCGAAGGTCGTTTGGACGCAGCCCGTCGCCGTGCTCATCGGCAATGGCACCGCCGGCCCCGCCGAAATCGTGGCGGCCGCCATCGCTGATAATCACCGCGGCGAGACGGTCGGCCAGCGCAGCTACGGCGTTGCTTCCGAGCAGAAGCTGATTCAGCTCGACGACGGCTCCGCGCTCATCCTCACCGTCGCCAACTATTACACGCCCGGCGGCAAGGAAATCCCGGTCGACGGCGTCACTCCCACCAAGGAAGTGATCCCTGCGCCGCCCGACGACATCGCCGCGCTCACCGATCAGAATCCCGCGCCTCCGTCGAGTTCGCCCAACGATCCCGTCGTGAAGAAGGCGCTCGAGGTTCTGGCGGCCGCTCCCGCGCAGAAAGCGGCGTAACGCGAAATTGTTTCCCGCCACTTGCTGAACCATCGGCCGTCCGCCGCACGCGCCGCTCTTCTGGCGTTTCTGGTCGTTTGTATCGCCGGGTGTGGGCGGCGGTTGCTTCCTGGCGGCGAACTTCGCGGCGTCACCTCGGAAGTCGTCGCAACCGCTGAACGCGTCACCAGCCATCACGCCCGGATTTCGATTCGCCCGCAACTCGAGCCTTCCTGGTACGGAGGCGGCGAGCGGCTGGTGGCGGACGACATCGATATCGCGCTCGAGAATCCCTCGCAGGCAGGCGCGCTCGCGGATGCTTTCGCGCAGATCGCGCGCCGCCATCACCTGTCGTTTTCCGAAACCTCGTCTCCCGGTGCGCAGCGATTTGCGTTTTCCTATCGCGGCGCGCCGACCCATTCGATCCGCGTATTCCTGCCGGAAAGCCCGAGCGCCCGGGCCCAAGCGCCGGCGCAGGGTTCTTCAGGCGTTCCCCGGCTGGCCATCATCATCGACGATCTCGGCGGCGACCCGGTAGCCGCCGCGTCCGTGATCGCCCTGCCTTTTCCGCTCACGGCGTCCGTGATGCCCAACCTGCCGTTCTCCGCTCACGTAGCGGACGAAGCCTATCGCCACGGCGACCACGTGATGCTCCACCTGCCCATGGAACCCGATTCGGAATCGGCTCCGGGCGGCGCCCAGCCCGAGGCCGTCGAGTTGCGGGTCGGCATGAGCTCCGCCCAGGTCGATTCGATTCTGGCGGACATGCTGGCCACCGTGCCGCACGCCGGTGGGGTGAACAATCATGAAGGCTCTCGCGCCACCGCCGACCCCGCGCTGATGCGCGCTCTGATGCAGGCCATTCGCGGGCGCGGCCTCTATTTCATCGACAGCCGCACCACCGCCGCCACCGTCGCTTACGACTCCGCCGAGAGCGCGGGCGTGCCCGCGGCGTCCCGCAAGGTCTTCTTGGACGACATGCCGTCGCGCAAAGCAATCCTCGCCCAGTTGGACCTCGCCGCGCGCGACGCCCGTCGCGATGGTTCGGCCATCGCCATCGGTCATCCGCGCCCCGCCACCGTCGCGGCGCTCGCCCAGGGCGTTCCCAAGCTCCGGGCCGCCGGCGTCCGGCTCGTTTTCGCGTCTGACCTGGTCCACTAGTAGAACCACCGGCCGCGCCTTTTCTCCTACGATTCCTCTTCGCCTGACAACCCGTACAGGCAAAAGAACTAGTACGAAATCTGGCCGTAGGTCCTATTTTCACTCCCGCTAGCCCGGCGTACTCTCCACTCGCCCTGCCACTCGATCTGGTGCCGCAGCGCAAGGAAGGAGCCTATGTCCCACTGGATTGGAACCACCTCCCCCGCCGACGCCGGGATGAACGATTTCAAGGAATGCCTGAAAAACTTGCGCGATGGACATCCCACAGACGCCCTGTTGCACGCCCGCCGCGCCTTGGGCGTTGCGCCCAAGAACCCTTTTTACCTGTCCTACACCGGTTTGCTCGCCGCGCTCGCCGAGAAACGCTACGGCGACGCCGAATCGCTCTGCCAGGAAGCCCTGGGAATGCGCCACAACCACGCGCAGCTCTACCTGAATCTTGCCGAGGTGTATCACCAGGCCGGCCGGCCGCAGGAAGCGATCGCCACGCTCGAAAAGGGACTCGTATCCGCTGGACGCGACTTCCGGATTCGCCGGGCGCTCGAAAAGATCGGCACGCGCCGCGAGCCCGTGTTCACGTTCCTGCACCGCAGCCACCCGCTCAATCGGACGCTGGGCAAGCTGCGCCACCGTTTCGCCGGGCCGTCGCAAGCGGCCTGAACGGCCCGCCGCGCATTCCGCGCGGCTCGCCTGCAACGAAGTTTTCCCCGTGCAATAGTCCGGGGCGGCCTGCCCGCGAGCGGTGCCGCCCCGGATTCCCCTCTCTCTCGAGCGCAGCCGCCCGCCCAATTGCCGCGCAAAGGTGTCTCGCGGGATCAGTATTTCTCGCGCGGATCGACGCTGCGGAATCCGTACGTTTCGTAACGCGTGCTGATCTTCCCCTCGCGCAGGCTCACCACCGTGAAGCCCTCGGGCGTTCCCATGCGCGGCCCGTGCCACCAGTTGCCGCACACGGCGCCGCTGGTGATGTACTGCGTATCTTTGTAGAGGACCACTTCGTTGACATGCGTGTGCCCCTGCAACACCGCGATCACGTTGTGCCCCTCGAGCGCCTTCAGCACCTGAGGCGTGTTGGCGACCGTCAGCGTGTTGTACTTCGCGTTCGGCTCATCCAGTTGCGCGTAGGTGGTGAACGCCGTCACCAGCGGGACGTGGGTGATCACGATGACCGGCGCGCCCGCGCGCACCCTTTTCAAGTCGCCTGCCAGCCAATTCAGTTGCGCATCGTCGATGCGCCCTTCCCACTGCCGGTCGGCCGTCGGTTGGATCGAATCGAGCACCACGAAGTGATAACCCCGATGATCGAACGCGTAGTACGTCCTGCCGCCGATCCGCTCTTCGTACATTTTCTTTCCGTACGCCGGATCGCTGGGCGATACACCGCTCTTCGTCTCGATGCCGAAAAGATCGTGATTGCCGATCGCGTGGTAGAGCTTCATTTGCAACTGCTGCTCGGTCCTGCGGTAGAGGTCGTAGACGAGGTTCGCGCGCGCGGGCCCCACGCTGAGCGCGTCGTACACGTGATCGCCGCCCATGATCGCGAATTCGCTCCTGATCCCCGCGATCTTGCGGAAGCATTCGTCGCAACCCTGCGGCGCGTTCAATTCCGGCTCGATGTGCGTATCGGTGAAGAAGACGAAGTCGAACGAGCCCGGCGCCGAAGCCGCTTCGGCCCAGTCGGTTCCGTGCGCGCCCAAGGCGGCGGCCGCGCCTGCTCCGGCGATGGTCCGCAAGAATTTTCTGCGATCGAAAATCACAGGCCCTCGATTACTGGCTCGCTTGAGGCGCGGTGGCCGTCGTCGCCGACGACGTGGGCGGCAGCTTCGCGCGAATCATCGCCTCGACGCGGTCCCACACCGCGGGATCGCATTCGATTTCGGTGTGCGACGTCGCGATGTGCCGGTCCCACCACGGGTAAGCCCCGTAGCATCGCACCGGTTGCCGGCTGTAATCGTAGCGGAAATTTCCAAGAATCCTGGTGCGCTCGGGATCGGCGGCCCGGATCTGAGGTGCGCCGTGCAGCCATCCGTGCGGCTGGTAGAAATTGACGGCCTCCTCCACGTTCGCCGGAATCACCGTGTCGTTCTCGCGGTATTTTCGAACGCTGTCCACCTGGATCGTGAGCAGCACGGGAATGTTCTGCTTCTGCAGTTGGCGCGCCAGCGTGACGACTTCGGAAGCGCCCCAGCTATGCCCGTAGAGGATGATCCGCGCATCCTCTTTTTCCCGCTCGCTCAGGCGGCCGTCGTGGTTCGCGTCGAGCGCTTGCAGGATCGCCGCGTACGCGCTGTCTCTCCGGTGATTCTCGAAGGCCGCCGCGTACACACCCGTGGGATAGGCCGCGCGGATGCGTTCGGCCAGGTGCGCCTCCATGTGCGAGAGATTCTTGTGGCTCACGTATCCGCCCACGAATCCGATCACGACCACGGGCGAAGCGGAAGAGGCCGCAGCGGAAGAATCCGCCACGCGCGCGGGCGCTTGGATAGCGGAGGCCGTGAGCGCTTTCGGCCGACCGCCGAAAGCCAGCGCGCAGCAGCCCAGGACGCCAAGCGCAATGAGGCAAACACGCATCGAGTTCGCGGGGGGCGCGCAAAATCATAGCAGGGAATCCCACCCCGGTGAAGCTCTGCGGCGCAAACTCGAAAAAGGCGGGGCCCGTCCCCGGTCGGGGGGACGGGGCCCCTTGAGTCGTTTCCGCCTAGAAGCTGTACTTCAAAGCGAACTGCATGATGCGTGGCGGCACCGAGCTGCTGAAGATGTCGCTGAAGAACGCATTGCTCGCATCATTCACCGGCGGATTGAATTGCGGGTGGTTCCAAATGTTGTAGAACTCCGCGCGGAATTGGATGCTGGTGCCCTCGGTCACCTTCGTGTTCTTGATGATCGAGACATCCCAGTTGTGCTGTCCCGGACCCATGATCGCTCCGATCCCGGAGTCTCCAAATCCGGTGGCGCCGCCGGACGTGAGGCACGATCCTTGCACCGTTCCACCAATGCAAGGTGCGCCCTGCTCGGCAAAGACACCTCCAGAGAACGTGCCGTATGCGGCTCCATTGATCCAGCCGTTTCCCGCGCCGTTGAGCAACCCGTCTAACACGCGCTGATAGTTGCTCCCCGAGCTTGCCCCTCCGATGGTCTTGCAGACGCCATCGGCATTGCACGCGCCCGTGTGACTCGCGGTCAGTTCGGCGCGGACGCCCCCGCCGCCGAACGGAACTCCGGACGAGCCGTAGTAAATGCGGCCGCCCAGCCCGTCGGTGACGGTGAAAGGTTCTCCGTCCTGGATCGTGGTGACGCCCGAAATCTGCCAGCCTCCCAGGACCTTCGCAACCAGACCGGTCGTTTGTTTCGTGAATGGCAGATCGTAGCTATACGCCACCACCAGCCGCTGCGGGCGATTGAACGCAGCGAGTCCGTATTGTTGGCCGAAATCGAGAGGATCGTTGCTCGACGCGCCTCCCGAAAGCACGTTTCCGGGAGCCGCAATTCCGCCGCCGGCTTCCGAGCCGTTTACGTTCGTGAGGCTGTTGCTCCAGGTGTACGACGCTTGAACCAGCAGGCCATTGCTGAACTGGTGCCGAAGACCCACCTGCAAGCTGTTGTACTTGGAATCGCCCAGCGTGTTGGTCGTCGACATTCCGCCCGTGCCAAAACCGAGAAGGCTGACCCGCCCGATCGCGTTCGTTCCCGTGTTGTCGATGATTTGGGTCGCGGGATTCGTGTTGGCAGCGTCGTTGAACGGGAAAGAAGTCGGAGTGCCCGGCGCGCCGGATCCCAGGATCATTCTCGAGTTTTGAACATCCGTTGGTTCGTTGGGCGCGCCCGGAGCCAGGAAGGCAATGTTGATGGGGCGGGCCCAATCGTAGAGGTGCGTGCCGTGGGAGCCGACGTATCCGACATCCAAAATCCAATTGTGCGCGATCTCGTACTGGAGATCGAGATTGTATTGTTGGATGAGCGGCGTGCCCATGGTCGGCGCATCGGACGTAGTACCGAGGCCCTGTCCGCCCTGGTTGTCCGTGATTACCGTAGCGCCCGTCGCGGCGCTGCCGGCAACGACACCCAGCGTGCGAGGCACCCATCCAAAGATCAAATTCGTCGGACCGGGAACGTCCAATGCGTTCGCCGGTATTGCCGGAACGGCGCCGGAGTATGGCGAGTTGCCGGCGTTGTTGTTGGCCAGCAAGTTCGCGTAGACGGCGTCGTAGAAAATGCCGTAGCCGGCGCGGACGACGAATTTGTCGCTGAAAGGCTGCCAGGCCACGCCGAGGCGCGGCCCGAAGTTGGTTATGGGCGAGCCGTGGATCAGCGTCTTATTGGTATTGAAAGACACGCCGGTGGCCCCGCCGGGATAGCCGCCATACACGCCCACCGGTGCCGTAAGCCCGCATGCGGCGGGTACCGCCGCCGTTCCGCAGCGCGCCAGATTGGGATTGTAATTCGACTGGACCTGGTAACCCACCAGGGTGCCTACCACGTTGTTTGGAGTACCCGGGCCATTGACCACCTGGTTGCCCAGGAAGAACGAGCCCGTGTTGACCAGAGCCGCCTGTTCCGGCGAGCCGTTCGTAAACAGGCCGGTGATGTCGGACGGCCACCCATCGTATTCCCACCGAAGGCCCAGATTGACGGTCAGCTTTCGCGTCAATTTGATGTCATCTTCAGTGAACGCCGAAAACTCGTTGGTGCGCTGGTAATGGGGATTGCCGATTGGGCTCGAGTATCCGTAGAAGTTGGCGAGAATTCCCCCCGGAGCCGCCGGAGTGCCTGCGTTCGGTCCGCCGCTCGAGCTCGTCAAGAAATCCGCGACCGTGGGAAAGGCCATACCGCCCCGGCCCGGGAGCGTCCAGTTGTACTGGATGCGGTCGAACTCGAACCCAGCGCGAATCGCGTGCCTGCCGTGGTTCCAGGAAATCTGGTCTTTGTACTGAAACGTGTTGAAGAAATTCGTCGCCGACGCAAAGAAATTCCCGCCGTTGTTCCAGGCGCCCGGGTCCACTACTGGACCTGTGGGACCTGTTATGTTGATCGTCGGAAGGCCGAAAATCCCGATCGTCGGAATCTGCGCCGGAATCGGGTTGAGATTCTTGATGCTCGAGAGATTCGCGCAATCTCCGTTGGCGATCGGCGGAATGATGCCCACCGAGCAAGCGGTGAGGTAGTCTCCCGGCGCGGCAACCGTCGTGGAACGCTGAAACGAAACCAGGCCTTCGTTGATGAAATTGCTGGTCACCAGCGTCGTGAGCTTCAGAACCGCGCTGTCTGCGGTGTACGTCACGTTCTCGGGTGCGCCCGGATCGCAGTTGTTGACGCCCGGTGCTCCTACGAAACCCAGGCAAACGAATGGCTGCACCTGCGGATCCTTCGACGTGAAAAACCTCTCCGTGAGCGTGTTCTTGTTGGAGATCACCCAGTCGAGGTTCGCAAGGTATTGATCTTCGTTCGCCTGGATCGGCTGCGAGAGAGTGAGGGGCGACGATGTGATTGGCAGGCCGTTCGATCCGAACGGGACGCTCGGGAAATAGAATCCTCCGTTCACTCCGCCCTTTGGTCCCTTTGCCTGAAGCATATTGATCGCAACCTGGTTGATGTTCGACCCGTCTTGTGCAACCGGAATCCCGGTCCCGATTTGCCCGGCTGGCCCGCTGAGCAAGCCGACCAGGCCGACGTTGTTGGCAAAAACGCACCCGAGGTACTTGCGATACGTCGAAGCGTCGCAGGCGGGCGCTCCGGACACGAGGTTGAGAGGGACCATGAGCCCCGGAGTATCCGTGCGACTGCCGTTCGGTTCGTTGAACGGTTCCAGCTGCACGGCTGCCGCCAGCCCGGTCGCAAAGCCATTGGTGCCGACCGCGTTCTTTTGGCGGAACCCCTGATAAGAACCGAAGAAGAAAAGTTTGTCCTTCTTGATCGGCCCGCCGATCGTTCCGCCAAACAAGTTCTCGTTCAGGATTTCCGGCTTGTTCGCCGTGTGCAACGAATTCAATTCCGTGAACTTGTTGAAGAAGTCGTTTCCATCGAGGGCGCTGTTGCGGAAGAATTCCCAAGCGGCGCCGTGCAAGTGGTTCGTGCCGCCCCGGGTCACGACGTTGACGCTTGCGCCGGGGTTCCGGCCGTATTCGGCGTCGTACTGAGACGTTTGAATCTTGAACTCCTGAATCGAGTCCGGATTCGGGATTCCGATGCCGGGGAAGTTGCCGGATTGTGCGCCGCCGCCGCTGCCGTAGTTCGTGAGGGTGGCCCCGTCCATCATGTAGTTGTTTTGGTCCGAGCCCATCCCGTTAACGTTGATGTCCTGCGTGCCGTTGCCCACCGCGGCGGCGCTCGCGACGTTGGCCACGACGCCAGGCGAGAGATCGATGATTTGCGTATAGTTGCGCGAGCTGAGCGGGAGGTCGGTCACCGTCTTGGCTCCCACCAGCGTTCCCATCGTCGCGTTTTGGGTTTGCAGCCTTTGCGTTGTGGACTCGACCGTGATCTCTTCCGACTGCGCACCAACAGCCAGGCTCTGGTTCTGCACGGCGGTTTCCGTCGCGTTGACGGTCACCGAAGCTATCTCTGCCGTCTTGAATCCGGCAGCGGAAAACTTCACGCTGTAACTCCCGGGCGGGAGCAGGGAGAACTTGTAGCCGCCAGTGGCATCTGTCGTTGCCGTCCGCTCTTGGCCAGTGCCGACGTTGGTGGCTGTCACGGTGGCGCCTGCGATGACGGCGCCCGAAGGGTCGGTAACGGTCCCACTCAGAGCGCCTGTGGTGCCCGATTGAGCGAACGCCCCGACAGCGCAAAACAGAACGGCAAGAAAGACAAGCAGTGCAGACACACTTCCACGCACACACCAGTTAGACTGGGTCATTGCTTCCCCCTGTTTTTTAAATTTCACTTTCCACTCAACAGGCGAAAGGTCACGTGGTCTTACGAAGAACTCATGGGGCCGACTTGCAAACGCGACTCAGGCACGCCGGTTGAACCACCACCCGTGGAATTCCAGTAGCACAGCGGAAAAATGCAAGTCAAGATGTATCTCAAAGAATACACTTGTATACAGTTACACGTGAACGCCAACCGGATGGACACGGCGGCAAAAGCAGCTCTCGGGTGTGCGAAGGAAACGGAGGGAACGGAGGCTCTCGCGGGTAAGTCCCGCTTTATCCTCGCTTTTGGCCCACGAGACCCGCGATCGTGTCCATCAGGTCAAACTTCGTGAGGACTTCGCGCTTGCCGTCTTCCATCGCGACGAAAACGGCCGGGCTCTCGTGGCTCAAGAGATGCGTCACGCGCTCGATCGGGGCGTTCGAGGGCACCTCCGGCAGCGGCGGCCCCATCACCTCGCGCACGATCAGCTTCCGCAGGTCTTTCCCTTGCAAGGCGAGATTCAGCACCTGATCCTCGAAGATCGTGCCGACGGAGCGCTCGTCCTCGAACACCGGCAGCTGCGAAATATCCTCCTGCTGCATGGTGTGGAGCGCCTGGAACACGGTCCGGTTCGGCCCGACGACGACCGGCTGGCGCGTCTTGCCGTTTTGATGCTTCACGCGAATCACGTCGGAGGCCGTCAGCGTGACCTCCGCATCAGCGTAGCCGTGCTCGCGCATCCAGCCGTCGTTGTAGATCTTGCTCAGATAGCGGCTGCCCGAATCGGGCAGGAACGCAACCACCAGATCGCCCTTCTTGCAGCCCCTGGCGATGCGAATCGCCGCTGAAACGCATCCGCCGCCCGAGCCGCCGGTGAAAATTCCCTCGCGCTTCGCGAGACGCCGCGCCCAGAGGAAGCACTCTTCGTCGTTCACTTGCACGATGTCGTCGAGCACCGAGAAATCCATCGTCGAGGGCAGAATGTCCTCGCCGATTCCCTCGACGACGTAGGTGTGGGCCGTGCCGATGTTGCGCGTCTTGAAATACTCGTAATAGAGCGAGCCGAGCGGATCGACGCCGATCACCTTGATCGCCGGATTCTTTTCCTTGAGGTAGCGCCCCACGCCTGAGGCCGTGCCGCCGGTGCCCAGTCCGCACACGAAATGCGTGATCTTGCCCTCGGAGTCCTCCCAAATTTCGGGGCCGGACGTGCGGTAATGCGCCTCGGGATTGTCCGCGTTCTCGTATTGATTCGGGTAGTAGGAATTGGGAATTTCGCGCGAGAGTTTTTTGGCCACCGAATAATAGCTGCGCGGATCTTCGGGTTCGACGGCCGTGGGGCATACGATCACTTCCGCGCCAAACGCCTTCAGCAGGTCGATCTTCTCGCGCGACTGCTTGTCCGTGATGGTGAAGACGATCTTGTATCCGCGCACGGCCGCCACCAGCGCGAGGCCCATGCCGGTGTTGCCGGAGGTGCCTTCGATGATCGTCCCGCCGGGCTTGAGCTGGCCCTTGCGCTCGGCTTCGTCGATCATGCGCAGCGCGATACGGTCCTTCATCGAGCCGCCGGGATTCAAATAATCCGCTTTGACGAAGACCTCGGGGGGTACGTCCTTGGCGATCCGATGCAGGCGGATCAGAGGCGTGTGGCCGATGGCGTCGAGGATGCTATTGCACTTCACGGCAGGCGCGGCGTCTCCCCTGGAGTGTTGCAGCGCAAGTAGCTTAGAGACTTCGCGAAAATCTGTCCAGAAGCAGTTTCCGGCTGGTGCGTCGCCCGCCTTGCGGTGGATGCAGCATTGGGCATGCTATTCTTTTGGCAGAGTGCCGCAGGACGCTTCTACTGCCGAGAGGCTGTTTTACGACGGGCACTGCGGCCTGTGCCACGGCGCCGTGAAATTCGTGCTGCGGCGCGACCGGGCGGGCCGCCTCTTCCGCTTCGCTCCCTTGCAGGGGCCTACCTTTGAGGCGACCGTTCCCGCCGAGCGCCGCACCGGGCTGCCGGACAGCATCCTCGTGCTCACAACGGATGGGGCGCTGCTCGCGCGTTCGGACGCGGTACTCCATATTCTCAGGCGTCTCGGCGGAGGCTGGAAATTTCTAGCCGGTGTTTCGGCGGTGCTGCCGCGAGCGGTGAGAGATTCCGCGTATGATTTCATCGCGCGTATTCGCTACGGCATTTTCGGGCGGCGGGACGAGCTTTGCCCCGTGATGCCGCCCGATCTGCGCGCGCGATTCGATCCCTGAAGAAACATTTGTAACGGAAAGAGAGCCGGCGCGACGCCGGCACTACGAGGAGAAACGATGCCACGCCAGAACATTTCGTCCGGAACCAAGTGGGAACCGATCGTCGGCTATTCGCGCGCCGTGCGCGTGGGTCCGTACGTGCACGTCTCGGGCACGACTGCGACCGATGCCGAAGGCAAAATCGTCGGCGGGGGCGACGCGTACGCCCAGACGATGCAGGTGCTGCGAAACATCGAATCGGCGCTGGCGAAAGCCGGGGCGAAGATGTCCGATGTCGTCCGGACGCGGATGTACGTCACGCAGATCGCGGACTGGGAGCAGATCGGCCGGGCGCATGGAGAGTTTTTCGGCAAGATTCGGCCCGCGACGGCGATGATCGAAATCAGCCGGCTCATCGACCCGCAGATGCTGGTGGAGATCGAGGCGGAAGCGATTGTTGCCGAGTAACCGTGCCGGGGCCAGGAAGAGAGAGCCTTCACGCGACAAAAATCAGACGCGTCGGGTGCAGAATGCCGGCCTCTCGCCGGATCGTCAGCTTCCCTTTTCTAGTTCTTCGATGAGCGCGGGAACGATTTCGAAGAGATCGCCCACGATGCCGTAGTCGGCGACTTCGAAGATCGGGGCGTTGGCATCCTTGTTGATGGCGGCGATCGTGCGCGAGCCTTTCATGCCGACCACGTGTTGGATCGCGCCGCTGATGCCGAGCGCGAGGTAGAGTTTCGGCGCAACCGTCTGCCCGGAGCTGCCGATTTGGCGCTCCATCGGGAGCCAGCCCTCGTCGCAGATCGGGCGCGACGCCGAAATCTCGCCGCCCATCAGCTTCGCGAGTTTCTCGGCCATCTGAATATTTTCGGGCGCCTTGATTCCGCGGCCCACTGACACGAGGATCGGCGCCTGCGTCAGGTCGACGGCCTGCTTCGCTTCGCGGAAAAGCTCGAGCGGCTTGGTGCGGATCTGTTCGGGCTTCAAATCGACGCTCACCGGCTTTACCGGAGCTTTTCCCCCGGCATGTTTCGCGGCGAGGTCGGCGCGAAACGCTCCCGCCTGAAACGAGGCGAACCACGGCGCATCACCCGCGAACACGACGTCCGCCGCCGTGCGCCCCTGAAACATCTGCCGGACAAAAATCAATTTCCCGTTTTCGTCGCGGTACGCGATGCAGTCGCCGATCATTCCCTTGTGCATCGAAGCAGCGAGCTTCGGCGCGAAGTCGCGCACCTGGTAGGTGTGCGGGAGGAGCACGAGATCGGGCTTGGCCGCTTCGATCACTTGGCGCAGCGCGATCGAGAAACCGTCGGGAGTGTACTGCGCGAGCAGATCGTGCTCGACGAGCAGAACTTCGTCGAGCTGGTAGCCGGTGAGCTCATCGGCCAGCGCGGCGACGCCCTTGCCGATCACGACGCCCGAAAGCGATCCCTTGGCCTGTTGCGCGATCTGCTGCGCCGCCGCGAGCGTCTCGAAACTCACCTTGTTCCATTTCGCGTCGCGCTGCTCGGTGATGAGAAGGATTTTCATCGCTCAGAGCACCCGCGCCTCATGGCGCAGCTTTTCGATCAGTTTCGCGGCCGCTTCTTTCGGCGCACCGGTGATGAATTCGGTCTTTTTCGTTTTCTGTGGGACGTAGATGCGCTCCACCTTCTCGGTCTGCGAATCAGCGACGCCGAGCGAAGCGCGCTCGATGGTGGCAATCTCTTTTTTCTTCGCCGCCATGATGCCCTTGAGCGTGGCGTAGCGGGGCTTGTTGATGCCGGACTGGATGGTGATCACCGCGGGCAGCGGCAGCTCGACCCACTGGAACCATCCCGCTTCAAGCTCGCGCTTGAGTTTCATGCGAGCACCGTCGACTTCGATCGACATGATGATCGTGGCGTGCGGGCGGCCCAGAAGCTCGGCCAGCAGGACGCCGGTCTGCCCGAAGCCCTGGTCGTCGCTCTGTAGGCCGGTGAGGATGAGATCGAAATTTTCCTTTTCGATGGCCGCGGCGAGGGAGCGAGCGGCGGTGAGCGGATCGAGCTTGTAGAATTCGTTGTCGGCGATGTGGATGCCGCGCTCGGCGCCTTTGGCGAGCGCCTCCTTGATGGTTTGCTTGGCGCGCTCGGGGCCCATCGAGATCGCGACGACTTCGCCGCCGTGCTTTTCCTTCAGACGCAGCGCTTCTTCGAGCGCGTAGGTGTCCGGCTCGTTCGTCTCAAACCCGATGTCGGATTCGCGAATCCAGGCGCCGCCGTCGACGATCGCCAGAGGCGCATCCTTGGCCGGAACCTGCTTCACACAAACGCCGATTTTCATCGATTAACGCCCGTCCCAGCGCTTGAAAATCAGCGAGGCGTTCGTGCCGCCGAAGCCGAAGGAATTCGAAAGCGCGTAGACGACTTCCGCTTTCCGCGCGGTATTCGGGACGTAGTCGAGATCGCAGGCAGGATCGGGCGTCTCCTGATTGATCGTGGGAGGAAGGATCTGGTCGCGGAGCGCGAGCACGCTGATGCCGGCCTCGAGTCCGCCCGCGCCGCCGAGCAGATGCCCGGTCATCGATTTGGTCGAGCTGATGGGAACTTTCTTGGCGCGTTCGCCGAAGACGCGGCTGAGCGCGCAGGTTTCGATCGCGTCGCCCATCGGAGTCGAAGTGCCGTGCGCGTTGACGTAGCTCACATCGTCCGGCGAAATCTTCGCGTCCTTGATCGCGGCGATCGACACGCGATAACCGCCGTCGCCGCCCTCGGCGGGCTGCGTGATGTGATAGGCGTCGCCCGACATTCCGTAGCCGACGATTTCGGCGATGATGTTCGCGCCGCGGCGCTGCGCGAACTCGAGGGATTCGAGGATCAGGATGCCCGCGCCTTCGCCGACCACGAAGCCGTCGCGATCCGCGTCAAAGGGACGGCTGGCGCGCTCGGGCTCGTCGTTGCGCGTCGAAAGCGCGCGCATCGCTCCGAATCCGCCGATGCTCATCGGCGTCACGGCCGCCTCGGAGCCGCCGGCAATCATCACTTCGGCGTCGCAGCGCTGAATGATCTTGTACGCATCGCCCACGGCGTGGGCTCCGGCGGAGCAAGCCGTCGCCGTGGCGGAATTGGGACCCTTCGCGCCGTAGCGGATCGACACGTTGCCGGCTGCGAGGTTGACGATCGCGGACGGAATGAAAAAGGGAGAGATCTTGCCCGGGCCGCCGTTCAGGTATTTCGAATGCTCGCGCTCGATCACGTCGAATCCGCCGATGCCCGATCCGATGTAGACGCCGGTCGCATCCGCGATGCCAGGCGTGACCTCGAAATTCGCCATGCGCACCGCGAACTCGGACGCGGCCATCGCCATGTGAATGAACCGCGCCATCTTCTTGACTTCTTTTTTCTCGACCCAGTTGAGGGGATCGAAGCCCTTTACCTCGCCCGCGATCTGGCAATCGAAGGCGGACACGTCGAACTGTGTGACGCGGCCGATACCGCTCTTGCCCGCCAGCAGATTGGCCCAGACCTCTTTGGTCCCTATACCGCATCCGCAGACCAATCCAACGCCCGTCACCACGACTCGGCGGCTCAAAAGAAAACTCTCCTGTTCGGAATGGGACGACCGGCGAGACTACTTGCTTGCCTTGGCGTGCTTCTCAATGTACTCGATGGCGTCCTTCACCGTGGCAATCTTCTCAGCGTCCTCATCCGGAATTTCGACGCCGAAAGCTTCCTCGAAGGCCATGACCAGCTCGACCGTGTCGAGCGAATCGGCGCCGAGGTCGTCCACAAACGAAGCACTGGGAGTCACTTCGCCTTCATCCACACCGAGTTGCTCGACAATAATCTGCTTTACGCGTTCTTCGACGCTGGCCATTCTAATGTTTCCTCCGGTATCGGCTGTCTACGCCCCCGCGGGGCGGCACGCCAGGCGGGATGCACCCCGCAATTCGACCTGCCCATTCTATGCGTCGCCTATCGCGCGGTCAACCTTTGGAGCGCTTCTGGGGGCCGCGGGCGCTGTCGATTCGCAAACACGCGCCGCGACGACGCTAACCCATGTGCATGCCGCCGTTCACGTCGAGCACTTGGCCGGTGATGTAGGCGGCTTCATCGCTCGCGAGGAAGACGACCACGGCGGCGATTTCGCGGTCCTTGCCAAAACGTGCGAGCGGGATCAGCGACTTCATCTTGTCCTTTAATTCTTGCGAGAGCGGATCGGTCATCGGCGTCTCGATGAACCCGGGCGCGATAGCGTTCACGGTGATGCTGCGCGAGGCGACCTCGACGGCAATCGCGCGAGTGAGCCCGATCAGGCCCGCCTTCGACGCGACGTAGTTCGATTGGCCGGCGTTCCCCGTCTCGGCGACCACCGACGTGACGTTGATGATGCGGCCCGAGCGCTGCTTGAGCATCGCCCCGAGCGCCTGCTGGATGCACAGGTGCGCGCCGGTAAGATTCGTCTGCAGCACGGCGTTCCAATCGTCGAGCTTCATCCGCAGGGCCAGCGTGTCGCGCGTGATCGCAGCGTTGTTGACCAGAATATCGAGGCGGCCCATTTTCTCGAGCGCGTGCTGGAAGCCATTCTTAACCTGCGCGGCGTCGGCCACGTCCATCGGGACGGCGAGCGATTCACCGCCGCCAGCGGCGATTTCGTCGACGAGCGCGGCCAGCTTGTCGGTGCTGCGCGCGGCGACAACAACCTTGGCGCCCGCCTCGGCCAGCGCAAGCGACGTCGCGCGCCCGATGCCTTGGGACGCGCCGGTAACGAGAGCAACTTTGTCTTTGAGTGAGAACATACCAAGAAACTCTTAGGCGAGCTCCCGTTCGATTCCGAGTTGCCGCTCCAGGTACTGCAATTTCACAGGATCGAGGTTCAATAGCAACTGGCTCAAATCTCCCGGCGACCGCAGGTTGTAGAACGTCTTTTGGGGAGCAAAGTAAACGACAACCGTTTTGTTCTGATGAACCAAATTGACGGCGCTATTGAGCGTGCCTTTGCTCTCGCCGTCCCATAGCAGGAAACCGTATTGAGCCTCGTTGACCATCGCCAGATCCTTGGTCGAGTAGTAGGCAAAGCCCTTGGAACCCGGCTCAGCGGAGACTTCCCGAGTCGGCCAACCAGCGACGTTGTTGCGGCAGTTGCCTGCCATGCAATGAACGATCACATTTTGGAAGTGCTTTTCCGCGAGATAGCGCTGGACAGCCTTGTCCGCGCCGTTCGCGTCGCCCACAAGGATCGTAAAATCCTTGTCTATCATTGTGTCGATTCGATGCTTCACGTCCGCGTTCAGCCGCGACAACGATCGAGAGCCGGCGATGAATACCTTTGTCATCTTCGCGTCCGCGTCTTCGTCATCGCGAGCATGAAAACCCGGGTCGCTCCTCCGGAGATGATACTTTGCGCTACGACTACGGCCGTCGCACCAGAACGATACAGATCGTCAATCAACAGGATTGCCTTCCCGCCAACAGCCTCCGCATTTGCTTTAAAGGCGCCTTGGAGCAACTTCTGCCGTTCGGCAAAGTCGTAGACGTCTTTGAGTTCCGGCGTCTCCCTAATCTTCACCACCGCATTAGGGTCCATCGACTTTTCCATTCGGCTGGCAATGGCATTGGCGATCTCGATGACCGGTTGATACGTCTGGCGCCTCCGAGAAGGAGGCACAGGAACGATTAGATCGAACTCTGGTTTCCACTGCTCCCTAATGAATTGTACCGCCGTATCTGCAATGGGATCGATAGTGTTCTTGTCTTCTCTGTTCTTGAGCCGATAAACCAGCTCGCCGAGGGCGGAGTATTTTGAGTCGAACTGCGGACGCCCAAAGGAATCGTGGCCCAAGAACTCGCTGCTAATGGTGTGATGCCTTTCGAGAACGTAGCCTTCAATCCACGGCCCGTTCACCGCAATCGGATTGATCGCGACTCCTGCCATCAGAGTGGGAACCTTGCTGGATAAGGTCGGCTTAAGTGTCCGCCACTTCGGCGCGCGCCTGCGCGATCTTGTCGAGCGTGGCCTGCAGGCTCGCGCTGTCTTCGACGCTGAAGCAGCGGACCGAGCGGTCGATCTGGCGCAGCAGGCCGGACAACACCTTGCCAGGGCCCACCTCGACGAAGATATTCACGCCCTGGTCGATCATCTCGCGGACGGATTCGAGCCAGCGCACCGGCGACGAAACCTGCCGGATCAGGGCCTCGCGCGCTTCGTCTCCGGATTCGACCGCCTCCGCGTCCACGTTGGTGATCACGGGAAAGCGCGGCGCGCTGAATTTCGCGGCGCGAAGATCGGCCTCGAAACGCTGCTGCGCCGGAAGCATCAGCGCGCAGTGGAAGGGTGCGGAGACAGCGAGCATCACCGCACGTTTGGCGCCGGATTGCGAAGCGATCTCGACGGCGCGTTTCACCGCGCCGGCGTGGCCCGAGATGGCGATTTGGTCCGGCGAGTTCAGGTTCGCCGCGGACACGACCTCGTTGCCCGCCGCCTTCTTGCAGATTTCCGCCACGTCGGAGGGAGACAGCCCTAGGATCGCGGCCATCGCGCCTTCGCCCGCCGGAACGGCCTCCTGCATGTACTGCCCCCGGCGCCGGGTCAGCTTCACCGCCTCGGAAAACGCCAGCGCTCCCGCCGCGACGAGCGCCGAATATTCGCCGAGGCTGTGCCCGGCCACCAGGTCGGGCGTCACACCGTGCTTTTCGAGAGCGCGATACGCCGCCACCGAAACCGTCAGGATCGCCGGCTGTGTGTTGGTGGTGAGCTTTAGCTCTTCTTCGGGGCCTTCGAAGCACAGATTCGAGAGCGGAAATCCGAGCGTGGCGTCGGCCTCTTCGAAGATGGCGTGCGCTTCGGGAAATTTCGCGTCGAGGTCGCGGCCCATGCCCGGATACTGCGAGTTCTGTCCAGGGAATAGGAAGGCGATCTTGCTCATGACGGTTGCGTTTTCCGCTCGATCAGCCGCGTGCCAGCACGGCCGCGACAGCGGAAAGCTCCTGTTCGATTTTCTCGTTGACGCGCGCGCGGCAAAGCTCCGCGGCCACCCGAATGGCGTTTTTCACGGCATTGGGATTCGACCGTCCGTGACCGATCACGGTGATGCCCTTCACACCGAGCAGCGGCGCGCCCCCGTATTCGGAATAGTCGGTGCGCTTGCGGAAATCATCGAAGGCGCGCTTCGAGAGCGCGTAGCCGAGCTGGGAGGTGAGGCTGCTCTTGATCGCTTTTTTCAGCATGCCGCCGATGTGCTCCACCACGCCTTCGCTGATTTTGAGCGCGATATTGCCGATGAATCCATCGCACACGACTACTTCCACGTTGCCGCGGAAAACGTCGCGGCCCTCGACGTTGCCGGTGAAATTCAGCGAAGTCTGCTTCAGCAGCGTGCCCGCTTCGCGGGTGAGCTCGTTGCCTTTCATCTCCTCTTCGCCGATCGAGAGCAGCGCGACGCGAGGCCGCTTCACGCCCCAGATCGTGCGGTAGTAGATTTCGCCCATCACGGCGAATTGCTCGATCTGCTCGGGCTTCGAGTCGACGTTCGCGCCGACGTCGAGGATGATCGAAACTTTTTCCTTCATGTTCGGGAACGCCACGGCCAGCGCCGGGCGATCGACCGAAGGCAGCGTCCCGAGAACGAACCGCGCGACCGTCATTGCCGCGCCTGTATTGCCCGCGGTGACCAGCGCGTCGGCCTTCCCGTCGCGCACCAGCCGCGCCGCCACGTGGAGGGAGCTTTCTTTCTTGCGGCGGAACGCATGCGACGGCGAATCGCTCATCGTGACCACTTCGGCGGCGTTCACGACCTCGATCGGCAGGTCCCGCAGCTTGTGGCGGCCCAGTTCCTGCCGCACCGTTTCTTCGATGCCCACCAGCAGCACGCGCACTCCGAGCTCGCGCGCGGCCAGGATCGCGCCTTCGACCTCTGCGCGTGGCGCATGGTCGCCACCCATGGCATCAAGAGCGATGGTAATCATCTTTGCTCCAGGGAGCACCTTGCAGACAGCCAGGCGGGGGAAACTTAGGCCGTCTTGGCCGAAGTGTCAATCACTTCGCGACCCTTGTAGTAGCCGCACTTGGGGCACGCCCGATGGGGCAGCTTTTTCTCGTGGCAATTGGGGCACTCGGCCAGGGACAGGGCATGGAGATGGTCGTGCGCGCGCCGCGTAGACGTGCGCCTCTTCGAGTGTCGTCGCTTTGGATTGGGCATTCTGCTCCTCGTGACAGGCCGCGACTCACACGGCAGCCTGCATGGAATCTCTAGTGTATCGTCTTATTGCTTCTTGAACCAGTCCTGCTTCAGGCGCGCGAGCGGGGCGAGCCTGGGGTCGCTGCCATTTTTCTCGCAGCGGCATTCCTCGTTGTTGAGGTTGGCACCGCAGTGGGGACAAAGGCCGCGGCAATCACTCGAGCAAATTACCTTCATGGGAAGAGCGAGGTTCACCTGCTCGGCCAGCACATCGGCCAGAAACAGGCCGTCGCCTTCGAAGAACGCAATTTCCGTGTCCCCCATCGCCAGACGAACTTCGTCGTCCTGCGCGATCGAGGTCATAGGCCGGTAGAAGAGATCGAAGTCCCGGCTGATCTCTTCGATCACAGTGTCCAGGCAGCGTGCGCAGACCAGCTCGATGCGGGTGTGCAAGTTGCCGTAGACGCGGATCTGCCCGTCGATAAGTTCCGCAGTTGCACGCACTTCCAGGGGTTCGACCTGGCGGAATTCACCGGAATGAAAGTCGATGGTTCCCGGGGCATAGCTTTTCCGGATGCGGATCTTTCGGACGGCGAGTTCTTTCACATCCAGAAACATTAGATTTTCCCCGAACGCTGAGGTTTAAAGCTCATTATAAGTCCCTTCGGGGCGGTGTCAAGGAAGCCCCCGCCCAAAGGTTTCGCGACGACACGCGCGAGTTACCCTGTCGATGGCGTACGCAGCACGTCAGCCGGCCCTGAAGCGGGTGCGCCGATTAGCTCCCGGCACTGGCGCAGCAGAAAATGGTCGGTCATCCCGGCGATGTAATCGCACACGACACGGTGGCGCGGCTGCTCCTGCGCCAGTTCCGCATAGTGCTTCGGCATGCGTTCGGGCTGATCCAGGAAGAAACAGAAGAGCGCGTCGAGCGCGGCCACCGAGCGGTCGCGCTCCTCCGATATTGCGGGATGCGAATAGACGCGCACGCCGAGGAACTGTTTCAAGCCGGCGTTCTGACGCGCCACCTCGGATGAAAACCCCGCCAGCCGGCGCGGCTGCCGCCGCACGGCCTCGGTGCTGTCGACGCCGGCAGCCTCGGCCTCGCGGCGCGTGTTGTCGATCAGGTCGGTCGCAAGGAGATTCAGCACTTGCTTCAGCGCCTCGTTGAATTTCAATTTGCGCTGGCCATTCGGGTGGCGGTGTTCCACATCGGCGTAGGCTGCGTCGAAGATCGGCACCTCGCCCCGTAGCTGGTCGAAATCAAGCAGCCGGGCCTCGAACCCGTCGTCGAGATCGGCCGTGTTGTAGGCGATTTCGTCCACGAGGTCGATCAACTGCGCTTCGAGCGGCGGCCGCTCGTCGAGAAGGTATTCGGAGAGTGCGGGAAACTCAGCGCCCGAATAGTCGCGCGAGTGCTTGATGATTCCTTCGCGCACCTCGAACGTCAGGTTAAGCCCCGGGAAGTCCAGATATCGCTGCTCGAACTGTTCGACGATCCGGAGCGCGTGGAGATTGTGATCGAAGCGGTCTCCGTGGTCGCGCATGCGGGCATCGAGCCGCCGTTCGCCTGCGTGGCCGAAAGGCGCGTGCCCGATGTCGTGCACCAGAGCGAGCGCCTCCACCAGATCGGCGTTCAGCCCTATCACGCCGGCCACCGTGCGCGCGATCTGCGCCACCTCGATCGTGTGCGTCAAGCGGTTACGGAAATGATCGGAAAAACGCGTGGTGAAGACTTGCGTTTTCGCTTCCAGGCGCCGAAAAGCGCGCGAGTGGATCACGCGGTCGCGGTCGCGTGCGTAGTCGTTGCGATAGGGGTGCTGGGGTTCGGGGTAGCGGCGGCCGCGAGACCGCCGCACGTCCATCGCGTAAGGTGCCGGCGGCATCGCCTTCATTTTAGTGTATCGGGGCGGCCGGAGCCACTTCGGCGCGCCGCATCTCGCGCGCCGCGGCGTGTCGTCAGGACTTGGTCGAAAGCAGAGCGAGCGCCTGATCGGCCTGCTCGGCGATCGGCGTGTCGGGATATTCGGACTTGATCTGCGCGTAGAGCTTCGCGGCCTCGGCGGGATTCTTCTGCCCGTAATGCTCGGCGAGCGCCATCATCGCGACCGGCTTCGGCACCAGGACGCTCGGCTTGGCGATGAGCCCCTCGTAGAGTTTGACGGCTTCGTCGTCGCGGCCCGCTCGGTCGTCGATCCCGGCGAGTTCGAGCTTGGCCAGCGCGGCCACTTCCTGGTCGTCGCTGTTCGCGAGGTCCTCGAGCGACTTCTGCGCCTCGTCGGTCTTGCCGATCTTCTCGTAGCTTAGCGCCGCGTAGTAGCGCGCGAGCTGCCCCGCGTGCGTCCGGGGATATTTCGAGGCGACGTCGGCAAACTGCAGCGCCGCGAGCGTGTACTTCTGATCCGCGCTCGAATAGGAAGTCTCGCCCGGCGTCGGCGGCGTTCCCACGGGCGCCTGGAAAACGGTCATCGCCGCGTCGAAGCCGGCCGACGCCTTTACCGTTTGGCGCTCCGTATACGTCTTCCAGCCGAAAACGGCGAGCGCCACGACCACCGCCGCCACCACGATGTACAGCGTCAGTTGCTGGTGCGACAGCAGCGCGTCGGCGCCGTGCGCCAGCGTCTCGCGGACTTCATCTTTCTTCAGCTGCTTCCGAGGGATATGCTGTGGCAAATATTGGCTCCAACCTGGATTTCAGATACTAAATCGTATCACAAGCCCGCCGCGCCTGCATGCGTGCGCGCACACCTCAAGCGTCTGCAAACATCCTGCAGGAAGACGCATTGGCTAGGACAAAGCCCCTCAAAGATGCGACGCACAGTGGGGCGCAACCCGCCGCTCGTTATACCTTCGTAACGTTTTCGGCTTGGAAGCCCTTGGGGCCCTGGCGGACCTCAAACTCCACAAGCTGGCCTTCGTTCAGCGATTTGTATCCATCCATCTGGATCGCCGAAAAATGAACGAAGACGTCTTCTCCCGACTGACGCTGAATGAACCCGTACCCCTTCGATGCGTTGAACCACTTCACCACACCCTGTTCTCGAGCCAACGGAGTTTACTCCTCGTGAGTGAAATCCCGACTCAGGTGATAGCAACGCCGGTCGCTTTACGCGGCCCGTGGAATCGCATTGGGCCCGCGTTTCCCCACTAGCGGCGTCACCGCGCCCCGATCAGCGGCGGGATTTTTGCACAAACCGAATTCGCTTGTCCAGAGTTTGAGAACGGCAGAAGAAGGGAAGTGGAAGACGACAGCCTCGCCCGGAAGCCCGGCCGAAGGGCCTAGTGCGCCCCGTTGCCGGCTACGCGTGCGGGAAGCTTCTTCACCATCACGAGCTCGGCTCCTCCGCAGGCGCCGCGTTGCACCGTGAAGTCGTCCATGAAAGCTTTCATCAGGAATAATCCGCGGCCCGAAGTGCGCAGCAGATTTTCCTCGGCGAGCGGATCGGGAACATCCGTCAGCTCGAATCCCTGGCCCTCGTCGCATACGTGAACGATCATGCGATCGGTTTCGAATTCCACGGCGAGCCGGATTTTCTTCGTGCGGTCCTGGCGGTTTCCGTAGTTATACGCGTTGATCACGCCTTCGCGCACCGCCATCCCGAACTTATGGATGTCCTCTTCGCTGAATCCAGCGGCCTCGGCCACGCGCTGCACGATGTTCTCGGCCAGGTCGACGCTCTCGAGCAGCGTGTCGAGAGTGACTTCGAGCTTGGATGCCTTGGTCGCCATAGAGTCCTTCGGGGTGCCCCAAATGGATGACGTTGATATGGGTATCACACAGCCCGCAAACGCGTCAATCATGGCCGAGTAGTAACGAAGCCGGAGAAAACCAAGTAGTCGCGGCCTTTAGGCCCAGTACGACCGGTCGAGTGTCCGGTACTGGATCGCCTCGCTCAAGTGCTTGGGTTCGATCGAGTCGGCTCCTTCCAAATCCGCGATCGTCCGCGACACCTTGAGGATGCGGTCGTGCGCGCGGGCCGAAAGTCCCAGCCGCGCGATCGCCGATTCGAGCAGTTTCTCGCCCTCGGGGCTGATGGCGCAGTGTTTTCGGATCAGCTTCGGCGGCATCTGCGAGTTCGCATAGAGCTTCCTCTCGTCGCGGTAGCGGTCCATCTGAATCCGGCGCCCTTTCAACACGCGTTCGCGGACGCACGCGGAGCTCTCGATTTCGACGTTGCCCCGCAGCTCCTTGTATTTCACCGCCGGCACCTCGATGTGGATGTCGATTCGGTCGAGCAGCGGCCCCGAAATTTTCGAAACGTAGCGCTGGATCTGCGGCGGCGAGCAATGGCACTGACGCGTCGCATCGCCGAAAAATCCGCAGGGGCAGGGATTCATCGCCGCGGCCAGCATGAACCGCGAAGGAAAACTCACCGAAACCGCGGCGCGCGCGATCGTCACGCAGCCGTCTTCGAGCGGCTGGCGCATCACCTCGAGCACGTTGCGCTGAAATTCCGGCAGCTCGTCGAGAAAGAGCACACCGTTGTGCCCGAGCGAGACTTCTCCGGGGCGTGGTATCGCGCCGCCGCCGATCAATCCGGCGTCGCTGATCGTGTGGTGCGGTGAGCGGAAAGGCCGCGTGCCGACCAGCCCTCGCGAGTCCTCGAGCAGGCCCGCCACGCTGTGGATGCGCGTCGTCTCGATCGCTTCGTCGAGCGACATGGGCGGCAAGATCGTCGGGATCCGTTTCGCGAGCATCGTCTTGCCCGCGCCCGGCGGGCCAATGAACAAAATGTTGTGGCTCCCGGCACACGCGACTTCCAGCGCCCTCTTGGCCGAGAGCTGCCCGCGGACGTCGCGCAGATCCACCGCGTACTGCCCGGCCTCTACCAGCATCGTCGACGTGTCGACGGCGACCGGCTGGAAAGATTCCGGAGCGTTGATCAAGTCGGCGGCCTGAGGCAGGGATTTCACGGGAAACACCTGAATGCCCTCCACAACCGCGGCTTCCCGGGCATTCGCCTCCGGCACCACCACTCGCCGGATGCCTCGCTCCCGGGCTGCGAGCGCCGCCGAAAGCGCGCCTCGCACGGAACGCACCGTGCCGTCCAGCGAAAGCTCGCCCAGAAAAACGTAGTCGTCCAGAATCTTGCCGAAGAACGTCCCCTGGCAGCCCAAAATCCCCAGAGCCATCGGCAAATCGAATGCCGATCCTTCCTTGCGCATGTCCGCGGGCGCCAGGTTGATCGTGACGATATTCTTGAACGGGAAATCGAAGCCGCAGTTCCGCACCGCGGACTTGATCCGTTCGCGGCTCTCCTTCACGGCGATATCCGGCAGACCTACGACGTTGAAGCTGCCCTCATAGGCCTGCGTCACGTCTACCTCGACCTCGACGAGGTAGGCGTCAATCCCGAAAACCGCTGCGCTGAAGCTTTTGAAGAGCATTTGGGGACAAGGTTGGAACCTTGAGTCGCAGACTGTACCCCAAATCCCTACCGATAACGATTGCGGAAACTACGCATCCGATAGCGATTCTCCGAAGCCGGGCCCTTCCTTCTTTTCCTGCTTCTCGAGCTCCTGGGCCTCGAAGATCTCGCCGCAATCCAGACACTCGACGTATTGCGCGTCGCTGTCCTTGGCGATTAACTGCGTTCTTTTGTGCGGGCACGAGCGATTCAAAGAGGGGGGCATGTTCATCAAACCTACGAGCAGTATAGCACCTGCGTTCCGGCGATCGCCGTCCTATGGAGTTGACAAACCAGGGGATTGCCACTATCAGTCGTTGCTCGAGCGAATGATTTCCGGCGCGACCGGTTCATTCCGACAGGGGGTTCTTTGAGCGCGGAGACCACGCTGCAGAAGCGGCTAGGGGGCTTTTTGTTCTATGGCCTGGCCCTTCTCCTCGCCTACTCCGTCTACTTGATCTTCGGCTCGTTTTTCGTTCCGCTCGCCTGGGCCGCGGTCCTGGTGGTGGTGTCGTATCCCGTGTACGAATGGCTGGCGGAGCGCATTCACCCCACGACGGCGGCGCTCGCTTGCACGGCCGGTGTGACCATCATTCTCATTGTGCCTTGCGTGTTCGTAATGATTTCGTTCGTCCGGCAGGGGGTGGAAGCGGTCCACTCGATCCAGTTTTCAATCGCCATGGGCGAACACCCCTGGCTTTCCCACGCGTGGCATCGCCTCGAGGACCGTTTCCCCGAATTAGGCAGCGGCGACATCATTACTTCGCTTCACAAGTATACGGAGGCTGCCGCCGGTTTCGTGGCCGGGCGTCTCGGCACGATTCTCAAGAATACGGCTCTCTTCTTCTTTCACCTGTTTGTGACGATCCTGGCCATGTTCTACCTTTATCGCGACGGCAATACGATGGTGCAGCGGCTTCGCCAGGTTCTGCCGCTCGAAACCGAGCACGGCAACCGCATCATCGACGACGCGCGAGAGCTGATTTTCGCCAGCGTCACGTCGAGCCTCGCTGCCGCCGCGGTCCATGCTCTCCTCGGCGGATTCGCTTTCGCCGTTTCCGGAATCAAGGCGCCGCTTTTCTGGGGTGTGATGATGGGCTTCTTTTCGTTCGTGCCGGTGATCGGCTCGGCGCTGATCTGGGTGCCGGCCGCCGTAAGCTTGATGGTAGGAGGTCACCTCGGCCGCGGAATTTTTCTGATTATTTTCTGCGCGGTCATCGTCGGCGTGGTGGACAATATCCTCCGGCCCTGGCTCATCAGCGGCCGCGCGGAACTCGGCGGCCTGATAATCTTTATCGCGGTGCTGGGCGGAATCGAAATTTTCGGCCTGCTCGGCGTAGTGCTCGGCCCGATCATCGTGGCGACCGTCGCCGTCCTTCTCGAGCTCTACGCTCCCTCCGAGGTTCGTGGAAACCCTCGACCTAAACGCCGTGGGAAGCGGCCCGCGACCGTGCTAGAGTAGCCCGCTTCGAGCGGGCTGCCGACCGAATGGCCAAAAACTCCAAGCCGAAGCCGAATCATTCCGGGTTGCCGCCGGAAAAGCTGCGCTGGCGCTGCGATCCCGCGCGCATTCCGTTTGCCACGACGGCGGACGTCGAGCCTGCCTCGAACGATCTCGGCCAGGCGCGGGCCCTGCGCGCTCTGCGCATGGGCGTCGAGCTCACCGCTTCCGGCTACAATCTTTTCGTCTGCGGCCTTTCGGGAACGAGCCGCGGCGGCATGATCGTGCGCATGATCGAGGAGATGCATCCTCAGAGCGAGCTTGCGCCCGACCGCTGCTACGTCAACAACTTCAAGAATTCCGACCGTCCGCGCCTGCTGACCTTGCCGCGCGGCCAGGCCAACGCCTTCCGCAAGGAAGTGGAGTCCGGCGTCGATTTCCTGCGCCGCCGCATCCCCCAAGTCTTCGAGGGCGAGCCTTTCCAGCGGCAGAAGACGCGTATCGTCGAGCGGTTCACGCTGCGCGAAAAGGAATTGATGGACGATTTCACCCGCCGTATCGCCCGCGAGCAGTTCGCCCTCGGCCGCATGCAGGTCGGGGCGGTCGCCTTGCCCGAGATCTTTCCCGTGCTCGACGGCCAGATGGTCCCGATCGAAGAAATCCCCAAGTTGGTCACCGAAGGCAAGCTCGAAAGCGCCGCCGCCGAGGAACTCGAGCGCAAATACGACCAGTTTCGCCAGGAATTCACGGTCGTCTACCGCCGCACCCTTTCCCTCTCGCGCGAACTCGCCAGCGAGATGAGCTATCTCGAGCAGGAGGCCGCTTCGGTACTCGTCGACGGCGTGATCGAGGAGCTCAAGGAAAAATACCCCAGCACCCAGATTTCCGAATATCTCGAGGAGGTCCGCCACCACATCCTCGACAACCTCGATCCCTTCAAGGAGCGCGAGGGCGAGGAAGAACAGCCGCCATCCGAAGGAGGTGGCGCGCCGCGCCCGGACCGCTCGGACCGCGATCCCTTTCGCGTGTACGGCGTCAACGTGATCCTCGCGCATGGCGAGCAGGAAAAGTCCCCCGTCATTTTCGAGACGATTCCCACGTACGCCAACGTGTTCGGCACCGTGCACCGCAGCTACGACACGCGCGGCGGCTGGAACTCCGATTTCATGGACCTGCGCGGCGGCTCTCTGCTGCGCGCCGACGGTGGCTTTCTGGTGATGTACGCGCTCGATACGCTGACGGAAGCCGGCGTGTGGCGCACGCTGAAGCGCACGCTCAATCACGGCAAGCTCGAAATCCAGCCGGTCGACACCTTTTTCCCGTTCAGCGCCGCGGCCCTCAAGCCCGAGCCGATCGATGTCCACGTCAAGGTGATCCTGATCGGCGACCGCAACATGTACGAGCTGCTTTACGATTTCGAGGACGACTTCAAAAAGATCTTCAAGGTGCGCGTCGAATTCGATGAGGAAATGAACTGGAGCGACGAAGTGTTTCGCCAGTATGGCGGACGCCTGCGAAAGCTCGCCGACGATGAAAAGCTTCTTCAGTTCGACCGCTCGGCCGTGGCCTCCATTCTCGAGCACGGCGTGCGACTGGCCGGAGGACGCGGCAAGATTACGACGCGCTTCTTCGACCTCGCCGATCTCGCCCGCGAATCCTCCTACGCCGCGCGCCACGACGGCAACCAGATCGTCACCGCCGCACACGTGCGCCAGGCTCTCGACGCGAAGATCGAGCGCCACAACCTGATCGAAACGAAAATCCGCGAAATGATCGAGCAGAATCTCGTGTTCATCGATACGACGGGCGGCCGCGTGGGCCAGGTCAACGGGCTCAGCGTCATGGAAATCGGTGGCTACGCCTTCGGCAAGCCCGTGCGCATTTCCGCGTCCGTCGCGCTCGGCAAGAGCGGCATCATCAACGTCGAGCGCGAAGCCAATCTCAGCGGCCGCTTCCACGACAAGGGCGTGCAGATCATCTCCGGCTACCTCCGCCACACGTTCGCGCAGGATAAGCCGCTGTCTCTTTCGGCGAGTGTCTGCTTCGAGCAGTCGTATTCGGGCGTCGACGGCGACAGCGCCAGCTCGACCGAAATCTACGCCCTGCTCTCCGCGCTTTCGGACGTCCCCATTCGCCAGGAGCTCGCCGTTACCGGCTCCGTCAATCAGCAGGGCGATATCCAGCCGATCGGCGGCGTGAACGAAAAAATCGAAGGCTTCTACGACGTGTGCCGCCTCAAGGGACTCACCGGCAAGCAGGGCGTGTTGATCCCGGCGGAAAACGTCGACGACCTGATGCTGCGCGACGAAGTGATCGAGGCCGTCGCCGATGGCCGCTTCCACATTTATCCCGTCGCCACCATCCCGCAGGGGATCGAAATCCTCACGGGAGTGCGCGCCGGATGCCGCGGCCCTTCGGGAAAGTTCGAGCCCGGAAGCGTCTTCGCGAAAGCCGACGCTCGCCTGAGCCGCATGGCCTCCACCATGCATAAGTTCGACTAGCCGCAGCCGCGGCTGGCATCGCGACGAGGAGGGAGCGGCCTTGCCACTCACCAAAGCCGAGACCGAAGAGCTCAACAAGAAAGTCGTCCTGGAATTTTTCGAAAAGGTGCTGATCCCGGTCGACTTCACGCTCGGCCCCGGATTTTTCGGGCCGCGCTACATCCAGCACAGCCCCCTCGCCACGGACGGCCAGGAAGGCCTCCGCGCCTTCCTCGAAAAAGCGCGTGTCGAAACGCCGCGCGCCCGCACGCACATCAAGCGCGTCTTCGCCGATGGCGATCACGTTATCGTTCACAGCCACGTGATCATCGAGCCCGGCACGCCGGGACTCGCCGTCGTCGATATCATCCGTCTTGAAAACGGCAAGCTCGTCGAGCACTGGGAAGTTTCGCAGCCCGTGCCCGAGCCGGGCCAGATGCTCCATTCGAACACCATGTTTTAGCTACGTTGGTCCCGAAGGGCGCTGCATCAGCGTGTGGCTCGCAGGTCTTGTAGCGGCGCTGCTTGCTGCGCCCATGGATGGCAACCGTTCGCGCGACACCGCAGTGCCCGCATATGGCGCGGAGTCGCGGCGACTGCTGGATCCGAAGCGAAAGAGAGCAACCGTGAACCCCAGATTCTCCAACAAAGTGGTCGTCGTCATCGGAGGCAACAGCGGCATAGGCCTCGCCTCGGCCAAAGCCTTCGCCGCCGAGGGCGCGCACGTCGTCATCAGCGGGCGCAACGCCGCCACCCTGCGCGACGCAGCCGGGGAAATCGGTCACGCGGCCGTTGCGGTTCAGTCGGACATCGCCGACCTCAAGCAGATCGGCTCGTTGATGGACGACGTGCAGCGCCGCCACGGCCGCATCGACGTGCTCTTCGTCAACGCCGGCATCGGCGCCTTTCTCCCGATCGAAAAAGTCACCGAGCGCGACTGGGAAGAGATCCTCGGCGTGAATCTCAAGGGAGTCTTCTTCACGGTGCAGAAGGCCCTGCCGATGATGAAGGCCGGCGGGTCGATCGTGATTACGTCCTCGATCGGCGGCAGGATGGGAATTCCCACGAACTCGGTCTACGCCGCGAGCAAGGCGGGCGTCCGCGCGCTCGGACGGAATTTCGCCGCCGAACTCGTCGGACGCGGAATCCGCGTCAACGTGGTCAGCCCCGGCTGCGTCGAGACGCCCATCATCAATCGCACGCCGGGCCTGCCGCCCGAAGCCATCCCCGCGCTCCGCGAAGAGATGATCAAGAACACGCCGATGCATCGCCTCGGCGAACCTGAGGAAGTCGCGCGCGCCGCGCTGTTTCTCTCCTCCGACGAAGCGAGCTTTATCACCGGGATCGACATGCTGGTCGATGGGGGCGCGGCCAGCTTCTGAGTTCGCGCCGGTGCTCCGGTCAGCTCTCCGTGTTTGGAAGCAGCCGCTTTAACTTCAGCGTGAGATGCAGTGTTTGATCGTTGCGTTCGACGGTCAGCTTGTAGGGATGGCCGAACTGCCGGAAGAGGTCGCGCAGTTGCATCAACGAAAGATCGGCGGCCGGGTCTTCATCCACGCCGGCGATGATGTCGCCCTTTTGCAGCCCCGCTTCCGCGCCGGGCGTTCCGGGACGCACCTGCATCACCTCGAATTTCCGCAACCCCGGTCCGCTGGCGCTCAGCGTGATCCCGCTCATATCCTCCAGCTCATCCGTGCGCCATTCGCTGTTCGTGTCGAAGATGATCTGCATGCGCGAATAGTCGAATACCACGTTGAAGCGCCGCAGCATCCCCCCGCCGATCGTGCCGGCGAGCGGCGGCGCGCTCGTCTTCGGTTCCGGCCGCTCCGAGAATGTGCCGATCGCCTGCAGCACCGGAAACGTCGCGATCTGGAAGACTCTCATCCGCGCGAGCTCGGCGCCTTGCGCCAGTTGGTCCGATATCTCGTCCGTCGCGGGAATCGTCTTCACGTGCGACAGCATATGGTGCGCGTTCGTGAAGCGCTCGGGAAAAAGAACGGACGCGTCCAGCGCCGTGTCGACCCCGAAATCTCCCTCGATCGTTTTGCCGTTCGTGTTGACCTTCGCCCGCAACACCGGCGTATCTCCCGAGAAAGAGATGTGCACGCTCTTTCCCTTCCCGCTGTACTGATAGGAGCTCGGATCGTACAGGCGAACCGTCTTCCGGGCGTAATCGATCCCGACGACGAAGCTCTCGAAGAAATCGTGGCCCAGCGTGCCCTCGTAGGTCCGGCCGAATCGCGCATCGAAATCCGGCTTCGCCACGTGCGGCAATTCGGCCAACGTCACGTTCACGCCGGCCATCTCCAATTCCACGCTTCCGGGCGGCACTCCGAGCTCCGCGGCGCGGTTCGGATCGATCGAGGTCGACGGGGCAGTCGAGTCCAGCACGAAGAGGCACGGCTGGCTTTGGTTCACGTGCACCGGCAGCAGGATGATTCCGTCCACGAACTCGGCCGGAATCTCGGCCACGTTGCCTCCGTAGGCGAATCGCACCGAGCTGTAGCCGGTGCCGGAGCCAGAAGAGGGCTCCGCTTGCTTGGCCGCCGCGCCCGCCTGCGACGCCGGGGCGGGCTCCCGCGCGCCGAGGCCCGCCAGCAGTGCGATCCCGATTGCTAAGAGAATTGTTTTCCGGCGCCGCATCGAATCGCCGGCCGCCTAATTGCCCGGCGGCGCGGCTGGCGTAGTCGACGGCGAAGCAGGCGCGGTCGAGGGCGACGCCTGCGCCGATTTCGGCGTGCTCAGGTAGCCCTTCGCCTCATCCTTGCCCAGGTCGAAGACCACGATCTCGTACGGCGCGCGCGCTCCTCGCACGTAGAACTGCACCGGTTCGCCCACCGTCTTGTCTTTCTTCTCGATCGACTTGTCGTCGGCGATCACGTTCAGCGTGTACCGGTAATGCTTCTGGTCCACCTTGCGCAGCTCTACCTGGATCGGACCCACGTGTTCGGGTTTCTTCGATTTCGTCAACGAGAACTCGAAGATGTCGCGTTCGCCGAGCCGCTTCAATTCTTCCACTTCTTCGTGGTTCGTGGCGATCAAGCCGCTCTGCACCCCCAGGTCGCCGATCGTCGTCTGGAGTTTGCCTTTGGTGGCCTCGAGATCGGCCTTGGTGGCGGAAAGATCGGTCTGTGTTCCGTTGATCTGGGTTGCCACCTGGCCGAATTTCGTCGTCGTGTCTGCCTGCACCTCGCCGATCTGTTGCTTCAGCGCCGCGTCGCTCTTCTGCTGCTGCGTGCGGATACTCTGCGCAAGGCTGCGGGCGCGTGCGAGCTCGTCCTCGGTGAGCCCCAGTTTCTGCGAGGTAACGTCGAGCTGTCCCTTCAAATCGGCGATGCGCGCATTCGTCTTATCCACTTCCGCCGCGAGCGCCTGCGTCTTGTTGTTCGCGTCCTGCGAGCTCTTGGTCAGGGCCTGGCGCTCGGCGTAGCTCGCGTACAAGAGATAGCCCACCAGCGCGAACGCCGCGACAAACAGGACGGTCACCCACCGTGGCAGAGAACTCCCTTCGCTTACGGGCGGCGTATCATCGGGCGTATTCGAGGTCAAACTCATCAAGCCTCCTCCGCGGCCAAGGCCGCACTTTCGTGCATCGCCAACTCGATGGCGGGATTATCTCCGAGCCACCCGGCGAAGTCTATCCTTTGTCCTGCGGGGAGCCAATGGACGGGAATCGTAGGGCGCCGCCCCTCAGCGGGCCGCGAGCCTCGCCCGCTTCGTCACTTTCCGCCCCGTGTCCCTCGCGCCGCTCCGCGAGGCCACCGCGCCGCCACCGTCGTCACCAAGCCCCCGCGCGCCGTGAATTCCCCGGTCACCTCGCACCATACCGGGCGCGTCGCCGCGACGATGTCGCGCAACATTCGGTTCACCGCGTTCTCGTAGAAAATCCCCAGATTTCGGTACCCCAGAAGGTACATCTTCAGCGCCTTCAGCTCGAGGCAGGTCTTGTTCGGCTGGTAGCGGATGGTGATCGTGCCGTAATCCGGCAACCCCGTCTTCGGGCAGATGGACGTGTACTCGGGATAGCGCGTCGTAATCTCATAGCCGGGAAAGTGATTCGGCCAGGTATCGAGCTTCGGGAGCTTGGCGTCGATTCCGGCGCGTGCGTGTTCGGCGGTATAGTCGGGCATTCGGTCCCCTCGAACCTACATCTTACACCGCCGATTGCCTCTGCCCGGCCTGCGTTGTATAGTAAGCACACCAAAGATTTTTCGCCGCGCGGAGACTCGGCTTCGCGGGCTAAAATCGTATCCAGGAATATACGGTACGTTTTAGATATCATCCGTCGTCCCTACGGGGGGAGGCGACCACCCAATGATTTGCCCGCAGTGCAGGAGCGGCGACTGTTTCCGTTCTCGCCGGAGTGGCCTCTCTGACTTCTTCGCCAGCCTCACGGCCTTGCGTCCATGGCGCTGCCATTCCTGCGATCTCCGCTTCTACGCCAAAAGCGTCGCTCTTCCGTTCACGCGCTATGCCCACTGCCCCCGCTGCGGCAATTTCGATCTCCAGCACATCTCGCGCGATCGCGTCGAGCGAGGGACTTTGATCTTCCTCAAGCGCATGCTCGTCTTCCCCGCCTATCGCTGCGACCCCTGCCGCGAGAAGTTTTTCAGTATTCTCCCGTTCCGCCGCATCGTGCCTTCCATGCTCCCGGCCACCGAGCGCCGCGCTTCGGGCGACTGACGCGCATCCATCCAATTTTTTTCGTTTTCCAGACTCTTGCAACTGGGCGCCCCTCGGGACATACTTCCCCTCGCAAGGGGGGAACATGAGCCGCAAATCGAAGCAGCCGAAGCGCGCCGCCAAAGGCGCCGGAATGGGACGCCGGAGTTTCATCGGAACGCTGGCAGCCGCGGGCACGGGCGCCGTCGCGGGAAGCCTGTCCTTTGCGCCCTCAGCCAAGGCTGAGACGGTCCACTTCTCGAATCCTCCGAGCCTCGGCGGCAGCGGCGGACCGTTTCGCAGCGAGTGCGACATCCGCGATTGCGATATCGAGGGCGAGATCCCGCTGAATATCGATGGCGCGTTCTACCGCGTCGGTCCCGACTGGCAGTATCCCCCCATGAAGGGCAACATCCCCTTCGACGGCGAAGGCCATGTCAGCATGTTCCGCATCTCCAACGGCCACGTCGATTTCAAGAGCCGCTATCCGCGCACCCAGCGCTTCGAGGCCCAGGCCAAGGCGCGGCGCCGTCTCTTCGGCATGTACCGCAATCCTTTCACCGACGATCCGAGCGTCAAGGGAGTCAGCCGCGGCACCGCCAATACCCACGTCGTCTATCACCACGGCTATCTCTTCTCGCTCAAGGAAGACAGCCCGCCGGTCGCGATGAATCCCGTCACCCTCGAGACGGTCGACAACTACTACACCTTTGGCGGCGGCTTCCACAGCCTCACCCACACCGCCCATCCCAAATTCGACCGCGCCACCGGCGAAATGATCTCCTACGGCTACGAAGCCAAGGGCTTGGATACCAACGACGTCTACGTCTTCTCCGCCAACGCCCAGGGGAACATCACGTGGGAATGCTGGATCAAAGTTCCCTACGTCGGCATGATCCACGACTTCGCGGTGACCCAGAAATACGTCGCCTTCCTCATCCTTCCGATGGCCACCAACGTCGAGCGGATGAAGCAGGGCCAGGTGCACTTTGCCTGGGACTCCACTCTCCCCACGTGGTTCGGCGTCATGGAGCGCGGCGGCGACGGCAAGGATCTGCGCTGGTTCAAGGGACCCGAACGCTGCGCCACGCACGTGATGGGCGCTTTCAACGACGGCAACAAGATTTACGTCGACATGGACATGGCTCTCAAGAACCAGTTCCCGTTCTTCCCGAATCTGCACGGCGAGCCGTTCGACCCCAAAGCGGCGGCCGGCACCGTCCATCGACTCTCCGTCGATCTCTCGGACAAGACTCCGCGTGACTACGGCATGGAGCAGCTCTTCCCGCAGACCGGCGCCTTGCCTCGCCAGGACGACCGCTACCAGACGATTCCGTATCGCTACGGCTTCATGCCGACAACCGACCCCACCAAGCCCCTCAATCCGAAGCTGGGCAACGTGGCCTTCCGGCCCACGAATTCCTGGACGATGTTCGACCACGCCACGCACACTACATCTGAATTCTGGGTCGGCGATGATTCGAGCCTGCAGGAATGCTGCTTCGTCCCCCGCAACAAAGATGCCGCGGAGGGTGACGGGTATCTCGTCGGCGTCGCGAATCGACTCCTCGAGGGGGGCCGCTCCGACATGATCATCGTCGATACGCAGCATATGGCCGACGGACCGATCGCCAAGGTGCGCCTGCCCTACCGTACCTATAGCCAGGTGCACGGCTGGTGGGTGCCCGCAGAGGACCTGCCAAAGACGTAGCTGTGAGACGGGACGACCGCGAAAACTAACGCGGTGATTTCGCGTCGGTGTCGATATTGCCGAGCGAGATCAAGAGCCGCCGCAATTTCGCGCGGTCTTCGAGTTCCATTCCGACCATCTCGAATCCGGCTTGGTGCGGCCTGACGAATCGCACCACCGCCTGCATACTGATCGACCGCAATCCCGCGGGAATCTTGAGCGTCGCCTCCGTGCCCACCGCGAGTTGCACGTCGCCGCTCAGTAGCCCGCCTTCGAGGCTCATCACGCTGATCGACGAGGGATATTTCCCGCGCGCGGACGTCACCACCGCCGGCACGCTCCGCGGCAGACGGATGCGCCGGTAGCGGCGGTGCCGCACCACGTCGCGCTCCGGGATCGGATCGAGCGGCGCCAGGGCCATCACGTCCGCGTCCAGGCCTGACTGCGGCAGGAACGTCTTCACCCACTCCGGGTCGATTTTCGCCAGCGCCTGCGCCGCCGCCATCCGAATCTCTTCGGGGTACGCCCATCCAAACGCCTTGCGCGCCTCGACGAAATTCCGCAGAGGTGCTTCCGCGTCGGACGACCGCATCCGCCCGAGCGCCTCAATCGCTTTCACGCGCAGATAATCGGCTCCCTGCGGCAACACGTCACCGGTCGCGAGCCCGATCAGGGTCGACGCGGTTGTCGGATCGCCGCACATCCCGATTTCATCGAGCGCCAGCGACACCGCCGCCACATCCAGCAGCTCCAGCGAATTCGCCAGCAGGCGGCCTCGCTCCGGCGCTCCGCCCACGGAAAGCTGCCGCACGATCGCGTCGTGGAAGCTTCGCCCGCTGTGCCGCAGTCGCATCGGCAGCAACTCTTCCATCGATGCCGGATCGACTCGGCTCAGTAGCCCCGCCACCACGGCCGCCCTGGCGGGCGCCTCCGATTTGAAGACCTCCCGCAGGTGCCTCGCGCACGCTCCGCCCACGGCCTTCGCCAGCTGAACGATATTCTCGCGCTCCGTGCGGCGCCCCGACCGCGCCAACCGCACCGCAAGGTGCTCTCCCGCGCCCTCTGGGATGCGGCTCAGCACGGCGACGAGTCCTTCGGGCATCGCTTCCGCCGTCAGCGCTTCTTCCACGAATTCCGGCAGCCGGTTCTCGACGCCGATCCGCGGGCGCAGGCTTTGCGCCCAGCTTGGCCGCAACTCTTCGAGGTCCGCGAGCGAATCGAGCGATTGCTGCATCGCGCGATAATATCGCCGCTGCGCCGATTCCTGGCTCAGCCGGACGAACGCCGCTCCCAGCAGCGTTTGCAGCTCCGGATCTTTTTCCGCGATCAATTGCTGCCCGATCTGCGCGAGCGCGTCCTGCAATCTCTGGCTGGCCGCTTTGCTGTAGAGTTCCGCGAGCTGTCCCAGGCCGATCGCCGCTTTCTTCCGCGCTTCCGCGTCCCGGCTTCGCACGCACGACGCGTACTTCAGCAGCACGTCTCCGGCCGTCTCCGACTCGCCGCGCCCAAGCAGTTCTTCCACGTACTGCTGCACGTTGCGCGGCGGAATGCACCAGGCTTCGCTCGACGTCAGCACCGCGCGTTTCCCCGATTCCGGCACCGCCGCCCAGAATTGCCGGTCGAGCACGTCCGCATGCGATTCGACCGAAATTCCCGCGTGGCTCATCTTCTCTTCGCGCGCCTTCAGCAGCTTGCGCAGCGTTTCGAGTTCGTGGCCCATCTTGTCCAGCATCTGCCGGACCGCATTCACTCGTACCTCGCCGCGCTGGAATCGGTCGAGCGCGAACCGGATCGCCAGGTCCTCCGCCAGTCGCAGCAGCGTCGATTCGTCCACTTTCGCCGAAGGAGTTTTAGCCGCGAGGCTTGCCAACGCCTGCCGCAGCGTCACTTGCGCGTTTTGCGGCAGCGTTGCGAATCGCTGCTGCCAGCTCGCCGCCTCGAGGTGCGGATGCGCGTCTTGACCGTGCGCCGCCTCGCCAAACTGCGCGAGCATGCGCAGCAGGTTCTGCATCTGCGCTTCGCTCAGCGGATCGCCCGGAGCGCTTGGAGTCGCGTCCGCAGTTGCGCCGGGCTCCACGCTGATGCCCGACCCCAGCACATACTCGACCGCCGCTCCCGTCCCGCCTCCCACGTTTTCCCCGCTGGGCTCGCCGCCGCCCGGCCCTCGATCGTAAAAGCTTCCCGACCCTTTGCCCGTGCCTGTCCCGGTGCCTGTCCCGCTTCCTGTTCCCGTGCCGCCTCCGTGGGCGCCTTCGGCCGCCGCGATCAGTTGAATCATCTTCTCCGGGCTGCGGAACCAGTCCTGCACGCGGTCGGCGTCGGCGCCGAGCGTCCTCACCGTCAGCTGCGCGGCCATCCGGGCATCCGCGAAGCCTGCGTCCTCGGCGATGAACCGGATCTCGTTGATCCGGATGCCTCCGGAATTCTTCGTCCCGAAGTGTTCTTCCAGGCGGTCGCTCAGCGGCGCCACTCGCGGACCGGTCTCCATGAAGACCTTCACCAGGCTCGAAAACTCATCTCGTCGCACCCCGGGCTGGAAGCAAATGCTCGCGACGCCCGCCGCGTTCAGCAGCTCGGCGAAGCTGCGCTCGGCGGTCGTCGACTCAAGAGGTACGCCATCCAGCAGGAGCTGCGATCCCGCGGCGCCCAGCAACAGGCCCGCCTCACCCGAATCGCGCACCGCGTCTTCGAGCTCGTTCCACGTGGAATTGAACTGCGCCGCCGACCGGGCATGCTCTAACCCATAGAGCCGTGAGTACTTAAATAGCACATTCAGGCTTCGCACGAAGGCCCGCGCATTCGGTATTGTCGCTTCGTTCGGCACAGATAACTCACCTGGAAGGGGCGTCATATAAATCGGCTCAATATCAAGTGTACTAGAACGTTTGGCGAGGAAAATGGTACGGAAGCACTAGGGTAGCGAACGTATCAACTACGTCCGTAGGGGCTTACGCCTACGACGGCAGCAGAATCTCCACCTCCAATCCCTTCAGCGCAGGCCTCACCCTCCGGATCACTTCGCTCGCCCACAGCTTTTCGCTCAGCACCACCAGCGAGCCATTCTCGAATCCGCAAACCGCGCAGAAGAAGTACTGCGAGAAAGCTTTGTCGTACGCATCCACGCCCCGTGCGGCCAGTTCGCCCTCGAGCGCCGGATCGCCCTGCGCCACGAGCCCGCCTGCGCGTGCCCCGAAAGTCTCGGTCTGAAAACGGTCGATCAGCGCCTCGAGCGCTTCGGGTGCGGGGACCACCAGGGATCGGGCAGTCGCCTCGCGGTACGCGACGGCATGGCGACCGCAATAGTCGCGCACGCGATCGAGGTGGCTGAAAAAATCGAGCGCCCATGGCTCCTGACCGGCGGTCGCCGGCAGCACCCGGCTCCAGATTCGCGCCGCATCCGGCCCGCGGACTGGCTCGCGATTCTCATCGTTCTCCGTCAGCTCGAGTCCCACCGCCTTCGTCGATGGGCCCAGGTCGAGCGCTTCGATCTCCAGCAGGTACGCCACTATTCTCCGCCTTCCCTGTGAGCGAACTTCTTGAAGCCCGGCGACTTCTTCCGCACTTCGAGCCAATCGAAGAACGTGTCGGGGCTCTCGAGCCAGATCGCGAACCAGTGCGCGATCTCTTCCTTCTCTTCGCGCTTCTCTGGATCGACTTTGTGATTTCTCGCGATCATTTCCGCGCGTCGGCGGCCCAGCCGCCCCACTTCGCGCACCCGCTCGGCGGCGGCCTGCTCGCCTTCGACCGCGAATTTACGCAACAGCTCGTCCAGCCTCACGAGGCACATCTCGGCTTCTTCGAGCGTCGAGAAGTGCAGCAAATCCGCGAACTCCTCCTCGTAGCGGCCTTCCGTATCCGCTCGCGTCGACCACACCACCCGCATCCCGGCCTCTTGGAGTACGCTCACGATATAGTCCGGCGAAGTCTTCCCCTTCTCGCCCAGTTGCGCGATTAACTGCCTGCGGATCTGCTCGATTTCGGCCGGCGTGAACCGCGGCGTCCGCAATGCCTGTGCCGCTTCGAGGATCAGGGCCTTCTTGGTCGAAGACCGGTCCGGCGAATCCTCGTGCGTATGCCCTGCGTTCACGCGTTTCCTCAGTGGGTCGTCTTCTTCGATGCGGTATCGGCGGCCGCGGCGTCGGCGTTCAGGCGTCGCCTGAGTTTCGCCACGTTACGATTGTGCTCGGCGAGCGTCCGGGCGAAGAAGTGCCCGCCCTGGTCGTTCGCGACGAAATACAGATAATCGGTCGTCGCCGGATCGAGCGCCGCCCGCAGCGACGCCTCGCCCGGATTCGCGATCGGCCCCGGGGGCAGGCCCGTGTGCGTGTACGTGTTATACGGCGAATCGACCAGCAAGTCCTTCGGCTTTACGTCCTTGATCGCATGTCCCTCGAGCGCCAGCGCGTATTGCACCGTTGGATCGCACTGCAATGCCACTCCCTTGCGCAGCCGGTTGTAGAAGACGCCCGCTACCAAGGGACGCTCCTCGGCGTCCGGCGTCTCCCGCTCCACCAGCGACGCCAGCGTCACCACCTGCAGCGGCGTCAGCCCGTCCGGCAGTTGCTGCGAATTCGCCGGCCGTATCGAGTCCCACACCGCGCGGAAGTTCGCCACCATCCGCTTCGCCACCTGCTCGCACGAATTGTGCCGCGTGAAGTCGTACGTTGAAGGGAAGAGAAAACCCTCCAGGCTGTGCGCCCTGGGAGCGATGTTCGCGATCAAGGAAGTGTCGTGCGTCGCCGCAAGGAACTGCTCGCGCTCGCAAATTCCCTGCGTCTGAATTTCGTCGGCGATGTCGAAGCTGGTCCAGCCCTCGGGCACCAGGATCGAGCGGACGTAAATCCGCCCGTGCGCCATCTTCCAGAAAACCTCGCGCGTGTTCACCGGCTGGTCGAAGTAATACTCGCCCGCCTGGATCGGCCTGCGGAAATGCCAGATGCTGAAGAGCGCGAACGCCAGCCGGTTGCGGATCACGTCGTCCCGCCGCAGGATTCCGGCGATCCCCCATCGCGACTCCCCGCGCGGCACGTCGACGAAAACCTTTTCCGGCCGGTGCCCCCGGTAAGGACGGCTGATCTGCGAATCAAGCCACCCGGCCCCGGCGCCCAGCGCCGCGATCGCCAGCAGTGCCAGCAGACCAAGCCGCTTCATGTTCGGCTAAACCTTCTCCGTGATGGCGCCGGGCTTCGGCGGCTGGCGCTCGAGATACTCGCGCAGGAGAATGGCCGCGGCCACGTCGTCGATCGGCGCCCGATTCCCCGCTCGCGCTCTTGTGCTCCTCACGGTTTGGTCCGCCTCCCAGGTCGTCAGCCGTTCATCCAATAGTTCCACCTCGATGCCCAATTCCTTGCGCAGCCGCCCCGCGAATCGCGCCGCTTCCTCCGCCATCTCGCCCGTCTCGCCCGTGATATGCACCGGGTGGCCGACGATAATACGCGCCACACCCTGCTCCCGGCAAATCTCCCGCAGGCGCCGGAGATCCTCCGCGCGGTTCTTCCGCGTCAAGATATCGAGCGGCCGCGCCGTAAGCCGCAGCTCATCGGACACCGCCAGGCCGATCCGCTTGCGCCCGTAGTCGAGCGCCAGAATCCGCCGCTTTTCGCCCGCCGGCGTGTCCGATCCGCGATTCGTTGTAGTGCCCGGATTGACTGCCATCTCGCTTCATTCTAGCGGACCCGACTACGGCTGTCTCCCACGCTCGCCGTTTTCCCAGGCGGGCCAGAACCCCTCGATCTTCATGTCCGCACCCAGGCTCGTTTGCTTCATCAGCTCTTCGATCTCAGGTCGCGTTTGCCGCGGGCCTAGCCTCGTTTCGGCGTCCGCCAGCGCGTACCCCGTCACCGCCGCCACCCCCGCGTTGTGCTTCAGTTGCGCGATGTCCACCTTGTCGAACGTGTCCGACGCCGCGTGATAGTTCAGTATGTAGTTCGCGGGTTCCTGGTTGGCGACGAGCGTTGGGATGCCCTGGAGCAGGAAATCGAAGTTGTCCGTATCCACGCCTGCGTCCAGAGTGAAATCCTTCACGCCGAACGCCCGCGCCGGATCGAGCGTTGTCCGCGCCGCCGCGACCACGTCCTTCCGCCCGCCCACCGAGAACCCCGTGATCGGTCCGTCGCCTGCATCGAATATCACCGCCGCGTCCATGTTGTTCAGGTCCGCCTCGTGCGCCTCCACGTAGGCCCGCGAACCCAGCATGCCCTGCTCCTCGCCCGTGAATAGCACGAACCGGATCGACCGTCGCGGCACGGACCCCGACGAGTGAATCACGCGCGCCGCATCAATCAGCATCGCCGCATTGCATCCATCGTCCAGCGCGCCCGTCCCCAGGTCCCATGAATCGAGGTGCGCGCCCAGCAGCACGAATTCGTCCGGATTGTCGCGCCCGCGAATCTCGGCCACCACGTTCTCGGCTTCCACCGGCGCCGCGCTCACCCGATCCGGCATGTCGAAATGAACGCGCACCTTCTGTCCCGACGCGAGGAAGCGCTCCATCCTTTCCGCGTCCTCCCGCGCCACGATCGCCTGCGGAATCGCCGCCGGCTCTCCGTCCAGCGCGGCGGTATGGCGATAGAGCAGCAGCCCGGGCCGCGTCGACATCCAGAAGATGGCCGAAGCGCCGGCCTTTTGCGCGCGCTCGATGATCGGGGGATCGCGCCGGTATTCGTCCGCGAGGTCTTGCCAGTTCGCCAGGATTTTCGTGTGCACCAGCACGATCGCGCCGCTCGCCGCTGCTCCAGCCTTCGCGAATCCGGCATCGTCGCCCGTGCCGACATCCACTACGTCGCCCGTGATTCCCCCGGTGGGAGTCGGCGGCGACCACCCGGTCGAGACTAGGCGTACTAGGAACGGTTCCGGCGACAGCACATCCACGTGCGTGTGCCCCTCGCTCCAGCCTGCCGGCACCATGTATTTTTCCGTGTGCACTTCGTCCACGCCCGCATGCCGCAATGCTTCCACGGCCCAGCTCACCGCGCGGTCCGCTTCCGCCGAGCCGGTTACACGCCCGCCGATCACGTCGGTCAAATAACGCAGGTTTTCCTCAAGTGGCGACGCTCCAAGCGCGCTCTTCATCATTGCCGGAGCCAATTCGGCACACGATTTGCCCACCACACACGCGCCCGTTCCCTGCGGCACCTGTTTCCATCCCGGCGGCAGATTGATTGTGCCCGCCTGGCCCCAGGCAGCGGGGCTCGCGGTGACCATTGCGGCAAACGCGAGCAAAAAAATCGCAGCTTTGGCCCCGCCGCATCGCGATGCGCCGCGTCGCGCTCGAAAAATTCGCTCGATCACTCTCGATTCCTCGCTCGCGCCGAATTATAGCGAGTCGTCCGCTGCGAAGGAAAGCGGCCGCCACGGCAGAAATTTCTCGCCTCACGAACTTTCTACATATGATACAGGCTTTGCTGTATCCGCGTTCCCGCGTATGCCGCTCATTCAAAACGCATTACAAATGCGACAAAGTTTGGCACACGATCTGCCTCCCGCAGCAACGGCCCTCGCAACAAATCATCAAACCCGGCCGCGCCAACTCTTCGGCGTTTCCCGGGTAGCCGTAGAAGTTCCCGTTTGCGCAGCAAACCAGCTCAGTCTGCAGTTTCGCAGTAAAGCGCAGTTAAACCAGTGATTTTGCCCGCTAGGGCAGAACGGGAAAGGCCTACACTTGAAGAAAGCGCTTCCGAAGTTCAACACTCAACCCAAAAAGTCCGACGTCAACCGCCCGAGTTCGTTCGTCTTCTGCGAACGCTCGACCGGCGCTGCACGGTTTCGCGCGGAATCCACCGACGACCTCAATTGCACCATCGAGCGCATGGCCGGACTTCTCGCCATGCAGTGCCTCGTCCGTGGTTCCGATCCCGACGATTTCGAAATTCTTGTCGCCGCCGAACGCACTTTCGCCAATCGCCTGCATTCGCGCGCCAAGGAACTTCTCGAAGAAGGCCGCGCCGTCGCCAGCCCCTCCTGCTTGAGCCCGCGCCAGCAGGAAATTCTCCACTCCGTCATCCGCAACAAGGCCAACAAAGAGATCGCCTGCAAGCTCAACATCACCGTGCGCACCGTCAAATTCCATATTTCATCTCTCTTGAGCCGCTTCGGAGTGGAGAATCGCGCTGAACTCGCCCGCCGGGCGGCCGGCTTCCTGCACCCCGCGGCAGACGAAATGACCGCCGAACCCTCGGAGGCATCCGGGCGTCGCGCCCTTGGACCCGTCGTCGTCGAGCGCGTACCCATTCAAATCGCCGGCAAGGCCCGCAGCCCGCAGTTCGCCCGGCGCGTTCTCTCCGCGTAGAATCCGCGCGGGCCGGAATCCGGATCACCGGATCCCGGCTCGCGCGTCCTTTCGGCTTACTTCCACTTCAATTTCTTCACGTCCACCGTCGGCGGCGGGAATTTCATCTTCATGCCTTCGAGCGTCTCAGTGATGATGTGCGACACCGCCAGATTTCGGAACCATTTCTTGTTCGACGGGATCACGTACCACGGCGCATGCGGCCCGTTGCATCTTTCGAGCGCCAATTCGTACGCCTTCGTGTACTCGTCCCAGTATTTCCGTTCCGCGAAATCGGCCTCGGAAATCTTCCACCGCCGGTCCGGATCGTCGATGCGCTGCTCGAATCGCCGCTTCTGCTCGTCCTTGCTGATGTGCAGGAAAAACTTCAGGATCTTCACGTTGTTCTGATCCAGCATCTTCTCGAATTTGTTGATCTGGTCGTACCTCTCCGACAGCACGTCCTTCGGCACGAGGCCGTGGACCCGCACCACCAGCACGTCCTCGTAATGCGACCGGTTGAAGATGCCGATGTCGCCGTGCTCCGGCACCGCCTTGTGGATGCGCCAGAGAAAATCGTGCTCGGCCTCTTCTTGCGACGGTTTCTTGAACGGCGTCACCTTGCAACCTTGCGGATTCACGCCGGCCATCACGTGCCGGATCGTCCCGTCCTTTCCCGCCGCGTCCAGCCCCTGCAGCACGACCAGCAGCGCGCGCTTGTGCTCCGCGTACAGCAGATACTGCAGCTTGTCGAGTTTCTCGATATTCTTCTCGAGGCTCTCCTTTGTCTTGTTGCCCTTGTCCCAGCCGAGCGTGTCCTCCGGGTCCCAGTCCGAGAGCCGCACTCTCTTGCCCGGTTTTGCCGCCAGCTCTTTGCTGAAGTTCGTCATACGCTTTTCTCTCCTCGCGCTTCGCAGGTTGTCGTCCTGTCGTTCATGAAGACCGGGTCCTCACGTGTTCGGGCCTGAATCCGAGCCCCACCAGGCGCGCCGGAATCCTCCGCAGCCTCGGCCACCGGCGCAGCATCTTCAGCGGCCACGGCAACTCTTTGATGCTCGCTTTGCTCTGGAGGGCCGGCGTGACCACGCGGTCCTGCACGAATACCTGCAGGCCTTGCGTCGCGCGCGTGGGAAATGTCCTGCGCCGCTGAATCTTTCTGAGGTCATTCGTCGACACGTTCCGCCGCCGAAGCGCATCGCTCAAAATATTGGCCGCTGCCACGGCATCCTGAATCGCGAGATTGATTCCGACTCCGCCGATCGGCGACATCGCATGCGCCGCATCGCCGATGCACAGCAGCCCGTCGCGATGCCACTGGCGCAAGCGATCGACGGCCACGGAGAGCAGCTTGACGTCGTCCCACGTTTTCAGCTCGCCGGCGCGCCCTGCGAGGAACGGCGCGATCTGCTCCAGGTCGTTCTGGAAGCTCGCCAGCCCCGCTTCGCGAATCGCGTCGAATCCGCCTTTGGGAATCACGTACGCGCACTGCCAGTAATCGTCGCGGTTCAGCATCACCAGGAATTTTCCCGCGTCCACGCGGCCGAGCGATTGCTCGGGATCGCCGGGCGCGCGCGAGACGCGCATCCACAGCACGTCGATCGGCGCCGCCAGGCGCATCACGTCGAAGCCGGCCCGATCGCGTATGGTCGAATGACGCCCATCCGCCGCCACCACAAGGTCGGCGGCGATCCGCAGCTCGCCCTCTTTCGATTGCGCGCGCACGCCGGTGACGCGACCCCCCTCGACCAGAATGTCAACGGCTTCGCACTCCATCCGCAAATGAAAGCCGGGATAGGCTCGCGCGCGTTCGGCCAGAAAATCGAGGAAATGCCACTGCGGCATCAGCACGATGAATTTGCAGTGCGTGGGCAGGTGCGAAAGATCGGCCATGGGCGCCTGCTGCCCGCCGACGTAGGCCACCAGGTTGCGCACCTCCTGGTGCGGCCGCTTCAAGAAATCGTCGAGCAGGCCGACTTCGTGCAACACTTCGAGCGTCGAGGGATGCACCGTGTCGCCGCGAAAATCGCGCAGGAAATCTTTGTGCTTTTCGAGCACCAGGACGTTGACGCCCGCCCGGGCCAGCAAAAAGCCGAGCATCATTCCGGCGGGGCCGCCGCCCGCGACGCAGCAGGTGGTGGTCACGCGTCCGGGCGCAGGGTTCGGTTCGCGTTCGATTGCCAAGTCCGGTGCCATGGTGTTCGCCCTTGCGGTTTGATCGTATCACCAGTGCTCCGGGGTCGCATTTTCTGCAATAAGACGGGACTCCAGGATCCCCCTGGCGGGAGCCTAACTCGCCTCAAAATGGTCGAATTTGGCGGCGCGCGCATTCTTACCGGGCCGCCCCCGGGATTCCGGGCCCCCGTCCCGAGGCTCCCGGCCGTCAGCCGGGGGTATGCTATGCTCCGCGTGCGCCGGGAGCTGACGTCGCCGTTCAGACATGCCGAGACGAATCGCATTCCTGCGAGCCATCAACGTGGGCGGGCACGTCGTGACCATGGCGGCGCTCCGCGGCCATTTCGAGACGCTCGGGTTCGAGCGGGTGGAAACGTTCATCAACAGCGGCAACGTGATTTTCGAGACGAGCGCGGACAACGACGCCGCGCTCGAACGCAAGATCGAGCAGAAGCTTGAAAAGGGGCTGGGCTACGAGGTGAAGACGTTCCTGCGCAGCGCGGCCGAGGTGGCGGCCATCGCGCGCTACAGGCCCTTCGACGCGGCGCGCATCGAGGCCGCGCCCACGCTCTGCGTCGGGTTTCTCGCGGCGCCCCTCGACGCCTCCGCACAAAAGTCGCTTATGGCAATGCGCACCGAGATCGACGACTTCCACGTTCACGGGAGGGAAATCTACTGGCTCTGCGCGCGCAAGCAAACCGAATCGAAATTCTCGAATTCGCGCTTCGAACGCATCCTGAAGATCAGCTCGACCTTCCGCGGTCTCAACACCATCGTCCGCCTCGCCGAGAAATTCCCTCCCGGAGATTGAACACATCGAACGACCGACCGAAGACCAAAAGGCGCGAGCTTCGGCTTGCCGGCTGATCGGGACTTCGGTCGGGCGGAGGGAATGATACACTGCCGCGCGGGCAAGCCCATGGACCGGGCGCCGGCGAGAAACGAAAGATAAGGAGCGCGAATATGTGCGATCGAGATCATTCAGCGGAGGATCAGGAACGCTACGAGGCCCTCGGTCTCATCACGCGAAAGCAGTTCGGCGTCATGCTGGCAGCGGGCGTCGCCATGCTGCTGCCGAAAGTGGCCAACGCCGCAACTGTCACCGAATCGGACGTGACCGTGAAGACGCCGGATGGCGCCGCGGACTGCTACTTCGTCTATCCATCTGCCGGCAGCGCGCCCGGCGTGTTGATGTGGCCGGACATCTTCGGGCTGCGGCCGGCATTTCGACAGATGGGTAAGCGGCTCGCCGAGTCGGGCTATGCGGTGCTGGTGGTGAATCCGTTCTACCGGACCCAGAAAGCTCCCACGGCCGCCCAGGGCGCGGCGACTCCCATCCAGCAGTTGATACCCCTCGCCCAAACCCTCAACGCGACCACGCACGTGACGGATGCGAAGGCATTTGTCGGATGGCTGGACCAGCAGCCTTCGGTTGCCAAGAATCGCAAGATCGGGACGCAGGGTTATTGCATGGGAGGAGCGATGGCCTTTCGCACCGCCTATGCCGTGCCGGACCGTGTGGGAGCCGTGGCCTCGTTCCATGGCGGCAACGGGTTGGTGACCCCTGCGCCGGACAGTCCTCATCTTCAGGCGGCAACGAGCAAGGCGCAGTTCCTGGTCGCGATCGCCGAAAATGACGATGCGCAAGCGCCTACCGAAAAGACGGTGATGAAGGAGACTTTTGACAAGGCGGGGCTGGCCGCGGAGATTGAAGTGTACCCGGCCATGCACGGCTGGTGTCCGCCGGATTCACGCGTCTACAGCGAGCCGCAGGCCGAAAGGGCGTGGAGCCGCCTGCTGGCACTGTACGAAAAAGCTCTCGCTTAGCCTGCTTCTGACTGTTGAGCGCGTGCCCACAGCGCCTGCCTTACGGCGGCAAGCCGATGCGCTTCAGCAAGGCGGCGTAGCGCGGGTCGGAGTGCAGGGTATCGAATCCCGCGTGCGACTTGATGCTTACGAGGCCCGTATTGTGAGTCGCGTAGGCTTTCTCCAACCATTGGAAGGCCTCGTCCCTCTCGCCCAAAATAGCGTAAGCGGTCGCAACATCATACGGATTGTAATAGGTCGTCCGGGGGTCGCTTTCCATCTGAATGAACCACCCGCACAGTCCCTTGTATCCGGAGGCTGCATAGATCCGACCGATCTGGACGGCAGCATACGCCTGCCCGAAGATGGTTTCCTCGTGCTCGATCGCGTCCGCCCACTTGTCGTGGTTGCCGTCGGCAATGTAACACTCCTCTAAGCCGCCCCACGCGAGGAGGTAGTTCGGATTGATTCCGAGCGTCGTTTGGAACTGAGCGATCGCCTTGCCGCAATCGCGCTGATCGAGGAGCACGAAGCCAATCATGACGTTGGCATTGGCGGACTGTGGATCGAGCGCCAGGCCGCGCTGAGCCTGATCCATCGCTTCGCTGAAGCGGTTCATGCGGTCGAGGTAAGCGGCGTAAGCTATATGCGCTTCCGCAAGGTTCGGATTGAGGTCCACCGCGCTGCGGAATTCGGGGTCGGCCTCGGCGAATTTCCAGGTATAGCTATCGATGTTGCCCAGCGTCAGATGCGCTTCCGCGGATCGCGGATCGAGCGCCAGCGCCTCCTCGGCTTGCGATTGGGCCGTTGCCAATTCGGTTCCCGCGTCCCCGGTGAGTGAAAGACTTCCAATCTCCGCGCTGGCGTCCGCCAAGCCGGCGTGCGCATCGGCATAGCCCGTGTCTTTGGCAATTGCCTGGCGGAAATAGTCCGCTGCTTTGCCGAAGTGTTGCGGATCGAAGTAATCGAATTCGTGGCGGCCCATGAGGTAAAGGCGATACGCGTCCGGGTTCTCGACCTTGGCTTGATCCATTTGCTGCTTCTCGGCCGGCGTCAACTTCATGCGCAGCTTGTCCGAAATGTCGCGCACGATATCCTGCTGCACCATCGAGACGTTCGCCGTGCTCTCGTTGATTTGCTCGCCCCAAATCTGCGAGTCATCCGCTGCGTTCACGAGTTCCGCGTCGATGGAAAGCATGTCCCCGTTTTGCTCGATCTTTCCCGTCAGCACCGCATCGACCTTGAGGTCGCTTCCGACTTTTTCGGGGTCGGGACTCTTGCCCGCATAGCGCATCGTCGCGCTGCTGGACATGACTCTCAGTCCCGGCATCTGCGAAAGCGCGTCCGTCACGCCGATGCTGATGCCGTCCTGCAGGAATTCCGCGTCCGGATTCCCGCTCGAGCCCGTGAACGGCAGCACGGCAACGGAGTGAACCGACCCGCCTCGCGCCGACCGCAGATATCCCACTCCGAAGATCGCCGCGCCGGCAACCACCACACCAATGGCGCCAACCGCGATCCGCTTGTATCGGCTCTTCTGCGCCGGCGCGGCGACGGATCCGGTGCCGGGCGCAGGCGAAGATGCCGCACGGCTTGCTGGTGTCGTGTTTAGAGCGGCCCCCGCGTCAAATGCCGCGCCCTTCCCGGAATCGAGCTCACGCCTCAGCCGCCGGAGGTCGGATCGCAATTCGGCGGCGCTTTGGCAACGAAGTTCGCGATCCTTCTCGAGAGCTTTGCTGATCACCCGTTCCAGCTCCCGCGGCACTTCGGGATTGAGCCGCACGGGAGCAACCGGCACGCGGTTGAGGATGGCGTCGAAGATCACGGCGGAGGTGTCGCCCCGGAAGGGTGATGTGCCCGTCGCCATTTCATACAGCACGACGCCAAACGAAAAGAGGTCGGTTCGCGCGTCGAGCTCCTTGCCGCGGGCCTGCTCGGGGGACATATAGGCCACCGTTCCGAGCGTTGATCCCGGACTCGTAAGTCGCGTCTCGGACGCGCCGATCGTAGCCGCATTTTCGTCTGCGGTTTCCGCCGGTGATCTCGACTGTCCAGCGACTTTTGCCAGGCCGAAATCGAGAATCTTCGCGTGTCCCCGGTGCGTCACGAAAATGTTCGCGGGCTTGATATCCCGATGCACGATCCCTCGGGTGTGAGCGGCGTCGAGCGCATCCGCCACCTGGACGCCCAGATCGAGCAGCTCTTCCATCTCGAGCGGCTTCCCGCCAATCTTGCGCTCGAGGGTTTGGCCTTCCAGCAGTTCCATTCCGATGAAGGCGCGGCCGTTGTCCTCGCCAATGTCGTGTATGGTGCAGATGTTTGGGTGATTCAGCGCGGAGGCTGCTTGGGCTTCCCGTTGAAAGCGCATCAGCCACTGAGGATCTTTCGCGAGATCGTAGGGCAGGAATTTCAGTGCCACGTGCCGGTGCAGGCGGGTATCTTCCGCCTCATACACCACACCCATCCCTCCTCCACCAAGCATTTCGAGGACTCGGTAATGGGAAAAAGTGCGGCCGATGAAAGGGTCGGCGGTGGACACGGGCGCTTATCGTAGTCCGCATAACCGAAGCAGTCAACTTTAGGACTGCGCGTCCATCTTAGTTCGGAGCGGGATCCGGTTTTGCGCTGGGCTCGGGCTCCGGGTGCGGCACAGTGCCTATGACGCGGCAAGCCGAAGCGACAAACATCGAGCAAAAAGCGGCGCGCGGGATTAGTATGTGGGCGCGTTCGGGCCTCGGGTGGGCCCGACACGCGAAGATCAGCGTGGGGGAATGCGAAACATGACATCGCGAAATGCGACATTGCGAAACACGAAATTCGGGAACGCGAAGACGTGGGTGTTGTGCGGGCTCGCGCTGCTGACGGTCTGCGCGCTGGCGATTCAAATCGCCCCGGCGCAACCGCGACATCCCGCGGCCGGCAAGGGCGCCACTCCCGACGGCGCCGCCGTCACCGATGCCTCGTTGCTCAGCGGCTGGAAGAGCGGCGAGTGGCTGATGAACGCGGGGAACTATGAGGCGACGCGCTACAGCCCGCTAAAGCAGATCGACTCGTCGAACGTGAGCCGCCTGGGCCTCGCGTGGTACTACGACACGGACTCGGCTCCCGGAACGCTCGAAGCGTCGCCCGTGATCTCGAATGGCACGCTCTATGCGACGGTCACGTGGGGCGCGGTATTCGCGGTCGACGCGCGCACCGGAAAAGAGAAGTGGCGCTGGGATCCCCAGGTCGGCCACCAGAATTTCCCCACCGGCTCGCTGGGAAATCCGGACAAGGTCCGCACGGGCCCGAGCCTGTGCTGCGGCCCGGGAAATCGCGGCGTCGCCGTCTATGACAACAAAGTCTATGTCGGCACGCTCGACGCGCGTCTCGTCGCGCTCGACGCCGAAACCGGCAAAGTCGTCTGGAGCGTGCAGACCGTCGACAAGAACGCCGACTACAGCATCACCGGTGCGCCTCTGATCGTGAAGGACAAAGTGATCATCGGCAACGGCGGCGGCGAATTCGCCGTGCGCGGCTTCATCTCCGCCTACGACGCCGAAACCGGCAAGCTCGACTGGCGCTTCTACACCGTGCCGGGCGATCCCTCGAAGCCTTTCGAGAATAAAGCCATGGAAGCGGCGGCGAAAACGTGGTCGCCCGATATCCCTTGGTGGAAATTGGGCGGCGGCGGCAATCCGTGGAACGCGATCTCCTACGATCCGAAGCTCGACCTGCTCTATTTCGGCACCGGCCAGGCCGGCCCGTGGGTGCAGAAGTTCCGCAGCGCGCCCGGCAAGGACAATCTCTACATCTGCTCGATCATCGCGGTGAAGCCCGAGACCGGCAAGTTCGTCTGGTATTACCAGACCACGCCGGGCGACGAGTGGGATTACGACTCGATTGCCGATCTCGTCCTCGCCGACGTCACCATCGACGGCAAGCTCCGCCACGTGATCATGCAGGCGCCGAAGAACGGCTACTTTTACGTCCTCGACCGCCAGAACGGAAAATTCATTTCCGCCGCGCCGCTGCAAAAAATCACCTGGAACAAGGGCCTCGATCCCAAGACCGGCCGCCCCATCGATAATCCCGAGGCGCATTACGGCACCACGCCGGACGTTGTCTGGCCGGGGCCGGGCGGCGGGCACGTGTGGCAGGGAATGTCGTTCAATCCCGAGACGGATCTCGTCTACGTGACGCCGGGGATGGCGTCGAGCTTTGCGTACGTGCAGGCGCCGGAATTCAAGCCCGAGCTTGGCGAGTACAACTGGGGCATCATTTTCAGGGATGCCGCGGGCCGAGGAACGGGCCCCGTCGCAGGGCGTGGCAACGCCGCGCCGCCTCCCCCGCCGCGTCCTCCTGCGCCGCCCGCCGGGAATTTCCTCGTCGCGTGGAATCCAGCCACCGAGACAGCGGCATGGAAAGTCCCCGCCACCGGTGGCGGCGGCACGATGACCACCGCCGGCAATCTCGTCTTCGCCGCTTCGAATTCGGGAGACTTCGAAGCGTTCAGCGCCGATAAGGGCGAAAAACTGTGGAGCGTGAAGCTCGAGCCGGGCTTCGCGAATCCAGTCTGCTACATGCTCGACGGCAAGGAATATGTGTCGGTGCTGGCGGGACGCCAGGGCAAAGGCCGCCTGTACACGTTCACTCTCGATGGCAACGTCCCCGTGCCACCGCCGCCCGCCGCACCGGGCGCCGCCGCGCCTCCAGCCGGCGAAGCCCGCTAGGCGAGTGGCACAGGCATCGTAAGCGGAACTCGGCAGCTGACGAAGCGAGGCGCAGCGTAGCTGTGCGCGCGCGCAATTGGACGAAGCGCGCCAGCGCAACAGTGCACAGGCACTCCTGCCTGTGCTCTCGTGCCGATGTCGCCGCGAGACGCCAGCGGCGACAGGAGAAGCGCGCTAGCGCAATATTGACGCAGGCAATCTTGCCCGTGCTCCTGTGTTTGCGGAATCCTGATGGACGCGCGAATGCGCGACGGTTCACGGGTGGAAGCGTGGGCCTTTTTACCCTGAGCCTCGAAGGGCAGGCCCGCGAGACCGCGCGTTGGGGACCGGCTTCAGCCGCGGGGCGTCAGGCGCAGCCGCATCTCCGCCAGCCGCCGAAGCGCACTAGCGCAACAGTGGCACAGACAATCCTGTCTGTGCTCTTGTGCCGACGTCGCCGCGAGATGCCAGACGCGACAGGCGAAGCGCGCCAGCTAAGGCCACTGCCACAGCGCTCGTCATTCTGCCTGCCCTGACGAAGGAAGGGAGGGCGCATCTTTTGCGCCCGAAGAATCACTCGGCTGGCACGGTGAAGTTGATGTCGCCGCGCCGCTGGTCATCGTGCAGGTGGATTGCAGACGCGGCGGAACGTCGGTTCACACCGGGATAATACAGCGGCATCGGAGGCGGCGGACTGCTACTGGAGCTGTCGGTGGCAGTTGCAGCGACCGGCCGGAGACCAATGATGTACTTGCCGGCATGAAGCGAATCGAACGTGAACTGTCCTTGTGCGTCGACATGCGACGTGATCCACGTTGCGGAGCCCACATCCACGAGCAAAACTTGTGCGCCCAGTACGGGTGAACCATCCGAGTGGCGGACGTAACCTGAGATTTCGCCGCGAGGGTTATGGACGAGCCCGACGTCCCAGCAGCTCCCTGGAGTCACATCCCAGGAGACGGGGTCTGCGCGGAACGAGCCGACCGGGCGTACTCTGATTTTGTAGGATCCCGCGGGAAGCGACGGAAATTCGCAGTGTCCCTGGGAATCGCTTCGCGTAACGAACTCGCGGCCATCCGATGCCCGTGCGACCACGACTGCATTGGCGACTGGCTTGCCCTGAACTCCCTCGCCTTGCCAAACGTGCCCGCGCAAGATGCCGTTATTGCCGATGGTTTGGAGGCGGCGAAGCGTTTTCAGCCGCGCTTGAGCGTCGGTGCTCGCAAGGGGAAGACTGTCGTTCCCGTAGTAGTCGAGGACGATCGGTTTGCCTTTCTCCTGGCGAAGATAAAATAGCCAGCGATCGCCGACGACCAGTTTCGGCAGACACCACGCCTGCGACGTGAGTATGGTCAGGGAAGGCGGTGGATCGCCGTGGAAAATCTCCTCGGGATGAATCTCAAGCCGCTGTTCGTCGTTCGGAGCCGAGGAAGCGGCGGAAATCGAACCTACAAAAACGTAAGCGTACCAGTCGGACTTGGTCCCGCAGTCATTAAGATCGCTAACGAGGCCCGTGTGCAAGCACCAAAGCCTCTTGCCGTCTTTTTGGATTAGCTCAACGGTCTGCGCGCTTGCAGTTCCGAGGCACAGAAGGGTCCCGAGAAGTGCGGCGATTCCACGCGAGAGCCTCATGCTGAGGAACTTACCACCCCAAGACGTTGTTCTGAAGCACGATCCGCAAGGTTCGTCCCGTTAGCCGAGCAGGGATACCGAGAGCTTCTTTGCTGCTTTGCGCAAATCGTCGTCCAGCGACGCGAGAGGCAGATTGCGGCGAAGGGCCAAGTCCAAATAGATTGCGTCGTAGCAGGTCAGGGCATGCATTCGGCATAGCGTCAGCAGATTTGTGAAGGCGCGACCCGGAGCTTGGTCGTCGCGCTCGATTGCGAGCTTACCCAGGTCCGCAATGAAGGCGTCGGACTGCGTCGGCGCAATACGTCCCTTGCGCTCGGCCAGTGCAAGGACGTTCGTCACTTCGATGAACCACCATGCGGGCACGAGGGCGGTCTCGCGCTCAAGCCGGACGAGCAGAGCCGCGGTCCTCGGCGTCGCCTCATCGTGGAACAGCCAAGCCATGGCGATCGAGCAATCCAGCACAAAGGCCGCGCTCATCGCCGCCCTTCAGCGACCAAATCCTTCACCTTCAGCCCGCCCAGCGACAGGCCGGCACTCAGTTTCTGAATCCGCCCGATGGCGGCGGCGCGCTCCTGGGCGGTTGTCTCCTGCTTGACCGGTATGAGCTTGGCGACGGCCGAGCCATGTTTCGTGATGACGATCTCTTCGCCTGCCTCAACCTTCGCCAGCAATTCAGACAAGCGCGTTTTCGCTTCGTAGGCTCCGACAGTGTTTCCGTTTCGCCGCATGGCCGTCCCCGTAACCACTAGTCTACGACTAGTCTAATTCAACTCCAGCACTGCGTCAATGGCCGGTCCATGAATCCGGGGCCTAGAGACCCAGAACAATTTCCTTAGGGGGTCGGAGCTTCAGCTCCGACATAAAAACGGCGCGCAGGCGCGCTCCACTACGCAGATTCATCCGCAGCATGTCGTGTTTGCCGCGTCCTGTTGTCACATGTACCCGCGCGACCAGCGAGCCGGGCTCGAGGCCCCCCGATATCCGCGATGCCCTTTTCGCACATGTCAAAGCCGCGCTCCCACCCATGTCACAGAATTTTCATGCTTGGGTGACGCTTTGGACGTATGATGATTTTTGCGGCTTAGGTGTGCCCCATGGCGACAGCCACTCCCGAAATTCCAGTTCTCACCGACGCGACGCCGGAGAAGGCGGCGGCGCCGAAGCGCGAGTATCCGGGCGCGCTGGTGGTGGTCGAGGGGATCGACGGCTCGGGGAAGAGCACGCAGCTCTACCTGCTGAAGCGGTGGCTTGAAATCGGCGGCTACCGGATTCATTTCACGGAGTGGAATTCGTCGCCGCTGGTGAAATCGGCGACGCGGCGCGGCAAGCAGCGGCGCCTGCTGACGCCGACGACCTTCTCGATGTTGCACGCGGCGGATTTCGCGGACCGCTGCGAACGCCAGATCCTGCCGCTGCTCCACGGCGGCTACCTGGTGCTCGCCGATCGCTACGTCTATACGGCCTTCGCGCGCGATGCGGCCCGCGGCTGCTCGCCGCGGTGGCTGCGCAATCTTTATAGCTTCGCGCCCGTGCCCGACATCACTTTCTATTTCCGCGCGCCGCTCGACGTGGCCGTGAACCGCATCACCGCCGGGCGCCCCAAGCTGAAATACTACGAAGCCGGAATGGACCTCGGCATCTCGCTCGACCGCGCCGAAAGCTTCCGCATCTTCCAGGAACGCATCCTTAACAACTACGACCAGATGATCGAGACGGACCGCTTCGTTTTGATGGACGGCACCGTGCGCGTCAACAAGCTGCAGAAGCTGATGCGCCAACTGGTGGGCGAGAAGATCAATCTGAGCCAGTTCGCCGCAAAGAAAAAGAAGTGAACGAGAGATGACGCGCAACGGCTCCCCATCTTCGGCTTCCTCCAACGGCGGCGCGAACGGCCACGCGAAAGAGCGGCCGAAAGCGCGCGTGGACAAATCCGCGAAAAAAGCGCGCAACGGCACGGACCTGCTTTCGCGTTTCTACGGCATCCCGCTGCCGGGTGTGAAGCCCGAGGAGCTGAGCGGCAGCCTGATCGTGGTGGAAGGCACGGACGGCTCCGGCCGCTCGACGCAAATCTCGCTGCTCACCGAATGGCTCGAATCCGAGGGCTTCGCGGTGCAGACGATGGGGCTGCGGCGTTCTTTTCTCGTGGGCGAGGATATCGACGCGCTGCTGGCCGAAAATACCGTGACGCGCATGACGCTCGCGCTGATGTACAGCACCGATTTCTTCGATCAGCTCGAGCGCCGGATCCTGCCCGCGCTGCGTTCGGGGTTGATTGTCCTCGCGGATCGCTATATCTTCACGCTGATCGCGCGCGCGGCGGTCCGCGGAATCGGTCGCGACTACCTGCACGGAATTTACGAGATCGCGCTGCGGCCGGACCTGACGTTCTGGCTCAACGTGCGGCCGGAAATCGCGTTCGACCGCGAGTTCAAGAAATCGCAGACGATCAGCTACTGGGAGTCGGGCCGCGACATGTCGCTCTCGAACGATCTATTCCAGTCCTTCATCCGCTACCAGTCGTTGATCAAGCGCGAATTCGAGTATTTGTCGAAGAGGCACGGCTTCATCGAAATGGACGGCGAGGGAAGCGTCTCGGACGTGAACCGGGTGCTGCGGAAGCGCATCGCTTCGCACCTGGGGATCCGCAGCACGCACTACAAGCCCTCGCACGCGCTGCAGCATCTCTGGCGCTGACGCGTGGCCGCTCCGGTACATCTGGCAGCGATCGACGCCGGATCGAACGCCATCCGGCTGGTGATCGCGCGCGCCACATCACCGCAAGACATCGAAATTTTGGAAAGCGAGCGGGCCGCCGTCCGTCTGGGGCATAACGCGTTCACGCGGCACCTGCTGGACGACGACACGATCTCGCGAGCCGCGCGCGTCTTCCGCCATTTCCGCGACCGCATGGACCGCCACCAGGTGACCGCCTACCGAGCGGTGGCGACCGCCGCCGCCCGCGAAGTGCGCAACTACCGGAAGCTGATGGAGCGCATCCAGCGGAAGTCCGGCATCCAGCTCGAGGTGATCGGCAGTGAGGAAGAGGCCCGGCTGGTGTGCTCGGCGGTGCACTGGGCCCTCGGCGACAAAGTTCAGCCCCGCGTGATTTTCGATCTGGGCGGCGGCAGCCTCGAGATCAATTTCTTCGAGCGCGGAGAATTGCGCGAGCGCGTGGCGCTGCCGCTCGGCACGATTCGCCTGATGGAAACCTACGCGATCGACGGCGCGATCGACGAAGACAGCGAAAAGCGGCTGAAGCTCCACGTGCTGGCCCTGCTGAAGAGCGCGATGCCGTCGCCGCCAAAGCTTTCGCGTGCGTACGCCGCGGCCTCCGGCGGAAACGCCGAGGCGCTGGCGCGCATCGCGGCGGGTCCGCTCGCCGGAAGGACGCCGACCATCAACGTGCGGCTGTTGAAGGACCAGACGCTGCGAATCCTCCGGCTGGACGTGGCGGGGCGGATGCGCGCGTTTCGCGTGCGCAAGGACCGCGCGGAAGTGGTGGGGATCGCGGGAATCATCATCGGAACGCTGGCGAAGTGGCTGGACCTGCGGTCGATTCTCGTTCCGGGCGTGGGCGTGCGCGAGGGGCTGCTCCTCGATCTGGTGGCCGAGCAGTATTCGTGCGGGACGACGTCGGAAGAGGAGAAAGACCGGGCCGAGGAGCTTCTGGCGGGGGCCCGATGGTTCGCGCGCCGCGTGAATTACGACCCGCAACACGCCGAGCAGGTGACGCGGCTCGCGCTTTCGCTGTTCGATCAGCTGCGCCCGATTCACGAGCTCGGTCCGGAGTACCGGCTGCTTCTGGAAATCGGCGCGATGCTGCACGACATCGGTCATTTCGTTCACCGGAAATCGCACAACCGCCACGGAGAATATCTGATTCGCAACAGCGAGATACCGGGGCTGCGCGGCTGGAGGCGCGACGTGGTGGGAGCGCTCGTCCGCTACCACAATTGCAAGTCGGAGCCGCAGATCGAGCACGCGTCGTACGCGGCGCTGGACGGCTCGCGGCGGCGCGAGGTGCGGCTGCTGACGTCGCTGCTGCGTATCGCCGAGAAGCTCGAATCGGAGCACGCGCAGCGCGTGGAGGGTGTCGACGTGCAGATCGCGGGGCATCGCGCGATTTTCCTGATTCGCGCGGCCGAGGGGACGCGGCTCGACGTGGCGGGCCTGGAGCGCAAGGCGGCGCTCTTCGAGAAAGAGTTTCACCTGAAACCCGAGTTCCGGCGCGTGCAGCGAAAGGAAAAGGTGGCGTAAAACATGATCCTCTACATCGTCCGCCACGGCATCGCCGTCGACCGGGCCGATCCGAAATCGCCGCCGGAGGCGGAGCGTCCGCTGACTGCGCGGGGCGTGCAGAAGACGCGCGAGGCGGCGCTGGGATTCTGCGCTCTGGGCGCGAAGCCGGATGCGCTGATCACGAGTCCTTACGTGCGGGCCGCGCAGACCGCAGAAATCTTCGCGGAGGCGCTCGGATTTTCGCCGGAAAAGATTCGCGTCAGCGAGTCTTTGAAGCCGCCGCAGAACCCCGCCGAAATCGTGAAGGAACTTTCGCACCTGAAAGCGAAGGAGATCGCGATCTTCGGCCACGCGCCGCACGTCGACGCGCTGATCGCGCACCTGGCGGGCTCGCGCGGGCCCTTCACGGAAATGAAGAAGGCCGGCGCGGCGTGCTTCGAGCAGGCGTCGCCGCACAGCCGTTGGAACCTGAGGTGGCTGCTGACGGCGAAATTTCTGCGGAAGCTGGAAAACTGAGTAGCGAAACGCCCGCGCGCTGCTAAGCGGTCCGCCGTTGCGGAAAGGACGCGGCGACCAGCGCGTGTCCCCACTGGAATCCCGCGCGCCACACGAGCCAGGGAGATTCGGGTCCGGAGGCTTTCGCGAGGAAATCGTCGAGGCTCGCTTTTCGCCGGGCAGCGATTTTCTCGAGCCACTTCGCGAGGGCCTCGCCGTCGAGCTTCCCGGCTTCCTTTCGAAGGCGCCCGCGCAGCACGTCGAGATCGTGCACGTCGCCGAGCTGGTCCTGCATGGCCTTCAAATCGCCTGACCACGCCTCGTACCGCTCCGGGAGAAAATTTTCCACGATGTAGCGAAATTCCTTGAGACCGATCCGCAACCGGTGCCAGGCCACGGCGCTACGGCGCTTGCGCGCCTGCTGATAGAGTTCGGCCGCCTCGTTCAATTTCCCCAGCGCCAGGCGCTGGAAGACGACGCTCCCCGACGGGTAGAAATTCGCCTTCGCCGGAAGTTTACGCGCAAGCTTTTTCCATTCCTTGCGGTCGAACGCGTCGAGCGCCTTCGCGGCGTGCTCGCGTTGCTTCTTTTCCTCGACGCCGGCGAGACGCAGCATGTGCCTGCGGACGGGATCGCCTGCCGAAGCCAGCTTCTTGATCCAGCCGCGCTGCACCTGCGCATCGCGGAGTCCTCCGAGCGCATGAAAGAGGTCGCGGCTGCCTTTCTTGAGCTTTCGCCAGCCCGAGCCGGCAGTTACTTCGCTGAGAGCTTCCGACATCGTCCGGCAGCGGCGCAAGGCGACGCGCAGGTCGTGGACTTCGCCGGCGTCCCACTCGGGCTCGATGCCGGCCGCTTTTTCGAGCGCGCGCTCCATCCACACGTCAAGACCCGCGCGCTTTTTGGGAATAGCTGGAGGTAAGGAAATTGTGACCGCCATGGAAACGCCCAATCGACTCGGGAAGGCCGAACGCCAAAAGGCAATCTTAACGCGACGCAGCGGATTTTTCCAGCAGCGGGACTGCGACGGGCTACGACGAAACTAGGAGACGAAGGAGCAGCCCACTCGCATCCTCCCGTCATCAGCCGCCAAGATGTAGGACTTGCGCAGGATCACTCTCACCGGCGGAAGAATCGGCACGTGCAGCACGGCGTGAAACTGGTCGGGAAGTTCTTCGTGGCGCTCGAAGAGCAGGGCGACGCCGCCGTAGCTGAGGTCGATCACTTTCGCGGTCTTCTGGCCCACGTCGGTGAGCACGGCATGCGCTTTCGTTCCACCGAGCGAAACGCGTTCCCACTTGCGGTGCTCGGGATGGGAAGCAGGCGCGGTTGTGGAGGCCGGTGCCGGCGGAGGAACCTCCGGCGGAGCAACGGCCGGCGGAACAGGTGCGGGCGGTGGCGCAGCCGGAGGGACAGCGGGCGCGGGCTTCGGGGGCGCCGCCGCTGCGGGCGCAGGCGGCGCGGCGGTTCCGGCATTTTCGCGCGAAGGGTGCGTTTCGATCGGAACGACGCGCGGCGCGCGGCCGGAGCGCTTCAAGTCGTAGAGACGCTCGTCCGCAGTGCGCAGAAGCTCGCTTTTCTGATCGCCGTCCTGCGGATGGACGGCAACGCCGAAATCGAGCGTGACGCCTCCGTCGATCTTGAGCGCCAACACCTCGGCCTCGTAGAGCGAGCGAACGCGCCGGCAGAGCGTGACGGCTTGCTCGGTGTCCGTTTGCGGGAGGAGCAGCGCGAATTCATCGCCGCCGATGCGAAAGGCGAAGTCGGCCGCGCGCAGCGTCCGGCGCAAGGTGCTGGCCGCGAGCTCAAGTATGTGGTCGCCGCGCAGGTGGCCGTGGCGGTCGTTCACTTCCTTGAGGCGGTGCAGATCGAGGATGACGATCGCGAGATGCTGGCCGTAGCGTTTCGCGCGGTTGAGTTCCTTGTCGCAGTACTCATCGAAGAGGCGGCGGTTGTAGAGTCCGGTCAGCGCGTCGGTGGCGGCGTTGATCTGGAGCTTCTTCAGCTCTTCGTACTCCATCACAATCGGGACGCGAATGAAGTTTGTGGACGACAGAACGTCGACCATCGCGGTGGCGAGCGCAACTTTTCTGCCGAGGCTCTCGGAAAGCTCGCGGCGCCGCTGGAGAATCCGCTGCCAGTATTCGTTGCTCTGCTGCTCGGGCAGCTCGATCTTCGCGATCGTATGAAAAAATTGGCGCAGAAATTGGCCGCGCACTGTTTCGTCGAGACCTTCGAGCGTCTCGACCAACAGATCCAGAAAAGAGTCGTCGGCCGATGGCTGCGACGGCGAAGCGTCGGCGGGCTGGGGCATCAATGAATTCCGAGTCAAGCGAGCGTGCTTCTGCTGTATATCCTGGGTTTAGGACCCTGCGGGGCGGTAACACTCAAGCAAGGGACAGTCCAATCCCGGATCAAGAATATAACCCGGAACTCGGTCCTAAGTCTCTGCCAATGCGTAGATTAACCGTCCAGCCCGCGGATTTGCGCGGTATAGACGAAGATAGCACGGAAAACGGCTTCCACTTTTTGCTCGGGGCGGTGCCGCAGACCGGCACTCCTTCACCTGCGGGAAATCAGCCGATCGGCTTGAGAAACTCGACGCCCACGAGGTGCACTTCGCCGGCTTCCTGCTGGCGCTTCACGCGCGCCTGGATGGGGGGCATGCCCGCGGGAACGAGGCCCGAAGAGATGATCGAAGGAGCGGGAATGGTGAGGGTGATGATATCGCTGATCGCCAGAGATCTGGGGCAGATCAGGAAAGCTCCTAACCCACTGATATCCAGGGTCTTACCGAGTTCCACGAACTGCTCGCCATGGGCGTCGCGCCCGCGAACGAACAAAGGAATCTGCAGGTGGATCCGGTGGAAGCGACGGCGATCGTCGTAGGATTGCGATACCTTCTGCTGCACGATGTTTTCTCGAACGCTCATTGGTACCCGAGTATTAGTACTCACTTTGACTGCCCGTTCTCTAGCAAGTTCCCTACCCCTCCAGGCCGGAATCGTAACCCGCCTGTTATGAGTTCGATGCCATGAGAGGCGAAACGGACTCGCGGCGTATCGTCTTTGAAATGTTCCGGTTTGATGCAATTCATTTCCACGTATGTGCAAACAGTGGGACGCTTTTACCATTGACTCTAATTGTCGCGTTTGCGAGCATACGGTCCTTCGAGCCCATCCCCACTCGATTCTAAGATCAAAGGAATAGAGTGGTGTCTTTGCTCGTTTCCGTGAGCCGGTGGAGGGCGAGTTGGCCAAGAGTTCGGCAGCAACCGAAAAACGAACCAGCAACCAGGTGAGTTTTCAACTGGTCGCCAGTCTGCTCGACGCTCTCGATCGGCCGCTGCTGGTTTCGGACCGAGCCGGGCTGGTCCTCTTCACGAATCTCCACGCGCAGAACGCCTTGAACGCACTCTCCTGGAACGCAAAGCCCGATCCGAATCTTTTTCGCGACATTCTGCACGCCGACGGCAAAGGTATTGTGAGCCAACTCGAACGGGGCAAGCAGGACGTGCTGCTGCCGATCGAATCATCGCAAGGCAAATCGGTCGCGCGCGTCCGGTGGCTGCCGGAGCCCGACTGGCTGGCCGTCTACATCGAGCCTTACCCGGAAGAGGCCGCCGCCGACGAAGCGCAGATGCGCCAGACCGTGCAGGAATTGATGCAGGAGCGCGAGATCACGTACCGCAATCTTCTCGCCGCCTACTTGCGCCTCCAGGAAGCGAACCGCCAGAAGACGGTGCTGCTCGGCTCGGCGGCGCACGAGCTGAAAACGCCGCTCGCGGTGATGAAGGGCTACTACGATCTTCTGCTGTCCGGCTCGCTCGGAAAACTGAGCGAACGCCAGCAGGAAATCCTGCGCGAATCGAAGGAAAGCTGCGACCGGCTCGTGCGTCTCGTCTCGATGTTCCTGAACTATTCGGCTCTCGAGAGCGGCAAGCTGGTGCTGCAGCTGTGCGAAAACGATCTGCGGGATTGCGTGAACGATCTTTCGAGCCGCTGGCAGGACGCATTCCAGCGCGCGGCCGTGCGGCTGGACGTGCAGGTCCATCCCGACCTGCCGCTTTTCAAATTCGATTACCAGAAGGTGCAGCAGTGCATCTTCAACCTGATCGACAACGCGCTGAAGCACACGCCCGCGGCCGGGTCGGTGACGCTCCGCGTGCAGCCGCACTTCTGGGAGCGGCGAATTTCCGATGCGTCGCCGGTGGAAGAGCGGCGCCGCAGCAACGGTCCGCGGCCCAATAGCGTGCTGGTTTCCGTCACGGACACGGGCCACGGGATCGCGGCCGAATTCCACCAGGAGATTTTCGAGGAGTTCGTGCGCGTCGATCCGTCGTCCTCCGGCATGGGCCTGGGACTCGCGATCACCAAGCGCCTGATCCAGGCGCATCGCGGCAAAGTTTGGGTGGATAGTGAACCGGGACGCGGGAGTTCTTTCTCCTTCCTGCTGCCTACAGATGTGGAATAGGATGAAACTATGACTCGTTCCGCAGGGACGCCGATGACAGAAAAAGAAAAGATACTGATCGTCGATGACGAACCGAGCATCCGGAAGTACCTGCAAACCCTGCTCGAGGTGGATGGGTTCGCCGTCGAAGCCGTGACGAACGGCAAGGACGCGCTGACGCGCATCGGCAACGGCGAGCGCCCGGACTTCATCATTCTGGACGTGCTGATGCCGGAGATGGACGGGCTCGAGACGCTTCGCCAGCTCATGCAGATGGACCGCTCCCTGAACGTGCTGATGCTTTCCTGCTCGAACGAAGTGACCACGGTCGTCGAAGCGATCCGCCTCGGAGCGCTGGACTATCTGACAAAGCCTTTCGAGAAGCCGGAGCTCGACGCGGCCTTTCTGAAGTGCCGGCAGAAGAAAGATCTGCGAACCGAGAACCAGGCGTTGCGGGAATACTGCGAGGCGCTCACCGAGGATATTTCGTTTCTCGCCGCGAGCCCGCAGATGCTGAAGATCCGCCAGCAGATCCTGCAGATCGCGCCGGTGGACGTGCCGGTATTCATCAGCGGGGAAAGCGGCGTGGGAAAAGAGGTGGTGGCGCGGATGATCCATCTGCGCTCGCTGCGACGCCAGCAGTCGTTCGTCAAGGTGAACTGCGCCGCGCTGCCCGGCGAGCTGCTCGAATCGGAGCTTTTCGGGTACGAGCAGGGCGCGTTCACGGGCGCCGTGCGCGCCAAGCCCGGCAAGTTCGAGCTCGCCAACAAGGGAACGATTTTCCTCGATGAAATCGCGGAAATGAGCCCGCACCTCCAGGCCAAGCTGCTCCACGTGCTGCAGGACGGGCAGTATTCGCGACTCGGCGCGCGCGCCGTGGTGAACGTCGACGTGCGCGTGCTGGCCGCCACCAACATGGACGTGAAGGAGGCGATGAAGACGGGTCGCTTTCGCGAGGATCTCTACTACCGCCTCAACGTGCTCTCGATCCATATTCCGCCGCTGCGCGAGCGCACGGCCGAAATCCCGCTCCTCTTCCGCCACTTCCTCGCGAAGTACAGCGAAAAATACCAAAAGCCGGCGCCCGAGCCTTCGAAGCATCTGCTGGAAGCCGCGCTGCGCTATCCGTGGCCCGGCAACCTGCGCGAGCTCGAAAATTTCGTGAAGCGATACGTGATTCTCGAGGACGACGAAGGCAGCTTCCGCGAGCTGCTCGAGATGACGGGCCAGCAGCAGCGCGTCGCTCCGCGCGAAGAAGCGGCGCCCCCGAAAGAGCAGGGCCTCAAGGCGCTGGTGCGCGGCTTGAAGGACGAGGCGGAAATGGAAGCCATCGCCGACGCGCTCGAAAAAACGAACTGGTGCCGCAAGGACGCCGCGCGCATGCTCGGCATCAGTTATAAAGCGCTGCTCTATAAGATGCGGGCGTTCAACCTCGATTCGGGGCGCGGCTCGCGTTCGGCCGCAGCGCGCGAGGCAGCGAAGGCTGCCGCCGCGGCTAAAGAAGCGGCAAAGGAAAAAGAAGCCGCGAAGGAAGATGCGCCGGCTGCGATTCGGACGTCCTGAGGGCGCGAAAAAATCCGGGGCGAATTACCGAGGAATATATCGCGCGGCCGAGTTTATTTTCGTCAGTCACTCTTTGATCTAGTTGACAGTCCTGGTACGTGTGCGCGGACTTGCGGGACAAAATGTTGCATATCTTGAGCACACGCAGCGAAATACCACTACCCATTTGACCTTGCGTTGTTCTAGTATTCCGCTCCGACACAGGCCATATGCGGGCGTTTCTCCGCGGGATTTGAGTTATGGTGGTCATGTACCGCGCGAGAATGCTTGTTGCCGCTAAAGGGGTTGCCGTTCGTCGAATGTCGAACGCTCGGCAGGGCTGCCCCGCGGGACGGCTGTATCCTGTCGATTGTGATTTGGTATAGCGATTGCTCCTCTTTCTCCCGGGGGGAGCCGTGTGTACCTCAATTCCAGCGTTGAAGGAGCCGCACGGATGACGGAGCGTCGAATGGCACGCCGGTACGACCTGTCCCTGCCGGTGAACGTCCGCCTGCCAATTAATCGTGAGCCGCGATCCCATAGCGGCCAGACGCGGGATATTTCGACGCGCGGAGTTTATTTTACCGTCGAGAAGGATCTCGCCCCCGGCACCGAGCTCGATTTCACTCTGACGCTGCCGGCCGAAATCACCCGCGGCACCGAAGTCTTCGTGCGCGCGCATGGCCGTGTGGTTCGCGTCGACCGGCGCTCCGCGACGGACGACCAGGAACCGATCGGCATCGCCGCCGTGATCGAGCGCTACGACATCATTCGCGGCGAGACGCCGCGCGCCTGAAATTCGCGGCGCGCGCGATCGAATCGCCCGCCACAGCGTGCCGCTTGCTTTTCCTAGATTCCCGGCATCTGCGCCTGGCCTTCGCGACGCACTCTGCTCTGCAAAACCCTCGAGCAAGATGCTGTGCCAAGCCGGTAGAAACCCTATCACGGTACTAGAACTATAGTTGGAAAGCTCCTTCCCCAAAGTGCTAAGGATTTTCAACGTCACGTGGGAATTAAATCGCCTTCTTTTAATCTGCGCGACCCTTTTGTCATACACGCTCGGCCAAAACCGCGCGTTGGCCTAGCAAATTGAAGCGGTAGCCGCGGACGCGCCGGAGAAGCGAATCGCAGCGGTTTTGGCGTTCGATGTGCAACGCAATGCACCTCAAATGGCATCTGTCGCACCTATTCGAACGGACGTGGCAGCACGTCCACTTGAGTTGCCACCGGACGATATCTACTTCGGGCCGTCCGCGGCGATGCAGTCGGTTCGCCAGAAAGTGGAGCGCGCGGCGGGCCTCAACGTGCCGATTCTAATCCTCGGCGAAAGCGGCACCGGCAAGGAAATCCTCGCGCGGTTCATCCACAATCAGTCGCCGTGGCGCACCGGCCCGTTTGTGAAAGTGAATTGTCCGGCGATCCCGGGAACGCTGATCGAAAGCGAGCTCTTCGGATTTCAAAAGGGAGCGTTCACAGGGGCGCACGCCGATAAGCCCGGCCGTATCGAGACGGCCCAGGGCGGCACGCTCTTCCTCGACGAAATCGCGGAAATCGACGCGGGGCTGCAAGCCAAGCTGCTTCACGTGTTGCAGGACGGCCATTTCACGCGCATCGGCGGCCACGACGAAAAGCGCATGGACGCACGCGTCATCTGCGCCACGAATCGCCATCTCCAAAAGGAGATCGAAAGCGGCGGCTTCCGGTCCGATCTGTTCTACCGCATCAACGTGATCAGCATCACGCTTCCGCCGCTGCGCGAGCGGCGTCCGGACATTCCGTATCTCGCCGAGTATCTGCGCGGCGTCTACAACCGCCGCTTCCAGCGCGACGCGGCCGCTCTCTCGAAGGAAACGATTCACCTGCTGCAGCAGCGCGACTGGCCGGGCAACGTCCGCGAGCTCGAGAACTGCGTAGCGCGTTACGTTGTGCTCGGCTCCGAAGAGTCTTTCTACACCGACCGGGTGGAATCCGCGCCCGTCCATTTCTCCTACGAGCCCACGCCTGAAGGCAATATCCCGCTCAAGCGCATCTCGCAGGAAGTGACGCGGCGCATGGAACGCGACGTGATCTTGAAAGTACTGCAGGCCAACCAGTGGAACCGGCGAAAAGCGGCCCAGGTGCTGAAGATCAGCTATCGCGCGCTTCTCTACAAGGTGCGCCAGGCCGGACTTCCCGCGAAGCGCCCGCGGCAGAAACTCGATTCCGTCGAATCCGACTAGCCGCGACGCCCCGCCGCTGACTGCTTTCGGGGACCCTCTCTCAAGTTCCGGCCGCGATGCGCCGATTCGTTACCCGTGTCTGGTATGAAATCGACGCTTGCGTCTGTCTTGCCCCGCCATGCCAATTCCGTTAGCCTCAATTCAGGCACGGTCATGTCCAAAAACAACGGCAAGTCGAATCTGAAGGTCTGCCTGCTGTCACCGCACCCGATGGTGCTCGACGAGTTCCAGCGCCTGCTTGAGGACTCCGGCTTTCAGATCACGTCGAAGCAGCTCGATTCGATGCTGGCCCCCGATCTCCGCAATCTCGAACTGCCGAAGGCTACGGTCTACGTAGTTGACGCCCATGCCGCCCGCCAGGCTACGGGCGCCCTTCTGGGCAACATTCTCGACAAGCATTCGTCCGCACGGCTGCTCGTGGTGGGCGACGACATGAAGGAAACCGAAAGCCATGCGCTGCTGCGCCAGGGCGTGAAGGGCATCCTGAGCTATGCCGAGGCGCGTCAACAGCTTGCGCGAGCCCTGCCGCAAGTCGCCGCCGGCGGAATCTGGGTGCCGCGGCCGGTGCTCTCGCGCTTCGTCGATTCGATCCTTAGCAGCACTCAGGGACGCCGCCTGCGCGCCGATTCGCCCAGCGAATTGAGCCGCCGCGAGCAGGAAGTCCTGAGCGGCCTCCTCGAAAATCTGGCGAACAAGGAAGTCGCCGACCGCCTGCACATTTCCGAGCGCACCGTAAAATTCCACGTCTCGAACTTGCTCGCCAAGTTCGGCGTCCGCCGCCGCGCCGACCTAATCCTCCTCTGCTACCAGCGCCGCGCCGATCAGTAGCCTGCCGCGGTTATTTCAGCCCGCTCTACCTTCGGACCTTCTCCGCTATGTATCTGAGGAGGGGAGCAACGTGAACCAGCAAGTAGGAAACGTCACCACTCTGACCGCGTCGGATCAGCCTCACGAAATCCATGTCGTCGCTCAATCTTCCGATATCGAGATCGGCTGGCTTTTTCGACACCTCATATACTTCTGGGCTGGCACAATTCCAGTAGAAATCCTCGTTCTGGTCGATTGGCACCGTTTTGAGTTTCAGATCGTCAATCAAGTGATCGAATATCGCGTTCATCGCCACCCTCAAACGCTCTAGATCAATCGCAGGACCGTCCATCCGCATCCTCCCTGAGGTTCGACAGGCTAACTCTGAATCACCGCGCTGTTCGCTGCTATACTTTTCTGGATGTCCAGTTTCTCCATCGAAAACTTCGGGTGCCGTGCCACGGAAGCGGACGCTTCCGCCCTGCGCCGCGAACTGCTCGCCAGCGGCCTGACGCTCGCGGACGACCACGCGCAGGCCGAAGTAATCGTGCTCAACACGTGCACCGTCACGGCCGCGGCCGATTCTCAGGCGCGCGAAGCCGTGCGCAAGATTCATCGCACGAATCCGAATGCGCGCATCGTGGTCACCGGCTGTTACGCGCAGCGCGCGCCCGAAGAGCTGGCCGCGCTCGATGGCGTCGCGCTCATCGTCGGAAACTCGCACCAGGCGCAAATTCCAGCGCTGATCCGCGAATGGAACGCCCCGGCCGCTGAAGGCCAAGCTGACTTCGTCCCGCTCGCCCGCCTCAACGACGACGCCATGTCCCTCGCGCGCGGCCCCGCGAAAATCCTTACTGGCGACATCTTCGCCCAGACCGGCGTGAACATTCCGCTTTCGTCCGCAGCCGATGCCGCTGCCCACGATCGCACGCGCCCCATCCTCAAGGTTCAGGACGGCTGCAACAATCGCTGCTCCTACTGCGTGATCCCGTTCGTCCGCGGCCGCAGCCGCAGCCTCTTGCCGCAAGCCGTCGTCGACGAAGTCCGCTCCCTGACAAGCGCCGGCGCGCGCGAGATCGTGCTCAGCGGGATCAATCTCGGCAGCTACGGCCGCGATCTGGCGCCGCGCGCGGCGGTCGGCGATGTGGTCCGCCGCATCCTCGACGAAACCACGATCGAGCGGCTGCGCTTCAGCTCGATCGAGCCGCAGGACGTGACCGAAGACTTCGTCGCGCTCGTCGCGTCATCGCCACGCCTTGCCCCGCATTTTCACGTGCCGCTGCAATCCGGCTGCGACCGCATCCTGCATGCGATGCACCGCTGGTATCGCGCCGCGCATTACGCCGAGCGCGTGCGCATGATTCGCCGCATCATCCCCGACGCCGCCATCGGCGCGGACGTAATCGTCGGCTTCCCCGGCGAGACCGCCGCCGAATTCGAAGAGACGGCGCAGTTCATCGACGCCCTGCCGTTCACGTACCTCCACGTCTTCTCGTTCTCCGAACGCCCCGGCACGGCCGCGCAGCATCTGGCCGACCGCGTCCCGCAGCACGTGATCCGCGAACGCGCTCGCGCACTGCGCGCCCTCGGCGAACAAAAAGCGGCCGCGTTCCGCGCCGCGCAGTCACAACAGACGCACCGCGCCCTGACCCTCGCGCGCACCGGCAACAATTGGACCGAGGCGCTCACCGCAAATTACCTGAAGGTGCGCATCCCCGGCCGCCACCCCGCCAACGAATGGCGCGAAGTTCATATGGAAAGCTGAGAAGGTTTTGGTGGCACAGGCAATCCTGCCTGCGCTCTTCCGTTTTCACGGCAAGTGACAAACGCGAGAGATCGCGCTGAGTCCCGTCGAATTTCACGCCAAGCGATCTTAATAGAAGATGCGCGCATGCTCGCGGTCTTCCAGTGGTAGGGGCGCTGCTCGCTGCGCCCCTTCGAAGCCGCGCATGTGGTGTGGTGCCGACGTTTTCGCCGGCTATTCCCGTACCGGCTCCTCGTGTGCGCTCGAATGCGCGACAGTTTGCAGGTGGAAGCGTGAGGCTTGAGCCTCGCGAAAAGGGTGCCGAAGAAAAGGGCTTTAGCCCTGGGGCGTTCTCTCCTAGGGTCGGGCCTTCAGGTCCGACATAAGAACGACGGCGCGAAGCGCCCACCGTTGCGCTGCCTCACTCGCAGCATGTAGTGCTTCCCTCGCAGCTTATCAGGGCGAAGGCCCCGACTTGTTTGCTCCGTGTTGTCATAGGGGCTCTCATTTCGGAAGCCAGGGACCGCAAGAGCACAGGCAGGATTGCCTGTGCCACCAGAACTGCGGAACAGTTCGTGCCGCGCTAGCTTTCGAAGATCACTTCGGCGAGCGCCAGGTTTCCGCTGTGCGTGATCGAGAGCGAAATATTCTTCACGCCCATGCGCCGCGCGATTTCGCCGGCCGCGCCTTCGAGCCGCAAAGTCGGCTTGCCGCTCGGCTCGCGCGTCACTTCGATATCGCGCCAGCGGACGCCTTGGCTCCATCCGGTGCCGAGCGCCTTCATCGCCGCTTCCTTCGCGGCGAAGCGCGCGGCGTAGCGCTCGTAGCGCGCCTTGTGGCTTTCGCAGTACGCCACCTCGCGCGGCGTGAACAGCCGCTCGAGGAACGGCGCGCCATGACGCACGATCGCCGCCTCGATCCGGTCGATTTCCGCAATGTCGATGCCCAGCCCGACGATCATCGTGGTGTTGTGGCACAGGCAATCCTGCCTGTGCTCTTCGCCTTGTCTGTGCGCCTTGGCTCGGCGATTATATCTGAGGACTCGATGCCGGTCGCCACTCCAAAGAAAGCACGCTCCGCGCAAACGCGCTCCGAATGGAAGCTGCGCCGTGCCGCGGGCCTCCAGATTCTCGAAGCGCCGCAGCTTGCGCACTTGAAATGGCTGACCCACGGCTTCAGCACGCGCCCCGGAGGCGCCAGCGAACTTCCGCCCAACGGCCCTGAGGAAGTCGCGCCGCGCAAACGCAAGGCGACCGGAAGCGCCGGCGCCCTGAATCTCGGGTTCACCGAGTGGGATTTGCGCGAGCGGGTCGTCGAAAACCGCGCGAAATTCTTCCGCGCGCTCGGCGCCGCGAAAATGCGCGTCGTCACGCTACGGCAAATCCATTCCGACGCAGTACATCTCATCGATGAAAAGGAGTCGAGCAGCGCCGATGGCTCAACCACCGACCCCCCGAAAGCCGACGCGCTGATTACCCGTGTGTCGGGCGTTCTGCTTGCCGTGCAAACCGCGGACTGCATCCCGATACTGCTCGCCGATCCGAAGCAGCGCGCCGTCGCCGCGATTCATTCCGGCTGGCGCGGGACGCTCGCGCGCATCGCCGCAAAAGCGCTCGGCCGCATGCAGATGGAATTCGGAACGCGGCCCGAAGATGTGGTCGCCGCGCTCGGCCCCGGCATCGGCCGCTGCTGCTACGAAGTCGGTTCGGACGTCGCGCGCGAATTCGACGCGAAGTTCGTCAATGCGCGCGAATGGTTCGAAGGTCCCTTCGATAAGCTCGCCTCGGGCGAAAACGACCCGAATTGGCTGCCGTGGCTCACCATGCGCCCGCCGGGACACCCCCCGCCATCGCCGACCGTTTATCTCGACCTGATCGCCGCGAATCGCGCGATCCTCGCCGAGGCAGGCGTCCCGCCGCGCCAAATTTCAGCTTCGGCCTACTGCACCGCCTGCCGCACCGATCTGTTTTTCAGCTATCGCCGCGAACGCACCACCGGACGCATGATGGCCGCCATCGCCATCCGCTGAGCGGACAAACCGAGCGTATCGCTGCCTGCGTCAGGCCGCGAAGCCGCACTCAACACAGAGATCACAGAGAAGGGCAGAGTGCGCGGAGACGCTGCAAGCATTTGTCCGCGCCGGATTGAGCGCGATTTTCAATCGTCCCTCCGGGAGTTGTTGCTTGGGCTTGTGCTCCCGGCACTCCGCTGCGCTACGTGCTGGGCTAGGTTCAATCGCGCGTCCGGCGTTCGGCGACCGGGCGCGGCAACGGCCATGCAGGCGGCTCCGTCATGGCTGGCAGTTTTCGCAACGGCCATCTTTGGATGGCGGCCCCGCCCTTAAGCGCCGGAGGCGCGATTGTACTGAGCCCGGCACGAAGCCCGCCTGCCGGCAAGGCAGGCGCGGCGCAGTGCCGGGAACGCAGGAAAAAGAAGTCCCGGAGGGACGATTGAGAATCGCGGGCCGGCGCAGTCGCACAAGAATTCCACGGTACGAACCGAGTGGCTCGCCGCCTCTCCGCGAACTCTGTGCTCCTCTGTGATCTCTGTGTTGAGTGCAGCTTCGAGGCAGGCGAACGCAAACCCACATGCTCTACGCGTGCGATTCAATCACCGGCGAGGCAGGCGCGGCGCAGTGCCGGGAACGCAGGATGCAGGAAAAAGAAGTCCCGGAGGGACGATTGAGAATCGTGCGTTCGGAGAAGGGCGCAACAACGGCGCGCAGCGGAATTGCTCGCAGCGTCTCCGTGAAACTCTGTGAGCCCTCAGTGCGCTCTGTGTTGAATGCGGCTTCGCGGCAAGCACACGCAAAACCATCGTGCTCTACGCGCGGGATTCGGCGACGGCCGCGCCTGCCAGCTCCGAAAGCGCCAATTGCCCGCACGCCGCCATCACGTCCTGGCCGCGCGAATCGCGGATGAAGCACGGCACGCCCTTCTCCATCAGCACCCGCTGAAATTCCTCGACGCGCGCGCGATCGGGGCGCTTGAGCGGCAGGTCGCCCGGATTCCACGGAATCAGATTCACCTTCGCGCGCACATTCGCCAGCAGTTTTACGACGCGCCGCGCGTCCTCCGGGGAATCGTTGAATCCGCCGAGCAGCACGTATTCGAATAGCAGCCATTCGCGTGGCTTCAGCGGATATTTGCGGCAGGCGTCCAGCAGCTTTTCGAGCGGGTACTTGCGATTGATCGGCATGATCTGGTCGCGCTGCTCGTTCGAAGACGCGTTCAGCGAAATCGCCAGATTCGGCCGCACCTTTTCGCGCGCCAGCCGCTCAATGCCGGGAATGATGCCGCTGGTGGAGAGCGCCGCGTGCCTCGGCGCGATCGCCACGCCCTTCTGGTCGAGCAGAATCCGCAGCGCCGCCATCACCGCGTCGTAATTCAGCAGCGGCTCGCCCTGGCCCATCAGGACGATATTGGTCTGGGGCTTCAGCGCCGCGCGATTGTCTTCCAGCGCGACAAGCACCTCGCCCACGATTTCGCCCGCCGTCAAATTGCGCATCAGTCCGAGGGTCGCCGTCAGGCAGAACCGGCAATCCACCGCGCAGCCCGCCTGCGTCGAGATGCAGATCGTCTGCCGCGATTCCTCCGGCATGAACACGGCCTCGATCGTCGCGGGCTTCGCGCCGTTCGCCGCATCGCCCACCGCCAGCACGTAGCGCACGGTGCCGTCCGACGACAGATGCCGCCGCACGATCCGCGGCAAATCGATCGACGCCTCGCGCGCCAGCCGGTCGCGCAGCGCCGCCGGCAAATTGCTCATCGACGCAAAGTCGAAGCGCCGCTCGCGGTACAGCGCATGGTAAATCTGCGCCCCGCGGTACCCCGGTTCCCCGATCGCTTGCAGGAATTCGCGCAGCTCGTCCGGCGACTTCCCGAGCAGGTTGACCCTCGTATTTGCCCCTTGCGGAGACATCCTAGGGTCAATGATAGCAGCGTCCTGGCACGCTGGCGCCACTCGAAGGAGCCGAAAGCTGATGCCAAACCGAAATGACAATCGCTGCGCGGCATGCAAAAATAGAAGCTTACATGACGACAAAAACCTCAACCGTGCAGAAGGAAGTGCTGCCGAACGGCCTGGTGGTGATCACCGAGCCGATGGACCACGTCCACTCGGTGTCCGTGGGCATCTGGGTGCGCTCGGGCTCGCGCCGGGAGCCGGCCGAGCTCAACGGCATCTCGCATTTCATCGAGCACATGGTGTTCAAGGGCACCGCCCGCCGCACCGCCGAAGACATCGCGCGCGAAATGGACAGCGTCGGCGGCATGCTCGACGCCTTCACCTCGAAAGAAATGGTCTGCTTCAACGCGCGCGTCCTCGACGAACACCTGCCGCGCGCCTTCGACGTCATAGCCGACATGGCGCTCGACCCGAAATTCGCGGACGAAGACATCGCCCGCGAGCAATCCGTGATCCTCGAGGAAATCCGCATGACGCAGGACAATCCCGAGGATCTCGTCCACGAGCTTTTCACTCAGAATTTCTGGGCGCCGCATGCGCTGGCGAAGCCGATTCTCGGCACGCCGGAAACGGTCTCCTCCTTCACGCGCGACACGCTGCAAAAGTGGTTTCGCCAGTGGTACGCGCCGAATCATCTCGTGATCACCGCGGCGGGGCACCTGACGCACGCGCAGATGGTCGATCTCGTCGCCGAGCGATTCTCGAAGCTCGCGCCCTCGGGCAACGGCGCCGCCGATTCCGTGCCGCAGGCCGCCCCGCACGTCACGCTGCGCAGCAAGAGCGAGCTCGAGCAGGTGCACATCTGCATCGGCGTGCCAGCGCTTCCGCTCACCGACCGCCGCCGCTTCGCCGTCTCGCTGATGAACAACATTCTCGGCGGCGGCATGTCCTCGCGCCTCTTCCAGAATATCCGCGAGCGCCAGGGCCTCGCCTACGCCATCTTCAGCGACATCAGCTCCTACCGCGACGCGGGCGTGCTTTCCGTCTACGCCGGCACGTCGCTCGAAACCGTCGACCAGCTCATCCGCTCCGTCCTCGACGAATTCCGCCGCATCAAGGACGAGCCCATCTCCGCCGACGAGCTTCGCCGCGCCAAGGACCACCTCAAGGGCGCCACGCTCCTCGCGCTCGAAGGCTCCGGCTCGCGCATGAACAGCCTCGCGCGTTACCACATCTACTTCGACCGGCACTTTACGCCACAGGAGCTGATCGCCATGCTCGAGAGCGTCACTGTCGAAGAAGTCCAGCAGATCGCGCGCGAATTCTTCGCGCCCAACCGCATCGCCGCCTCCGTCGTCGGCGACCTCAACGGCTTCGACCTAACGCGCGCCGACCTCGCCATCTAGCCACACGGAGCCACGTCAGGATCGGCTGGCGCGAGCGTGCAAAGGCGCCAAGCAGCCAGGCGATTGTCATCCCGACAGAGGCCGCAGTTTGGCCGACGAGGGATCTGCGTTTGCTCTTGATGTTGTCGCCTTGGGTTTCTCTGCGCCCTCTGCGTCTCAGCGGTGGACTTTCTTCTCCGTGGCCTCTGTGGAAGTTCTCAGTGCACTCTGTGTTAAGTCTTTGTCTCTTTGCTCGCTTAGCTACCCCGCGATTCGATTTGAACACTCGTCGCAGAAACCATGGGTTCACACGCGGCATCGAACCCGGTATCATAAGGGCTTAGCGTTGATTCCCGTTGGTTGTCGCGGCGAAGGAGAAGGATGGGCGTACCCGGACCGGTATCGCAGATGTGGACGGTGGCGACCTACGTCATCGGCCAAAAGCTCAAAGGACGCAAGCAGTACCCGCTCGTCCTGATGCTCGAGCCGCTCTTTCGCTGCAATCTCGCCTGCGCCGGCTGCGGCAAGATCCAGTATCCCGCGCACGTCCTGAAAAAGCAGCTGACGCCCGAGGAATGCTTCCGCGCGGTCGAAGAGTGCGGCGCGCCGGTGGTCAGCATCCCCGGCGGCGAGCCGCTGATGCATCCGCAGATCACCGAAATCGTGGCGGGCCTCGTCGCGCGCAAGAAATACATCTACCTGTGCACCAACGCGCTCTTGCTGAAAGAGCGCCTGCACGAATTCACGCCCAGCAAATATCTTTCGTTTTCGGTCCACATGGACGGCCAGCGCGAGCATCACGATTTCGCCGTCTGCCGCGAAGGCACCTACGACACGGCCACCGAAGGCATCCGGATGGCGCTCGAACGCGGCTTCCGCGTCACCACCAACACCACGCTTTTCGAGGGCGCCGATCCGCAGTCCGTTCGCCAGTTCTTCGACGACATGATGGACCTCGGCGTCGAAGGCATGATGCTTTCGCCCGGCTACACCTACGACAAAGCGCCCGACCAGGAGCATTTCCTCAGCAAGAAGAAGACGCGCAATCTGTTCCGCCAGATCCTGAGCAATCGCAGCGAAAAATGGCGTTTCAACCTGAGCCCGCTCTTCCTCGAGTTCCTGATGGGCAAGCGCGAGTACAACTGCACGCCCTGGGGCATGCCCACGTACAACATTTTTGGCTGGCAGAAGCCGTGCTACCTGCTGCAGGACGGCTACGCGGACACGTTCGACGAGCTGCTCCGCGAAACCGAGTGGAGCCGCTACGGCACCGGCAGCGGCAATCCCAAGTGCGCGAATTGCATGGTCCACAGCGGCTACGAAGCGAGCGCCGTCAACGACACGTTCAGCTCGCTTGCCGGGTTCGCGGCCACCGTGCGCGCCACCCTGTTCAACAAATACAAGGATCCCGACGCGATGGGCGGCGCGCCCAGCACCCCGAGCCGCTCCGGCCAGCTGGTGCAGATCGCCGCGCCCAAAGCCTGAGTGGCACAGGCCCTCCTGCCTGTGCTCTTGCTTTCAGCCCCAATGGCACACACAATCCTGTCTGTGCTCTTCGCGGTGTGCGAACGGGACATGGTCGACGAACTAGACCAGGGAGATTCCTGACGCTTAAGCGTAGGCGGGTTGCGTTCGAGCCGACCGATGTTTGGAGGCGCGATGCCTTACGGTGGAAGCGCAGGCCTTCAGGCCTGGGAAAAGCGCCCCTCCATCGCCGGCTTTAGCCCCGGGCAGTTCTCTTGTCCGCAGTGGGCGGTGAAGCTCGCCGCTTCTCTAAGGGGTCGGACCTTCAGGTCCGACATAAAAAAACGCCGGGCGAAGCCCGATCCGCTGCGCAGCTTCACCCGCAGCATGTAGTCCACGCAGGCGCTGCCGCCCAGAAAGCGCCGCCAAGGAATGACCATGACCGACACGAAAACGAACTCCGCACCAGCCTCGCCCGAAGAAGAGCGCCTCGGCTTCGTCCACGAAAATCTCGAAGGCTGGATTCCGCCCACGGCGAGCGAGTCCGAAATTCGCGAAGCGCTCGAAAAGGCGTTCGACTATCGCGGCGACATCACCATCACGCTGAAAGACGGCCGCGCCGTCGAGGGGTACGTCTTCGACCGCAAGTCAAAGGGCCCATCGCTCGCCGATTGCTCGATCCGCGTCATGCCGAAAAACGACGCCGGCAAGCTCACCATCGCCTATAGCGACATCGCCGCGCTCGCCTTCACGGGACGCGACACCGCCGCCGGCAAATCCTTCGCCGCCTGGGTCAAGAAGTACAACGAAAAGAAAGCCGCCGGCGAAAAGAACATCGGCATCGCCTCCGAGCCGCTCGAGTAGAGCGAAGCAGGGAAGCAGGGAAGCACGGAAGCAAGGACGCAAAGAAGCGAGGAGCCAAAGAAGTAGGGAGAAAAGCCTCTCTTTGCCACTCCGCCTGGATTTCTCCAGGTTTTCTCGGCGTTCTCGGCGCCTCTGCGGTGAGTCTCCCTTGTTTCTCCGTGCCCTCATTCCGGTCCCGGTGCCCTCTGTGTTAAGCCTTTCGGCCCTCCCTGCATCCTGCTCCCCTGCGTCCTTGCCTCGATTTTGTGTTTTTCCTTTGCTTTCGCTGGCGCGCTCTGACAATATTCAAGCGTTCCGTATTTTGCGGCGCTGAGGGCAACCGCATCTCGTTCCGGATCTCCATTCTCGCTTCCGGCAGCACGGGCAACTCGACGTTGCTCGAAACCAGCAGCACCACCCTCCTCATCGACGCCGGGCTTGGCAAAAAGGAAATGCTGCGCCGCTTCGAGGCGCTGGGCCGCGCGCGTCCCGAACGCGTCGACGGCATCCTGGTCACCCACGAGCATTCCGACCATTCCACCGGCCTCGCGCAGATGGCCCGCGAATTCAATTGCCCCGCATACCTGACGGAGCCCACGCACCGGGAAATCGTGAAGATGTTCGCAACCGAGACTCCGGAAAAGCCCGCCCGTCCGCAAGGCGCGCCCGCCCGCAAGCCGAGAGGCAAAGCGCAGATCGATCGCGTCGAATACATTCGCGCCGGCGAGCGCTTCCAGATCGGCGACATCGAAATCAATCCCTTTGCGATCCCGCACGACGCTGCCGATCCCATCGGCTTCACCTTCCGGTCGAACGGCACGAAGGTCGCCTTGACCACCGACCTCGGCTACATGCCCGAGCTCGTCAAATACCATCTCCGCGAAGCCGATTTCCTGATCCTCGAATCGAATCACGATCTCGACATGCTCAAGGTCGGCCCGTACCCCTGGTACATCAAGCAGCGCGTGATGAGCCGCACGGGCCATCTTTCGAATAGCGTCGTCAGCGATTTCCTCGCCGATTCCGAGGTTTTCGACGGCCGCGCCCGCCATCTCGTCCTCGCGCATCTTTCCGAACAGAACAACACGCCCGACATCGCCCAAATCTGCGCCGAGCAGGCTCTCGAAAAGCGCGCCTCCGAGTACGCCTTCCGCGGCTCGCTCCACATCGCCTCGCAGCGCGTCCCCCTCGGCCCCTTCGAGCTGTAGTGTTGTACAATCCCCGGCCATGGGACGTCTCGCAGCGGCCTGCGTGTTTTTGTTTTTCCTTCCGGCTGCCATGCATCCGCAAGGCGCGTTTCACGGTTCGCTCGAGAAGGGCGTCTACACGAATTCGACCATGGGATTCCGGTATAACGCGCCGCCCGGGATGGTGGATATAACCGCTGACGCTCGCGCGCAGGTTCAACAACGCGCCGCAGCGTCGCATCGGGCAAGCGTCTTTTCCATCCTACTCGCTCTGGTTTCCGGGCCTGACGACACCTCTCCCGATTGGCACTCGATGGGTATCCAGGCTTTTCCGAGAACCGCGTTTCGGGGCTCCGACGATCTTCACGCCGAGTCTCTGATGAACGCGTCGGTCGCTCGAGGAGGCTTGTCGATCGGCCCAAACCAGTCCGTCTCCTTTTCGAATCAGCACTTCGTCGCGACTCAATTCGAAATGCACGAAGGCGCGCTGACCAAGCATGCGACCGTCTACACCACGGTGCGCGACGGCGATCTTTTGTCGTTCGACTTTAGTGGCAATTCCGCAGACCAAGTCGCGAAGATGACCGATACGATGAAGTCGCTGAGTTTCTCGCTCTCTGGTGCTGCCCACTAGCTCCCAGCATCCCCTCGGCCCCTTCGAGCTGTAGTTCGCTCCAGGCAGACCGCGATACACTCCGGAGCAGTATGGAGGTTCCTCCATGAGTGACAACCCGGCGCAGGAGCCGCACCCGATCATTGGTCCGGGAGTGCTCGTCGCACTAGCTGTCATCGCCACATCATTTGAAGTTATTTTCGTCATCTTGCACATCCTCGACGCGAAGCGGCACGGGTTCGATGATTGGCCTTTGAAAGCCGTCGCATTGGCAATCGTGCCGATCCTTCCGTGGGGCGCTTTTCTCGGAGGCTACCGGCAGGTCAAAAAACTCTTGTTAACCGGCGAGACGCCACGCGTCATTCTCCAAGCTATTCGTTTCCGCGGGGCTATGGCGCTCTGCGTGGTGAGCACGGCTCTCCTGATTACGCTTATCGAAACGTTCCTGAGGTGACCTGCGGGGAATCGGCGGTGAACATCCGAATAGGCCGCGGCTCGCTCCACGTCGCTTCCCAGCGCGTTCCCCTCGGCCCCTTCGAGCTGTAGCCCCATCTGACGGGCAGTAAATGCGTGGAGGTTTCCATGAAGGATGAGCCGACACAAACCGAAAAAGGCGCCTCACCCCGGCCGCCCGGGCTTTACATGGCCGTCATAATTGCGGGGGCCGCTTTCGTTGGGTACAAGGCCGTTATCGTATTCAAAGCGGTACCTAGCCGCTTTCCGTTTTCCGCGGTCGACGTCGCCCTCGTGATCGCTTTCTTCGCCTTTCCCTTGTTAGCGCTCTATTTCGGATACCGGCGAGCAAGAAACGAAATCATCGCGTGCGGCGCTCCCCATGGCGCTTTGGCATCCGTTCAGCGGTTCGGTCTGTACACTGTCGGCGCCGGCTATACGATGGCGCTGTTCATCCTCATCAAGCTTGCGGAAATGCTGCGCTGAGAACCCGGGAATGTGCCTCCGTGGCCTCTGTGCCTCGGTGATCTCCGTGTTAAGCCGTTGTCTTGCCTTTCTTTGCCTTTTCTCGTTGTCTTGCCTCTTCCGTTCTCTGTGCCCTCTGCGTCTCTGCGGTGAGTCTCCGGTGTTCCTGATGTTCTTCCGAGTCACTGTTACGCCCCCCGCCAGAAAGTCGTTCTTCAGCCACGTAAGCAAATAGTGTATCTTCGCCTCACTTCCTTCTAGGAGCTGCGCATGGATATGGGCATCGGCAGCATCGTCCTGCTCGTCATCGGTGTGGTTGTCGTCGTGCTGGTTCTCCGCCTGATCTTCGGCTCGTTCTTCACGGTCGAGCAGGCCCACGCGGGAGTCGTGCAGCGCCTCGGGAAGTTCCTGCGCATCGCCGCGCCGGGACTGAATTTCAAGACGCCGTTCATCGACACGGTCGTCGCCAATATCACGCTGCAGGTGCAGCAGCTCGACGTAAAAGTCGAAACCAAGACCAAGGACAACGTCTTCGTCCAGATCCCGATCTCGGTGCAATACAAAGTCACGCCCGAAAAGGTCTACGACGCCTTCTACAAGCTTTCCGACCCGATCAAGCAGATCGAGTCGTTCGTCTACAACGTGATCCTCGGCCACGTCCCCAAAATGACGCTCGACGAAACCTTCGACCAGCAGGCGCAGATCGCCATCGACGTGAAGACCAGCCTCGACGCGTCCATGCAGGAATTCGGTTACTCGATCGTGAAGTCGCTGATCACCGATATCGTTCCCGACGAAAAAGTGAAAGCCGCGATGAACGACATCAATGCCGCCGCCCGCGAGCGCGAAGCCACCGTCTCGCGCGCCGAAACCGAAAAGCTCCTGCTCGTGAAAAAGGCCGAGGCGGACGCCGAATCGAAGCGCCT